>Ga0209573_1000020_pt1 | contig 603104 bp, 552 predicted proteins | sample TNRBio252014_DNA_FD_185870 | JGI IMG/M metagenome (GOLD analysis project Ga0209573, IMG submission 185870) | Wastewater treatment Type I Accumulibacter community from EBPR Bioreactor in Madison, WI, USA - TNR Reactor_6/25/2014_ DNA (SPAdes)... | ecosystem: Engineered > Bioreactor > EBPR >...
CGCCGAGCAATGACTTCTCTCAGCTTGCGAAAATACAGCGTCGCCGTGTGACGATTCACGCCCACCAGGTCTGCGGCGGCACGGGCCGTTGTGCCAGCCACAAACTGCCGGATTAAGGCCTCCTGAACACTCTGCGCACGCCTGCTTTTGCGTCTCTTCCTAACCCTCTGACCTCAAGAGCTTTTATCAGCTATCTAGGCCAGCCCCAAAAATTATAGCTGAATCTTTCCTTAGTTTTATTGAGTAGAACTCAAGCGTAGTAGGTGCGCGCAGTATTCTTGTGAGCGACGGTTTTCCCTTCCGTCATAGCCGCCATCAAGCCTGTTGCGATCTTCCGCTTGACGTAAAGCTCATAGAGGATGTCCGCCCAGCTCGCCTGATCGGGCAAGCGGTCAATCACCTGTTTGGCGGCTTCTTTCGCGGTTGGCATCGGGTCGTTCTCAGTCGGCGACGGACCTATTGCCCTACTGGCCTTCCCCCTGAAGCGGTTTTACCGATCAGGGCCAAGCGTTTTGCCGCCATGGGCCGGGTTAGCACGTCAGCCAATTCTTCCAGTAACGCCGGACTGGCAAAAAGGCGCAGCTCGCGCGAGCGGCTGACCGCTTCCAGGAGCTGAGAAGGCTTGCCACGCCACAACAGCGCGGAAATCACGATGTTGGTATCAAGGACGAGCCGCATCAAGAACGAGCTGCATCGAGGGGAGTGTCTTGGCCGGAACGGACGTTGCGCGCCTGACGGGCGGCTTTGATCTCGGCGACCAGTTCTTCTTCACTCATCGATTCTGCTCCTGCGGCCTCCAATGCCGGGGCGACGGCCAACAGCCGGCCCAGCGCGGCTTGTCGTGCCGACTTCGTGGCCAAGAACTCCACAAAATCCTCGACCTGCGCCACCTGAGGCGGCGATAGGGCTTTGAGCTTAGTCAGCAGCCGCTGTTCGATCACCGCATTCATCTCGATGTCTCCTCGCTTAACGGGCCAATACTTGAAGTTGCCGCTTGGTCAGAAACGCATCCAGCAAGGTCTTAATGACGTGTTTGTCGTCTTCGGATAACCGTTCGACTTCTTGAAACTGCTGGAGCAACTCTCGATCCGAAAATTTCGCCTTCGCCGCCGCTTCAACGCTGCCTTCCAACAAATAATCGCTGCTGACCCCCAAAGCGTCCGCGAGTCGCTTCAAGGTATCGCCACCGGGCCGAGACGCGCCGCGCTCGAAACGCCCGATGTGGGTGTAATGCAATCCCGCCCGTTGCCCCAGTTCCGTTTGTGACAAAGCGTTCTGCTTGCGCAGCGCCCGTAATCGCTCGGCAAAGCTCTCTCGTGTTTCCGCCATAGCCAGCACCCCAGCCACCCAAAAGAGGTTGAATTGTTTCATGTCGCCGGATTTAGACCTCAAAATCGACGCTTATACGCAGGATTATCGCGTATCACTGCTTAATAGAATAAAGCTGGTGCGCTAGCTTTTCAAGCATTCATGCTGGATGGATAAATTTTACGAGGTGTGATGATGCCCCACATTCCCGACGCCGAGTTAGAGCGACTGAAGTGGGAGGTCTCGCTGGAGCGGCTCATCGAAGGTAGGGCAATCGCGCTATGTGAGGGATTGACAAGTGGTTCATTATTATGGAGATAGGGGAGAGCAACACTTGTTTAGGAGAACGCCGCTATTACCCATAAACTGCATGATATTTTAATGATTGTGCTGTGCGCGGTGTTAAGCGGTGTGGAGGATTGGGTGGGGATGGAAGCGTTTGCCGAGGAGAAGGAAGCGTAGTTGCGGGGCTTTATGGGCTTACCCAACGGCATTCCTTCGCACGACACCTTAAGCGATGTGATGGGACAGATTGATCCTGGGGCTTTCCAGAGGGCCTTTACGACGTGGGCGCGGGCGGCTTTACCGAGTTTGGCCGACGAGCCGGTCGGTGTCGATGGCAAGGCGGCGCGCGGCAGCCGGAACGGGGCAAACCCGGCGGTGCATTGGGTCAGTGCCTTTGCCGGGCGGGCGCGCTGGGTGTTGGCGCACCAGGCGGTGGCGGCGAAATCCAATGAGATCACAGCGATTCCCGACCTATTGGCCCTGCTCGACTTGCACGGTGCCGTGGTGTCGGTCGATGCGATGGGCTGCCAAAGAGCCATTGCGCAAACGATCATCGCCGCCGGTGCGAATTACGTCCTGGCCTTGAAGGAGAACCATCCAACCCGCTGCCAGGACGTTCGGTGCTGGCTGGATACCGAAGTGACGCAGGAGCGCCTGCCCGTGCAGGAAACCGTCGAGAAAGACCACGGCCGGATGGAGATTCGTCGGTATGCGCTGAGTCATTCCATGGACTGGCTCGACGTAAAACCGGACTGGGCCGGACTGCACGCCGTGGGGCGGGTGCAGTCCACTCGCATTATTGGGGATAAAACCAGCACCGAATGCCGCTATTTCCTCTGCTCCTTTTCCGATCTGGCCCGTTTCGCCGCCAGCGTGCGGGCCACTGGAGCATCGAAAATCAACAGCACTGGGTCTTGGACGTGCAATTTGGCGAGGATGCCTGTCGCGCCCGGCAGAACCATTCCGCCGCAAACCTGGCCCTCATCCGCCGCATGGCCCTGAACGTGCTGCGCCACAACGGCCCGCCGCGCGACAGCATCCGTCGGCGTAAACTCCGCGCCGCACTCAACGATGCGTACCGCTTGCGCTTGCTCCTCGGCCAGCCCAGTCCAGCTCACGCATAGCGCGATTGCCCTGGAGCAGATACCCGCTTAAAACCACATCCAGCAAAATCCAGATGGCGCTGGTCGCCTTCCCATCAGCGATCGCCTTCCTGAAACCGGCAGCCCATGCCCACCTTGCCATTCATCCGTTTTATCCCGCAGAATCCCCCTTATTTTTAGCCCTATCCGACCCCGCTGTATGTCTCTGCTGGCTCTTGGCCTTAATCACCGCACCGCGCCTGTCAATGTCCGTGAACAGATCGCGTTCGCGCCCGACCGCGTGGATCACGCCTTGCGCGATTTGCTCACGCAGGGCGGAGCACACGAAGCGGCTATTTTGTCCACCTGCAACCGCACCGAAGTATATTGCGGCCTGAACGACCAGGAAGGGAGCCGCGTGGTCGAATGGCTGGGGGATTATCACTTGGTGCGCCCGGCGGAACTGCAACCCTATCTCTATCGGCATACCGACCAATATGCGGTGCGGCACATCCTGCGGGTCGCTTCCGGGCTGGACTCCATGGTGTTGGGCGAACCGCAGATTTTGGGGCAGGTGAAAACCGCCTACCAGACTGCCAATGGCGCGGGCACCCTGGGCGCGCAGCTCGAGCGGCTGTTTCAGCACACCTTTGCCGTCGCCAAGCAAGTGCGCACCGACACCCGCATTGGCGCTAGCCCGGTCTCGGTGGCGTTTGCAGCGGTCGGCCTGGCCAAGCAAATTTTCGCCGATCTCCCCAAGCGCACCGCGCTGTTGATCGGCGCGGGCGATAGTGTGGAACTGGTCGCCCGCCATTTGCATGAACACGGCGCGGGTCGGCTGATCGTCGCCAACCGCACCCTGGAGCGCGCGCACGCCCTGGTCGCTCCCTTCAATGGCTACGCCATTGCCCTGGAGGAAATTCCCGCCCATCTGGGGGAAGCGGACATGGTGATTAGCGCCACCGCCAGCCCCGAACCCCTGTTAAGCAGAGCCGTCGTCCGCGCCTGTCTCAAACAACGCCGCCGCCGCCCCATGCTGCTGATCGATTTGGCCGTGCCGCGCGACATTGATCCGACTGTGGCGACGCTGGAGGATGTTTATCTGTACACCGTGGACGATCTGAAAGATATCATTCAGGAGAACCTGCGCTCCCGCCAGGCGGCCGCCGAACAAGCCGAGGAAATCATCGACCATCAGGTCGAGCACTTTATGGGCTGGTTGCGCGCGCAAGAGAGTGTCGCCACCATTCACACCCTGCGCCAGCAAGCCGAGGCGATCCGCGATCAGGCGCTGGCCCGCGCCCATCGGCAACTGGCGCAAGGCAAAGCTCCAGCTGAGGTCTTGGAAGCCCTCGCCTACCTGCTGACCAACAAGCTGTTGCACGCTCCCTGCGTTGGCCTGCGTGAAGCCGCCAGCCAGGGCGACGCCGCGACCTTGAACTTGATCAAATCCTTGTACCGCTTAAACCACGACAAGCCTTATCGATGAATTCCTCTATGCTGCTCAAGCTGGAACAGTTGGCCTCCCGTCACGAAGAAGTGGGTGCGCTACTGGCTGAACCAGCCACCATGAATAACAGCGACCGCTTTCGCGCCCTGTCTATGGAATACGCCCAACTGGAGCCCGTGGCGCGCGGGTATTGGGCTTATCGCCGCCTGCTCGACGATCTCGACGCCACCCAGGAGCTGGGTCGAGACAGTGATGCTGAGCTGCGCGCCCTGGCCCAAGCCGAATTACTGGAGGCCGAAACCCGCCGCGCCGAACAGGAGCGGGCGTTGCAACTGCTGCTACTGCCGCGCGATCCACACGATGTGGGTAATATCTTTCTGGAAATCCGCGCGGGCACCGGCGGTGATGAGGCGGCGCTGTTCGCTGGTGACTTGCTGCGGATGTATGGCCGCTACGCCGAAGGGCGCGGCTGGCAGTGGGAAATCCTCAGCGAAAGTCTCGGCGAACATGGCGGCTACAAGGAAGTCATCACCCGTATCGTTGGGCAGGGAGTGTATTCAAGGCTTAAATTCGAGTCCGGCGCGCATCGGGTGCAGCGCGTTCCTGTCACCGAAGCCCAGGGCCGAATTCACACTTCAGCCGCCACTGTAGCCATTTTGCCAGAACTGGCGGAAGTAGAGCAGATTGATATCAATCCCAGCGATTTGCGCATTGATACCTATCGCGCCTCTGGCGCGGGCGGTCAGCATGTCAACAAGACCGACTCGGCGATCCGCATCACCCACCTGCCCAGCGGCATGGTAGTGGAGTGCCAGGATGAACGCTCCCAGCACAAGAATCGGGCACGCGCCATGTCTCTGCTGCAAGCCAGGCTATTGGCGGGCGAACGCGCCAAACAGCAAAGCGAGCAGGCCCAGACCCGCAAGTTGCTCGTAGGCAGCGGCGACCGCTCCCAGCGCATCCGCACCTACAACTTCCCGCAGGGCCGGATTACCGATCACCGCATTAACCTGACGCTCTATCAACTCAACGAGGTGCTGGCGGGCCAGTTGGATCCGCTCATTGAGCCGTTGATTCAGGAATACCAGGCGGATCAATTAGCGGCGCTGGCCGCATGAACGACAGCGTTTACGCCTTGCTGACGGCGGCTGCTCATCAGTTAGCCTCCAGCAGCGACACCCCACGCCTGGATGCCGAGGTGCTGCTGGCGGCGACGCTGGAGCAGCTGCGCAGCGCCTTGTACGCCTGGCCGGAACGGCGGGTGGATGCAGAACAGGCTACCCGCTTCGCCGCCTGGCTGCACCGACGCCAGGGCGGCGAACCGCTCGCTTATCTCTTGGGTCAACGGGAGTTCTGGTCGCTAGAGCTGGAAGTGACGCCGGATACCCTTATCCCGCGCCCGGAAACTGAAACCCTGGTGGAACTGGCTCTGACACGCTTGGCTGATGATGCCGCGATTGCCATCGCTGATCTTGGCACCGGCAGCGGCGCAATTGCCTTGGCGCTGGCGGTGGAACGGCCACGAGCGCGCATCGTTGCGACCGATCACAGCGCGGCGGCGCTGGCAGTGGCCCGGCGCAACGCCGAACGCCTGGGCCTGCATCGCATAGTGTTCCGGCAGGGCGATTGGTGCGCGCCGCTAAGGCGGGAACGCTTGGCTCTGATCGCCGCCAACCCGCCCTATATCGCCGCTACCGATCCCTGCTGGCACTACGGCGCGTTGCGCTTTGAACCCTCGACCGCCCTGGTCGGCGGCGTGGACGGGCTGGATGCGATCCGAACCATCATCGCGCAGGCCCCCAACCACCTGCAACGCAACGGCTGGCTGGTGCTGGAGCATGGCTACGATCAAGGCGAGACCGTGCCGACCCTGCTGCGGCAGCGCGGCTTTCAGGCGGTCAGCGATCACCAAGACGCAGCGGGCGTCAGTCGCGTAAGCTGCGGTCGCTGGCCCGCTTGATCGCCGTCCAGCGGATTACAGCGCGGTGGAGCCGATTTCGCCGGTACGGATGCGGATGGCTCGCTCCAGATTGTAGATGAAAATCTTGCCATCGCCGATCTTGCCGGTGTTGGCAGCCGCGCAGATCGCTTCCACCACTGGATCCACCAGGCCGTCATCCACGGCGATTTCCAGCTTCACCTTGGGCAGGAAATCCACCACGTACTCCGCGCCGCGATACAGCTCGGTATGCCCTTTCTGGCGACCAAAGCCCTTGACCTCGGTAACGGTGATACCCTGCACGCCGATACCTGACAGGGCCTCCCGCACATCGTCCAGCTTGAACGGTTTGATGATTGCAGTGACTAGCTTCATGGATGCCCTCTCGCGTTCAGTTGACTTCATCGCTCAACATGCTTAAAAAAAGCCGTAATCCAGGCGGGAATATAACCGAAATCCAAGATTGCGCGTGCTTTGATCCGGACATCGGCGGCCTAAGACGCGCGATGTCCGGGGTCATGACTCACAGGTTATAGCCACGCTCGTCATGCAGCGCAATATCCAGGCCTTCGGTTTCCTGCTCCTCGCTCACCCGCAGCCCGATGATGACATCCACGATCTTGAGGATGACGTAGCTGAAAACGGCTGAATATACAATCGTGAACAGTACACCCTTAGTCTGAACCCACAACTGCACGCCGACCGTCATACCTTCGGCCAGCCCCTTGCCGCCCAAAGCCGCATCCGCGCACAGGCCAGTCAGGATCGCGCCGATGATGCCGCCCATCGCGTGGACACCGAATACGTCCAGCGAATCGTCGTAACCCAGCGCCCGTTTTAGCTTGGTGGACGCCAGAAAACAGAGGATGCCGGACGCCAGGCCGATCAACAACGCGCCCATCGGGCCGGCGGTGCCGGAGGCCGGCGTAATCGCTACCAAGCCCGCTACCGCACCGGAAGCGATGCCCAACGCACTGGGCTTGCCGTGGCTCAGCCATTCTGCGAACATCCAGCTCAGCGCCGCCAGCGCCGTAGCAATTTGGGTGACCAGCATGGCCATCCCGGCGCTGCCATCGGCCGCCACCGCGCTACCCGCGTTGAAGCCAAACCAGCCCACCCACAGCATGGAAGCGCCCATGAGGGTAAAGGTCAGGTTGTGCGGCGGCATGGCCGTGACCGGATAGCCCTTGCGCCGACCGAGCATAAGGCAGGCCACCAGGCCGGCAATACCCGCGTTGATATGCACCACCGTACCGCCCGCAAAATCCAGCACACCCCAATCCCACATCAGCGCGCCATCGCCGCTCCACACCATGTGGGCAATGGGTGCGTAAACGAAGGTAAACCACAGGGTCATGAATACCAACAGGGCGGAAAATTTCATCCGCTCAGCGAATGCGCCGACAATTAGCGCCGGGGTGATGATGGCGAAGGTCATCTGAAAGGTTGCAAACACCGTCTCGGGAATCGCCAGCGTCAAGCTGTCACGGCCCACCCCACTGAAAAATGCCTTGCCAAGACCGCCCACAAAGGTGCTCAGAGTGACAGCTTCTTTGCTCATACCGGTCGCATCGAAGGCCAGGCTATAGCCGTAGATCGTCCACAGCACCGTCATCAGGGCGGTAATGGCGAAACATTGCATCATCACGGACAGCACGTTCTTGGCGCGCACCATGCCCGCATAAAACAGTGACAGACCCGGAATGGTCATAAACAGCACCAAGGCGGTCGAGGTCAGCATCCAGGCGGTATCACCGGAATTGAGCACGGGCGGAGCGGCATCCTGCGCCATCGCCAGGGTCGGAAGCGATCCGGCCAGCACGGCGAGCGCTCCACCGGCTTTTGCAACTTGCAGCGTTCTACTCATCATCAGTGGCATTCTCCAAAAAGTTGGCCCCTACAAGGTGGCGTGGGAAAACGGGACGCTTAGAGCGCTTCCGGCCCGGATTGGCCGGTGCGAATGCGAATGGCGTTATCCAGGTCGTACACAAAAATCTTGCCGTCGCCGACCTTGTTGGTGTTGGCAGCGCGGCTGATCGCTTCGACGATGCGCTCGGCCAGTGCATCGTCCACCCCCACCTCGACCTTGATTTTGGGCAGGAAATCCACCAGGTACTCCGCACCCCGATACAGCTCGGTATGCCCCTTCTGCCGACCGAAGCCCTTGACTTCAGTGACGGTAATGCCCTGCGCGCCGACTTCCGAGAGGGCTTCCCGCACATCGTCCAGCTTGAACGGCTTAATGATTGCGGTGATCAATTTCATTGGGTACAGCTCTCCCATGGCTTAATGCCCCAAGGGGCGTAATGTGACTCCGACCTCTCGACCCACCAACCAGCAGCGCCGATCCTTCGTTTGGCCAGCACTAGCATAGGGCGTGCCATGACAGAAAAATATCAAAAAAACAAAATCTTAATTTTTATTGGTGCCCCTGGAACCGCTTGATTGTGCGTTACTCCAACCCATGGGCTGAATCCCATGCACCCTTTTAGCGCAACAAACCCCATGCGTCGCAACCAGGCAAATCCCGTTACACTTAATGCAACCCTTAGCCGATACTGGAGCAACCGCGATGATCGACCCCAAGGCCTTCGATGACCTGGCCAAACGCTTCGCCGAAGCAGTGCCGCCCGGCTTCCGCCAGTTCCAGGCGGAAATGGAAAAGAATCTGCGCGCCGCTGTGCAAGCAGCGTTTGCCAAGCTGGACCTGGTGACACGGGAGGAATTCGATGTACAGCAGGCGGTGCTGGCTCGTACCCGCGCCAAACTGGAGGAACTGGAACAACAAGTCACTGAGCTGGAAGCTAAAACCAGCACCGCCAAGCGCCGTAAGAACGCTGATAAAGCCGCCGAGCCGGACAGCGATGCAGGCTGAGCAAGGCGGCGCGGCGCTAAAGCGGCACTAAAACAGTGCATACGGCTCGCGCGGCGGTCCGCAGTCCGTTGGTGGTCGTTCACCCTACCTCCCACCCTATTTCTCGACTCTCCCGATAGCGCTCTTATGTCACTCGCCATCGTGTACACCCGCGCCCAGGTCGGCATCGCCGCGCCACTAGTGAGTGTGGAGGTGCATTTATCCGCTGGGCTGCCAGGTTTATTCATCGTCGGACTGCCAGAAGCGGCGGTAAAGGAAAGCAAGGATCGGGTGCGCGGCGCGATGCTCAACAGCCGGTTTGAATTTCCCAGCCGCCGCATCACCATCAATCTCGCGCCCGCCGATCTGCCCAAGGAAGGCGGGCGCTTCGACCTGCCGATTGCGCTGGGCATCCTGGCGGCGTCGGGGCAGATTCCGCACGAGCGGCTGGGTCAATATGAATTTCTTGGCGAATTAGCGCTCGGCGGCGAGCTGCGCGGCGTGCGCGGCGTCTTGCCAGCGGCGCTGGCCTGTCGGGCCGTCGGGCGCATCCTGCTGACCCCGGCTGATAATGCTGCGGAGGCGCTACTGGTGGGTGATGTCCGGGTGCTGGGCGCGACCCATCTCCTGGAGGTGTGTCGGCAATTGTCGACCGGCGTAGCCCTGCAACCGCCGCCGCCCCAGCCCAGCGCGCCACAGGCTCCCCTGCTGGAGCGCGACCTGAGCGATGTACGCGGTCAGCAGCACGCCAAACGTGCGCTGGAAATCGCGGCGGCCGGTGGCCATAACTTATTGCTGATCGGCCCGCCCGGCACTGGCAAAACCATGTTGGCCAGCCGCCTTCCTGGCATCTTGCCACCGCTCACGGTAGCGGAGGCCTTAGAAACCGCTGCTATCGCCTCCATCAGCGCTCAGGGCCTGGACTTGCGGCAATGGGGGGTGCGACCCTTCCGCGCGCCGCACCATACCGCCTCCGCCGTGGCTTTGGTCGGTGGCGGCAGCCAACCCCGACCCGGTGAAATTTCCTTGGCTCATCATGGCGTTCTGTTCCTTGATGAGTTGCCGGAGTATGATCGGCGGGTGCTGGAGGTGTTGCGCGAACCGCTGGAATCGGGACGCATCACCATCTCTCGCGCCGCCCGCCAGGCGGATTTCCCGGCGCGATTTCAGTTAGTGGCGGCGATGAACCCCTGCCCTTGCGGCTTTTTGGGCGATGCTGAACGCCGCTGCGCCTGCGGGCCGGAGCAGGTGCGTCGCTATCGGGCGCGGATTTCTGGCCCCTTGCTCGACCGAATCGATCTGCACATCGAAGTCCCGCGTTTGGCGCATCGGGCGCTGCGCGGGACCGGGACCGAAGACAGTAGCGCCACGGTGCGGCACCGGGTCTGCGCGGCGCGCGAGCGGCAATTGCAACGCGCCGCCAAGGCTAACAGCGCCCTGAACACCCGCGAGATTGAACGCCATTGCGCCCTGAATGAGGACGATCAGCGATTAATGGAACGGGCACTGGAGCGCTTAGGCTTGTCGCCGCGCGCCTATCACCGCATTTTGAAGGTAGCCCGCACTATCGCCGATCTGGCCAGCAGCGAGCGCATCGCCACGGCACACCTGACCGAAGCGATCAGTTATCGGGCCTTGGATCGCAGTCTGGTGCGATAACATTGCAACCCCGCATCTGGTTCCGCGCACAGGCTTAGGATGAGGAGGCCTCGGCTCGGAAAATCGCGTAATGACTGGTGAAGGTCATGGCCTTCTCGCCGTCCGCCCACACCACCACTTCAACAGTCCAGCGCGCTTTGCCGCGTCGGCGATAGCTTTCGATGAAACCTTCGCTTATCGATGCCTGTGGGCGCTTGCATTCGGTTACAATCTCTCCGCGCACCGGGCGTAGAAACTTCAGCACACCCTCGGTGATGACGATTTCGGCTTGTTCATCGTGCTCACCCAAAGTGATGCGCGTGAGCGCCCAGCCGGTCAGCGCGGCGATAGCCGCCATCGACCCGCCAAAGGCGATTCCTTTATCGTTGATGTTCGGTTCTAGCGGCGCGCGCATCCGTAATCCGTTATCGTCACAATGTTCCAGCCGCGCTTGCATGGCCTGGAAGAGCGGCACATGGCGATTAAGATAAGCGTTAATTTCTTCAAGAGAGGGCATAAGACATTTCCTTTAGGGAGCAATGCGTGCATCTTTTGCAAAGCATGGATTTTTAAAAATCATGGGTATTTTTGCGCTTTTTTGGGCTTGGCCGCGCTGGTAAGGCTTTGCACAGCGTCTCCAGACCCCTCCAACTTGCATAGGCTTCCATCATGCGAGAAAAACCTGCTCCAACCCAGTTTCCCATTGCCGATTTGATCGCCCGACGCTGGAGTCCGCGCGCCATCGACCCACGGCAAGCCGTCAGCCGCAACCACCTGCTGACGCTGTTGGAAGCGGCGCGCTGGGCACCGTCGTGTTTTGGTGCCGAACCCTGGCGCTATCTGGTCTGGGATCGCTTCCGCGATCCAGGTGGCTGGCAACAGGCCTTTGCCTGTCTGGCTGAGGGGAATCAAGCCTGGGTCAAAAACGCCCCGCTGCTCTTGCTGGCGGTGGCGGCTCCCCATTTCGCCCACAACAGCCAGCCCAATGGCTGGGCGCAGTACGATACCGGCGCAGCCAGCGAAAATCTGTGCCTGCAAGCGGTGGCGCTGGGCCTGGTGGCGCATCAGATGGGCGGTTTCGACGCCGACCAAGCCAAGGCGCGCTTCGCCATCCCCGCCGATTATCATTGCCTGGCCATGATCGCAGTCGGGCATCCTGGCCCGGTCGAGAGCTTACCGGAATCCTTGCAGGAACGGGAGCTGGCGGCGCGCACGCGCCAGCCGCTCGCTCAGGTCGCCTTTGAGGGTCTGTGGAGCCAGCGCCTGCAAGAGCTCTAGGATCCTCACCCCCAACGCTATCTAGATGATCGCTCTTGCTGCGCACGCTGTATAAGAAAACGCTGTATAAATGGGAGCACCACATGCTTGCCGCCTGGCCACTCACCATTCCGGCGCGACAGATTGGGAGAGTCTTTCCCTCCCGCGCGCCCCTTCCAGCGCTGCTAACGCTGCTAGCGCTACTTGCCACCCCGGCGCAAGCCCAGGAGTGGGTGTACACCGTCCGGCCTGGCGACACCCTGTGGAGTATCGCCACTGAGCATCTGACCCGAATAGAGGACTGGCCACGCCTAAAAGCGCTCAATCAGGTGGCTGACCCCAACGCCCTGCCGCCTGGCATGAAGCTGCGCATTCCTATCGGTTGGCTCAAGCGCCAGCCCACGACGGCACGGGTGGTTAACACACGCGGTCAGGCTCACGTCGTGCTGGCGGCCAGCGGCCAGACCATCACGCTTACGCCCGGACAGCAGCTCCACAGCGGTGACCTGCTCCAGACCGGACCTGATAGCGACATCACACTGGAATTCGGCGATGGCTCTCAGCTATTGCTACAAGCCGACAGCACCCTCAGTCTGGACACCCTGGCCGCTTATGGGGCTACCGACCAGGTCGATACGGTCCTGAATTTACAGCGGGGTCGCACCGAGAATCAGGTAAAGCCGCGCGCGGCCTTTGGCCCACGCTATGAGATTCGCACGCCAGCAGCGGCGGCGGGCGTGCGGGGTACCCGCTACCGGGTAGGTATGGAGCCCGCCGCCGCAACCGCGCGCACGGAAGTGCTGGAAGGACACGTTGCTTTCCAGGGCGGTCGCCAGACCCGCAACGTCACGCAGGGCTTTGGTTCGCTGGGTGTGACCGGCCAACCCCCCTCACCGCCGATCCTGCTGCTCAAGCCACCCAAAGTCGCTGACCTGCCGCCGGTCGTCACCCGCTCACCCTTGCAGTTGCCTTTTACCGCTTTAGAAGGCGCGGTGGCCTACCGCGTGCAAATCGCGCCCGACGCGCATTTTACAAGCTTGCTATTCGACCGCGTGGTAGCAACCCCCATCCTGTCCGGCCCGGACTTGCCCGATGGCAATTACGTGCTGCGCCTGCGCGGCATCGACGCTAAAGGGTTGGAAGGGCGCGACGCCATCCACCCCTTCCGCTTGCACGCACGCCCTGAGCCGCCGTTTCTCACCGAGCCGGCCCATGACAGCACTGTATTGGAAAAAGCCCTGGCCTTTGCCTGGGCGGAACCACAAAACGCGGCGGCCTATCATTTTCAGTTGGCAGCGGACGAGCAATTTAGCGTCCCCCTCCTGGATAAAGCCGATGTCGGCGCGGCCCGCCTGACACCAGATCAGCCGTTGGTGCCAGGTCGATACTACTGGCGGGTCGCCGTCCGCGATACCACCGGGCGAATCGGGCCATTCGGCGATCCGCAAGCCTTCCGCCTGCAAGCCACGCCACAACTGCAAGCGCCCGAAGTGGCTGCTGACACCTTATCGTTCCACTGGGGCGCGGGAGCGCCTGGTCAGCAATATGAACTCCAACTAGCCAGGGACAGTGACTTTACGGACCTCGTCGTGTCCCAGCGCCTCGCCGAGCCGCAACTGCGCATGCCGCGGCCGGACTCCGGTTTCTATTATTTGCGGATCCGGGTCATCGAGGCGGATGGCGCGAGCGGGCCGTATGGTCCCGTGCAGCGGATCACCGTCCCGCCTGCCAGTTATTGGCCCATGGGCTTGGTAGTTCTGTTGGCTCTCGTCCTGGCCTTATGAAGCAGCGCGCTTGCTTTGCGCCTGTCTGGCTGGACGCCATCGGCTGCCTGGTGCTGTTACCGGCGCTGGCGCTCTGGCTGGCACAGAGCCAGGTGCTGCAACGTTGGGATGCGCTGCTCTACGACTGGGCCATCAAAAATTGGTCGCGTACGCCGACCGAGAACATCGTCATTATTGCCATCGACGAACACAGTCTGCGCGAACTCGGCCGCTGGCCCTGGTCGCGGCGTGTTCATGCCGAGCTGATCGAGAAACTCCGCGCCGCCGGGGTAAAGGGCATCGCCATCGACATCGTATTTGCCGAACCCGATGCCGCCGATCCCGCCGCCGATGCAGCGCTGGCGACGGCCTTGGCGGCGCAGGGCCGGGTGGTGCTGCCGGTGCTGAACGAGCAGGATCGCCGCGGCGGCCAATTGCTCGAAACGCTGCCGCTACCAGCGCTAGCGGTGACTGCCGCTGGCCTGGGGCATATTGACGTGGATCTGGACCCGGATAGCATCGCCCGCAGTGTGTATTTGCGGGCTGGTCTGGGGTCGCCGCATTGGCCGACCCTGGCGCTGGCGTTACTGGAAACCCTCGACCCGGCGGTCGGGGCGGCGCTGCCTGGCCAACGCGCTGCCACCACCACGCCCTCTCCGTACGCCTGGCAGCGCGACTACCGGGTGCTGATTCCCTTCGCTGGCCCGCCAGGACACTTTCCCCACTTTTCCTATAGCGATGTCCTGCGCGGTCGAGTGCCTGCAACAGCGCTCCAAGACCGCCTGATTCTGGTTGGCGTCACGGCGGTCGGTAGCGGTGACGCCTTGCCCACGCCGGTCTCCGGCGCGGCGCGGCCCATGTCGGGGGTAGAATTCAACGCCAATGTGCTCGATGCCTTGCAGCGCGGTCTGCTGATCCAGCCTTTATCCCTGGGCTATACCCTGCTCCTGACTGGCCTTCTGGCGCTGGGCAGCAGCGGTCTGTACGCAGTAACACCATCACGCTGGATGCCGCTACTGGCCGTATTGCTACTGACGGCCACCTTGGTCGGCAGCTGGACTGTACTCCACGGCGCGCACCGCTGGTTCCCGCCAGCCACGGCGTTGCTCATCCAAGCGCTCAGCTATCCCTTATGGAGCTGGCGGCATCTACAGCAGGCGGTTCGGGCGCTGTTCGAGCAAGAGCAGCGCGCCCAGGTGACACTGGATTCCATCGCCGACGCCGTGGTGGCCACGGACGCGCGCGGGCTCGTGCATTATCTCAATCCAGTTGCCGAGCGCCTGCTTGACCGTTCGCTAACGGCGCTGCGCGGACGCCCGCTCGGCGCGCTGTTTCAGGCCGCTGCCGAACTCCAGAGCAAGGACTGGACCGATTTAGCGCTGCTTTGTCTGGAGCAGCGCCAATTGATCCAGCTTGCCGAACCGAGCATCCTGCGCAATCACGCTGGCCGGGAGTACCCCGTTCGCGCCTCGGCAGCTCCGATGCGCGCCTCGCGCGGCGATATAACCGGCGTGGTGATCGCCTTCAGCGATCTGAGCGAGACCCGCCGCCTGACCGAACAAATGGCTTATCAGGCCACACATGACGCGCTGACCGATTTACCCAATCTGGCGCTATTGCGGGATCGGCTGCGGCATGCCATCGACCGCGCCCGTCACACGGGACACGCTTTAGCGCTACTGCTCATCAGCTTGGATCACATCAAAAAAATCAACGAGGGTCTCGGTCGCAGCGCGGGCGATACGTTGCTGCGCACGGTAGCGGCACGTCTGCAGGCGGGTGGGCGCAAGGAAGACACTGTGGCCCGCGTGGGCGACGATGAATTCATCTACCTGCTGGAAGATTTAGCGCGGGAAGAACGCGCCGCCGATTTTGCGCGTCGCTTGCTCCAGATCCTGTGCGCATCAATCACCGTGGACGGGCATGAGTACGTCATCACCGCCAGCATTGGCGTGAGCCTATTTCCCAAGGATGGCGAGGACCCTGAGGTGCTGTTGAAAAATGCGGATATCGCCGTATACCGCGCTAAGGAAAATGGGGTCCATAAGCTCCAATTTTATGCGCATGACATGCACACTCGCGCCCTGGAACGACTCACCCTGGAGCAGCAACTGCGTCACGCCGTGGAGCGAGGGGAACTGGAGCTGTATTATCAGCCACAAATGGACTTGCGCCAGGACCGCATCGTGGCCGTCGAAGCGTTGTTGCGCTGGCGGCATCCGCAGCGCGGCCTGTTATCGGCCCTAGATTTTGTGCCGTTGGCTGAAGAAACCGGCCTGATCGAACCGATTGGCGAATGGGTGCTGCTTGAGGCATGCCAGCAGGCGATGGCCTGGCGTCGGGAAGCCATGCCCGCGCTGCGCATGGCGGTCAACCTGTCGCCGTTGCAATTCGCGCAGCCCGGCCTGGTGCAAACCGTGATCCGGATTCTGCGGGACACTGGGCTGGAGCCGCAGTATCTCGAACTGGAAATTACCGAAAGTCTCTTGATGACCGATCTCGCTAGCGGGATCGCCATCATGGGCGAGTTGAAAGCGATCGGCGTCAAACTGTCCCTGGATGATTTTGGCTCCGGTTATTCTTCCCTGAACTACCTGAAACGTTTCCCCATTGACCGTTTGAAAACCGACAGAGCTTTTCTGCGGGAAATCCCAGCCAGCCCAGCCGATACCGCCATCACTCTGGCAATTATCGCCATGGCCCACAGCCTAGGCCTGACCGTGCTGGCGGAGGGAGTGGAGAATCAGGAGCAACTGGCCTTTTTGCGCGTACATCAGTGTGATGAAATCCAAGGTCACTACCTCAGTTGCGCGATTCCGCCCCAGGCCATCCCTGCCCTCATCAACCGAACTCTGCTCTGATCTTGCCGTTGCCTTTACTGGATAGCCCATACCGATGACCCCTTCCCCTTCCCCGCACCGTTCCACGCAGGGCGCTTCTCGCTACCTCTGGCGCTCCCTGCTGTTCTTAGCTGCGCTGGCGGCGATGGGCGCGGTTTTTCGCCAGCCGCTGACCGCCGCCTTTCTAACCAATCCCTATTTGAATGGCACCATTGTCGCCGTTTTTCTGTTTGGCGTGGCCTACACCCTTGAGGCGCTACTGGGTACGCGGCTCGATGTGCGCTCCGCTGGACGGGTCGCGCAGGTGGCGCTGCAAGCGCATCGTCGCGAAATCCCGCTCCCGCAGGCCGACGCAGCGCTGCTAAGCGGCGGTTGGCGACACAACGTCAGTGATTTTCTGCACAAGGCCCATCGGATCATCGGGCATGGCGACCCGGCCGCGTCCCTCCCCTATTTACTCGATTCACTGGCCGCGCGCGGCGACGATCAGCGCGCATTGGTGCGTTATTTGGTTGGCGCGCTGGTGCTGCTGGGCCTGATCGGCACCTTCTATGGCCTGTTGCTGACCATCGCTGGAGTGCGCGACGTGATTGGTGGCCTCGCGGCCGATCAAGCCACCGACACCATGACGTTGATCGCCCACTTTAAAGAGCGGCTGGCCGCGCCGCTGGGCGGGATGGGCACCTCCTTCTCGGCCTCGCTGTTTGGCCTGCTGGGCGCGCTGGCGCTGGGTTTTCTGGAACTGCAACTCTTCCATGCCCAGAATGACCATCACGCCCAGCTAGAAGCGCTCGTGGTCAGTGACCTGGCGCCACTGTGGCAACCCGTCGTCACAGTCACCGCCCAAACCGAGACGATTTCGCCCCGTCATCTGGCCGCGCTGCTGCAAGCCACCGCCGACCGGCTAGAGCGGGTGGCGGCGACCACGGAATATATGGCCAATCGTGGCGAGGGCGTCACCCGTGTGGCGGAGCAGGTGGCGAATCTGGGCGAGCGCATCGAGTCGCTGCGGACCACCTTGCAAAATATCGAGAACGACCGCACTGCCGATCTGCGCCATGAACTGCGCACCATCGCCCGGCTGCTCGCCCAACCCACCGGCCCCGCGCCGCGAGTCGATTCCCATGCCCCGTCGGCGTGATCCGCTCAGTGAATTCAACGTCTGGCCCGCCTTTACCGATGCGCTGGGTGGGCTGGTCATGGTGCTGGTGTTTCTGATCACCATCTTCGTCATCACTGAAGTGTTGATCGGTCGGGAAATCATGGGGAAGGACAGCGCCATTGGCCAGTTGCAACGTCTCGTCAGCCATCTGGAAGGCTTGGCGGGCGATGCTGAGAAAGAGGCGGCCCGTCTGCGGGGACAGGTACAGGGGTTAGAAAGCACCGTCGGCGACCGCGACACGCTGCTGGCGCAATTGCGCGCCGAGCTCGCGGCAGCGCAAGCCGCACGGGACACCTTGAGCGCGGACAAGAGCACAGCCGAGCAAAGCCTAAAAAGCACCCAGGAACAGACTACTCTGTTAAACCTCCGCGCCGCGCGGCTGGCGTTGGAGCTGGAGCGGCTCAACCGCGCCCTGGCGGCCAACCAAGAGGAATTGGCCCAGCGGGATGTCGTCATCGTGACACAGAAAGGGCGCATTGAGGCCTTGGATAGCGCGCTGAAAAAGAAGCTGCTGGAGCGGGTCGAGGAGTTGGAGAAATACGCCAGCGATTTCTTTGGCCGCTTGCGGGAAGTCTTTGCCAACAATCCCGACATTAAAGTAGTGGGCGACCGCTTTGTGTTTCAGTCCGAGGTGCTCTTCGCGCCCGGCGACGCCACGCTATCCGCTTCTGGCAGCGGTGACTTGGACAAATTCGCCATGGTCTATCAACAACTGGCGACGCGCCTGCCCACCGATCTGCCAGTCATCATTGAAGTTCAGGGCCACACCGACCGGACCCCAATCCGCAACAGCCGTTTCCCCTCCAACTGGGAGCTGTCCACGGCCCGGGCGCAACAGGTGGTGAATTATCTGATCCAGCAAGGCGTCCCGCCACAACGCTTAGCCGCAGTCGGCATGGGCGAATATCACCCACTAGACCCGGCTGATAGCCCGCCAGCCTATCGCCGCAACCGCCGCATCGAGCTGAAAATCACCAGCCGCTAAAGGGTCTTGGTGACTGTGGTAGACTCCACTGATCCCTGTCCCCAGCCGCGAGAGTAACCTCCATGGACTTCAAGACTACTGATCTGTGCGATGAATTCTTCGATCTGTGCAACGAATTTTCTGATCGCCTGCAAATCGCCGAGCCGGTATTTGGCGATTATGGCGGCGAAATCCAGTTCTCTGGCTCCATCGTCACCCTCAAGGTCTTTGAGGACAACGCCTTGGTGCGCAAGATCTTAGAGGAACCTGGCGCGGGTCGGGTGCTGGTGGTGGATGGCGGCGGCTCCACGCGCTGCGCCCTGCTGGGCGATCAACTCGCTGCGTTAGCTGAGAAAAATGATTGGGCAGGCGTGGTGGTCAATGGCTGCATCCGCGATTCCGCCGCTATTGCTGAAATGGGTATTGGCGTCAAGGCGCTGGGCGTGCATCCGCTTAAAACCGTCAAGCGCAATACCGGATTGCGCGATCTACCGGTCAGTTTCGCCGGGGTGACCTTCCGCTCCGGCCATTACCTTTATGCCGACGAGGATGGCTTGATGGTGTCCGAAAAACCATTGACCTGAACGTGCGCCGCTCCAGCGCCTCTCTTTGCTAAGGCAGGGAGAGGAGGCGTTGACGCCGCCTTGCCTTTGGCACAAACAGTTTTATCGAAGTTCTGGATCATGTCGCCTCAGAGCAGGTGGTCTTGGATCAAACAGACTGGGGTTGGCTTAGGCGTCACCGCCAAACCAGCTTGCAACACACGGCGATACCGGAGCCAAACACCCGCCAGATTCAGCCCCAGCCACCCGCCCATCACGCTCAAAGCCAGAGCGGCGCCCGCGCTGAACCCGATTGGAGCCAGCGCCGCCGCCAACAACAAGAGCAAGCTCACCAGGTAAGCCCACCATTGGCGGCGGATCGCTGCATCTGGTAACAACAGTTTCATGTTGGGAATTTTCGTGCGCTGGAAAAGCTGAGCCTGTAAATGGAACCACGCCAAAAAGGGCGCGATTTTGTACAACATCCCGTTGATAGCGCCGACCGCGAATCCGAAAATCAGCAAGATACCCAACAGCAAATCCACTTGCGGCGCTAAGGCCAGCGCTGGAATCAGCACAGTCGCCAGCCCAAGCAGAGCACCCATCAGCAAGCAGCTCATACTAGCGCGCCAGTAGACTAGCGTCGGATCGCCGATCTTGCGGCGGCGCTGACTCAGCAAGCGCAAGGTCATAACCGCGAAACTGGCGCTACCGAGCGCCAGCGCCGCTCCCGCAACCGCAGCCCCGACAGTCCAACCCGCAGCCAGCAAAGCCGACCACACGAGCAGAAGCAGTGCCAGCAACGGCGCGAAGCCGCGCACAAACCGGGCTGGATAAGGCGGCGTGATTTGAAACATCGGCACAACTTGATAAGCCACGCCCGCTACCAGCAGCAACACCCAACCTACCAGCCCCCAAACCGCATGTCCGTTGGTAACCTTCACCACTACAAGCTGCCAACCCCAACCAAAGAACCCCGCCAGTAGCAAACCCAAGCCGACCGTCACCAGCAGCGCAAACAAAGCGCAGCGCATGGCGATGACCGTCGCGCTGGTAACCGGCGCGCGCCACAGCGCGCTCAGCATCGTAACCAGAGCAACGCCGAAGGCCACGCCGAGTAACCCAAAGGCGATTTGAAAGCCAACCGGGCTGCTCATCAAGAACGCGGCGGTAAGAACTAAGGCACCTAAGGTCAGTGGAGCATGCACCAAAGCGGCGATCAGACGCGGACGCGGCACGACCACGCCAACCACCACCGGCAGCATTTGCAGCAAGGCACCCAACATGACCTGGGCCATGAAACCGACAGTGAGCAGATGAGTCAACGCTAAGGTGGCCGGTACCCAGCGGCTGGCAAAAATCTCCGATCCTCGCCACAGCACCAACAACCCTGCCAGCACCAGAAACCAGGGCGCGGTCAGGAAAAAACGCAGTGGGACGCTGAAAGGCGGCGCTTGTTCCAGCGCGAGTCCGGCAGCGGGCGTCATGGCCTGAAAATCAGAATTTCAAAGTCGCCATCCGTAACCGTTGTAGTTTCGTAGCGATACTGATGACGGCGTAGCAGGTCGTAGAGCGGATAAGGCTGACGATGAATAAGAAAGCGGACGCGCTGGCCTGGCTGTAAATCATTCAGCGCCGCTAACACCAACTCCATCGGTTCCGGCGGCTCCAGGCCGCGTCCATCCACCACAATCTCTGGCGATACGCTCATGCAGCTTGCTCAGTCGACAGCGCCCTTATAGCCTCAATCACCGCCCCGGCCTGAACACCAAAAACCCGGTCGCACAGCGGGTAAAGAACCTGCTCTTCCTTGATATTGTGCTGCTGCATCAGGATCAACAGCGTTTCCGCCTGCCCCAGAAACTCCTCTAAATCATCGCTACCGAGCGCCTGGCTCATCTCCACCAAGGTTTCCTGCATTTGCTGATGTTCCAGGCGCATCACCCGCGTCGGCCCTAGGGTATTACCGGTGGCCTGCTCAAAGATGGGAAAAACCCCTTGTTCTTCCTTACGGAAATGCAGCTCCATCATGGCCTGGAACCGTTGGAACTCCTGCTGGCATCGGCTGAGATCGCCCGCTTGGGCCGCTGCTTCGGCGCTGACAAAGTACTCATCGCAAGCACGGTGTTCAGCGCTGAGAAATTCAGCGATGGCGCTCATCTTTTCTCTCCTGCAATGGCCTGGATCGGCGGCGATTGTATGGGACGGGATGGCATTGTTCCTTGATGGAGGTCAAGGCCGGGCAGCCGGGTTTTTAGAATGTGCTTTCTTCGCTGGCCTGGCAAGCGATTGGGTCGGATGCATTCAAACCTAAGCGCTCACTGGGACGCTCTTGCAGGAGCCGCAGAGGACCGTCAGGTCTTTAGTTTCGTCGAAGGATAAAAAACAGCAAGCCAGATTGTTTCTTCGTCTGGCGTTGTCCATTTGACGCGATGTTTTTGGTGCGCTTCTATATTTAGGTAATCGCCTGCGGTGAGCTTGATTATTTCCTCTTCAAACTCCAGTTGGGCTTGTCCTTTCAGCACCAATACCCATTCGGCTTGATCTTGGTCGTACCAAAAACCTTCTTCCGATTTTTGGCCTTTGGATATTATGCGTTCAATCTTGATCTGTTGAGTCTGAAGAACGGTCTCGAAAATTTCTTCCGGCAGTTCGCCTGGGAGATTTGCCAACAGATTATTTCTTAGTGAAGAGCTCATTTCGATAAGGATAGAGTTGCCGCTCGTTTTTGAAATAACCGGCACCGTGAGGCGTGATCGCACAGGGCCCATGCTGGTGGATGGATTGGGCCTTAATATGCAAGGAATTTGCATGCGGTTTGACCTGCCTTCGTAGCTAACTCCAGATCGAACGGGTTTTGAAAAATCGGCGGAACCTTCGGCCCCCAAAATTCTTGCAGGGTCTTCCGCTAGTTGACGCTCTCTCTGACTGTGTTTTCGAGAAAGAAAAGCGCTGGATGAACAGCTAGGGCGTGTCATCAATTAAGCCAGATGGTGATAGCGGCGAGATGGACGGCACCGAGGAAGGCGACGGCGGTTTTATCATAGCGGGTGGCAATGGCGCGGAATTGCGTGAGTTTTGCAAAGAAGTTCTCAATCAAGGCCCGCTCTTTGTACAACTGTTCGTCGTATTCGCGAGATTCCTTGCGATGCGCTTGCGGCGGAATGACCGCTTGAATCCCGGCGGCTTCCAGCAACGCCAACACGCGCTGTTGCGCGTCGTAGGCGCGGTCGGCGAGCAAGGCCCGGAGGGCGCTCAACAGCGTCGGCACCAACGCATCGGCGCCCTGCAAATCGTGCGCCTGCCCCGGCGTCAGGTGAAAGCCGAGCGGGTTGCCTAAGGCGTCGCAGACGGCGTGTGTTTTCGTGGTCAAGCCCCCCTTCGAGCGGCCAATGCAGGCCTTTTTTTATCACGGAGCCTGGCGCCGGCGGCCTGCTGATGCGCCCGCACGATCGTACTGTCGATCATGGCGTACTCGTTGTCGGCGTCCGCAGCCAGTCGGGCAAACCCCCGTTCCCATACCCCGCGTCTGCTCCAGCGCATGGGCCGGGTATGAATCACCCGGAAATCCCCAAACCGTTCCGGCAAATCTCGCCGGGGAATACCGGGGCGATAACGGTAGATCACTGCCTCAACAAACAGCCGATTGTCTTTTGCCGTGACGCCCCTGCCCCTGCGCGGCCAGGCAACCGGTCCTTAATCCGCTCCCATTGAACGTCCCGCAGCGCGTAGCGTTTCGTCATGCTCTAGCACCCTATGCTGCTTGTCATAAACGCAGTATAAAGTTCATGCCATAATCTGTGGAATCTATACCGCTCAATTGATGACACGCCCTAGGTCGTTCTTGATAAGCCAAAATCCGAATGAATCTCCAATCAAAATGTTCGGATTTCCGAATGCTCGACAGGCATTTTTATTAAGGCGGGTTATGTGCTGTTGAAAGCAGGGTCGGTAAGAGAGGATAGGCGCTGTTACACCCATCCGGGCAGAGGATCTCGCTTCACCGCCGCGCCAAGTCGCGGCGGCGGACCTTGCCGTTAGCGGTGCGCGGTAGGCTGGCAGTAAAAATCACTTCGCGGGGACATTTATAGGCGGCGAGATGCTGGTGCGCATAAGCCAGCAGGGGCGCGGCATCCACGCCATCCGGCTCGTCGGGATCGCGCGGCACCACGAAAGCTGCAATGACCGAAACGCCTTCCCGCACCGTCAGTTCGGTCACTGCCACCTCGGCCACCGCCGGATGCTGGCTCAGGCAATGCTCAACTTCCAAGGGCGAGACGCGATAACCCATGGCGTTCATCACATCGTCGTTGCGACCGTGATAGACCAGGTAGCCATCGGCGTCGAAATGCGCCAGATCACCGCCGATGAACCATTCACCCCGATAAACCAGCGCCTCCTCCTCCAGTCGGTTCCAATAACCCAACATCAACCCCGGATCGCTGCGATGCACCGCCAGCAATCCGGTTTCCCCCGCCATCAACGGCTCCTCCCCACCCTCGACCGGCAGCGCTACCACACAGCGGCCCTGCTGTGGCTTACCAGGGCTACCGGGCTTGACCGGCACGCTGGGCGAAGACGAAATATAGGTCGAGCACTCGCTCATCCCCAGGGCTTCGTACAGTTCCTTACCGGTAGTCGCACGCCACTGCTCCAGCAAAGCCAGGTTCAGGGCTTCACCAGCGGTCAGGCCGTGGCGCAAGCTGGACAAATCGAAAGCGTGCAGATCATTGTATTTCAGAATTTGCCGATATAATCCCGGCACCGCCGCGAACACCGTGGCGCGAAACTTCGCCATCAGCAGCGGCCAGATGGTCACATCACGCGGGCCGTTATAGAGCACCGCTGTCGCGCCGTTGGCCCACGGATCGGTCAGGCCGACACCGAGCGTATAAGTCCAATTGAACGCACCCGCGTGCAAAAACACATCGGCCGAGCGGATGCCATACCAGCCCTGATACATCGGTCGTCGGCCCCAGGCCGAGCGCTGGGCGTGCAGTACGCCTTTGGGCTGGCCGGTGGTGCCGGAGGTGTAGACCAGAAACGCCGGATCGTCGGCGGCAGTAGGGGCGTAATCTTGCGGTGGATCAGCGGCGCGCAACGCCGCCACAGCGGCAGGGCCGAACACTCGCACTCCTGGCGGCGGCGTGATGGCCAGATCATCGGACAGCGCGAGCGCGCGCGCACCGGAATCGCTCAGCAAAAAAGCCGCTTCTTCCTCGGTCAGTTGTGCCGATGAAGGCAATGGTACGCAACCGGCGGCGATAGCCCCGAAAAACAGCAGCGCGTAGTCGCTGGTGTTGCCCATACGGATCATCAAGCGCGCGCCCGACTCCAAACCAAAGGCGCGCAAGCCGGCCGCGACCCGTCGCACCGCATCGTCCAATTGCCGATACGTCCACGCTTCCGCTTGTTCGACTGGGGCTTGCGCGTCGGACACGACCAGCAACGCGACTTTATCGGGCGTGGTTTGCGCTGCCGCCAGGCAGTAGCGCGCCATGTTGAATTGAGCCGGCGGCTGTTGGCCGGTGTAGCCCCAGCGGGTTTCGCGCATCGCCTTATTTCCAGAAATCTGGCAGGAACAATAACAGTAGCGGAAACACCTCGAAACGACCGATCAACATGGCCAGGGACAATAACCAAGTGGCGGTATCGTTCAATGGCGCGAAGCCAACCGCCGTCTCCCCCAAGCCGATCCCCATGTTATTTAAACAACCTGCCACCGATCCAAAGGCGGTGACTAAATCCACACCCGTGGCGGTGAGCGCTAGGGAGAAAAAACAATAGCTGAAGATATACAGGTAATAAAAACCCCACACTGCTTGCATCACCCGGTCAGGGATTGGGGTATCACCGACCTTGACCGCGATTTGCGCGGCTGGACGAATCAACAGCCGCGCCTCGCGCACACTTTGTTTATAAAGCAGCAAGAAGCGAATCGCCTTGATGCCGCCGCAGGTGGAGCCGACACAACCGCCGAAGAAGCTGCCCAGAAGCAGCAGCAGGGGCACGAAGATTGGCCAGTCCGCTGGATAGCCGATGGTGCCCAAGCCGTTATCGGTGATGACCGATGCAGCCTGGAAAAATCCCCGATGAAAGGCTTCCCAGACTGGAAACTTGCCCGACCAGTACAGATAAAGGCAGGTAGTGAGGATAATGCCGCCAAACACCGCCATGCAGAATTGAAATTCGGCGTCGCGGAAAATCGCCTTGAGACTACGCGCGCGCCACGCTAAGAAAAATAGCGCGAAGTTCACTGCCGCCACGATCGAAAAAAATCCGGCAACCAACTCGATAGCCGGGCTGTTGAAAAAACCGATGCTGGCATCGTGGGTCGAATAGCCGCCCAGCGCCAACGTCGCAAAACTATGGCAGAGTGCGTCGAAAAAATTCATTCCCACTGCCCAAAACGACAAAGTACACAGCACATTGAGGATGACGTAGATGTACCAAAGATTTTTGGCGGTTTCGGTGATGCGCGGGGTGAGCTTTTCATCCTTCATCGGTCCTGGGGTCTCGGCCTTGTACAATTGCATTCCACCCACGCCTAACATGGGTAACAACGCCACCGCCAGGACAATGATGCCCATGCCACCCAGGAAATTGAGCTGCGCCCGGTAATAGACGATGGCCTTGGGCATGGTGTCCAGTCCGGAAAGGACCGTCGCGCCAGTGGTGGTCAGGCCGGAGATCGTCTCGAACACTGCGTCCACCAGTCGCATGTGTGGATTTGCCGACAGCATGAACGGTAGTGCGCCAATCACTGAGAGCGATACCCAAAACAGCACCACCACGGCAAAGCCATCCCGGTTGCGCAGATCAATCTTGTAGCGACAAACGGGCAGCCAGAACAACACACCCAATCCCAACATGGCCCCCATCGCTTCCGCAAATGGCAAGACCACGCTGGGACCGTCGTACCACCACGCCACGAGCATCGGCGGCAACATGGTGGTGCTGAATAGAATCATCAGCATCCCCACCATATAGAGCGCTGTCTTGAGCGGTGAGCGCCGATGCTCGATACGCCAAATCTTGGTCGTCACTTCAGGTTGACTGATGGGTGCCTCGCTAAGCGCCAGCGACTCCGCTTCAGCATGGAATGAATCTTCTTGCTGTGTTGCGCCAGTGCTCGGGTCTTGCATTGCCATCCCCCTTATTTCCAGAAATCCGGCAAAAATAGTAATAACAGCGGAAAAATCTCCAGCCGCCCGACCAGCATGGCTAGGGACATCATCCAGGTGGCGGCATCATTTAGCACGCCGAACCCAGCCGCCGTATCTCCTAAACCGACGCCCATATTATTCAAACATGCGGCCACAGTACCAAAAGCCGTCACCATATCGACACCGGTCGCCACCAATCCCAGGGAAAAAGCGCAGTAACAGAAGACATACAAATAATAAAATCCCCAGACTGCTCGCATGACCTGATCGGGAATGGGATGATCGCCCAGCTTGACCGCAATTTGCGCCGCTGGCCGCACCAGCAAACGCGATTCACGCACGCTTTGCTTGTAGAGCAGCAGAAAACGGATGGCTTTGATGCCGCCGCAGGTTGAACCGACGCAGCCGCCAAAAAAGCTGCCCAGCAAGAGCAGCAGAGGAATGAAGGCTGGCCAACTGTCATGCGTAGGATAGCCAGCGGTCACCAGGCCCGTACCGGAGATGATCGAGATGCCTTGGAACACGCCTAAATGGATAGAAGCCCATAAGCTCCCGCCATTCCAGTACAGATGTAAGGAAGCCAGCGCAACAATCCCAGCGACCACTTGCATACCAAAGCGAAATTCCGCATCGCGGAACACCACGTTAAGGCTGCGCGCGCGCCACGCCAAAAAGTAGAGGGCAAAATTGACGATAGCCACTAACATAAAAAAAATGGTGATCCACTCAAAGAGTGGGCTCTGGAAATGGCCAATGCTGGCATCGTGCGGCGCAAGCCCCCCCAGCGCAATGGTGGTGAAGCTATAACAAAGCGCATCAAACGGACTCATGCCAGCCGCCCAGTACGCCAGGAAGCAGGCTAAATTCAAGCCCACATAGATATACCAGAGGTTTTTAGCGGTTTCGGTGATGCGGGGCGTAAGCTTTTCATCCTTCATCGGCCCCGGCGTCGAAGCGCGGTAAAGCTGCATACCGTCGATACCCAACATCGGCAGCAAGGCCACCGCTAGCACCACGATCCCAATTCCGCCCAGAAAGTGCAGTTGCGCCCGATAGTACAAAATGGCCTTGGGCATAGTGTCAAGGCCGGAAAGCACGGTTGCGCCAGTCGTCGTCAAACCTGATACGGTCTCAAACACGGCGTCCACAAACCGCATCTGCGGGGTTTCAGACAAAAGAAACGGCAATGCTGCCAATAAAGATGACAAGAACCAGAACGCCACCACCAGAATGAAACCATCTCGGTTGCGCAGCTCGACCCTAAACCGATGTAACGGCCCCCAGCATAACAACCCGATCCCCAGCGCAACCCCCAGGGCCTCGATAAAGGGCCACATGACACCATGGCCATCGTACCACCAGGCCACGGCAATGGGCGGCAGCAGGGTGGCGCTAAACAGCATTAGCAACACACCCACCATGTACAGCCAGGTTTTGACCGGCTTCCAAACTGACCAGCGCCGAATTGGACGATGAGTTTGGGACGTCGGGAAGGGTGGCCATGCGGCATCACTATCCAGGGGTGGCTCTCGCTCTGGCCATGGGTCGTCTTGTACACCGCGCTCCTGCAATACGAATATTTTTCCGGTGTCGCCGGGCGTTGGCTGGTCGCTCATTATGGCCTCGTCTTCTCTGCCGGATATGGGAATGGTATGGGCCGACACGACTGGAACTGCGGGGATCGCTGCCGTTTTGGCGCACGATGCCAGCCGCTCCCAGGCTCAGCGCTAGCTACCATAGAAAAACCGGCTATTCGGAACTGGCAAGGGGACTTGTCATGGTCTATTGGTTTATGATGCGCACCATTCAGCCGCCCAGCATTGTATAGGCGACACTGAAGCTTTAAGAAATGGTAATGAGTTGGTCAGACCATGGCCGCGACATCCCTGTGGCGCGTCCCCCAGGAAGGCCAGCAGCGATCTGCTTGATGCGCGTGCACTGTAGGCCAATTCCAGTTTTTCATGGAGAAACGCCATGCAATTCACCAGCTCTGCCCTCCAGTCCCAAAAACCCATTCCCGCCGCCTATGCGTTTGGCGTCCCCGATCCCGCACAGCATGTGACGCTCGGCGGCAACCTCAATCCGCCCTTCGCCTGGCAGGACCTGCCGCCGGGAACGCGGTCCCTGGCGCTGATCTGCCATGATCTGGACGTGCCTACGCGCGCTGACGATGTGAATCAGGAGGATCGGCAGGTTCCCGCCGACTTGCCACGCACGGATTTTTATCATTGGATTTTGGTCGATCTGCCGCCGGAACCCGCCCAGATCCAGGTTGGCGAATTCTCCAACGGCGTTACGCCCGGTGGCAAGTTGGGACCGGATGCCCCGCGTGGCGCCCGCCAGGGGATTAATAACTATCGAGAATGGTTCGCGGGCGATCCCGCCATGGCGGGCGATTATTACGGTTACGATGGCCCCTGCCCACCCTGGAACGATAGCATCGTGCATCGCTACGTCTTCACCTTGTACGCGCTGGATGTAGCGCGCTGCCCCGTGGAAGGCCAGTTCACTGGCACCGATGTGCGCGCTGCAATGGCCGGACATATTCTCGCTCAGGACAGCATCACCTGTACCTACAGCTTAAATCCGGCGGTACCAGCCTGAAGCCGCGCGATCGGACCTGATGACGCTGTACGCGAAACCGGTCGCTGCCTCACGCTTGATAGTCCACTCGCCCGGTTGCACACCTTGTCTCGGCCCACGAGCCGACTTACTGCATTTCTCAGGAGTTCGCCATGAGCTTGGATGATTCCACCGGTGCTAACAAACGCCAGATCAAGCGCTGGTATCTGGTGATGTATTTGCGCGTTTTCAATGAAGACACAGGTGAGCTGCTGGGTCACATCGTGGATATCAACAAGGAAGGTATCCGCCTCGTCAGCGCCCAGAAAATTCCACTCCACCAGATTTTCCGTCTGGGAGTGGACATTCCCCGGGAGAACAGCCCACGGCAGCGTCTTCACCTAGAGGCGGAAAGCTTGTGGAGTGGCCCGGATGTGAATGCAGATTTATACGCCACCGGATTCCGCATTCTCAATCCTGACACCCGAACGCGGATTCACTTGCAGCTTCTCATTGAGGAGTTCAGATTCTAGCCCGCCGCTTGCGCCCAACCCGGACCGCCGACGTGCTCTGGCGCAGCTGTCCCCTTCCAAATGGGGAAAGGGACGCAACGAGCGCCAAAATCGATCTATTTGTCAAGATGGACGCGCCTTGGCGCTGCGCCAAAGATTTCCTGATAGCTCGCGTACACCGCGCCCACCGTCACCGGCCCCAGAACGAAAATGCCCAAGCCGAACGGGATCAGCGCTACGAAGCCCAGCACCATATAAATCAGCCCAAACACCAGCAGCGGCCACATGTTGACCCAGGAAGCCGTCATGCTGTCCTGCACCGCTGGCCAGGCTTGTTGGCCGGCCAGCATGACGAGCGGTATGCCATAGAGCAGCGCCGCGCCAATCAGCAAGAGAATCGCCAGCACAAGCAGCAAGGCGAACAAACCCATACCGATAAATATCCCGCCCATGGCCTGGGGAGGTGCCACTGCTCCAGCGCTGTCCAGAACACCACCCATCAATAAGCCGCCGCCCATGAACAGAATCATCACCAGCGCTATCAATACGCCACCACCCAGGCTGAATAACCCCAGCACCACCAACGGCCCCATTCGCTCCTGATCCTTAAAACCCTGAAACAGATGACCAATTTCCAGGGGCTGACCCTGCGCCAGGACCGCCGCCCCATACAACATCCCACCAGCCAGCACCGGCCCCAACAGGGCGGAAGCCAATGTGCCAACGAAGGGGATGAGCGATAAAATGATGCCGATGGCGAAATAAATCAGCATGATGACTAGCCAAGCCCCTGGCGCTTTGACGAATAAGCGCCAGCCCTCAACGATCCAGCCCCAACCGCGACCGGCCTCCACACGCGCTGCATTCATAGTGACGCCTTCCTATTGATTAAAGCGCTTCAAAAACGCCCGCCGCGCCCATGCCGGTGCCGATGCACATGGTCACCATGCCGTAGCGCTTGGCGTGGCGGCGCAGCCCATGCACCAGGGTGGCGGTGCGGATCGCGCCGGTCGCGCCCAAGGGATGGCCGAGCGCGATCGCGCCGCCCAGCGGGTTGATCTTGGCCGGGTCGAGTTTCAGCTCACGCAGCACCGCCAGGCTCTGCGCGGCAAAGGCTTCGTTGAGCTCGATCCAGTCGAGATCGTCCGGCTTTAACCCAGCCAGTCCCAAGGCTTTGGGGATCGCCGCGATCGGACCGATGCCCATGATGTGGGGCGGCACCCCGGCCACCGCGTAGCTGACGAAGCGAGCCAAGGGTTTCAGATTCAGTCGCGAGACCAGCCGTTCGCTCAGCAGCAGCACCGCCCCCGCGCCGTCGCTCATCTGCGAGCTGTTGCCGGCGGTGACGCTGCCGCGCGCGGCGAACACCGGCTTGAGCTTGGCCAAACCCTCCAGACTGGAATCCGGACGCGGACCTTCGTCGTGCTCCACCACCCGCTCGCGAATCCGCACCTGCATGGCTTGGCTGTCCGGCGAGCGGTCGAGCACGGTGTAGGGCAGGATTTCCTGCTTGAACTCGCCGCTGGCGATGGCGGCGACGGCACGACGATGACTCTCCACCGCGAAGGCGTCCTGATCCTCGCGGGATATCTTCCACTGCTCCGCCACCTTCTCCGCCGTCAGCCCCATGCCGTAGGCGATGCCGATGTTCTCCTCCTTGGCGAACACCTCCGGGCTAAGCGCGATCTTGTTACCGCCCATCGGGATCATGGTCATGGTCTCGGTGCCGGCAGCGATCATGACGTCGGCCTCACCCAGGCGGATGCGGTCGGCGGCCTGGGCCACCGCCTGCACCCCGGAGGCGCAAAAGCGGTTGATGGTCATGCCCGGCACGCTGTCCGGCAAGCCGGCCAGCAGCAGTCCGATGCGGGCGACGTTCATGCCCTGCTCGGCTTCCGGCATGGCGCAACCGACGATCACATCGCCGATCTGCTTGGGGTCCAGCCCCGGACATTGCGCCATCACGCCGCGCAATACATGGGCGAGCAGGTCGTCCGGGCGGGTGTTGCGAAACGCGCCGCGCACCTTGCCGACCGGGGTGCGGGCGACGGCCACAATGTAAGCCTCCTGAATCTGTTTGCTCATCAGCAGTCTCCCAGCCATCAGTTGCGCAGCGGCTTGCCGGTCTTGAGCATGGACTCGATCCGGGCCTGGGTGAGCGGCGTTTTCGCCAGTTCGACGAAGGCCTTGCGCTCCAGTCCCAACAGCCACGCCTCATCGACCAGGGTGTTGGGGTCCACGTCGCCGCCACACAGCGCGGTGGCGATCTTGAGGCCTAATTGATAATCATGCGCCGAGATGAAACCGCCGTCGCGCATGTTCACCAGCGCCATCTGGCAGGCGGCGACGCCGGTGCGGCCCGCCACCCGGATCGGACGCGGCTGCGGCGGCCGATAACCCGTCTCGGCCAGCGCCCGAACCTGGGCCTTGGCGACGTACAGTAGCTCGTGTGGGTTGAAGATGATGATATCAGAAGGCCGCAGATGGCCCAGTTGCTTGGCTTCCTCGGCGCTGCGCGAGACCTTGGCCATCGCCATCGCCTCGAAGTACGGCCGCAGGAACGGCAGCAAATCGCCGCCCTTGGCCTCGTGCATGGCCCGGAGAGCGAACTCCTTGCAACCGCCGCCGGCCGGAATCAGCCCGACGCCGACCTCAACCAGACCGATGTAGCTTTCCAGCGCCGCCACCACCCGGTCGCAATGCATCAGGAATTCGCAACCGCCGCCCAACGCCAGTCCTTGCACCGCGCCCACCACCGGAATCGCCGAAGTGCGCAGCGCGGCAGTGGTCTGCTGGAACTTGGCGACCATCTTTTCGAAGGTAGCGAAGTCGCCCGCCAAGATGACCGGCATCGCCTGGGCCAGATCGGCACCGACGCTGAACGGCGCTGCGGTCTGCCACAGCACCAGCCCAGCAAATTGTTCCTCGGCGATTTTTAGGCTTGCCAGCACTCCCTCCAGTACCTCGTCACTGATCGCATGCAGCTTGCTTTTGAAGCTGAGCACACCGATGCGGTCCCCGGTCGTCCATAACCGCGCGCCGCTGTTTTCAAATACCGTCTCGCCATAACGGTGCGGCGCTTCGCCCAGCACTGGTTCGGGATAAAGCTGGCGCTGGTAGACTGGCAAGTTCGAACGCGGTTTATAGGTATCTTCCGCCGCCGAATAGGAGCCTTGCGGCTGGTGTACGCCCTCTATCTGGCCCACCCAACCGGGTAGTGGGGTCGAGGTCAGCGCCTTGTCGGCGGCGATGTCCTCGGCGATCCAGGCCGCGACCTGTTTCCAACCGGCGGCCTGCCAGATTTCGAACGGCCCCAAGCTCCAGCCGAAGCCCCAGCGGATGGCGAAATCGACATCGCGGGCGTTGTCGGCGATCTCCGCCAGCAGCACCGCCGCATAGTGAAACACGTCGCGGTGGATCGCCCACAGGAATTGCGCTTGCGGGTGGTCGCTGGCGCGCAGGGCGGCGAATTTCTCGGCCGGATTCTTGATCTTTAAAATCGCCTGCACCGCCTCATCCGGTTTGGCCCCGGCATTCCGGTAAGCGCCCGCCGCCGGATCGAGCACTTGCTTGCCCTTGCCGGCGTAGAAGCCGGCCCCGGTCTTCTGGCCGAGCGCGCCTTTCTCGATCAAGCCGCCGAGCCACGCCGGCACGGTGTAATACCGCCGCCAGGGGTCCTGTTCCAGCGCCAGCGCCGAACCCTTGAGCACATGGCCCATGGTGTCCAGGCCGACGATGTCGGCGGTGCGGTAGGTGGCGCTCTTGGCCCGGCCGATGGCGGGGCCAGTCAGCGCATCCACCAAATCCAGGCCGAGTCCGAACGCCTGGGTATGGTGCATGATGGCGGCCATCGAGAACACGCCGATGCGGTTGGCGATGAAATTCGGGGTGTCCTTGGCCCGCACCACGCCCTTACCCAAGGTGCTGACCAGGAAGGTTTCCAGCAAATCGAGAATAGCCGGATCGGTCGTCGGGCAGGGGATCAATTCCACCAGCGCCATGTAGCGCGGCGGGTTAAAGAAATGGAGGCCGCAGAACCGGGGTCGGATCGGTTCCGGCACCGATTCAGCCAACAGGCCAAGCCGCAACCCGGAGGTGTTGGTCGCCAAGATCGCGCGGTCGTTGAGATAAGGGGCGATCCGGCGATACAGATCGGCTTTCCAGTCCGGCCGCTCGGCGATGGCCTCGATCAGCAGATCGCAACCGCGCAATTCCTCCAAATGCTGCTCGTAATTGGCCGGTCGGATCAATCCGGCCCGCTCCTTGACCGCCAGCGGCGCGGGATTCAACTTGGCCAGATTGGCGATGGCCTTGGTCGCGATCCCGTTGGGATCGCCGTCCTTGGCCGGCAGGTCGAACAACACCACCGGCACATCGGCGTTGGCCAGATGGGCGGCGATCTGCGCGCCCATCACGCCCGCGCCCAGAACCGCCACCCGGCGGATGGCTGCTGCGTTATTCATGCGTCACACTCCTCGCGACAGGCTGTCGAAACACGCGGCGAGATCGCCGTTGCGCCCATTATGCGCCGCCACCCAAACCGCCGGAAATCGCCGCTCGATTCCACCGATGGCCCTGTCCACGCTCCCTCGCGTCTCAAAAGCGATAGCTGGCCTGTAAGCCAAAGATATGGCCGGTACTGCTGTAATCGACGCGCAGCGTGTCGGTGATCAACCCGCCGGGCGAAGGGATCAGATTGATCGTGTTTTCGGTTTGGGAATCCTTGAACTTGATGTAGAGATAGCCGAAATCCACCGCCAGTTGGGAGTTTGGCCGGTAACTAAAGCCCAGGCCAAAGGCGTTGCGATCAGAATCCGGGATGCGCGGCGTGCGAAATTCCGTCGAAGGCACCGGAGTTTGATCGAAGACATAACCGGCTCGGAACGTCCATTCCGGGTTGTAATCGTAGCTGACGCCCAGGCTCAAGGCCCAGCTGTCTTCCCAGTTCTCCGGGGTCAGGCTTTGGGTGCCGTCGGCGAAATCGATTTGCAGCTTGTCGAACAAGCTCCAATTGGTCCAGCGCGCGCCGGCCATGACGGCCCACCGGTCGTTGAAACGATGATACACCCCCAAAGCCAACCAATCTGGCAAGGTGACGTCCGCCTTGGCTCCCACCTCGCCGTTGCGGCTGGGAATGTAGTTGCTAATGGTGCGGTCGCCCTCCGCCGAATGGTTGATCCGTGAGCGGTAACTGACTCCGACCCGGGTGTCGGGACTGAACTCATAAGTCAGGCCCAGGTTGTAGCCAAAGGCCCAGCCATCGGCCCGCACGTCGGCGTAACCATCCCGCGTGAAGGGCGCCAGCGGATTGAACAGCGCCTGGGTTAGCTTGGCGTCGACATATTGGGCGCTGACGCCGACGCCCAGCGACAACTGATCGTTGACTCGGTAGGCCAACGAGGGATTGATGTCGATGGTCGTCAGCTCCGAATCCAGCGCGTGATAGCGACCCACCCAACCCTGACCGTAACTGGTGGCGACTGCGAACGGCGCGACCAAGGCTAGGCCAAAGCGCATCCGGTCGTTGATGTCGGTCATCAGAAAACCGTTGGGCACCACGTTGTCGGTGCCGCCGTCGTCGTTACCCAATCCTGAGTTGGGAACGGTGACGAACACGGGCAAGGTCCCTGGCTTGGTGAGCACGTCGCCCAGATTGGCCGGCAGACGCGTGCTTGATCCGGCGTCGTCGGCCTTCATGGTGATCCCGATGAAGCTGAACCCGGTTTGGACTTGGGTGCCGTTGCTCAACATCATGTCGGCGGGATTGAAGTGCGGCGCGGAAGCGTCATCATTCGGTAAGCTACCGCCCGCGAAGGCGCGGCCTAGACCGGTCACGGTTTGCTCGGTGATTTGTAAACCAGCGGCATAGCTTTGACTGCTTAGGGCCAGAGTCCCGGCCAGGCTGAGCAGCAAACCACAACGGTGCAATGTGGGGGGTATCATAGGGTTCGACCTTTCTGTCAGGGCGCGTAGTACGGGCGAGGGTGGGTTTAATAGAGGGGCGCGGCGGCGCTGAGCAGGCGGTGCACAGCTTCGGCGGCAAAGGGCCAATCCAGCTCCGCTCCACTACCCAAGTGATGCAGTACTGGAATGCGCCTGCCATAGCGTTTCAGTAACGCTGCATTCTCGGTAATCTCCACGGTGCGGAACGGCAGGGTGCTCATGGCGCGCAACAGATTTTCGGCGTCCTCGCACAAATGGCAACCGCTCGTGGCATACAAAATGAGCATAGGTGCCTGCTTCTCATTTTTCACGATTTTTACTCCGAATCCACATTTTGGCGGCGCGTTATCGCGCGCGCTTCTTTCCGTCTTGGAAGCGGTTATCATTGCTTCATCACGCTTTCTAGATACTCATCATCAACTTATTTCCTACGACTTGCTAAACCGCGCATGGTCAGACTGCTGCACGAACTCATTCTCGCCCAAGCGGCGCGCGATCCCACCGCCACCGCGCTGGTCCATCGCTCAGACTACTGGGATTATGCCGCTTTGGCCGACCAAGTAGAAAAGATTGGTTGCGGTTTCCGCGCTCTGGGCTTGCAACGCATGGAGCGGGTGGCAGTTTATTTGCCCAAACGCCTGGAAACTGTGGTGGCCTTGTTTGGAGCCGTGCTGGCTGGCGGCGTGTTGGTTCCAATCAACCCCCTGCTCAAGCCGGAACAGGTCGGCTATATCTTGCGCGATTGCAATGTGCGCATTCTGGTCACGGCCCGGGAACGGGCTAAGCTATTGGAATCCGTTCTAGCAGCTTGTCCCGATGTATGCGCCGTAGTGCTAATCGACGCAACGTCCCTCGCCCCAAGTCCACGGCACTGCGCGATATTCGACTGGAATGCCTTATTGACTGCGTCGCCCGGCCCGCCGCCCGCCCGCGCCATCGACCAAGATATGGCGGCCATTCTTTACACTTCCGGCAGTACCGGCAATCCCAAGGGTGTTGTGCTGTCGCACCGGAATTTGCTGGCGGGCGCGCATAGCGTCGTGGATTATCTGGAGAATCGAGCTGAAGATCGCCTGCTGGCGGTGCTGCCGCTCAGTTTTGATTATGGCCTGAGCCAGTTGACCACCGCCTTTGTGGTCGGCGCGCGGGCGGTGCTGTTGGATTATCTGCTGCCGCGCGATGTCGTTACCACCGTCGCCCGCGAGGGTATTACCGGACTAGCCGCCGTGCCGCCTTTGTGGGTGCAACTGGCACCGCTGGAATGGCCAGCGGCGGCGGTGGACAGTCTGCGCTATTTCACTAATTCCGGCGGCGCGATGCCAAAGGCTACCCTGGCCGCCTTGCGTCGCGCCCTGCCGAAAACTACGCCCTATCTCATGTACGGCTTAACGGAAGCGTTCCGTTCCACCTACCTGCCGCCGGCTGAAATCGACCGTCGCCCGGATTCGATCGGCAAGGCGATTCCAAACGCCGAGGTGCTGGTGGTGCGCGAGGATGGGGCGCAGTGCGCGGCGGGTGAAGCTGGGGAACTGGTGCATCGCGGCGCGCTGGTAGCACTGGGTTACTGGAATGATCCTGCCAAAACCGCCGAACGCTTCCGGCCCGCGCCCGGCCAAGAGACCGGCTTGCCCTTACCGGAGATGGCGGTTTGGTCGGGCGACACCGTGCGCTTGGATAAAGATGGTTTTCTGTACTTCATGGGCCGCAAGGACGATATGATCAAGACTTCCGGTTATCGGGTCAGCCCCACGGAGATCGAAGAGGTGCTCTATAGCAGCGGTCAAATCGCTGAAGCCGCCGCCTTGGGGATTCCGCATCCGACCCTGGGCCAAGCTGTGGTGGCGGTAGTCAAGCCCCTGCGGACAGCTTTTAGCGAGACGACGTTAATAGCCCATTGCAAACTGCATTTGCCGAATTTCATGGTGCCGCTGCAAATCGTCAGCCGCCAAACCGATTTGCCGCGTAACCCGAACGGCAAAATCGACCGCAAAGCCTTGGTTGCGGAACTCGATCAACGGTTCTCGGAATCGACGTCATGACCGCTGCACAGCCCCATCATGGGCCGATGGAGCAGTTTCCAGTCATTGATGGTTGTCTGTGGATCGGCGGGATGTCAGTGCTGCAATTAGCCACGCAGGTTGGGCAGACGCCGTTCTACGCCTACGACCGCCGCCTATCGGACGAGCGGATCGCACTATTGCGCCGGACGCTGCCACCCGCCATTGAGCTGCACTACGCCATTAAAGCCAATCCACTGCCGACGCTGGTCCAGCATCTGGCTCGGTTGGTCGATGGGCTGGACGTGGCCTCGCTCGGCGAACTGACAGTGGCGTTGGGCACCCACATGGACCCTGAACGGATCAGTTTCGCCGGACCCGGCAAGCGCCCGCCGGAGCTAGCCGCTGCCATCGCCGCCGGCATTGTCATCAATCTGGAATCCTGCAACGAAACCGAAACCGTCGCCCGGTTGAGCCAAGCGCAGCAACGGCCCGCGCGGGTGGCGGTGCGGGTGAATCCTGATTTCGAACTCAAAACCGCCGGAATGAAGATGGGTGGCGGCCCGAAACCGTTTGGGGTCGATGCTGAACAAGTACCAGCACTCTTAAGCCGCATTGGTGAACTAGCCCTGGATTTTCAGGGCTTCCACATTTTCAGCGGTTCGCAAAATTTGCGCGCCACCGCCATCGTCGAAGCGCAGGACCGAACCTTTGAATTGGCGTTGCGCTTGGCCAGCGACGCGCCGGGGCCGGTGCGGCTGCTCAACATTGGCGGCGGCTTTGGCATTCCCTACTTTCCCAGCGATACGCCGTTGGATTTGGAGCCGATTGCCGCCAATCTGGAACGCTGGCTGCCAAGGATTAAGGAGCTCTTCCCAGCGGCGCGAGTTATTTTGGAACTGGGCCGCTATTTGGTGGGCGAAGCGGGGATTTACGTCGCTGAGGTGGTGGATCGCAAAGTCTCGCGCGGCCAGATTTTTTTGATTACCAACGGCGGTTTGCATCATCACTTAGCCGCATCGGGAAACTTCGGCCAGGTGATTCGCAAGAATTATCCAGTGGCCATCGGCAACCGGATGGACAGCACTGAGCGGGAAGTCGTGACTGTAGTCGGACCGCTGTGTACGCCGCTTGATATTCTCGCTGACCGGGTGGAGCTACCAAAGGCCGAGATCGGCGATTTGGTCGTGGTGTTTCAATCGGGAGCTTATGGCTTGACTGCGAGTCCGAGGGGATTTTTGAGTCATCCGGCGTGTCTGGAAGTGCTGCTTTAATGTAGAGACCCGCTCGAATTCATAGAAGGGCCGCTGCTCTACTCCGTGCTTTTCAAGCCTACCTAAGCAGGTGAAGCCGCACCACTTCAACCAGCGGATGTGAACTGCATTGCGGGCATCAATGTAATTCCAGAGTGTAGGATAGCTTTCGTGCAGTTTTTCAATCCATTCCCCACTGTGACGCAAAAAGGTATAGGAGTGCTGCATCAGCCCATCGGATCCCAGTAGCCAGATACGGCCTACACTGGCCTTATAAGAGTCCCTAATCACTCCAAAGACAGCCAATGGGCCGCCCTCTATGCCAATGATGGTATAACATGGATCAGAAATAATGATGCCTTGTTTAAGGACAGCGAGTGGCTCCACACTGACAGCCGCCTTGATTTCCTCGACGTCGCCACGCCTTAAGAGCGGAGCCAATTGCTCCGCATCCTCCAGATTAGCCGCGCGAACTTTAAGCGTCATATTAAAACTATCGACTAAGAGCAGCCTGGACATCAGGATTGATCACAATACGGATGCCAGTACCGCCAAACATATTATCACTGATGAGCCTTGTAGCCGCGCGCTGATATTCAGGGCCGTGCATCCATCCTCCACCCCGCATCGCTCCTCGCTCTAAACTCTTTCCGCCCACCGGATCCTTAGCTATAAGTTGTTCATAAGTTGGGATATAGTCAAGACAAAATTCCCAAACATTTCCGTGCATATCATATAAGCCCCAGGCATTCGGCTCCTTCTGTCCAACCGGATGGACTTTCCCTTGCGCATTTTGGTTAAACCACGCCACTTTATTAAGGCTCTCTATAGTATTTCCAGAATAAAAGCGAGTGCTCGTTCCTGCTCTACAGGCATATTCCCACTGCGCTTCAGTCGGCAAAGTAACAGTTACATCAATTAGCTGCGAAAGTTTCTTGCAAAACTCCAGGGCTTGAGCGTAAGTCACCTGATCCACCGGTAACAAATCACCTTTGAGCTTACTCGGATTATTACCCATAACGATCTTAAATTGAGCTTGGGTCACCTCATATTGCCCCATATAAAACGGCTTGGATATTTCAATCAATCGAATTGGTTCTTCATTAGGCTGATGTCCCTCTTCATTAACCAATGACCCCATTTTAAACTGGCCTGCCGGGATCCTAAGCATTTGAAAAGCCAATGAATCTAAATAGAATTCTAACTGATGAGCTTCGGTTGCCATCGCCTGCTCAAGATCGATGCTCATTTTTTCCATATCGTCCTCCAAGCGCCACAAGCCATCCTATTTACGGGACATTTAAGTTGCAACTGAAAGCCATGATCCACCAACATCTTAGCATCAATGCCCCTTAAGGATGCTTAGCATCATAGGCTCCCTTACAGTTCGCATCCCACCATTGTCCATAATTTTCTTTATGTGAGCTACTCAAATAATTATTATAGTAATCATCGAAATCTTTAACTGAGCGCGCCCATTCTTTCTCACAAGTATTACAACCCCAAACATCTTTACAAGAATCAAATGCCTTAATTACATTTTTGACACCATCAAATTCAGCTTTTTCATAAGCCTTGATAAATTCCTCTCGACTGAGATCGCCGCTTAAAGCCTTACTAGTTGCGTCATCAAAATCTTTTTTATGTGAGAGATTAGACAGCTCTTGAATGAGAATTTGCGTGGCATAGCATTTATCCAAGCTTTTATCAAGTGTAATTTCGCCAGCCCCTGTATCAACCTGACCCCCGGTACCCGCAGCGCCCATCTTGATGGTTGGGTCCTTACCACCATTGGCTGCCTTAGCTTTTTCATAAATACCGGTTCCGCCGTCACATTTCTTCAGATTATCCAGAAAATCCTGAGGACACAACTCTGTGGTTTTTTTGGCCGGAGTTTCGGGTTGTTTTTTGGCGGCATCGCCCTGATTTTCCCTCGGCGTACAGCTTGGAATACACATTTTTGAATACTCCTTATGCCAGCCACTTTTCCAGATGCACCATTGCCGCTTTATAAAGCGACTCACCTTTTTGGGTCGAATCGATCAGCGCTGCATCGTTTAACACAACATCCGCCCAAGGATATTGCGGATCATGATTAAAGCCGCTGCCCAACATAAACATCAGGCAAACATAAGCGGCTAGGTCCGGTTCACCAGTCAAATGGTAAGCTTTAGCAGTTTGATAACCCTGGCGCACCATCTGTCGTATATTAGTCTCACCCACGGCTTCATATTTTTCAAAAAACAGCCTATACAACAATTTCAACAGGTAGTCGCCGAAGCTGATCAGTTTGTCTTCGCCAGTTCGTGATAGGGCGCTCACTGGGAATTCATGGGCTTTACGCAATGCTCTATCCAGATATTGGCTATCCTTGCCAGCCGCCTGATTAAGATATGCCATCGCCCGCCTGTACAAACGATCAGCGCGGCGTCTCGGATCGGCGATGTTTTCATCGGTCAGGATCTTTGCAGTCCAAGGCAATTGTGGATCTTCATCAAAGTAACTTCCCAACATCAACATGAGACCTATATAAAGATGAAGATCTCGTTCGGAAATCAGGCCATAGGGTTCGGCACGTTTGAGACCCAGTTGAATCACTTTGCGCATCTGGTCGTTACCCAAGATCTCGCAATGTTTAGGAAAAAACTCTTGCAAATGCGCGAGCAACCGATTCTCAAAATTCCGAACAGCGGCTTGCTCGAAAGTCTTCATCTGGTTGCCACTGATAACCAACATAAGTCTTTTACTCCGGCATTTTCTAGATGCTTAGCCGCCAATTACCACCGTCATGCACCCCAAAGCAATCGGGTCCGCGCCGCCACAGGCCTCCATGACTTTATCGCCCTGCCGCGCCGCTGGTAACTTGTTAATCACCACGGTGGCGCTACCCTTGGTGACGAAGCCAGGGCCATGCGGCGGAATCGGCACCGGAATCGGGCAGATGTGCATGTCGGAAATGCTGGCCATCGCCGACATGACCGCGCTCGCCGCCGCCGCCGCCGCCGCTTTAATCCCTTCGGTATAGGCGATATTGGCGGCGGGCTGACCACCGGGTATCACGGATGCCGTGGTCCAGGTCGCGGTCAACGCGACATTGGTCGTATTCAGCGTCGCGACCATGCTGCCCGCCGTTCCCGCCGCTGCGGGCGCGCCGGAAGCTGCCGCTGCCGCACCCCCCTGCACCAGCGCCGTGGAAATCTGGGCCAAACTGGCGGTGGCATCCACGGGGGTCATCTGCGGTCGCATCATGAAGGAATTCATCGAACTTGAGATGGCATCCACCGCGCCGGCCATCGCGGCGGGCAACGCCCGCCAAGCCGGCAAGCCGCCAATCAACACATCCAGGCTGCCAGGGCCAGGATTGAGCGGTGGACTGTGACTGGTCATATCGCTTACGCGCGCGGCCATAGGCATGGTTGCGTTTCTCCCATCGCTTGTCGAAATTTATCCGACCAACAGCGCCCGTTCGCTGTGTACTTGTGCGCCTTCCAACCGAAAGGTCAATAATCCGGTTGGGTCTTCGTCTTCAACGATATAGCGCAGCACCGGGCCAAAGACCGTCCGCAATTCCTGGGCATTGCAAGTGGATAGATAAACCCGCAAGACCCGTGGATCGTAATATCGAAAATACAGCGGTTGTAGATCCGGCCCGTACACCTTGAGAAAGGTGCGCAGATGCATCCGCAGCGCCCGCAAATCCGCCTGGCTCAAGGCAAAAACACCCCAGTTCCGGCCCCATCCTTCTTGTAACAGCCAATCGGTAAACGGATCATCGAACCGCACCTTGGCCAGGTAGGGAGCCACTTGCGCCAAGTCTGGCTCCAGCTCGCCCCGGAACAGACAATCGGCTTCCACTTCAAAACGCGCTAAAGTCTGGGGCAATTCAGGAACCGAGGCACCGTCGAGAATGGCGTAGACGTTCGCATTGGGAACGGCGAACAGATGTTGGGCAATGGTCTCCCATAACAGCATAGGTGCGGCCATGGCTTAAACCTCGCCTCGTTTCATCGCTTCGCAAATTTCGCAAAACGGGGTGCCGCTCTGGGCGGCGCTGGCCAGTGCCTGCGCCTGCGGACTTTTATAGCGCCCGACCGTGACGGCATCCGGCGACCGACTTTTCTTCTGGATGGGGTTGGCCTGGGCATCCGTGATTTCGCCCGGCTGATCGTTCGCCGCTTCCTTGGGCGCGGTCGGCGCGGTCGGCGCGGTGGGCGAACTGCCGGAACCGCTGCCGGCGGAACCGCCGCTATTGATCTTGACCATCGTCCCTTGAATGGTCACCCCGGACGGATCAAGGGTGACGAAATTGCCGCCCACCTTGATGGTAAGTTGCGTTCCCGCCTCGATCACCACCTTCATGCCGGCTTTCAAGTGGATTTCGGTGCCGGCGTCCAGCGCGTGGTTGCTACCCACTTTCTCCTGCAAATCGCCATCGACCTTGAGCGACAGCGTGCCGCCGACCTTCAAGTTATAGTCCTGTTTAACCTCCTGGTGCTTCTCGCCTTCCACCTTCTCAAACTGGTCACCCTTACCGCCGTCACCCGCTTTGACGATCAGGTGCTTTTCTCCCTCCACCTGCTCGAACTGCTTTTTCTTGACGATCAGGTGCCGTTCAGCCCCGATCCACTCAAAGGCATCGTGCTTGACCCGAATATCCTGGTTGCGCTCGGCGTGGACGAAAATCTGCTCTTCACCCTTTTTATCTTCAAAGCGGAATTCATTGAACCCACCGCCACCCTTGCTCGAGAGACTCTTGAGGGTGGACATGGTCATATGATCGGGCAAAGTGTAGGGCGGCATGTTGATACCGTTGTAGACCCGGCCGGTGACAATCGGCTGATCGGGATCGCCCTCCAGAAAATCGACAATCACTTCATGGCCGATGCGGGGCAGATACACAGCACCCCACTTCTTGCCGGCCCAGCTTTGCGCCACCCGAATCCAGCAGGAACTGTTTTCGTCCGCCTTGCCGTGCCGATCCCAGTGAAACTGGCATTTAACGCGACCGTATTGATCGGTATAAATCTCCTCTCCCTTGGGGCCGACCACCACCGCCGTCTGCGGCCCCTGCACCACCGGTTTGGAGGTGGTGCGCGGCGCGCGATACGGCTCTTGGGCGTCAATGGCGATGATATTAACCTGAAAGGGTTTTTCTAGGGACTCCGGGCTGGGGCTGGATTCGTAAGCATCCGCCTGTATCTCATGGACAGCAGCCACAATCAGATATTCACGATTTTGATCAGCGCGGCCGCTCTTAGCCAGACTGAACAGGTGGCCGGACACCAGCCCACGCGCAATACCTTCCCCACGCAGGATTTCGTGCTGGGCGTGCAATTCCTGCAAGCGAATCTTGGAGTAGCTTTCACCATCGCTGTACTGGCTGTATTCGCCCGGATAGTCGTAGATTTCGTAATCGGCTAGCACATGCGATTTTGGCGCGGCGGTCGTGGCGCGTAGGGGTTTGCGCGGTTCGATATGATCGTAATCATTCAGCGCATAAGCCCCCGGTTGCACCTGCTTTTCCATAGTCCATTGGTAAATGTGATCGCGTTCGCGGTAGGCCATTAAATCCGGCGGGTAATACGGCACCTCCTCATAGTGGGGAAAGGCGCTGTGCGAGCCACGACCGTCAGCCAACACTAAAATATGCTTAGCGTTTTCGTGGATGAAGTAATAGTAAATGCCTTCTTGCTGCATCAGACGGCTGACAAAGTGGTAATCCGTCTCCCGATACTGCACGCAGTAATCCCAAGTCCGGTAACTACCGCTCAGTTTGTTTCTGAAGTCGGTGAAGCCATGTTCGCGGAACAGGTCTTCAAGAATGGTGGGCACATTTTTGTTTTGGAAAATCCGGCAATCCGAGGTGCGCGTTAGAAACCACAGCCAGGGACTCAAAGTGGCGCGGTAGACGCCATAGCGCATCCCACGCATTCCCAGATACTGAAAACGGGTGACATAGCCATTGAAATAGCGTAATCCGGCACCCCGCGCTTCCGGCAAATGCACGCGGACAGTCATATTCTTACCTAGCAGTTCCGCCAGCTCGATGTCAGTGCGTTCGCTGAACAGTTCTACCTCAAACTCGAATAAAGTACTCAGTTGCTCGGTCGCGGTCATACGCGCAAAGACCAGCACATCCTCGCCTAGCGGGGTATTGATCGCAAAAATGCGCTGCTTTTGAGAAATGGCCATGGCCTGGTCGCTCCATAATTGGCTGCCCTGCGCTCAGTTTAGTCTAGTCCTCTACGAACACTATGCGAAAAATCGGCCATCTTGCCTCCGTTCGCACGCAATTCGCACTAAACTTTCTCTACTGCCCGCTTTGTCGAGGATGCGCGCCATGCCTAGCCGAATGGAATTGCAATTCACGCTGCCCAAATCTGCTGCCATGCCCCGCCGTCGGAATGATGCGCAATGCCCCCGCATTCTGGTAATGGCTGACTTCAGCGGACGCACGGGCCGGACCAGTGCCGCCGCGCCAGATTTCACCCAGCGCGCGCTACGCGCCGTGACGGTGGACACGCTGGACGCCACCATGGCCCAACTGCAACCGCAACTGCGGCTGACGCTGGCTGCTGGCCTGGAGTGCGCTATTCGGTTCCATCAGCTCGATGATTTTCACCCCGATGCACTCTACCAGCGGCTGGAACTCTTCCAGACGTTACGGCGCATCCGCACCCTTTTGCTTGACCCCGCTCATTTCGCCCAGGCCATGGCCGAATTGACCCCATCGGTCAATGCGGAACCGGTCCATTCCGAACCGCCCGCCCAGGAAAACGATACCGCTCTGCTCGACCGCCTGCTGGGCCGCGCACCAGCGACTCCAACGCCGACCCAGGCCACAGGTGTAGGCGCAACGGCATTGCAACAGTGGTTGCGCGCCATCGTAGAACCGCACATCGTCCACACCGATCCCCGCCAAAAATCCTGGGTGGCAGCGGTCGATGCCGCCCTGAGCGAGCAAATGCGCTCGATTCTGCATCAGCCCGCATTTCAAGCGCTGGAAGCCAGTTGGCGTGGCCTACAGAGTCTGGTCGCCAATCTCGAAGAGGACAACGCACGTATCTTCCTTCTGGATGTCACTCAGCAGGAATTGCTGCTGGATTTACGGGCAGCGCATGGCAACCCAACGACCACCAGCCTGTATACCCTGCTGATTGAGCGTGGAGTGACGCTGGCGGATGGCCAGCCCTGGACCCTGTGGGTGGGCGACTATGACTTCGGTGCCGAACCAGAGGATCTGGCGCTACTCACCACGCTGGGTGCGTTGGCTGCGGAGGCGGGAGGCCCGTTTCTGGCTGCGGCCAAGCCTGCGTTGCTGGGCTGCGACACGGCGGCGGCGCTGGCTGATCCTGCGCGCTGGACACCACTGCCCAGCACCTCGCAATCCCATTGGCAAGCCCTGCGGCGCGGCGCGGTCGCGCCGTGGCTGGGCCTGGCGCTGCCGCGCGTGCTGTTGCGTCTTCCCTATGGCCCCAAAACCGACGCAGTCGAAGCATTCGCGTTCGAGGAAATGCCGAGAGGTCGCGATCCCGCCGCGTATCTTTGGGGTAATCCGGCCTTCATCTGCGCGCGGCTAATCGCGGCGGCCTTTGCGGAACAGGGCTGGGATTTCGTGCCCGGCGCCGTGCTGGAACTGGAGGACTGTCCCACCCATATCTATGAAGAAGCCGGAGAACGCGCCTTGCAGCCGACTACCGAGGTCTTGTTGGGCGAGCGCGCCCTACAGGCTCTGTTAGCGGGCGGTTTGATGCCGCTGCTCGGTCATCGCCAGCGCAACGCACTGCGGCTGGCGCGCTTTCAGTCGCTTGCGGAACCGCCTGCGGCATTGGCTGGGGCGTGGCGCTTCTAAGCGTTGGCGCTGCCCGAACTCTCTCTTTGCCATGCTTGCGCTCATTGACAGCCACAATCATTTTGACGCTGCTCTATTTGCTGAAGACCGCGCCGCTGCGTACCACCGCGCGCGGAGCGTTGGGGTGGAGGCGCAGGTACTGGCGGCGGTCAGCGCTCGGTCATGGCCCCAGCTCAAAGCGGTTGTCGAAACTTATACAGGCTTGTATCCCAGTTACGGTCTGCATCCAGTGTGGCTGGCTGAACATCGCCCAGAACATCTTGCGCAATTAGCGGACTGGCTGGTGCGGGAACAGCCGGTCGCTATCGGCGAATGCGGGCTGGACGCCTATCTGCCGAACCTGGACCTAAAGCTGCAAGCCGAGTATTTCGTCGCCCAACTACGCCTGGCGCGCCGCTATGATCTACCAGTGGTCATCCACGCCCGACATGCCGTCGATCAGGTGCTGCAACTGCTGCGACGCTTCGCCGGGGTGCGCGGCATGGTGCATAGTTTCTCCGGTAGCGAGGAGCAAGCGCGGCGGCTGCTAGATTTGGGCATTCTGCTAAGTTTTGGCGGACCGCTCACCTATCCCCGCGCCAACCGGTTGCGCCGAGTGGTCAAAACGCTTCCGCTGGACGGCTTGCTGCTGGAAAGCGACGCCCCCGACCAACCGCCCAGCGCGCATGTAGGCCAGCGCAACGAACCGGCTCATCTACCGGAAATCCTGGCCTGCGTTGCGGCCCTACGCGGGACCGATCCGGCAGTCATCGCCGCCGCCACCACCACCAATGCCCGTCGCCTCTTCCGATTGCCTGATGCCCCACCCGCACGCCCGCACTGAAATCTTAATCGGTCGCGTCGGCCTGGCTCGATTGCAGGCGACGCATATCCTGGTTGCCGGTCTAGGCGGGGTGGGCGGCCATGCCGCCGAAGCGCTGGGCCGCGCTGGCATTGGCCAACTGACCTTATTGGATCACGACGTGGTGACGCCCTCGAATCTCAATCGGCAGTTGCTGGCGCTGCATTCCACGCTGGGACGACCAAAGGTCGAGGTGATGGCGGAGCGGCTGCGCGATATCAACCCCGACGTGCAGCTGACTTTGCGCGGTGAGTTTCTCCAGCCTGATGGCGCTGAGGCCTTGCTTGCCGACGCTCGTTACGATGCGGTCGCCGACTGCATTGATAGCATCGCTTGCAAGGCGGCTCTAGTCGCGGCCTGTCACCGCCAAGACATACCCGTAATCTCCGCACTGGGGGCGGGTAATTGCCTGGACAGCGGCCGAGTGCGCGTGGCGCGGCTCAACCAGACGCAGCAATGTCCACTCGCCCGCGAGTTGCGCCGCGCCCTGCGCGCACTCGACGCACCGTTGAATTACCCCGTGATCTACAGCGACGAACCACGCCACCCGCCGTTACCACATCAGCCAGTCAGCGGCGCAACGCCGGGCCGCTCCCGCGCCGTCAACGGCACTATCTCCTATCTGCCCGCTCTATTTGGCCTGCTGCTGGCGGGCTTCCTGATCCGCCAGTTGCTCGGCGAAGCCCAAAGCGACTGTTAGACCATACTGTATTCAAGTCGGCTCACAACTTCCACTATAATGCTGCTCCAGGAAGGCCTCACAAACCATATTCCCAATTTAGCTGAGAGATGACTGATGGCTTACTTAGAATGGGCACCGGATCTCGATACCGGAATTGAAGTGATCGATAATCAACACCGCCAGATCGTCAATTACATTAACCAGTTACATGAAGCAAAAATGGCCGGCGATCATAAGGCGGTTGGCCAGGTTCTCGAAGGCGTGATCGATTACACCATGTCGCATTTTGCCTTTGAGGAAACGCTGATGGATGACGCGGGTTACGAGTTTTCGCTCGCGCATAAAAAAACCCATAAGGCGTTCATCAACCGCGTTTCCCAATTTCGGGTGCGGTTTAAAGCTGGCCAGGACATCGCCGAGGACATGGCGGATCAATTGAGCCGCTGGTTATTTAGCCATATCCGCCATGATGACGCCGCCTATGTGGCTGCGGTCAAAGGCAAGATGCAGCGCCTCGTCTCGGAGAAGCAGGCCGGTGGTTGGCTGGCCCGTTCCTTAAAGCGTTTTTTCTCCTAAGCGCTTGGGCTTTTTTACCCTGACTAGCCAGGCCGGTGCTTGCCACCTTGCACGTCAGGCCGTTGCTCGGTGGAGCGCGACCGCGGCACGCAAGGAGACGCTGACGGCCTATCCAAGCGCTTAGAATGGACGCACGATGGGTTCTTTAAGCTGGACTCTTTTGTTCGTGGGAAATAGCTTTTTCTGCTGGTGGATCGTGCATAAGGGTGGCGCTGAATGGATGGAGGGCTGGAAATCCCTTTTTTTCATCGACTGGTTTTATTCGTTCACCTGGTCCGCCGAGCAAATCAAATTTTATGTTGTGCTGTGGTGGCTGGCTCACCTGATTTGGTTTATCGGTGGACTCTTTAATAGCCAATGGCGCTTTATTTTCTAAACCCAGAAAAAGCGGACCTGGCGCTCTGTTCGCCCAAAAGGCAAAAGTTTTAGCCGGTCGGCGCGTCTTCCGTGGTTGCGCTGCCCAACGACCGTAACCCACCGCGCATCGCCATGCGTAAAGTGGCGGAAAGCTCTTGATGGAACCGGAACGTTGTCCCTGGTGTGGCGCTGATCCACTCTACCGCGCCTACCACGATCAACAGTGGGGCGTACCACTGCACGATGACCGCTGCTTGTTTGAGATGCTGGTTCTGGAAGGTGCGCAGGCCGGATTGAGCTGGCTGACCATTCTGCGCAAGCGTGAGGGCTATCGCGTCGCCTTCGAAAATTTCGACCCGGAGCGCATCGCCCGCTACGACGCGACCCAGGTCGCACGTCTGCTCGCCCATCCCGGCATTGTGCGCAATCGTCTTAAGATTCAGGCGGCGATTCGCAACGCCCAAGGCGTGCTACGGCTGCAAGAACGCCCTGGTGGGCTTGATGGCTTTCTATGGCGCTATGTGGATGGTCAACCCCAACAGAATGCCTGGCGCATTCTGGCCGATGTCCCGACCAGTAGTCCACAGGCGGAAGCCATGAGCCGGGATTTGCGGCGACTCGATTTTAGCTTTGTGGGACCAACGATCTGTTATGCCTTCATGCAGGCGGTCGGCATGGTCAACGATCACCTGATCTCCTGCTTTCGCTATCAGGCACTGGCCCACCCGCCAACCTAAACGCCGTTCAAAAAACCAAATCCGGCGGCGACGCCATGGCTGTGGGGAGTGCAAAGCGTTCCGGGTAGCGCACCCTCCACAAATACAGGCCAGCGGCTGGCGCGGTAACGCCTGCTTGCCGCCGGTCGCGCTGCGCCAACACCTCGCCGGCCCACGCCACCGGCCGGTCGCCGCCGCCAATCGCCAGCAAGACCCCGACAATATTGCGCACCATATGATGCAGGAAAGCGTTGGCTTCCACCTCCAGCAGGAGGCCGTTACCACGCTGTTGCACACTCAGTTCGCGGATTTCACGGATCGGATGCCGCGCCTGGCAATCGGCGGCGCGGAACGCGCTGAAATCGTGCTCGCCCAGCAACGCCTGCCCGGCTTCCGCCATGCGCCCAGCATCTAGCGGCCGATAATGCCAGGTCGCCCGCCCCTGCCACAGGGCAGAGCGCTGGGGCTGATTGAGGATGAGATAGCGATAGCGACGGGCCAGCGCTGCAAAGCGGGCGTGAAAGTCATCCGGCACCACCTGCGCCCAGCTCAGACTGACATCGGCTGGAAGGTGCGCATTGCCGCCTAACACCCAACTGCGCGTGGTGCGCACCGCCGCCGTGTCGAAATGCGCGACCTGGCCAACCCCATGTACACCGGCGTCGGTGCGCCCGGCGCAAACCAGTCGCACCGGCGCATCCGCCACCTGCGTCAGCGCCTGCTCCAAAACAGCTTGCACGGTACGCACCCCCGGCCGCTGCGCCTGCCAGCCCTGAAAGCCGGCTCCGTCGTACTGTACTCCCACCGCCACACGCATGATGTCGCTGCCTCGCTACCGGAACCGAAAGCATCCACCACCCTCTCACTGCCACGCGCAGGATTTCGCTTCCTGAAACGCAAATCCCCCAGCCGCCAGGGCCAGGGGATCAGAGCGCAGAGCTAGGCAGAAGCTACACGCCCTTGGGGATTGCCTCGCTGGCGTAGAGCGCCCGCACTAGGGGTTTATCGCGCTGGTAAATATCGTTGCGGAAATTCATCAAGCCCGCCTCATCCACCCAGGCCGTCCAGTACAGCAGATAGACTGGCACCGCTTCTGGCAAATTAACCACCCGCTGCTTGCCGCTGACCGAGGCGGACTTGATCCGCTCTCGCGTCCATTTCGGATCGTGCTTTAGCAGGTATTGGGCCAGTTCAACCGGATTGGAAATCCGGATGCACCCAGAACTGAACATGCGCTGGCTGCGGCTGAACAAGCCGCGCGATGGGGTATCGTGGAGATAAATGCTGTAAGGGTTGGGGAACATGAACTTGATCCCCCCCAGCGCATTGCCAGGACCCGCATCCTGGCGTAACTGATAGTTAAAATTGTTGGCACTAACCGCCCGCCAATTGACCGAACCAGGGCTAATTTCGCGGCCGGCGCTGTTAAACACCCGGATATTTTGCCGAGCCAGCGCCCGTGGATTGCGCTTCAGTTGCGGTAGCTTGTCCTTCACGGCAATTGAGCGCGGCACATACCATTTCGGGCTGAGCACCAGATAGGCCATGTCGGCGGTGAAGGCTGGCGTTTGGCGCTCCTCGCGACCCACCACCACATTCGATTCGATGACCGCCTTGCCATCCTCGATCACTTTCATCTTGAAACTGGGAATGTTGACCAAAATGTAGCGGGAGCCGAAAGCATCCGGCAACCAGCGCCAGCGCTCCAGGTTCAGTTCGACCTGGCGGATGCGCTGAGCCACCGGCATATTCAAGGCGGCTTGGGTCGCCGCGTTCACCACGCCAGTTTCCGCTAAGCCATGGCGCTTCTGAAACCGGCGCACCGCGTTGACGACCTCGTTATCAAAGACAGCCCCGTTTGGATCGGCCGCGCCGCCCGCGCTCAGGTCGCCACCAGCCCGCAAGCGGGCGCGCAACACCTCCACTCGTGGCCCGCGCGCACCTTGAGCCAGACCGCTGGCCACAGTCGGCCACCCGCCCGCCGCCGCGACTTCGCGGTATTGGCGCAACACCTCCCGCAAATGCAGATAGCCTTGGCTTTGCGGGCGCAAACTCTGCAACGTGGCACTGATCGTGTGCTGGCTTAAGGCTTCTTGCAAGGCCGCCGCCAGATCACGAGAACGCGGTTTAAACGCCCATTCCGGATCCACCTGGTGCGGCGCTATGCGGCCAGCCAACAAATGCGCGCCATACGTTAGAAAAGTGTCGGTGAATAGGAGATCGAATTCGGCCCGCTCGGCGTCGCTCGCGCCCTGGCGTACCGCATCCAGCCGTTTGCGCAACTCGGCGGGCCGATAGTCGGCGCTGCGCAAACCTTCCAACTCCGCTTCCGCTATAGCTTTCAGTAAATCGTCGGCTACCACCACCGGGCGGCCACTGGCATCTAGCCACCCCGCCCGGTAGCTGCGCTGCGCATAGAACCGAAGCACAGATTCCAGTGAACGCATGCTGTAGTCACCCACCTTCAAGCTGGTGGGCAAAGGCTCAGTGCGCACGCGCTGGCAAATCTGGCCGGCGATCCGCTCATCTAAGCTGGCAGCGCTCAGCGGGCAAGGCGGCAAGGGCGGCGGCGCAGCGACGGTTTTCTCTGCCGGGGGCGCTACGCCTTGCGCATTCTCCGGTTCCATTTCATCCGCCGTATCGGCCTCTTCGGTGGCTTTGACGGTGGCCGGTTCTGTAGGGGCATTCAGGCTTGCTACGGTTGGAGTAACGACCGTGCGGTTTGCAACTTCCGAGCGATCCGTAGCTTGCGCCACCACCAATCCGGCAGGAAAAGCACAAGCGACGAGCACGCTGCAAAACCAGAGGGGCAAAAAAATTTGTTTTAACATGGCGGCGACCAGCTCAAGGCTTCTGGAGGGAATACGGTATCGTATCATTGTGCTCACAGAGTATCAAAAAAGCCACGATTTTGCTATACAGCAACAAATTTTATCATGCTCTCTGGTTTTTAGAGTGTGACTTCAAGCAATAATTGCAGTGATACTCTCCTTACCAGCGTGAAATTTCCCCCATTTCCAGCAGAATTTCGTTGAGCGGCGCGCCGTTGCTGTCTACGACACACACCAGATTGGCCACCCCGCAGACCGATTGGGCCAGTCCACGCACGATCCAGCCCCGAGGCGGAGTCCAGCCCCGCATTCCCGTGAACATCGCCACTTGGTCCGCATTACCCTGGATCATGCGCCGATAATCGCGGGCGAACTGCGCCAGGCGCATCATTTCCTTGCGCTGCATCAGGCCGTAGCCTTCTACCAATTCGCCATCGTCGCGGAACCGGCAGACTACATTCACTCCATCCAAAGCCAGCAAGCGTTTAATCAGCGCCATGATCGTTGGCCTCTAGATTTCCAGAGCAGCGAACGTCGCTTCGTAATCGGCGCTTTCGTTGGCGACCACCACACCCAGAAAGGGCGGCAAGCTGGACTTGCCCTCACGTTTGCGTTGTTCGCGATGCAAGCCACTGACTACAACCGACCAATCGAAGCCAATCAGTGTAAATTGCTGGACCGGATAGAAACCAGTCATCGCGGTGACCTGTTCCCAGCCGCGCATTTGCATGGTGGCGATACTCATATTGGCGGCGCACATGTGCGCCAGCAAATCCAGCGTGGCTGCGCTCAGCCGGTCTGGATAGGCGATGCGCTGCTCCAGCAATTCGCCGCTGCCACGAAACTCAAATGCCGCCATCGCACCTGGCAGCCGCATCAATTCATCCAGGGTTACCATAATGTTTGTCTCTCCAGCTTGCGTTGGCTAACGGCGTAGGAGGCTGAGGAATCACTCAAGAGTATGGGCAAAGGGCTTAGATCAGGTCTGCGTTAACCCCAGCCAGCGCCTGACGCATCAAACTGATGGTCTCGTTAAGCGACGCCTCTGCATTGTCGATCAGACAAAATACATTGGCTAGCACACACACGGTATGATCCGGGCCGCGCACCACCCAGCCGCGCGGAGGATGCAAGCCGCTGTCTGGCCGCAACGCTTCCAGCATCGCGCCCTCCATGCTCGCGCCCATGGTGGTGGCCCGGCACATGATGGAAGCCATGCGGGCATGCTCCTCGGTCAAGGCCCCTCGATAGGAAAAGCGGTCGCCACGATATGCATATTCGCCAGCGGCGATGACGCCCGGCTTCGTCAATAATTCACCCACAATACCCATAGCGGCGCTGTCCTCCATCACAGGCTGGCGCAAAATGCGCGGTCGGCGTTGCCGTCACTACGCATGACGGTGGCTAAACCATAGCCAAGCCTCTCTAAAAATGCACGACTACCACGCAACACGCAACGGCTCAATATCCACTCTCTAGTCCTGCCCACCTACCTTCTGTGAAGACCTCCATCTTGCCCAGAGCAATCGATCTTCCTCCTCTGCCCATTGACTCGGCGCTCCCAGACATCCGCGCCGCGCTATGGCAGACGACAGCGCTGGTAGTGCAAGCGCCTCCTGGTACGGGTAAAACCACCCGCGTGCCGTTGGCGCTGCTTCAAGAGCCGTGGCTGGCCGGGCGCTCCATTCTGCTGCTGGAACCACGCCGTTTGGCGGCGCGCGCGGCAGCGACGCATATGGCGGCACTACTGGGCGAAACCGTGGGCGAAACCGTGGGTTACCGCATCCGTTTTGACAGCCAGATCTCAGCCCAGACCCGCATTGAGGTGGTCACCGAAGGTGTTCTAACCCGCCGCCTCCAACAGGAGCCGACGCTGGATTCCGTGGGCCTGGTGATTTTCGATGAATTCCACGAACGTAGCCTGCACGCAGACCTGGCGCTGGCGCTGTGTCTGGATAGCCAGCGCGGTCTGCGCCAGGATTTACGGCTATTGGTGATGTCGGCCACTCTGGACGGCGCAGCGGTCGCCCAGCTCCTGGGTGGCGCACCCATCGTGACCAGCGCCGGTCAAGCCTATCCAGTGCGCCGCCACTATTGGCCACGGGAACCTGAAGGTCTGGACCTAAACGCCATCGTCCACGCTATCCTGACCGCGCTCCGGCATGATCCCGGCGATCTGCTGGTGTTTCTGCCTGGTGGCGGTGAAATCCGCCGCATGCTCCAGCGACTGGAGGCGGAACCGGCCTGCAGCGGCTTGACGCTCATTCCGCTCTACGGTGATTTGCCCGGCGCAGCCCAGCAACGCGCCCTGCAACCCGACCCGACCGGTCAGCGTAAAGTCGTGCTGGCCACGGCCATTGCTGAAACCAGTCTCACCATTGCCGGGATCGGTGTGGTGGTGGACACCGGCTGGATGCGTGTACCCTGCTTTGATCCGCGCAGCGGCCTGAGCCGTCTGGAAACGGTGCGCGTGTCCGCCGACGCGGCCGAACAGCGCGCCGGGCGCGCCGGACGGCTGGGGCCAGGTGTGTGTTATCGGCTGTGGAGCGAGGCCACGCAACAGCGACTGCGACCGCAACGGACCGCCGAAATTCTCGCCGCCGATCTGACGCCGCTGGCCCTGGAGCTGGCCTGTTGGGGCGTCAGTGATCCGCTGACCCTGGCTTGGCTCGATCCACCGCCACTGGGCGCGCTGGCCCAGGCGCGCGCACTGCTGACCGCCTTGGAAGCACTGGACACCCAGGGCCGCCTTACCGCTATCGGCCGCGAGCTGGCCAAGCTGCCCACCCATCCTCGACTGGCCCACCTGTTGCGCTGTGGCGCACTGCTGGGCCAGGGCGCGCTGGCGGCCAATCTGGCCGCTGTGCTGGAAGAACGGGATTTATTGCGCGGAGCGCATCCTTTTGGCTGCGATCTCACCGCCCGTCTGGAGGCGCTCACCGCCTTTCGGCGTGGGGGCCGCGCCGCCGGACGACCGCCAGCCGCCGATCCGGTAATCTGTGCGCGCGTAGAACAGACAGTGCGCCGCTGGCGGCAGCACCTGTGCCTGGCGGCGGCTGAGCCGAGCGCGCCGCCGTCAGCCACCACCGTCGGGCTGCTGGTGGCCTTGGCCTATCCCGACCGTATCGCCCAGCGCCGCGCCCAGAGTGCAGAGCGCTATGTACTGGCCAGCGGGCGCGGGGCGCGGTTATTGACAGGTGATCCGCTGTTGGGCCACGACTGGCTGGCAGTGGCGCACCTGGACGCAGGAGCCGGCGAAGGCCGCATCTGGTTGGCTGCGCCGGTGAATCCGGCCGCGCTGGCCACCCATCTGGCATCCCGTCTGCAACAGGTCGAGACCATAGAATGGGACGAGCGCCAAGCGGCGGTTATCGCCCACCGTGAACGACGGCTGGGTGCGCTGGTACTGGAACGTCTGCCCTGGCCAAAACCGGATCCGGCGGCGCTGCGCGAGGCCATGTTGACTGGCATCCGCCGCCTGGGTTTGGAGAGCTTGCCGTGGGACGCCACCTTGCGCGATTGGCAAGCGCGGGTGCTGGCCTTGCGCCACTGGTTTCCCGAAGAGGGCTGGCCCGATGTTTCTGACGCTTGGCTGACCGCGCATCTGGACGCTTGGCTGACACCTTGGCTGGAAGGCATCACTCGGCGTGAGCACTTGTCGCGTCTGGAACTGGCGGCAGCGCTGCACCGTTTGCTTGAGCACCCCTTGCAGGCGCGGATCAATGAGTTGGCCCCGACCCATCTGCATGTTCCGAGCGGCTCCCGGCTGCGCTTGCACTATGTCCCCGGTGCAGCGCCGGTGCTGGCGGTCAAGTTGCAGGAACTGTTTGGCCTGGCCGATACCCCGCGCATCGCGGCCGGGCGGGTTGCTGTGACGCTGCATTTACTGTCGCCGGCGCAGCGCCCCATTCAAGTAACCCAGGATTTACGCGGCTTTTGGGAGCGCACCTACGCCGAGGTCAAAAAAGAACTGAAAGGCCGCTATCCCAAACATCCCTGGCCGGATGATCCTTGGACTGCCATTCCGACTCGGCGGGCGCAGCCACGCAAAACCTGAGCAATCACTGACTCTCGTCAACTCCAGACTGTGCCTCAGCTTGACAGCCTTCGCAACACCGCCCGCGCCGGCGCGCCGTCGGCTCCGGCCAGTTTCAACGGCAGGCAAATCAACTCGTAGGCACCCGGTTCGATCTCGGCCAAATTCAAGCCTTCCAGAATCACCACATCGGCTTCCAGCAAGGCGATGTGGGCGTCCGGTCCATCGTGAAAGCGTTGCACTGACAGATAATCCACGCCGATCAAGCGCAACCCGCGCGCCACCACCCAGCGCGCGGCGTCGGCGGTCAGCGCTACGAAATCTTTGCGGAACTCGCGTTCGCCCTGCCGCCAGCCCTCGGAATTGCGGGTGCGCAGCAACAGACGCTGCGTATCGGCGGACAGATCGAGCGTTTCCAGATCGCGGGCGCTAACCGCATCGACGCCCGGCAACGCCGCCACGACCGCCGGGCCAATCAGGGCATCCAGCGCGAGTTGGGTCACGTCCGCGCCGTTGGCCAAAAAGTGAAGGGGCGCATCGACATGGGTGCCGGTATGGACGCCGAAACTCAGCGCGCCATCGTTGATAGGATCGCCCCGCGCCATGTCGCGGCGGCGGGTGAATTCAACGGGCGGACTACCCGGCCAGCGCGGTAGCTCGGAGCAAATGGTCAGCGAAATATCGAAATAGTGGGTCATGGCTTTAACTCCGCGAAGATAAGGCTGTTCACTCGAACTCCCGCGTGGCTCCAATCGCACGACGAGTTTGCTTCTTGGCGCCAATATGTTTCTTTTCAGCGATCCGCCGTTGCTTGGTGGCGCGCGACGGTTTGGTTTTGAGGCGCGGCTTGGGGGCTGCCGTCGCTTGCTGGATCAGGGCGATCAACCGATCGATCGCGTCCTGCCGGTTGCGCTCCTGGCTGCGAAAGCGGCGGGCGGTGATCAACAGCTCTCCGTCCTGGGTCGCGCGGCTGCCGGCCAGCGCCAGCAACCGCGCTCGCACCGGCTCCGGCAGCGACGGCGAATTAGCCGCATCGAACCGCAACTCCGCCGCCGTCGCCACCTTGTTGACATTCTGCCCGCCGGGGCCGGAAGCGAGTTTGAATTGAAAGCGCAGTTCGTCCTCGGCGATGTGCAGGTCAGGCGTTACCTCGATCATGGCGGATCAGCTCCCGATCCCTTCCAATAGCCGCTCCACTACCACCACCCTGCTCTCAGCGTCGGGCAATCCCCCGATAAAACGCAGCTTGTCTTTGCCATCCAGCTTGTAGACGCGGTGTTGCTGCTGGATCAGTTGGACCAGCTTAACCGGGTCCACCTTGGGTTGCGGCCCGAACACGATCCGCCCGCCTCTGGGACCGGCTTCGATTTTCTTGATACCGACAGGTGTGGCTTTCAGTTTCAAGCCGGTGACTCGAAACAGGTTCTTGACCGGCTCCGGCAACAGTCCGAAGCGGTCGATCATCTCGACCTGCAACTCGCGCAATTCGCCCTCGTCGCGGGCGCTGGCGATCCGTTTGTACAGAATCAACCGGCTGTGGATGTCGGGCAAATAATCGTCCGGGATCAGGGCCGGGCTTTGCAGGTCGATTTCGGGGCCGTGATCCAGCGGCCGGTCCAGTTCCGGCGCCCGTCCGGCCTTGAGCGCCTGCACCGCCCGCTCCAGCAGGTCCATGTACAGGGTGAAGCCGACTTCGTGAATCTGGCCGCTCTGCTGCTCGCCCAGCAGTTCGCCCGCGCCGCGAATCTCCAGATCGTGGTTGGCCAGCATGAACCCCGCGCCCAAATCCTCCAGCGATTCGATGGCCTCGATCCGCTTGATCGCGTCCGCTGTCATCGCTTGGCGCGGCGGCACGATCAAGTAAGCGTAGGCGCGATGGTGCGAGCGCCCGACCCGCCCGCGCAACTGGTGCAACTGCGCCAACCCCAGCTTGTCGGCGCGGTTGATCAGGATGGTGTTGGCGCTGGGTACGTCGATGCCCGATTCGATGATGGTGGTACACAGCAGCAGGTTGCAGCGACGGTGGTAGAAATCCAGCATCACCTGCTCCAGATCGCGCTCGCGCATCTGGCCGTGCGCGACGGCAATCCGCGCCCCCGGCGCGAGCTCGGCCAGTTGCGCGGCCATGCGCTGGATGGTGTCCACTTCATTGTGCAGGAAGTAAATCTGGCCGCCGCGCTTCAACTCCCGTTGGCAGGCTTCCCGAATTGTCGCCGGATTCCATTGACTGACGAAGGTTTTGACCGCCAGCCGACCCGCCGGCGGCGTGGCGATGATCGACAGTTCGCGCAAACCGGCCATTGCCATGTTCAGGGTGCGCGGGATCGGCGTCGCCGTCAAAGTGAGCACGTCGACTTCGGTGCGCAAGGCTTTCATCCGCTCCTTGTGTTTCACCCCGAAACGGTGTTCCTCGTCGATGATGGTCAGCCCCAGATGCTTGAAGCGGACATCGTTTTGCAACAGCTTGTGGGTGCCGATCAGGATATCGACCTTACCTTCGGCCAGCGCTTGCAGCGTCTCGCTCTGCTGCTTGGCGGAACGGAAGCGGGACAGCAGTTCGATCCGCACCGGCCAGTCGGCGAAGCGGTCGAGAAAATTTTGATAGTGTTGCTGGGCCAGCAACGTGGTCGGCGTCAGTACCGCCGTCTGGCGGCCGTCCTGCACCGCCACGAAGGCGGCGCGCATCGCCACCTCAGTCTTGCCGAAACCGACATCGCCGCACACCACCCGATCCATCGGTTTGCCGGCGCGCAAATCGGCGATCACCGCGTCGATGGCCACCCGCTGGTCCGGGGTTTCCTCGAACGGGAAGGCGGCGGCGAAGTCGGCGTAATCGGCTTCGCTCAAGCTGAAGGCATGACCGGGCCGGGCCTCGCGCCGGGCGTAAATGTCGAGCAGTTCCGCCGCCGCGTCGCTGACTTGCTCGGCGGCCTTGCGCCGGACCTTTTCCCACTGGCCGCTACCGAGCTTGTGCAGCGGCGCGGTTTCGGGCGAGGCCCCGGTGTAGCGGCTGAGCAGGTGCAGGGAAGCGACCGGGACATAAAGTCGGTCGTGATCGGCGTATTCCACCACCACGAACTCGCCGTCGATGCCGGCCACTTCCAGCCGCTCCAACCCCGCATAACGGCCGATGCCGTGCTCTTCGTGCACCACCGGGGCGCCGGGGTTGAGGTCGGTCAAGTTGCGGATGATGGCGTCGGGATCGCGGTTGGAAACCCGTCGCCGGGTCTGGCGCGCCCGTTCGCCGTACAGTTGCGGTTCGGCGATCAGGGCCAGCGGCGGTTCGGTCAGCAGCAAGCCCTGCTCCAGCGGCGCGACCGTCAGCGCCAGCCGTAACTCATCCCGCGCCAAAAAGTCCGCCCAGCTTTCGCAGACCGTCGGCCGCAGGCCGTAGCCGCGCAAGGTCTCCAGCAAGACTTCGCGCCGCCCGGCCGACTCGGCGGCGAATAATACCCGGCCCGGAAAGTCGGCCAGAAAGTCCTGCAACACAGCGGCGGGTCGTTCGGCGCGGGGCTGAAACGGTAGCGCGGGCGGTGGCGCGGTCGGGAAGTTGATGCCGCCGTCCCCGGCTTCCTGTAAATCGACCCGCAGATAGCGGGTGCAGGCTCGCTCGACCTGGGCGGCTTCGAGGAACAGCAACGACGGCGGCAACAGCGGCCGCTCGGCGTCGTGGCGGCGCTGCTCGTAGCGATCCATGAGCTGATCCTGAAACGCCGCCACCGCCGCCTCCACGCCTTCCAGGCGAACCGCCAGCGTGGCCTCCGGCAGATAATCGAACAATGTGGCGGTCTGTTCGAAAAACAGCGGCAGATAGTATTCGATGCCGCCGGGTGCGTTGCCGGCACTGACTTCGCGGTAAATCAGGCTGCGTTGCGGATCACCCTCGAACTGGCGGCGCCAGGCTTGGCGAAAGCGGGCGATGGTGTCTTGATCTAGCGCGAACTCCCGCGCCGGTAACAGTTCGATCTGTTTGGTTTTTTCCACCGATAACTGGGTATCGGGATCGAAATCGCGGATGCTTTCCACCTCATCATCGAACAATTCGATGCGGTACGGCCGTTCGGCGCCCATCGGAAACAGGTCGAGAATCGCGCCGCGCACCGCAAATTCGCCATGCTCGACCACCTGCGATACACAGACATAGCCCGCTGCTTCCAACCGATGGCGGAAATCCTCCAAATTCAGCCGTTCGCCCACCTTCAGCAACAGGGCATAGCGATCCAGATAACCGCGCGGCGACAAGCGCTGCAGCAGCGTCGCCACCGGCACCACCAGCACCCCGCGCCGCCGCTGCGGCAGCCGGTACAGCGCGGCCAAACGCTGCGACACGATGTCCTGATGCGGTGAAAAAATGTCGTAAGGCAGAGTTTCCCAGTCCGGGAACGCCAGGATGTCCAATCCCGGCCCGCCAAACACCCGCAATTCGGTTTCCAGCCGCAGCGCGGTCTGACTGTCCGGCGCGACCGCCAACACCAGCCCGCGATAGCGATCCGCGGTAGCGGCGATGAGCAACGCAGCGCTCGCTCCATGCAGCTGGCCCCAGCAGAGGGAGCGCCGAGGATCGGGCGGCAAGATGGGTTGCAACAGAGTTGGCGAAACGGCAGATGGGACAGTCGCGGACATAGACAGCCTGGACAATACAGAGGTGGGATGGCGACAGGCCAGATGGTCAAGCAGCGCTCACCTGGATTGAACGCGGCTTAGTCCACAGCACTGTGGTTGCGAGCTGCGTTCCAACTGCTGCGGACCCACATCAAAAAACCCGGCTTACGCCGGGTTTTCGGGGAATTCTAACGGGATTTAATCAATCGGGCGAATGTTGGTCGCCTGCTTGCCCTTGGGGCCCGTCGTCACATCGAAGGAAACTTTTTGGTTTTCCCTGAGTGTTTTGAATCCGCGCGCCTGAATCGCGGAAAAGTGCGCGAACAGATCATCGCCCCCATCGTCGGGAGAGATAAAACCAAAACCCTTCGACTCATTAAACCATTTTACAGTACCAGTGGACATACGGGATTCCTAAAACTGAAGATCATTGAACAGTTGGGCAATTACCCAAGCCAACCGCACGACATCAAGGCAGGGAATATGACAACGGGATTGCGGACTGAAGGGAGTTGCAATGAACGAGCAAATTCACGGGCTTGAAAATCATACTGAAGCCACTATAGGTTAAGAATTCCGCAGAAGCAAGCCGCTTATGCGAAAAGGCCATCAGCTCCGAAAGTCGGCGCTTAAACTGCTGCGAAAGCCAAAGAGACTGCACCGGGACCCACAGCAAGGCCGCCAGTGGCGCTCATCACTGAAACCATGACCTCAATCCCCCAGCGCTGGACGTGGCGCTTAAAGTCAATAAATGCGCTTTTTTGGGCGAGCGCCTCCGGCTCGCCCGCATAGCTCAGCACAACCAATGGGCTGCGCAAGCCCTGGTCAATTTCCACCTTGGCCCGCTCCAGCAACCTGGCCAGCGCCCGATCAAACCCATGGGCCTTAAACAAAGGCTCAGCTCCACCTTCGGCAAACCGCGCCACCCATTTGACGCCAAGCAATGCATCCAGGCGACCACTTCCCAAATCGCGGTTAGCCTCATCCCTGCGGACGCCAATCTGAACGTGCGCATAGCGCGGCTGGTCGAACAGAAGATAGCATCGCACGGAGCGCCGGAATTCCTCTATAAGCCGCCGTAGCTCATTGAAAGGCAACTTGGTATCGCGTAACAGCTGGACCGCCGCATCCGCCAGCACTGCTTGGCCGGCCAACATGGTACGGCTATCGAGCACATTCAAGTAGAACGGCGCATTCAAACCCGCTCGTTTGCGGTATTCACGATAGCCCCGCAGAATCACGAATGAGGCTTCGGTAGCGTTCTGAAACAGCGGACTGCGCGTTTGCGCCATGGTGATCAGGAGCGCGCAGTCATACTTGACCACCAAGCGCGTTAAAAACAGCTCAGTAAGGGCGCTGACCGAACAAGGCTTGATCTTAATGTCTGGATTCCGCATCGCGGCCAAACGGCGATGAAACGCCAAAATGGAATTGGCGCTGCGCTCGTCGGTGAAGCTTTCGGCACCGTAAACCAGCACATTCGGCAGCAGATGCACGTCATGCTCCCGAAAATAGGCAATCGGCAAATCACAAGCCGCATCCACGATGACCACTGTTTTCATGGGGATCTCATCGCCCAGCCGCAGCAGCCCGTCCTGGCGCTGACCTGTGGTTCAACCAGCATTGGCATAAGGGCCACTATAGATGGCGTCAAACCGGCAGCCATGGCCGAATCGCTCATTCAGCCTTTGGGGCTCTAAGCGCACTACGGTGGCCGTGATCTCCACTTCGCCCTCGCCGAGTTCGTCACTGCTGATGCGCAAACACAGCGTCGTTCCCATGGGCAATGCTTGATCGGTCCAGAGCAGAATGCCACCGGCGCTGATATTGCCCAACCAGCCCTGGCGCAGCGTTTCGTCGCCAGCAACTCGGTATTGCGCCGCCGCATTCAGCTCGGTGCGGGCGAACCGCCGTTTTTCGACGCCATCAGGCACGTTCATAGACTCCAGGGTAAGATCGCTGCTGGCCAAATCAGGGGCGACACACTGCTACCGGGCGGCGGCAAAGTCCTCTAAACTGTCACTAGCAATGCTAGGCTATCACATTTATCAGTCAAACCGCCAAGCTCGAACCGTGTCTAACCTGCTTGGGGAGACCACTGGCGTAAGGAGAACACACCCTATGCAGCACCAGACTCCGTCTCAGCAAGATCAGACACCTCCTGGCTATCAAGAAAAATATCAATCATTTAGCGCGGGGCAGTGCATTTTTCAGGAAGGTGAGCCAGGCGAACTGCTTTATATTGTGGCGCAAGGCCAAGTCGATATCCTGCTTAAAGGGCAGGTTCTGGAAACGGTCAACCCCGGCGGTATCCTAGGCGAGATGGCGCTGATCGATGATAAGCCGCGCAGCGCGATGGCGGTCGCTCGCACCGACTGCTTACTGAGCCTCGTCACCCGCCAGCACTTTCTGGCTTTGGTGCAACGCACACCTGCATTCGCCCTGCAAGTGATGCGCATCATGGCACAGCGTCTGCGTTCCGCTAACGCTCGCCATGCGTTTTGATTGAGCGGTAGCACGCTTTGTACGGCGGCCATGCGCTATCATGACTACGCTAATCCCAGTTTGCTGCACGCTCCAAACCTAATGTTCACATCGAGCCAGCGGCCCGCCGCCGTTCTCCCGCGTGGAACCGTTCATGATCGAAGCCGCCTCTCTCGCGTATCCTGATCCTGCAAGCATTCCGGGCAACCCTTTATTCGACGCCTACCCGGTTCCCACCTCCGGCTACGACGAGATGTGGGCGGCCCCTGGTATTCTGCGGCCGCACTGGCAGGCCCTGCTGCGGTTCCTGGAGGAAATCGGCGGGGCGGAGCTGAAGCGTCGTCATGCCGAAATCCAGCGCTTATTGCAAGCCGATGGCGTCACCTATAACAGTTACGGGGATCCGCACAGTAATGCGCAGCGTTGGCTAGTCGATCCGCTGCCCTTGCTTATGACCGGTGAGGAGTGGACCGGGCTGGCGGCGGGATTGGAACAGCGTTCGCGCTTGCTCAACGCGCTGCTGGCGGATCTTTATGATCGGCGGGTGGTGATCCGTCAGGGCTGGCTGCCGCCAGAGCTGGTTTATGCCTATCCCGGCTTTCTCCATCCCTGTCATCAGTCCCTACCAGCTGGCCATCGTTGGCTAATCTTTCACGGCGTTGATCTCGCCCGAGGCCCCGATGGCGTGTTTCGCGTTTATGCTGACCGCGCCCAAGCGCCAGCGGGCGCAGGCTATACCCTGGAAAACCGCATTACCCTGGCGCGGGCGCTGCCCATGCTCTACCGCGACGCGCCATTACGCCGTCTCGCCAGCTTTCTAGAGACCGAACGCACCACCCTGGCCAAACTGGCGCGCCATAACCCTGAAAACCCGCATATGGTGCTGCTGACCCCCGGCCCCAACAGCCCGGTTTACTTTGAGCACGCCTATCTTGCCAACTATCTGTCGCTCAGTTTGGTCGAAGGCGAGGACTTGCTGGTACGTGACGGGCGGATCTGGCTAAAAACACTGGGGGGTTTGCGGCCGGTGGATGTCATACTACGCCGGGTGGCGGATGCCGCGTGCGATCCGCTGGAGTTGCGCGGCGATTCTCTGTTGGGCGTTCCCGGCCTGTTACAGGCGGTGCGGGGCGGCCATGTCGCCCTCGCCAACGCCCTGGGCAGCAGTCTGGTCGAAAATCCCGGTTTAGCCGCCTTCCTGCCGCTGCTGTGCCGACGGATGCTGGACGAGGAGCTGAAGCTACCCTCGTTGCCCACCTGGTGGTGCGGCGAACCGGGTGGGCGCGAATACGTGTTCACTCACCTGGAACAGCTGGTCGTGCAGTCTATTTTACCTCAGCAACCGCGCTGGGAAGGCGCGCGCCTCACCGCCTCGGCGCGCGCCGAATTGCGAGATCGCATTCGGGCGGCTCCGCATCTGTACATCGCCCAGGAACTGCTGCCGCTGTCAACTGCTCCGGTGTTTGAAAACGGCCAGTTGACGCCAAAACCCATTCTGCTGCGTGGTTTTACCGTCGCCGACGGCGAGGGCTACCGGGTCATGCCGGGTGGCTTGGCGCGCGTATCGTCTGGGTTGGATACGCTGCAAGCCGCCGTGCAAACAGGCGGCATCAGCAAGGACTGGTGGGTGCTCGCCCCAACCCCGCAAAAACACGTCAGCCTGCTGCGCCAAAGCTACGGTCCGATCTTCGTTACCCGTGATGGCGACGATTTGCCCAGTCGCGTGGCTGATAACTTGTACTGGCTAGGGCGTTATAGCGAACGGCTGGACGGCACCGCCCGGCTGTTGCGGGAGGCCTTCGGTCGCTTACTGGAATGGGAACAGGACAACACCGACGAACGCTGCCTCGATGATCTGCTCGACGCTTTGGAGATTGCGACGCCCGCCGTAGCCGAATCGCCGCGCGCGCGCTTTTTTTTGCTGCGACAAGCCTTATTAGACCTCATCCTCAACGCGGAGCACGAGGGCGGACTGCGGGCTATTCTCGAGGGCATGCTGCGCACCGGACGCGCGGTGCGCAATCATCTGGGTGACGATAGCTGGCGGCTCCTGAACCGTCTGCAACGGCACATTCAGGAGCCGCCCGCTGAGCTGAGCGCCCGGCAGGCTCGCGAGGTGTTGGAGGAAGATTCGATGTTAATCGCCGCGTTCTGCGGCCTAAACAATGAGACTCTGCCTCATCACCAAGGCTGGCTGTTCCTTGACATTGGCCGTTACCTGGAGCGGGTGCTGCGTACTCTGGATTTATTCCAACTGGCGTTTATCACCGCCCGCAATCCCGGCGTGCCGCTATGGGAAGTGGTGCTAACCATTACCGATAACCTGACCACCTATCGCCGCCGCTATCGCTCGGCGCTGCACCCCGCCGCTATCATCGATCTGCTGCTATTCGATGAAGGCAATCCCCGCGCGGTAGGCTATCAGTTGCAACGCTTACAACGACACATCGGCCGCCTCCAGCCGGGCAATGGCTCACCCTACCGCAGCGCCGAGGAGCGGTTGATTTTGGAGGCCACCACCGCCTTGCAACTGGCTGACATCGAGGTGCTGGCCGGCCTAACTCAGCAAAGCACTCAAGCCAACGCTGAACTCTCCCGCTTGCTCAAGGCATTGGAGCGCCCGCTGGCGGAGCTGTCCGACGCCTTAACCCACAGCCACTTTAGCCACGCCGAAGTACCCCGGCAACTGATCGCCATGAAGCCATGAAATACCGGATTACGCACCGCAGCCTCTATCGCTACAGTGGCGATGTGGTGCTGTGTCACAATATAGCGCGGCTCCTGCCCCGCGAGACGCACTGGCAGCATTGCCTTCCCAGCCGTCTGACGATTCGTCCCAACCCGGCGTTCTCGATTGAGCGGCTGGATTTTTTTGGTAACCGTACGTTGTACTTTGTCATCCAGGATATTCATCAGGAGTTGGAGGTCATCGCCTCCAGTAAGGTTCAAGTCCGCGATGCCCGTCCCCTGGGCTTATCCAGCCTATCGCCCCCCTGGGAACAGGCGCTACAGCTGTTGCGGGAAAATTCCCAACCCGAGACCATTGAAGCTCGCCAGTTCACGTTGGATTCGCCCTTTGTGACGGTGCGGCCGCATTTTCGGGACTACGCCGCACCGAGCTTTCCACCAGGGCGTCCGCTACTCGAAGCGGTTGGCGATCTGAACCGGCGCATTCATGAGGAATTTACTTACGATCCGCACTTCACCACCATCGCTACGCCACTGGAGCAGGTGCTAAGCCAGCGGCGCGGCGTCTGCCAGGATTTTGCCCATTTGGCGATCACCTGTCTGCGGGCGCTGGGCTTGGCGGCGCGCTATGTGAGCGGCTATCTGGAAACGCGGCCACCGCCTGGTAAACCACGCTTGGTGGGAGCCGACGCCTCCCATGCTTGGCTAGCGGTCTATGTGCCCAGCATCGGCTGGGCGGAATTTGATCCGACGAATGCCTGTCTGCCCGGCGAAGGACACATTACGCTGGCCTGGGGGCGAGATTATGGCGATGTCGCTCCGCTGACTGGCGTCATGACCGGCGGCGGCTCGCACACCTTGGATGTATCGGTGGACGTAGAGCCGCAACCGGAAGGAGACCGCAGCGACGCGAAAGCCGCCGCACGCCCTTAAAGCCGCACGGCCAGCACATCGCAGGGCGCGCCGTGCAACACTGCGTTGGCGGTCGAACCCAGCAGCAGCGCCAACCCGTGGCGACCGTGGCGGCCCACCACGATCAAATCCGCGCCATGATCGCGCGCAGCCGCGATGATACCCTCCTTAGTAGACGGCGCGTTGACCACCCACTGCGCGCCATCCTCTCTACCGAGCCGCCGCGCCAAGGCCCCCAACAGCTCCCGCGCTTCCCGCAGCAAAGCCTCATCCGGCAAATCCGGCAACACTGGCAGCAACTCATAGCCACCTCCCAGCGTAATGCCGATATCCTCGACCACATGAATCAGGCTCAGACGCGCGCCGCACTGGCAGGCTATGGCGCTGGCCCGCTCTCCAACCCGGAAACCATCGTCGGAAAAGTCCGCTGCAAGCAAAACATGTTGGTACGTCACGCCTTTATCCCCCACGATCTGCGGTATCCTGGAGTCAATGAACTCTTATAAACACCCGTTGATTCAAAGTCATGGCCACCGTCATTACCCCATCTAACCCTCGATCTCCATACAGCTTCACCCGCTGCCGTAGCGGGCTTTCCACCTTGCTTTGGGTATTTGCGCGGGGTAAAGCGGCAAAATCGCGCACCGTGCTTTACCGCGCGCCGTAGCGCTGAACGACATAATCAGCCACCAACTGCTGAAACTCGGTAGCGATACCTTCGCCTTTCAAAGTCACAGTTTTCTCGCCATCTACATAGACCGGTGCCACCGGCGCTTCGCCAGTTCCAGGTAGACTGATGCCAATATGCGCCTGCTTACTCTCGCCCGGCCCGTTGACCACGCAGCCCATTACCGCCACCTTCAGCTCCTCAACCCCAGGATAACGAGGGCGCCAAACCGGCATCTGCTCCTGCAAATAACCCTGAATCTCCTGGGCCAAGTGTTGGAAGTAGTCGCTACTGGTGCGGCCACAGCCGGGGCATGCCACCACAGTCGGCGTGAAAGAGCGCAAACCCAGAGCCTGGAGGATTTGCTGTGCAACCCGTACTTCTTGGCTCCGATCGCCACCAGGCTCTGGGGTCAGCGAAATGCGAATGGTGTCGCCGATGCCTTCCTGCAACAACACCGCCAACGCAGCGGTAGAGGCAACGATGCCCTTGCTGCCCATACCCGCCTCGGTCAGGCCCAAATGCAGTGGATAATCGCAACGCGCCGCCAGCCGCCGATAAACCGCAATCAAATCCTGTACCCCACTCATCTTTACCGACAAGATGATGCGATCATGGTCCAGACCGATCTCCTCGGCGCGGCGGGCGCTATCCAGCGCCGAGCGGATCATCGCCTCGTGCATCACTGCGACCGCAGGATGCGGCTCTGTGCGGTGAGCATTTTCGTCCATCAACCGCGCCGCTAGCTCCTGATCCAGACTGCCCCAGTTGACCCCGATCCGCACCGGCTTGGCGTAGCGGCAGGCGATCTCGACAATCGTAGCGAATTGTTCGTCTTTCTTTTTACCGCGCCCGACATTGCCGGGATTGATGCGGTACTTGTCGAGCTGCTCAGCGCAGGCTGGATAGCGCCTCAGCAAGCGATGCCCATTGAAGTGGAAATCGCCGATTAACGGCACAGATACTTGTTCTAGATCCAGCCGTTCGCGAATGTGCGGCACGGCGGCGGCGGCTTCCTCGGTATTCACGGTTAAGCGCACCAGCTCTGAACCAGCACGCGCCAACTCCGCCACTTGTCGCGCAGTAGCCGCCACATCGGCGGTATCGGTGTTGGTCATGGATTGCACCACGACGGGCGACCTGCCGCCGACCGTAACGGAACCGATGCGCACCGCTACGCTAGCGCGGCGCGAAAGGAGGAACGGAGTCTGGGCCATCAACAGATGCTCTGGGTATGCAAGGTTCAGGATACAATCAGCGCAAAAATTCGCGGCTGATCGCGCGGAAGCGGTCCGTACCGGCCCGCTGCAGCCATTCAAACACCACCATCTCGCGACTGACGATGCGCACACCTTCGGCCCGCATACGTTCCAGCGCCAGATCGACATCGCGCGGTGTACGCGAAGATACCGCATCAGCTACTAGATAAACCTCCTTGCCCAGAGCGCGCAGACCTAGAGCAGTCTGCAACACACAAATATGCGCCTCCACCCCTACTAAGACGATCTGCTCACGGCCCAGCGTGGTGAGGTGGCGTAGACACTCCGGCTCCGCGACACAGGAAAAATGGGTCTTGCTCATGATGCTTTCTGCCGACAACACGCTACGAACCGCTGCAACGGTCGGCCCCAGACCTTGCGGGTATTGTTCGGAAGCCAGTACCGGCACCTCCAGACGCTGCGCAATCTGGATCAGCCAGGCGGCATAGGCCGCAACCTGCTCCGCCTGGTAAATAGCGGGCATCAACCGCTCCTGAAAATCCACCACCAACAAGCAGGATGTTTCGGCTTTCATGAGCATGGCGTTATACGCTCCTGAGCAAAAGCAGCTGGCCTAAGACGCATCAATCCGCAATCAGCGTAATGCGCTCGTTGGGACGACTCCCTTGCACCACTCGCGTCTCTAAGCCTTGCCAAGCTGATGCAAGCAAACCCACCGGAGCGCGGTGCTGGAGATCATCTACGGCAAAGGTAAACAAGCGCATCCGTGGCTGGATTTTCTGTTGGCTGACACTACCGCACCACACGGGCTGGCCCCCTTCCCGCAAGCGCACTCCCACATCCCAAAACCGCAACAACCAGCGGGTGTCCGCCCCTTCATCGTAGCGCACCAAGGCGAAGTCATTCGCCGCACCGGCATGGGTTTGGGGCAACACTGGCAATTCCCGCAGCTCCACCTGTGGGCTGAGCCATAGCAACATGCCTTTCATGCTGGCTTTGGGTGCCGGTTGCCAGCCCGCTTCCCGCAAGCGTTTTTCCAATTCCTCGCGGGTGGCCGCCCATTGCAACACAAAATCCTGCCGTTGCTGACCGCCAAAATCGCGCCGCTGCTGGGGTAAGCGTCGCCAGTCCTGCTCCCACCAGGCCGCGCGCGTCAATAGCTGGGCGCTGGCTTGGGGCTGATAGCGCTGCAAATCGGCGCGAAAATGTGCCCCAACATGTAGTAAAACCGCCACCAGTAAGGTACTGACGCTCACAGCGAGTAATCCGCGCCAACGCACGGTGCGGATGGCGTGGTGATTGTAAGCCAGCCCCAGCGCTGTCACCCAGAGCAAGCCCAGGCACAGCCCTGCGAGAGTATCTGTCAACCAGTGAATACCCAAATACAAGCGGGCAAAGGCAATCGACACTACGGGCAAGGCCGCCGCCCAGTAAACGATCCAGCGGCGGGCCGGCGCAATCTGGCGGGCGATCAGCACCGCCAGAAAACCAAACACCAGGGTGCTAAAGGTGGCGTGGCTGGATGGGAAGGAATGGCTTGCCATCTGCAAGGTTTCGGTGGGTCCGGCGACCGGTAGCAAGGCTTTAAAGAACAGATTGGTGACCATGCCAAAACCCAAGGCGGCCAACCAGTGCCAAGCAGCGGCGGCCCTGCGCCGCCAGAGCAGCCAGCCGAACACCACCAGACTCATCGGTAAGATGACCCGATAATCGCCCAACTCGGCAATCAGCACCATCAGCGCGTCAGCCCACGGGGTGCGCAATTCCTGAAAAAAATGATACAGGCTCTGATCCAGACCATTGGGCAAACGCTGACCGGCGGCGCTTAAACTTAAGCTCAATAAAACGATGCCGCCCAGCAACGCCGCCGCCAGCGCGATCAAGCCGCGCATCTCGCCTTTTTTAGGGTCTAGCAGTGAAGAACTCAGCAAACCGATGTAGCCTCGGCCCTGACTCCAGGCATGGAAGCGGCGCACCCACCCCGGCGCGCGGGCTTGAAACAACCGTACGAACCGCTTGACCAACCAGGTCGTCAGCCACAGCAGCACCGCCACGATCAAGATGAGCACCACGAGGCGGCCAGCGACCCGTGAGGCCACCTCCAGCGACGCGCCAAACACCATGCCAGGAAGCAGATAAGCGGGGGCCCATAAAATGGCTGACACCACATTGGCAATCATGAAATCGCGCCAGGTCATGTCCATCATGCCGGCCACAGTCGGAATAGTGCCGCGCACTGGGCCGAAGAAGCGCCCGAACAGCACCCCCTTGCCACCGTGTTTGCGGAAAAACTCCTCGCTGCGCACCAGCATCTCCGGGTGCTTGGCGAAGGGCCAGACCCGGCGGATGCCTTGCTGGAACACGCGGCCAATCCAGAAGCTGATGGCATCACCCACCACCGCACCCAGCGCAGACCACCAGTAGGCGGACCAAAAATCAATATGGCCTAGTCCGATAAAAGCGCCCAGTGTGAACATAATCAGCGCGCCAGGCAGAATGACGCCGACGATAGTCAGCGATTCCGCCGCCGCACTGAGAAAAATCACCAAACCCATCCAACCCGGATGCGCGGTGATCCAGGCAAACAAGGCAGTGACGGCTTCAGAATCCATAGTGGAGGTGCATGAAGGGGAGAATCGTGGAGCTATTCAACTCCTGCCAAAGAGTCGTGGGTGCAAACCATAGGTTTGCACCCACCCAGCGGACAGCGTTTAGAGTGCACGAAGGCTGGCCTTGCGAAATTCCTCACGCATGTCTTCAAAGGTTCGCGCTACCGGAAATTGCGGAAATTCGTCGATCACGTTTTGCGGCGGGCGGAATAAAATTCCCACATCCGCCTCGGCCAGCATAGCCGTATCATTGTAGGAGTCGCCAGCGGCGATCACCCGAAAGTTCAGCCCATGAAACGCGCACACCGCCTCACGTTTGGCTTGCGCCTGGCGTAGAGTGTAATTGACCACTCGATCATTCACCACGTCCAGCCGATGACAGAGCAAGGTTGGCCAGCCGAGCTGACGCATCAGCGGCATGGCGAATTCGTAATAAGTATCGGACAAAATGACAACCTGGAACCGCTCGCGCAGCCAATCCAAAAATTCGTGCGCGCCGTCCAGTGGCCCCATGTCGGCGATCACTTTCTGAATATCGGACAATGCCAAACCATGTTGATCGAGCAGCGTCAAACGCTGCCGCATCAGCTGATCGTAATCAGGCAGATCGCGGGTGGTCAGTCGTAACGCGGCGATGCCGGTGCGTTCAGCGACATTGATCCAGATCTCCGGAATCAGGACCCCTTCCAGATCCAAGCAAGCAAGTTCCATAAGTGTCCCCTGGGTTGATGGCCGTTCCTATGGCCACAGCGTGGTCTCGAACAGCCTTAAGGATGGTAATGACGGCGGAGGCAACGCTAACCTGCTTACCCTTCTGGTCGCAAGTGCTGTTGCATCCATCTTATGGCAGTCGTACTATTTCAGTTAACTAGTTGATTCAATTTGATAGTTTACAAGACAAATTGACCTTTACCGTTCATAACAAATTGATCCATAACAATTTGATAAACATCAGGTAAAGAAAACCATGGCCCGATTGACCCATTTGCGCGTGCTCCCTTTTTATGCTTTATCACATCAGCTACAGTTAGCAAGCTTGGTCAGCGATCATTCCGAGTCGTCCAAGCCCTGACCTTATGGATGCATCATGGCCACCAATCCCAGCACTGTCATTTCCACGCCTATTAGCGGTCAACTTAGCGGACTCGCCCGCCAGTTGGTACAACATCACTTATTGGACGAAGCCGCCGCGCTCAAGGCAATGGAGCAGGCCCGCAAAGAGAACCTCGCGCTGGTCACCTATCTGGTTGAGAACAAGCTGGCCCGCGACAAGGATATCGCTCGCATTGCCGCGCGCAGTTTTAACCTGCCGTTGTTTGATTTAGAGGCCCTGGACATCGACCCGACCACGGTGCGCCTGGTCGACGCCAAGCTACTGCGCCAACATCGCGCCCTGCCCTTGTACAAACGCGGCAGCCGTCTCTTTGTCAGCATGAGCGATCCAACCAACCAGCGCGCGCTGGAGGACATCAAGTTTCAAACCCGGTTGGATATTGAACCGATCATCGTCAGCGAAACCCAACTCGACAAGGTGCTGGATTCCGCCCTGGATTCCACGCCGATGGACATGAGCGACAGCGAGGTGGGGGACCTCGACTTCGGCAGCGAGGGCGACGCGGCGGCCAAAATCGAAACCCTGACCCAGTCTGATACGGACGATGCGCCAGTTGTGCGTTTTATCAACCAGGTGATCGTGCAAGCCATTAACCGCGGCGCATCGGATATTCACTTTGAACCCTACGAAAAAACCTACCGGGTGCGCTTTCGCCAAGATGGCATGCTTGATGAGGTCCACAAACCTCCAGTCGCCATGGCACCACGCATGGCCGCGCGCCTTAAAATCATGGCCCAGCTCGATATTGCTGAGCGCCGCGTGCCACAGGATGGGCGCATCAAGCTGTATTTGACCAAACAGCGCGCCATCGATTTCCGCGTCAACACCCTGCCGACCATGTGGGGTGAAAAAGTCGTGATGCGCCTGCTCGATCCGACTAGCGCGCAGATGGGCATTGAAGCGCTAGGCTACGAAGATCATCAAAAAGAACAGTTCATGAGGGCGATTCATAAACCGCAAGGCATGGTGCTGGTCACTGGCCCCACCGGCAGCGGCAAAACCGTCTCGCTTTACACCGCGCTGAACATTCTCAATACGCAGAGCGTCAATATTTCCACCGCTGAAGACCCGGTAGAAATCAATTTGCCCGGCGTCAACCAGGTCAACGTCAACCCCAAAGTGGGCATGACCTTCGCCAACGCGCTGCGCGCCTTTTTGCGCCAGGACCCGGACATCATTATGGTCGGCGAAATCCGTGATCTGGAAACCGCCGAAATCGCCATCAAAGCCGCTCAAACCGGCCACATGGTGCTCTCCACTCTGCACACCAACAGCGCCTCCCAGACTCTCAGCCGCCTGATGAATATGGGTGTAGCCCCCTATAATATCGCCTCCAGCGTAACACTCATCATCGCTCAGCGCCTGGCGCGCCGCCTGTGCCCACACTGCAAGGAAGAAATCACCATCCCGCATGATGAGCTGCTCAATCTGGGTTTCCGCGAACCCGAGCTGCAAGACTTAACGATCTTCAAAGCCGTGGGTTGCGACCAATGCAATCACGGTTACAAGGGCCGGGTAGGCGTCTATGAAGTGCTGCCGATTTCCGAGGAAATCGGTCGCATCATCATGGCAAGCGGCAACGCGCTGCAAATTGCCGACCAGGCGCGCAAGGAAGGCATTAACGATCTGCGTCAATCAGGTTTGAACAAGGTACGCATGGGCCTCACCAGCCTGGAAGAAATCAATCGAGTCACAACGGAATAACGGGCGTGGCAAAACAACCAACGTTGGCGAAAGCCAAAAAGAAAGCAGAGGAACCCACCTTTAAATGGGAAGGGACCGATAAGCGGGGCGTGCGCGTCAAGGGCGAGTTGCGGGGTGCCAATCAGAACCTGATCAAGGCTGAACTACGCCGCCAGGGTATTCTGCCGCTGCGGGTCCGCAAAAAGGCCAAACCGCTGTTCACCTTCGGCGATAGCATAAAGCCCAAGGACATCATGCTGTTTACCCGTCAACTCTGCACCATGCTCACTTCCGGCATTGCCGTGGTGCAGGCGCTGGATATGGTCGGTCACAGCAACCGCAAGCCCAAAGTCAAGGAGCTGATCCTGGACATCAAGGCCGAGGTGGAAAGCGGCACTTCCCTTTCCAAGGCCATGGGCAAGCATCACCTGTATTTCAACGATCTCTACTGCAGCCTGGTACACGCTGGCGAGGAGGCAGGCGTGCTGGAAGTGCTCCTGGATAAAATTGCGGTCTATCTGGAGAAATCCGAGGCGCTGAAAGCCAAGGTTAAGAAAGCCCTGACTTATCCCGCCATCGTGCTGCTATTCGCCTTTGTGGTCACCGCCATTTTGCTGATTTTTGTCATCCCGACTTTCGATGATCTGTTCAAGGGCTTTGGTGCTGAACTCCCGGCCCTGACACGCTTCGTCATCGAATTATCACAGATATTTCAAGAGTATTGGTATCTGATTCTAGGTGCGCCGGTGGTCGCTATTATCGGTTTTATTGAGGCGCGCAAACGCTCGCGAGCCTTCGGGCAATGGCTGGATCGGGTGGTTCTGAAACTTCCCCTGATTGGCGATCTAGTCTCTACCTCCGCCAACGCCCGCTTCGCCCGCACTCTGTCGACACTCTTCGGCGGTGGTGTACCCCTGGTGGACGCCATGGTCAGCGTGGCCGGTGCCACGGGCAACTATGTCTACGAAAAAGCAGTGTTGGAGATGCGCGACGCCGTTTCCATCGGCCAGCAATTGAATTTCGCCATGCGGCAGACCACCTTGTTCCCTGATATGGTGATTCAGATGGTGGCGATTGGCGAGGAAGCTGGCTCGCTGGGCGATATGTTGGCCAAAGTGGCGGATTGGTACGAGGCTGAAGTCGATCAAAAGGTCGATACCTTAACCACCATGATCGAGCCATTGTTGATGGCGTTCCTGGCAGTGGTGGTCGGCACCCTGGTCATCGCCATGTATCTGCCGATCTTCAAGTTAGCTTCCGCAGTCTGACGACGAGCACGCCATGGCTCTTTGGCAATTGCTGGTGGATTGGTCGGCACTGTTCGTTGGTGTAGCCGTGCTGTTTGGCCTGATCGTTGGCAGCTTCCTCAATGTGGTCATCCACCGCTTGCCTCTGATCATGAAGCAGGAGTGGCGGGCGCAATGCGCCGAAATGCTCGATCAACCCGATCCCGAAGCCGATCAACCCGCGCTCACGCTCTGGGGGCCGCGTTCGCAATGTCCGCAGTGTGGCCACCTGATTACCGCCCGTGAAAATATCCCACTACTCAGCTACCTTCTGCAACGTGGGCGTTGCGCCCATTGCAACGCAGCGATCAGCGTTCAATACCCTCTGGTAGAAATTTTAGGTGGCGTGCTAGCAGGCATCGTCGCCTGGACCTTCGGGTTGGGCTGGCCAGCAGCAGCAGCCTTGTTGTTCACCTGGATCCTGCTGGCCGCCAGCGTCATTGATTTTCGCCATCAACTATTGCCCGACGATTTAATTCTACCGCTGCTTTGGTTGGGGCTGTTTGCGGCGTTATTCGGACTCTTCTGCCCGCTGCCCGATGCTGTCATTGGCGCTATGGCGGGCTATTTATCGCTCTGGTCGATCTATCACCTGTTTCGCCTATTGACTGGCAAAGAAGGCATGGGGCATGGCGACTTTAAACTGCTGGCGGCGCTTGGAGCCTGGACTGGTTGGCACTACCTGGTCACCATCGTGTTGCTCTCCTCGCTGGTCGGCGCGGTCTTCGGGCTGGCCTTGATCCTATTCCGGGGTCGGGAGCGCCAGGCACCCTTGCCGTTCGGCCCATTTCTGGCCGCTGCCGGCTGGATCGCGTTACTATGGGGTGAGACGATTAATCGGGCGTATTTGAACTGGCTGGGACTGTAGCGGTGTTGGTGGTCGGCTTGACAGGCGGCATTGGCAGCGGCAAAACGGCGGTCAGTGACCGCTTTGCCCGCTTGGGCGTTCCGGTGGTCGACACCGATCGATTGGCCCGCGAGCTGGTCGAACCCGGCCAACCCGCGCTGGCGGAAATCGTCGTTGCTTTCGGCGAGGATTGCCTGGACGCCGAAGGTCGTTTGCGGCGAGACCATTTGCGTGAACAGGTGTTCGCTAACCTGGTCGGTCGTCGTCGGCTCGAAGCCATTCTGCATCCGCGCATCCGCGCCCTGGCGCGGGAACGCATTGCCGCCCTCACCGCGCCTTATGGCCTAGTCGTCATCCCCTTACTGATAGAAACGGGCATGATGGATCTGGTGGATCGGGTGCTGGTAGTGGACGCGCCGGAAACGGAACAAATTCGCCGAATCCAGACACGCGATGGGCTGGATGAGGCGCAGGCGCGCCGGATGCTAGCCGCTCAGGCAACGCGGGAGCACCGTCTTGCGCTGGCTGATGACATCATGGAGAACAGGGACGATCTGGTGGCGCTGGATCTTCAGGTCGCCAAGCTGCACCAGCACTACTGCGCTTTAGCCTTGGCCCGACCGCATTGAGCGGAGGTCCACGGGTGGGGTGGCCATTCCTCGCGCCCGGCGGCGCTCGGCCCTAGCGCACTCGCCATCCGCTGCATCCATCCGTTGCGGTCATAGCCTCCGCGAGGACCATCGTGCCCCAGATCGTTTGCTACGAACAGCCGCTCAACGAACGGATCCGTTCCTTGCTCCGCTTCGAATTTCTGTTCGAGCAAATTAAGCAAGGGATCCATGAGCCATCGCTATGGGCCAGTCGGGCGACGTTACAAGGTCTGTTCGACCTGCTAACCCTGACTGGGCGCAACGAATTTAAGGGCGACCTGCTGAAGGAACTTGAGCGGCACACCACAACTTTGAACCGGTTGCGCACCAATCCGCAGGTGCACGCAACGGCCTTGGAGCACATCCTGCGCGACATCGGTGTCGCGATCCAAAATATGCGCCAGTTGGACACCTCAGCCCTGGAAGCGGTGCGGCAAACCGATTTTCTGAACGCGGTTTACAAGCGCGGCCAAGCACCGGGTGGCGCTTGCCAGTTCGATCTGCCAGCACTTCACCATTGGTTGCAGCAAACAACCACGGTTCGCGCCACACACCTGCAGCAGTGGCTAGAACCGTTCACGCCGCTTGGGGATGGTGTAGCGTTGGTTCTCCAGCTCATTCGCGGCAGTGCCACCCCTCAAGCGGAGATCGCCTATCGCGGTTTTTTTCAATCCACTCTCGACAGCAATACGCCCTATCAATTGCTGCAGGTCTTTCTGGTCAACGATGTCGCCGTATTCCCCGAAATCAGCAGTGGCCGCCATCGCTTCACTATCCGCTTTCTGGAACAGGCCGATCCTAACCAGCGCGCGACTCAAAGTGCGGCCAACATCCCGTTCGAGCTGGCGTGTTGCGCGCTTTGAGTCCCCTGCTGCCGCAGCCGAGCGATAATCGGCTCGTCGGCGGCCGGAAACGCGAAATCGGCCAGCGCAGTGGGGAACACCCACGCCAGCGGCTGCCCTTCTCGGCCCCATGGCGCGCCGTCCCAAGCCGTGACCCGCCACACATCCAGCAACACGCTTTGGCGGGCATAGGCATGGCGGACCTGCAACCAGGGCTCCGCCGCCCGCACCACAAGGTCCAGCTCCTCCTGCAATTCACGCCGCAGCGCCGCCTCCACCGTTTCGCCCGCCTCTACCTTGCCACCGGGAAATTCCCACAGTCCGCCCTGGTGGGTCTGTGTGGCGCGCCGAGTAATCAGGATCGCTCCAGATGGATTGGTGATGACACCCACCGCGACATGCAGGACCGGTTGAACGGTCAAGTCCGATACTCCGCATTGATGCGCACATAGTCGAACGACAGATCTGTCGTCCAGATGCGCGCGGCCGCCGCACCCCGATTCAAAGCGACCCGAATCCTAATCGCGGGACGCGCCATCACTAGTTGGCCCTGGGTTTCGGTGTAATCCGAGGCGCGGCCGCCATCGCGCACGATGCAGACTTCATCCAAATGGATCACGACGCGCTCCAGCTCTAGTTCAGCCAGGCCAGCGCGCCCTATCGCCGCTAAAATACGGCCCCAGTTAGGATCAGAGGCGAAGAAGGCGGTTTTAATCAACGGCGAATGGGCAATAGTGTAGGCCACCTGGCGACATTCGCGTTCATCGCGGCCACTCTCAACCGCCACCGTGATGAATTTGGTCGCCCCTTCGCCATCACGGATGATGGCTTGAGCTAACTCAATACACACCTCGCGCACTGCCGTGCTGAATTGTTGGCGATCTGCAGCAGCCAGCAGGGCGACCTCTACCCCGGACTGGCCGGTCGCCAGCAACACGCAGGCGTCATTGGTGGAGGTGTCGCCGTCTACGGTGATCGCGTTGAAAGACTCCACGACTGCCTCATTCAGTAACTCCTGTAAAGCCGCCGCTTCCACTCGTGCGTCCGTGGCGATGAACGCCAGCAGCGTCGCCATATCCGGGCAAATCATGCCCGCCCCTTTGGCGATCCCAGTAACTGTGACATCCCGCCCTGCTAGCAGGAGCCGCCGTGAAGCCCACTTAGGCCGGGTGTCGGTGGTCATAATGCCGTGCGCGGCCTCCTCCCAACCCGTTGGCTGCAACGCCGCTAACGCCGCAGGCAAAGCGGTGACCACACGATACAGCGGCAAGGGTTCGCCGATCACCCCGGTAGAAAAGGGTAAAACTTCCTCCAGCCGACAACCGGTTTGCTCGGCCAAAGCCCGGCAGCTTGTCTCGGTATCGACCAGACCCTGGCGACCGGTGCCCGCGTTAGCGTTGCCGGTGTTGATGACCAGATAGCGCGGGCTGGCGGTTCCCAGATGATTCCGCGCCACAATGACCGGCGCGGCGCAAAATGCATTGCGGGTGAATACCGCCGCCGCCTGGGTGCCAGGGGCGACTTCCATCACCACCAGATCCCGACGCTCGGGATATTTGATGCCGGCGCAGGCAACGCCCAGGCGAATCCCGGCGACTGTTAAGGGATGATCCATAAATCTCTCTCCACGCAATAAAAACGCCCCTCTAGCTTGCGGCAGAGGGGCGAATGACTAAAGAGTAAAACTAATCGAGCTGGCCGTGGCAGTGCTTGTATTTTTTGCCGGAGCCACAGGGACAGGGTTCGTTACGACCCACCTTGCGTCCATCGCGGACAAACGGGGTATGGGAGACTTCCTGAGGGATCTGATCCGCTGCACCAACGGCGTCTACAACCCCCTCGCCATCGACGGCCAGTGAGGGCGCGGGTGCGGCCGCATGTTCAAAGTGGAGGGCGGCAGGCGCTGGTCCGCGCGGTTCCGGGATGGGGGTCGGCTCAGCCTGAAACTGGGCACGCACCAGAAAACCGACCGCTTCCTGATGGATGCGTTGCACCAGAGCCTGGAACATCTCGAAGGCTTCGCGCTTGTACTCCTGCTTGGGGTTTTTCTGGGCGTAGCCGCGCAAGTGAATCCCCTGGCGCAGGTAGTCCATCGCAGCCAGATGCTCGCGCCAGTGTCCATCCAGCACTTGCAACAGCACCGCCTTTTCAAATTGCCGCATCCACGGGGCGCCGACTTGGGCCTCCTTAGCGTTATAGACCCGCTCCAGTTCCGCGTAAATACGCTCGCGCAACGGTTCCTCATGCAAATTGGCATCGGCGTCCAGCCAAGTTTGCAACGGCAGCGGTAAATCGAATTCCCGCGTCAGCGCTTCTTCCAACCCGGCGATGTTCCATTGCTCTTCCAGACTTTGCGGCGGAATAAAAGAATCCATCACCTGTTTCATCACGTTGGCACGCAGCGTATGGAGGGTCTCGGAGATGTCTTCCGCTTCCATCAGCTCGTTGCGCCAGCCGTACATCACCTTGCGCTGGTCATTGGCGACATCGTCGAACTCCAGCAGATTTTTGCGGATGTCGAAATTGTGCGCTTCCACCTTGCGCTGGGCATTCTCAATGGCCTTGGTGACCCAGGGATGTTCAATGGCCTCGCCCTTCTCCATACCCAGCTTCTGCATCAAGCCCGCCACCCGGTCAGAGGCGAAAATCCGCAGTAAACTATCCTCTAGGGATAGATAAAAGCGGCTAGAGCCCGGATCCCCCTGTCTCCCAGAACGCCCGCGCAACTGGTTGTCGATGCGCCGCGACTCATGACGCTCAGTGCCAATCACATGCAGGCCACCGGCGGCCACCACTTGCTCGTGCCGCAGCTGCCAGCTTTGCCGGGCTGCCGCCCAGGCCGCTTCCTCGCTTTCTGCGCCCAGCGCTTTCAGCTCGGCTTGCAGGTTACCGCCCAGCACGATGTCGGTGCCGCGTCCGGCCATGTTAGTGGCGATGGTGACCGCCCCAGGCTGACCCGCCTGAGCGATGATTTCCGCCTCACGCTCATGTTGCTTGGCATTGAGCACCTCATGAGGAATTTTTTCCTTGGCCAGCAAGCCGGATAAGAGCTCGGATACCTCAATGGAGGTGGTGCCAACCAGCGTCGGCTGGCCACGCTGGCGACAATCGCGAATATCCCCCAGCACTGCATCAAACTTTTCCTTCGGCGTCAAAAAGACCAAATCCCCTTTATCATCCCGGATCATTTTCAGATGGGTGGGCACCACGATGACTTCTAGCCCATAAATTTGCTGGAATTCAAAGGCTTCGGTATCGGCGGTACCGGTCATGCCCGCCAGTTTCTGATAGAGGCGAAAATAATTCTGGAAGGTAATGGAGGCCAGGGTCTGGTTTTCAGCTTGGATTGAGACTTTTTCTTTGGCCTCAATCGCCTGGTGCAAGCCATCCGACCAGCGCCGACCCGGCATGGTGCGGCCGGTGAATTCGTCCACGATGATGACTTCGCCATCGCGCACGATGTATTCGACATCCCGATGGAACAGGGCGTGCGCCCGCAAGCAGGCATTGAGATGATGGAAAACACCCAGATGGGCCGCGTCGTACAGGCTGTCGCCTTCCTGCAATAACCCTACCTCCAGCAAGAGGTTTTCAACCTGTTCGTGACCCGCTTCGGTCAGATAAACCTGCTTGGTTTTTTCATCAACCCAATAATCGCCCGGCCCTTCCTCTTCCTTCTGCCGGGTCAGGCGCGGCACGATCTCATTCACCCGACGGTATTGCTCAGAGCTTTCTTCCGCTGGCCCGGAGATAATCAGGGGGGTGCGCGCCTCATCGATCAGGATGGAATCGACCTCATCGACTAGCGCATAGTGCAGTGGCCGCTGCACTTTCTGCTCCAGGCTAAAAGCCATGTTGTCGCGCAGATAATCAAAACCGTATTCGTTATTGGTGCCGTAGGTCACATCAGCGCCATACGCGACGCGCTTTTCCTCCGGGCTCATGCCGGCGATCACTACGCCAACGCTCAGGCCCAGAAACTGGTAAATCTGCCCCATCCAGTCCGCATCGCGCCGCGCCAGATAATCGTTGACGGTCACCACATGTACGCCCTTGCCCGTCAGCGCGTTCAGGTACACCGGCAAAGTTGCCACCAGGGTTTTGCCTTCGCCGGTGCGCATTTCAGCAATTTTGCCCTCGTGCAGCACCATGCCGCCGATCAATTGCACGTCGAAATGGCGCATTTCCAAGGTACGCTTGCTGGCCTCGCGCACCACCGCGAACGCCTCCGGCAGCAGGCTATCCAGCGCTTCACCCTGGGCTAGGCGCTGCTTAAATTCGTCGGTTTTAGCGCGCAAGGCGGCGTCGCTTAAGGCCAAAATTCCTGGTTCCAGGGTGTTAATCTGCTCCGCCGCCTTACGCATCCGGCGAATCACCCGGTCATTGCGGCTGCCAAAAATACTTTTCAGAATATTCATTAATCAAAGGCCTTCGCGTTGTCGCTCAGTGCAAATGCGCGCAATGATACCGCAGGACGGGGTTTTTGCACGCACTCGCGCCGCCGGAGCAGTCTTACCATGGGAAAGCGCTATCACTCGGAACCAGCCAGACGTAGCACGTTATCTACGCGCTGTTATTAGCTTAAAATTCCTACAGGGCCGCGAGGGTATTTCTTCATATACTTTCTCGACACCATTTGAATCTGCTCCAAGGGAATAGGGTGCGGTAGTAATTGGATATCCGAGCACTTCCAATACATACCCCAACTTTCACCGCTTGTGGTCTCTGGGCGAAACCCATTTCGTTCCAGCCGCTTCATTTCACTGGGGTCGCTGACGTAGCCTCGGTAGATACCCTGATAATAGATAGGGCCTATATCCTCGTGAGATCGGTAGATAAGAACTCTTGCTCCTTCCTCAACATTGCGGAAGAACTCGAATGCTTCGGTGCCGAACAAGACGAAAGGCTTTTCTTGCAATATTTCTATTGCACTATCGAGGTGCATATACGGTACCGGAGCTAAAAATGATGACTTAATCATATGCATCTTTTTTATGAGATAACCAAAATAAGAACGGCCCTCCGGGCACGCCGGAAAGCCGTTACGGGGAATTCGGGGAGTAAGGAACCGCGAGAGACGCCTAGCGCGTGGCCTGGGCCGGTTGCAGATAGGAAATGGGTGCCTGGCGCTCATCGCTGAAGGTGATCTCTTCCCAAGCAGTGCGGTCCGCCAATAATTCCCGCAACAAGCGATTATTCAAAGCATGGCCGGATTTATATCCAGTAAACGCGCCAATCAGGCTGCGGCCCAATAAATAGAGATCGCCGATAGCGTCCAGAATCTTGTGCTTAACGAATTCGTCTTCGTAACGCAAACCATCCTCGTTGAGGATGCGGTAGTCATCCACCACGATAGCGTTATCTAGGGTCCCACCCAACGCCAGCCGCCGCTCCCGCAGATATTCCAGCTCGCGCATAAAACCAAAAGTGCGCGCCCGACTCACTTCCTTAACAAAGGAGGTGGTCGAGAAATCCACCACCGCATGCTGATTACGACCCTTGAACAGAGGATGATCGAAAGAAATAGTGAATTCAACTTTGAAGCCATCGAAAGGATCAAAGCGTGCCCACTTGTCACCTTCCTCCACCTGCAAAGACCGTTTGATGCGAATGAAACGCTTAGGCGCGTTCTGCTCCTGAATGCCCGCCGACTGAATCAGGAAGACAAAGGGGCCGGCGCTCCCGTCCATGATCGGCACCTCGGCGGCGCTGACATCGACATAGGCGTTGTCGATGCCCAGCCCGGCAAAAGCCGATAACAAATGCTCGACCGTGGAGATGCGGGCGTGATTCTTGACTAGTGAGGTAGAGAGCTGGGTGTCGCCCACATGGCGCGGACAGGCTTTGATTTCAACCGGCTCCGGCAGATCGACCCGCCGAAACACAATACCGGTCTCTGGCGCGGCTGGGCGCAAGGTCAAATAGACCTTGTCGCCCGTGTGCAAGCCAACACCGGTCGCCCGGATGGTGTTTTTCAAGGTGCGCTGCCTAATCATGTCAGGTCTCCCCATCTCGCGATTGAACTGGAGGGTGGCGTCGCGGCGCGTCGCACGGAGCGGATCGTACCTCCGCCCACTTCCCGACCCAACAACCCGTCGGTCACCGTTACGTCATCGTACGTTGCGCTAAAGATACCGCAAAGCGTAGCGACCCTGCAACTTGTTTCCATTTAACAACGCACACTGTTGTTAAGCGACGAAATAGCGGCGCGGCGGCGCGCTTTCTAGTCACGAGTGAAGAGGAACCCACGCCGACGCATTCCGAACGCGACGGCGTGGAACGCCGAACCCATCCTTCAATCACCGGGCCGACCCAAGGCCTGCCGACGCAGGAAGGCGGGAATATCGAGGATTTCTTCAGGATCACGCTCGGCGCTAAAACTCTCGCTGCTCGACTTGGACCGCATACTGGGGCGATCATGATGCACATGCTCACCACTGGAGCGTTGCACCAGCTTGAACGGCGGTGAAATCGCCGCTTCCCGTTCGCGTCCGCTGCTTTTGGCCGACACGCCCTGACCAAGACCGGTGGCCACGATAGTGACCCGCAACTCATTCTTCATCTCTTTGTCAATCGCGGTGCCGACTACCACGGTGGCGTCATCAGAGGCCAACTCCTTGATGGTGTTGCCCACTTCATCAAACTCACCGATGGTCAGATCCTCACCGGAGGTGATATTGACCAACAACCCCTTGGCACCGGCCAAGTTGACATTTTCCAACAAGGGGCTGGAGATAGCCGCTTCGGCGGCCTCACGGGCGCGGCCATCGCCCACCGCCCGCCCAGTGCCCATCATCGCCATGCCCATCTCCGACATCACGGTGCGCACATCGGCGAAATCCACGTTAATCAGGCCCGGATTGGTGATCAGTTCGGCGATGCCTTGCACCGCACCGAGCAGCACATCGTTAGCCGCTTTGAAAGCATCCAATAGGCTGGCGCTCTTACCCAGGACCGCCAGCAGTTTCTCATTGGGGATGGTGATGAGCGAATCCACGTTTTGGCTCAGCTCGCGGATGCCATTGTTGGCAACCTCCATGCGCTTTTTGCCCTCAAAGGGAAACGGTTTGGTTACTACCGCTACAGTCAGAATACCCATTTCCCGGGCCAATTGCGCCACCACCGGAGCAGCTCCAGTGCCAGTGCCGCCACCCATGCCAGCGGTAATGAAGACCATGTCAGCTCCCTGTAACACTTCGCGGATGTGTTCCAGGTCTTCCTGCGCCGCCTGCCGACCAATCTCCGGGTTGGCACCCGCGCCCAACCCCTTAGTAATACCGGCACCCATCTGCAAAGTCATTGGCACCGCGCAGCTTTTCAGCGCCTGGGCGTCTGTATTCGCACAGACGAAATCCACGCCCTCAATGCTGGCGCTGAGCATGTGTTGCACGGCATTGCTACCACCGCCACCCACGCCAATCACTTTAATCACCGCGCTTTCCTCAGTTTTGGCATCCATCAACTCGAACATCATGGTTTCTCCTCAATTAGAGAATTGACTAATAAACCCGGATCACCCGCATCCCATCGTCTAAAAATTGCCCTGAAACCAACCCCGCAAGCGGGTCCACCACCCCTTATGGCCCACTCTCGACCCCACACCCGGCCGCCCAGGCCGATTTTCAATACCAAACAACAGTAAGCCGATGGCGGTAGCGTAGCTTGGATTGTCCAGCACCTCTGATGGCCCGGTCACATCGCGCCCCAAGCCACGCCGCACCGGTAGATGCAAGACATCTTCGGCCAGTTCGATCACGCCAGTAATCTGCGAGCTACCTCCGGTCAACACCACGCCGGCAGGAATCAAGTGCTCGAAACCACTGTGTTGCAGTTTTTGCAACGCCACCTCAAACAATTCCTCATAGCGCGGTTCCACCACCTCAGCCAACTCCAGCCGGGACAATGCACGGGCGGCCCGGTCGCCGACGCCAGCCACTTCGATACGTTCGCCGGCATAGGTCAACTGCTTGAGGCAACAAGCGTATTTGATCTTTAACTCCTCGGCGGCCGGCGTCGGGGCGTGAAAGGCTACCGCGATGTCGTTGGTCACCTGATTGCCGGCGATGGGAATCACCTCGGTGTGGCTGATCGCACCATGTGTGAAAACCGCCAGATCGGTCGTGCCGCCGCCAATGTCGAGCAAGCAAACCCCCAGATCTTTCTCATCTTGCGTCAACACCGCCCGGCTGGAAGCCAGCGGTTGCAGGATGACGTCGTCTACCTCCAGGCCACAGCCGCGCACGCATTTGACGATGTTCTGCTCGGCGCTAACGGCGCAGGCCACCAGATAAACCCGCGCTTCCAAGCGCACACCGGCCATGCCCACTGGATCCTGAATCCCTTCTTGGCCATCAATGACGAAATCCTGCGGCAGGATATGCAGGATTTTCTGATCGGCGGGAATCGCCACCACCCGCGCCGCCTCAATAACGCGCGCCACATCTTCTGGTGTCACTTCCCGGTGCTTGATGGCGGTCACGCCATGCGAGTTGAAGCCACGGATATGGCTCCCAGAAATGCCGGTGTACACCGAATGAATCCGACAGCCGGCCATCTGCTCAGCCAAATTCACCGCGCGTTGGATGGATTGGATGGTGGATTCGATATTGACCACCACCCCCTTTTTCAAACCCCGCGCGGGATGAGAACCCGCTCCCACGACCTGGATCGCTCCATCGGGTCCGGCTTCGCCGACCACCGCCACCACCTTGGAGGTGCCGATATCCAGCCCAACAATCAGATTCGATTCTTCAGTTCTAGCCATAAAGGTTCCGTAGCCACCGCTCGCCGTTGTCTAGCTCGCCGACGGTTCTGGTGGTGGTGTTTTCCAGCGCACGGCAAAGCCGTCGTCATAGCGCAGATCGACCACTGCAATCCGCTCCGCCTGGCTGGCCAGTACGCGCGGATAGACCTGCGCCAAGCGTTGTAACCGCTCATCAAACTGCTTCTGTCCCAAGCACACTTTCAGGCCGCTAGCAAAGGTCAGCCACCACGCGCGCCGCTCATCCTGAGTCAATTCCACCAAAGTGAGACCCAGGGGATCCAGGCGTGCACGAATGGTGCGCCAGGCGTCTATCACCGCTTTCTCGCGACCGTCAGGGCCGCTCAGCCGGGGCCAAGGCCCGGACTGGCGCAGCGCGGTTGGGCGGAAGCGATGGCCATTTACATCCACCATCTCTTGCTGCGGACCCCAATAACCGAAAGCCACGCGCTCGCGCAGCCGGATTTCCACGGTATCCGGCCACCAGCGCCGCACCATCACTTCCTCGACCCAAGGCTCGACAGCTAGGGCGACGCGCAGGTTCTCCAAATTAGCCACAAAGAAATTTTGGCCCAGGTAAGCACGGGCCAGCGGTTGCAAATCGGCTTCGGTCAGGTTGCGCAGCTCGCCCTCCACCCGCACCTTGCGCAGGGGGAAAGCGCCCGGCTCGCGCAAGGCGCGCAGACCTGCTTCGATGCCGAATCCCACCGCCGTCAGCACCAGCGCCACCCCCAGACCACGCAGCCCCGCTTTCCAAAAGGCTCCGCGCGGCGCCGCTGGCCTCGGTCCCCGGTTGAGGGCTGTGGCACCGCGCCGTCGCTCCCGTCCCCAGTGCCTCATGGCGTCTTGCTCAAACAGGGCGCGCCAGACTGGTTTCCAGCACCCGCCAGACCAGCTCCTCGAAATTGACCCCGGTCGCGCGTGCCGCCATCGGCACCAGACTATGATCCGTCATTCCCGGCACGGTGTTGACTTCCAGCAGCCACGGCCGCTGTTGGGCATCTACGATTAGATCAACGCGCCCCCAACCATAACCTTCCACTGCCGCGAACGCCTGCCGCACCAGCTCCCGCAGTTCGGCTTCGCGGGCGGCGGGCAAACCGCAAGGGCACAGATAGCGCGTGTCGTTGGCGTGGTACTTGGCCTCGTAGTCGTAGAAGGCGCGTGGCGTCTCGAGCCGAATCAGGGGCAAGGTGACCTCCTGTAACACCGCCCCGGTGTATTCCTCGCCTTGAATCCATGGTTCGACCAGAATCGGCGAGTTGCACGCGGCGGCGCGCTCCCAGGCTTCCGCCAGTTGTCCAGAGTGGTCCACCCGGCTGATGCCAATACTGGAACCTTCCCGCGATGGTTTCACCGCCAGCGGCAATCCCAGGGCGCTCGCAGCGGCGACTAATTCCGCAGCGCTCGTCACCATGCGGTAGGGTGGCGTCGGCAGGCCGACGCCCAGCCAAAGCTGTTTGGTGCGCAATTTGTCCATGCCCAGCGCCGAAGCCAATACGCCACTGCCGGTATAGGGCAGTCCCAAGACCTCTAATGCGCCCTGGATCACACCATCCTCGCCGCCACGACCGTGTAGGATGATGAACACCCGATCAAAACACCCCGCCGCCAGCACGCCAAGCACCCCGCGATCGGCGTCGATCCCGTGCGCATCCACGTTGCGCGCCCGCAACGCCGCCAGCACCGCTGCTCCGCTATTAAGCGAAACTGCGCGCTCCGCCGACCAGCCGCCCATCAGCACCGCCACTTTGCCAAAGGCGGCGGGGTCATTCACCCTGCGCTTCTCAGTTAGTTCCATTCGCTGCTCTCCCCGATTCCAGCCACTCAGCTCACGCCCGGCAAGCCGTCGCGCCCCAATTGCACCGCCATCGCACCGATGTCACCAGCACCCATCAGCAGCAACAAGTCACTATCGCGCAGCAATCCCGGCAATATCGCCGGCAACTCGGCGGTTTGCTCGACAAACACCGGATCCACTTTGCCACGGGTCCGAATCGCCCGACTCAGACTGCGCCCATCCGCCCCGGCAATCGGTTTCTCGCCCGCCGCATAGACATCCAGCAGCAGCAGCGCATCGACCTCGGACAGCACCTGGGCAAAATCGTCGAACAGGTCGCGGGTGCGACTAAAGCGGTGCGGCTGGAACGCCAAGACCAAGCGCCGCTCCGGCCAAGCGCCGCGCAGGGCGCTCAAGACCGCCTGCACTTCCCGCGGATGGTGGCCGTAATCATCCATCACGGTCACATGGCCCCCGCCTGGCAGCCGCAATTCGCCATGCTGCTGAAAACGTCGGCCGATGCCCTGGAAATTCAACAGGGCGCGCCGCATGGCGGTTTCTGACACACCCAGCTCATGCGCCACCGCCAGCGCCGCCAGGGCGTTCAATACACTGTGTCGGCCCGGTAGATTGAGGATGATCGGCAGCGGTGCAGCTAAGCTTGGCAAGTGCGCCAGAAACCGGGTGCGCAAGCCCTCCTGGATCAGGTCGCTGGCCCACACATCGCACGTTTCATCCAGCCCATAGGTCAGCAATGGCCGACTGAGCCGGGGCAGGATTTCCCGCACCTGCGGATCGTCAGCGCACAGGACCGCCAGCCCGTAGAAGGGCAAGTGGTGCAGAAATTCCACAAAGGTTTCCCGCAACCGATCAAAATCACCGCCGTAGGTGGAGAGATGATCGGCGTCGATATTGGTCACTACAGCGACCATCGGTTGCAGATAGAGAAACGACGCATCGCTCTCGTCGGCCTCAGCCACCAGATAGCGGCCCGCGCCCAAGCGGGCGTTGGCCCCAGCGCTGTTGAGCCGACCGCCGATAACGAAGGTTGGATCCAAGCCGCCCTCGGCCAACAAGCTGGCAATCAGGCTGGTCGTGGTGGTCTTGCCGTGGGTGCCTGCCACCGCGACCCCATACCGAAACCGCATCAATTCCGCCAACATCTCGGCGCGGGGCACCACCGGAATGCGCGCCGAGCGCGCCGCGATCACCTCTGGATTGTCTTCGGCCACTGCGCTGGAGACCACCACCACATCACAGCCGGTGATATGCGCGGCGTCATGTCCTGGCCGGATGAGCGCGCCTAACTGGGCTAGGCGCGCGGTCACCGCGCTGGCGCGCATATCGGAGCCGGAGACGCGGTAGCCCAGATTCAGCAGCACCTCGGCGATGCCACTCATACCCGCGCCGCCGATGCCCACAAAGTGCACTTGGCGAATCCGCCGCATGTCGCGCCAGGCTTCCGGGATGGTCGTCACTACTCCTGTCTCCACGTCTATGATTCTCGCTAGCTCGGTACTTAAAAATGGGCCTGGGCTAAGCAAGCTTGCGCGACTTGTTCGGCCGCTTCGATTTGCGCCAACCCCCGCGCCGCTTGCGCCATTCCCAGCAGGCGGGCACGGTCGCCCAACTGCTCCCGCAGCAACACAGCCAGCGTTTCGGCGCTCAATTCGGCCTGCTGGCGAATTAGCGCCGCGCCGCCGCGCTCCAAAAAACGAGCGTTAGCGGTCTGGTGATCGTCCACCGCAAACGGGAACGGCACCAGCACCGCCCCTACGCCTGCCGCCGCCAGCTCAGCAACAGTCAGCGCTCCCGCCCGACACAGCACCAGATCGGCCCAGCCGTAGGCCTCCGCCATATTGTCAATGAACGGCGTCAGCCGCGCTGTGACCCTAGCTTCGGCATAGGCCATCGCTGCGGTGGCGTGCAATTGCCCGCCAGCCTGGTGCCAAACCTCTGGACGCTCCTGCTCGGCCAGCCGCGCCAGCGCCTGTGGCACCCGTTGATTCAACGCCTGCGCGCCCTGGCTACCCCCCAACACCAACAGACGTGGTGGGCCTGATCGTTCTGCCCAGCGCGCTTCCGGGGATGGCAGGGCGGCAATCACCGCCCGTACCGGATTGCCGACCGTGCGGGCGCGCCGCGCTGGCGCAAAGGTTTCTGGGAAGGCTTGCAGGGTTTGGCTGGCGACGCGCGCCAGCCAGCGGTTGGTCAGGCCAGCGATCGCGTTCTGCTCATGCACCACCAGGGGAATGCCCAGCCAGCGCGCCATCATGCCACCCGGTCCACTCGCGAATCCCCCCATGCCCAGCACCACCGGCGGCTGCAAGCGCCGCAGAATGACACCGGCCTGCCGCAGCGCCCGACCCAGCATGAACGGCGTCCGCAATTTCCGGCCCCAGCCCTTGCCCCGCAGGCCACTGACCTCAATCCATTCCACTGGAATGCCAGCTTGTGGCACCAGGGTCGCCTCCAAGCCGTTGCGGGTGCCGATCCAGGTCACTAGCTGGCCCTGCGCGCGGAGCCGCTCGGCCACAGCGAGCGCCGGAAATACATGACCGCCCGTGCCCCCGGCCATGATGACCATCGAGCGCGGCGTAGCGCTCATTCGCTGTGCACTCCCCCGGCGCGGGTTTCCATATCGATGCGCAACAGCACCGCCAACGTCACGCACATCACCACCACACTGCTCCCGCCATAGCTCATCAACGGCAAGGTCAGGCCTTTGGTGGGTAACACCCCCATGTTGACGCCCATATTGAATAACGACTGGATTCCAAACCATAAGCCAATGCCGTAGGCCAACCAGGCTGAAAAATGCATATCCAGCCACTCCGCTCGGCGCGCAATAGTGAAAGCCCGCCACACTAGGGTCATGAACAAGGTAATAACCAAGAGAATACCGAACAAGCCCAGCTCCTCAGCCAGCACGGCAAACAGAAAATCGGTATGCGCTTCCGGCAGATAAAATAATTTCTGTACGCTCTGGCCCAGACCCACCCCAAACAGTTCACCGCGACCGATAGCGATCAGCGATTGCGTCAACTGGTAGCCTGTGGTCTCTGAACTGGCCCACGGATCCAAAAAGGCAATCAGGCGCGCGCGCCGCAAGGGCGAAGACCACAACAACAGCGCCATCACGGTCACGGTTCCCGCCTGCAACAAGCCAAACTGCCACAGATTAACCCCGGCCACTAACACCATGCCCAGCGCGACCGCCATGAGGACGATGACACTGCCGAAATCCGGCTCCAACAGCAGCAAGACCGCCAACAACGACAACACCGCCATAGGCCGCAGCAGAGCCAGGGCCGAGGCGCGCACATCCGCTGTTTGCAACGCCGCGCCATGGCGCTTGAGATAGCTAGCGACATAGACCAAAGCAAACAGCTTAGCGACTTCCGAAACCTGGATATTAACGGGGCCTAGGTTGATCCAGCGCGAGCTCCCCTTCACATCTTTGCCGATGCCAGGCATCAGCACGAGCGCCAGCAAGACAACCGCTGCGCCCAGCAAGAACGGGCTGGCCTGCCGCCAACGCGCTAGCGGAATTCGTAGCGCGACACCGGCCAGCACCAAGCCCGTCAACACGAACAGGCCCTGACGGATCAGGAAATAGAAGGGCTGACCGGTCTGGCGTTCGGCGACGGGCATGGACGCCGAGGTCACCATCAGCAACCCCAGCGCCAACAACAGCAGGGCTGGCACTAGAAGCCATGGATCAGGAACCGGCAGGGCAGCGCGCCCTGCACCCGCGCGGGGCCGTGCACGATCAACGGCGGGGGCGACAGCGGCGTTCAACATTCGGGTAACTCCCGCACCGCCGCCGCGAACACCGCGCCGCGCTCTTCGTAACCACTGAACATATCGAAGCTGGCGCAGGCTGGAGACAGCAACACGCTATCGCCTGGCTGCGCTAGGTGGGCAGCCAGCGCCACCGCCGCCTCCAAACTCGTGGCGCGCTGTACCGGGATGCCTTCCCCTAACGCAGCGGCAAGCAACGGGGCATCGCGTCCGATCAAGATCACCGCGCGCGCCTTGTCGGCCAATACGGCTCGCAGCGGGCTGAAATCCTGGCCCTTACCGTCGCCGCCAGCGATCAGCACCACACGGCTTGGCATCCCGCTCACCGCCGCCACCGTAGCTCCCACATTGGTGCCTTTGGAATCGTCAAACCAGCATACTTCGGCGCGCTCTCGCACCAACACCGTACGATGGGCCAAGCCGGGAAATTCGCGCAAGGCCGCCAGCATTCCCTCGCGGCGCAGGCCCAACGTAGCACCCATGGCCAGCGCTGCCAGGGCATTCGCCAAATTATGCTCACCACGAATCAGTAATTCCGCAGCGGGGATCCAGCGTTCCGTTCCACGCGCCAGCCAAATCTCGCTGCCATCTCGTTGCAGACCAAAATCGTCTGGACCGGGCGTCGCCACCGTGAACCGCACCGCAGGCCGCTCCGGCTCTAGCATCGCCATCACGGTCGGATCATCTGCGTTAAGCACCATCGCGCCTGACCCACGAAACACGCGCCGCTTGGCCACAATGTAATCCTCCAGACCACGATAGCGATCCAGGTGATCGGGGCTGATATTCAACACGGTGGCAACCTGAGCGTTCAGGCTCACGGTTGTTTCCAACTGAAAACTCGACAATTCCAGTACATATAAATCGGGAGCAACGGCTACGTTATGCTCCTGGCGCAACCACAGCTCCAGCGCGGGCGTACCGAGATTGCCGCCCACCGCGACCCGTAACCCGGCCCGTTTCGCCATCAGGCCCAACAGGGTCGTCACCGTGCTTTTGCCGTTGGAACCGGTGATGGCCGCCACCGGCACTGTTGTTAACTGGGCCAGCAACTCGATGTCACCCCAGACCGGCGTCCCGCGCGCCGTCGCTTCCGCAATCAGCGGCGTGGCGACGGCCACCCCCGGACTGACGAGCAAGCGCGCCGCTTGGGCGAACAAGGCCTGGTCAAACCCTCCCAAGTGACACGGCAGATTGGGAAACTCCGCGCGCAGCGCCGCCAAGCCAGGCGGCTCCGGGCGACTGTCGGTCACGGCCACCGTCGCTCCCAGCGCCTGGAGCGCCCGCACCGTCGACAGGCCGCTTTTACCCAGCCCGACCACCAGAGTCATTCCCTCCAGCTGTAGCATCCGCCGGGCTCCTGTCAACGGATTTTCAGGCTGGACAGGCCAATCAACACCAAAATGATGGTGATGATCCAGAACCGGACAATCACCCGTGGTTCTGGCCAGCCCTTAAGTTCAAAATGGTGGTGCAGGGGCGCCATGCGGAAGATGCGCCGACCGGTCAGGCGGAAGGACGCGACTTGTAGAATGACCGATACGGTCTCCATAACAAACACGCCACCCATGATAAACAGCACCAGCTCCTGTCGCACTGCCACCGCAATCGCCCCCAACGCCGCGCCTAGCGCCAGCGCGCCGACATCGCCCATGAACACCTGGGCTGGATAGGCGTTAAACCAAAGAAATCCCAGGCCAGCGCCGACCAGCGCGCCGCAAAACACCATGACCTCGCCCACGCCAGACACATAGGGAATGCCCAGATAATCGGCAAAAATGCGATTACCGGCAGCATAACAAAAGATGGCCATCGCCCCCGCCACCATCACCGTTGGCACAATCGCCAAACCGTCCAGCCCATCGGTGAGATTGACGGCATTGCTGGAGCCGACAATGACAAAATAAGTCAGCGGAATGAAGAGCCAGCCCAGATTCAAGGCGACATTTTTAAAAAATGGCACGATAAGCTGAGTTTCCACGGGAGCCTGGGCGGTGAAATACAGCAGCAGCGCCGCCACCAATCCCACGATAGATTGCCAGGAATATTTCTCCCGCGCTGACAATCCCTTGGAATTGCGCAACACCAGCTTTCTATAGTCGTCCGCCCAACCAATCGCGCCGAACGCCAGCGTCGTCAACAGCACGATCCACAGGTAGTGGTTGCGCGGATCCCCCCACAGCAAGGTAGCGATGGCGATGGCGATCAGAATCAACGCCCCGCCCATGGTCGGCGTGCCAGCCTTTGCTAAGTGGCTTTTCGGGCCATCATCGCGAATTTGCTGGCCGATTTGATAGCGGCTCAATCGCTCAATCATGGTAGGCCCGACGAGCAACGCAATCAGCAACGCCGTCAGCGCGCCTAAAATGCCCCGCAACGTTAAATATTGAAAGACGTTAAAACCTGTGTAGACATGAGTGGCCAACCACTCGGCCAGCAAGACCAACATTAGTCATGTCCCCCTTGATGGGCGGCTGTGAACCCTGTCTCCGCCACAGCCGTCACGACCCGTTCCATCCGCATCCCGCGCGAACCTTTGATCAAGACCAACGCTGCTGCGCCACGTTGCTGAAGGGCCTGAAGATCGTGATTCAAAGCCGTTATGAGTGTGTCTACGTTATCGAAATGGATACCGCCCTGGCCGAAAGCCGCCGCCGCTGTCTGGCTATGTTCACCCAAGGTGCATAAACGCTCAAAACCCGCCGCGCGTGCGTCCCGACCCGCTTGGGCATGCAGAGCATCCGCAGTTGGCCCCAGCTCCCGCATATCGCCCAATACCAGCCATTTGCGCCCAGGTTCATGGCTGAACGCCTCCAGGGCGGCTGCTAATGACGCCGGATTGGCATTGTAGGCGTCGTGGATCACCGCGCCGCCGTGGCGGCCGGGCAAGCGTTCCAGCCGACCCCCAACGCCCTTAAGACCTTCGAGGCCTCGCTGCACATCGGCCAGAGATGCGCCGACCGCCAACGCCGCCGCAGTTGCCGCCAGCGCATTGCGCAGATTGTGGCGACCCGGTAGGGGCAAAGTCACATCCACAGTCGCACCGTCCGCCTGAATCCGCAACCGGCCAGCGGCTGCATCGAGCACCTGACCGCGCACCGCCGCTGGCTGGTCCAAGCTAAAATCCAGGATGCGCCGCCCCGCATTCAGGGCCGCCCAATCTGCGGCATGGGGATCGTCACGATTGATGATCGCCACACCATCAGGACCGAGACCCTGAAAAATCTCGCCCTTGGCGCGAGCCACGCCGACCACATCGCCAAACCCTTCCAGATGGCAAGGCCCGGCGTTATTGACGATGGCCACATCGGGCCGGGCTAAACCAGTCAGATAGGCGATTTCGCCGGGATGATTGGCCCCCATCTCGATCACCGCATAGGCGTGCACCGCGCTGAGTCGCAGCAAGGTCAGCGGCACGCCGATGTCGTTATTTAGATTGCCCTCAGTCGCCAGCGTCGCGCCGCGCACCCGCAAAATGGCGGCGCTCATCTCCTTAAGCGTGGTTTTACCGTTGCTGCCGGTCAGCGCGATCAACGGACCGGTGAAGCGCGTCCGCCAGCGCGCGGCCAGTTGCCCCAGCGCCATTCGGGTATCGGCGACCCGCAATTGCGGCAGCGGATCCGCCACCGACCGACTGACTAATGCCGCGCACGCACCCTGTGCACGCGCAGCGGTCACGAAGTCATGGCCATCAAAATTCGGCCCGACCAACGCCACGAACAGCGCGCCGACCGGCAACCGCCGACTGTCCGTGCTGACCGTGGTAAATTCAGCGTCTGGGCCGTAAAGCGCGCCATCCAGCCACTGGGCGGCTTCCCGTAAGTACATGGACGCAAACATTTCTGTCATTCAACTGCCTCGGTTTGCGGATGAGAAGACCAGTGTTCACGCACCACGGCGTGGTCACTGAACGGTAGTCGCTCCGCGCCGATGATTTGATAATCCTCATGGCCCTTGCCTGCGATCAAAACCATATCCCTGCTGCCGGCTACAGTCAGCGCCCGCACAATAGCGGCGCGCCGGTCACGAATCACCATCGCCCGCTGCGGTTGCCGCATCCCAGCCAAGATCGCCGTTACGATATTCTGCGGGTTTTCCGTGCGTGGGTTGTCGTCGGTCACGATCACCTGATCCGCCCACGCCTCAGCAATGCCGCCCATCAACGGACGCTTGCCCGGATCGCGGTCGCCGCCACAGCCGAACACACACCATAGGCACCCCGCGCCATGCTCCCGCAAGGCACGCAACGCCTGCTCCAAAGCATGGGGGGTATGGGCGTAGTCAATGACCACCAGCGGTTGACCCGCGCCACCCTCCAGCCGCTCCATGCGTCCGGTAACCGGCGCGGTCCGAGCCAGCAAATCCAGCACCTCGTGCAACGGCAGCTCCAAGGCCAGAAGGGTCGCCAGCGCGGCCAGCAGGTTATGAGCATTGAAACGGCCCAGCAACCCGGCGCACAGCTCGCCCTCACCCCAGGAGGAGCGAATGCGCAAGCGCAGGCCCGCGCGGGACAGGGCGAGCGCCTCACCCCACACAAAGCGCTCCAACGACTCCGGGCGGGGGCCGAGACCATAAGCGATCATACGGGCGTTTCCATTCTGTTCAGCGGCGATTTGCCGCCCAAAGGTATCGTCTAGATTCAACACGGTCCAATCAGGCTGATACTCAAAAAACAAACGGCGCTTGGCCGCCGCGTAGGCCTCCGCCGTCCCGTGATAGTCCAGATGATCCCGGCTCAATTGAGTCAGTACCGCCACGGTAAAAGCAACGCCGCTCACCCGACCCTGATCCAGGGCGTGCGAAGATACCTCCATCGCTGCGTAGCGCCGCCCATCAACCGCCAGTTGCGCCAGCCAGCGTTGTACGCGGAGCGGATCTGGTGTGGTATGTAATGACGGTTCAGTCACGCCATGGACGCCAACGCCCAAGGTGCCGAGAATGCCGCAAGGCCCGGCCGCAGCGCTCAACGCCTGCGCGATAAAGTGTACACAGGAGGTTTTCCCATCGGTGCCGGTAACACCCACCAGCGAAAGTCGCCGTGATGGCTGGCCATAAAAACGGCTGGCAATCTTACCCAGCGCAACACGCAGATCCGGCGCAACCAGCAGAGGCAAACCCGACTCTGTCGGCAACGGCGCAGGCCAGGGCGGTTCCCAGACCACGGCCTGCGCCCCTGCTGCCTGTACGGCCACCAAAAACTCTAAACCATGGCGGCGACCGCCACGCAAGGCAAAGAACAGGTCACCTGGCCGCACTGCATCGCTCTCCAGCGCCAGCCCGGTAATCGGCAAGTTCGCCACCGCAACCGGTGTGTCGACCAGACCAGCGAGTAGCGCACCCAGGGTTAGCGGCATTTCCCGGTTCACGGCGTCGCTCCAGCCAGGCGCAGGTTCGGCAGATCATCTGGAGTGATATTGAGAATGCGCAGCGCACCGCTCATGGTGGCGCTAAACACGGGGGCCGCCACCGTGCCGCCGTAATACTCGCCTCCCTTGGGATCGTCAATCAGGATCGCCATCACCAGACGCGGGTCGCTGGCCGGTGCCATGCCCGCGAACAGGGCGACATGGCGGTTGGTGTAACGACCGCCAGCAACCTTACGCGCAGTGCCGGTCTTGCCAGCCACGCGATAGCCGGGGACCTCTGCCTTTAATCCCGTACCCTGGCGGGTCACCACTTCTTCCATCATGGCGCGCACCTGCCGCACCGCCGAGGCGGCTAGCACCCGTCGTTCATCGGTCGGGCCCAGCGGCTGCTCGCGTTTGCGTAGGGTCAACGGCCGCCGCACGCCGTCCGCCGCCAGCACGGCATAGGCTTGCGCTAGTTGCAGGATCGTGACCGAAAAACCGTAGCCGAAGGCATGATTGGCATGGGTGATTTCGGCCCATTTACTGAAATGACGCAATACCCCCGCCTGTTCTCCCTCCCACCCCCCGACCTCGGTCGGCGCACCGAAGCCCAGATTCTTATACAACTGCCACAGCCGTTCAGCCGACATGGACAGCGCGATCTTGGTCACACCAACATTGCTGGATTTGCTGATGATTTGGGTGACATCCAATACTCCATAGTTGTGGGGATCGCGCACCGGGTAGCGCCCAATCATCATTGGGGCGGTGCTCACGCGCGTTCCAGGACGCCACTTGCCGCTTTCCAGACCCAGCGCGGCGGTAAAAGGTTTGGCCGTCGACCCCGGTTCGTACACGTCAGTGATGGTGCGATTACGCAACCAATCGCCGTGGAGTTCAGCCCGGTTGTTGGGATTGCCGGCGGGCTGACTGACCATCGCCAGAATCTCCCCAGTGCGCGCATCCACGATCACCGCCGCGCCCGCGCTGGCCTTATTCTGCACCACCGCTGCTTTAAGTGCGCGGTACGCCAGATACTGCAAGCGTCGGTCGATGCTCAACACCACTTCCTGGCCCGGTTGCGGCGCGCGCAAATTCTCCACAGCATCCACCGCCCGGCCTAGTCGATCCCGAATGACGCGCCGTTGCCCCGGCACGCCACGCAATTCACTATCAAAACTTTTTTCTAATCCGTCCTGGCCAATATCGTCAATGTTGGTAAAGCCCAGCACCTGCGAGGTTACCTCAGCGTCCGGGTAGTAGCGTCGATACTCCCGTCGGGCATACACACCCGGGATATTCAAAGCCAGAATCTGCTGAGCCACGCTGGGTGCCAGCTGACGGCGCAACCAAGCAAACCGGTTGCGACCCTCCAGTTTTTGCTCCAGCTCCGCTCTCGTCATTTCCAGTGCTGTTGCCAGTTTTGGCCATTGATCTCGTGCCTCAGCAAACTCTCGCGGTTCCACCCAAATGGAATCGACCGGCGAGCTAACGGCCAGCGGTTCACGGTTACGATCCAGAATCATGCCGCGATGGGCTGGCACGTCCACCACATGGATAAAGCTGCCACGACTCTGCAAAAAATCCGTATGGAACAACTGCAAATAGGCTGCCCGCGCCGCCATGCCGCCCGCCGCCAGGTAGAGCAGACTCAATAAAAGGCCCCGGCGGGTGCTCGAGCGAGCGCCTGCCACTACCGCGCGCCGCGCGCGCGCCCACAGCATGTCACGGGTTGCTAAGTTCATCGGGGCGCAACGTAGAGGATCGCGCCGGGTTCCGGCGTGATCATGTTAAGGCGGGTGCGCGCCGTCGCCTCAACAGCGGCATCGGTCATTAATGTGCTCTGTTCCAACTGCAACAGCTCCCATTCCACTTCAAGATCATCGCGCTCCGCTTGGAAGGTCTGCCATTCCACAAACAAACCCCGATTCAGGTGTTGGGTGTAAACCACGCTGACGCCCGAAACCAGGGCGGCAAGCACCAATCCCACCACGAGCAACAAATGGCCTTTCACATCAAACGCTCCGCCGTACGCAACACGGCGCTGCGCGCGCGCGGATTAGTGGTGATTTCCGCCGCCCCCGGCCGAACCGCCCGCCCGACCAGGCGCAGGGTCGCGCCTTCCGGCCCGCCACGCACTGGCAAATCCAGCGGCAGCTCCCGACCGTGCGCTTGCGTGCGCATAAAGTGTTTTACCATGCGATCCTCCAGGGAATGGAAGCTGATGGCCACCAACCGTCCGCCAGGTGCCAACACCCGCACTGCCTGGGCCAGCCCGGCCTGTAATTCGCTCAACTCGCCGTTGACCGCGATGCGAATGGCCTGAAAGGTTCGGGTGGCCGGATGTCGGCCAGGTTCGCGGGTCGGCACGGCGGCTGCCACCAGTTCGGCCAGCCGCGCTGTGGTGACAATCGGCGCTTGCTGGCGGGCCGCGAGCAGCATGCGCGCCACGCGCCGGTGAAACCGCTCCTCACCCCAAATCGCCAGCACGCGCTCTAGCTCGGTTGCGCTAACCTGGGCCAGCCAGGCGGCGGCGCTGATACCCGTCTCTGGATCCATGCGCATATCCAGTGGACCATCCCGTCCAAAACTGAAACCACGCGCCGGGTCATCCAGCTGCGGCGAAGACACTCCCAGATCGAATAGCACGCCATCGACACAGCCGATCCAGCCCTGCTCATGCACACGCTCAGCCAATTGGCTGAAGGCGCTACGCACAAACCTGAACCGCGTCTCGGCCTTAAAGCGGGCTAGCGCGTCGCGCTGCGCTGCTGGATCGCGATCCAGCGCTAGTAGCCGCCCCTGCGGCCCCAGCGCCGCCAAAAGCGCCGCTGCATGACCGCCCCGGCCAAAAGTGGCGTCCAGATAACGTCCTCCCGGTTGGAGGTTCAGTCCGGCCAAAACCTCGGCCACTAATACTGGCTGGTGCGGCAACGCCGCTGGGTCCGTCATCGGCTAGAACGCCAGCACATCCAGGTCAGGCAAGGATTCGCCCTCCTCATCCCGGCCATCCAGGGCCGCCTCCCGCCAGGCGCTCCACATCGGCTCATTCCAGATTTCAAACTTGTTACCCTGCCCCACCAGCACCACCCGTTTTTCCAAACCGGCAAACTCCCGTAACGGCGCTGGTAGCAAAATCCGACCGCTGGCGTCTAGTCCACACTCCTCGGCATGGCCCAGCAACAGCCGCTTCAGGGCGCGGGCGCGCTTATTGGTGCTGGAGAGCTGGATCAACTGACGTTCGACCTCTTCCCAAACGCGCAACGGATACAGCAGGAGGCAACGGTCACGATCAATCGTCAGCACCATTTGGCCATCGCTGGCTTCCAAAATGCGCTGACGATATTTGGCCGGCAACAGTAAACGGCCTTTGTCATCCAGCACTAATAGATTAATGCCCCGGAACAAGAGTGACGCCTTTCATGGTGAGGCCGTTCTTACGTCCCACTTTCTCCCACTTTCCGCCACTAACTATAGGTAGGCTCACCCGCCCGTGTCAAGAAAGTCCATTGGAATCTTCTTATAATAAATACTAATTAATACAAAAAGTTATAGGATTTTCAACGCGATATTTTGGCTGCCCTTAAAAATAATTATGCGTTCGACACCCTAGATCACTAAATTCGCCAAAAGTAGCGGAAAGAGATATACTGGATAGTATCCATAGCGACTTCTGTAAGAGCAGAAGACGACTTTGGGTCTAGAAATATGACTTTATTAGGCTTTGCTGGCGATTTTAAGTTACGTTCCCGCCTGCTCAGAATGACGGAAAGCGGAGAGGGAACCGGCCTGTAAGCCGGGTTCTGTCGAGGACGGTCATTCCTCTGCGACGTCTGTCACCAGACGCCTGTAGCGACCTACCCAGGAGCCGCGCGGACCACGCGATCTGCTCCTCTATTTGGTCTTGCTCCAAGCGGGGTTTACCCTGCCGCGCCTGTTGCCAGCCGCGCGGTGCGCTCTTACCGCACCTTTTCACCCTTGCCGGTTCTTACGAACAGTGGCGGTGTATTTTCTGTGGCACTTTCCGTCGGCTTGCGCCGCCCAGGCGTTACCTGGCGCTTTGTCCTATGGAGCCCGGACTTTCCTCCATACCGCAAGGCGATACAGCGACCGTCCAACCGGTTCCCGGATGCAGTGTCCACTGCCCCGCTTAGCTTGGCAAGCTGAGATTAGGAATTTTCAATCGTTTGCTGCTCCCGTAGCGTCAATGCCAGCTCATACAGCGGCTTTTTGGGCAGCCTGGTCCATTGGGCCGCGACTACCACCGCCCGGCTGACCGGCAGTTCCGCCAGCAGTGCTTTTAAAAAGCGGCGATTTTCCAACGTATCTACTAGGGTGGCTGGCGGAGCGCCATGCACTACGATTACGAATTCACCCCGGGTACGATGAGGATCGGCCGCCAGCCACAGGCCCAGTTCGTGCAAGGGCGCGCTATGGACCTCCTCGAACCGTTTTGTCAATTCGCGAGCGATAACCGCCGGGCGCTCCTGGCCCATGGCCAGCGCCAAATCGGCGACGGTCTCTGTGATGCGATGGCTCGCTTCAAAAAACACCAGGGTGCGCTCTTCCCGTGCCAGCATCTGTAGCCGTTCCTGGCGGGCGGCGCGCTTAGCCGGTAAAAAACCTTCAAAAACAAAGCGATCTGTCGGTAATCCGGCGACCGCCAGGGCGGCTAACACGCTGCTCGGCCCTGGTACGGGGATGACCGGTAACTTCCGGCGGCGCAATTCGCGCACCAGCGGAAATCCTGGATCGCTGATGAGCGGCGTACCGGCGTCGGAAACCAGCGCAACACGCTTGCCCTGCTCGAGCAGCGTGGCGATCTGTGCCAGTCGGTCGCGCTCGTTGTGCTCATGCAGGGAGATCAGAGGTGTTGTGATGCCAAAGTGACGCAACAATTGACTGGTGTGCCGAGTGTCTTCGGCGGCAATGCAATCCACTTCGCGCAGGATGCGCAAGGCCCGGAGAGTCAAGTCTTCTAGATTGCCGATCGGGGTCGATACCACGTAGAGCGCCCCCAATTCGATCTGCATGGTCGCCTCCTAAAGAGCCCACAGTCCGCGTTGAAAAGCAACAAAGGCTAATTTCCGTCATTATTTTTTATGCGTGACTAGCACTGTAAAAAAGAGCATAGAAGTTCGTTATCGCGCCAAGCTAAACCGTATTTAATGTATTAATTTAAGACATACATAATCAAAAATAAAATTACAGAACTTCTATTGCAGCGTCTATGCTCTTAATAACCAAGAGCTACGCTAGGAATTTTCGATAAGACACCTGTATGGCGTCACAACCAAAAGACGGTCAGAACTCTTGCACAATGCGGCAATTCAATAGATCATCTGCAAGCTAACTTTCAAAATGGTCTAGCTGTTAGTGTATTATATAAGTTACGGTTTTAGGCTGGGTGTTTGTAGTTAACAATCCCTTTTCTCCATCACCATGACTTAGATTTCTAAGATTGATATTGATTTTATTATTTATTTAAGTGAGGTGTAGCCATGCAATCCCAGAAATACAAATTAGCAACGGCACTAGTCCTGGCTTTGTTAGCCGTCATCGCCTGCATCGCTTTGCCGATGCCAACTGTCCGCGCCCAATCTGGCGCGGAGTTTACCGGATTCGGCGCGGACAGCAGCCCGGAAGCAGAAGCCGCCGCCGCTGCGTTACAAGCGCAATGGGAACGCGAGGTCGCCGCGCAGGGCGGCTTACAGGCGGTGCAGGCCGCCGCGCAAGCAGCGCCACCAACGCGCTCGATGAGCGGCGCGCGAACTGCCATGGCGCTAAGCGGGAATGGCCGACCGTATGCGTGCTTGCCCACTTGCACGGGGAACGATGCGCGGATGCTAGTCCTCGCGGGCGCGGGCCTAAGCACGCTCGCCACCGCTGAATTTCGGCTTGGCTTTGGCGCACCGGCTGACGCCGCCAGCTTGGAAATCGGCATTTTCGATGGCGACACCAGTGGCTTATGGGATTCTGGAAGCACGCCACTAGAATACACGCTGTACGCCGACCCAAACGCGGATGGCACGGGAACGTTCGAGGTAGGGCGGTGGCTGGGTAACACCATGCCTGACAATGCGTGGCATAACATCCCCATCACCAATGTTCCAGAGGCCAAGGCCCCCAGCGGCAATTATTTTTACGTGATGACCGTCAGGAATACCGATCCAAGCGTGAGCGCAGCGAGCGGGTTCAAGTTGCGCGCTGATGGCACTACCCTGGCCCTCAAACCGCAGGCTTTTGGCTTCATTGCAGCGCTGCGCAACGTGGCGGATGCCCAGATCGTCTATCCTGCATGGCCCGCCCTCACGCCGACTACGTATGACGGCCATTGGAACTTTTACCTGTTGCTGCCCAAAGACCAGACCACACTGACCGCCTGGGACGGCGACCTTGATTTTGCGGGCGATGATCCGACGCGCAGCGTCCAGGATACCGACGACCCTAACACGCCCCCCGCACCATTCCTGCCTTCTTGGAGTGTTGGCACTGGAGCCGTACCTGAAGGAGTGGCAGTCGGCTCATATGGATTAACCGGAGGTCCGCCCGATGATTTTATAACCCCCGTTTATCGGCGCACGCCGGGCATGCGTTACGAGCTTGTTGCCCCAGATGGCGTCACATACCCCAATAACAACCCCTCCGGTAATCAGGAATGGGAAAACTTCACCATTAGCACCGCGCCCTTTGACCCTAGCATGATGGATCACCATGCGGAAAAAATTCCGCTCGGCTTATGGCAGGTGCGGATCACAGGTATGGACCTGGGAAACCTCAACGCCTGGCAATTTGAGCACTTGGTGATCGGCGTGGATGACGAGGAAGATCCAGTGCTGCCCCTCAGCCCTCATCCGCTGAGCGGCGCGGTCTGGTATGACCGAGATGCGGACGGTGTAAAGGATGCAGACGAGCCAGGTATTGGCGGCGTTGAGGTGCGGCTACTAGACGCGAGCGGTACTGTGATCGCCACTACCACCAGCGACCCTACAACCGGCGCTTACAGCTTCACCAATCAACCGCCCGCCCTGTATACGGTTCAGATCGGCACAACCACCCTGCCAGCGGGCATGACGACGCAAACCTATGATCGGGATGGCTTGAGCACCCCGGATGCCGCCCAGGTGTTGTGGGCCGGCCCAGCGCGCGTTGACGATGTGGACTTTGGCTACACCGGCGCGGGCGTCCTGGCTGGTACGGTTTGGAACGATGCCGACGGCGACGGATCCAGGGATACCGGCGACTTGGGCATTGCGGGAGTGACGGTGACTTTGCAAGTCGATCTGAACGGCGACGGCACAGTGGACTTCACCACCACCACGACCACCGATGCCAGCGGCGCATACCATTTCGACCATCTTCCGGCTGGAAGCTATACGGTTACAGTGGATAGCTCAAGCCTGCCGACGGATGTCACTACGCCGAGCTATGACCTAGATGGTGTGAGCACGCCGCATACGGCCGTCGTTGCTTTGGGCGCTGGCGCAACTAACGATCAGGTGGATTTCGGCTATACCAGTGCGGGCGTCATTGCCAGCGTGGTCTGGAACGATTTAGACCATGACGGGATCCGGGATACCGGAGAGCCCGGCGTTGCCGGGGTTACGGTCACACTGCAAGCGGATCGCAATGGCGATGGCGTGGTGGACTTTACCGCGACCACCACCACTGATGCCAATGGCGGCTACCGCTTCGAAAATCTGCCGGCTGGGAACTACACCGTTACGGTAGATAGCTCGACGCTGCCTGCGGATCTCAACACACCCACCTATGACCTGGATGGGATAAGCACGCCGCATGTAGCAGTTGTGACGCTGGCGGCGGGCGCGACCCGCAACGACGTGAACTTTGGTTACAGCGCCGGTACAGGCAGTATCGCCAGCGTGGTCTGGAATGATCTAGACCATGATGGAATCCGCGATGCGGGCGAACCTGGCCTCAGTGGGGTCACCGTCACTGTGAAAGCTGATCTGGATGGCGATGGCGTGGTGGACTTTACCGCGACCACCACCACTGATGCCAATGGCGGCTACCGCTTCGAAAATCTGCCGGCTGGGAACTACACCGTTACGGTAGATAGCTCGACGCTGCCTGCGGATCTCAACACACCCACCTATGACCTGGATGGGATAAGCACGCCGCATGTAGCGGTTGTGACGCTGGCGGCGGGCGCGACCCGCAGCGATGTGAACTTTGGCTATGCCAAGGACTGCGTCCTGTGCGCCCAGGGTGTCACCAACATGACTCTCAAGCTCACCTATCGCGTATCGACGGGAGATGCGAGCGAAAGGATTCGGGTGCGGGCCAACAGCCTAAGCGGCGCGGTGCTGTACGACCAGTCCAGCGTGGCTGTGGGTACGGTCTTCAGTTTCGCTGTCCCGCCCAGCGCGACCCAGGTGGTCGTGACGGTGCAGGGCAACCAGCATCCTAGCGAATACGTCAAGGCAACCTTCAGCGCAGAATGCAACCTGGCGATCGGCACCGAGAACGGCAACAGCTACATCAAGTTCAAGGTCATGGACGCCCAGTTCGATGGCAGCCTCAGTTGCGAGAATCCCGAAACGGGCAAGATCGGCAACCTGGTCTGGTTTGACGCCAACGGCAACGGCGTACGGGATAGCGGAGAGACCGGGATCAGCGGCGTCACCGTCAAGCTGCTGAACAGCAGTGGCACAGTCGTGGCTACCCAGGTCACTGGTAGCGATGGCAGCTATCAATTCACCGGCATCGCGGCGGGCACCTATCGGGTACAGGTAGACGCGGCGACCCTGCCGGATGGCAAGACCAAAGCCACCTATGACCTGGATGGGATAAGCACGCCGCATGTAGCGGTTGTGACGCTGGCGGCGGGCGCGACCCGCAGCGATGTGAACTTTGGCTATGCCAAGGACTGCGTCCTGTGCGCCCAGGGTGTCACCAACATGACTCTCAAGCTCACCTATCGCGTATCGACGGGAGATGCGAGCGAAAGGATTCGGGTGCGGGCCAACAGCCTAAGCGGCGCGGTGCTGTACGACCAGTCCAGCGTGGCTGTGGGTACGGTCTTCAGTTTCGCTGTCCCGCCCAGCGCGACCCAGGTGGTCGTGACGGTGCAGGGCAACCAGCATCCTAGCGAATACGTCAAGGCAACCTTCAGCGCAGAATGCAACCTGGCGATCGGCACCGAGAACGGCAACAGCTACATCAAGTTCAAGGTCATGGACGCCCAGTTCGATGGCAGCCTCAGTTGCGACACAGGCGGCCAAGGCTGCACACCGGGCTACTGGAAGCAGTCGCAACACTTTGATTCATGGGTCTATTATCAGACCAGCAGCCGCTACAACACGGTCTTCGGCGTGCCTTACTATAAGACCCTGCTGGAGGCGCTAAGAGCCGATGGCGATGGGAAAAGGGCGCTGGGACGCCATGCAACAGCGGCATTGCTAAATGCGAAGGCTCCGGGTATCAGCTACAAGTACACCATCACCCAAATTATCAACATGGTGAAAGGAGCCTACGCCAACGGGAACTATGAAAGCGTCAAGAACCAATTGGCGCTCGAAAATGAACGGGGGTGTCCTCTTAACTAGTTAGTCATATAGCCCCCGATGGCGGCTGGTGAAGCGTTTAACGAAGCCGCCGCTATCGGGAGCGCGCCTTGCGCAAGCGTGGTTGTTCGCAGTTCTAAGGAGAAAGTTCATTGAGCGGCATCTGTGGTCTGCTCCACCTTGACGGCGCGCCCAGCGCGCCTGAAACCCTGCAAGCCATGGCAACGGCGGCGGCTTACCGTGGGCCGGATGGTCTTAACTACTGGATGCAAGATTCCGTGGGGCTGGCGTATCTGGCCTTTCATACCACACCAGAATCGCTGCGGGAACACCAGCCGCTGGTCAGCCAGGACGGTCATTTGGTCTTGGTTGCCGATGGACGGGTCGACAACCGAACCGAACTCATCGCCCAGCTTCGCAATCAGGGAGACCTTCGAGAATCCGAGCCGACCGACGCCGATTTAATACTGGCGGCGTATGGCCGCTGGGGTGAGCAGTGTCCAGTGCATATCCTGGGCGACTTTGCCTTTGTAGTCTGGGACCAGTCCCGTCACAAATTGTTTTGTGCGCGCGATCCCATAGGCGTTCGGCAGTTTTTCTATCATTATCAAAAGGGCCGGTTTTTCTTTGGGTCCTGCATTGCCATGCTCCTGGCCGCTTTAAATCCCAAGCCCACCGTACACTGGCCTCTGCTTCAGGATTTGATCGCTGGAGAGTTCAAACGGTGGGATTCCGAAACGGCCTACCAAGACCTCCAGCGTCTGCCGCCCGCACACGCACTGACTGTTGACGCCCAAGGCGTTGCCTTGACTCACTACTGGCGTTTCGGCGCACAGGCCCAACCCCGCTACCGGCGCGATGAAGAGTATATCGAGCACTTCAAAGCGCTATTTCAGGAGGCAGTGCGCGTCCATGCCCGCTCTTGTGGGCCACTGGGCATTCTGGTGGGTGGGCTAGATTCCTCTTCCATCGCCTGCGCCTTGCACGATCTGGCGACTGAACCCTCAGGTAGCTTCGCAACTCACCTCTATTCAGCCGTATTTGATCACACCCCGGCCGCTAATGAGCGGGAGTACGGCGCGGCGGTCGTCCGCACCTGCGCACGTTTTGCCGCGCATTCCATTCCTAGCGATGAAAGCTGGGGCTTGCGCGAGTTTGGTGACGATCAGGGCTTTCCACTGGATGAACCCGAAATCGGAATCAATCGACTTCTGGCACTGCGTCTGCTGCGCGCAGCGCGCCAGGATGGCGTGCGGGTCGCGCTCATGGGCTGGGGGGCGGATCAACTGCTCCGCGAAGCGCCCTATTCCTCCCCACCGTTATTGCGCGATATTCCTCTCCGGCATTTGCTGTCTGAAATACAGTGGTTCCAGCGCCGCGGTCGCCTTACGCTCGGCTCCGTGCTGGCGCGCGCCTATCTCGGCCCACTCCTGCCGACGCACGTTAAAGCGCGCCTGCGACGATGGCTACAACCCGCCGCTTCGACACCCACGGCCCGGTTGTGCCAGCCTAGCGTGGAATCCTTCAATCCAACCGTGCCGCTGCTGGCGCGGGGCAGTCAAGCGGCCCGCCAGAGTCACCGCTCACTGACCCAAGGCGCAACCCATGCCTGGCTGAACAGCCTTGTCCAATGGAGTGGCTACGCTGGAGTGGAATCACGCTATCCCTTCTTGTATCGTCCTCTCATTGAGTTCATGCTGGCACTGCCCTCCGCGCTGGTCTTCCGCAATGGCCTGAATAAATATATCCTGCGTCAGGCTTTACAAGGCGTGCTGCCGGAAACGGTGCGGCAGCGGCCATTTAAGGTTCATTTTACTGAACTTGATGAACGCGGCCTGCGGGAAATGGAGCTGCCTAGAGTATATGAGTTGCTCCAGAATTCGCGCCTTGTGGCAGCCGGCATGGTGCGCGCCGATGCGCTTTCCAGCACCTGGGAGCGCTATTTTCATCAGGACAAAAACTCAAGCTATCGCACAGCTCTGGCCCATTACCTTTGCGTGGAAGCCTGGCTCCGCGCTACGGGGTGGTTGTCGCCCGCATAACTTCCACCTTTTATAAAATTCTCCTGCCAATTCCCTCGGAGCTTGATCATGAACCAAGAAAACACCTGTATCCCCCAGTCAGCTATCGAAAGTTTGGCGGCTACTGGCTTGAGTTGTCAGCGACCCTACACGCCACCTGTTTTGCTAGAGCTAGGCGCGCTAGCCGCAATCACCCAAGGCAGTGTAGGAAATGCAGACGATGTTGGAGGAACCACTCCTACTATACCCGATGAGGTCTAAATGCCTGTAAGCGCTCTGCCAACGAGTAGGCAGCCTTATCCGCAGCCTACCTATCCTGTGTTAGGCAAAGTTATCAGACGCAATGGAGGAACATCCAAACCGCCCAGCCGGAGACCAAGAGGATGCGCGACTTGCCGCGCGCCTTGGTGGCTTGGCCGGGGTGTTGAAAGTCTGGCGACAAAACCGCCGCTATATAGGCTATCGCCAGGCTGAGCAGGATTGCGAACGGCTGGCGGCGCAACTCCTGGCCTTGTACTCCCCGAAGGCACTTGCCAGCTTCGCGTGTGTGGCCATTCCGCGCGGCGGGTTGATCGTGCTAGGGATGTTGGCGTATGCGCTAGATTTGCAGTCTGCTCGACTGCAAGGTGCGCCCGATCCGGCAGCTCCGCTGTTGGTGGTGGATGATTGCGCGCTTAGTGGAGCGCGCTTTGCCCAAGTGATGCAGAAAACCGCCAATGCGCAAGTCGTGTTTGCGCATCTGTATTCCCATCCGGCGTTGCGTCAAGCCATCCGGGTGCAGGAACCGCGAGTCCAACACTGTCTGGCTGCTCACGATCTGGTCGATCGACGCGATCTTGTTTTCGCAGAACCAGAGGATGAGGCAGCTTGGCACCGCTGCTGGCAGGAGCGCCTGGGATCGGAGCGTTACTGGATCGGGCGTCCAGATCCCATCGCCTTCGCCTGGAGTGAGCCGGATCGTCCATTATGGAATCCGGTCACCGAGCGGGTGGAAAATGGGTGGCGCTTTACACCGCCGCACCGGTGCCTGAAAAATAAAACCTGGCTCGGCCTGCCGCCCCGACCGGTCAGCAGTAGAGCATGGCAAGTGCCCGCCACCGTTGTCAGCGGCCAATTCGATGGTCTGTTTTGGCTGTGCCATACAGAAACCGAACAGATTTATACCTTTGATCCCATCGGTGCCGCCATGTGGCGGGCCATGGCCGGATACGGCGACTGGGACGCCGCCGTCGCGTATCTCCGCAGCATCTTTGCAGTAGACGAGATCACTGTGCGCCGCGACCTGCAACATTTTGTCGCCGCTCTAGCCGCCAAGGGCCTGCTGGAACCTACGAAGACCGCAACATGATCAATTCGACCGCCAGAATTCAAATCCCCACGGATGTGCTCTACCGCGATCTGGGCGGCGAAGCTGTCATCGCCAACCTGACCACCGGCCAGTATTATGGTTTGGATGAAATCGGCGCGCGGACGTGGACGTTACTGGTTGAACACGGCCAACTGGAACCGGCAGTGCAAACGCTATTGGCCGAGTATGCAGTGGAAGAGCGCCAATTGCGCCAGGACCTTTCCCAATTGCTCAACACCTTGGCGGATCATGGTTTACTGCAAATCGTTACGGCATAAGCTGGACTCTGCGCGACAACTGACGGCCGACGACTGGCGCATCGTGGCCCAAGCCTGGTGGTGGCTCCTGCTGACGGATCTACTCCTACGCCTGTTGCCGCTTCAGCATGCGCAGAGCAAGACAGCGCCATTCACGGGCCACCTACCAGAATCGGCTGAAAGCATCTCTGCTCGCCTACACCGCCTGTACCGTCTAGTCAGCGTGGCCGCCCGCTATCATCTTTACCCCATGACCTGTCTGCGTCAGTCCTTGGTGCTGCAACGGCTGTTGGCGCGGCGCGGAATTGCCGTCCTGCTGAAAATCGGTGTGCGCAAAGAGGCGGGGATACTGGCCGCGCACGCTTGGTTGGAATATCGCGGCCAACCCATCGGCCAACCGGAAGCTATTGCCCAGCACTATGCGCCGCTCTTGCCCAGCAAAGGGCGGCAGTGAGCGTTTCGGCGGGCGGAAACGCCCATCGCACAGTCTTTCGGGTGTTTGGCCTCACTATGGTCAGTGATTTTGCCTTTCGCAACCCCTTGATCCGCTGTCCGGCCAACCAACCGCCAGCGGAGGCTAAACCGGATTTGAGCTTTACTTGCCAGGATCAGCCACCGGATGGCATGGATTGGCTTACGCTGCCCCCCGTTTACCGCAGCCCCTACCACACTGTTGACGGTGAGAGCATTACCACGCTGCATCGGCTGGAGGACTGCGACATTCTCCATTTCACCCGTGTCGCTGACTTCTATCTCTGGCCTGAGCGCATCGTTTGCCATCTACTCGATCCGGCCTACGCCTACATGGTCGAAATACACTTCCTCGGCACGGTTTTGTCTTTTTTTCTGGAGCGGCGGGGCATTCCTATGCTGCACGCCTCAGCGACGGTGGTAGAAAAGCGAGCTGTCGCATTCCTCTCCACTCATCAAGGCGGTAAGAGCGCCCTAGCCGCCGGGCTGGTGCAGGCCGGCTACCTACTGTTGACCGACGACATCCTGCCGGTTGAGCCGGTTAACGGGCATTTTCTGGGCCATCCCGGCTATCCCGCCATGCGCATGTGGCCGGACGAAGCGCAACACTTTCTGGGCCGACACGAAGATTTAGAGAAGGTCCATCCTCGCTTGGAAAAGCGGCGAGTTCCCATAGAAACTCAGCGGTTTTGCGCATTTTGCGCCGAGGCGCAACCCCTGGCCTGCATTTACGTTCCGCAACGCCGCGATCCCGCTGAATGGGGTGAGGCGGTATACATCGAACCGCTGCGGCCTATGAGCGCCGTGATGGCGTTGATGCATGACTCGTTCATTCCACACATCACAGAGGCACTAGGCTGGCAACGCGCCCGGTTGCCCATCTTCGCCGACCTGGTGCGGCAAATCGCCGTGCGTCGGCTGCTCTACCCCAGCGGTTTTCACTATCTACCGCGCGTACGCGAAGCTATTCTGGCCGATCTCTCTGCAATCGGCTCCTAAGGTTCCCTAAAACCCCATTTCCAGCGAAAATCCAGCATAGACCCCCTGTTGTAGCTGGATCTCCCAACCAGACGCTCATACAAACCTCGACCCGCCTCCTAAAAATGCCAGTAACCAGCCGCGTTGCGCAGGGAACCGCCGCTGAGGATTTTGCGTTACAGTACTTAGAAAGGCGCGGGTTGACCTTGGTGGCGCGTAATGTTCGCTGTCGATCCGGCGAGTTGGATCTCATTCTGCGCGACGGCGAGCAACTGGTGTTCGTGGAAGTGCGCAGCCGCCGCTATAGTCAGTTTGGCACCCCTGCCGAGTCCGTCACCCGCGCCAAACAACAGCGCTTGTTGCGCGCGGCGGCCTTCTACCTGCAACGCCAGCGGCTTGATTTGCCCTGCCGATTCGATGTGGTGGCGATCCTGCACGGCGGCGACCCGCCGCAAGTCGAATGGATTCAGGATGCGTTTCAGCTTACGTGAATTTTTGTTTTTCAGCCGAAGTAACCGAGTATGGCACCGATGACCGTTGATAAAACCGCCCTCTTACAAGACCTGTTGGCCCGCCGCATTCTGATTCTGGATGGCGCAATGGGCACCATGATTCAAAGCTATCGGCTGCAAGAGGCGGATTATCGCGGCGAGCGGTTCCGCGACTGGCCCAGCGATCTCAAGGGCAACAACGATCTGTTGGTGCTGACCCAACCGGCGATCATCCGCGAGATTCACGCCGCCTATCTGGAAGCAGGCGCGGACATCATCGAAACCAACACCTTCAATTCGACCTCGGTGTCGATGCACGACTACCGCATGGAAAGCCTGGCGCCGGAACTGAATCGGGAAGCGGCGAAACTGGCCCGCGAGGTCGCCGACCGCTACAGCACGCCGGAGCGGCCCCGTTTCGTCGCCGGTATTCTCGGCCCCACGGGTCGCACCGCCAGCCTGTCGCCGGATGTGAACAATCCCGGCTTCCGCAATATCCGCTTTGATGAGTTGGTCGCAGCCTACACCGAAGCGGCGCAAGGTTTAATCCAGGGCGGTGTAGATATTCTGCTGGTTGAAACCATCTTCGATACCTTGAACGCCAAGGCGGCGTTGTTCGCTATTCAGCAGCTTTTCGACCAGGCTGGAATCCGCTTGCCGGTGATGATTTCCGGCACCATCACCGATAAATCCGGGCGCGTGTTGTCTGGCCAAACCACCGAGGCGTTCTGGAATTCACTGTCGCCGATTCGTCCGCTCTGCTTTGGCCTGAATTGCGCGCTGGGCGCGACCCAACTCCGCCCCTACCTCGCTGAATTAGCGGGCATTGCGGACACCCACGTTTCCGCCCATCCCAACGCGGGATTGCCGAACGCCTTTGGCGAGTACGACGAAACCCCGGAGATGATGGCCACAACCATCCGCGAATTCGCCGAAAGCGGTTTTCTGAACATCGTCGGCGGTTGCTGCGGCACCACGCCCGCCCATATCCGCGCCATCGCCGAAGCGGTCAAGGATTTCCCGCCGCGCCCGATTCCTAGCATCGCACCGCGCTGCCGACTGTCCGGTCTGGAGCCGCTGAACATCGGCCCCGATTCGCTATTCGTCAATGTCGGCGAGCGAACGAATGTGACCGGTTCGGCCGTATTCAAGCGGCTGATTACCAAGGGTGATTATACCGCCGCGCTGGATGTCGCCCGCCAGCAGGTCGAAAACGGTGCGCAAATCATCGACATCAACATGGACGAAGGCATGTTGGATTCCAAGGAAGCGATGACGAAATTCCTGGATTTAATCGCCGCCGAACCCGATATCAGCCGGGTACCGGTAATGATTGATTCCTCCAAATGGGAGATTCTCGAAGCGGCCTTGAAGTGCATTCAGGGCAAGCCGGTGGTGAACTCCATTAGCATGAAGGAAGGCGAAGCCGAGTTCATCCGGCAGGCCACACTGATTCGCCGTTATGGCGCGGCGGCTATCGTCATGGCCTTCGACGAGCAGGGCCAGGCCGACACCGAGGAACGCAAATTCGCCATCTGCCAGCGGGCGTATCGGCTTCTGACCGAACAGGTCGGCTTCCCGCCGCAGGACATCATTTTTGACCCCAATATCTTCGCCGTCGCTACCGGCATCGCCGAGCACAACAACTACGCGGTGGATTTCATCGAAGCCACTCGCCGCATCAAGGCCGAGTTGCCGCACGCGCTGATTTCCGGCGGCGTGTCCAATGTGTCGTTCTCGTTCCGGGGCAACAATCCGGTGCGCGAGGCGATTCATTCGGTGTTCCTCTACCACGCCATCCAGGCCGGGATGAGCATGGGCATCGTCAACGCCGGACAACTGGCGATTTACCAGGAGATTCCGGCGGAACTGCGCGAGCGGGTCGAGGATGTGATTCTCAACCGTCGCCTGGACGCCACCGAACGTCTGCTGGAGATCGCCGACCAGTACAAAGACGAAAGCGGCGCATCCGGCCCCAAGCGCGAGGAGCAGGACTGGCGTTCCTGGCCAGTCACCAAGCGGCTGGAACACGCGCTGGTGAAAGGCATCGACGAGTTTGTCGAGACCGACACCGAGGAAGCCCGCCAGCAGGCCGAGCGGCCGTTGCACGTCATCGAAGGCCCGCTGATGGACGGCATGAACGTGGTTGGCGACCTGTTCGGCGCGGGCAAGATGTTTCTGCCGCAGGTGGTCAAATCGGCGCGGGTGATGAAAAAAGCGGTCGCCTATCTGATTCCGTTCATCGAAGCCGAACAGGGTGAGGGCGAGCGCCGCTCCAATGGCCGGATCGTGATGGCGACGGTCAAGGGCGATGTCCATGACATCGGCAAGAACATCGTCGGCGTGGTGCTCCAGTGCAATAACTTCGAGGTCATCGACCTTGGCGTGATGGTGCCCGCGCAGAAAATCCTCGACACCGCCCGTGAGCAAAACGCCGACATGATCGGCCTGTCCGGCCTGATTACCCCGTCGCTGGATGAAATGGTCAACGTCGCCAAGGAAATGAAACGGCAGGACTTTTCCATCCCGCTGCTGATCGGCGGCGCGACCACTTCCGGGGTCCATACGGCGGTGAAAATCGACCCGCAATATCCCGGCCCGGTGATCTATGTCAAAGATGCCTCGCGGGCGGTCGGCGTGGCGCAGAATCTGGTCAGCACCGACACCAAAGCCGATTACGTCACCCGCACCAAGGCCGATTACGTCCAGAAACGCGAGCAACACGCCAAGCGCCGCAGCCGGGAACCGCTGCTGCCGCTCGGCCAGGTTTGCGCCAATCGGCCAAAGCTGGCGTGGGCAGGCTATGTTCCGCCCTGCCCGACCTTCCTCGGCGTGCGTGCGTTCGACGATTATCCGCTGGCCGATTTGGTGGAGCGGATCGACTGGTCCCCGTTCTTTCAGGCGTGGGAACTGCGGGGACGTTATCCGGCGATCCTCGACGATCCCGCTCAAGGCGCGGAAGCCCGCCAGTTGTTCGCGCAGGCGCAAGCGATGCTGGACAAGATCATCACCGAACGCTGGTTAACGGCGCGGGCGGTGATCGGCTTTTTCCCCGCCAATCGCAGCGGCGACGGTGACATTACGCTCTACACCGACGACGGCCGCCAACAGGTGCTGCTGACATTGCACCATCTGCGCCAGCAGACGCCGAAACCGGAAGGCAAGCCGCATTACTGCCTGGCGGACTGGATCGCTCCGCAGGAATCCGGCCTCACCGATTATCTGGGCGCATTCGCGGTCACTGCCGGCATCGGCATCGACGAGCGGGTGGCGGCGTTCCAGCGGGCGAATGACGACTACAGCGCCATCCTGTTGAAAGTGCTGGCCGACCGGCTGGCCGAAGCCTTCGCCGAACGGTTGCATGAACGGGTGCGCAAGGAATTCTGGGGCTATGCGGCCTATGAGACGTTGGATAACGAGGCCATGATCGACGAGCAGTATCGCGGCATCCGGCCCGCGCCGGGCTATCCCGCTTGCCCCGATCACACCGAAAAAGGCTTGCTCTGGCAACTGCTGGATGCGGAAACCAGGGCGGGCATTCACCTGACCGAGCATTTCGCCATGACCCCGACCGCCGCGGTGAGCGGCTGGTATTTCAGCCACCCGAAAGCGCGTTATTTCGGTGTGGGCCGCATCGACCGCGATCAAGTCGCCGACTACGCCCGCCGCAAGGGCTGGACGTTGGCGGAAGCCGAAAAGTGGCTGGCGCCGAATTTGGGTTATGAGCCGGAGGAATAAACCGAAAGGCAGGAGGTCAAGGACGGCCAGAAGGAGCGCGAGTCAGGCAGCGAATAAGCTTTCGAGATTGACCCACTCCGCCGCCGGATCGGCGCTGATACCGGCGATTTTGTGTTCCAGATCGGCCCACATGGCATCGTCGAGCAACTCGTAGCTGTGGCCCCAAAAGAAGAAGACGCCATTGTTTGCCTTAGCCTGTTCGTAGCGGCTCCAAAATGCGGGGTCGGCAAACCGGCAACTAACCCCGAATTCCAGGGGATCGCCAGGTGGAAACACCCTATCGTACTCGGCAACCGTGCGGGCATAGCGATGGCCGGTCGCCCGGATCGCTTCCTTGACGGCGGGATTGAAAGTCCCAAAGGGATAACAAAAACCCCGCACCGGTTGCTGAAACCAATCTTGTAACAATCGGCGGCTATCCCCTACTTCCCGCGCCAAATCCACCGCTGACAAATCAGGCAAGTTGGGATGAGTCAGCGAGTGGTTGGCGATTTCAAAGCCAGCATAAACTGCGGCCAGTTCATCCCGCCCCAACCGCCAGACCTCCTTGTCTCCATAGCGCCAACTGAAGGCACGCTGCGGTTGGTGCAGACCGGGGTTCAGGTTGAAAGTCGCTGTAGCACCATAGCGACGTAACACTTGCGTCAAGTGAAGGTCATCAACTACACCATCGTCCCAGCTTTGCGCGACCTTCACGCCCTTACCACTCGCGGGTACGCACCTTACGCACCAATGCGGTCAATTCGTCCTCAGGCACATTGCCTAAACTACGGATCAGCTCCGCGAACAGAATCGGGCGACGCATGATGATTTCACGGATATCGCTCTCCATCATGTCATCATCCCAGCTTTGCAAGCTCTCCACACCCTTACCACTCCCCGTTACGCACCTTGCGCACCAATGCAGTCAATTCATCATCAAGCACATCGCTTAAACCTCGGATCAGCTCCGTGAACAGGATCGGGCGACGCATGATAATTTCACGGATATCGCTAGACACCTTGCCTGCCAACGCCAGCAGCAAGTCCACATCCTCCCCCAAATCCGCCGCCAGTCGCCGAATCGTTTCTTCCGAAGGCGGTGCCACATCGTTGCGTTCAATTTTGCTTAAATACGCAGGCTCCACGCCGATCCGTTGCGCAGTCTGCCGTACTGAATACCGGCGGTTTACTTCACGGCGCTGCTCACGCAGCTGCCGAACATAGCTTCCAAAATCCATCCGTACCCTACCTCGTTCATCCAAGTTGGACATTAAATAAGCAATGTGTAATACACAAAACTACGTCGATTTATGGTGGCCGACTGTCTCAAATCAGGGTAGCAGCGTGCTTAACTCTCCAGGGATTTTTATCATAGATGAATTGATTATAAGCCAACAAGGATAATGATTGTCTTTATTTTGGAAGCCGTAGAAGCCAACAGAATTATTTCGATAAAAATTTTTACTGTAGCAGTGGTCGAAATATCTATTTACAGCAGACGCCTCGATCACGAGACGCCCAAGGCCAAACTAAAAGCCGAGTGTGGCGAGAACTGACTGGGCGGATCGTTATGGCGGCCTTCGGGCAGTGGAGCAGCCCTGCTGGGCAATTGCGTTTTTCAACCCCACAGGCCAACGGAACAGGACCTTATCTCCCTTTGTGGTGGTCTATACGGCCTGAGACTGGATCAGACGCTCGCCCGTCGGCGGGTGAGCGACGCGGCGCGCTTTGGCCTGCGCTTTCGGAAATTTAAAGGAGAAGCAAATCTTGAAAATAAGCGCTCACTGTGCATGGGCGACCCATGCTGCGTCACCCCAATGCCAGAGCGCCGGGCTATTGGCGACAATCGCTTTGCTGGTCGGAGGCTGCGCTACGGTAGGCCCAAACCCTACCACGCCCGAACCGACCGCTCCGGCGACATGGCAAAGCGCCGCAGCGGCGCGGGTCGGGCGGGTTCGGGCCACGCCAGCGGAATTGGCCCGCTGGTGGCGCCAACTGGACGATCCGGTGTTGACTCAACTGGTCGAACAGGCGTTGCAAACCAGCCTCGATCTCCGCACCGCCCAAGCCAAACTGCGCGAAGCGCGCGCCCGCCGCGCGCTGGTCGCAACCAACCGCTTTCCGACCGTCACCGCTTCCGGTGCGGTCAATGTCTCAAAAGGTAGCGCCGAGACCGGCACCGGTAAAACCCGCGAACTGTACAGCGCCGGTTTCGACGCCAGTTGGGAGCCAGACGTATTCGGCGGGCAGCGGCGCAGCGAGGAAGCCGCCCAAGCCGATCTGGAGGCTACGGCGGAGAATCTCTATGCTGTACAGGTATCGCTAGCCGCCGAAGTCGCGCTCAATTATGTGGAGCTGCGCGCTTATCAGGAGCGGCTGGCTATCGCTCAGGTCAACGTCGCTTCACAGGCGGAAACCCTGCAACTGGCGCAATGGCGGGCGCAGGCCGGTCTGGTTTCCACGCTGGACGTGGAGCAGGCCCGCGCCAATTTGGCCCAGACCCGTGCCCAAATCCCGACGCTCGAAACCGGTTTCGCCCAAGCCCAACACCGGCTGGAAATCCTGCTCGGCCAAACGCCCGGTGCACTGGCGGGGCGGCTGACCGAGGCGAGGAGCATCCCGCAAGTCCCGGCGCGGGTGACCGTCAGCATTCCCGCCGACACCCTGCGCCAACGGCCGGACGTGCGCGCCGCCGAACGCAAATTGGCGGCGGAAACGGCGCGGATCGGCGTGGCGCAGGCAGCCCAATATCCCAGCTTTAAGCTCAGCGGTTCGCTGAGCCTGGACGCTTTAAGCCTCGGCGCGCTGGCCGGGGCTGACGCGCTGGCGCGTGGGATCGTGGGCAGCATCGCCGCACCGATTTTCGACGCCGGGCGCATCCGCCAGCAGATCGAGATTCAAACCGCCGTGCAGGAGCAAGCCTTCATCGCTTACCAGTCCACAGTACTGAACGCATTTTCCGACGTGGAAAACGCCCTGACCGCCCTGGCCAATACGCGGCAACGGCAGCGGCATTTGGTGGATGCCGTGCAAGCCGCGCGGCTGGCCGCAACCCTGGCCCGGCAACGCTATAGCGCCGGGATCATCGACTTTCAAACCGTGCTGGATACCGAACGCAGCGTGTTGAATCTTGAAGATAATCTGCAATCGAGTCAGGCTGAACACGCTTCCGCCCTGATCCAACTGTACAAGGCGCTGGGCGGCGGTTGGTCGGCCTCAGCCGCGACCGTCGCCACGTCGGCCCAAGGACACTGATCGTGAATCTCCCGCTCAATACCGCCGATGCTGAATTGGCCAAAATCATCGGCGTGGACACTCCGCACAGTCGGGTGGGCAGCCTCATCCGCTGGCTGCTGGCGCTCGGCGTCCTGGCTGCGCTGGCGCTTGGTAGCTACTACTATGTCCAATCCCAGGCCGACAGTCAGGCCGCGCCACCCTATCAAACCGAACCGCTGACTCAGGGCAGTCTACGGGTTACGGTATCGGCGACCGGCAAGCTGGCCCCGGTCAATGAAGTCGCCATCGGCAGCGAGCTGTCCGGCACCATTGAAGCGGTGTTCGTCGATTACAACGACCGGGTGAAGAAAGGCGAGGTGCTGGCCCGGCTGAATGTCGCCAAACTCACCGATCAAATCGCCAAAGCCAAAGCCACGCTGGCCTCGGCCGAAGCCAAGGTGTTGCAAGCCGCCGCCACCGTCAAGGAAACCCGCGCCAATCTCGGCCGCTTGCGGCAAGTCGCCAAATTGAGCGGCGGCAAGGTGCCTGCACCCGCCGAACTGGAAGCCGCCGAAGCCAAACTGGAACGCGCCATCGCCGATGAGGCCAGCGCCAGGGCAGCGGTCGAAGAAACTCGCGCCACCCTGCGCACCACCGAAACCGATTTAACGAAAGCCTCGATCCGTTCGCCCATCGATGGCGTGGTGCTGACCCGTTCCGCCGATCCCGGCCAGACCGTGGCGGCGTCCCTACAAGCACCGGTGCTGTTCAAACTGGCGGAAAATCTGGCGCAAATGGAATTGCAAGTCGATGTCGATGAAGCCGATGTCGGCCAGATCAAGCCGGAGCAAGCCGCCACCTTCACCGTGGACGCCTACCCCAGCCGCCGCTATCCGGCCCGCATCGATCTGGTGCGCTATGGGGCGGAGACGGTCAACAACGTGGTCACCTATAAAACCATCCTCAAGGTCAACAACGACGATTTGAGCCTGCGCCCCGGCATGACCGCCACCGCCGAAATCGTCACTGCCGAGCGGGAAAACGTGCTGCTGGCCCCCAACGCCGCGCTGCGCTTCACCCCGCCGCCGACGGAGGCCGAATCGAAACCCGGCGGCGGGCTGCTGGCCAGCCTGATGCCGCGTCCGCCGCGCGGGATGGGTGGGCGGCGCAGCGGGCGGGTGGCATCCGACAAAAAAGGCGGCCCGCGCCAGCTTTGGGTGCTGCGCGACGGTCAGCCGGTCGCGGTGTCGGTCACCGTCGGCAGTTCCGATGGCCGGATGACCGAAGTCTCAGGCGAGGGGCTGGCGGTCGGTACACCGGTCATCACCGCCAGCCTGAGCAGTGCAAAATGAGCGCATCGGCCGCCGCCGCCCCGCCTGTCGAGCCGCCGCCGCCGCTGATCGAATTGCAAGCGGTCACTAAGGTTTACGGCGAGGGCCAGGCGGCGTTTCAAGCTTTGCGCGGGGTGGATTTACGAATCGATCAGGGCGATTTTGTGGCGGTGATGGGGCCGAGCGGTTCCGGCAAATCCACCGCCATGAATATTCTCGGTTGCCTGGACAGCCCCACCGCAGGCGCGTACCGCTTTCGCGGGATGCACGTTGAACAACTGTCGCGCAACCAGCGCGCCCTGCTGCGGCGGCATTATCTCGGTTTCGTATTCCAGGGTTTTAATCTATTGGCGCGGACGACGGCGCTGGAAAACGTCGAATTGCCGCTGGTGTATCGGGGCGAGGCCCGCGCTACCCGTCACGCCAGGGCACGCGCCGCGCTGGATGCGGTCGGCCTGTTGCGCTGGGAAAAACATACGCCCGCCGAACTGTCCGGCGGCCAGCAACAGCGGGTCGCCATCGCCCGCGCCATCGTCACCGATCCCACCGTGCTGCTGGCCGATGAACCGACCGGCAACCTCGACAGCCAGCGCAGTCACGAAATCATGGACTTGCTGGTGGCGCTGAACCGCGACCGGGGCATTACCGTGCTGATGGTCACCCACGAGCCGGAGATGGCCCACTACGCCAAGCGGATCATTCACTTTCGGGATGGCCGGGTCGATACCGACCATCGGCACCGCGAGGACACCTGATGTTTTTAAGCAGCCTGTTACTGGCGCTACGCGCGATCCGCCGCAACCTGCTGCGCTCGTTTCTGACCATCCTCGGCATCGTGATCGGAGTCGGCGCGGTGATCACGATGGTCACGCTCGGCAACGGCGCCACCCGCGTGGTCGCCGATCAGATCGGCAGCCTGGGCAGCAACCTGATCATCATTCGACCCGGCCAGCAGCTCGGCCCGATGCGCGATGGTTCCGCCGCCCCACGTTTCAAGGTGGCTGATGCTGAAGCGATTGCCGGGCAGATCGGCGGCATCAAAGGGGTCGCGCCGGTTGCCACTCGCTCCTCCACGGTGGTGTATGGCGCGAATAACTGGGCGACCAGCATCACCGGCAGCACCGAATCGTATTTCGCGGTGGCGAACTGGCGACTGGCGGGTGGGCGGCTGTTCACTGAGGGCGAGCAGCGGGCGGGTAAGGCCGTGTGCGTGATCGGCGAGACCATCCGCAAGCAACTGTTCGGGCGGGAATCGGCGCTGAATAGTCAAATGCGGGTCGGCAATTTTTCCTGCGAAATCATCGGTGTGCTGGCGTCCAAAGGCCAATCGGCGATGGGGACGGATCAGGACGACATCACCGTCATCCCACTGCGCACCCTGCAACGGCGGCTGACCGGCACGCAGGATGTCAACAGCCTGATGGTGTCGGCGCAGGACGGCGCGGACACCGATCAGGTCATGGCCGATCTGCGGCTGTTGCTGCGCGAGCGGCGCAAGCTGGCGGAAAACGCCGACGACAATTTTTCCATCCTCGACACCCGCCAGATCGCCGAGACCATGACCGGCACCACCAAAGTCCTGACCGGACTGCTAGGCGCGGTGGCGGCGGTCAGTTTGCTGGTCGGCGGCATCGGCATCATGAACATCATGCTGGTGTCGGTGACCGAGCGCACCCGCGAAATCGGCATCCGGCTGGCCATCGGCGCGCTGGAGCGGGAGGTGCTGCTGCAATTTCTGGTGGAGGCGGTGGCGTTGTCGTCACTAGGCGGGCTGGTCGGCATCGCGCTGGCGGCGCTGGCCTCGGTCGGCTTGGCGCAACTGATGCGGGTGCCGTTTCTGTTCGATCCGGGGATCAATCTGCTGTCGTTCGCGTTCTCAGCCGCCATCGGCGTGATCTTCGGTTATTTCCCTGCCCGCCGCGCCGCGCGACTTGATCCGATTGAGGCGTTACGGCATGAGTGAGCACGAGGCAAATAGCGTCAGTCCTCAGTCAGCACTTTCTCAACCCGCGTATCCGGTATCAGCCAGAGCAGCGCAACTCCCAGATAAATGACCTGAGCAATCGATTGATGGACGAAGGCCAAGGGAATCGCCAGGGCGTAGGCAACCACCGACCAATGGCCTTTGCGGTCTTTGCCAATCGCTTTGGCCAGCAGCGAATCGGAACCATCCGCCACGATGATGGCCTGAGTCAGAATCCAGTAGGCAATGGCCGCCATCAGCAACACCACGCCATACAGGGCTGAAGGAAGCGCCGAGAAGTGATTTTCACCCATCCAGCCGGTGACGAACGGCAGCAACGACAGCCAGAACAGCAAATGAAGATTGGCCCATAGCACGCCGCCCCTGACCCGGAAAGAAAATAGGGCTTCATAAAGCTAGTCGACGTTTGATGGTTTACTTTCAGGCATCCACTGCCCGCATCGTGACCACTGGTTTCGTGACTGCTCGCCGCTGCGCGCGCGCATCAATCACATTCTTGAGCGCGATCAGGCAACCCAACCCGATAAACGCGCCGGGCGGCAAAATCGCCAGCAGAAAACCCCGGTAGTCGGTGATTAAGTGCAAGGTCAGTTGCTGGCCGAAGGCGCCGAACAACAGACCGGCCTGGGCAAACAAAGTGCCTTGACCCAACAGCTCACGCATCGCCCCCAACGCCACCAACACCAGCAAAAACCCCAACCCAGTCGCCAGCCCATCCACCGCCGACCGAGCAACACCGTTCTTGAAAGCAAAGGCCTCAGCGCGGCCAATCACACAGCAATTGGTCACGATCAAGGGAATGAAGATGCCCAATACGGTATAAAGGCCCGGCAAGAACGCATGCATCGCCAATTCCACGGCGGTCACCGCGCAGGCAATCACCAGCACAAAAACCGGAATGCGCACCTCGGGACGTACCAGTGGACGAATCAAGGAAATCGCGACATTACACATCACCAGCACCAAGGTGGTCGCCAGGCCCAAGCCCAGGCCATTGACCACGGAATTGGAAGTCGCCAGCAACGGACACAACCCAAGCAACGCCACCAGGCCCGTATTCTGCGTCCACAGGCCATCTTTCATAATTCGGCTGTAGCCGGTTTCGCTCATGGTTTTTACTCCTGTGCGCTGGGGGTGGCCGGGGCGAAAAGTTGCGCCTGGTGCGCCTGAACGTATTCGAGGAATAAGCGAGTAGCTTTGACGACGGCGCGGGGCGTAATAGTCGCGCCGGTGAATTGATCGAACGCCCCGCCGTCTTTTTGCACTTTCCAGCGTTCCGACGGAGGATCACGTAAGGATTTACCGGTGAATGCAAAAATCCACGGCGAGCGCTGGTCTTCAATGGCATCGCCTAAGCCGGGTGTTTCCTGGTGAGCCAGCACCCGCACCCCAGCCAGAGTGCCATCGGCGTAAACCCCAATCAGCAGTTGAATCGGCCCACTATAGCCATCCGGCGCGAAGGGTGTGGCAAACAGCGCCACCGGCTGCCTATCCTTGCGCGCTCGATACACGGCTACCGGCTGCTCGGTACCCAGCCATTGTGGGGCGATCACGTCGATATGATCCTCAGTGACGCGATTATCGTAACGCTCTGCTGGGATTAGCTGACCCAGACTCGCCGCCAATGCCTGACGTTGCGCCTCGGCGATCAGGTCCTTGGTGCTAAGATGAGTGACCGCGACCAATCCAGTACCCACCGTGGCGAAGCCGGTCAGGATCAGGGCGGCGACGCCCATGCTGCGCGCGACCGGACTCATGGTCGTGGCGCGCCGAATACGCGCGGTTGCGTGTAGAGATCGATGGTCGGCGTGGCAATATTCATCAGCAGCACTGAAAATGCCACGCCATCTGGATAACCACCGAATGCGCGAATCACATACACCAGAATGCCGATCCCAGCGCCGTACAGCAGCCGACCACGCGGCGTGGCGCTGGCGGTAACCGGATCGGTCGCAATAAAAAACGCGCCGAAAATCGCCGCACCGCTCCAGAGATGAAACCAGGGCGGCGCGTAGCGTTGCGGATCAATAAGATAAAAGACGCTCGCCAGCAAGCCCAGCGCGCCCAGCATCCCAACCGGGATTCGCCAGTCGGCGGCGCGTACCCGGAGCAACCATAAGCCGCCGACTAGAAAGCCCAACACCCCCCATTCCCAGCCGTGACCGGAGACGAATCCGAACACCGGACTGTTGCGAATCTCGGCCACGCTCAGCCCCAGGCCCATTTGGGTGCGCAGCACATCCAGCGGGGTGGCACCCGTGAGGCCATCCACGGTAGGGCCGCCCACAACCACCATGCGCACGGTCTCCCACAAGCTCAGCGTATTGACCTGAGCGACGCCGCGTGGGATCAACCAGGTGCTCATTTCGCGCGGAAACGAAACCAGCAGCACCACATAACCAACCATGGCCGGGTTAAACGGGTTATAGCCTAAACCGCCATAGAGGTGCTTGGCGACCACTATGGCGAACAACACGCCGACCGTCGTTAGCCACCATGGGGCCAGCGGCGGTAACGCCACAGCCAGCAACCAGGCCGTCACCACCGCGCTGTAATCGCTCAGATGTAACACCACCGGTTTGCCCCGCGCTGCTAGCAGCGCCATTTCGGCCAGCACCGCCACCACAGTGGCGATCACCAGATTCACCAGCACGCCCCAGCCGAAAAACCAGATCAGCGCCGCCACGCCCGGGGTCATGGCGTAGAGCACCCGCCGCATCACCTGTCCGACACTCGTCTCCTGCCGCACATGGGGGGAGGTGGCCGTGCGAAAACGCATCATCGCTCATGCCTCCCGCTGGGGAGCTTCAGCTACGACTGCGGCGGGACGCGGCGCTTTCTGGCGCAGCTTGGCTTCACGCTCCTGTTTCTCGCGCTCCAGGCGCTCCAGGCGGGCTTGATGCCGTTGTCGAGCCAGTTCCGCCTTTTCCTTTTCCTGCTCTCGTGCCCAGATTTCATTCTTAGCGTAGCGGTAGTATTGCACCAGGGGCAGCCGACTGGGACAGACCACGCTGCAACAACCGCACTCAATGCAGCTAAACAAATGATGCGCCCGCGCTTTATCGAATTCCTGAGCGCGGGCAAACCAGTACAGTTGTTGTGGCAGCAACTGAGAAGGACAGACATCGACACACGCGCCACAGCGGATGCAGGGCAATACTGGCTGTTCGGGAGCCAGCTCGGCGGCGCTGACCGCCAAAATACAGTTGGTCGCTTTGGTCACCGGCACCGCATCGCTGTGCAGGGCAAAGCCCATCATCGGCCCCCCCATAATGAGCCGCTCGACGCCCTCCCGATAACCGCCGCACTGCGCAATCAATTCGGCGAAAGACGTGCCCAGCAGGACCTCCAGATTGCGCGGCTGCCGCACTTGGCCAGTCACGGTCACAATCCGCGACAACACCGGCTCGCCATGGTGAATAGCGCGCTGCACGCTATAGGCAGTGGCGACATTGAAACACTGGATGCCAATATCCAACGGCAACCCCTGCTCCGGAATTTCCCGCCCTGTCAACAGTAAGATCAATTGCTTAGCGCTACCACTGGGATAACGGGTGGGCACCGGTCGCACCAGATAACCGGTTCCGGCGCAGGCGGCGGTCATGGCGGCAATCGCCTCCGGCTTATCGTCCTCAATGCCAATCAGCACCGTGCGCGGTTCCAGTAAATACGCCATCACCTCCAGACCCGCGACGATGGCCGCCGCCCGCTCCCGCATCAGACGGTCGTCGCAAGTGATCCATGGCTCGCATTCGGCCCCGTTCAAAATCAGGGTATCGACGCGCTCACAATGCCCGGCGGGATTGAGCTTGACTGCGGCTGGAAACACCGCGCCGCCTAGTCCAACGATACCGGCATTGCGCAAGACGTTACGCAAGGCGCTGGGATGCAGTTGCCGGTAAGGGACCGGTTCGCGCGCTAGCCAGCGCTCCTCACCGTCTGTCTCCAGGGTCACGCACCAATCCGCCAACCCAGAGGGATGCGGGACCGGCTGAGCGTCAACCGCCGCCACCCGGCCAGAGGTGGGCGCATGAATGGCGGCGCTGATAAAGCCATCCGCCTGACCAAGTACTTGGCCTTTCAATACCCGATCGCCCGGCTGGACGATGGGCTTGGCGGCATGGCCCATGTGTTGCCGCAACGGCACCACCAAGCGCGTCGGCAACGGCCCGGCGGTAATCGGCAAGATATGGGACTCAGCTTTGTGACGGACGGTTTTCAAGCCGCCGTGAAACGGAAACAACCGGCTCATGCGGCGGCCCGTTCCACTGCGCCAGGATAGCGCCACTTCCAGGTGGTAATGGTTTCCGCGATGGAGGTCATCTGAATGCAATCCACCGGGCACGGAGCCACACACAGCTCGCAGCCGGTGCATTCGCGGGTGATGACCGTGTGCATGTGCTTGGCCGCACCGAGAATGGCATCCACTGGACACGCTTGAATGCACAAGGTGCAACCGATGCAGTTCTGCTCATCAATGATCGCCAGCATTCGGGGTTTTTCGGCACCTTTTTCGGCATTGAGCGGCTTCGCTTCGCAGCCCAGCAAATCCGCCAGGGCCGCAATGCCGTTGGCACCGCCCGGTGGACAGAGGTTTATATCCGCCTCGCCGGCGGCGATAGCTTCGGCGTAAGGCCGACATCCGGCAAAGCCACACTGGCCGCATTGGGTCTGCGGCAACACGGCGTCGATCTTTTCGACCAGAGGGTCGCCCTCGACCTTGAAGCGGATGGCAGCGAAACCCAGCAATAAACCCGACGCGCCCGCTAGCGCGCCCAATCCCATGATTGCCTCAAGCATGATCAACCTCGGACCAACCCAGAAAAGCCCATAAACGCCAGCGACATCAAGCCGGCGGTAATCAAGGTGATGGCGGCACCACGAAAGTGTGTGGGCACATCCGCTGTGACAATCCGTTCGCGCATGGCGGCAAACAACACCATCACCAGCGAAAAGCCCACCGCCGCCCCGAACCCATACAGCGCGGATGCGAGAAAATCGTGCCGTGCCTGGACGTTGAGCAGCGCCGCCCCCAGCACCGCGCAATTGGTGGTGATCAGCGGTAGATAGATCCCCAACACTTGGTACAGCAGTGGACTGGCCTTATGCACTACCATCTCGGTGAACTGCACCACCACAGCGATCACCAGAATGAAAGCGATGGTGCGTAGATACTCCAAGCCCAAGGGAATCAGCAAATAATGATCCGTCAGATAGGCACAGATCGACGACAAGGTCAGCACGAAAGTGGTCGCCAGTCCCATGCCCATAGCCGTTTCCAGTTTGCGGGAAACACCCATGAAAGGACATAAACCCAAAAACTTCACCAACACATAGTTGTTGACCAAAATCGTGCCGAGCAAAATCAGGGCATATTCTTTCATGGAACCCGATGCCTGGACGGAAAGAGGTTAAGCGGGAGATATGGGAGAAGCGGGGCGCGCGGCTTGGCCCTGCGCCTTGGCCAACGCCAATCTAGCAGACTCATCCCAGTGGACGCCAGATGACCAAAGCGCAAAGAGAGAGCATGGCATTCTAACAAAACCCATCTTCTATCAAAGAACGCGCAGAGTGGATGAAAAATAAAGAAAATGATCAGTTTATCCAGGCCACAACCCCAACACCGCAAAGCCCCCGCCCAACGTCCACAATACACTGCGGGTCGCGGCGGCGATGGTGATCGCCGCCACGCTGGCGAACAAGCGAGCATTATCCCAGGCCAGCCACAAGACGCCATGCGGCATCAACACCGCCGGAACAATCAAGGCAGTCAGCGTAGCCACCGGCACGAACGGCAACAAACGGCGAAAAGCGGGTGGAAGCGCCACCCTACCCTCAGCGGCGATGAAGGATAACCGGATCGCGAAGGTCAACAACCCGCACAGCACCATGCTCAGCCACACGCTCATCGCATCGCGCCCGCCAGGCTCCAGCCGACGCCCATACCCGCGAGCGCGGCTACCAGTAAGCCCAGCTTGAAAGGTAGACCCGCAGTCAGCAACGCGACCACTCCGGCTACCCCCGCCACTACCAGTAGAATCCGGGTACGAATCAACGGCACCACAATAGCGATGAAGGTCAATGGCAACGCGAAGTCAAGCGGCCAGGCCGCCGGTAAGCGCGCCCCCAGCCAGACCCCAGCAGCGGTCGCTAACTGCCAACCACTCCACAAGGCCAGACCCGCGCCCAGATAAAACCAGTGCCGATCCGGGCCAGTATCGTCAGCTGCTTGCCGCTGGACAATAGCGGCATAGGCCTCATCAGTAAGCAGATAGGCCAAGAGTAACTTCCAGCGTCGCGGCAGGTGGGCGATGCGCGGGGCCAGCGCTGCACTGTACAAGGCATGGCGCAGATTCAAAAGCCCCACTTCGGCCACTGTCACCGTCAGTGGCGCACCCGCGCCCAACAACTGGCAGAACAAAAATTGGGCGGAGCCGGCAAAAAGAATCGTGGACATGGCCAACACCGCTACAGGACTCAGGCCCTGGCTCAAGGCCAGCGCACCGTAGATCATGCCAAAGGGCACAACACCCACCAGCAGCGGTGCCAAAGCCAATGCGCCGTTGCGCAATTCATGAACAGGAGAAGAGAGCATGAACCGTCTGAAGTCAGAAAATAGGAGAAAGGGCGACATTATGCGTCATTGCCAGTCGCCTGCAAAAATGCGCTAAGCTTTCGCGCTCGTTTCACCGCACCGGATGGAGATCATGGCCGCGCTCACCCGTATTCAACAGCACTTTGCCGCCAGCATCATTGCGAAACAACACACGCTGGCTGCCATGGAGCCGCGCATCGCTCAGGCCGCCGCGCTGATGGCCGAGCGGTTGCGCCAGGGCGGCAAACTTCTGGTCTGTGGCAATGGCGGTTCCGCCGCCGACGCGCAACATTTCGCCGCCGAGCTGGTCAACCGCTTTGAAATCGATCGGCCCGGACTGGCGGCCATCGCCTTGACCACGGATAGTTCAGCGCTCACCTCCATCGCCAATGATGACGCCTTTGCGCACATTTTTGCGCGCCAGGTGCGCGCCCTGGGTCGATCTGGCGATGTGCTGCTGGCGATCTCGACCAGCGGCCATTCTCCAAACATCCTGAGCGCCATAGCGGCCGCTCAGGACCTTGGATTAACGACCGTGGCGTTAACCGGACGGGATGGCGGACCCTTGGCCGGACAGCTCGGCGCGGACGACATTGAGATTCGGGTAGCGGCCATAGCAACCGCCCGCATTCAGGAAACCCATATTCTGATTATCCATTGTCTGTGTGATTTAGTGGATCAGCACTTATTTGGCGAGGAGAAACTGGTATGAAAGCATGGCAACTGCATTTGACGGCAGCGGTTGTGGCCACGACCACCCTCAACGGCTGCGTCGGCCTGCTGCTGGGCGGCACAGCCCTGGGCGTTGGCGTGGCGCACGACCGGCGCACCAGCGGAACGGTGGTGGATGATCAGACGGTTGAAGTGAAGCTCGACGGTGCCCTCAACCAGAGCTTGGCACCCGACAACCACGTCAACATCACCAGCTATAATGGCGTGGTGTTATTAAGCGGTGAGGTCGGGTCAGAGGAGATCAAGCAGCAGGCGGAGATGATCGCCCGCAGCATTGAGCCGCCGGTTCGCGAGGTGCATAACGAACTGGCGGTGGCCCCGCCCAGCGATTTTTCTAGTCGCAGCAACGATACGTTTCTCACCACCAAAGTGAAAACCGCCTTAATTACGATCCATAACATTCCCGGCTTCGACCCAACGCGGGTCAAAGTGGTCACGGAGCGCGGCATTGTGTATTTGATGGGCCTGGTGAGTCCCGAAGAAGCAGACGCGGCGGCGAACGCAGCCAGCCAGGTTAGCGGCGTGAGCCAGGTGGTGACGCTGTTTGAACAAATCCGCTGAGCGGCCTACTTGACGATTTTCAGCGTCGGCTTGCGCTTGGCGGGCGCGGGCCGCTTTGGGGAGTCGGGCGTGCTGGCGGGCGGACCAGGGGGTAACGGTTCCTCATCGCTCCGGTTGTCGCTAAAGGCCATGCCTTGGCCATTTTCTCGGGCGTAAATAGCCAGAACCGCCATTACCGGAATTTGCAGAGTGCGGGCCACACCGCCGAAGCGGGCGCTAAACTCAATCCACTCATTGCCCAGCTGCAAATCGCGCACCGCAGAGGAGTTGATATTGAGCACGATTTGCCCATCACGTACATGCTGGTGGGGCACAACGACCCCGGGCGCTTCCGCATTCACCACCAGGTACGGTGTCAAATCATTATCCGCAATCCACTCGTAGAAGGCGCGAATCAGATAAGGGCGGCTTGAGGTCATCACGAAGGATCGGTGGCGGCTGGTGAAACCCGACTTGACTGGACACAGAGACGCTGGCCCGCCGCCGCCGGAGTACGGGTTTCCCTCCGGCGGCAAGCTGCGCTTAATGCACGTCCTTCCAGTACTCCTTCTTCAGCAGATAAAACACCACAAACAGTAAGCCCAAGAACAGGAGCACCCAAACACCCAAACGCTGCCGTTCCAATTTGGCTGGTTCACCGACATAAGCCAGGAAGTTCACCACATCCGTGATCGCTCCCTTGAACTCGGTTGGACTCATGCTGCCGGGCTGGGTGATCTCAACCCCCTTGAGAATCTTGGCTTCCTTGCCTTCCGCGTCCTTATGCACGGCGTAGACCGGCCTAGGCATCCCCTGCAATTCCCACAGCACATGGGGCATACCGGCATTGGGGAACGCGGCGTTGTTGACCCCAAAGGGCCGGGTCGGATCCTGATAAAACGTAAGCAGATAGGTGTACAGATAATCTACACCACGCGCGCGGGCGATTACGCTGAGATCCGGTGGCGTCACGCCGAACCACTGCTTGGCATCGGCCTTGGGCATGGCGTTCTTCATAGTCTCGCCTACCTTGGCCCCGGTGAAGATCAGGTTGTCCTGCACCTGCTGCTCAGTTAGACCGATGTCACGCGCCATCCGATTGTAGCGTTGGTGCTCCAGGGAATGGCAGCCCATGCAGTAATTAACGAACAGCTTGGCCCCCCTTTGCAAGGAGGCCTTGTCGTGCGGATCAATGGGCGCTTTCTCCAATGGATAGCCCTCTCCGCCTGTCGCTAGGCTAAGACCCGGCAGCGCCAGAAATAGCAGTGCAATGATTATTTTTTTCATTTCCAGGTCACCCTTTCTGGAACCGGCTTGGTCTTTTCAAACCACGGCAGAATCGGCAGCACGAAGAAGAACGCAAAGTAAATGAAGGTGCAAATTTGCGCCAGAGACGTGCGTTCTGGGGTCGTTGGCAACGCCCCCAGATAGCCCAGGATCAAGAAGGAAACCACGAAAGCAAGCAGCGCCAGCTTGAACAACAGGCCACGATAGCGGATAGATTTCACCAGGCTGCGATCCAGCCACGGCAGGAAGAACAGGATCACGATGGCGGCACCCATCACCAGCACGCCCCAGACCTGGGTGCCGGCAAAGGATGGCACCGCGCGTAGCATGGCGTAGAACGGGGTGAAGTACCACACCGGCGCGATATGCGGCGGGGTCTTCATCGGGTCCGCAGGATCGAAGTTTGGGTGTTCTAAGAAGTAGCCGCCCATTTCCGGCATGAAGAAGACGATGGCGGCAAAGAAAATCAAGAAGGCCGCTACACCCACCAAGTCCTTGACAGTGTAGTAGGGATGAAAGGGAATCCCATCCAACGGCCGACCTTTATCATCCTTCAATTTCTTGATTTCGATGCCATCGGGGTTATTGGAGCCGACTTCATGCAGCGCCAGGATGTGGGCGACCACCAGTCCGACCAAGACCAGCGGCAGGGCGATGACGTGCAGCGAGAAGAAACGATTCAGGGTGGCGTCAGAGACCACGAAGTCGCCACGAATCCATACCGACAGATCAGGGCCGATCACGGGAATGGCGCTAAACAGATTGATAATGACCTGCGCACCCCAGTAGGACATCTGACCCCACGGCAACAGATAGCCCATGAATGCTTCGGCCATCAGAGCCAGGAAAATCACTACACCGAAAATCCAGATCAGCTCGCGCGGTTTTTTATAGGAACCGTAAAGCAGCGCCCGGAACATATGCAGATAGACCACGACAAAGAAGGCTGACGCGCCGGTGGAATGCAGGTAACGAATCAGCCAGCCCCAGTTCACATCACGCATGATGTATTCCACCGAAGCGAATGCATCAGCAGCGGCGGGTTTGTAACTCATAGTCAGCCAGATGCCGGTCAGAATCTGGTTGACCAACACCAAAATCGCCAGCGAACCGAAGAAATACCAGAAATTGAAATTCTTCGGCGCGTAATATTCGGTTAGATGCTCGCGCATCATTTTGGTCAGTGGGAAGCGCTCGTCAATCCAGCCGAGCAAGCCGGTTGTGCCTTGTGTATTGGCCATTATGCAGTCTCCGGATCAACGCCAATCAACAGCCTGGAATCACTCAGAAACCGGTAGGGCGGCACCACCAAATTGGTCGGGGCGGGAACTCCCTTGTACACCCGTCCGGCTAGGTCAAAACGCGAACCGTGGCAGGGGCAGAAAAAACCACCCTTCCAGGCTGGGCCTAAATCGGCCGGAGCCACATCAGGTCGGAAAGTCGGCGCACATCCCAGATGGGTGCAGATTCCAACCAAAACCAACACATCAGGTTTGATTGAGCGGTTAGCGTTTTGGGCGTACTTGGGTTGTTGGCTGGCGGTGTTGGAATTGGGGTCGAGCAATTGATCCTTGAGAGTGGGCAGGTCATCCAGCATTTTCTTGCTGCGCCTCAGTAGCCATACCGGTTTACCGCGCCATTCAACTGTGATCCTGGCGCCCTCCTCCAATTTGCTGATATCCGCTTCCACGGGCGCGCCGGCGGCTTGAGCGCGCTCGCTGGGCGACCAAGACTTTAGAAACGGAACGGCGACGAACGCCACGCCAACGCCGCCGACCACGGTCGCCGTGGCGGTCAGAAACCGGCGCCTGCCGAGATCGACGCCATCTACCGTACTCATAAGCAGTCTCCTGTTGTTGATTTATCGTTAGATTTAGGATGGGTTGGCAACGTAAACGATGGGTAGGGGTTTCGTGTCCGCAGTAACCAAGCCGGGAGCCGTAGGTCCTTCGAAACCAGCCCGCTGGGGGCGCGCTGCGTGTTGCGCAAACTCCATCATGACGAACGCCCGCTGTTTCCGTAGCATGAGTAAAACTATAACTCAAGGAGGGTATTAGGGTCTATGTGCTTGAACAGGGGTTTTCAAGGTGATGCCCAAGAGCGGCAATGGACGCCACCATAGGGCGGATGATCATCAAAACGTAGGAGGCGCGTTGCTGAAAAGCGTCTTTAACACTGCTTGCACGCCGTCACCGGCAGACACGCGCCCAGATTTTCCCCTTCAGGCGTAGGCGCTGATCGCCAAGGTCTAAAAGCCATCGTATTGCGCTATCTTCTTATAAGATCATGATAAAAAAAGAATTTGCTTATTTTCTTAGTAAAATACTTGGTAATACCCAAAGTTGCTAAAAACTCGCTGTATTTAAAGGAAAAAATGAATTAAACGCTAAAAAAATCCAAGGAATATAAAATTGTTTAATTTATAAGATTTTGTTTTATATATAATAAATTTTAATTTTTTCCTAATTTTTACGCTTGTATTGAAAAATAAGGAGACAAGGCTATAAATAAGGTGCTAGCCTTTAGACTTCTCAGCTTGATTGGTTCGGGCCAAAGCGCAGCCTCGCGCAGAGCGGGGACGTTTTCCGGCCCGCCCCACGGAGGTTGAATGATGAGCGAAAGCAACCAGCGTCTCCTGAAAGCTCGCTTGCCCCACTCTAAGGCTTCTGGCTTCCCACACTTTCTGCTGATCGGCGCACTGGCACTCGCCTGCGGCCTGCCGACCAATGCCGACGCGAAAGGCAGGTGCGTGACCGACCCCGGAACAGTGCTCGCCGCTAAGCAGATCGGTAAGGCATCCTGGTATGGGCCGGGGTTTCATGGCAAAAAGACCGCCAGCGGAGCGCCTTTTAACCAAAACCAATTGACCGCCGCCCATCAACGCTTGCCTCTTGGTACCAAGGCCAGAGTCACTAATCTCAGTAATGGCAAGGCGGTGGAAGTCACCATTAATGATCGCGGACCGTATGGAGGCGGTCGCATCATCGACCTCTCCTATGCTGCCGCGCGGCGGTTAGCGATCAATGGCGTGGGCCGGGTGAGCATCGAAACGCTGCCCTAAAGCACCCAGCTCGCCAAGCTGCCTAATTTTGCGCAATATCCTTGAGAATTTCGGCGTACTTCTCAGCATCGGTGGTTCGCAGCAACCGCTGTGCGGTGCTGGTGAGGGTACCGACATCACTGCCCTGAATGGCCTGCTTGACGCCCAGCAGGTTGCTAGGGTGCATGCTGAATTCGGTCAGCCCCAGGCCCAGCAGCAGACCGGTGTAACGCGGATCGCCCGCCATTTCTCCACAGAGACTGACCGCAATATCCGCCTTGTGCCCAGCGCGAATGGTGTGCCGAATGAGCGTCAGCACCGCCGGATGCAGCGGATCGTAGAGATAGTTAACTTCATCGTCGACCCGGTCAATCGCCAGCGTATACTGGATCAGATCGTTGGTGCCGATGGACAGAAAATCCAGATAGCGCGCAAATTGCTCGGCGCACACCGCCGCCGCCGGAATCTCGATCATGCCGCCAACGGGTAGCTGTTCGTCGAAGGGCAGACCCTGGTCTAGCAACTCCTGCTTGATGTCCGCCACCAGCCGCAACACCTGCAAAACTTCCTGGATGGTAGACAGCATGGGAATCATCATCCGCACCGGACCATGGGCCGAGGCGCGCAGGATCGCCCGGATTTGAGGCCGAAACATGGCCGGATTTTTGAGGCATAGGCGAATCGCCCGTAAGCCGAGCGCCGGATTAGAACAGCCCGGCCCGCTGCGTCCGCCATCGATTTGCTTGTCTGCGCCCAGATCCGAGGTACGGATGGTGACTGGCTTGCCTTCCAGGAGCTTGATGACGTGCAGATAAGACGCTAAATGCTCTTCCTCGTCGGGAAACTCGGCCCGATTCATAAAGAGGAATTCAGTGCGGTATAAACCGACGCCATCGGCCCCTACCTCCCGCACCGCCACGGCGTCTTCGGGCAGCTCGATATTGGCGTGCAGCTTGACTAACACACCGTCGCGGGTGAGCGCTGGCTTGGTTTTGAGCTTGATGAGTTCGCGTTGTGCGCGCTGCTCTTCGCGCTGCTTGTGGCGGTAGTAGCGCAGGATGCGTTCATCCAGTCCCACCAGGATGACGCCCTGACGGCCATCAACGATGGCGGGCTCGTCGTTACCCAGATAAGCGCGGGCATTACGCGCCCCGACCACCGCTGGAATCCCCAGGCTCCGGGCCAGAATGGCGGTATGGGACAGTGGGCCGCCGTATTCGGTAACGAAAGCTAGAACTCCCTGATTTTGCATCAGGATGGTATCCGCCGGAGTGAGTTCATCGGCGACCACGATGCGGCCTTCCAGCCGGGTCGCCAACAACTCAGCATAGCCTGGCTCGTTGACATACGCTGGATCTTCAGCCGTCAAAATCCGTTGCACCCGCCTTACCACATGATCAATGTCATCCCTACGGGTGCGTAAATAGGGATCGTCCATGTCATCGAACACCTGCACCAGGGTATCGCGCTGGATTTTCAAAGCCCATTCTGCATTGCAGCGCTGGCTACGGATCAACCGGATCGGCGCTTCGCTAAGGGTGGCGTCGTCCAGCATCAGCAAATGGGCGTCGAGAAATGCAGTGATATCGCCAGAGGTGGTGGCTGGAATCCGCGCCCGGATGATTTGCAATTGTCGGCGCGCTGCGGCCATACCGCCCAGAAACCGTTGCACTTCATCCTCAACGATGGCCTCCGGGATGGTGTATTCGGCAATTTCCGGTTGATCGCGCTCTAGCAGATACGTTCTACCAATCGCGTAACCCCGAGAAACCCCAATGCCATGCAAGGAAAACGGCATGGATACAACCCTCTTATTCGTCCTCGTCGAAACGGCGGCGCACCAGGTCATCCAGATGGGCGAGCGCCTGTTCCGCTTCGGGACCACTAGCGCACAACTCCAGGCGAGCGCCACAGGCGGCGGCCAGCATCATCACTCCCATGATACTCTTACCGTTCACCTCGCGCCCGTCGCGCAGCAAGCGCACCTCGGCGTCGAAGCCCGCCGCCAGGGTTACGAACTTGGCGGCGGCGCGGGCGTGCAGTCCTAGCTTATTAATGATGACGATTTCTCTTTTCAGCACCGCAGCGTCTCTAGGGTGGGCGGCCAACATGACGGCATGGTGTCATCCTTATTTTAGTTCCCGATGATGGGCCATGACATCATCGCGCAAGGCGCTGAAGTGGCGGGCCAGGGCGTTGGCTATGTAGACCGAGCGGTGCTGGCCGCCGGTGCAGCCGATCGCAACGGTCAGATAACTGCGTTCGCTAGCTTCAAAGCGGGGCAGCCACGTTTCCAGAAAACCAGCCAAGGCAGCGATCATGGCCGCGACCTCCGGCTGGCGTTCAAGAAAATCGATGACTGGCGGGTCGAGGCCGGTCAGCGGGCGCAGGGCCGGCTCCCAGTGTGGATTGGGTAAACAGCGCACGTCAAAAACGAAATCAGCGTCGGCCGGCACGCCATTTTTGAAGCCGAACGACTCAAACAGTAACGACATGGCTTCCGGCGGCGTATCGTGCAACCGGGCGCGCAACAATTCGCGCAACTGATAGATGTTGGTGTCGGTGGTATCGACGATCAGGTCGGCGCTGGCGCTAATCGGCTCCAGCAGGAGCCTTTCCTGCCGGATGGCTTCCCGCAGCGGTAGATTGCCCAGATCCAGCGGATGACGGCGGCGCGTCTCGCTGTAGCGCTTGAGCAGAGTGTCATCATTAGCCTGGAGAAACAGCACCTCCACGCTCAGATCGCTGGCGCGCAGCTCGGCTAGTGTGGTTGGGAATGCGTGTAGCTCATCGATAAAGTTGCGCGCGTCCACCCCCACCGCCACCGCAGGCGGCGCGCAGTCACTGGAGGCGAAAATTTCCCGCGTCAGCGGCAGAATAAGCTTGAACGGCAAATTATCGACGCAGTAGTAGTCCAAATCCTCCAGCGTCTGCAAGGCGATGGTCTTGCCAGAACCAGACAAGCCGCTCACGATAATCAGGCGCATGAGACCGCACCCGCCATGGCTTTTTCCATGCGTGCCATGAGGTCATCTTCGGCGCGATAGCCATTGAGCCGCAAAATATGATCGCGCACCGCGCATTCCACCAGCACCGCCAGGTTGCGGCCGGTCGCGATGGGCAGGGTTATAGTGGGTATTTCGACCCCCAAGATGGTCTGGGTATCGCGTAAGCCCTGCAAGCGCGCTTCCGCCAGCGGCGTAATTTCTTCCTGTTTAACCAGACGGATAATGAGTCGCACCCGCTTGTTGCGCTTGATGGCGCTGTCGCCAAACATACGGCGAATATTGAGGATGCCCAGCCCGCGCACCTCTAAGAGATCGGCCAGCGTGGGCGGACAGGCCCCCTCCAGGATTTCGGGCGTAATGCGCGTCAGATTGGGGGTATCGTCAGCGATCAGGCGATGCCCGCGACTCAGCAACTCCAGGGCCAGTTCGCTTTTGCCGACACCACTGCCGCCGGTAATCAACACGCCCATGCCGAAAACTTCGAGCAGTTCGCCGTGGATAACCGTAGAGGCGTCCAGGCCATGGCGGTAGCTAAACAGCCGTTCCATAGCTACATCCGGCGGGACTGGGGTATGCCAAAGCGGCAAGCCGACGGCGTCCGCGCCGCCCTGGAACCATCGGGCCTGGTCCGGTTCGCCGCACACCAGCAGCGTCCCAGAGACCGCCAGTACTACGCCCAGTAAGCCTTCCCGCGTCGCCCCTTCCAACCGGCTCAAAAAACCGCTTTCCTCAGGCCCCACGATTTGCAGGCGCGGCGGGTGAATCCAGTTCAGCCGACCATAAAACGCGGTGCTGGCTTCGCCCGCTGTCCATAAAATACGCTCCGCGCCAGCTCGTCCAGCCAGCCAGCGCAACTCCAACAGGGTTTCTAAACTCTGAAAAACCGCTTGCGCGCTGATCGAGGGACTCATAGCGCCAGCGTCGCGGCAGGTCGCCAAGCGTGAAACAGTCGATACAGACTCTCAGCGCAGTCGGCTTGGCGCAAGCGCTGACAAAAAGTCTGATCGCTGAACATCTCTGCCAGATGCGCAAGAATCTTGAGATGCTCGTCGGTGTAGTGATCTGGCACCAACAGGCCAAAGATGAGATCGACAGGCTGGCGATCGATGGCGTCGAAATCCACGCCTCGATCCAGCTTGATGAAAGCACCAAGGGCCTGCTGGCTCTGGCTGAACCGACCATGAGGCAGGGCCACCCCATGGCCTAGACCCGTACTCCCCAAACGCTCCCGACCGATTAGACTATCAAAGATAGGCCGGGCGCTCAGATCCGCCTGCCCCGTGGCCAAAGACACGCTGAGCATTTCGATGACGCGCTTCTTGCTCGTCACTTCACGCTCGCAGACCACGCGCTCCGGGGTAATCAGTTCGGTAATTTCCATAGCCGTATCCGCGCGCTCAGGGTTGAGGATAGTCACGCGCCTTTTCGCCGCGATGCTTTTCGGTCATCTTTTCCTTATGTTTTTTGATTTGCCGGTCAATCTTGTCGCTGAGTACGTCAATTGCGGCGTACAGCCCCTCCTCCACGGCATCGGCGTGAATATCATTGCCGGCTACATGAACGGTGGCTTCGGCTTTCTGTTGCAATTTCTCGGTGCTCAGAATGACCTGAATGCTGGTGACGTTGTCGAAATGCCGTTCGATGCGCTCCAGTTTGTCGCGCACATAGTCCTGTAGCGCTGGAGTGATTTCTACATGGTGTCCGCTGAGTTTGATTTGCATCGCATCGACTCCTGGTTGACCAATTCCGGGTGGGGATCAAGCCGGAAACAGCGCGCCGACCCGGTATTTGCGGCGCTCTAGAGCGCGGGGCTACTGACGCCGCACGCTCCCCGCTTCCCGTGGTTTCAGACCAAACGCTTGCGCTCCGAGGAGGAGGGGATCGCCATAGCTTCCCGATACTTGGCCACCGTCCGCCGAGCGACTTGAATGCCCTCGGCTTCCAGCAGTTTGGCGATCCGGTCATCGCTGAGCGGTTTGCCAGGATCCTCAGCCTGGATCAGCTTGCGGATCATGGCGCGGATGGCGGTAGAGGAACACTCGCCTCCGTCGCTGGTGCCGACATGGCTGGAAAAAAAGTATTTCAGCTCGTAAATGCCGCGCGGGGTGTGCATATACTTTTGCGTGGTGACCCGCGAGATGGTCGATTCGTGCAGGCCCAGCACCTCGGCAATGTCACGCAAGATCAACGGTTTCATGTGCTCATCGCCCCGCTCCAGAAAGGCGCGCTGGCGTTCGACGATACAGGTCGCCACTCTAAGCAGGGTTTCATTGCGGTTTTGCAGGCTTTTCAGGAACCAGCGCGCTTCCTGCAAATGATTGCGCAGATAGGTCGCGTCGCCATTGGAACCCGCCCGCCGGGTTAAGGCGGCATAACGGGCGTTAATCCGTAGTTTGGGTGTACTCTCCGGGTTGAGTTCGACGCGCCAAACACTACGGCTGCGATACACCAACACATCCGGGACGATATATTGTGGCGCTGCGGTTGACAAGCGGGCACCGGGATGCGGGTTCAGCGACTGGATCAGGCTGATAATGCCCTGGAGATCTTCGCGCGACACCTTGAGCCGTCGCATCAGGGTAGTGAAATCACGGTCCGCCAATAACTCCAGGTGCTGGGCCACCAGCCGCCGCGCGTCGACCAACCAGGGTGTGGTCTCCGGCAGCGCCTCCAACTGCAATAGCAGGCATTCCGCCGGCGTCCGCGCGCCAACACCCTGGGGATCGAAGCGCTGCACCCGCGCCAGCACCGCTTCGATATCCGCCAGCGTCACAGTCATTTCCTGCTGCAAACCTTGCTGAATCTCCTCCAGGGCCAGCGTCAGATAGCCGGAGTCGTCAATGGCATCGATAAGCGCAGTGGCGATGGCCAATTCCTTGTCACTGAAGCGGGTGAGCCGCATTTGCCAGTACAGATAGTCGCGCAGCGACTCACCGCCACCGGCATAGCGTTCGTACGGATCCCAGTCTTCGTCCTCACTACGCGAATAAGACGTTTCGCCATCCGAGGATTCGTAAATATCTTCCCAAGCGCTGTCTACGGGCAGATCATCGGGCAAGGTGGTGTCGGCTGGCGCGGCGTTCAACTCGGTCTCGGCGCTGGCATCCGCCACCGCTTGGGCCGCCAGGGTCTCTGGCTGCACCGGCAGGTCCTGCAATTCGTCGCTGCGCTCTAGCATCAGGTTCGAATCCAGGATGGTTTGCACCTCAGCCTGCAAGTCCAGACTAGAAAGCTGCAACAAGCGAATAGCCTGTTGCAGTTGCGGGGTCATGGTGAGTTGCTGACCCAGGCGCAGTTGCAATGATGCTCTCATAACCCGATGCTGTTTCGTCTCGCGGCAGTAAAACCTAGCCTACCCTTCATTCTAGTCGGTTTTACCCTGGATCATAGGGCTTCTCCGTCACTGGTTCGATCACAATTGAAAGTCCTCGCCCAGATAAACCTGGCGAACTTGACGGTCGGCGAGAATGGCGGTCGGATCGCCCTCAGCGATGACCTGGCCTTCGTTCAGAATATAGGCGCGATCACAGATCCCCAAGGTCTCGCGCACATTGTGATCGGTAATCAGGACCCCAATCCGCCGCTCGCGTAGATGTTCGATGATGCGCTGGATATCGAGCACCGACAAGGGGTCGACGCCAGCGAACGGTTCGTCCAGCAGCATGAAGGCCGGATTTGCCGCCAGGGCGCGGGCGATTTCTACCCGCCGCCGCTCGCCGCCTGACAGGCTGATACCCATGCTATCGCCCAAATGGCCCACATGCAGTTCGTGTAGCAGCTCTTCGGCCGCCGCGCGGCGCGCGGCGCGTGGTAATCCAGCGCGGGTTTCCAGAATGGCCAGCACGTTGTCACGCACCGTCAGCCGCCGGAACACCGACGGTTCCTGGGGTAAATAACCAACACCCAACCGCGCCCGCGCATGCATCGGCAGATGCGTAAGCTCGTGGTCGTCCAACAGCACCCGGCCCTCGTCACAGGGAATCAAGCCCACCATCATATAAAAGCAGGTGGTCTTCCCGGCACCATTAGGCCCCAACAATCCCACCACCTCGCCGCTAGCAACCTGAAGTGAGGCGGCGTTTACTACAGCACGTTGGCCATACCGCTTGACGATTTCTCTGGCGCTAAGCTGGGCCATACTCAGGGTTTCTTGGGGGTGGGTTCCAGCGCGCGCGGCTGAATGGTGAACTGAATCCGGCCCCGGTCGCCCGCGCCGCGCGCCCGCACCACATCTCCCTTGAGATCGTATTCGATCCGCTCGCCGGTAAATTGATCCTGGCCCTGAGTCAGCCGCGCACCGCCGCTCATAATGACCTTCGCCGCCGCGACATCGTATTCGACCCGCTGGCTGACACCCTGGATTTCCGGCTTTTCCGCCGTCGGCCGGTAGCGTAAGTTGGCTGGTGAGCCAGTCGCTTCCATACGCTGAAAGCCATTATCCTTAATGTGGATGGTGACGCTATCAGCGGTCAGGCGCATAGAACCCTGCGTAATCACCACATTGCCTTCGTAAACACTGACGCCGGTTTTTTGATCCAGTTGCCCGCGGCTGGCCTCCAACTGGATCGGCTGGCTCCGGTCTTCCGGTAGGGCGACCGCCAGTGGAGCCGCCAGGGTCAGCACCGCCGCCAGCCCGCATCTAACGCTTGAATGGTTCATAGTAACCTCGCACTGCAGAGCGCAGCTCCAACTGTTCCCGATCCAGCCAGACGCGCGCGCCGACGGCCCGGAGTTCGCCGCTGGGGGTGACCGCGTGAATCGGCGCGGCGGTTTCGGCGGTGCGTTCGGTGGGGCGAATCAGCACGTCACGGGTCGTCACCTCAATGGGTGCCTTGCCACTGCTGGCGGTGCGGGTCATGACCACCACGCCCTCTAGCCGCATCGTTTGCCGGTCAGCGGCAATCCAGCCCTGTTCGGCCCGCAGCTGCCATTCTCGGCTCTGGCCGTCCGCTTGATACCAATCCAGCACGGGTTGTTCGATCCGTGCGCCGATCTGGCCCGGCCATTGGGTCAGCCGGGGTGCCGCCACCACGGATTCGCGCCGCCCTGCCGCATTCAAACGCATGGCCTGAAAGCGCTCAACGGTCAGCAACGGGGCCTGGCTCTCCGCCAGGTCCGGTTCCTGGAGCGAGGATTCCACCAACCGCAACAACCCGTAGCTCAAAGCCGCTAACAGCAACAGCCCCGCCAGGGCCAACCCGCCGCGCGTCCTCGCTATCGGCTCCTGCGCCATCAGCAGTAACGCTGGCGCTGACTGGCCAGTTGGCCACGGGCCGCCAGCAGCAGCTCACAGACCTCGCGCGCCGCGCCCCGCCCCCCCCGGCTGGCGGTATGCCAGTGCGCGTGCTGCTTGACGAAGCCATCGGCATCCTGTACGGCGATGGCTAGCCCGACCCGGTTCATCACCGGCAAATCAATCAGATCATCCCCAACAAACGCCACCTGCTCCGCGTTCAGGCCCGATTGCGCCAACAAGGCTTCAAAGGCGACCCGTTTGTCGGGCACTCCCAGGTAGGCATGGCGAATCCCCAGATCGGCCGCACGCCGCTCGACCGAGGCGGCATGACGCCCGGAAATCAGGGCGACTTCAATCCCGGCGTCAAGCAGCATTTTGATGCCATGACCGTCGCGGCTATGAAACGCCTTGTATTCATTACCATCGTTACCCAGATAGAGCCGCCCGTCGGTCAACACGCCGTCCACATCGAAAATTACCAACTGAATTCGCGCGGCCTGCTCAGTGACATCGCGCATGGTGGGCGAGCCTCTGGGTGGGTCAGGCGTCATAGCACACCAGCGCGGAGCAGATCGTGCATATTTAGAATGCCCGTCAACTGGCCGACGGCGTTCACCACTGGCAGGGCGTTGATCTTGTGCTGCTGCATCATCCGCAGCGCCTCGGCGGCGAGAGTATTTGGCGCAATAGTCTTGCAATCATGAGTCATCACCTCAGCGACACGCGCGACATGGATGTCCACGGGCCGATCCAAGGCGCGCCGCAGATCACCATCGGTGAATACGCCCAGCACCTGCTGGGTTGCGTCCACCACCACGGTCATCCCCAGTCCTTTGCGGCTCATTTCCAGCAGGGCGTCTTTCAGTAGATCATCTGGCGCGCTACACGGCATCTGGTCTCCCGTGTGCATTACATCCTCAATCAACAGCAGCAATCGGCGCCCTAGCCGTCCGCCCGGATGGGAGCGCGCGAAATCTTCGGCGGTGAAACCGCGCGCTTCCAGCAACGCCACCGCCAGCGCATCGCCCATGGCCAGCGTCGCGGTAGTGCTAGAGGTAGGAGCCAAGCCCAATGGACAGGCTTCTTGGATAACGCTGACATCAAGATGTACATCGCCCGCTCTGGCCAAGGTGGAATTGGGAGCGCCGGTCAAGGCGATCAACGGCACTCCCAGACGCTTGATGAGCGGCAACAAGGGCAGGATTTCCGCAGTCTCACCAGAGTTGGATAGGGCCACGACCACATCCTGAACGGTGATCATGCCCATATCACCATGGTTGGCCTCAGCGGGATGGATAAAGAAGGCGGGAGTACCTGTACTGGCGAGGGTAGCGGCAACCTTGCCGCCGATATGGCCGGATTTCCCAATGCCCAGCACCACAATCCGGCCTTGACAGGCCAGCATCAGGCGGCAGGCGCGCACAAAGTTATCATCAATCCGCGCGATGAGCCGGGTAATAGCATCCGCTTCCATCGCCAGGACTTGGCTGGCGAGTTGTTTCAACTTATCGTCGTGCAAGATGCGCATAACGGTATTGTACCAAGGCCGCCCCTTGCGCAAAGCCTTCCTACAGTTGGGCCGTACTGAAGGTATCGCACTGCCGTAAATCGCCAGTGGCGATCCCCTGTTTAAACCAGCGCACCCGTTGCGCGGAACTGCCGTGAGTGAAGGAATCCGGCGTCACGTAACCCCTGGCCTGCTTTTGCAGGCGGTCGTCGCCGATGGCGGTGGCCGCGTTCAAGGCTTCCTCGACATCGCCCGCTTCCAGAATTTGCCGGGTTTTCTGGGCGTGATGGGCCCAGACGCCGGCGAAGCAATCGGCTTGCAATTCCAGACGCACCGACAGGGCGTTGGCTTGCGCCTCGCCAGCGCGGCCGCGCAGCGTTTCCACCTTCTCCGAAATTCCGAGCAGATTCTGGACGTGATGGCCGATTTCATGCGCGATCACATAGGCTTGAGCAAAATCGCCTGGCGCGCGGAAGCGGCTCTTGAGTTCCTGAAAGAAGCCCAGATCAAGGTAAACCTTACGGTCGGCTGGGCAATAAAAGGGGCCAACCGCCGCCTGCGCAAAGCCGCAGGCCGATTGCACTGCATCGGTAAACAGCACCAGCTTTGGCTCTTGGTAGGTGCCTCCCATCTGGCGAAACAGACCACGCCAGGTATCCTCAGTGTCCGCCAGCACCGCCGAGACAAACTGGCCGGCTTCATCCTGGGCGGGCGTGGGCGAGACCGCGACTCGGGATGGCGAACCGCTGGAGCCCATGCTTTGCAGCAACATCGTGGGGTCTACCCCAAAAAACATGGCCAGTACCACAATCGCCACCGTGCCGATACCGCCGCCCGCAAGCACCGGACCGGCCCGCATCCCCCGCCGATCTTCAACATTATCGCTCTGCCTACCCGTTCGCCAACGCATGGGAATTCCTCTTTTGGTCAGGAACCATACTACCATTTCTTCTGTTCGACCCGATGCGAACACAGCCTTTTAGGCCCAGCTTGCTGTCTTCCATTCCGCTAATCAGAGCCTCTTCGGCATCCCGATCCAGTCGGTCGCTCCAGGCCACGTTGAGACCGCGCTACGCGATCCAGCGCCCTATCGAGAGACCGGAAAATTGCAAAAGGGCAGCCGAAGCTGCCCCTTGCATTGCTCAACAGCGGGGCGAGTCTTCACCCCTGGCCTGCTCCCGCTTCCGCTCCCGGGAGCGGGATTTTAAACGCCTGGAGCCTTAAGGCCGATACTCCCCCTCCAGCAATTTGGCGTGCGCCGCCGCCAGCCGCGCAATGGGCACGCGCGGCGAGGAGCACGACACATAGGTGAGGTTAGCGTAGTGGCAGAACCGCATTGAGCGCGGGTGGCCGCCCTGCTCGCCGCAGATACCGACCTTAAGGCCGTTGCGGGTCTTGCGGCCGTTGATCACCGCGAACGACATCAACTGGCCGACGCCGGCTGTATCCAGCGCCTCGAACGGGTTGTCCTTGAGGATACCGGCCGAATTGTAGAACGGCAGGAACTTGTTCTCGGCATCCTCGCGCGAGAACGAGAACGTCGCCTGGGTCAAGTCGTTGGTGCCGAAGGAGAAGAATTCGGCGACCCCGGCGATTTCCTCGGCGCGCAGGCAGGCCCGCACCACTTCCATCATGGTGCCGAACTCGAAATGCACCTTGACCGCGTATTTGGCCTCGACTTGCGGCAGCACCTCGTCGACCAGCGCCTTGACCCGCTTCAGTTCTTCCACGGTGCAGACCTGGGGCACCATGATTTCCGGGTGGACGTTGATCTTCTCCTGGATGCATTCCGCCGCCGCTTCCAAAATGGCGCGAATCTGCATCTTGTAGATTTCGGGATAGGTCAGGCCGAGGCGGACGCCGCGATGGCCCAGCATCGGGTTGATCTCGTGCAGGGCGCGAGCCTTTTGCAGGATCTCTTCCTTCTTGGCCAGCACGTCGGAGACCAGGTGGCTGTCGTTGAGGATGCCGAGTTGCTCGACCGCCTTGGGGTTGGCCTGCGCCAGAAGTTGGCTGATCGCCTCCAGGCCCTGCGCGGTCTGGCGCAGGTGGCGCAGGTGCTCGATGTCGTCCACCAGGGTCTGCTCGGAGGGCAGGAACTCGTGGATCGGCGGGTCGAGCAGGCGGATCGTCACCGGGCGCGGGGCCATGACCCGCAGGATCTCCTTGAAGTCGCTGCGCTGCATCGGCAGCAGCTTGGCCAGCGCCGCCTCGCGGTCCTCGGTGGTCTCGGCCAGGATCATCTCCAAGACGATGGGGAGGCGTTCCTTGGCGTTGAACATGCGCTCGGTGCGGCACAGGCCGATGCCCATCGCGCCGTAGTTGGAGGCGCGCTGGGCGGCGTCCGGGGTATCGGCGTTGGCCATCACCTTGAGGGTGGCAATCTCGTCGGCCCAGCTCAGCAGGGTGCGCAGTTCCGGGGTGAACTCCGGCTCGACCGTCGGCACTTCGCCCAGATACACCCGGCCGCTGCCGCCATCGATGGTCACCACGTCGCCTTCGTGCAGCACCACATCACCGATGACCGCCTGGCGCTGATGGACGTTCACATGGATGTCTTCCGCGCCGACCACGCAGGGCTTGCCCATGCCGCGCGCCACCACCGCCGCGTGCGAGGTCTTGCCGCCGCGACTGGTGAGAATGCCGACCGCCGCGAAGAAGCCGTGAATATCTTCCGGCTTGGTCTCTTCGCGCACCAGAATGATGCTCTCGCCGTTGCCGCGGCCACGCTTGACCGCCGTATCGGCATCGAACACGATCTTGCCAGAGGACGCGCCAGGGGACGCGCCCATGCCCTGGGCTGCGGGCGCTACCTTATGTTTCGGGTCGAGCTGCGGGAACATCATCTGTTCCAGCGACTCAGGATCGATGCGCAGCAGCGCCTTTTCGCGGCTGATTAAGCCTTCTTTCGCCATTTCGACCGAGCTGCGCACCATGCCGGCGGCGTTCATCTTGCCGTTGCGGGTTTGCAGGCAGTAGAGCACGCCCTTTTCGATGGTGTACTCGTAGTCCTGCACTTCGTGGTAGTGGCCTTCCAGCTTGTTGCGCAGCTCGACCAGCTGCCGGAACAGATCCGGCATTTCGTTTTTCATCTCCAGCACCGGCTTGGGGGTGCGGATGCCGGCCACCACGTCTTCGCCCTGGGCGTTGACCAGGTATTCGCCGTACATCACGTTCTCGCCGGTGCCGGGGTCGCGGGTGAAGCCGACGCCGGTGGAGCAGTCGTTGCCCATGTTGCCGAACACCATGGTCACGACGTTGACGGCGGTGCCGTTGGCCATTTCCGGGGTGATCTTGAACTCGCGGCGGTAATCGACCGCGCGTTGGCCCATCCAGGAGTTGAACACCGCCTTGACCGCCAGTTCCAGTTGCTCGTAGGGGTCTTGCGGGAACGGCCGACCGGTTTCCTTCTGCACCACTTGCAAGAACAGTTGGCCGATTTCCTTCAGATCGTTGGCGCTCAGGCCCAAATCGACCTTGACGCCCGCGCGGCGCTTGATCGCTTCAAAGTGTTCGTCGAACTTCGCATCGTCCACACCCAGCGCGATTTTGCCGAACAGCTGGATAAAGCGACGATAAGCGTCGTAACCGAAACGCTCGTTACCGGTCAACTTGATTAAACCGGCCAAGGTGGTTTCGTTTAAACCGAGATTAAGGATGGTGTCCATCATGCCGGGCATGGACATGGCGGAACCGGAGCGCACCGACACCAACAGCGGGTTAGCCGCGCCGCCGAACTGCTTGCCGGTTTCCTGCTCCAGCCAGGTCATATTTTGGCGCACGCTCTCCATCAAGCCATCTGGGAGACGGTTATTGGCAATATAGTCCAAACACGCTTCGGTCGTGATGACAAAGCCTGGCGGCACTCGCAACCCAATCTGGGTCATCTCGCAGAGGTTGGCACCCTTGCCGCCCAGCAGCATTTTGTTCTTGCCATCCCCTTCGGTGTACTTGTAAATATATTTTTTTGCCATGATCCTGCCTTTGCGTGATGGTTGAAGTCGGGTTCCACAGATAGCAACGCGCCTTGGCGCGTATCAGCGTATACAAAGATAGTCGCATCCAACGGGAATTGCCAAGTCTCCTGATGCGGGAATGCACGCCTGATTTGACTTGCCCCTGGCTTAACGGGAAACTAATTGGATTTATCGGCATCGCTCGCCGCCGTTCCTAACCCGCCCGTTTCTAATCCGTCGTCTGCTCATGCCCACTGCGCCTCCCTCCGGTAACGACCCATCGACCGTCGCACCCTTGGTCCGGGTCCGCGGGCTGTCTTTTCGTCGAGGCGACCGCATCATCTTTCAGAACGTAGATTTGGACATTCCGCGCGGCAAGGTGACAGCCATCATGGGTCCGAGCGGCGCGGGGAAAACCACGTTGCTGCGCTTGATCGGTGGCCAGATTCGGCCTGACGCCGGTCGCATTGAGGTGGATGGCCTCTGCGTTCATGAGCTGGGGCGGCGCGAACTATACCAACTGCGCAAACGGATGAGCATGTTGTTCCAAAGCGGCGCGCTGTTCACCGATTTGAGCGTGTTTGAGAATGTCGCCTTTCCGCTGCGCGAACACACTCGCCTGCCGGAAAACCTGCTGCGCATCCTGGTGTTGATGAAACTGGAGGCAGTGGGCTTGCGCGGCGCGCGGGATTTGATGCCCAGTGAGCTGTCCGGCGGTATGGCGCGGCGGGCGGCGCTGGCGCGCGCTATCGCCCTGGACCCAATGATGATCCTGTACGACGAACCCTTTTCTGGCCAGGACCCCATTACCATGGGTGTGTTGCTCAAGTTGATTCGCACCCTCAACGACGCCCTTGGTCTGACCAGCATCATTGTCTCGCACGACGTGAAGGAAACCGCCTCCATCGCTGATTACATCTACTTGATTACGGATGGCGCGGTGGTGGATCACGGCGAACCGCAAACCCTGGAGCACTCTCCTTCCGCGTGGGTCGATCAATTTTTGCACGCCCTGCCCGATGGCCCGATGTCGTTCCATTACCCCGCACCCGCCTATGCCCAAGAGCTAGCGCTGGCTGAGGAAGCGCGCCGTGCTTGACGGCCTGCGCCGACTGGGGCAAGCCACGCTGCGTTGGCTCAACCGCCTTGGCCACGCGACGCTCTTCTTGCTAGGGCTGCTCCGGGCGCTCGGCGCGCTAAGCCGCCGACCCGGTCTGATCGTCAGGCAACTCTATGCCTTAGGGGTGCTGTCCCTGCCGATCATCGCCATGTCCGGTCTGTTTGTCGGCATGGTGCTCGGTTTGCAAGGCTACGCCAACCTGGTGGATTTCGGCGCGACCTCCACCCTCGGCACGGTCGTGGCCCTGTCGCTGGTACGCGAGCTGGGGCCGGTACTCGCGGCGCTACTGTACGCCGCGCGGGCTGGTTCGGCGCTGACCGCCGAAATTGGGCTGATGAAGGCCACCGAACAACTGGCCTGTATGCAGATGATGGCGGTGGACCCCTTCGCGCGGGTGTTCGCGCCGCGCTTCGTCGCTGGCTTTCTGGCCATGCCGCTGTTGGCCGGTATTTTCACCGCCATCGGCATCCTGGGCGGCTATTTCGTCGCTGTCCAACAGCTAGGCGTGGATAGCGGCGCGTTCTGGTCGCAAATGCAGGCGGTGGTGGGGCTGGTGGACGATGTCCTCTACGGCGTAGTCATCAAAAGCGTGGCCTTCGGTTGGGTCGCCAACTGGATTGCGGTGTTTGAAGGCTATGATGCTATGCCTACTTCGGAAGGCATCAGCCTGGCGACCACGCGCACGGTGGTGAATACCGCGCTGGTGGTTCTGGCATTGGATTTCGTGTTGACCGCCCTCTTTTTTGGAGTCTAGCTGTTATGGGCAACCTGAAGAAACTGGAATTGGCGGTTGGAGCGTTCGTCGCCCTGGGCTTAGCTGCTTTTTTTATGCTGGCCATGAAGGTCAGCGATATCACCGATCTGGGCAAGAATCAGGGCTATCAGGTCACCGCGCGCTTTGAGAACATCGGCGCTTTGAAGGTTCGCGCCCCAGTCACGCTGGGCGGCGTGCGCATTGGCCGGGTCGCTGCCATCCAGCTCGACCCCCGCAGTTACGAAGCCGTGGTCACTTTGGCCATTGAACCTCAATACGACCGCCTGCCGACTGATTCCAGCGCCAGCATCCTAACGGCTGGTTTATTGGGCGAACAATATGTCGGCCTGGAACCCGGTGGCATGGACGAGACTCTGAAAAATGGCAGCAGTCTTAAACTGACGCAATCGGCGCTGGTGCTGGAAAAGCTGATTGGGCGCATGCTGACCAACGCCGTATCGGCCACCCCACCGCCCGCAAAAACGCCATAAGCCACTCTGGCTGACCGGCTTTATCCTGGATTTATTCTGGAGTCCCTCAGTTGATGAAAAAAGCGCTGACCTTTGGTTTTGTTTTCCTCGTCCTGTTTCACAGCGCACTTTGGGCGGCCGCCAAACCACCCCAGGAAGTGATTGCGGAAACTTCAGAGCATATGCTCAGCGCTCTGCGCCAGAATTATGCGGTGCTGAAACAGGATTCAAGCCAGATTTACAGCCTGGTCAATCAGATCGTCTTGCCGAATTTTGATTTTGAGCTGATGTCGCGCTGGGTGCTGGGGCGGTCTTGGCAACAGGCTACCCCGGAACAACGGCTCCGTTTCACCGAAGAATTTCGCAACCTCCTGGTGCGCACCTACGGTAAAGCGCTGCTGGAATATGCACATGATGAGGTGCGGGTATTGCCACAATCCAGCGCAACCAACAACGAAACCACCGTCAAATCCGAAGTCCTCGTAAAACGCGGCCAACCGATTCAGATCAATTACACCATGCATCTCAACGTGGAGGGATGGAAGGTCTACGATGTGACCGTGGACGGCGTCAGCTTAGTGACCAATTACCGGGATACCTTCGCGAGCCAGATCCGCACCAATGGTTTGGATGCCGTGATTGCCGACCTGCAACAACGCAACAGCGCGCGGAATAGCCGCTAATGGCTGAGGCCACCGCCGAGCGCGAGCGCGATACCCTGCGCGTTTATGGCGATCTGGATTTTGCATCCGTTCTGACGCTGTGGAATGCCACCGAAAGTCTGTTTGCTGACCGCGCCCCGACTCGGATTGACCTGAGCGGGGTTAGTCATGCCAATAGCGCGGGCGTGGCACTGTTGGTGGCGTGGCTAAGCCGCATTCAAAGCGCACGGCAAACGGTGACCTTTGTGAATGTTCCGGCGCAGATGCAAGCCATCATTGCGGTCGCCGATCTGGACACCGTGTTGCCTCTTGGCTAGCGGCATTCCGCTTCTCCCCTCCACGTAAATAATGACCTGACAAAGGATGCTCTTACGCGATGCAAGCCCAAGATATTGAGCGGCTGATTGAGGAACGCTTGCCCGGCGCGCGGGCCGTGGTACGCGGTGCGGACGGTGTACACTTTGAAGCCGTGGTCATCAGCACCGCCTTTGCCGGCCACTCTTTACTCCAGCAGCATCGTCTAGTCTATGGGGCGCTGGGCGACCGGCTGGAGCGTGAGGCCATTCACGCCCTGGCGCTCAAGACCTACACGCCAGACGCCTGGCAAAGACAGCAGTCCTCTGACTCCAGGGACGACCAAAACCTATGAGCAAACTGATTATCAATGGTGGCGTGCCGCTGCAAGGCGAGCTGCGCGCTTCGGGGGCCAAAAACGCGGTCCTGCCGATTCTAGCCGCCACCCTGCTGGCGGATGCGCCCATGACGATCCGCAATGTGCCCCATCTCCAAGATGTGACCACCACCATGGAGTTACTGGGGCGCATGGGGGTGGAGCTGGTGGTGGATGAGCGCATGAATATTCATGTCGATCCCCGCTCCATCCAGACCTTTCAAGCTCCTTACGAATTGGTGCGCACCATGCGCGCCTCCATTCTGGTGCTGGGGCCGCTGGTCGCCCGGTTTGGCCAGGCCGAGGTTTCGCTACCCGGCGGTTGCGCCATTGGCTCGCGTCCGGTTAATTTGCATATCAAGGGCTTGGAGGCGATGGGGGCCGACATCAAGGTCGAGAATGGCTACATCCGCGCCCGCGCCAGTCGCCTGAAGGGCGCGCATATCGTGCTGGATCTGGTCACGGTCACCGGCACGGAAAATCTGTTGATGGCCGCCGCACTGGCCCAGGGCACCACCATTCTGGAAAATGCCGCCCGCGAACCGGAAGTGGTCGATCTGGCGGATTGTCTGAACGCGATGGGCGCCAGAATTGAAGGGGCTGGCACCGATACCGTGGTGGTTGAAGGGGTGGACAGCCTGCATGGTGCCAATTATCCGGTCTTACCGGATCGCATCGAAACCGGCACCTATCTGCTAGCGGGCGCGATCACCGGCGGGCGGGTCAAGGTCAAGGATACCCGGCCTGATATTTTGGAAGCGGTGCTGCTGAAGATGGAAGAAGCCGGGGTCTGGGTCAACACCGGCCCGGACTGGATCGAGGTCGATATGAACGGCGGCCGCCCCAAGGCCGTTCGCATCCGTACCGCGCCCTATCCAGCCTTCCCCACCGATATGCAGGCCCAGTTTGTCGCCCTCAACGCGGTGGCCCAGGGTGTGGGCATGATTACCGAAACGGTTTTTGAAAATCGTTTCATGCACGTCCAGGAACTCCACCGCATGGGGGCGCAGATTGAGCTGGAAGGCAACACCGCCATCAGCGTCGGCGTGCCCAAACTCACCGGCGCGCCGGTTATGGCTACCGATTTGCGTGCCTCCGCCAGCCTGATTCTGGCGGCGCTGGTCGCGGAAGGCGATACCGTGGTGGATCGCATTTACCATATTGATCGCGGCTACGACTGTATTGAAGAAAAACTGGCGCATCTGGGCGCGCGCATCCGCCGCACTGCCGGATAAGTGACGATGTCCGCTCTCTTGACCATTGCGCTGTCCAAGGGCCGCATCTTCAAGGAAACCCTGCCGCTGCTGGCGGCGGCGGATATTGTGCCGATTGACGACCCGGAAACCAGCCGCAAGCTGATTCTCGACACCAACCAGCCAGACGTGAAGCTGGTCATCATCCGCGCCACCGACGTGCCGACCTATGTGCAATATGGCGCAGCCGATTTGGGCGTGGCGGGTAAGGATGTGCTGCTGGAACACGGCGGTGAAGGTCTGTATGAACCGCTAGATTTGAACATTGCCCGTTGTCGGCTAATGGTCGCTGGCGATCCCAGCCATCAGCCCCGGCTACACCGCCCGCGCATCGCCACCAAATACGCGCATCTCACCCGGCGCTGGTTCGCCGATCAGGGCCGACAGGTCGAAGTCATCAAGCTGTATGGCTCCATGGAGCTGGCCCCCCTAGTGGGACTGGCTGATTACATCGTCGATGTGGTGGATACCGGCAATACCTTGAAAGCCAATGGCTTGGCCCCCTTGGAGCATATCGCCGATATTAGCGCCCGACTTATCGTCAATAAAGCCGCCATGAAGATGAAACACGCCCGCATCAAGGCCATCATGGCGCAAATGGCGGCGGCAGTAGGAGGTTGACCGCCCGCTCAATGGCTTGTGGCGCACATCCTCGCTGACCGCTCGGACACCGTTCATGCTAGACATCCAACGTCTGAATACCGCCCATCTTGATTTCTGGTCGCGCCTGGCAACCCTGACCGCCTGGGAAGGCGTCGCCGACGAGCGCGTGACGGCGACCGTTCGGGAAATTCTCGGTCAGGTGCGGACGCGAGGCGACGACGCCTTGCTGGAATATACCCACCGTTTCGACCGCTTGGACGTCACCAAGGCCGCCGATTTGGAACTGCCCGTCGAGCGACTGCAACAAGCGCTCGCTGGCATCCCCACCGAACAGCGTGCGGCCTTGGAAACCGCCGCCGCCCGTATTCGGGCTTACGCCGAACGCCAAAAACTGGAATCCTGGAGCTTCACCGAAGCCGATGGCACCGTTCTAGGTCAGCAGGTAACGCCGCTGGATCGGGTCGGCTTGTATGTACCGGGCGGTAAAGCCGCTTATCCCTCCTCGGTGTTGATGAACGCAATTCCAGCGAAGGTGGCGGGGGTCGGGGAAGTTATCATGGTGGTTCCCACTCCCAACGGCGCGCTGAACGAATTAGTGCTGGCCGCCGCCGCCGTCGCGGGCGTGGAGCGAGCCTTCACTATCGGCGGCGCGCAAGCGGTGGCGGCGTTGGCCTACGGCACCCCCACCGTACCCCGCGTCGATAAAATCGTTGGGCCGGGCAACATTTATGTCGCCGCTGCCAAGCGACAGGTTTTTGGAACCGTCGGCATCGACATGATTGCGGGTCCGTCGGAAATTCTGGTGGTGTGCGACGGGCTGACCGATCCTGATTGGATCGCCATGGATTTGTTTTCCCAAGCCGAGCACGACGAGGACGCCCAGCCGATCCTGCTCAGTCCCGATGCAGCGTTTCTGGATCAGGTCACCGCTAGTATCGCTCGGTTGCTGCCGACGATGGAGCGCCAGAGCATCATCACCGCCTCGCTGAATCGGCGGGCGGCTTTAATTCAGACTCGTGATGTGGCCGAAGCCGCCGAGATCGTCAATTTTATCGCGCCAGAACATTTGGAGTTGTCGGTGGCGGAGCCGGAAGCCTTATTGCCATTGATTCGCCATGCGGGTGCGATTTTTATGGGCCGCCATACCCCTGAGGCGTTAGGCGATTATTGCGCCGGGCCGAATCATGTTTTACCCACTTCCCGCACCGCGCGGTTTTCCTCGCCCCTCGGCGTGTACGATTTTCAAAAGCGTTCCAGCCTGATTCACTGCTCGCCGGCCGGAGCGGCGGCTCTGGGGCGCACCGCTTCAGTTCTGGCCCGTGGTGAGGGTTTGACTGCTCACGCGCGGTCGGCGGAATGGCGAATCACGGAGTAAACGATGAGCAGCCGCTTTTGGAGTCCGCTGGTGCAGCGGCTCACGCCCTACACCCCAGGCGAGCAGCCGCACATCAGTCAGTTGATCAAGCTCAACACCAATGAAAACCCCTATGGCCCATCGCCCAAGGTACTGGAAGCGATTCAGGCGGAACTGTCCGCTGCGTTGCGCTTGTACCCCGACCCGGAAGCCCAGCGGCTCAAGCAGGCCATCGCCGATTACTATGGGTTAACTCCAGCCCAGGTCTTTACGGGCAATGGTTCTGACGAAGTGCTGGCGTTTGCTTTTCAGGCGCTGTTCCAGCCGTCTGCCCCGGTACTGTTCCCCGACATCACCTACAGCTTCTATCCGGTCTACTGCGGCCTGTATGGATTGCCCGCAGTCACCGTGCCGCTGGCTGAAGATTTCACGATTCAGGTGGCAGATTATCTCCGACTCAACGGCGGGATCATCTTCGCCAATCCCAATGCCCCGACCGGCTGCCTGCTGGAGGTGGCGGAACTGACCGAGTTGCTGGAGCGTAATCGGGATTCGGTGGTGGTGGTGGATGAGGCTTATATTGATTTTGGTGGGGAGAGCGCCATTCCGCTGGTAGCCCGCTATCCCAATTTGCTGGTGGTGCAAACCTTGTCCAAGGCGCGCTCATTGGCCGGATTGCGAGTCGGTTTTGCGGTGGGCCATGCTGGATTGATTGAGGCGCTGGGACGGGTCAAGAACAGCTTCAATTCTTATCCGCTGGATCGGCTGGCCATCGTCGGCGCGGTGGCAGCCTTTGAAGATCATGCCTATTTTGCCCAGACCCGCCAAGCGGTCATGGCGAGCCGCGCCGAATTGGCGCTGGCGCTGGCGCAGCTTGGTTTTGCGGTATTACCGTCGGCGGCCAATTTCGTCTTTGCCCGCCATCCCCAGCACGACGCTGCGACCCTGGCCGCTGCCTTGCGTGAACAACGGGTAATCGTGCGCCATTTCCATCAACCACGCATCTCCCAGTTTTTGCGGATTACCGTCGGTGCTCCAACCCAGAACGCAGCGCTGCTGGCCGCGTTAGCGCAGATTTTAGGCGAGGGCTAACGGATGCGCTTAACAGAACTGGTCGCTTACACCGACCGCCTGTTAGCAGTGGAACAATTCAACGATTACTGTCCAAACGGCTTGCAGGTCCAAGGCCGCGCGGAAGTGCAAACCCTGGTGGGCGGCGTCACGGCCTGCCAAGCCCTGCTGGAGGCGGCGGTGGAGCGACGAGCCGATGCCATCCTGGTGCATCACGGCTATTTTTGGAAAGGCGAGAACCCGCGCGTCGTCGGCATGAAGCAACGCCGCCTTGCGACCCTGCTACGCCATGACCTCAGCCTCATCGCCTATCACCTGCCGCTGGATGCGCACCCAGAACTCGGCAACAACGCCCAACTGGCCCGCGTGCTGGGATTGACCATCACCGGAACCGCCGGCGGCAACCCGCGCGCGCCTGGCTTGGTGATGCTGGGCGCGTTGGACCTGCCCCTACCAGGTGCCGACTTTGCCGCCGTGCTCGCCGCGCGCCTCGGCCGCGAACCGCTCCATATTGCAGGCAACGCGAAACCCATCCGGCGGCTGGCCTGGTGCACCGGCGGCGGTCAGTCCTTGATTGAACTCGCCTTAACCGCTGATGTGGATGGCTTTTTGACGGGCGAAGCCTCGGAACAAACCGTGCACATCGCCCGCGAACAAGGCATCCACTTTTTCGCAGCCGGCCATCATGCCACCGAGCGTTATGGCATTCCCGCGCTCGGCGCGCACCTGGCGACGCAGTGCCAGCTCGATTTCACTTTCGTCGATATCGACAATCCGGTTTGATCTCGTTTCATCATCGAATTTACCATCGAAAATGTCTGACCGGCATGGCTTTTTAACCTTGTTTGCAGTAAAATATTTTGTAACAAAAAAAAATTACTGTCTGTTTATTAAATCGTTTTTTTATGGATGGAAGATTTTTTATTGATAATTATAATAATCTTTTAAGAGGTGATCGCCATGTTTATGCAACATTTCTCATCCAGAGCGCATGGTTTTAAGGCCACTAAAGCCGCCTTTGCTCTGTTGACCAGCTTATGCTTAACGCCGGCTTTCGTCTTGGCCGAGGAGGTGGGCGTTACGGAAAAAAGCATCCGGATCGGAGCCACCACGCAACTGGAAGGGGATTACAAGTACTTCGGCCAATCCCAAAAACAAGGCATGGAAGCGGCACTGGTTGGTCAATTGGTGCAAAAGCGCACCATCGAGTTTGATCAGCGCAATGACTTCTACGATCCCGCCAAAGCGGTCGAAGGGGCCAAGGCACTCCTCGAAAAAGGCATTTTTGCGATGGTGCTTAGTGGGGGCACCGCCACCACCAAAGCGGTGCTGCCGGTTCTGGCCGAAAGCAAAGTCCCCGCGTTCGGTTTTTACACGGGCGCCGGTTTTACCGGACCAGGCGACGTGCTCAACTTCCGGGCCAGTTACGCCAAGGAGGTGGAAACCGTCACCGAAACCGGCTTGGCGCTCGGCCTCAAACCGTCCGAAGTATGCGCTTACGTGCAAAATGATGCTTACGGCATGAGCGGCCTCAATGGCTTTCGCGCGGCGCTCGCCAAGCAATCCGGGGCTGAAGCCATCGTCGCCAAACTGGATCAAATCCTGAACTTGCAGGGAGATAATCCAGAACGCAACAACCTGGGTCCGGTGGCCGTCTATCGACGCGACACCACCAATGCCAGAGATGGCTATATGTCGCTGAAAAAGTGGGAAACCGAGAGCGGCGGTCATTGTCGTCTGGTCGTGACGACGGCGCTTTTCGACCAGGCGGCCACCTTCATGGGCTATGCTCGCTATAAGAACGAACCCTGGGTCTTCAGTTCGGTTTCCGCCGCTTCGGGCGATCGGCTGGCTGCGCTCTTGAAGGAAAAAAGCGTTGCGGACAAGGTGATCGCCACCCAGGTGGTGCCGCCGCTCGACTCTCCGCTAGCCGTGGTCGCGGACGCGCGCAAGGCATTGGGAGCTAATTTGAATGTAATTTCCCTGGAGAGTTACATCGTCTGCAAGCTGTTCGTGACCATCATGCAGGCCATCGACGGGCCGCTGACGCGGGAGAACTTCCTCAAGGCCGCCCGCCGTCAGCCTTACGACATTGGCGGCGTCAAAGTGGATTTCACCACCGACAACCAAGGTTCCGACTATGTAAGCTTGACCCTGTTGAAGGATGGCCGGTTCGTCCCCATCGCGCCGCAGGATTTGGCGGCATTATTCAAATAGGCGCGGCATCGCGGAGTTGCCGTCCGATGCGCGCCGCACCAGCCAGTCGCGCACCGCCGGCCCGGTGCCGATGGCCCAAGGCTTGAGCCGCTCCACCGGGATGCGCTTGATCGCCGCCAGCTCTTCGCTCAGCGCGATCTCGCCGCGCGCCAGTAAATGATAAGCCACAATCAACTGATTCATCTCGAAAAAACCATAGTTGCCGATAAAATCGGCCGCCACGGTCTCCAATGCTAACTCCTCGCGCACTTCGCGCTGCACGGCCTCTTGCGGCGTTTCGTCTCGCTCCAGAAAACCGGTGATAAGCCCATACTGATGCTCCGGCCAGCCCCGACTGCGCGCCAGGATAACCATCCCCTCTAGCTCCACAATGGCCGCCACCACGGGAATGGGATTATCCCAGTAGACATAGCCGCAATTGGCGCGGTTGCAGGAAGGTCGGAGGCGGCCGCCGATGGCGGCGGTTTGCAGCGGCTGGCCGCATTGGGGGCAGAACTGGATGGGCATGGCGAGGATTCCTGAAGCGGGTCTGGAACAACAGAATAGAAGCGAAACCTACAGGATACGGAACCACCGGAAAAAATTAGCCTATAATCTGCTTTTATTATGCGGCAGCTCGGCTCGATGCTGCCGTTTTGCTTTGGCGAACGGCTTACGGGTGCAGCGTCATGAAACCACGCCATTTTCTCAGTCTGTTTGATCTCACACCCGCAGAGTTGCAGCAGGTGCTGCAACGGGCCAGCGTGTTGAAAACTTTGCACCGGCGCGGTGAGCGTTACGCTCCGTTCGCGGGGAAGGTCCTGGCCATGATTTTCGAGAAGGCCTCTACTCGTACCCGGGTTTCCTTTGAGGCGGGCATGGCGCAACTGGGTGGCAGCGCTATTTTCCTGTCGCCCCAGGATACCCAACTGGGGCGTGGTGAACCGATTGAGGATACCGCGCGCGTGGTGTCAGATATGGTGGATCTCGTGATGATCCGCACCTTTGACCATGCCCGGATCGAGCGCTTTGCCGCCTATTCCTCGGTGCCAGTCATCAACGGCTTGACCGATTACAACCATCCCTGCCAGTTGCTAGCTGATCTGCAAACCTTCATTGAGCACTGCGGCGAGATTCGTGGCCGCACCGTCGCTTGGATCGGCGATGGCAACAACATGTGCGATAGTTACCTGGAAGCCGCCATTCAGTGCGATTTCCAGCTACGCATCGCGGTGGCGATGGGCTATGAGCCGAATCCGACGCTGCTACAACGGGCGGCGGGGCGGGTAGTCTTGCTGCGCGACCCGCTGGCCGCCGCACGCGATGCTGACCTCATTACCACCGATGTTTGGTCGAGCATGGGCAAGGAGGAGCAACAGCAGCGGCGGGCACAGGATTTCGCTGGCTACCAGGTCACCGCCGAGGTGATGGCTCAGGCCAAAGCTGATGCCATCTTTCTGCACTGCCTCCCCGCGCATCGGGGCGAGGAGGTCAGCGCCGAAGTGATCGACGGCCCGCAAAGCCGGGTTTGGGACGAGGCCGAGAACCGCCTCCACGCTCAGAAGGCGCTGATGGAGTTTCTGTTGCTGGGTGGGAGTGCACCAACCGCCTGAGAAAAGCTCTCTCTTCCTCTGGGAGAAAGGTCGGAAGTGAGGGTTTTCATTCAGCCACTGCGCTGCCCCTCACCCTAGCGCTCTCCCAAAGCGGGAGGGAATCCAGCGCCCCTCACAGCCGGGGATCGACCGGCTCCGATTCCAGCGCCAGCACCCCAAACACGCATTCGTGCACCCGCCGCAACGGCTCGCGGGCGACAAATCGCTCCAACGCCTCCAAACCCAGCGCGAATTCCCGCCAGGCCAGTGCCCGCTTGCCGCCCACCGACCGACGGCGCAGACGGCTTAAATGCCGTTCCTCGGTGTATTCCGGGCCGTAGATGATCCGCAGATAGTCCCGACCCCGGCATTTCACCGCCGGTTGAATCCGCGCGCGTCCCTGATCGGGAATGCAATCCAGCGGTTTGACCACCATGCCCTCGCCGCCCTTTTCGGTCAGCTCAAGCCACCAGTCGATCACATTTTGGCAAGCGTCTTCATCGGCCAAATCCGCCACCCGATAGGCCGTTGCCAGTAACAACCCCGCATCCGCCGCCGCCAGCCGGTGCAACTGGCTCATCTGCCAGACGTGCGTTTGATCGCTGTACACTCGGTTTTCCGACGCCAGCAGATGAAATGGTGCAAGCCGTAGATCATCAATGGAGGATACCGGCCAGCAATAGCGCCGGTAAGCGTCGGTAAAGTGCTGGGCATCCTGCTGGCGTTCCGCATAACTGGCGGAGAGTTCACCGATGTCGATGCCGCGCGCGCCAGCCGCGGCCAACAGCTGATGGGCTTGGGCCAGCAGGGCGCCGCTGGCCGCGCCGACCGCCGCATATTGGCGGGTCAACAATTCTCGCGCTTTCAACGACCACGGCATCAATTCGCAATCCAGCACAAACCAATCGCTGCCCAATTCCTGCCAGAAACCGGCGGCGCTCAAGGCGTCCGCCAGCCGCTGCAACAATTGCCGCTCCAGTTCAGCGTCGGTAAAAAAGCGCCGACCGGTGCGGGTGTAGACAATCCCCTGCCCTTCGTTGGCGATGCCAAAGCGCGCCTGGGCTACTGCCTCATCCCTGGCGATAACCACCACGGCCCGCGACCCCATGTGCTTTTCCTGGCACACCACCGAACCAATCCCCGCTCGGCGGTAATATTCCAGCGCCTCGGCGGGATGCTCCAGAAAACCGGCTTGCTCGCTGGTTTCCGCCGGCGACATGGTGGGCGGCAGATACACCAACCATTTCGGATTGGCGGCGAAACGGCTCATCACTTCCAACGCGGCGGCGGCGTTCTCCGGGCGGATCGTCACGCTATGCCCCAGCCGAGGATGCAGAATCCGCTTGCCGGAACAATCGGCCAGATCCAGCAAGTCATCCGCTTCCTGCTGCATCGACAAAGGCCCGCTGCTCGTCGGCGCCAGCGGCCGCAGCGGTTCGTAGTACATCCGCAGCGCCGGTTCCGCCACTAATTCCCGTTCTGGATAACGCAGTGCGGTCAACTGGCCACCGAACACGCAGCCAGTATCCAGGCAGATGGTGTTGTTGAACCATTCGGCGTTCAGCACCGGGGTATGGCCATACGCCACCAGCGCCGCGCCGCGATAATCCGCCGCCCAGTTGGTGCGCACCGGCAAGCCGTACTCATCGGTTTCACCCGTCGTCTCGCCGAACATCGCAAATTCGCGCACCTTGCCGGAGCCGCGCCCGTGCATCTCGGCGCGCAATCCTGCATGGGCTACCACCAACCGCCCACCGTCGAACACGTAATGGCTAACCAGCCCATCAAGGAATTTGATCACCTCGGCGCGGAACGCCTCCGATTCCCGGCCCAATTGCTCCAGCGATTCGGCCAGGCCGTGGCTGATTTTGACCTGTCGGCCACGCAAGGCTTTGCTGAGCTTGAGATCGTGATTGCCGACCACGCAATAACCATCACCGCTGCGAACGGCCGCCATCGCCAAGCGCAACACATCGGGCGTGCCGGGGCCGCGATCTACCAAATCACCGACAAACACCACCTTGCGACCCTGCGGATGTGACAATCGCCACGGTTCGCCGCTGCGATCCAGTTGATAACCCAGCCGGTCGAGCAAGCGACCCAGTTCCTCGAAGCAACCGTGAATATCGCCGATGACATCGAACGGCCCGGTTTCGGCTTTCTTGTTATTCCACAGCGGTTGCCGCGCCATGGTGACGGCATCCACCTCCGTGGTTGAGCGCAGCAGATAGACGTAGCGGAAGCCTTCCCGCTCCAGGCCCCGTAGCGAGCGGTGCAGATTACCGAGCTGATTGCGGATAACGTGCGGGCCGAAATTGCGGTCGGGCCGTGTGGCGTTGCGCTCCCGGCAGACCCGCTCCGGCAAATCGAACACGATGGCGACCGGCAAACAGTGATACTCGCGCGCCAGTTGCACCAACAGCTTGCGGTCTTCGGCGCGGACATTGGTGGCATCCACCACCGCTAACCGTCCGGTCTTCAAGCGTTTGCCAGCAATGTAATGCAGAATATCGAATGCATCCGCCGTAGCCGACTGATCATTTTCATCATCGGCTACCAAGCCGCGACAATAGTCCGAGGAAATCACTTCAGTCGGCAGAAAATGGCGGCGGGCAAAAGTGGATTTACCGCACCCGGATGCGCCGATCAGCACCACCAATGACAGTTCGGGAATGGTGAGGTTCATGCTTCACCGCCTGGCTCGCCGTCACGGGTAAACACGGCCATCTGGGTGGGTGGGCCGACGGTAGGATCAACCGTACCGACTGGCTCAAAGCGCACCGCATAACCGAAGGTGGCGGCGATGCGCTGACCCCAGCTTGCAAATTCGGCGCGCGTCCATTCAAAACGATGATCGGGATGGCGTAACTGGCCGGTCGGTAAAAACGGATAATTGACGTTGTATTCCACATTCGGCGTGGTGACGATGACCACACCTGGCCGGGCGCATTGGAACAACACCCGCTCGAAAGCCGCCAACCGATTTTCATCCAGATGCTCGATCACCTCAATGGCGGTGGCGGCGTCGAAGCCTTCGATCCGGGCATCGCGGTAGGTCAAACCGCCATGCAGCAGTTGAATCCGCTCCCGCATCCGCTGGGGTAAACGCTCAAGCCGCAAGCGGTCGGCGGCGATTTCCAAAGCGCGCACCGATACATCCAGCCCCACCAACCGCGTCAGATGTTTTTCTTTCAATAAGCGCGACAACAGCTTGCCATCGCCGCAGCCCAAATCGACCACGGTCTGCACTCCAGCCGCCGCCAGTTCAGCCAGCACCGTCCGTATTCGCGTTTCATTGAGCGACAGCGGCGCTTCCACCGCCGCTTCTTCGACGGTGATTGAGGCTAAATCGGAGACTGCTACGGTTTCATCCGACACCACCTCTGGCGGCGTTGCCTCTGGGGCGTCGTCCTCAACCACCTCCAGCCGCGCCAGGGCTTCTCGCGCCAAACTCCATTTGTGGCGCAAATAGCGGCGGGCGATCCGCGCTTTTTCAGGATGCCCGGCCAACCAATCCGCCCCATGCCGCAGTAGCTTTTCCAATTCATCCTGCCCGACCCAATAATGCTTGACGTTGTCCAGCACCGGCAGCAACACATACAGATGGGACAGCAAAGTTTTGACGGTCACGGTTCCGGTCAGCGTCAGAGCGATATAGGGACTATCGCCCCAATCGGGAAATTGTGCATCCAGCGGCAGCCGTTGCATTGCGATGTGATAGCCCAGCGGCTCAAACAACGCGGTGACAAAGCCCTCATCGGCGCGAGCGGCCACCACCGGCAAATGGGCTACCAGCGGCAACGGTCGGCCGACCAGTTCCGGGTGATCGGCGCAACGCCCTGACAACGCCGTGTTAAAAACCCGACCGATGGCAACCGACAGAAACGAAGAGGCGGCATAGGGCCGGTCGTTGACGTATTGATCGAGCAAACCGCCGCCAGTAGCGGTGGCTTTGCCGCGCACCAGATCAATTGGATCAACATCCACCAGCAAACAGACGGTGCAGCGCGTCTCGTCCGCTTCGGGATAAAACACATGAGCGGTTCCGAAACTGAGCGGATATTGGCGTACATTCTGCGGATGCTTGTACAGTAAAAAGCCCAAATCCGTCGCGGGCGGCTGGGTGTTGGTGAGGGTGAGCAACATGAGGTTTCTCCTGCGAAAAGCGCCGAGGCGTAGCCCTGCCATCCCGCCAGAACTGGCGGACATACGGCTACTCCGCGCGCGGCACTGCTCAAACTGGCGACCCTGATTAGGGGCTTCGGTCGATTCCGATGGCCACTTCGATCATCAGGGTTGGGTTCAACGACGGCTTTGGTGGCAAGGACAGGGCCATGCCTCCGGTAGCGGATAGTCGATGGCCATTGTGCTACAAAGCCGCTTAAGCTCCAGCGAGCACCCGCAGGCCAATAAAGAGTAATCGTGGCTCCACTCGATACGGAGCTTGCAAGCAGGGCAAAAGCGTCTGGGTCGCCCCACCGGTCAACAGGCGGGTTCCGGGACCGTGAATCGCACTCATCCGGTCGATAATACCATCGACCGCTGCGGCCACCGCATACAGCGCGCCGCCCCAGACCCCGTCGCGGGTGCTGTACCCAAACAACTGGGCCTCGCCTTCCTCCGGCGGAATTTGCCGGGTTTGCCGATAGAGCGCCTCGCGCATCAACCGCATTCCCGGCACAATCACCCCGCCCAGATGCTGGCCGTTCGCCGCTAGCGCATCAATGGTCACCGCAGTGCCGCAGTCTGCTACATAGCAGATTTGCGGCCCCAGCAGCGCCCGTGCCGCGATCAGCGCTACCCAACGATCCGCGCCGAGGCGCTCCGGTTCTATATAAGCGTTGCGAACACCATGAGCAGCGACCGTGGACCGCGCGAATTCCGCTTCCAACACCCACTGTTGTCGCACCCAGGCCGCCAGTTCCGTCTCCGCCCTGCGCCCAGCCACGTTGACGATCACCACCCGTTCTGGGCGCGGCAAGTCCGCCCACAAGCGCGCAGCCAATTCCGGCCAGCTTTCCCCATCATGCGGTGTAACCCGCCCCAGAGGCTGAAATTCACCCTGCGCATAGCTGACGGATTTGATCCGGCTGTTGCCGACATCGGCTAACAGAATCACGGTTCCAACCTCAAGCTAATTTCCCCGCCGATACATCGTTGTAAGCGGCCGTCATCGCTTTCTAACAACAGCGCTCCGGTGGGATCCACGCCTCTGGCGATACCGGTTAAGACGGCGTTGGGCAAGAGCAAACGCACCCGCCGCCCAGCCGTCTGGTCAAAATCAGCCCATTCAGCCGCCAGATTAACAAAACCATCCTCTTGGAAACGGACAAAGGTCTCAATCCACTCACTGAGCAGCGAGGCCGCCAGGGCATTGCGTGCGATACGCTCACGGCCCAGAATCTCTTGCAAATCCACCCAGGGCTGGTCAATCAGACTCACGGCTGCTGGCGGCAGAGCGACATTCAACCCAACACCCGCCACCACAAAAAACGTCCCCTCGCTGACCCCAGACTCCAGCAGGATGCCACCCAGCTTGCGCGCGCGCCACCACAAGTCATTGGGCCACTTCAAACCCACTTCGGCGACGCCAAAGCGCCGTAGCGCGCGCGCGATGGCGATCCCCGTCGCCAAGCTCAGGCCGCTAAGCGACGCGCCCCCCTGCGGAAACCGCCAGAGCAAAGAGGCCGCCAGGCAGGCTGCGAACGGCGAGAGCCAGGGTCGCCCCAGCCGCCCGCGCCCGGCCTGCTGCTGTTCAGTCAGACACACCGCCCCGCTGGGCCAGTGGGCATTGGCCTGAGTGAGCAAATAGTTGTTGGTGGAATCCAGGGTTGAATAGACCTCCAGACGGCTGAGCCAGGCGCGCGCCGTGGCGCTGAGACCGGCCAGAATCCGTTGGCGGTCGAGCAATTCCACATTCGCAGGAAGGGCGGCGGTCATAGAGTAATGCTCCTCACCACAACAAAAACCGCCTTCCCCCGGGTGGGGGAAGGCGGTCGCACGAAACCCGCTGCTAACTTCAGAACAGATTGCCCCAGGGCACCACCGAGAGGAAGCTGAGCCAAGAGGCTACAGCCAGAAACAGAATAATGATGAGCGGGAAATTCTGAAAGGTGAACATCGGGTTTCTCCTGGTCGTTTATGGCGGAAATGCTAAACGATTTTGTTCATTCACTCAAGGATTTATCGGTTTTATGCTCCGAGCGGTAGCGCGGAATGCGCGGATCATCGTCATCCATCAGGATGCGGTGGGCCGGGCCTTCCAGATCGTCGAACTGACCGTTGCGCACCGCCCATACAAAAGCCCAAAAGGCTACGCCCACCACGCCCAGGGCCATGGGAATCAACAGATACAAAATCCGCATGATTGTCTACCCTCTTCTTCTACAAACGGCGTAACCGCAGCGCATTGACCACCACCAGCAACGAACTCAATGACATGCCAATAGCGGACATCCACGGCGTCAGCCAACCGCCCGCGGCCAGTGGCAGGGCCAGCAGATTGTAGCCAATGGCCCAGGCAAAGTTCTCCCACATAACGCGGAGCGTGCGGCGCGCCATATCCACGCCACTCACCAAGTGCTCTAGTTTCTCAGACAACAAAATCATATCAGCAGTGGCGTGAGCCAGTTGGGTGCCGCCGCCCATCGCCAGCGACACCTGCGCCGCCGCCAGCACTGGGGCGTCGTTGACGCCATCGCCGACCATCGCGGCGACTGCACCTTGTTGCTGTAACGCCCGCAACCGCTCCAGCTTGTCCTGAGGCGACAAACCACCGGTCGCCGCGCTCATCCCGACTTCGCGGGCGACATGCGCTACGACCGCCGGGCGGTCGCCGCTGAGCAATTCCACCGTTAGACCGCGCGCTTGTAACGCTGCGACTGCCGCCGCCGCACCAGGTCGCACCACATCGGTCAGCCGGAACCAGGCCAGGAAGCCCGTTGCATCGCCCAAGGTCACCCAAGTACTAAAGGCGTCCAGATCAGTCCTCGCCCCCAACCCCTGGTGAGGGGAGCGCTGCCACCCAGCGCTGACGAATTCCGGGCGACCGAGGCGATAAGGGCGACCGGCAATCCAGCCTTCCACGCCGTTGCCCGGCGTGTTGCGCAAGTCCGTGGCGCTGAGCGCTGGCGGGTCCGTCGCTGCCGTGAGGGCGCGGCCAACTGGATGTTCAGAACCGCGCTCCAGGGCCGCAGCCAGCGCCAGGGCGTGCTCCGCGCTCAAATCGCCCACTGGCTCCACCGCCGCGACCTGTAACCGGCCAAAAGTGAGGGTGCCGGTTTTGTCAAAGAGGACATGCGTGGCCTGCGCCAACTTCTCCAACGCATGGCCGCGCGTGGTCAGCACCCCCAGCCGGGTCAAGGCTCCAGTCGCAGCAACAATGGCGGTGGGCGTCGCCAATGACAAGGCGCAAGGACAGGTGACAACCAATACCGAGAGGGTGATGCGAAACGCGATGTCAAAGTCGCTCAGCGACCACCAGGCGAAAAATACCGCCGCCGCCACCACCAACAGAATAGCGACAAACCAGGCCGCGATGCGGTCAGCAAGCAACGCCAGCCGGGGCTTCTCGCTCTGGGCGCGATCCAGCAAGCGGGAAATGGCCGAGAGCACGGTATCGGCTCCCACCTTTTCGACCGTCATCACCAGTGGACTGTCTACATTGACCGCGCCCCCAATGAGCGCATCACCTACTTGCCGGGGCAGTGGCAGGCTTTCGCCCGTCAACAGCGATTCATCCACGCTACTCGCACCATCGATGACGCGCCCATCGGCGGGAATAGTAGCGCCCGGCCGCACCAACACCCGGTCGCCGGGCGTCAGTTCGGCAATGGGAATACTGTCTTCCTCGTTGGCCGCATTCAGCCGGATGGCCACGGCGGGCAACATCCGCACCAGAGCCTCGGAGATTTGCGCAGCCTGGTGCCGGGCGGTCATTTCCAAAAAGCGCCCAATCAGCAGGAAACAGACAAACATCGTCACCGAATCGTAATAAACTTCGCCCGTCCCCTTCCAGGTATGCCAAACGCTGGCGATAAAGGCGATAAGTACAGCCAGGGCCACCGGCACATCCATGCCCAACTGACCCCGCCGCAGATCGCGCCAGGCGGCGGTGAAGAAGGGTTGCGCCGCATAGGCCACCACCGGCACGGCCAGAGCCAAGCTGATCCAGCGCAGAAACTGGCGGATCCAGTCCTCCATGCCCTGGTAATCACCCACATACAGACCCACCGCCAGCATCATCACCTGCATCGAACCCAGCCCGGCCACCGCCAGCCGCCGCAGGGCGACGCTGCGTTCGCGCTGTTGCAACGCCTGTTGCCGGTTGGGATCGAAGGGGTGGGCAATATAGCCAATGGCGGCGATGGCGGCCAGGATGGCGCTGAGCTGGGTCTGCCGTTCGTCCCAACGCACCCGGGCGCGATGGGTGGAGTAGTTGACCCGGAATTCCAGAACACCAGGCAAATGGCCGACATGGCGTTCGTTGAGCCAAACGCAGGCGGCGCAGACGATGCCTTCCAAAATCAAAGCAGCCTCGCGGATATGGGCGTCCTCGGCCCGCACAAAGCTACGCTGTAAATCCGGTCGGTCGTACAGCGCCAGGCCGCGCAATTGTTCCGGGATCAGTTCTTCCGCCCGGCGCGAGGGTGCGGTGCGATGGCGGTAGAAATCGGTGAGACCAGCCGCAACAATGGCTTCTGCCACAGCTTCGCAGCCATGACAGCACATGGGTTGGCGCTGACCGTCAATGACTGCTGCAAAGCGGACGCCCGCCGGTACTGGCAACCCACAGTGGAAACAGCAATGGCCTGCAGCAGGGTTTGCGAGCGGGACAGCAGGGGAGCCGACGGAAACAGCCATCGTGCCGACTAGCGAGCCGCAACCTGGGCATTGGCGCTGATTTCGTGCAATTCATCCCCTTGGCGGACTTGTAGCAACAGATTCCAGGCCCCAGCCACCGGGAGTTGCAACGGGGCCTCATAAACGCCCGGTTGTTGCTCTAGCAATGTAAATGCCACGTCCAGGGTGCTGGTGGAAGGCCGCAGGAAGCGCCCGGTGACGGTCGCACCCGCCACCGGTGCGCCGTCGCGGGTGTGCGCTGTGACCCGAAACACTGTGGCTTGTCCCGCCACCGGCTCCGTCAACCAGCCTTTCTGAATCTGCCAGCCGCGTTGGCGTTGGCGCTGCACCTGTTGTAGGTACTCGTTATAGAGCGATTCTTTTTTGTGGAAATCACGGGCGATCACACCGGGAAACAGCGATGAGACCGCGCCGGAGCGTATTTCTGGAAAAAACCAGCGCGCCAGCCAGGGCGTGAGGCCGCGTTCGGCAATGGTCACGAACACCGCGCCGCCCACCATCACCACGATAAAAAAACCACTGAGCACGACGGGTCCCCAATGCAGGCCCTGGCCGCTGGCGTGACGGCTCCACAATAAGCCACAGACTAACGAGGCCAAGAGATACAGCGCCAGATGCAAGGCAAACACATCGCCGCCCGGCCAGCGCAGAATGGCATACGGCACATACAGGCCCAGGGTGATGAGCGCGACTGTAGCGGCGGCCTGCCAGGCGCTACGGCGCGCCAAACGAATCAAGCCTAGGTTGGCGAAAACGATCACCGCCACGCCTAAGGCTAGATCGAGCACCAGTCCGCTCATCCGTCGGGTCCCGGCAGGGAGAACGGAACTTGGCGCCGGATAGGCTCTGCGGTGGCGCCCTCCAACAAATCGATGACAAACGTCACGGTCCGCCGTTGCTCCTGAGCACGCTCAGCCACTGGTTCCTTGAGTTCAGCGGCCTGACCCTGTTCCGCTGTTTCCAGTTGCGGCGGAACGTGCACCCGCGCCAGTAGCTTGATCCGCTCCTGGGGTTGCAGTTGAATCTGCTCCATACCATCCATGTCCAGGGTCGCGCCGACCAGGCCCTCAATGTGAATTCCCACTTTCATGGGCGCGGTCAGCTTGTTGTTGAGCTTGATTTCGTAGGTATTGCGGATACTGCCATCTGCCAATTGCGTGTACAGCGGTTGACGAATCTGCTCCACCGTACCGTTATACGGCACGCGCGTCCAGATGCTCCAGCTCAGGATCGCAATCGCTGCGGTCAGGATAACGCCGTAACCCACGGTCTTGGGCTTCAATAGCGTGGTTTTGCGCCCCTGAAGACTATTTTCCGAGGTATAGCGCACCAAACCGCGCGGCCACTTCAGGTTATCCATAATCGTATCGCAGGCGTCAATGCACAAGGCGCAAGAAATACACTGGTATTGCAGGCCGTGGCGAATATCGATGCCCACCGGACAGACCTGCACGCAGTAACCGCAGTCGATGCAATCGCCTATGCCTTGCGCTTGCCGCTCCTCGCGGTTTTTCAGCCCCTTGCCCAGATTGGCGCGTCCTTTAGCGCCCTCGCCGCGTTGACTGTCATAGGAAATTATCAGGGTATCGTGATCAAACATGGCACTTTGGAAGCGAGCGTAGGGGCACATGTACGTGCAAACCTGCTCGCGCGCCAGCCCGGCCATGACGAAGGTGGTGAGGGTCAAAAAGCCGGTAGTGAAATAGGCTGCGTAAGGAGCGCGCCCGGTTAACAATTCCACCAGCAGCGTTGGCGCATCAACCCAGTACGCTGTGAAGGTGAAGCCCGTCCACACCGCCACCAGCAACCACAGCGCGTAGGTGCTGCCTTTTTTAAGCAGCTTTTCGCGGTTCCACGGCCCTCGATCCAGCCGCAACCGTGCTGGCCGGTCCCCTTGCACCCAGTGTTCGATCATCATGTACAGATCCGTCCACAGGGTTTGAAAGCAGAAGTAGCCGCACCAGACCCGGCCTGCCAAACCGGTGACGAAAAACAGCAGCATGGCGAAGATGACCAACACTCCGGCCAGCCAGAAAATATCCTGCACCTGAATGGTCAGGCTAAAAATGTAGAAATGCCGTCCCGGCAAGTCATACAGCACCGCCTGATCTGGCGCATTGGGACGATCCCAACGCACCCAGGGCAACAAGTAATAGATAGCATAGGCCAGTGCTAAAACACCGGTTTTCAGGTTGCGAAACCGCCCCTTCACCGAGCGCGGATGAATTTGAATGCGTTTCTGATACAGCTGAACGGTGTCTTCGGACATAAGCCACCCAGGAAACGTGAAACGGCGTAAATCGTGATGATGGGCGTCTCGGATCACTGGCGTCATTGCGATCCGTCAACCGCGCGCAGCGCCGTGGTTTTTATAGAGAACCCAACAGCGGTTCAATCCAGCTCCAGGCGCGGAAACGATTCACCCCCCAATGGGTGGGGGGTGAATGTCCGGCCCTTATCTTAGGCCCTTTTGCAGCCCGTAAACGGGACTTTTTAGCACACCGCAAGTTGCTGCTCAGCGCCAACGGCTACCCTGCTTATTTGGCTCCGGCCAATTGATGTACGTAAACCGCCAGCAGTTTGACATCATCCGCGCTCAGGCGCTCCTTCCAGGGTGGCATGATGCGCGTGTTGTTAACTCCAGTACTGACAAAGGCTTTAATCGCTTCTTTCTTCTCTGGCAGGGTTTTCTGCGCTGGCACATTCACGATAGCCCAGATTTTATCGGTCAGATTGGCTGAACCTTGCGAGGGCAAGCCTTTACCATCCGCGCCATGGCAATAATAGCAACCGCCAACCTGGCCATGGAAAATCTCCTGGCCCCGGGTGGCCGCCTCGCTCGGCGGTGCCTCATTCGCCATGGTCAATACATATTCAGCCACATCATCCAACTGTTCCGGCTGCAACACAGCACCATAGGGCGGCATATAGCCTTTGCGACCACCGATGAGTGTTTCATGAATGCGGTCCATGCTGCCGCCCCAGAGCCAGTCATTGTCGGTGAGGTTGGGATAGACGCCGATGACTCCCTGGCCACCACGCCCATGACAGGCAGCGCAGTTGTCGCCGAATAAACCCTTGCCGACTGAGCGCACAAATTCCATCATCTTGGGGTCCTTGACGATGCTGTCAAAGCTGGCGGCGCGCACCTTCTCCAGCATTGCTTTACGCTGTGCGTTGTTGGCAGCGACGTCCAGCTCCGCCGCCAGCCGGGAGCGGGTATTCCAGCCTTGCTCTTTCTTCTCGACCTTGCCGGTGGCTTTATCGGTCACTGTGTACTCCACCGTACCGATCCCCTTCAGCCATCCCTGCCCCACGGGCCAGGAGGGGTAGTAAACCCAGTACAGCACGGCGAACAACACGGTGCCGTAGAAAGACCACAGCCACCAGCGCGGTAAGGGATTGTTGTATTCCTGCAAATCGCCATCCCAGGCATGGCCGGTGGTTTGCACCGCACCGGATTTTTGTTGGATATTTGTCGTGTCACTCATTGTCCATCACCTTGCGGGATTGGGTTTCCATCTGCGTTCGCGCCGCGCCGCCAGCCGTATCGGACCTCTCGGATCGATCTGGTTCATCGTCATCAAACGGGATGTATTTATAGGATTCCAGCCGCTGGCCGCGTTTCTTTCCAGTAAAAACATAGAGCAGAACGCCGCAGAAAGCCCCGAAAAACAGAATCAGCGCTAGCGGCTTGGAGTTCTCCATGCGGGTGAACCATAACAGCCAGTCGAACATGACGCGGTAACTCCAGCCCGCTGCTATCAAACCTAGGCAGCGGGCTTTGGGTGGTTAGCGAAACTTGACGAAGGCGTCGTCGTTGTATTGGCTGAAATCCACCATGGTCCCCAGCGACTGTAAATACGCGATTAGGGCATCCATTTCCGTCACGCGACCAGGCAGGCCATCAAAGTTTTTATCGCGGGCCTCTTGCAACAGAATCTCCTGCGCCCGATGAATGTCGAGCCGTTCCGCCACCGCCTGGCCGAACTTCTTCACATTGGCTTCGTACTCCTGTTGAGTCAGGGAGTACGGCACCCCGGTCGCCCGTAACGCCCGCATCCGACTGCCGACATCCTCTGTAACCAGATCCGTGGTCAACAACCACGGATAGTTGGGCATGATGGATTCCGGCACCACTGAGCGCGGCGCGATGAGATGCTGCACATGCCACTGATTGGAGTATTTATTACCGAGCCGCGCCAGATCAGGGCCGGTGCGCTTGGAACCCCACTGGAAGGGATGGTCGTATTGCGATTCCGCCGCCAGCGAATAATGGCCGTAGCGCAGCCACTCATCGCGGAAGGGACGGATTTGCTGAGAGTGGCACAGATAGCAGCCTTCGCGGACGTAGAGGTCGCGACCCCGTAGCTCCAGCGGGGTATTAGGCCGCACACCCTCCACCTTTTCCACCGTCTCGTTGATGTAAAACAGCGGGACAATTTCCACCAGGCCGCCGATGCTGATGACCACCAGGATCAGCAGAATCATCAGGCCGGAGTTAGTCTCAATATGCTCATGTCGCATGATGGTTGGTTCTCCGAAAGACTGCTCGCTTAGGCCCTGGCCAATTTAGCCGCCAGTTTGGCTTCCACCGCCCCGCGTTCGCGACGGGCCATGCGCACTGTCATGACCATGTTGTAGACCATGACTAGAGCACCGACGACGAAGAACGCCCCGCCCAGCGCGCGCCAGACATACGGCGTATGCATGAACTCAACCGTCTCGATAAAGGTGTAGGCCAGATTGCCGTAATCGTCGAAGCTGCGCAGCATCAGACCCTGGCCGATACCGGCCACCCACAGCGCAGTGATGTAGAGCACGATGCCGATAGTGGCCAGCCAGAAATGGACATAGATCAACTGTTGGCTATAGAGCTTGGTGTCCCACAGCCGAGGGATTAGGTGATAGAACGAGCCAAAGCTCACCAGCGCCACCCAGCCCAGCGCGCCCGAATGGACATGACCCACCGTCCAGTCGGTGTAATGCGACAGCGCATTGACGCTCTTCAGGGACATCAAGGGGCCTTCAAAAGTGGACATGCCATAGAACGACAGAGAGGTAATCAAGAACAACATGACCGGATCGGAACGCAGTTTGTCCCACGCGCCGGAGAGAGTCATGATGCCGTTAATCATGCCGCCCCAGGACGGCATCAGCAGAATCACCGAGAAGGTCGCAGCCAGCGTGGACACCCAATCCGGTAGCGAGGTCCAGTGCAGGTGATGGCCACCCGCCCACATGTACAGGAAGATCAGCGCCCAGAAATGAATGATCGACAGCCGGTAGGAGTACACCGGCCGCCCAGCTTGCTTGGGCACAAAGTAATACATCATGCCCAGGAACGCGGCGGTCAGGAAAAAGCCCACCGCATTATGGCCATACCACCACTGGGTCATGGCATCCTGCACCCCAGAGAACAGGCTGTAGGATTTGGTCAGGCTGACCGGCACCGCCAGATTATTGAAGATGTGCAGCAGGGCCACCGCCAAAATGAAGGCCAGATAGAACCAGTTGGCCACGTAAATGTGCGGCTGGCTGCGGCGGCGCAGGGTTTCCACATAGACCGCGAAATAGGAAACCCAGACCAAGGTGATCGCGATGTCCAGCGGCCACTCAAATTCAGCGTACTCGCGACCCTGGGTAATGCCCGATACATAACTGAGCGCGCCCAGTGCCACGCCCGCTTGCCAACCCCAGAACGTAAACTCCGCCAGCCAGGGAAAAGCCAAACGGGCCTGGGAAGTCCGCTGCACGATGTAATAGGAGGTGGCGAACAACGCGCACCCGCCGAAGCCGAAGATGACTAGCGTGGTATGCACCGGGCGCAGCCGCCCAAAAGTCAGTTGGGGAATATCGTAATTGAGGAACGGCCAGGCCAGTTCACTGGCAATATAAACGCCAACGGACATGCCGATGACCGCCCACACCATCGCCATGATGGTGAACTTGCGCACGATGTCGTAATTGTATTGCTCGACTGGCAGCGCCGCGCTTTGGGCCATATCCAAGCTTTGGGCCATATCCAAGCCTCCTTAAGAAGCCATGGGGATGAGAATTTTTCCAGCGTTTTTCTACAATTGCATCCAAAGGGGAAAAACGCGCCGGGTGCGTCAAAGTGACGCACTATTCTACTAATATCTGGCGGGTTTTCTCAATGCGGATTCACCCGTTGGAGTGAATAAAGACCGTACCAGCAGCGCGCCATCGCTACTGCATCAAAGCATGCTGTGCCAAAGCGCCAGCAGTGGACCATTAGCGTAATGATCGACCATCAGCGCGGCAAACAGGCTGAACAAATAAACGATGGAAAACCGGAAGGTGGGCATCGCCAGGCGGTCGTCGCGGGTGACGAACCAGCGGATGGCAAAGCCTAAAAAACGTCCGCTCAATAACAAAGCGCCAACCAGGTAGAGCACCCCACTCATCCCAGTCAGGAAAGGCAGCAGGGAAATCGGCAGCAGCAACCAGGTGTACAGCAGGATTTGCAGCCGGGTGAAGGCAATGCCATGTGTGACCGGCAGCATGGGGATGTCGGCCTTGGTGTAGTCCTGACAGCGGTGAATAGCCAGCGCCCAGAAATGGGGCGGGGTCCACACGTAGATAATCAGGAATAGCAACAGGGCACCAGAATCCAGCTGGCCGGTCACAGCTGTCCAGCCCAGCAAGGGCGGTGCCGCGCCCGCCGCGCCACCGATGACGATATTTTGCGGTGTGGCGCGCTTGAGAAACCGGGTGTAGATCACCGCATAACCGAGCAGCGACGCCGTGGTCAGTACAGCGGTCAGCCGATTGGTGAACACCAGCAGCAAGCCCAGGCCGAGCAGTCCAAGCACTAGGGCGAAAACGAGCACTTGGCTGGTGTCCAGATGACCGCTGGGCAATGGCCGTCGGCAGGTGCGAGCCATCACTGCGTCCGCCCCGCAGTCGGCTAAATGGTTGAGCGCGGCGGCGGAACCCGCCAGTAACGCGATACCCAAAGAGCCGAACAGCAAGATCGGCCACGGCACCCAATCCGGCGTGGCCAGCAACATGCCGACCAGGGCGGTAAAGATCATCAGAGCAACGACTTTGGGCTTGGTCAGTTCCAAATAGTCGCGCCAATGGCCGCTGCGGATCGACGCCAGCGACGCGGCTGTGGTCAACATGGCGCGCCCTCCGTTTGCAAGTGATGATTCAGCATAACCAGCGCCAACAACAACAGCGCCGCCCCACCGGTATGCGCCACCGCCACCGCCAGCGGTAAATGGAGCAATACATTGGCCACACCCAGGCTGATCTGGATCATGAGCAGGATCGCAATGGCACCGCCGAGACCGCGCGCAGTACGGTTCGGTGCCGCCACAAGCAAGCGGATGCTTAACCCGCCCAAAGCCAAAGTCACCACCAACGCCCCCAGTCGGTGCATAAAATGCAGCGTGACGCGGGCATCATTAGTCAGCACTCCGCCCTCATAGGACACGCCAAGACCCCGCCACGGCGTAAACGCTTCTCGAAAATCCATGGGCGGCCACCACTGAGTTTGACAGGTGGGGAAGTCCGGGCAGGCCAGCGCAGCGTAATTGGCGCTGGTCCAACCGCCCAGGATGATCTGCGCCGCCAGCAGCGCCAGCCCTAACCCGGCGTAACGGCGCAACAGCCGCTGCTCTGCGGTGGAAACTGGCTGGGTTTGCCAGTGGCGTTGGTCGAGCAGCAACCAAGCCAACAGTCCCAAGGTGGTCAGCCCACCGAGCAGATGCGCCACCACAATCACCGGTTTTAACTGCCAGGTGACCGTCCACATCCCCAACAGCGACTGCAACCCGATCAAAACGAGCAACGCCAGTGGCAACCCCACCGGTTGCGCGGGATCACGCCGCTTGCGCCATGCCAGGATCGCCAGCGCCAATACCAGCAGACCCAGGCTACCGGCGGCATAGCGGTGAATCATCTCCTTCCAGGCCTTAACTGGCTCCACCGGGCGTTGCGGATAAGCCGCATTGGCCTCCGCCAGGTGATGCGGCTGCACGGGCACGAGCCACCGACCATAACAGCCCGGCCAGTCCGGGCAGCCCAGGCCGGCGTTCGATAAGCGAACATAAGCGCCCAGCAGCACCACCGCAAAAGTTAGCGCCAACGCGGCTCCCGTTAACCGCTGGAAAAGCGTCCACTCCATACGCATGGCGCTCATCCGATCTTGGAGAGCCGCAACAAACGCTGCAAATCCTTCAGGATGCCGCGCGTCGCGCCTGCGCCGGGATAGCGCATGACCAGATTGCCAAGGGGATCCACCAGATAAATACGGTCCGACTCAGTCAAAGGCGGAAACGCCGCTGCTAATTCCGCCCAAGTGGCCGCATTAGCCACGCCGACGGCCAGGGCGGGCTGCTCCTGCGCCAGCCACTGGCGCAAATCGGCGTCCGGTGCCTGCGTCAACAAAAGCAGCGGCCGCACCCGCTCCCTTTCCTTGCCCAGCGCCAGCCGCGTCTGCCGCAGATCAAAGACAGCCGACCGGCATGAAACAGCGCAGCCCGGCGCGGAATTGACGTAGATCAGCGACCAGCGACCCCGCAAGGCGGCAATATCCAGCCGCTGGCCGTCTGGCGTGATGAAGGCCAACGCTATCAGCGGCCGCGCTGGATGCAGTAAATCCCCATGCTGCCCCGCAGCGCTGGATTGCCAATGGCCCGCCAACCACCAGGCCATCCCCAGCGGCGCGGCGAAACAGCTCACAATCCCCAGCAACACCAAGCGCCCGCGCCACTGCACCGGCCAAGCCCTGGTGGTTTTCAGCCCGGTTTCCCGGGCTACGGCGGAATGGCTCATGCTCTCCTCATACGGTGAGAATAGCTGCGCTGACCATCGAGTTTTGATCCATCCGCCAGGCGCTAACGACGCTCTGGAGCGGTGGGCGATACCCGGCGGGTGTGGGCGGCAATAAACAGCGCCAGCAAGGTGGCGGCCAAGCCGAACCACTGAACGGCATAGCCGTAATGACGTTCCGGCCCGAACCCGCCAAAGCGCGGTTGCCACTCCCGCATATAACCGCCTGGCGCGTCTGGCTCCAGCAGAATTAGGGCGGGTCGCAACGCATAACCCAACCAGGCGGCGGCCTGTGCATAATCCACCGCCAGCACCACCCACGGTCCATGCGGGGTCGGCTCCAGTTCCGCTCCCAAGCGTAGCCCTGGATTGGCTGGTTGTCCCAACCAGCCCTGCACGGTCACCCGGTCGGTCGATGTCGCTAGTTCTGGCGCGGCTTGGCGCGACGCGCCCAGCGCGATCCAGCCCCGGTTGACCAGAATGGCGTCACCAGCCGCCAGCCGCAGCGGGGTTAAGACGTGATAGCCCGGCTGACCCGCGCGCAATTGATTATCCAACAGCAGGTGATGGACGGCGTCATAATGGCCGGTGACTGACACCCGGCGGTAGCGATTGGCTGGATCCGCCACGTCCACCTCCGCTAAAGGCAGCGCCGGTTGGGCGGAGCGCGCGGCGAACGCGGCTTGCCACTCCGCTTTCTGCCGCGCCCGCTCCAGTTGCCAGCAGCCCAAGGCCAGCAACGTTGGCAGCAAAACCAACACCACCGAGGTCGCCGCCCAACCTGGCTTAAAGCGCCAGTGGCCTAACCGCATTGGCACTCAGCGCCCCACCGTACCCGTTATACTGCCCATCATCATCTGGCTCCACTGGAATGCACGCCTATGTTCAAAGCTCTGGTCGTTGTGCTGTTGGTGCTGATTGTCGCCAGCCTGGCGTCCGGCTTAGTATTCATCATTCGGGACCGGGGCCAAGGTGCGCGCGCTGTCAAAGCGCTTACAGTGCGGGTGGCGTTATCATTCGGGCTGTTTGCGCTGGTGCTGCTCGCTTACGCCATCGGCTGGATTGAACCGCTTCGGTGACCGCCCACTGTTCACAACCAATAGACGAAAATGAATAAGCCTAACCACACCACATCTACGAAATGCCAATACCAGGCCGCCGCCTCAAAGGCGAAATGCCGGTGCGGTGTAAAATGACCAGCGAGGCCGCGTAGCAAGATAATAGTCAGGGTGAGTGCGCCGATCGTAACGTGCAGGCCGTGAAAACCGGTCAGCAGAAAAAAGGTGGAGCCGTAGATGCCGCTGCCCAAGGTGAGATTGAGATCGGCAAAGGCGTGGCGATATTCGACCACTTGCAACAGCAGAAACAGCACGCCCAGACCGACGGTCGCGGCCAGACCCAGCAACCATTGGCGGCGGTGACCTTCCACCAGCCCCCAGTGCGCCCAGGTAAGCGTCGCCCCGCTACTCAACAAAATCAATGTATTCAGGGCGGGCAAGCCCCACGGGTGCATGGGTGCGAAAAAGCCGCCCACCCCTTCCGGCCCATTGGTCGGCCAAGCCGCCTCGTAGTGAGGCCAGAGTAGACGCTGAGTTAAGACGCTATGGCTGGTCTCGCCACCTAGCCACGGCACCGCATACTGGCGAGCGTAAAACAGCGCTCCGAAGAAAGCGGCAAAAAACATGACTTCGGAAAAGATGAACCAGCCCATGCCCCAGCGGAAGGAGCGGTCCATTTGGGCGCTGTAAAGGCCGCGCTGGCTTTCCCGCACCACCGCGCTAAACCAGCCGAACGCTGCGCCCACTATCACCGCCACGCCGCTCAGTAACAGCCCGTTGCCGCCGCCATTCAGCGTATGCGCGCCTCCCAGCATCACGGTAAACAGCCCGACCGATGTGATAATCGGCCAGATGCTCTGCGGGGGTACATAGTAAGGCGCAGATTCCGGGCCAGGCGCGCTTTCACCGACCTGCATCACATTGTGTCTCCTCTGGTCACCCTGGTTTCAAGGCCAAATCAAGGGCGGTTGCCTTAGCCGCCGATATGGTCCAGCTTGAAAAAGGTGTAAGACAGCGTCACGGTGTGCACCTCCGGCGGTAATTCTGGATCAATGAGGAAGACCACCGGCATGGTCCGCTCCTCGCCCGGTTTGAATTCTTGGCGCGAGAAGCAGAAGCATTCGAGTTTTTGAAAATGCCGCGCCGCCAACCCCGGCGTCACGCTGGGAGCCGCCTGCCCAACCAGCAGCTGATCGGTCAAGTTGCGGGCCAGATAGGTGGTTCGGTAATACTGACCAGGATGCACCTGCATCCGAGTGACCTGTGGCGCGAAGTCCCACGGCGCGCCAGCATTGAGGGTGGCGACAAACTCCACCGTGATGGTGCGGCTTTCGTCCACCGCCAGCGGTCGCGCCACCGCCGCCCGACCGCTGGTCTTGCCGTTCAGACCGGTGACTTGGCATAGCACGTCATACAGCGGCGCGAGCGCGAAGCCAAAAGCGAACATCGCCACCACCACCCATAACAAGCGCCGCACCACCCGCCGATTGGCCGCTGCGCGCAACGCCACCTGCACCGAGGTATCCAGCGCCTCAGCCTCGCGCAATGGGCTTTGGGTATTCACTCTGGGTACGTCCACTCGTTGGGCCTCGATCAGTCCACCACGGGCGGTGTGGTGAAGGTGTGATACGGAGCTGGCGACGGCACGGTCCATTCCAGCCCGTGCGCGCCTTCCCAAACTTGGGCGTCGGCAGGCTGGCCACCACGAATGGTTTGAATCACGTTGTACAGAAACAAAAGCTGCGAAAAGCCGAACAGGAACGCGCCGACGGTGGAAATCATATTAAATTCGGTGAATTGCAGAGCGTAATCTGGAATGCGGCGCGGCATCCCGGCCAGGCCGAGAAAATGCTGTGGGAAAAACAGCACGTTGACGCCGACCACTGACAGCCAAAAGTGCAGCCGACCCATGCGTTCATTAAGCTGATGCCCAGTCCATTTCGGCAACCAGTAATAGACGGCCGCCATGATTGAGAACACCGCGCCTGGCACCAACACATAGTGAAAATGTGCCACCACGAAATAGGTATCGTGATACTGATAATCGGCGGGCACCATAGCCAGCATGACCCCGGATAAACCGCCGATGGTGAACAAAATGACGAAGGCCACTGCAAACAGCATGGGGGTTTCAAAGGTCATCGCGCCGCGCCACATCGTGGCCACCCAGTTAAACACCTTCACCCCGGTCGGCACGGCAATCAACATGGTCACATACATAAAGAATAATTCACCACGTAGCGGCATTCCCACCGTGAACATGTGATGCGCCCAGACCAGGAACGACAGCAGGGCAATGGAGGCCGTGGCGTAGACCATGGAGGCATAACCAAACAGCGGCTTGCGGGCGAAGGTGGGAATGATCTGGGAGATAATGCCAAACGCCGGCAGGATCATGATGTACACCTCGGGATGGCCGAAAAACCAGAAGATATGCTGAAACATCACCGGATCGCCGCCGCCGCCGGCGTTGAAAAAGGAGGTCAGGAAAAACTTATCCGTCAGCAGCATGGTGACGGCACCCGCCAGCACGGGCATCACAGCAATCAGCAAAAACGCGGTAATCAGCCAAGTCCACACGAACAACGGCATTTTCATTAGTGTCATGCCCGGCGCGCGCAGATTGAAGATCGTGGCGATAACGTTGATCGCGCCCATGATCGAGGAGATTCCCATCATGTGAATGGCCAGAATCACATAGGGAAACGCCTGACCGGTCTGCAAGGCCAAGGGCGGATACAAAGTCCAGCCCCCCGCCGGGCCGCCACCGGGCATAAACAGGGTGGATAGCAGCAACGTGAAGGCAAACGGCAAAATCCAGAAGGACCAGTTGTTCATCCGGGGCAGCGCCATATCGGCCGCGCCAATCATGAGCGGAATCTGCCAGTTCGCCAGACCGACGAACGCGGGCATCACCGCGCCGAAAATCATCACCAGCGCGTGCAGAGTGGTGAGTTGGTTGAAAAAGTGCGGATCCACCAGTTGCAAGCCCGGCTGAAACAGTTCGGCGCGAATCAGCAGCGCAAAGCTGCCGCCGACAAAGAACATGATTAATGAAAACAATAGGTACAGCGTGCCGATGTCCTTGTGATTGGTGGTCAAGAGCCAACGGCGCAGGCCATACCCTGGACCCGCATGGCTATCATGCGCGGCCGTGGCCGGATAGGTTGCCAAGGTGCTCATCACTGACCTCCGTTAGCCACTTGGGCCGTGATGGGATTGGGGGCTTTATTGCTTTCCACCCACTGCCGAAACTCGGCTTCGGGAACCGCCTCCACCACCACCGGCATAAAGCCGTGATCCCGCCCGCATAGCTCGGCGCACTGCCCGCGATAGACGCCGGGCTTTTCAATCAGCGTCCACGACTCATTGATGAAGCCGGGGATGGCGTCGCGCTTCCAGCCCAGCGCGGGCACCCACCAGGAATGAATGACATCGGCCGCCGTGGTCAGAATGCGGATTTTCTTACCGACTGGCACTACGAGCGGCCGATCCACCGCCAGCAAATAGGTGGCGTCCTTGGCTGCGTTGTTGGCAATCTGCGCACGTGGCGTAGCGAGCGTGCTGAAAAAATCGATGCCTTCATTCAAATATTCATAACGCCAGCGCCACTGATAGCCCGTCACTTTAATGGTCAACTCGGCATCGCGCGCATCGGCTAGGCGAATCAGGGTTTTAGTAGCGGGAACCGCCATGGCTACCAAAATGAGAATGGGCGCTAAGGTCCAGAGCACCTCGACCAAAGCGCTTTCGTGAAATTGGGCAGCCACCGCGCCTTGTGACTTGCGGTGATGGTAAATCGACCAGAACATGACGCCAAACACCGCAACGCCAATGGCTACGCAAATCCAGAACACCAGCATATGCAGGTCGTACACTTCCCGGCTGATCGCCGTAACACCCGGCGTCATATTCAAACCGAATTCAGCGCGAACACCGGCGCTCCACATCGCTAGAGCAAAAACCAGAACTGCTCCGGTTCCGCGTAGGATGTATCTGTGGGCCATAGTGTTCCTCCTGTTGATTCTAATTAACAATTAGACCGCTCAGGAAATTTTGTCAATGCCTGGTAACTCGCGGCGTGAGTTTTAACTTTTAAGTGATTGGTTTTCATAAAATATGATCTGCTTGGGCGCGCAGTGATCATCTACCGCGCGATTGATTTTTCTTGCAATTAAAACTGAGGTGGGCGTCTTGATGGGCATTAAGGCTTTGCGCCGCGCGGCGGCTAAAGCATACGGGTATGCGGCTCTATATGAAGGAGGTTGATTGCAAGAATTTGGGCATGGTTCAAGCGGGCGGTTTGGAGCGTCGCAGTTGGGATAGCGGAAAGACCGCCGAGCCGGTGGCGCGGGCCTGGTCGAGTGCGGCCCCCCAGGCATGGCCATACACAACCTCGCAACTGACTGGCAATAAACCGTCGGCGCGGCGGCGGTGTTCGTAGGCTTGACGCAGCGCCCGCCAACGGCCCTGCCCGGTCAGGCCGCGCGCGCGGTCTACCAGGGCGTTGGTCGCGCCAAGCGCCTTCAGATCACGTAGTAACGGATCCAGGGTGGCATAGGTCAACGTCAGGCGCTCCACATCCATGACCGGCTCGGCCAGCCGCGCCCGCAATAAGGCATCGCCCACATCGTGCATATCGAAAAAGACCTGGACATGCGGATCGGTGTCGGCGGCCGCCCAACTCTGGCGCAATTCCTGGAGCGTATCCGGTCCCAAGGTACTAAACAGCAACGCTCCACCGGGTCTGAGGACACGCTGGAATTCCGTGAATACCCGATCCAGATCGAGCGTCCAGGGCAACGCCAGATTCGAGAAAATCAAATCGTAACTGGCGGCTGGCAGAGGCAGAGCTTCCGGCTCAGCGACGACGCCGTGTACGGTGCGCAGCCAGGGTGTGTGGCGGCGCACCAACGCGACCAGGGCTGGGACTCGCTCCAGCACCGTGAGCCGCGCCTTACGGTATTTTTTCAGCAAAGCCGCCGTGCAGTACCCCGCGCCACAGCCAACCTCCAAAATCGTGGTCGGCCGCAAGGTCATCAGCTCCAACCGCTCCAGCAGCCGTTGGCCAATCTCCCGATGTAAGAACGCCGCCTGCTCGTAGCCGACGGCGGCGCGCTGTAACCGTTGGCGCAAGCGCGCCTGATCCAGGGCAAAAGACGATTCACTGCGTGTTTCAGCCATCCAGAAAAGCCTCAAGCTGGGCTACAAACTCAACTGCGTGCGAGAGAAACGGCGCATGACCGGCGTGGGCGAAGCAATACCATTGGGCGTGGGGCAGCCAATCCCGCAGCACCTGACCCGTCGCTGCGGGAGTTAACTGATCGCGCTGCCCCATCAATAACAGCGTGGGGTGAGTGATGCGCGGGACATCGGCGCGCAAATCCGCCGTTTCCAAAATCGTTAAGCCCTGTTCCAGCGCCATCTGATCTGGATCGCCACGCTGGAATAAGAGCGCCTTGAGCTGGCGCAACTGGGCGCTGGCGCGTGCGCTGCCGTAGGTCTCCAGCGCGATGAAGCGTTGCAGCACCGCTCGATAATCTTGCCGCAATTCTTCAGCGAAGCGCCGCAACACCAGCGGCGCAATGCCATACGGCCAGTCCGGTCGCTGCATAAAGCAGGGCGTCGTGCTTACCAACACCAATCGCGTAACCCGTTCCGGGGCTGTGAGCGCCAGATGCTGCGCTACCAAGCCTCCCAGCGACCAGCCGACCCAGGCCGCGCGCGGTGGCGTCACGGCGCACACCGCCGCACTCAGATCGGCCAAACCAGGGCCCGCCACCACGGTGCGACTATAGCCGTGACCGGGCAAATCCAGCAGAGTGACCCGGTAACGGCGTTGCAGCGACGCGACCACCTCCTGCCAAATACCGGAGTGCATTCCCCAACCGTGCACTAGCACCACATCAGGCCCGGCACCGACAGTGTGATGATAGAGAGTCTCGGACATGTTAACGTACGCTCATTTCCATATAGGACATATTCAATAAGTACTTTATCAAAAGTTCAACCAGCCCTAAAGTCTCTAAGTATTTGAAAATATTGGGTCATAATACCAGATAACTTTGGATTAACTACTTATTTAAGGACATCGCCATGATCGCCACTGCCACCATTTTCGACAGCGCGGACGTGCTGGCCTTCTGGTTCGCGCCAACGACACGGCCACTCTGGTTCGCTTCAACCTCAGAGTTTGACGTAGCCTTAAAAGATGCGTTTCTGGCGACTTACCGCGCCGCCGCCGCCGGTCAGCTACAGCATTGGGAAACTACCACCGATGGCGCGTTAGCGCTCGTTATTGCGCTGGATCAGTTTCCATTGAATATGTTTCGCGGCCAACCAGACAGCTTTGCTACAGAAGACGCCGCGCGCGCGGCAGCCGATTGCGCTATCACCCACGGTTTCGATCACATGTTGCCGCCCGATCAGCGGCAGTTTCTGTATCTGCCGTTTATGCACAGCGAAACCCTGAGCGATCAGGAGCGTTCAGTACAGTTTTATCAGCAACCCGGCCTGGAAGACAACTTGCGTTTTGCCCGCCATCATCATGCGCTGATTGAACGCTTTGGCCGCTTCCCGCACCGGAACGCCATTCTGGGGCGAATCAGCACCCCGGAGGAATTGGCTTACCTAGCCTCGCCCGGTGCCTTTCAGGGCTAGATCGTTGTGCGGCTAGGCAACGGAATTTAACGATATTCAGGCTCTTTATCGCGGCGGACGAACCCCACCGTGCTACTCGGCAACGGCCTCTCGGTGATTATTGCCCTGCGCACGGCGGCCAGCCCGCAAGTCAATGCCTTTGCACTCATCATCTCCCAACCCGGAGTTGCCTAGTCATGCCTGATGCTTCCCGTTTTCCCACCGACTTTCTTTGGGGCGCGGCCACTTCCGCTTACCAAGTTGAGGGATCGCCACTGGCCGACGGCGCTGGGCCGAGCATCTGGCACCACTTCGCGCATACTCCCGGCCGGGTCTTTCAAGACGAGACCGGTGACTTGGCTTGCGATCACTACCGTCGCTATCGACAAGATCTGGGCCTGATGCGGGAATTGGGTCTGAACGCCTACCGCTTTAGCGTATCCTGGAGCCGGGTGCTGCCCACCGGCCGCGGGTGCATTAACCCGCAAGGCCTGGGTTTTTACGAGCGCTTGGTGGATGGGCTGTTGGATTGCGGCATTCAGCCGATGCTCACCCTGTTTCACTGGGATTTACCGGCGGCCCTGGATCACCTGGGCGGCTGGCTGAATCCGGACAGCGCCTACTGGTTCGCCGATTACGCGCGCGTGCTGTTTCAGGCGTTGGATGATCGGGTGAAGCTGTGGGTAACGCTGAATGAGCCCTGGGTGGTGGTGGATAGCGGCTATCTGCGCGGCATTTTGGCTCCAGGCCAACGCAATCCTTACGCCGCGCCTGTCGCTACGCATCACCTGCTGCGGGCCCACGCCGCCGCAGTCCAAACTTACCGGGCTGAAGGACGGCATCAGATCGGGCTGGTGGTCAATCTGGAACCCAAATATCCCGCCGACGAAACGGTCGAGGATTTGAACGCTACCATGCGGGCCGATGCCTACTTCAATCGGCAGTATCTCGATCCGGTATTTCTGGGCCGCTATCCGCCGGAACTGGCCGAAATCTTTGGCCCGGCCTGGCCCGCGTTTCCGCCGAGCGATCTCGATTTTATCAGCCAGCCGCTGGATTTTCTGGGCGTGAATTATTACAGCCGCCAAGTGGTGCGCCACGCACCAGAGGTCTGGCCGCTGCAAGCGACCGGCGTCCCTCAGCTTGGCCGTATGCACACCGCGCTAGATTGGGAGGTGTATCCACCGGGATTAACCGACATCCTGCAATGGATCAGCCACCGTTACGGCTCAATCCCGCTGTACATCGCCGAAAATGGCGCAGCCTTCTACGATCCGCCGCAGGCGGATGACCTGGTGGAGGATACCTTACGCTGCCGTTACTTGCGCGATCACTTGGGCGCGGCGCTGGCCGCCTTGCGGGCGGGCGTGGATTTGCGGGGTTATTTCGCCTGGTCGCTATTGGATAACTTTGAGTGGGCCTACGGTTACTCCAAACGCTTTGGGCTGATTCATGTCGATTACGCCACCCAACAACGCACACCCAAGGCCAGCGCCCGGTTCTACACCGAAGTGATTCGCAGCGGAGGCGCGAATCTGCGCACTGCGACCGATTAAGCGCGGCAGCGCCGCCCTAAGGCTCACTTGCCTGCGGCGCTGTTCAGCACACGCCTAACCCAATTCCAGCACATCGCCATTGCCTAGGAACAAATCGGTCTGCGAGCCGTGGCGCGCGCTGCCGCGCTGCACAGGCAAGCCGAGTTCCACCATGCGCGCCACCGCACGCTGTCCCGTGCAATGGTTGCACGCCAGCTTGGCGATGGCGTAACCGCGCAAGCGCTCGATGATCTGCTCGCGCGCCTCATCCCAATCATCCAGCGGGGCAATGTGCAAGCCGCCGTAGAGCGCATGGATGCGCTCTCCGCCGGTGAAGGCGTGACGGGCGTAATCCAGCAGATGAAGCACGCCGCCGTGGCCGCAGCCGGTCACCATGGCCAGACCGTGATCCTGGAGATGGGCGTACAACACGTTCTCGCCCCCCACCTGAAGCAGCGTATTCATCGGGAAATTGACGAGCGCCAGACCGTCGAACAAGATCAGTGGCGCAGCGCTGGCGACCGTCATCACCGTTCCCGTGTGGCCTTGCTGGCGAATCAGATCAAAGCCTGCCGCATGAAAACCTTCGGGAACGTAGAGGGTGATACCGGGACTGTGTTTGAGGGTGGAGCCGATGCCCCAGAAGTGGTCGAAATGCTCATGGCTGATGATGAGGGCCTCGATCTGGCCTTCCCGCAACAGCTGGTCGACGCCTTCCTCGGCAAAACGGCGGTCCATCCAGGCCGGATTCCAGCCGGTGTCAAACAACAGGCGGCGCACGGTTCCATCGCTTTGCTCGGCTTCCAGCAAGGCCGAAAAGCCGGCGGCATTGTCCGCGTGAAGCGCGCCGAACGGCGGCCAGGGGATGGCGTATTGATCGGTTGCAGCCCCGCCCGCTTCGCGGATATCACCGAACACGGTATCGGTGTCGAACCAGCCGGTTTCGGAAATACAGCGAATGGTAAGTCGTTTTAGAACACCGATATCTAGTGTTGAGGTCGTAGCCATAGCGCTGCCCTCTAGCTTGTTGATCTATTACTTATTGATCTATTAATGGTGATGGTGGTCGCCAGGCCCACAGAGCTCCGCGCCAGTCGGCAGCGCGCCTTGCAGATACGCAGCCACGGCCTGGTCAGGATCCGTTTCCACCGTCGTCAGTGCGATGATGCCTTTGGCGGCTAACCGGTGGTGCAAGCCCGGCCCCATGCCCCCGGCAATCAGCACCTGGATGCCATCCAGTGGGTGCGGCGCGTGTGGCGCGCTTTGGTGAAAAGACTGTTCTATCGGCAATTCAAGCAACGTCTTACCCGCCACCTGACCTTGTGCAAGGTCGTAAACCCAGAACTTGCGGCACTTGCCCGCATGTTCAGTAATGGTGCGTCGATTCTGACTGGTCACAGCAATTTTCATGGCAACCTCTTTGGGAAAAAAGGATGGAACAGCAACGCCATCAGTCGCCACCTACTCATGTACACTTTGGTGTTAGCCTTGACCGCACCGCGTGAGCGCCCGTTGCTTATGAACGTTGTTTCGTTACGCGAATCCTTGAGGGAAGAAACAACCTGCCGCCACTGCACTGCGCGCCATGTAGCTCTCTTTTCCGGCTTGCAGGACAGCGACCTCCAATACATTCAGCAACCGATCAAGGAGATCAGCCTCGCGCCGCAAGACACGCTCTACCGCTTGGGCGAACGGGGCGAGACGCTCTTTACGCTCCGCAGCGGCCTCATGAAGTTGTTGCAATATCTGCCCGATGGTGGCCAGCGCATCGTACGCCTGCTCAAGGACGGCGACGCCCTCGGCCTGGAAACGCTGGTCGAGCAGCCCTATCAACATGATGCCATCGCCCTGACCGACTGCACCCTGTGCGCCATTCCCGCGCAAGTCATCGAGCAGTTGGGGCAAGAACAGCCCAAGCTATACCGAGAACTGATGCGCCGCTGGCAGCAGGCGTTAAGCGAGACCGATACCTGGCTCACCCAATTCACCACCGGCACCGCCCGACAGCGCGTCGCGCGGCTGCTGTTGCGCCTGGCCTGCCCCGCGCGGGAAAGCCACCTGCCGCTGTTTGGGCGCGAGGATATGGGCGCGATGGTGGGACTCACCACCGAAACCGTCAGCCGCACCATTGCCGAATTGCGTCGGCAAGGCATCCTGCGCGATCAGGGACCCCATCTGCACCAGTGCGACCGTGACACGCTACGCCGCATCGCCGACGGCGAGGAATGAGCAAGGCGCTTCAGCGTACCGGGTTGCCTTGCCATTGCTGAGCTTTCTTCATCCCTAGTTTGCCGCCGATGCGACCGCCAGCGCATTGCGGATTCGCAAGAGCACTTCCCTCATCTCGCCGCGCGCCATGGCGCAGTGCGACCTATTCCGGCACGCAGATCTGCCCCCGCCCAACCGCCACCAAAGTACGCACTGCCAGTGCGGCCACCACCAGCGACAGCACGGCCAGCAAGCCAAATCCCAGGAATTTGAAGAAAGGTTCCGGCACTCGCGCACTCATGATCAAGGTCGCCAGTGTCAACGCCGCCAGCGGGAACGAGTATGCCCAGGCGGCAATGAAGAACGGCAGCCGCAGGAAACGCACAGCGTTGCTCGCCAGCAGCAAGGCTAAAAACAACGCTGTGTAGTAAAGAATGCGCGCAAAAATATCAACTCCGCCCGTCAGCAGAGTGTATGCGATGAAACCCACTGAGGGCGGTGCCATGAGAATAAACAGAGTGGGCGTCAACCGTGCGGGCAATGGTTCGTGGAAAATCAGCCGGTACAGCACGATGGTCAGCAGCACGATCCAGAACACCAGACCGATGCTGAAGAAAAACCACGACAGTTCCGGCGCGGCCAGATGAACTCCGGCCACCGGCACAATGATATTACCAACCACCGGAATGAACCAGGCGGGATTCGCGTGCTGGATGGTGTAGTGCGTGTGGTGGAGCCAGCTCCCGAAGATCGCCAAGGTCAAGCTCAGATGCAGCGCTGTACCCACCATCCACAATACCCGCGCCAGATCGGGCGCGGCTTCAAGATACGCGATAGCCAGCAACAACAGTGAGATAGAAACGGTGGGGAAAAAGTTGATGCGGATCGGGTGGCGCATCTCTTGACGCACAGCCTGGGGATAACGCAGGGCCTTGAGGGCGTACAACACCAGGAGCAGCCCAAACAGCGCTCCGGCCGCTCCGCGCAAAACCTCGCCGATCAGCGCAGGCATTCCCCATAGAGCGTGGGCCTTCAGCCAAACCAGGGCCAGTCCAGTCGCACCCATAATGATCGAGAACATGGCCACCGGAAAATGTTCGAGTCGTTGCCGAGGGCCCTCTGGGGAGGTGGGAAGCGCGGTGGGCGCTGAAGGGGCGGAGTTCATGGAAGCGGACCTGTGTGCAGAAGGTTGAAGGCGTTTGTGGGTGACCTTTCTGGGACCTCTGGATCAGCCAGCCGCGCCGGAACGATCATTATATTATTATTTTCTAATGTATAAAGCCAAACCGCAAAGCGCTTGCATGCCTGGATTCAGCCCGGCGCGCGCCCGGTTAGGCCGCGTCGGGCAGCGTCCATCAGGCCGTGCGTGCGCGGGTCAACGGCAGCGCTAGCGCTCCGGCCAGCAGGAAGGTCAGCGCCACGCCCAGCAGACCCGCCAGGCCGGTCGCCAACCATTCAGAGGTCACCCCGGCCCACTGATAATCCGCCACCGGCGTCACAAACAGCGGCGCGGCTTCATGCAGCACCTGATAATGAGCCATGACCGCTTCCAGGCCATCCGGCAGCGGTGAGGCGAACGGACTGAGGCAGAGCGCGATTAACAGCGCCGCTAACACAGGCGCAGCGAAACCGCGCTTATCAGAGATCGCGCCAACGGCCGCTGATCGGCCAAACCAAGCCAGCGCCGCGCAGGTGATCAGCGCCTCCCCAATCCCGATCAGCGCATGAACGCTCAGCATGGCCGGCGCTACCTGGGACAGCGGCACCACGCCGTCCAGCGCCAACTCCAGCGAACACGCCAAAGCAGCCAACAGGATGGACCCCCAGCTCGCCAAGGCGGTGGCGATCCACAACCGGCTCGCGCTAGGCGGCAGCGCGCGCAACAGACCCAAACGAAGCCAGCCGCCGAGACCCGCCCCAATCACTGCCATATTCAATAGGTTGGCCCCTAATACATTCAAGCCGCCGTCGGCGAAAACCACCGCTTGAATCGCCACGACCAGCGCCACCGCTAGCACGCCAAACGGCACCCCCAGCAACGCGCTCGCCAGTACACCGCCGAGCAAATGGCCGGAAGTACCTGCACTGATCGGGAAATTCATCATCTGCGCAGCAAAAATAAAAGCGCTGACCGCCGCAAAGCGCAGAGGGTGCGGTTGTTCCGCCGACCGGTAGGCCGCCAACGCCGCGCCAGCTAAGCACAGGCCGCTGACTACGGCGGTCACGGGACAAAGAGGGCCATCAAGCAAGTTTTGCGGGATGTGCATGTACCTAATTCCTGTTCGAGACCATGGAGCCTGGAGCATAGTCCAGAAACAGCAACCCTGCACCCTATCTGGTTACTACCGAACGCGCGCCAACCGCGCACCGCCTTTAGTGGGCTGGCAGATAGAGTTGATCGAACAGGCCGCCATCCTTGAAATGGATCGACTGAGCCTTGGCCCACCCCCCGAATCGCTCGTCGATAGTGAAGAGTTGCAGGCTAGGAAATTGCTCCCGGTAGCGCTCGGCCACCGCCGGATCGCGCGGCCGATAATGATGCTTGGCCGCGAGTTCCTGCGCCGTGGAGCCGTACAGAAATTCCAGGTACGCCTGGGCTACCGCCCGGGTACCGTGCTTATCGGCGATCTGGTCCACCAGCGCCACCGGCGGCTCCGCTAGAATACTGATGGAAGGCGTCACTATCTCGAAATCATCCTTGCCTAATTCCTTAACCGCCAGAAAGGCCTCGTTTTCCCAGGTCAACAACACGTCGCCAATCTCGCGCTCCACGAAGGTGGTCGTAGAGCCGCGCGCGCCGGAATCCAGTACCGGCACATTGCGATACAGGTGGGCGACAAAATCGCGGGCTTTGGCCTCATCGCCGCCGGAACGCTGTAGCGCATAGCCCCAGGCCGCTAGATAGTTCCAACGCGCCCCACCAGACGTTTTGGGATTGGGTGTGACGACGCTCACCCCAGGCTTCAGCAGATCATCCCAATCCTTAATACCCTTGGGATTGCCCTTGCGCACCAGGAAGACGATGGTCGAGGTATAGGGCGTGCTGTTGTGCGGCAGACGTTGCTGCCAATTGGCCGGTAACAGCCCGCTTTTGGCGCTGATCTCGTCGAGATCGTACGCCAGGGCCAAGGTCACAATATCAGCCTCCAGGCCATCGATTACCGCCCGCCCCTGTTTGCCGGAACCGCCATGCGATTGGCGCACCGTCACTGCAACGCCGGTTTTCTCCTGCCAGTACTTATTAAATAAATTATTAAATTCATTATAGAATTCACGGGTTGGATCGTAAGACACATTTAGCAAGGTGACGGAGTTATCGGCGGCCTGAACGCCAGTTCGGGACGCCAGCCCCAGGAACAACGCCAGTGCCAAGGCTAGGGCGAGTGCGGCAATCTGAAGAACGCGACGTTGCGCCATAGCTGATCTTCCTTAGTAGTTTGCAGGAGAGGGGCTCGGACCCGCGCTTCGGCAGATGCAACGAGATCAGGTCTTACGCTCCTCACTATAAAATCATTTATTTATAACTAATAATAATTAAAAATTATCTTTATATAATTCTACATTATTAATAAGCATAGTTTTGCGGCGAACGGCGCTCAAGGCGATAGCGCATCCGCTTCCAGCAACAACCGTCCACCCTGATAGAGGAACAGCACCGCATACCCCGCCAGCAATAACCCCAAACCGCGCAGGAGCGCAATATAGCCTCTGCTGCGCAACACATGGCGCGCGCGGCCCAGCATGATGGCCAAGCCCATTTTGGAGCCTACCAACAACGCGTAAAAGCCGCCGACAAAGGCGAGCGTCGCTGGCCATCCTTCCCGCCAAGCCGCTATGAGCGTCGGCGCGCCCACCGCCAACCAAAAGAGGTAAGGGCTGGGGTTGAGGAAGTTGGCGATCATTCCCCGTCGCAGCGCATCCGCTGGACTCCCCTCTTCCACATCGGCACCCCGAAACCGCATCCCCTGCCCACCCAGCCACAGCAGATAAAACCCACCGCCAAGTTGAATAAAGGCCAGCGGTACGGTGTGATCGCTCAGCGGGCGCAGCAGCCACAGCGCCGCTAGGATGATGGGTAAATCCGTCAGCAAGGGAGCCAAGGACACCCCCATACCGGCGCGCGCGCCGTGGCGCAGGGTTTCATGGGCCACCAGGGTGAGCAGCGGCCCGGGTGCCAGTCCGCTGCTCAACCCCAGCAGCAGCCCAGACCACAAAAAAGCGCTCACCCCAAGGCCCGGTTCGGCCTGATGGCTGTTCCCAGCGCGGCGCGCAACTGTTGATAACTAGCCAAGCGTCGGGGCGCGATGGCTCCGTCCGCAACTGCCGCTTGCAGTGCGCAATCCGGCTCTACCTCGTGCCGACAGTCGGAAAAACGGCAACGGCCCAGATAGGGGCTGATGTCGCCAAAACCCCGGTCGAGGTCAGCTAGGCTGATCTTCCCTAGCTCAAAACTGCGCACGCCAGGCGTATCGATGAGATCGCCGCCGCCCGGCAGATGGTACAGCGTGCTGCCGCTGGTGGTATGGGTGCCATGGCCAGTGGCCTGAGACACGGCTTGGATGCGGATGGCGCGATCCGGAAGCAAGGCTTTAATCAAGGACGATTTGCCCACGCCCGATTGTCCAACCAGCAGACTGATCCGCCCGCGCAGCCAAGCGCGCAACGGCTCCAAACCCTGCGCGGTGCGGCTGCTGGCCAGCAATACCGGATAGCCGATGCGCCGATACGGCTCCAAGCGCTCCTGCAACGCCGCCAGCGTCGCCGGGTTCAGCAGATCGACCTTATTAAGCACCAGCAGACCCCGCACAGCGATGGCGGCCAAGGCCACCAGATAACGGTCGATCAAGGCTTCACTCAGTTCCGGTTCCGGGGCCAGCACCACCGTTACTGCATCAAGATTCGCGGCCACTGGACGAGGCTGGCCTTGGTAATCCGGGCGCGTCAACAGCGAACGGCGGGCCTGCATTGCGATAATAACCCCCTCGGCTGCGTTGGACGCCTGCCAAAGCACTTGATCGCCACAGGCCAGCCGACCTAGATTTTGCCGGGCGGCGCAACGAAACAGCCGTCCGGCCTCATCCTCGACCACCAGCGTCCGGCCCTGATGGGCGATGATTAAACCGCTCTGCTCCGGCCCTAGCCCGGTCGCATCGTCTGGTGCCCACCGGTGCGCGGCGCGCTGCCGCCGCCGCTCTTGCACCTGCTGAATCTGTTCGCGCTGACGCTGGGTCAGCCGCCGTTCCGCCATGCCGCGCTACCCTGCCACTGTCCAGTTCAGCGTAAAATGCCCACCCCAACTCCACGGCTCGCTTTGCATGACAAGCCGACTTTTCCATAATGCTCTCTGCCATCGCTGACTCACCATGCTGCTTATGTCTCCTGATAACTTGATCTGGATTGATTTGGAAATGACTGGGCTGAACACTCAGACCGACGCCATTATTGAAATCGCCACTCTGGTCACCGATAGCCAGCTCAACTTTCTGGCCGAAGGGCCCGTGCTGGCCATCCATCAAAGCGATGCGACCCTGGCAGCCATGGATGAATGGAACCAGCAGCACCACGGCCGCTCCGGGCTGGTGGCGCGGGTGCGCGCCAGCCCGCTGGATGAGCGCGAGGCCGAAACGCGCACCCTAGAGTTTCTCCGCAGATATGTCCCCAAGGACAAATCGCCGATGTGCGGCAACAGCATCTGCCAGGATCGCCGCTTTCTGGCGCGTTGTATGCCAGAGCTGGAAGCATACTTTCACTACCGCAACCTGGATGTCAGCACCCTCAAGGAACTGGCCCGGCGCTGGTATCCTGAGTTCAAGGGCTTCAGCAAGACCGCCGCCCATCTGGCCTTGCAGGATATTCAGGATTCTATTGAAGAGCTGCGCTTTTACCGCGAACACTTGTTCGTGCAGGCTCCGGGATGAAGTCGGCCTACAGCCAGGCGCTCAGCGTTCGACCGGTAAGGTCGGCTCATTGCCCCACTCCGACCACGCACCAGGGTAGCCCCGCACCCAGGGATAACCGAGGTAGCGCAACACCCAATAGGTATGGGCGGAACGGTGATGCGTCTGGCAGTAGACGATTATCTCCTTATCAGCAGTCACCCCGCGCCGCTCCAGCAATTGCCGCAACACCGGATCCGGTTGCAGCCGCAACTGCCGTTGCGGGTCCATAGCATCCGTCCAGTTCAGATGAACCGCACCTGGAATATGGCCACCGCGCGCGGCGCGTTGATCCAGGCCAGCGAATTCGGCGGCGGTGCGAGTATCGAGCAACGCCACATCCGGTCGGCCCAGACGCGCCAGGATGTAGTCCTTATCAGCCACCACCGTTGGCGGATCCGCGAAACGGGCTTGATAGGCGCTGCGCGGCGACTGGCGGCGTTGGCTCTCCATCGGCCCGCCAGCAGCGTACCAGGCGTGGCTGCCACCGTTGAGCAGGGACAATCGCTCGTGACCCAACAGCGCCAAAGTCCACAGCAAGCGGGCCGCGCGCCCGTTGCCCTCGTCATCATAGGCCACTACATGCTGCGCTGTGGTCAAGCCTAGTTGCGACAGGCTCTCGCTCAGCCGCACCGTATCTGGCACCAACCCCAGTGCGGGCGGCTCGCCGCGCACCAGTTCGGCATATGCAAATGCCACCGCGCCGACCACATGTCCAGCGGCGTAATGGGCCGGATCGCTTAAATCCACAATCAATACCCCTGGATCCGCCAGCCAGGGTTGCAGTTGCTCCGGCTCGATCAGTAGGGGCAGGGTCGGCGTGGTGGCCATGCGGGCAGACTCCCAGGAAAAAGCGGCGTCATAGTGTGCAACAAAAACGCCCGGAACGCTCCGGGCGTTTTGCGGTCCTGACCCCTTACATATTGGGATAGTTCGGCCCACCGCCCCCTTGCGGCGTCACCCAGTTGATATTTTGAGTGGGATCCTTGATATCGCAGGTTTTGCAATGGACGCAGTTCTGCGCGTTGATCTGCAAGCGCGGGTTGCCGTCATCGCCGTCGCGCACGATTTCATAAACGCCGGCCGGACAATAGCGCTGTTCCGGTGCATCGTACAACGCCAGATTAATGCGGATGGGTACCGTTGGATCCTTCAACGTCAGATGACAGGGCTGGTCTTCTTCGTGGTTGGTGCTGGAGATGAACACGGACGACAGCTTGTCAAAGCTGACTACACCATCCGGCTTGGGATACTCGATCTTCGGACATTCGCTGGCTTTCTTGAGCTTGGCATGATCCGGTTTGTGGTGCAGCGTCCAGGGTGCTTTGCCACGGAAGATATAGGTTTCGAGCGCCGAGTAACCCATAGCCGCCCATAATCCCCAACTGAACGAAGGCTTGATATTGCGCACTTGGCGCAATTCATCCCATAGCCAGCTATTCTGCAACTGTGCGGGATATTCCGCCACCTCGTCCGCGCCACGCCCGTCCTTGACGGCTGTGAACACCGCCTCTGCCGCCACCATGCCCGATTTCATCGCGGTATGGGTGCCCTTGATCTTGGGCATGTTGAGGAACCCGGCGGTATCGCCAATCAATAAGCCGCCGGGGAAGATCAATTTGGGGATCGATTGGAGGCCACCCGCCGAGATGGCGCGCGCGCCGTAGGCAATCCGTCGCCCTCCCTCAAAGGTGGGGCGGATGTCTGGATGGGTCTTGAACCGTTGGAATTCGTCAAAAGGCGACAGATGGGGATTGGCGTAACCCAGACCCACGACGAAGCCGACCGCCACCTGGTTATTTTCCAGGTGATACAGGAAAGAACCGCCGTAGGTGCTGACATCCAGCGGCCAACCGACGGTATGGACGATCTGACCCGGCTGATGCTTCGCCGGATCGACTTCCCACAATTCCTTGATACCGATGCCGTAGGTTTGCGGATCCACGCCCTCGCGCAGCTTGAAGCGCTCAAACAGTTGCTTCGTCAACGAGCCGCGACAACCCTCGGCGAACAGGGTGTAACGGGCGCGCAGCTCCATGCCGGGCGCGAACTGCTCGGTCGGCTGGCCTTCCCGATTCACGCCCATGTCGCCGGTGGCGACGCCAACCACCGCGCCGTCATCGTTGTAGAGCAACTCGGCGGCGGCAAACCCTGGATAGATTTCCACCCCCAGCTCTTCCGCTTGCGTTGCCAACCAGCGGCACAAGTTGCCCAAGCTGATGATGTAGTTACCATGGTTATGCATCTGCGGCGGCGTCGGCAGCCGGTAGGAGGTCTCGCGCGTGAGCAGCAAGAAGCGATCCGCCACAGCCCGTGTGTTCATTGGCGCGCCCCGTTCCCGCCAGTCGGGCATCAATTCGTCTAGGGCGCGCGGCTCGACCACTGCGCCAGACAGGATATGGGCGCCGACCTCGGAGCCTTTCTCTAAGAGGCAAACGCTCACCTCATGGTCGTTCTCCGCTGCTAGCTGCTTGATGCGAATGGCCGCCGCCAGACCGGACGGGCCGGCCCCGACGATGACCACATCATATTCCATACTGTCACGCTCCATCGGGTACTCCTTAAGAGTTGGATCGAGAGATAAAGCTTTACGCTAACGTATCGGCAAGCGTTTGGCCATGGCGTCCAGCAACCGGAATCCTCGATGGAACAGCCAACTCAACCATTTGCGCTGATTGGCACTAAACCGGGGGCTGGTGCTCAGTTTATTGAGCGCATAACCCTGAAATTCCCGCAACACCTCCGAAAATCGCGCTTGCGGATTGATCAGTACCACCGGTGACTCGACGACCGGCGTAATCGTCGCCTCTAGATTGGCGTTCCGAATGAAATAACGCGCACCGGAAAATTCTGGTAACGGTGTTAGCACATGGTAATCTGCGATCATCTCTTCAATCCGGCGATGCCGGAATTCAGCTAACCGGGCGCGAGGGAGATTCAGAACTGAACGGTTCGCATTAATCCATCGTAATTTTCCTGCAATCATATCCACTTGAGGAGAACAGAGAAAACTGTTGACACCATCCTGTATACGATCAGTGAAACTACCAAGGTTAGTCGCTACCACAGGGACACCCAAAACCCACAACTCGCTCAGTGTATAGCTGAACGTCTCAGGGCAGATAGACAATAGTAGACCAACCTCTGGTGCAACCTCAGCTAAAATTCCAGACAATTCTTCATGTTGATAACTCGGAACCAGCGTGATGCCTGGCTGGCCGCAAAATATCTTCCCCTCTTCACCACAGCCAATTAAGTATAACTCCACAAAATCGTTGATGTATGGCCAAATGTTCTCCAAAAGCGTCCGCCCTTTCTGGGGGGCTAAACTACCTAGCACTACCACGCGCAGCTTTTTCCCAGCTAGAGGTGGCGATAACCGTTCCGGCATATAACTAATGCCATGGGGAATGATATTGAAAGGCTTATCAACAAGCTCTGGTAACAATGTTCGCCAATGGTGAACAGCCGATGCAGATGGTGCCGCGAGTTGGACAAAATCATTCAATATGAGCTTGATAAAGCATCGCCGTATCACCAACCATTCTCTAGCAGTAACATTACGAAAAAAGCGATTATGCTCATTTTCTGAGAAACATTGCGTTAGCCGTGGTAAGTTACAGTGTTCACAAACCTCATGAAAATAGATAATCACAGCAGGGCAGAACGGATAATAATCATGGGCAACAAATACCGTGGGCAACCCGGTATTTAGTACATCCAGCGAATGACCGATCAGTGAAGAAACCAGAATACTTTCAATTCCAAATTCAGAGATCACTTCGTCTAGAATGGCTTGGTATTGTAGGTGAGTAACTGCTGTGGCACGAATAGGATAACTAAGTTCCCAATATCGCAACGGATGATCTATAGTCGCTGAACGGTACAAAGCGATCCTCTGGCCGAAAGCCCCCCAGCTCCCAACCGATCGCAACACTAAATGGTCTCTTGTATCATCATGCGTGCAGTATTGCCGTACCCAGCGCTCTAAACCACCTCCCCAACTATTGACAATGTGTAATTGCAATGGTTGGCGTTTTCGCATAGAAACATATCCGGACATTTTATGCCGCTGCAGGGCTTCAGCAACCGCAGAACGCAGGCTGACCAGAGGTGAAGCTTGGAGAACCTGTTGAACCTCTTCCGTTTGCTCAACACAGTACATTTCTTTCTGGCGGCAAATAAAATCATGATCCCTTACATATACATGATCACAACAAACAGCATGCCAGCCATACTCCTGGAATAACCGAACCAACCAGAGGGTGGTCTCCTCCCAGATACAGTCCTGTATAGCGACATTCAAACTTGCCTCGATATCTCGCAGTGCAGCGCGCCGTAGATAGCAACAGCCGCTGAACAGCAACGGCATTTCTATGTTTCGCCGTTGACTCAATGTCATCAAAAGATGATCCAAAACATCCACCGCGATCTCGTCGCTTTCCTTCCAACCTAATAGCGCGAATAGATATCCGGTATTACTTAGAGGGGAAACAGCGGCGACATACGATTCCTGACAGTACGCTGCCAACGCTAATCGGGCATCCCAGCCAGAAGGAACTTCTAAACCAGATCGTATCAACAGCAAATCATAAAGGTTGTAACGTGGGGGGAGACCGCACAGGACAGCTTGCCAAGGCTGCTCATAACTGACAGCGTCCAGTAAAACTATTCGGTTAGACTTTGGTTGGTTAAGCAGCACTTGCTCTACTTGCGACTGAGCGACACCGAGGGGTATTACTAGAATATCGACACCGGTTGAAGTATTGCTTGATAGTGATGAGAGCGTACTGGCTAGCAGTTCAATCTCTCCAGAACCAACCGGCAAACAAACCACGCGCGGATAGTCTGGCGATAGCCAGCGACGCAGTAGAATTGGCTGGAAACCCTGCTTAACGGAAGGCATTAAAAAACCCAGCAAACATTCGCACTAATCGCCAGCTACGAGAACGATGGATCAACTCTAGCTCACGGCGAGCATCCATCAATTGGGTGCGCATCCCCGCTTCAGATTCCAATGCATTATTACTGAAAAAATTGAGCTTGTACCAGCGGTGATAAGAATCGCCATCGACTTGAAAAGGATTGGGAAAGGCGCGTTGTAAATCCAGGCGCGAGCGATAGAGAATGCGCTGCGCCCGTGTAATTTTTTCGCCATTATCAAAGGTGTCATAACGACAATGGCGTTTTCCCAGTTGATCTTGAGCCATGCGCTGACCTTCCGCAAGGTACCACCGACGCAGCTCAAACAAGACTGATTCTGTATGAGCATATTTCTTTAGCATGACTTCCTGAGCCCCGCCGTCGAACCCAGAAAAATGATAGAAACTCAGTGGCTTGCCGTTAACAGTTAAGCCCTGTTCTAAGGAGCCGGCCACCACACGATGGGTCAGGTTCCAGGTAGCCACATTGTAGATGGGGTCGCGTAGGATCGCGAAATCTTCAAAAAAGGCGGGGACAAGATCCAACCAGCGTTGGTCGGTAAATAAACCTCCGGCAATATCGTCATGGCAAAAGTGACGTAACCGTTCAGCCCACCAATGCAGAAAACGCATCCCTTCGGCACTCGCGCGTACCCCCAAAAAACCCAGGTTGAACACCCCATGCTTGAGGCTAGAGATTTCGTTATCCGCAATCGCCTCCACCGATTGTTCCGGTTCGGTCACATGGGGCGTCAATAAGATACTGTGCTGATCCAGCCGCGCTACTAACCCCTCCAAGCCGGAAAAAATCACCATATCTGGATCAAAATAGAATATTTTCTCAGCGCTGAAGCGCCGCGCGATTTCCAAAAAACCGAGCGCCTTGACCGCTGTACACATCTCCACGACCGCATGGCCGAATAACCAGGCTTCTCGATCGGGAATCGGTAATTCCGTCACATTGATGATGGAGTCAAAGGGCTCGGTGGTAGGATCCGCATCCAGCGGATAATCGTCACATAGCAATAGATGGAAGTGGATATCGCCGGGTTGACGCTTGGCGGATTGGGCTAACACCCGCGCCTTGGGTAAATAGTTAGCGGTAATACTGGTGAACAGATGTACCGATGTATTCATGTTTATTCAAAGTTTTGGAAGGCAAAAGAGGGATCAACAGCCGCCTGCAGGAAGAAGTCGTGGATAAGCAATTATTTTATAACAACTTTATTATAAAACAAGACCAGCAGCTCTGTTGCAGACACAGTTGGCGAGAATGGCAAAATGGTTTTTTTTGGGATTATACTCTTTTAATCAACCAGAGCATTTTAATACCAACCTCCAGAAGGCGTTTTTAACCGCCGCCTCATGACAACCGCCTTGATCAGAAGAGACCTTAATGCCTTCTAAACACCTGTATGGCGTAGTGACTACGCTAGTGATCCTATCGAACGCACTCTTCGCAGCGCCAACGCTGGCGCAACAAGCCGGTTCCATTCTGGAGTCTGCGACTCTGGCCAATGGGCGATGTACTATCACTGGAACCGCGTTGGCCGCCAATGGTAATGCCACCTGCGCCTTGGCCTTGGCCAGCGGTCGGTGCATGTTTACTTGCGGGCCGGGTTCGCTGCGCTGCGAAGGGGGCACCGCCAGCTTACCGTTTGGCAAGTTCCAATTGAATGATTTGGCTCTGGAGAGCGATGGTACCGTAAACTTGCAAATTTTTGCGCAGGGCAACATCAGTCACACAAGAAAAATCACTTGCAGTGGAGGATCCGCAGCCAACGCGCGCTGGAATAGTTATAGCAATACGTGTTGCAGAAATAGCGTCGGCACGGTATTCGCTTCCACCTACGAAGTTACTATGGACGGCGTGACCAAACAGTCGGTGTCTAGTTCTTGCACCAGCAGTTCCTCTACTGAAACCTTCTCCGGCGCTACGCCTGGCACCAAGAGTTTTACCAGCCGCGTCAGTAGCTCAGCGTGTGGTACTAGCACCGCTTCCGGTACAGTCACCATGGCGAGTAACGCTTGCTATCAATTCCAGCTCAGCGCCGAAGGTGGATCACTCGTCAACCGCTTTGGCACGGTGAATTGCCCTGCTTCTGCCGAGGCTACTGCTTTTGAGGCGGATACTGAGACGACGCCCATGGCTATCTTCCCCATGTTGTCTGCTGATGACGGCTCAGGCACTCCCTTAGCAAGCTATCAACCACTGCAACAGCAGTAGAGCGATTCCCCGCCTGCGCGGCTGGCGCGGGCGGGGAGGGCCGGTTACAATCCGACGCGTGGAGAGGTGGCAGAGCGGTCGATTGCGACGGTCTTGAAAACCGTTGACCCGCTAGGGTCCGTGGGTTCGAATCCCACCCTCTCCGCCAACGTTCTCTGCACTGTTCCTTACGGACCACCCTCCGGCCAAAGCGGTCGACGCCTATACCAACAACGGTGGCGGCGCTTCACTGGCTGGATCCTCGTGAATCAGCACATCAGCGTTGGGAAAATCCCCCATAATCGCCGCCTCGACCTCGTCAGCGATGCGATGCGCCTCCACCAGCAGCATCCGATCATCCAGCATTAGATGCAACTGAATAAAGTCGGTCTGCCCGGAGCGGCGAGTACGGATGTCGTGAACGCCGCGCACTTGCGCATGGCTACACGCGATTTCCTTGATACGTGCTTGCACCTCTGGCGACAATTCACGATCCATCAATAATTGAATCGCTTCATGGCCGATATGGCCTGCGCTGTAGAGGATATACAAGGCGATGCCAATCGCCAGCAGTGGATCAGCGCGCGGCCAGCCCCACAGCGCCAATACCAAGGCCAGCAACGTAGCTGCGTTACTTAACAAATCCGTCGCGTAATGCAGCGCATCGGCGCGAATCGCCGTGGACTGGGTACGGTGGATCACATAACGCTGAAACGCGAGCAAGAGCACTGTGGCAAGCATGGCGAATAAAAGGACGCCAACCCCCACCAGGGCGGCATCTACCGGCTGCGGATGCAGCAAGCGATTCGCGGCATGGATCAACAGAAAGACCGCCGAGCCGGCAATAAACGCCGCCTGTGCCAAGCCGGCCAGCGGTTCAGCTTTGCCATGACCGAAGCGGTGATCGCGATCCGGGGGTTGCAACGAGTAATGCACCGCTAATAGGTTAATGAGCGATGCCGCCGCGTCCATGGTCGAATCCACCAGCGAGGCCAGGACGCTCACCGAGCCAGTCAGCAGAGCCGCCGCCAGCTTAGCAACGATCAGCACCAGGGCGGTCGCCACCGAAGCGTAAGTCGCCCATCGCAACAAACGGCCCGCTTGCGCCGGCTCCAAGGTTAACCGGGTTAGTTCTTTTGCTATTACCATTACAATATTGTGTCCAATTATGCTGGTTACCCGAATTCGGGTCATTAGTTTAGGTGAAGCCCTGAATCCGAACTGCGGGAATCCACAGTGGCCCGCTGTAGACTAAGCGCCCGCCTGGAACCCTGCAAGGATCATTACCTAAGGATTTCCAACCCATGCTCGCCACCCTGCGCCGTATCGTTCAGGAAGTCAGCACCGCGCCAGACTTGTCCACAGCCCTGCGGATTACCGTTGAACGAATCCAGGAGACGATGAAGGTCGCTGCCTGCACCCTTTATCTGGCGGAGGAAGACGATCAGACGTATGTACTCATGGCGACCATCGGTCTAAACCCACAAGCGGTCGGCCAGGTTCGTCTGCGCCATGGCCAAGGACTGGTCGGTCTGGTGGCCGCGCGCCAGGAACCAGTGAATGTGGAAGACGCGCCGCGTCACCCCCATTTCCAACCCGCGCCGGAGCTGGCTGAGGACGCTCTGCATGCCTTTTTGGGCGTTCCCCTGATGCAATATCGCCAGGTTCTCGGCGTGGTGGTGGTGCAAGACCATGCCACGCGGCGATTTCAGGCGCGCGAGATCGATTTCCTCGTCACCATCGCCGCTCAGATGGCAAGCGTTCTCAACCATGCCATTCTCAGCGGAACAGCCTCGGAGAGCTGGATGCCGCAGGCCACGGGCAGCCGCGCCCTGCGCGGCCTTGCCGGCGCACCCGGTGTGGTGATCGGAACCGTCACCGTACCGCATTTGCTGGCCGATCTCGACGATGTGCCGGACCGGCCCGCCCAGGATGTCGTCGTTGAGGAAGGTGCCTTGCGCGCTGCCATCGCCGCCGTCGCGCAAGAATTGTGCGCGGCAAATGACCGTTTGGCACCGTTGCTGCCGCCCAGCGAGCAAGAACTCTTTTCCAGCTATCGGCTGATGCTTAGCAGCGATAGTTTAATCAGTCAGGCGCTTGACGGCATTCGGGAGGGACAGTGGGCGCCGGCGGCCTGGCGCAATGCAGTGTTGACGCGGGCGCGGCTGCTAGAGCAAGCCGAAGATCCTTATCTGAGCGTCAGGGCTGAAGACATCCGTGATCTGGGCCGACGGGTGCTGAATTATCTGCGGCCAGTCGCCCAGTCGCCTGCGACGGCGGTAACGGAACGCTGTGTGTTGGTGGCTGAGGAAATGAGCGTAGCCCATCTGGCGGCGACCACGCCGGAGCAACTCGCCGGCATCGTCTGCTTGCGCGGCTCGGCGTTGTCCCATGTCGCCCTACTGGCGCGAGCGATGGGAATTCCAGCGGTAATGGGACTGGGCGATCGCCCCCTGAGCCGCTTCGAGGGTTGCGAAGTCATCGTTGACGGCTACCAGGGGCGTGTTTACATCAATCCAAGCGCCGTGATCCGCGCAGAATATCAGCAGATCATGAGTGCGGATGCAGAGCTGTCCACAGAGCTGAGCGAGCTGCGCGACCTGCCCGCCGTGACGCGTGATGGGCGCGCGATTCCGCTGTACGCCAAAGCCGGCTTGCCCAGCGATGTCGTCGCCATTCGTGCGGTCGGGGCCGAGGGCATCGGTCTTTACCGCACCGAGTTCGCGTTCATGGTGCGGGAATCCTTCCCCAGTGAAGAGGAACAATACGATCTGTATCGTCCAATGCTGACCGCATTCGCTCCACAACCGGTGGTGATGCGCACCCTGGACATCGGCGGCGACAAAGCCCTGCCCTACTTCACTATTAAAGAGCAAAACCCCTTTTTAGGCTGGCGCGGGATGCGCTTTACCCTGGATCATCCCGATATTTTCCTAACCCAAGTGCGCGCCATGCTCCGAGCCAATGCCGGATTGGGCAATCTACGCATTTTGTTCCCGATGATTACCACGGTGGAGGAAGTGGATGAGGCGCTGCAACTACTAGCGCGCGCCGACCGCGAATTGCGTGAGGACGGTCAGGCCACGGCCTACCCTCAAGTGGGAATCATGATCGAAATCCCCTCCGCCGCCTGGCAGGCCGAACAGCTCGCTCGACGCGCGGATTTCCTCTCCATCGGCACCAATGACCTGACGCAGTATCTGCTGGCCGTGGATCGCGATAACGCGCGGGTTGCAAACCTTTACGACTATCTGCATCCGGCGATGCTCAAAACTATCGCCCACATCATCGCCAGCAGTCACCGCGCGGGGCGTCCGGTCAACCTGTCGGGGGAGATGGCTTCTGATCCCGCCGCTGCCTTACTGCTCTTGGGATTGGGGGCGGACAGCCTCAACGCCAGCACAGTCAGTGTACCGCGCGTCAAATGGGCCATCCGCAGCTTCACACAACAGGAAGTGCAAGCCCTGACCCAACAAGCGTTGACGCTGGATACAACGGCCGAGGTGCGCCAACTGCTCCACCACACCCTGCGCCAGGCTGGGTTGGGCAAGATCGTCCATGAAGCACTTTGAAGCCATTTATCCAGCGTTAGAACGGCTTGGGCATCGCTCCGCTGGTCACTACCTCAGCAATAGGAGCTGCGCTGACCACGAACACCTGAAACGGGCTGCGCTCCAGATAGGCGGCGGTAAATCCCACCGAAATGGCGGAGGCGTAAATCAGCATCGCCGCCAGTTGTGACTGGCGGTTATCCAGATGCACCAGCGCGACCGACAGTAAGGTCAGTGTCCCCAGACACGCCACCGCAAACCATTTGAGCGGATCGCCGCGCCGCTGGCTCAGCGCCAGCCGGTGGTAGCGCGCTGATTGCGCCTTTTCCAAATGCGTAGACAACAACGCCTGGATACCCAGGCTTAGCTGAGGTGCCAGCGGGGCGCTCAGCGCGATGCGCTGCATATGCCGCAAGCGCGCACGCGCTTGCGGACTGCTTTCACCCCGCGCCAGCAATGGCCACTCCTGCACGGCCGCCCCCACGTAGTCGTGTACAGCCGCCACCAGCGGCGCACCGAGTTCGGTGGGCAAATCCTCGGCAATGCCGAGGACACCTCGCAACCCATCGGCCTCCTGCAAAATCATGGTCTGCGCCCGGTCGCGGATACTCCAAATATCATTAGCGAAAAAGGCCATGTACAAACCAAACAGCAGGCCAATGATCGCCACCAACTGCGGCGATACATTGGTAAAGGAATAGAACAACCTGCCGGTGCGCGGTGAATGAATCAGCCAGTCAATCAAGCCAACCGTGCCATAGGTGGCCAGCACCCCAAGAACCAGCAATGCAATGTAGTTGAACCCTTGGATAAACGTCATGACCGTAGGTTGACACCCCGTCGTTATGGTTATAGTCGCCGTCGTGAAAACGCCAGATGACTTCAAAAACCTGGCCGAAGCCGGTTTCAGCCAAGGCCAATACACAGATATTTGAGATCCAGATACTCTTCAATGCCGTATTTTGATCCTTCTCGACCAAAACCGGAGGCCTTGACACCGCCAAACGGCGCGACCTCGGTCGAAATCAGGCCGGTGTTGACGCCCACCATGCCGTAGCGCAGCGCCTCGGTCACCCGCATGACTCGGCTCAAATCACGGCTATAAAAATAAGCCGCCAAGCCAAACTCGGTTGCGTTGGCCCAGGTTACGGCCTCGGCCTCGGTCTGGAAGCGGAAGAGTGGCGCGACCGGGCCGAAGGTCTCTTCGCGCGCGATTTGCATGGCGGGCGTCACTTCGCTAAGGACAGTCGGCTCATAGAAAGTCCCCCCCAGCGAGTGCCGTCGCCCGCCGGTCAACAGCTTGGCCCCCTGCGCCAGCGCGTCAGCGACATGCTGTTCCACCTTGCTCAGCGCGGCCGCGTTAATCAGCGGCCCCTGCACCACCCCCGGCTCTAGGCCGTTACCCACAGTTAGTTGCGCGCGCACCGCTTCGGTCAGTCGCTTGGCGAAGGCATCGTAGACCCCGTTCTGAATCAAAAAGCGGTTGGCGCACACACAGGTCTGGCCGCTGTTGCGATATTTTGAAGCTAGCGCACCCGTCACGGCTGCCTCCAAGTCCGCATCGTCGAACACGATAAACGGGGCATTGCCCCCCAGTTCCAGCGATAAGCGCTTGAGGGTGCCGGCGCAGCGCTGCATCAGATATTGGCCGGTGCGGGTGGAACCGGTAAAACTCAGCTTGCGCACCAATGGATTATCCAGAATCTCGTCGCCGATGACCTGCGCCGGGCCAGTGACTACGTTCAGCACACCATCCGGCAAACCGGCCTGTTGTGCCAACACCGCCAGCGCCAATGCCGAAAACGGGGTCTCCGGCGCGGGCTTGACCACCAGGGTGCAACCCGCCGCCAGGGCCGCGCCGGCCTTGCGGGCGATCATGGCTGCCGGAAAATTCCACGGCGTGATCGCCGCGCACACCCCCACCGGTTCCCGCGTGACCAGAATCCGTCGATCCGGCCACGGCGAGGGAATGACATCGCCATAAACCCGCTTGCCCTCCTCGGCGAACCATTCCAGAAAGCTGGCGGCATACAGAATCTCACCGCGCGCCTCGGCCAATGGCTTGCCCTGCTCCAGCGTCATTAATCGGGCCAAATCGTCTTGATGCTCCAGCAGCAGATTAAACCAGCGCCGCAATAGCAGGGCCCGCGCCTGCGCGGTGAACGCCCGCCAGCCGGGCAACGCGTCCTGCGCCGCCTGGATCGCACGGCGGGTTTCGCTTGCCCCCAATTCAGGAACGCGGCCTAAAATCTCACCGGTGGCGGGATTGGTGATAGCGGTGCTAACCCCGCTATCGGCGTTAATCCAGGAACCATCCACCAGGCATTGTTGGCGAAATAGCGCCGCTTCGCGAAGGTGCATGACAAACTCCCAATCGGTGATGCCCGGCAAATTTTCCACAGTGTGCGGATTGGCCATGCCACAGAACAGCCAAACCGCAATACAATAGCGCGTCCAGATTCTCCCTCCCAGATGGGACGGGATCGTATGACCACTCTGATGGAGCTGTAACGCCGTGAATTTTCGAATGCTGCTTAATTTTGTGCTGCTGGTGGGGTTCTGCCTGGGGCCAGTGACGGGTTTCAGCGCCCCCAGCGCGCCTGAGGCGGTCACCGCCACCACTCCGCAGCCCAAGCGCTTCAACTTCGCTGATGTCCATCGCCGCGCCGAAATGCTTGCCGCGCAGCCTTTCCAGGAAATCGGTAATAAGCTACCAGATTTTCTCAAAAATCTGGATTATGACCAGTATCGGGACATCCGCTTCCGGGCTGATAAGGGCTTATGGCGCACCGAGGGCTTGCCCTTTGAAATCCAGTTCGCGCCGCTGGGCTTCCTGTTTTTTCAGCCGGTTGCCATCAACATCGTCACGGACGGCGAGAGCAAGCCTGTCGAATATGCCAGCGACTTATTCGATTACGGCAAAAACACCGTTCCCGATCAATTGCCTAAGGATCTTGGCTTCGCCGGCTTCAAGGTGCTCTATCCCTTGCATACTGATAGCCATTACGATGAGGTGGCGGTCTTTCTGGGCGCGAGCTACTTCCGCGCCGTAGGCCAGAAGCAGCATTACGGTCTGTCAGCGCGTGGTCTGGCTATTGACACCGGCTTGCCCAAACCGGAGGAGTTTCCCTGGTTCCGTGAATTCTGGCTGGAAAAACCCGCCAAGGACGCCACTGCGTTGACGATCTACGCCTTGCTGGACAGCCAAAGTTTGACCGGCGCTTATCGCTTCACCATCAAGCCGGGTGTCGATACCCAGATTGATGTCAAGGCCAACCTGTTCACGCGCGCCAAGGTGCAAAAACTGGGGGTGGCCCCGCTGACCAGCATGTTCCTGCATGGTGCCTTGAAGGAGCGGTTTTTCGATGATTTCCGCCCCCAGGTGCACGACTCCGAAGGCTTGGCTCTATTGAACGGCAAAGGCGAATGGCTCTGGCGACCGCTGAATAACCCAACCCGCTTACGCATTAGCGCCTACCAAGACCAAAGTCCACGCGGCTTTGGCCTGCTGCAACGGGACCGCAATTTCGGCGACTACCAGGATCTGGAAGCGAATTATCACAACCGCCCCAGCATCTGGGTGGAACCGCAGGGCGACTGGGGAAAAGGTTCGGTGCAACTCATCGAAATTCCGAGCACAGCCGAACGTTACGACAACATCGCCGCTTTCTGGACCCCCGAAAAGCCGGTCGAAGCGGGCCAGCAACTGGAATTCAATTATCGGCTGTCCTTCTTCCTGGAGCAGCCCTCTTTGATGACGGGCGGACGCACCCTGTCGACCCGCATCGGCGCGGGTGGCGCGGGGGATCTCGATCCCAAGCGACGTCGTTTTGTCATTGACTTTGGCGGCGAAAATCTCGCCAAGCTCGCGCCCGAAGCACCAGTAGCCGCCGTCGTCAGCAGTTCGACCGGCCAGATTGAAAACGTGGTGGTGCAAGCCAATCCCCAAACCCAGGGCTGGCGGCTGTCCTTTGAGTTAACGCCGCAAGGCGAGACGCCCGCTGAACTGCGCGGTTTTCTCAAGCTAGGCGAGGACGTGCTCACCGAAACCTGGAGCTATCAATGGACCGTGGCGCAGTAAGCGGCGCAGCGCCCTATCTGCCCCCCCCGGCTGCTCCGTCCACCGAGCACACCTTGGCGCGGCTAGACGCCTACTGGCGCGCTTTGGGCGTGCGTGACCCTACCCGGATCACCGCTTTGAGCGAGCAGGCGTTGCGCCACGCGGTGGATATGCCAGAGACTGCTGGGCAGGACATGACCATGCGGGCGCTGCTGGCGGCGGGCGAACTGCTGGACGACTGGCTGGCGCGCGCGCTGGACGCGCCACGACCTTCGCAGGAGCTGATCGCGGCGCGCGCGGCGTTGTTGAGCGGTGCGGTACCAGACTGGCCAGAGGCGCTGTTTACCGCCCCGGATGAAGCCGATACCCTGATGGATACGGTGCGCGCGGCCATGGCCGCGCCAACGCCGCCACCCAGCACTAGTCTCATGCCCACCCAGCCGATCCGCTTGTTCAGTGTGCTAGACAGCCTACGGCGACTGCAACCCGCGCCACCTCCCGCTTGAATAGCGCCTATCCTCACCCTTCAATCCGTCTTTTGGCCGGAAATCCACCGTACCCTTCACCCAAGCTCTAGCGGTGCGCCCACCGGGCGTTTCCACTTTTTCGACTATCCTCCCCAAACCCGGAGGCATCATGACCCCCACTGTTCAAGCTCCGCACATGGGCCACACGCTGCGGCGGGTGGCGTTCTTTGTGCTTGTGCTGGTGACCACGCTACTGGCCATGGGCCTGATGATCAGCGTGTTCCAAACCGATGGCCTCACCACCATTGAGATCATTTTGCTGCTGTTGTACGCGATTCTGTTCGCGTGGATTTGTATGTCGTTCTGGACTGCCTTCATGGGCTTTCTGGTGCTCCTGACCGGGCGCGACCGCTGGGCGATTTCGCGCCAGCCGGGATTGCCGTCCGACCCGACCGCGCCTACGCCACGCACCGCCATTCTAATGCCGATCTACAACGAGGATTCAGAACGAGTCTTCGCGGGCCTGCGCGCCATCCATCAATCCCTGGCCGATACTGGTCAGGGTGCTGCCTTTGATTTCTTCGTGCTCAGCGATACCCGCGACCCGGATGTGTGGATTGAAGAGGAGCTGCGTTGGCAAGACCTGGTGCGCGCACTCAACGCCAAGGGACGGATTTTCTATCGAAACCGACCCGAGAACACCAGCCGCAAGAGCGGCAACCTGGAAGATTTCTGTACCCGCTGGGGCGGGCATTACCGCTACATGATTGTGCTGGATGCTGACAGCATCATGACCGGCGACACTCTGGTGCAAATGGTGCAGATCATGGAACGCCATCCGCGCGTCGCCTTGCTGCAAACCCCGCCAGTGCCGATCAACCGCGAATCGCTGTTCGCCCGCATTTTGCAATTCGCCGGTAACCTATATGGCCGCATGTTCACCGCCGGCTTGAATTACTGGCAGCTTGGCGAAAGCAATTACTGGGGCCACAACGCTATCCTGCGTATTCAGCCATTCTTAGATCATTGCGGCCTACCCAAGCTGCCAGGCCGGGAGCCGTTTGGCGGTGAAATTCTCAGTCACGATTTTGTCGAAGCGGCGTTGTTGCGGCGGGCGGGCTGGGAAGTGTGGCTGGCTTACGATCTGGAAGGCAGTTACGAAGAGATTCCGCCCACTCTGATCGATTACGCCAAACGCGACCGGCGTTGGTGCCAAGGCAACCTTCAGCATGTGCGCCTGGCCATGGCCCAGGGCTTCAACGCCTTAAGCCGACTGCATTTTTCCATGGGCGTGATGTCGTATCTGGCCTCGCCGTTGTGGCTGCTGTTCCTGATCGCCACTGGAGTGGCGGCCTACATCCAAACCCTGCACGAGCCAGTCTATTTCTTCGGCGATAACTGGGCACCCGTGTGGCCGGTGTCTTTTGCGGTGGAAATGACCACCGTGCTGCTGGTCACGCTAACCATGCTGTTTCTGCCCAAGGCGCTGGCGCTGGCGTTGCTGCTGAAGAATGCCCGCCTGCGCCAGGCGCACGGCGGGATGGTTGGGGCAACGCTGAGCGTGGTGCTAGAAACGGTGTTCTCGGTGCTCACCGCGCCGGTGTTGATGCTGTTTCAAACCAAGTTTGTGCTGGCCATCCTGATGCGCCGCGCGGTCGGCTGGCCACCCCAGCAGCGCGGCGATCATATGACCAGTTTCCGGGAAGCGGCGCTCACCCACGGCGTGCAGACCCTGCTGGGCGTGGTCGTTGGCGTCGTCAGCTATCAGTATGTTCCGGCCTTCTTCTGGTGGTTAACCCCGGTGCTGCTGGGGCTGTTGCTGGCGATTCCGGTGTCCATGCTGTCTAGTAGCATCGCGCTGGGTCGTGCGGCACGGGAGATGGGCTTGTTCCTGACCCCGGAAGAAACGCAACAGCCCCTGGTGCTACGCTATCTGGAAGAGAATATGGCGGAGGACGAGCCAGCGCTATCGGCGGTGCGCAACGCATCGCCCAGCCGTTTTGTCCAGGCGCTAATAGATCCCTATGTCAATGCCCTGCACCTGTCTTTGCTACCGGAACGAGAACCAGCAGGCAAACGGCGGCGTCATTATCTGGAAGGATTGATTCATCAGCTAGAGGAAGAAGGGCCGCAGAGCCTGAGCGCCACGCAAAAACGCGACTTGATTGCGGATCGGGGAACGCTGCAACGCCTGCACGCCCTATTCTGGAGCCGACCGCCGATCCACCACTCTGGGGCCGTTTGATTGTTGGACAAAAAGCAGCCAGAGTCGGTTGGAACCGCGAGTCCATATGGACGCTCGCCGCCCCTCTGGCTTCAAGATTTGTGGCATCCACCTTTCTGTGGGATTGATAGCCTACTTCAGCACATGGAAGGCAAACAGAGCGGATGCGATGGAACCCGAACACCTCTCGCTTTGCTTGCATAATCCATACGACCCCTGCCAGGTAGATGTGCCAAGACCTTGCAGGTATTGGAAATGGGCTATCAACCAAAAGCGGTTCCCCACCAGGCCGCGCCACGACTGACCCGTCGCGGTCCGGTGAACATTCACTTTCCGAATTGGTCATTAACGATAGCTTGAGAACCAAGGAATTAACGGCACCTCTTGCATCTACTACATTGTTTAATACCAACTTCAAGCGCAGAACCCTTAGCCGATTGCCCGAACCCTCTGCTCTTTATCGCGTACTCAAACATGATATTGCCGCCTCTCAAGACTGATCCCTCCCATTTTGATAGGGCTTTGCTTCCCGCCGAAAGCCACTCGAGCAGAGTGAAACCCGTTTTCTTCGATCCCACAAACAAACGGTGGCCGCGCCTACGGGCAGGCATGATGCTTGTCGCGCTGGTGTTGACGGTGCTACTAGGCGGACTGGTCTTCAGCATTCTGGTTAGTCCGGTACTCCCTTCGCTTCGTTTGCCGGGCGCAAGTTTCTTGCCGCAAGGTGCCCACGCTGTTCCCACTGTCCCAGCGCTCGCGCCACCGCGCCTGCTAAGCCGCCACGAGCGCGCCCTTGAAAAAACCAAACTCAAGCTGATCCGCGAACGCCGACGCGACTTGCAACAATTGCTGGCTCAAGCTCACAAAACAGGCCCGCTCACCGACGAGAAACTGCTGGCTATCGGCTTTTTCGTCAACTGGGACGATTCAAGCATGACCTCGCTTAAGCAGAATTTGAGCAGTTTGAATATGGTCATCGCCGAATGGCTGCACCTGGTGGACGAAAATGGCGCTCTAAAAGAGGACGATCCCGTCCGTCAGTCGCACGCCACCCAATACATCCGCGACCGCCGCCCCGACTTTTCCATCGTCCCGCTGGTCAACAACTGGAACGGAAAGGAGTGGGAAGGGGCCAAACTGGGACGAATGCTGGCGAATCCCGCCGCGCGCGCCCGCGCCATCGAGCAACTGCTCGCCTACGTGCAACGGCATGACTTCGCCGGTGTCAGCATCGATTTCGAAAATATCCCCGCCAAATCCCAAACGGATTTTCAACGGTTCACGGCGGAATTACACGGCGCTTTTCAACCGAAAAATCTTTCGGTTTCGATCAATGTGCCCGCCAGCGATCCGGCGTTCGATTACCGCAAGCTAGCCGCCAGCGCCGACTACCTCATCGTGATGGCTTACGACGAACATTGGTCGACCGGCGCGCCTGGCCCCATCGCCAGCCTGCCCTGGTTCGCCAGGGTGCTGCGCCAGCGCCAGCGCGACATTCCCGCCGAGAAGCTGATCGTCGCCATCGGCAACTACGCTTACGATTGGCAAACGGGCGGCCATGCGGCCGAAGAACGCACCTTTGAAGAAGCGGTGCTGGTCGCCAAGGAGTCGGAAGGCGTGATCCGCCTCGATCCCGCCTCGCTCAATCCCACCTACGAGTACGCCGACGATGAGGACCACATCCACCATGTTTGGATGCTGGATGCCGTGACCGCCTTCAATCAATTGGAAGTGATCCGCTCGGTGCGGCCGCGCGGGGTGGCGCTGTGGCGTTTGGGCAGCGAGGATCCCGCCTTGTGGACGATATTCGGCAAGACGGGTCCGCCGGATGCGGCGCTAGCCCGCCAGTTGGGCGAAATCCGCTTCGGCTACGGTTTGGATTATGAAGGTCAAGGCGAAGTCCTGGAAATCACCGCCCGCCCGCAGTCCGGCGTGCGGACCCTCGAATTCGACCCGAAACGCAACTTGATCACGGCGGAGCATTACACTCAATTTCCCTCGCCGTACATGATCACCCGCCACGGCGGGGCCGCCCGCAAGGTCGCCCTGACCTTCGACGATGGCCCCGATCCCCTTTACACCCCGCAGATTCTCGACGCGCTCCACCAAGCGGGCGTTCCGGGCACCTTCTTCATCATCGGCGTCAACGGCGAACTCAATCCAGAATTGTTGCGCCGCGAGATCGACGAGGGCCATGAAATCGGCAATCACACCTTCACGCACCCCAACATCTCCAGCATCTCCTCAACCCAGTTTCAGCTTGAGCTGTCAGCAACCCAACGCCTATTGGCTAGCGCGGTGGGCCGACATTCGCTATTGTTCCGCCCCCCCTATGCCGTAGACGCCGAACCGGAAACCATCGATCAGATCCGACCGATTGAATGGGCCAGCGACCAAGGCTATTTGGTGGTAGGTATGCAGATCGATCCTGACGATTGGCAACGACCGGGGGTGGATGCTATCGTCGAGCGCACAATCGAGCAGGCGGAACGCGGCGAAGGCAATATGATCTTGCTGCATGATGCCGGTGGTGATCGCAGCCAAACCGTCGCGGCGATTCCCAAAATTGTCGCGGAACTACGCACGCGCGGCTTTCAATTCGTCACCGTATCCGACTTGCTAGGCCGCAGCCGCGATGAGGTGATGCCGCCAGTGCCGCCGGAAAGTCAATGGCAAGCCGGGTGGGACGGCGCGGCTTTCGGCTTTCTTAATTGGTCGGCGGTTTTCATCCGTTGGTTGTTTCTAGCCGGCATCGTGTTGGGCGTCGCCCGCCTGTTCTTCATCGGCGTACTCGCGTCCTACCAGCGCTGGCGTCAGCGACACGTCGTTTTCGATCCGGCTTATTCGCCCTCGGTGGCGGTGGTGGTGCCCGCCTATAACGAAGAAAAAGTGATTGCGCAAACCGTCGCGTCACTGCTGGCTAGCGATCACCCTCGTCAATTGGAAATCATCGTGGTCGACGATGGCTCCAGCGACGCTACCTATCGCGTGGCGCAGGAAACCTTCGCGCACGATCCTCGGGTTAAAGTCTTTAGCAGGCCTAACGGCGGCAAACCGGCCGCGCTCAATTTTGGCCTCGCACAGACCCACGCAGACCTTATTGTAGCCCTGGACGCCGATACGGTATTTACCCGCGACACCATCCATAAACTGGTCCGTCATTTCGCCAATCCACGCATCGGCGCGGTGGCCGGCAATGCCAAGGTTGGCAACCGCATCAGCCTGCTCACCCGCTGGCAAGCGCTGGAATACATTACCAGTCAGAATTTGGATCGACGCGCATTTGACGTCCTCAATTGCATTACGGTGGTTCCGGGCGCGGTGGGCGCTTGGCGGCGCGAATTGATCGTGCAAGCGGGTGGCTTTACCCATCTCACCCTGGCGGAAGACGCCGATTTGACCATGGAAATTCGCCGACTGGGCTACGCCATCGTCTATGAGGATGCCGCCGTGGCGCTAACCGAAGCACCGGATACCGTGCGCGGCTTCATCCGGCAGCGTTACCGTTGGATGTATGGCACCTTGCAAGCGGCTTGGAAACACCGTGACGTACTGTTTCGGCCGCGCCATGGCGCCCTGGGTTTTGTTGCGCTACCCAATATATTTATTTTTCAGGTCTTTTTCCCTTTAATCTCGCCGGTGATGGATCTCTTGCTGCTCTGGACACTGGGATCGGCCGCCTTCAGTTACTGGCAACATCCCGCTGAATTTTCCGCAGACGCCCTGTGGCGGGTTTTGTTTTATTATGCTTTGTTCGTAACAGTAGATTATTTAGCGGCCATCTTGGCCTTTGCCCTCGAACGGCAGGAAAGTTGGAGCTTGCTAGTTTGGCTGTTTTGGCAACGCTTTTTTTACCGTCAATTGATGTATTACGTGGCTATCAAGAGCGCGTTAACCTCCCTGCGGGGTGTGCTGGTGGGCTGGGGCAAGCTAGAACGCAAAGCGACGGTGAGCGCTCAACAAGCGTTATAAAACAGCGCTGGAGCAACAGTGCTTGAATAAGCCGCCGCTTGCCGCCAACGGCAATAATCGAGGCTCAGCGCGGTCACACCATCTCCAAAGTTGGAAAAATCGAAAAACGGCAAATCGTATTTTTTGCATTGTTTTTGATACCAATGACTGCGCTTTAATTGATCGCGCAAATAAGCACGCGCGACCTCTGACGGTTTTTTCGTCAACCAATGGCTTTTACCGTCCCGAATCTTGCGTAGGCGATCTTTGGCCTTCCCGTTTAAATAGCCGCAATACACCGGATAAAAACGGCCTTGCGAACGGTCCTTGAGCTTTTTTGCTTCAAAAGGAGGGATCCAGCCGCCTTCTACAATGCAGAACCCATTTGCCGCTAACAATTGAGAGACGAGCTCCAACGCAATTTTTTGGGTGGTTTTTTCTAGAAACCTCTTATCCCGCGTTGCACTTTCCAGAATGTCGTAAAAGTTATCGAGCTCGACAATCGACCGTTCCTCCTGCGCCGCCAAGAGCCTGGCGACTGTTGATTTTCCCGACGCGCTGGCTCCACCAATAAAGTAAATCGAGTGTTTCATTCTTGAGCAGATTCCTAATTCTCTTGCATATCTGTCGGTTCTCGGATATCGGTTCTCGCCCGTTGATCCATCACTAAGACCCGGCTGTTCACAGTCCGGCCTGATCCAGCCAAGCACTCAGACACTGCTGCCCGCGCGCCTCGGCGCTCGCAGCATGACGAACCGTCGCCGCCCGCAGATCGGACACCCGCAAGTCCGCTGTGTGGGCAATTTCGCAGGCATGACCGATCCACCACCGTTCCAAGCCGCGCGCGGTCGTTTCCAGATGGAACTGCAACCCCAGGGCGTGCTGGCCCCAGGCAAACGCCTGATGTGGATAAGCCGCAGTTGAGGCTAGTAATACGGCGTCTGCAGGCAAATCAAAGGTGTCGCCATGCCAATGCAGCACCGCAGTTCCATCCGCCAGCGCCGCCAGTGGGCTATTTAAGCCTGCCGGGGTCAAGGTCAGTGGCCCCCAACCGATCTCCTTGCACCCACCCGGATAGACATTGGCCCCCAAAGCCCGCGCCATAAGCTGACAACCCAAGCACAGGCCCAACACAGCGCGGCCGGCGGTCAATCGCGTTCGTAACAGCGCCAGTTCAGTACGGATAAACGGATACGTCTCTTCTTGGTAAACGCCAATCGGGCCACCCAGCACAACCCACAGATCATCGGCCAGCGGTTCCAGAACCGTCAGGTCATCGGTGCCGACTTCAACGTAACGGATGGCATAGCCGCGCGCCGCCAACACTGGCGCAAAACTACCAAGGTCTTCAAACGCGACATGGCGCAGGGCGCAAACGGTTTTCATAGCCACTGACTCCAAAATGCGGATTTTCTATCCTACCTCGGATCATGCTGAAAGCCACAGCCATCCCACCGCTACCATCCCCATTCCCAGCACTAGCACCAGCATCCAATCCCGCTCGTGGGAACGGTAGGGTGCCACTGTATGGCCTACTTTACCTACACCGCACAGTATTATTCAAATTTGAATTTATTCATTTTTAAATATATTATTCTCCAACTACAAACTTGCTGGGAGATGCGTATGGGTATGCGACTCGGAAACAAGGCGGAAGGAGCTGATTTTTTCGACCGGGTAATAGAACGAAAGGATCTGTGGAGCTATCTGGAAAGCAATCACATCGCGCTCAGCGGGCCACGCCGGTTAGGGAAAACCTCGCTATTGCAACGTCTGGCGGATGAAGCAGCGGAAAAGGGATTTATTTTCGGTTTTTCTGGAAAAGTTGATTACGCGCGATGCTGTCGAGGCGGAAAGCCTGCTTGGCTGGTTGCGCAGTTGGCGGCTTTCGTCCGGGGTGATGTGCCGCTTCATTTTTTCTGGCTCCATTGGCTTGAATTACCTGTTGGAGCAGCATCAGCTCACTACGCGCCTTAATGATTGCTACGATTTTCGGCTGGGGCCATTCAGGCCAAAGGATGCCCTTGCCATGTTGACTACGCTTAGCCAACGTGAGGGCTGGCAAACTGAGGAAGCCGTTTTGACCCATCTCTGCCAGCGCACCGGCTGGCTTTCGCCCTTTTATCTTAATTTGCTGCTGGCTTCCAGCATGGAAGCCGCGAGCGACCGTATCTCGGAAACCGGCTCAACGAGCAATGTATTAGTTATAGCTGATGTGGACGATGGTTATGAGCGCTTATTAGCCAGCCGCTCGCGCTTCAGCCATTGGTATCAGCGGCTACAAAGGGATTTGGCTGAGACTGATTTCTCCTTTGCCCTGGCGATTCTGGCAGCACTGGCTAAAGCGGATGAAGGCTTGACGCGCAAGCAACTACTGGCCCGCCTGCAACGCCGTCAGCCTGATCCCGACCAACGCACCGCCACGCTCAACCGTCTGCTGCTCAAACTGGAAGAAGACGGCTATGTAAATGATGCGGGCGAACGCATCGTGTTTCTTTCGTTTCTGCTGCGCGATTACTGGAAGCGCAACCATGCCTGACCCAGATCGTGGCCCGTTGCAAGGCGTTCCGAAATACAATCCGCATCTATGGAGCGATGCGGAATTGCGCGCCATTTTCGTGGTGCGCAACCGAGAACTAACTGGATTGCTGGATCGCTTGCGACAAACGCCACCGGATACAGCACCGCAACATGTGCTCATGGTCGGTCAGCGCGGCATGGGCAAGACCACCCTGTTACGTCGGGTTGCGCTGGCGGTACGGGATGATGCGGAACTGTCGTCCCGCTGGATTGCGCTGACTTTTCCTGAAGAGCAGTTCGCTGTCTCCACGCTGGCAGAGTTGTGGAGCAACGTGCTGGACGCCCTGACCGATGCGCTGGAAAACGAGGGTGCGCCGCCCGCTGAGCTGCGCCATCTGGATGATGAAATTCAACGACTTCAGGCGTTGCCGCCACTGGAACGGGAAGAGGCAGCGGTCAGTCTGCTGGACACCTGGATTGCCGAGCACCAGCGCCGCCTTCTGTTGCTGATTGACAGCACGGATCTGCTCTTTACCAATCTACGCAGCGCGGAGGAGAGCAAACGCGGTTCTAAAACCGACGCCGATGCGCTGTGGCGATTGCGTAAAACACTGACGCACCACAGCGGTTTTTTCTGGCTGGGCGCCAGTTATCACACGCTGGAATCCAGCCACCGCTACAGTGATGCGTTTCATGATTTTTTTGAAATGCTCGAACTGCGGCCTTTGAGTCTGCGCGAGATGCGCGAGGCGATGCTGGCGCTGGCCCGCACCTTTGGCGCAGCCCAGGAAGCGCCCGGCGATACTGCCGCTCAGGCCATGACCCGGATTCTGGACGCTAACCCGGAACGGTTAAAGGCGCTGCGAAATTTGTCCGGTGGTAATCCGCGCACCACGGTTATTCTCTACGAATTATTCGCTGCCGACCGACAGGATAACCTCCATGCCGATCTCAAGCTGTTATTGGATTTGATGACGCCGCTGTATAAGGCGCGGATGGAAAATCTAGCCGAGCAGCCGCGCAAGTTGCTGGCGCATATCATGGAGCGCTGGGCACCCATTGCGCTGGCCGAATTGGCAGAAGCCTCTGGCATACCTTCTACCACGATTAGCGGCCAATTGAACCGGTTGGAAGGCGAAGGTTTCATTGGAAAGGTGAAGTTGCAGGGCCGCCGCCGCGCCGGTTATCAAATAGCCGAGCGGTTTTTTAATATCTGGTATTTGATGCGTTATAGCTCGCGCCGTGCTCGGCAGGGCCTGACGTTTTTAATCGAATTTATGCGTTTGTGGTACAGCAGTGAGGAACTGCGCACTCTCGCCGACGAGCGTGCCCATGCTCATGGAACGGGACGACTGTGTTATGCCGATCATCTTGAATACTCGCGTGCTCTGGCCGCTGCGTTACCGGCGGAGTTACCGGAAAAATACCGCCTGGAAATGAGCGTTTTTTCACAGGCGCGACAGGAAGCTCAACGCTTGCACCGTTCGATTTCTGAAATTTTTCCTGATCTCTTTGACTGGGAAGGCAAGCGAGACTCATCTCGACAAGCTTTGGATGCTCTTTCAAAACTTGCTTGCAATGGCAATCCAAGCACACTAGTAACCATTTGTCAGTATGCCCATGAATGCCACCACATTGGCTTAGGAATTCCCCTCGCCGAACTCATAGAATACTCAGCATATGCTAGTTTCCTTAAACCTATCGCTTTAGCTTTGCGCACGGCGGTCGGTCAGCCCGACACTTTTCTTGGCATCCCGCCAGAAATGAAAAATATGGCGGAGGAAGTGATGCAGGGTATTCTTGCCTCGGCTCTAAAATCAGCTCCTGCTAAGCGCAATGAGCAAGGCTGATCCCGCCACCGGGTCAGCCAACAATAAACAGCCATCCCACCGCTACCATCCCCATTCCCAGCACCAGCATCCAATCCCGCCGCCGAAAGCGGTAGTCCGCCAAGGGGGTGCGGGTTGGACTGCCAAAGCCCCGCGCTTCCAGCGCTTCAGCCAGATCATCAGCAAAGCGCATTACGCTGGCCAGCAGCGGCCCCAGCAGGGCAAAACCGTTGCGCAGCAGATAAAGTCCATCCAGCCGGATGCCTCGGCTTTCCTGCGCCTCCCGTACCTCGCGGGCCAGCGTCGCCATCGTCGGGGCAAAGCGCAAGGTTCCCTCCAGCAGAAAGACCGCTTGCGGCGGCACCCCACTGGCCAACAAAGAATCACCCAGCTCCTCCGGTGGCGTGCGGGCGAAGAACAACACGCTCGCCGTTACCAGCGCCAATAAGCGCAGCACCGCGCCGCTCGCTTCCAACACGCCACTGCTCAGCCCGACCATCACGGCGAACAGCAGCAGGGTTGGCCACAGCAAACGCAGCACCCGCAGCCACTCGCGCCAGCAGCGCCCCACCGCGATAGCCAGCAGTGCGGCGACAGTCAGCCACGACAGCGCCAGCGGTTCGGTGGTCAGTAAAATCAGCAGGCAGCCCAGCAGATAAACCGCCAGCTTGGCGCGCGGATCGTAACGCTCCAGTCGAACCGATAACGGATTATCCACCAAAGCGTTCATCCAGCCGCCCCCGACTCCAGCCAGCGCTGGCGCTGCCGGGGTGCATAGCGGGCCACCACGGTTGGAGCATCCGCCAGCAAGATTTGACCCTCAGCCAGCAGCGCCCAGCGCTGGCACAGCGGCCAGGCCCAGCGCGGATCGTGGGTCGCCACAGTGATAGCCAAGCCTTCCGCCGCACAGTCGGCCAACAGCGCGCGTAGAGTGATACGGGCAGCGGCATCTTGCCCAGCGGTCGGTTCGTCCAGTAGCAAGGCGCGCGGGCGCGACGCCAGCACCGCCGCAATCGCCACTCGTCGCTGTTCTCCAGCGCTGAGTAGTTGCGGTGGACGATCGAGTAGCGGTTCCAGCCCAAAGCGTTCGCTCAGGCATTGACGCCAGATCGGATCATCACGGCCCAGCGCGCGCGGCCCGGCGGCCAGTTCGGCGCGCACGGTGGGTGCGAACAACATGTGGGCCGGTTGCTGCATCACCAGTCCCACCTCACGGGCCAATTCCGCCACCGGTCGCCGCCCCACCGGCTGACCCGACACCCGCACCACGCCCCGTTGCCCACGCAATAGGCCGTTGCCGTGGCGCAGCAGCGTACTTTTACCGGCCCCGTTCGCGCCCAGCAAGGCCACGATTTCACCCGCCGCGCTGGCGAGATTGGCCCCGCACAGAACGGACCGACCCTCGCGCGCAAACCATAGTTCCTCCCAGGCCACCACCGATTCTGGCGCGGTCGCGCTCGGCAAGGGCGGCGGTGCGGGCCATAAACCGGGCGGCTCCAAGCCCCAGGCGGCGACATCGGCGGCCAGCACCTGGGCGGGTGCGCCATCCGCCACCAGCCGACCCTGCTGCAAAACCAGCAAGCGGTCGGCCAAGTCGGCCACCTCCTCCAAGCGATGCTCCGCCACCACGAGCGTGATGCCCGCCGCGCGCAACCGACGCAGCCGCTCGCGCAGATGCTCCGCACCCGTCGCATCGAGAAAAGCGAACGGCTCATCCAACACCAGCAGTTGCGGTTCCAGCGCCAACACGCCAGCTAAGGCCACGCGCTGCTGCTCACCGCTGGATAAGGTATGGGGCGAACGGTCAAGTAGATGCTCAATCTCCAGCGCTAACGCCACCGACTGCACCCGTCGGGCGATGGTGGCGCGATCCAGGCCTTGACCCGCTGGGCCAAACGCCAGATCACGGGCCACGGTGGTCGCCAGACATTGGGCGTCAGGACGTTGCAGCAGTAGGCCAATGGTGCCGCTTAAACGGTGCGGCGGCGTCTGGCGCGGGTCGACCCCGGCTACGGTCAACTCCCCATGCAATTCACCGCCATGCAAATGCGGAATCAGGCCATTGAAAATTCGGCACAGAGTCGATTTGCCGGAACCGCTGGCCCCGGCCAAGAGCACAAATTCGCCGGGTTGAATGGTGAAATCCAAAGCCTGCAAAACGGACACCCCGGAGCTGGAATAGCGATAACTGATGCCCCGGCAGGCGATGAGAGGATCAATCATTCACGCCGAGCGCAGATAGCCGAGTCGGCGCAGAACTATTAAACCCGCCACGCCCAGTGCCGCTCCCACTACCGAGGACAACAAAAATGGTAGGATCAACACCGTCAGGGCGATGCTCTTGCCCATGAGATAGGGAGCAACCAACAGCGCCCCGACCGTCGCGCCGATCAGCCCGGTGCCGATCACCTCGCCCACGGCGGTTAGATAGACATTGCGGCTGTAGCGATAGGCCAGGCCGGCCAGCACCACCCCGAACACGCTGCCCGGAAACGCCAGCGGTGTTCCCAGCCCCAGCGCATTACGCACCAGCGAAGTGACCAGCGCCACTGCCAACCCCCACCACGGCCCGACCAGCGCCCCGGCGATGACGTTGATGAAATGTTGGGTCGGTGAGACCTTGGCAAGGCCGGTCGGAATGCTGAGCGGCGATAGGGCTACCGCCAGCGCCGCCAGCGCCACGCTGTAGGCAATCAGGCGGGTTGGCGCACCGGTGACCGGAGCGCCGGTTCCTGGATGAATAGGCATGGTTTCACTGCATCCTGTTTGTATTCCCGCCAGGGGAAACTGGCTGGCTTGAAAACGACTGCGAAGCCTGGCATAACCGCCCGGTAATTGCCAGGCTGGGTGCCACCCGCTCATCGCCTGGCCTGTCATCTCACCTTTTGGGAACTCTCCGTTTCTTCGTGCACACGACGCCACCATTATTCTCCCGCCGCAAATACTGGGCTGCCCGCTTCGGCGTTGCGCCCTTTCTGCCGCTGTCCCGCACCGAGATGGATACGCTCGGCTGGGATTCTTGCGACATCATCCTGGTCACCGGTGACGCCTACGTCGATCATCCCAGCTTCGGCATGGCGATCATCGGCCGGCTGCTGGAAGCGCAAGGCTTTCGGGTCGGCATCATCGCCCAGCCGGACTGGAATTCCGCCGAACCGTTCCGCGCCTTGGGCCGGCCGAACCTGTTTTTCGGGGTCACGGCGGGCAACATGGATTCGATGGTCAACCGCTATACCTCCGACCGGCGCTTGCGCCACAACGACGCCTACACCCCCAATGACGAAGGCGGCAAACGCCCAGATCGGGCGGTGATCGTGTACAGCCAGCGCTGCCGCGAGGCGTATCCTGACGCGCCGATCCTCATCGGCGGCATCGAAGCCTCGCTGCGCCGGATCGCCCATTACGACTACTGGTCGGACAAGGTGCGGCGCTCGATCTTGTTGGATGCCAAGGCCGATTGGCTGCTGTACGGCAACGCCGAGCGCGCCATCGTCGAGATCGCCCACCGTGTCGCCGCCGGCGAATCGCCCAATACGATTCGCGACGTGCGCGGCACCGTTTTCACCAGCAAAGGCGCGCCGGATGGATGGCTGGAAATCGACTCCACCGACATCGATCAGCCGGGGATCGTCGAAGCTCATCCCGACCCTTACGCGGACGCGCCGGCCTCGCCTAAAACCTGCCTCAGCGTCACTTCAGCCGCGACCGACGCGCGCCCGCTGCGGTTCCAGCGCCGCCCGCCGCGTCACGACCGCGCCAAAACCGCCATCCGTCTGCCGACTTACGAACAGGTGCGAGATGATCCGGTGTTGTACGCGCACGCCTCGCGGCTGCTGCATTTGGAAACCAATCCTGGCAACGCCCGCGCCCTGGTCCAGCGCCACGGCGACCGCGACGTGTGGCTGAACCCGCCGCCGGTTCCGCTCACCACCCCGGAACTGGATGCGGTGTTCGATCTGCCCTACGCCCGTGTCCCCCATCCGCGCTACGGCGATGCTCGCATTCCCGCCTACGAGATGATCCGCTTCTCGGTCAACATCATGCGCGGCTGCTTCGGCGGCTGCACCTTCTGCTCGATCACCGAGCACGAAGGCCGCATCATCCAGTCCCGTTCAGAAGGCTCGATCCTGCGTGAAATCGAGGACATCCGCGACCGCACGCCTGGCTTTACCGGCGTGATTTCCGATCTCGGTGGGCCGACCGCCAATATGTACCGGCTGGCCTGCAAATCCGAAGCCATCGAAAGCGCCTGCCGCAAGCTGTCGTGCGTTTATCCGGACATCTGCCCGAATCTGAATACCGATCATTCACCGCTGGTCGGCCTCTACCGCAAGGCGCGGGAACTGCCGGGCGTCAAAAAAATCCTGATCGCTTCTGGCTTGCGCTACGATCTCGCTATCCGCGACCCGGCCTACGTCCGCGAACTGGTGACCCATCACGTCGGCGGCTATCTCAAGATCGCCCCGGAACACACCGAAGCCGGGCCGCTGGCAAAAATGATGAAACCGGGCCTCGGCGCTTACGACACCTTCAAGGCGCTGTTCGACCGGTTCTCCGCCGAAGCCGACAAGCAGCAATATCTGATCCCCTACTTCATCGCTGCGCATCCGGGAACCAGCGACGAGGACATGCTGAATCTGGCGCTGTGGCTTAAGCGCAACGGCTTTCGCGCCGATCAGGTGCAAGCGTTCCTGCCCAGCCCAATGGCGCTGGCCACGGCCATGTATCACAGCGGCCGCAATCCGCTGCAAGGCATTCACCGCGACCGGGGCGAACTTGTTGCTTCACCGAAAGGTCTCAAGCAGCGCCGTCTGCACAAGGCCTTTCTGCGCTATCACGATGCAGAAAATTGGCCGTTGTTGCGCGAGACGCTGAAGCGGATGGGCCGCACCGATCTGATCGGCAACGGCAAGCGCCATCTAATCCCGGCATGGCAACCTGCGGGCACGGGCACGAGCAGCGGCGAAGGCGCGCGCGCTGGGCGCAAGCACGGTGCGCAAGTGTTTCTAACTCGGCATACCAGAGTGCTGCCGCAAAGCCGGGCTTCATCTCCTGCGGTCGTCCAGAAGTCCCCGGTGACCGGCAAGCGCAAGCCGCCTTAAACTCCGGCAACCCTGGTGACCTAAAAAGGCGAAACGATGCAGAAAGCAACGCTTTGGGATTTACTGAAAGAAACCTTCAAATCATGGGATGAAGACCGCGCGCCACGGCTGGCTGCCGCATTGGCCTACTACACCATCTTCGCCCTAGCCCCGCTGCTGCTCATTGCGATTGCGGTGGCGGCATTGTTTTTCGATGAGGCGCAGGTCCAGCAGAACATGCTCAATGAGCTGGGTCAACTCATCGGCCAGAATGGCCGCCAGGCTATTGAAGCCATGCTGGAAGGCGCGAGCAAACCAAAGACCGGGATAATCGCGACCGGGATCGGCGTGATCACCTTGCTGGTGGCAGCGGGCGGTTTATTCGGCCAGTTGCAAGACGCGCTCAACACTATCTGGGAAGTACAGCCTAAACCAGGACGTGGACTGTGGGGTCTGCTCAAGGACCGCTTCTTCTCCTTCACCATGGTGCTGGGTACTGGTTTCCTGCTGCTGGTCTCCCTTGTGCTGAGCACTGCTTTATCGGCGGCAAGTCGGTTTCTAGGAGGCGATGCCCAATCTCAAGCCTGGCTCTGGCAAGCGCTGAATATCGTGGTTTCCTTCGGTGTAACCACCTTGCTATTTGCCATGATCTTCAAGATTTTGCCGGATGCCAAGGTACGCTGGCGCGATGTATGGATCGGGGCGATGGCGACCGCGGCCCTCTTCTCGTTGGGCCGGTTCTTGATCGGCTGGTATCTCGGTCAAGCGGCCACGGAATCCACTTATGGCGCGGCCGGCTCGTTGGTGGCGTTGCTGATCTGGATTTACTACTCCACCCAGATTCTGTTCCTGGGTGCGGAATTCACCCAAGTATACGCCAATGCTTACGGCTCGCGGATCGAACCCACAGAAAACGCGGTCTGGGTTACGGAAGCCGAACGCGCCCAGCAGGGCATGGCCAACCAGAAGACTGTTGCTGCGGCTGCGGTCAATCCAGCCGGTTCCTTCCCCACGCGCCTAGGCAACGCGCTCTGGCCGACTTCGGAGGCGCGCATTCCCATCGGTGGCATAGTCATGGCTTTTATGGCTGGAGTGCTACTGGCTTGGCAACGCAAACCTGCCCTGAAGAATCTAAAATAGCGGTCAAAGGAAGACGGAAGCGGCCAGGATACCGTGGTCATCCGCGTCCCGCGCGTTGCCCTTCCTTTGGCGTGTGCGCCTCTACGAGACGCAACACCTTGACCTCGCGCCGCCCCGGATAACCAGCGGTTACGCATTCAATCCGTTGCCTTGCAAGCGTAAGCCTCCGCTACGGGCTGAAGGTTTTCTGGGTCGGCGTCTTACCAAAGGCCTTTTATGAAAGCCCTCATTGCCATCGCCGTTCTGCTCGTACTCACATATGCGTTGGTCAAATACGGTCTCCGCCGGACTTTGGTCCTGGACTATGAACGCGGCGTGCTGTATGCCAGCGGCAGATTCAAAAAGCTCCTAGAGCCGGGGCTTTATTGGTACAGCCCGCTTTCGACAGTGCTTCAAAAAGTCGATATGCGGCCCCGCTTCGTTTCGATCACCGGCCAGGAGATTTTGAGCGCGGATGGCGTGACTTTGAAAATCAGTCTGGCGGCGCGCTATGCAATCGCCGATGTGCTCGCCGCGACCCAGCAATCGCAGGACTTTGAACAGGCCCTGTATCTGGAATTGCAACTGGCGTTGCGGGAAATCGTGAGCGCCGCCGATATCGACAGCGTGCTGCAAAGTCGTAGTGAATTTTCCAGGAAACTGCTGGAGTTGACCGAAGGCAAGGCGCAGGTGCTGGGTTTGAAGTTGCTGTCGGCCCAGATCAAGGACATCACCTTCCCCGGCAAATTGAAGGAGGTATTCGCCCAAGTGGTAACTGCCCGCAAGGAAGGCTTGGCAATTCTGGAAAAAGCCAGAGGCGAAACCGCCGCGCTGCGCAATCTGGCCAACGCCGCCAAGCTGATCGAAGCCAATCCGCAGTTGTTGCAATTGCGCCTCGTGCAATCATTGGGGCAGTCATCGGGCAACAGTTTGGTGTTTGGAATGCCGCCCGGCTCGCCTATCGCCCCTCCCTCATCGAAGCCATCTGCTCATGACTAATCCATCGCCTTTGGACGCCTTATTGGCGGTAATGGAACGGTTACGCGATCCACAGAACGGCTGTCCGTGGGATCGTGAACAGACTTACGCCACCATCGTCCCCTATACCATTGAAGAAGCGTATGAAGTTGCCGACGCTATCGCCCGCGAGGATTGGGCAGAGTTGCGGGATGAGTTGGGGGATTTGCTGTTTCAGGTGGTGTTTTATTCGCAAATCGCTAAAGAGGAAGGTCGTTTTGATTTCAACGAGGTAGCGCAGGGCATCGCCGAGAAGATGACCCGCCGTCATCCCCATGTGTTCGCCGATGCCCATTACGCCGACGCCGCTGAGCAAACCGCCGCTTGGGAGCGATTGAAGGCCGCTGAGAAGGCGCAGCCGCCCACCGGTACGCTGGATGGCGTACCGCTGGCGCTTCCGGCGCTGACTCGTGCGGTCAAGCTGCAAAAAAAAGCTTCAAAGGTGGGTTTTGACTGGGGCGCACTGGAGCCGATTCTGGCGAAGATTCAGGAAGAAATCGGCGAAATTCGCCATGAAATCGCTACTCAAGCCCCGAAGGAACGGTTAGCCGATGAATTAGGCGATGTGTTATTCGCCGTCGCCAATCTCGCCCGCCATCTTCAGCTTGATCCTGAAACGGCTTTGCGCGGCACCAATCGCAAATTTGAGCGACGTTTTCGGCAGATTGAGCAGTGGCTGGCCGAACAGGGCCGTACTCCGGCAGAATCGACGTTGGAGGAAATGGATGGATTGTGGGAAAGAGCAAAGCGGGAGGAGCGTAATTCGCCTGTGATCTGAAATAGGCCGAAGACGGTTTATGGATATGGGCTGTTACCATCACAAGATACTCAATCAAGGACAATTCAATTGAATCACAATGACAGCCAATACCTTGATCTCGTCTTGGAACCAATCAGGGTCTGCGCTAAATACAAACCGAAGTTTGGGCAGGGAGCAAAGGGCGATGGCTTGACCCTCGCTCAGTTTCAAACGCTTTACCAAAGCGATCCGTTCTACAGTTGGTTCGGTCTTGATAATCCAATGATGTACGCCGCCCATAAGGCGGCGGGCGGTATGACCAGCGTTTATCGTCAAATCGGCATCGGGTGTGAGAAGCTTTTTAGAACCCTTTGGTATCGTGCTGAAAAATGGACGGTATTAACTGGGATTGAGGGCGCAAAAAATCCGCTTATCTCCACATACGACTTCATGCGAGAGATTGTCGGCTACGATCTGGCAGCATTTTTCCAGCGCAATAGCCAAACGCTTAAAACAGAAATTGACAATATTTTGAAGGCGCTGCTTGCGCTAGAGACTACGGCATGAGCGTTGCGCTGAGGCAAGCACTGCTTCACCAGCGTGCGGATTATACGTATAAATTTAACGCTAAGACCGGAAGGCATGGCTGGTTACGCCTGACACCAGCCTATTCGGTCAAAGTAGTGGAGGAGCTTATCGCGGGCCATCCTAAAACCAAGCGCATTTTCGATCCTTTCTGCGGCACTGGTACGACGGCGCTCAGCGCCGCTTATCATGGCCACGAGGTTGTGACGACCGATATTAATCCGTTCCTGGTATGGCTCAGTCAAGTGAAGATAGCACGATATTCTTCACGAGATATTGCAGCAACGCGAGAGGCCTGTACAGCGGCGCTTGATCTGATGCGTCGTCAGCTTGTCGAACCGATGGCTGCACCGCCCATTCATAACATTGAACGATGGTGGAGTACGCAAGCTTTGGATTTTCTAAGGCTTCTTCGCGCCGCCATTTCAAAAGTCACCGAGGAACACTCTGCCGAACGTAATCTACTGCTAATGGCTTTCTGCCGAACTCTGATTGGGCTATCTAATGCGGCATTTAATCATCAATCGATGTCTTTTAAAGATGAGGGGCAACTTGCCATCCATTTTGATTGGGACTTGTCAAATGCATACGTTCAGGATGTGGCGTTTATTCTGCAAGGCGCTAGTGAAAATCCGTCAGGCATAGGACAGGTGCTGTTAGGTGATGCACGGAATCCGGCTGCGGTGGTTACAGGTCAATTTGATTTAATCGTGACTTCGCCACCGTATGCAAATCGAATGTCTTATATTCGTGAACTCAGGCCCTATATGTATTGGCTGGGGTTTCTAGCGAATGGGCGTGATGCGGGCGAGCTTGATTGGCAGGCTATTGGCGGCACTTGGGGCATTGCGACCAGCCGATTAACCGATTGGGTTCGGCCTGCGGATCATTTCAAGAGTGAACGACTCGCGGTGGTGCTTGATCAGATTGCACACGCTGATAATAAGAGCGGTGTAGTATTGGCAAATTATGTTGCCAAGTATTTTGATGATATGTGGGTACATTTTCAAAGATTAGTGTCGATGCTTGCTCCGGCAGCGGAGATGCATTACATCGTGGGTAATTCAACTTTTTATGGAGTAGTGGTTCCTACGGAACTTTTGTATGCTGAAATACTCAAATCGCTTGGTTTATCAAAAGTTGAATGCCGTCCTATCCGCAAGCGGAATTCAAAAAAGGAGTTAGTGGAGTATGATGTTGTTGCGACAAACTAGCCGTAAATTCAAGCGGCGCTTTCGGCATATTGAACAATGGCTGGTGGAATAGGGCCGCACTCCAGCGGGAGCGACGTTGGAGGAAATGGATGGGTTATTGGAACGGATAAAGCGCAAAAAACATCCATTAATTTTAAAAGAATGGCATGATCATAATAAAAACCAAAAATACTTAACCAAAAATATTAAAAAGATAAAACGTTAAAAATAAAGATATAGAACTAACAATAACACCAACTAGGATAAGCTCCCCATTTTCAAATTTTCGCTTTTCTAGTGACTCAAGATAGAGGATTAGCGGCACAGGGGACCAAATACTAAAAAAGAAAAAACCCTCAAAGAGATATCCCCTAATCGAAATAATTCTGGGTTCTTGATAATCTAGAATATTTGCAAAATAAATTAGAAACAACCTTAACAAGATAAAAGCAAAAACTATCATTACAACATAAAAATATGTCTTTATTAACTCCAATAAAGAATAAGGTTTTTTCATAAAAAAATTTTCGCGCTTAATAGTATACCGTAATTTTTCTGGAGGACGCATAAAGCGACTACGTATCCACCGAATTAAAGTATGGCCAATAACAAAGAAAGCGATAGCAATATTAGACCAGGGGCGCCAAGGAAGATCATTCCCCATAAAAAGTAGTAACAGCAATATCCAAACCACATAGTTTGGTGACCAATCAATAGAAAAAAGATCATTTAGATACAATTTACAGTGAGGGCATCGTGAGTATTTCTCCTCAGAATTACGGTAAGCCTCACTAAAGCGGACGTGACAGCCAGGACAAATATATTTATCTGTAGAGATATTGTCGTTCATATCATCTAATACACCTGTTCATAAGGGTTTTTATCTTCACAGATAAAAACTACCCCAGCATATATCATCCAATAAACTTAGATGACTTAATCACGAATTATCACCTTAATAACTGCTTATACTCTTACTATCCAACGCTGATATCAATTGCCAACCCCCACCTAACCCGTTAATCTATCAGCCAAGACGGTTCCTCAGCGGATTAAAAGGGAACACGGTAGACCCTCGTGGTCGCAAGCCGTGGCTGTCCCCGCAACTGTGAGCGGCGAGCCGACGTTCCACTCAGGCCACTGGGCAACCGGGAAGGCCGAACGTCCGGCCACGACCCGCCAGCCAGGAGACCTGCCGTCCCAGGCGTCGCCTGCCGTCGAACGGGTGTTTTCGGCGGAACGGTCTGCTCCGTTTGGCGATGCGGGAAACCGAGCGTTCGCCAGCGGTCGAGCAACGTCCCTTCAATCTCAGGACGTGTTCCGCTTTTAGTCCAGGCTGGTCGCAACGACCGGCGCACGCGCGTTTTCCAGCTAGCGATGAATCACCGCCCGGCGGTGGATTCCACGATAACAACCCTGAGAAAACGCGCTCGCCATGACCATTCGCCCACTGCTTGCCCCCGGTTTTCTGCCACCACTCGCCGCGCTCGGCCTGCTGACCGGTTTCACCCCGCCCGCTCTCGCGCAGGAAGAACTGCCGGAACTGGTGGTCACCGCGACCCGCGTGCCGATCCCGCTGGAACAATCCGGCAGCGCCATCACCGTCATTGATCGCCAGGAACTGGAACAACGCCAAATCCGCATCGTTGCCGATGCCCTGCGCGACGTACCGGGCGCAGCGGTCAGCCGTAGCGGCGGCCCCGGCAATCTCACCGAAATCTATCTGCGTGGCGCGGAAACCAATCAAACCCTGGTGCTGATCGACGGCGTGGAAGTCAACCACCCCGACGGCGGCGCATTCGATTTCAACAGCCTGCTCGATCTGGAAGTCGAGCGTATCGAAGTGCTGCGCGGCCCGCAGAGCGTGTTGTGGGGCAGTTCCGCCATTGGCGGCGTCATCAACATCGTCACCCAACGCGCCGACCAGCCGTTCCAGGCCAATGCCCGTGTCGAAGGCGGCAGCTTCAACACCTGGCAAACTTCCGGCAGCGTCGGCACTCGTGGCGAGCGTTACGATGCCCTGTTAAGCGGTGGCTGGCTGCAAACCGACGGCTGGTCGGCGGGCAGCGCATGGCGCGGCAATAGCGAAGACGATAGCGCGAAAATCGGTGCCTTGTTGTTCAAGGGCAGCGTCCGGCCCATCGACGATCTGGAACTGACCCTGACCGAGCGCTACACCCGCAACCGTACCGAATTCGACGCTTTTCTCGGCGGGGATCGCAAGCCGGTCGTGGACAGCAACGACCGCATTGATAACAAGCAAAACATGCTGCGCCTGCAAGGTCGCTACACCCTGCTCGGCGGCGCGTGGGAGCATCTGCTTGGCATCGCCCGCTACGACATGGATTCGACCACCAACAGCGAAGGCTCCGTCCCCTACGACAGCGAGAGCTATTCCAATCAGATCGACTATCAAAGCAACTACTTCCTGAACGCGGGCAGCGCTCGCCATACCTTCACCCTGCTGCTTAAAGACAAGAAAGACGAAGCCAACAATACCTATTTCGCCACCAACTCAGTGCACAACACCGGCGTCGCGTTGCAATACGGCCTGGGGCTGGACGAACGCCTGTTTATCACGGCGGGCCTACGCCGCGACTTCAACGACCGCTTCGACGACACCAACACCTACCGGCTGACGGCGGCCTATCTCTGGCCGGAGTTCGGTGGGCGCTTGCACGCCAGCTACGGCACAGCGGTCAAAAATCCGACTCTGACCGAACTGTTTGGCTTCTCCGGCGATTTTCAGGGCAACCCCAATTTACAGCCGGAGGAAAGTCGCGGCTTTGATCTCGGCTGGGAACAGAGCTTGCTCGACCGGCGACTGAAATTCGACGTGACCGCCTTCGACAACCGCATCGACAACATCATCGTTGGCGCGGGCCGCACCGTCATCAACCTGCCCGGCGAAAGCCAGGCGCGGGGCGTCGAAATCAGCGCCAACGCCCAACTAACGCCCGATGTCAGCAGCACGCTGGCCTACACCTACACCGATACCGAAGATACCCAGGGCGATGAATTGCGTCGCCGCCCGCGTCATGTCGCCAGCTTGGGGCTGAATTACCGCTTTCTCGAACAAGGCAATCTCAATCTAACCGTGCGCCATCACGGCGCTTTCGTCGATACCGCCTTCGATGAGCAAACCTTCGAGACGTACCTGGTACCGATGAAGAGCTACACCGTGGTCAATCTGGCGGCGGAATACGGGTTGGATGAGCACTGGCAATTTTTCGGGCGCGTCGAAAATCTATTCGACAAGCAATATGAGGATGTGCTGGGTTACAGCGGCACCGAGCGCGGGGTTTACGTCGGGGCGCGGTATCGCTTCTAGTCACTCCGATGCCAGTTCACTTTTCCACAATCCTCTGGCTGGCGGCGCTGGCGCTGGTTTTAACGTCCCTTGAGGCACTGGCTCTGCCACGCGCCGCCTCGCTCACCCCCTGCGCCGATCAATACCTGCTGGGGCTGGCCGATCCCGCGCAAATCGTCGCCGTGTCCACCGCCGCTGCCGATCCCAAGCAATCGCTCTTTGCCGCCGAGGCCAGGCGTTATTCAGCCACGCGCGGTAGTGGCGAGGAGCTGATTGCGCTGCGGGCCGAGGTGGTGCTAACCGACCGCTGGATGCCGTTGCGGGTGACCGAGCGACTGGAGCGCTTCGGGGTCAAGGTCATTCAAATTCCGTTGCCGGAAACCTGGGACGACATCGCCGCCACCACGCGATCCATCGCCGCCGAACTGGGCCGTCCTGAACAGGGCGAGGCGCGGGTGGCGGAGATGGCGGATCGACTGACGCGGCTGGCTGCTCGCCGTCAATCTAACGACACCGCGCTGCTGGCTGCTTATTTCCTCCCCGACGGCGGCAGCGCCGGCCAAGGCACTTTTATCGATGCCGTGCTCCAGGCGGCCGGAACCCGTAACCTGGCGGCGACCTTGGGCCGCAACGGCTGGGGAACCTTCAATCTGGAGCAACTGGCGAGCGCTGCGCCTGATGTCGTGGTCATGGGGTTTTTCGACCAGGGCGGCGATAGCGCGCGGATGGCCTTCGCCCGTCATCCGGTATTCCAACGTCTGCTGAGGCGAGCACCGACCATCAGCGTCCCGGATCGCTACTGGATTTGCAGCGGTTGGTTTCTGGCCGAAGCCGCCGTATATATCGCCGACCGGCTGCCGACCACGTCGAGTTCACCATGAACGATGCGGCAAGCGCGGACCGCCGACGTTATCGGCGGCTCAATCTCAGCTTAGTAGCCGTGTTGCTGGGATTGAGCCTGGCGGGCTTGTTGCTGGGGCCGGTATCCCGCAACCCATGGCAAACACTGATCGGCTTGCTGGGGGGTGATCAGCGACTGGTGGCAATCGTTTTGGAAATCCGCCTGCCGCGCGTGCTGCTGGGTCTGTTGGTGGGTGCGTCGCTCGGCTTGAGCGGGGCCGCGTTGCAAGGCTTGTTGCGCAACCCGCTAGCTGAACCGGGAATTCTCGGCGTCTCCGCCAGCGCCGGTCTGGGCGCGGTGCTGGCGCTGTATTTCGGCTGGGCGCAAGTTACGCTATGGGCATTGCCGAGCTTTGCGCTGCTGGGCGCGCTGCTGGCGACTGCGTTTCTGGCGCTGCTGGCGATCCGTGATTCCAGTCCTTTGTCGCTGATTCTAGCCGGGGTGGCGGTGTCCAGTCTGGCGGTGGCCTTGACCTCTTTGGCGCTGAATCTAGCGCCTAATCCGCTGGCGTTGAGCGAGATGGTATTGTGGCTGCTCGGTTCGCTGCGCGACCGGGGTTTGTCCGATGTCGCCTTAGCCGCGCCGTTTATGCTGATCGGTTGGGTGTTGTTGCTGAGCGTCGGGCGGGAATTGGATGCGCTGACGCTGGGTGAGGACGCCGCTCGTAGCCTGGGCGTCAGGCTGGGCTGGCTACGGGCGCGGGTGATCGGCGGCACGGCGCTGGCGGTCGGCGCAGCGACTGCGGTGACCGGATCGGTCGGTTTTGTCGGCCTGATCGCGCCGCATCTACTGCGGCCTTGGGTCGGTTACCAACCCAGCCGCGTCTTGTTGCCTGGTGCGCTGGCGGGCGCGGCGCTGCTGGCGGCGGCGGATTTAGGGATTCGCTTGCTGCCGACGCAGCAGGAATTGATGCTCGGCGTAGTCACAGCGTTGTTGGGGGTGCCGTTCTTCGTGCATTTGTTACTGCGCACCCGGCGCGCGCTGCCATGATCGTTTTGGATGGGGAACAGATCAGCGTCGCTTTGGCCGGACGCACCGTGGTCAATAGCATCAGTTTCCGCGCCAACGCTGGCCAACTGATCGCATTGCTCGGCCCCAATGGAGCTGGTAAAAGCACCCTGCTGGCAGCGTTAGCTGGACTGCGGCCATTTCACGGTAGTGTGCGGGTTCAAGGTCGGTTGCTGACCCGCCTGAACCGGCGTGACAAAGCGCGGGCGCTCGCTTATCTGCCGCAAGGCCAAACCGCGCATTGGCCATTGACAGTGCGCCGCCTGGTCGAACTGGGCCGTTTGCCGCATCTGGCCCCTTGGCAACCACCCGCCGCCGCTGACCGGCTGGCGGTCGAAACCGCCTTGCAGCGCACCGGGATCGGTGAATTAGCCGACCGACCCTTCGATACCCTCTCCGGCGGCGAGCGCGCGCGCGTCTTGCTGGCGCGGGTGCTGGCAGTGGAAGCGCCGCTGCTGCTGGCCGATGAACCGGTAGCCTCGCTCGATCCATACCAGCAACTGCAAGTGATGGAATTATTGCGGGATTATGCCAACAGCGGTGCAGCGGTCGTCATCGTCCTGCACGACCTCACCTTGGCAGCGCGTTTCTGCGATGCTTTATTGTTGCTGCGCAATGGAACGCTGGTCGCCCACGGTCCCGCTGAGATGGTACTGTCTCCTGAGCATCTGGCCGCTACCTACCGGGTGACGGCGCTGCACGGCGAACACCAAGGCCAACCTTATGTCTTACCGTGGCGACAGCAAACCAGGGATCGAGGCGCGGCGGAATGAGCACACGCCTCCAGTCTCCTGCGGACTCCGGTCGGCTGGCGACAGCGGCGCTGCTGGCGGTGACCCTGCACGCGGGCCTGGCTGGTTTGCCCATCACCTGGCGACCAATCCCTTATACGCCTGCTGTACTGCGGATGATGGTGATTCCATCGCCTGTCGCGTCCTCTCTATCGCCGATACCGGTCGCAGCACCCGCGCCCCTTTCCCAACCGACGGTCATCGCACCCGTCTTGCCGACCCCGCCGACTCCGGTGGCCAAAGCGGCGCAACCGTCATCCAAGCCCACCATCAAGCCACCGCCGCTCAAGCCGAAACCGATCCGGCCGCTGGTCGAACCCCGACCAGCGGCGCTAAACAAAGCCCAGCCCGCGCCGCCGCGCCCGCATCCTTCTGCAGTGAAACTGGTTAAACGGGTGGAACGGCCGGTGATCGTGGCGAAAACCATCGATGAAGAGCCAGACCAGGGCATTGCGCATCGCCCTCCGGCGCGGCTTGCGCCGGGGGCGGCGGCAGACCAATTCGGGTCGCCAACGTCTTCCAGTGCTGAGAAAGCGCCTGGCGCAAGGAAAACCGCCGATAACCATTCCGGTGGCACCGCGCTGGCGAACGCGCCCGTCCAACCGGCGCGGCCCGCAGTCGCAGCAACCGGCTTGCGCCCTTTAGCGGGCAATCCGCCGCCCCGCTATCCGCCGATCGCTCGCCAGCGCGGCATCGAAGGGCGGGTGCTGTTACGTCTGACCATCAACGCAGCGGGCAGCGTGGAAGCGGTGAGCATCGCCCAAAGCAGCGGCAATGATGTTCTGGATCAGGAAGCGCGGCTAACCGTCGCGCGCTGGCGTTTCCAACCACCGCAGGGGCAAAGTCAGACGGTGGCGCAAGTGCCGATTACGTTCCGGCTGCGGAATTAAGTGCATGTGTTATGCAAACCGCTTTCATTTCATTTGATGCGCACTGCCCTAGCAAGCGGAATTATTGCCCTTGCTTACGGGCAGTTTTGTTGCCCTCTCCAGGGACAGCGGGTAGCAGGGTATCGGCGGCCAATTGAGCTGCTGACTCCCGGTCACCCGCCGCCGCCAGCTGCGTCGCCAGATACAAACGGGCCGCCGCCCGCGCCTCCGAATTTTCGAGTTGCATAATCTGGCTTAATGCAGTGGTAAATTCCGCTTGCGCGGCGGGGATGTTGCCGCCGCTCACTAGATGCCGCGCCATAGCGCTTTGGGCATCAATGCGTTGCCACTCCAACTCCAGCGGCAGCGCCATGCTCTTCTGCTGCGGCTGACTCACCATCCGCGCCAGTAGATTGGCGGCGGCAAGGCTATCTCCGGCCTCGGCGTGCGCCTTCGCGATGGTACCCAAGGCGATCGAACGGCTTTTCTCATCTTTGACCTTATCCGCCAGAGCGAGCGCTTGCGTAAACAGCTCCGCCGCCTGCTTGGTGCGGCCCGCACTGGCCAAATCACGAGCCAGAACGCTGAGCACCCTTACTTTGGTGCTAGGGTCGTTGACAGCGCGGGCATTCTCGGCAGCGCGTTCGAAGTACGTATCGGCGCTGGCATCGTGCAGGGTGCGCGCGATGCCTGAAAACGCCTGGGCGCGCTCGCTGGGCGTGGTGACGGTATTGGCGAGGTTGATCGCTCGATACCACTTGGCTTGGGCCGCGCTGGAGTCCTGCCGCTGGTGATACTGACGAGCGATCATGGCCAGCGTTTCAATCCGTTGCCGACTCAGCCCATCAAGAAGGGCGCTAGGCGGTTGGCTGCTCCCAGTCATCTCAATAGCGCGATCTAGGCTAATATCAGCGCCGACTTCATCACCAGCCTCGGCCTGATAACGGGCCAAACCCACCAGTAGTTGCGGGGTGGGTACAGCGGCGGGTCGAGCGGTGGTTGGTTTAGCCAACGCCACTTTATCGGCCGCGATCAGTGGAGGAATCGTCACCGGCTTGCCAGCGGACTTCGTGGCGTCTGTAGCCACATCTTTCTTGTCCTTTCCAGCCGCCGCATCATTGGCAATTTTTTCCTTGTTGCTGGGCGCTGGATTACCCGGTTGCTGGTCCGCACCCGCTGATGCCACGGCTTGGTTGGCCGCATTCGCCAGCTTTTCGGCCGGATTTTCGACGATGACTGAGGTACCCGGCGGCGGCGTAATGATGATCTGAAGACCTGGATCACGTTCCGATTTGATCGGGTCCGGCTTATGCTCACGCAGTTGCCAGACCAGTACGGTAAGCGCCAGCGCGCCAACCGCCATACTGCCCAGCACGGGCAACACGATCCGTGGCTTGATAAGTAGCTTGTATTTATGCCAGGGACTGACGTTTAGCTCTTTTTCCGCTTGGCGTCGGGCGCGTTCCAGCATCTCCTGCTGGAGTTTTTCCTGTTTCTTGCCGGATTTTGCTTTGGCGGCCTCGGCTTTTTCGGCATTTTCCTTGGCGAGCTGCGATTTCAGATAACGGCGTTCGAGTTCAAGGGCTTCCTTGTATTCCTTGTATTGCTCATAGTTACGACCCACCACGCCACACCGCTGACAGATATCCATCTGATCGCGGGCCAGCGGCTGTTTGTGACCGCACGCGGGGCAGGTGTAGCCTTCATTGACCACCCCGTCTTCCTCCTCAACGGGCAACAACGTTAATTGCATGGGCTCAAGGCGTGCGGTCAAACCCTGCTCAGTGAGTTTATGGAGCAGTTTCTCCGCTTTTTCTTTTGAAAGATTTTGGGTGAGGACTACTTGCTCACGAATGGAAATCCGATGAACAAGAGCTTCAATTTCTTTAGCAGGCCCTTTCAGCATTCCCTGCAAACTCTCCCGGAGAGCCTGTGGATCCCGCCCGGGCTGCGCCCCAGTGATGATCAATTTAAACGTGGGTTCCATCGAATACACCTGATATTTGAAAAGTCAAACAGCTCAGAGTGAAAGTGCAAAGGTGTTTTGCACAAAGGCGCTCTCGACTTTGCGCGTGCGCCAAGCCATTCCGTCACCCACCTAAAGCAGTTGATGCGACCGCTTAGATTGCGTGGATCGCGCGCATTGGCACGACCAACCAGTCTTGTCTCCTGTTGCGCACCGCGATGGGCGGATAACCCCAAGCCCCTAGGTAGCCTGGCTTTTTTCTTTTTCTTCTTCCAAATGCTTGCAGTCGATACACAACTCCGCCGTGGGTCGCGCCTGCAACCGACTCAAGCCGATTTCCACGCCGCAGGACTCACAGTAACCGTAGTCGTCACTCGCCAAGCGTGAGAGCGACTTATCGATCTTGTGCAACATTTTGCGCTCTCTATCCCGCGCTCGCAACGCAAGCGCAAACTCCTCTTCCTGGCTAGCCCGATCATTGATATCGGGAAGGTTAATGAGATCATTTTGCATCTGCTGGACGGTGCGTCGGCTTTCCTCGACCAGCTCCCGTTTCCAGTTCAACAATAGTTCGCGGAAATGCGCCTTTTGTTGAGCGTTCATGTATTCCTCGTCCTGCTCGGCCGCAGGGGGCGCGGCTTCTGCCAGAAGATTGTTCATTGGCTGCACCTTTGGCTTTTTGCGTATTCAAAGAAAACCATAAAAACGAACCGCCGGCGCTCACACCTTCTCAACGGTGCATGGCCGACGGTTGTCGCAAAACAAGAAGACACTACAGCATAAGACATAGTATCGAAAAATTCTGCCTGCTTATCCTCGAGCTTACGGATTTCCCACAACCTTGCAGACATTAGAAGGTAGATCGCTACCCTTGCTCCGATCTGACTGCTACCACGCTCAGCGGGCGCGGACTGTTTACCGGACTACGGCCGTCCGGCGGGAATCAGGCACGCGCGCAATCCATCGGCGAGACCTTGCAACAGTTCGAAATAGAGATTAGGGCCGGCTGGCAGCGCCGCTCCCAAGGGATCCAGCACACCCCGCCGGGCTTTGCTGTCTGCAATCACAGTTTCGACCAGAGCGGGCTGAAACTGCGGCTCACTGAACACGCAACGTGCGCCCTGCTCCTGGATCCGAGCGCGAATCTCGGTCACGCGCCTAGCGCCAGGGCGTTGCGCCGGATCCAGCACCACCGAACCCACCGCGTTCAAGCCGTAACGTTTCTCGAAATACTGGTAGGCATCATGGAATACGATATAAGGTGGCTCCCGCACGGGGGCCAGCTCCGTCGTGAGCTTCTGATGCAAGCGCTCCAAGCGCGCCACCAGCGCGGCGCCGTTACGTTCATAATCGCTTCGGTGCTGCGGATCCGCCTCGCCGAGCACGGTGACGATGCGTTTAGTCAGCGCTACCGCATAGACAGGATCCAGCCAAATATGCAGATCCTGATCAGCCGCGTGCTCGTGCTGATGTGCATCCGCCCCGTGCTGCTCCGTGGTGTCGTGGTCAGCGTCCTGGTCTTGATTTTGGGCATGTGGCTCGTTGGGTCTGTGTTGATGGGGTTCCCAGGCTCCTCCTTCCCGCAACGGCAGCAACATCAAGCCGGGCGTATCCAACAACGCCACCGACTGGGCTTTGCCTGTGGCATTGTGCAACGGCTTAACTAAAAACCGCTCCAACTCCGGCCCTATCCAGAACACAACCTGGGCCTCGGCCAGCGTGCGCGTATCCGAAGGCTTCAAGTTATAGTCATGGGGCGAAGCGCCGCCGGGAATCAGCAACAGCGGCTCGCCTACACCCTGCATAACGCCAGCCACCAGCGCATGAATAGGCTTAATGCTTGCTACAACAACCAATTTGGCTTCCGCGTTCACTGCCATCGCTAGCCACAGCAACCACACCGCGACCCAGCCCAGTCTATTTCGGTTCACTCTAAGATCCTGCATGATTGCTCCTCACAGTTATGTTATAAAATAACAATTGTTACAAGATAACAGGTGCGTCATGCTTTTCAAGCTGGAATCACCATGAGATCCACAAGCGATAGCCCACCATCACAGCCATTGGCCCCGCACCAGGGCTTGGCGCAGGCCATCACACTGTGCCAACAGCGCGGCGCTCGCTTGACGGCCCTGCGCCAGCGCGTGCTGGAAATTATCTGGAACAGCCCCACACCGGTCGGCGCGTATGCCATCCTGGACGTGCTGCGTAACGATGGCCGACAGGGCGCGCCGCCCACGGTTTATCGAGCGTTGGATTTTCTGCTGGCGCAGGGCTTGATCCATCGGCTGGCATCGCTGAACGTCTTCACCAGATGCCGCCAGCCCGACCACCAGCACGGCGGGCAGTTTCTGATCTGTCGGGACTGCGGCCAGGCTGAGGAGATCACTAATCCTACCGTGGAAAATAGCCTGAAGGCCGAAGCGCTGTCCCGCCATTTTGAGGTAGGGTCGCAGATGATCGAAATCTTGGGGCGTTGTCGCCAGTGCCAACAGGAAGCCACAGCACATGAGGGCTGAGCCGCTCCTCACGGTCGAAAACGTCAGCTTCACGCTTAGCGGCCACCCGATCCTTCAGCACATCCATCTCCAGGTACGCGCGGGGGAAATCGTGGCGCTGATCGGCCCCAATGGCGCTGGAAAATCAACGCTGGTGCGCACCGTTTTAGGGCTGCTGCGTCCAGACAGCGGCCATATCGCCCGCAAACCGGGCTTACGCATTGGCTATATGCCGCAACGCCTGGCCGTGGACTCTACCCTGCCGTTGAGCGTACGGCGGTTTATCACCTTGGGCGCACCCGCCACGCGCATACAGGTTCAGGACATCCTGGCCGAGGTCGGCGCTGCGCAGGTTCTGGATGCGCCGGTGCAGGCTATTTCCGGCGGCGAGCTGCAACGGGTGCTGCTGGCGCGTGCCCTGTTGCGCCAACCGGATCTGCTGGTTCTGGACGAGCCGATCCAGGGGGTGGACTTGAATGGCCAATACGAGATCTATGATCTGATTGCCGGACTGCGCCGCCGCCGGGGCTGCGGCATTCTGATGGTGTCGCATGAGTTACATCTAGTGATGGTGGACACCGACCAGGTGATCTGTTTAAACCGCCACGTTTGTTGCTCCGGCCATCCCGATCATGTCGCCCGCGACCCCGCTTTTCTGGAACTGTTTGGGATCGAAGGTGCGCGGCGGCTGGCGATCTATCATCATCATCACAACCACCGCCACGATGTGCACGGCGCTGTAATTCAGCAGTCTGCAGAGGATCGCGCGCATGGATGACTTTCTGGCGCGCGCCCTGCTCGGCGGTATCGGCGTGGCGCTCACCGCCGGTCCCTTGGGGGCGTTCATCGTCTGGCGGCGCATGGCGTATTTCGGCGATACCCTGGCCCATTCCGGGTTGCTCGGTGTGGTGCTCGGCGCGCTGCTGGGTATTCACCCTGAACTTGGCGTCATCATGACTTGCCTGGTGGTGGCCCTGATTCTGGTAGGGCTGCAACGGCAACATACACTGGCCACCGACACCTTGCTCGGCATCCTGGCCCATACCACGTTGTCGCTGGGCCTGGTGGCGCTGGCCTTTCTGGAAACGATGCGAGTGGATTTAGTCAGCTATCTCTTTGGCGACCTTCTCTCGATCAGCGCGGCGGATATCTACTGGATCTGGGGCGGCAATGTGCTGGCGCTGGCGGCATTGGCTGGCTTGTGGCGACCATTGCTGGCGGCGACGGTGCATGAAGAGTTGGCACGGGTGGAGGGCGTGCCAGTTCTGCAAATCCGGCTGGCTTTCATGTCGCTGATTGCCATCGTCATTGCCTTGGCAATGAAAGTGGTGGGTATCCTGCTGATTACCTCGCTGCTGATTATTCCAGCGGCGACGGCGCGCCGTTTCGCCCGCTCGCCGGAAAGCATGGCGGTATTGGCCAGCCTTATCGGCTGCGCCGCCATCGGATTGGGGCTGTGGGCTTCGCTGCGCTGGGATACGCCGGCGGGCCCGTCTGTGGTTGTGGCGGCCACTGGCCTGTTTGGGCTGGCTGCGACGATTCCTGTTCCTGCCGGGCGCTAGTCTGGCGGTCCCGAGGATAGCGCCCCTCCAGAAGGCTGCGCCAACCTTGAAGCAAGCGCTCTCAAATACCGTACTCCCTGGAGCGCCCGGCTACCGTACCACGAGGTCATTTCTCCATCGATCAACCGCAATTTCTCCAGCGGACAATCGTAATCATGGGCGAAATTCACCAAATCGTCGGGCACAAAGCGGTAAGGCTCAGTGCTGAACAGAATCCAATCCGCCGCATCCAGCAACTGCCGATTCAGTTGCAACTCTGGATAGCGCGCCGCCGACTCGACCGGCAGCGTCTCCCAGCCCACCAACGCTAACATCTGAGAGATGTAAGTCTCGCGGCTAATCCCCATCCAGGGGTTGCGCCAGATCATATAGAGCACTCGGCGTTGTGGCCAAGCCACTGGCCGCAACGCCGCCAACGCTTGCCTGAACCGCCGCACCAGCGCCTCCGCCTCCGCCACGCGGTCGAAAATGCCACCGATCAGCCGATACAGCGGCACATTATCTTCCGGCCGCACTGGATGGGTGACGATCACCTGAAAACCACCGGCCATCAGGCGTTCCGCCAATGGACGCGGATTTTCGTCGATGTTGACGATCACATGAGTCGGCTTTAGGGCGCGTAACCGGACATAGCGAATTTTCTTAGTGCCGCCGATGCTCGGGATGGAGGCGATGCCAGCGCCTGGATGAATGCAGTAATGGGTGCGGCCCACTATTTGACCGCCCAAGCCCAATGCAAACAACAATTCGGTGATGCTCGGCACCAGCGAAACAATTCGTGCGGGCGCGGCGGCGGGCAAGTGAACGACGCCGAGCGCATCGCGCAAACTATCCAGATGGGTCGCCATTGATCGTCTTATCTCCAACGCTCCAACACTTGGCCCTTCTCCCGAAACAACTCCGGCGCGCTTCCCGTCCAGTGCTTAAAGGCTCGTGAAAAACTCTTTTCATTGCCAAAGCCCACGGCCCGCGCGATTTGCTTAATGGGTTTAGCGGTGCGGTGTAACAGTTCAACCGCCCGTTCCCGCCGCACTTCATCCTTGAGCGCCTGCAACGATGCCCCTTCTTCCTGCAATTGCCGGTGCAATGTTCGCGGCGAGACATGCAGCTCCCTGGCCAGCGATTCGCCGGTATAGCCGGTATCCGGCCGTACTTTCAGCAACTCTCGCACCCGTTGCACCAGCAATCGATCCCGCCGATAGGGAAACATGGTCAACGGCAGGGCTTGCTGGAGCATTTTGTTCAGAGCGCGGTCGTCACGGCGGACGGAAAGTGCGGCATATTGCGGGGCGAAGCTTAAGCTCGCCTGCGGTGCGCCAAAGTGCAAGGGGCCGGGAAACAGCGTTTGATAAACGCTCAGATGTTCCGGGGCGGCAAAGGGAAAGCCGGTTTCCAGCAGCGGAATCCGTGAATTGATCAGCCAGCAGGCATAGCCGAACATATACCGGAACAGCGTGGCAAAGCAGAATTCCGCCCTCTCGCCCAAGTCCCGATGAATCTCAATGGTGATAGCCGCCGCCGTCGGGTTGACTGCAAAATGCAGGCTAATGTCGTCCGCCAGCAAGCGATGATGCCGACACCACCGCTTCAACGCGACTTCCAGCGTCGGCGAACTGAGCGAGGCGCGGCATAGCATCCCATAACTACCCCACGGCAAGCGGCGCGAAAACCAGCCCAGAGCTTCATCATCCAATTCCCTGATGGCGATGCCGAACAGGGTTTGCATTTGCCAGCCCGTGACGCGGTTGGCCGGATTTAACAAAAACTCCGGCGTTAGTCGCGCCCGGTGCAAGGCGGGTTCGGAGTCTTTGCCGTAGCGGTGATAGGCAGCGGTGATCGCGCGGATAAAGGCGACCGGCGTAACCGCCACCTCGGAAACGGAAGCCATAACCATTCAGCCCACCACGATTGCATATTCAATACCAAGCTTAAGCAGGCTGGCACAAATTGCAACGTGATTGGCAGAGTCACTGGCAAAATTTGCAACCTGATTGGCCAACATCGCCGAGCGATTATCACTATGATTAATAATAATCCAAGGCCAGCGCCGACCGTGCGCTGAAGCTTCGGCAATACGATAACTACCGCCAGGAGAATCCACCCATGTCCGCTGTCGTCGCTCATTTCAAATCGCCCCAACCCGGCGTCGATAAAGTCACCCCGCGCAATAAAATCCGCTTCGTCACCGCGACCAGCCTGTTCGATGGCCATGATGCCTCGATCAACATCATGCGCCGCATTCTCCAGGGCAGCGGCGCGGAAGTGATCCATCTCGGCCACAACCGCTCGGTGGAGGAAATCGTCACCGCCGCGCTTCAGGAAGACGCCCAGGGCATCGCGGTCAGCTCCTATCAGGGCGGTCATGTGGAGTTCTTCAAATACATGATCGACCTGCTGCGCGAGCGCGGCGGCGACAATATCAAGGTGTTCGGCGGCGGCGGCGGGGTGATCGTACCGGAAGAAATCCACGAACTGCACGATTACGGCGTGACTCGGCTGTTTTCGCCGGAAGACGGTCAAGCGCTGGGCTTGCAGGGCATGATCGACCACATGCTGGCGATTTGCGATACCGACCCCGGCCAGTACGCGCCCAAGACCCTAGATGACATCAAAACAGGCGACTGGCGGGCGTTGTCGCGGCTGATTACCGCACTGGAAAACCGCACTGTCGCCACCGACTTGCGCCAGCAAATTCTCAGCGAAGCCAAGGCCCGCGCCGTGCCGGTGTTGGGCGTCACCGGCACTGGCGGTTCCGGCAAGTCCTCGCTGACCGACGAACTGGTGCGGCGCTTCCGCTTGGATCAGGACGACCGGCTGAAACTCGCGGTCATCGCCGCCGATCCGTCGCGGCGCAAGACCGGCGGCGCGCTGCTCGGCGACCGCATCCGCATGAACGCCATCAGCGGGCCGAATCTGTACATGCGTTCGCTGGCCACCCGCGTCGCCGGCAGCGAAGTGCCGGAAACGTTGGGCGAGATTCTGGCGGCCTGCAAGCTGGCCGGATTTGATCTGATCATCGTCGAAACTTCCGGCATCGGCCAGGGCGACGCCGCGATTGTGCCGCTGGTGGATCGTTCGCTGTACGTGATGACCCCGGAATTCGGCGCGGCCTCGCAGTTGGAAAAAATCGATATGCTCGATTTTGCCGACGCGGTGGCGATTAACAAATTCGACCGCAAAGGCGCGGAAGACGCGCTGCGCGATGTGCGTAAACAAGTGCAGCGCAACCGCAAAGCCTTCGGCCAGTCGCCCGATGATATGCCGGTGTACGGCACCATCGCCGCCCGCTTCAACGACAACGGGGTGACCGCGCTGTATCAGGGCTTGGTCGGCTTGCTACGCGACAAGGGCCTGAAACTGGCGTCGGGCCATCTGCCGCCCGCCGAGGGCAAAGCCTCGACCACCAAGACCGTCATCGTCCCCGCCGCCCGCGCGCGGTACCTGGCCGAAGTCGCCGACACGGTGCGCGGCTATCACCAGGAGGTGAACAAACAGGTCAAGCTGATCCGCCAGCGCCAGCAGTTACGCGCGGTCATGGGTCTGCTGACCGCCGAAGGCAAAGCCACCGCCGACCTGCAACCGCTGCTCGATAAGGTGGAACTGGAGGTCGATTCGCACGCCCGCAAGCTGGTCGATATGTGGCCGCAGGTCAAGGAAAGCTACAGCGGCGATGAGTATGTGGTGAAAATCCGCGACAAGGAACTCCGCACCAAGCTGACCAGCCGCTCGCTGTCCGGCAGCCGGATTCCCAAGGTGTCGCTGCCGCGCTTCGACGAACACGGCGAACTGTTGCGCTGGATGATGCTGGAAAATCTGCCCGGCAGCTTCCCGTACACGGCGGGCGTGTTCGCGTTCAAGCGCGAGAACGAAGACCCGACCCGGATGTTCGCCGGTGAAGGCGACCCGTTCCGCACCAACCGCCGCTTCAAAAAGCTGTCCGAGCACGCCGAGGCGACCCGGCTGTCCACCGCCTTCGACTCGGTGACGCTGTACGGCTTCGACCCGAACGAGCGGCCGGATATTTACGGCAAGGTCGGCAATTCCGGCGTCTCCATCGCCACCCTGGACGATTTGAAGGTGCTGTATTCCGGCTTCGAGGTCTGCGCGCCGACCACCTCGGTGTCGATGACCATCAACGGCCCGGCCCCGATCATTCTGGCGATGTATTTCAACAACGCCTTCGATCTCCAGATCGAGAAGTTCGAGCGCGACAACCATCGCCCGCCGACCGATGATGAAATTGGGAAGATCAAAGCGTGGGTGCTGAAGAATCTGCGCGGCACGGTGCAGGCCGATATTCTGAAAGAAGACCAGGGCCAGAATACCTGCATCTTCTCCACCGAATTTGCCCTGAAGATGATGGGCGACATTCAGGAATACTTCGTCCATCACGGTGTGCAGAATTTCTATTCGGTATCGATTTCCGGCTATCACATCGCCGAAGCTGGGGCCAATCCGATTTCACAACTGGCCTTTACCATGGCCAATGGCTTCACCTACGTTGAAGCCTATCTGGCGCGGGGGATGCACATCGACGACTTCGCCCCCAATCTGTCGTTCTTCTTCAGCAACGGCATGGACCCGGAATACACCGTCATGGGCCGGGTGGCGCGGCGGATTTGGGCCACCGCGATGCGCTACAAATACGGCGCGAACGAGCGCAGCCAGAAGTTGAAATACCACATTCAAACCTCCGGCCGCTCGCTGCACGCCCAGGAAATGGACTTCAACGACATTCGTACCACGCTTCAGGCGTTGATTGCGATTTACGACAACTGCAACTCGCTCCATACCAACGCCTACGACGAGGCCATCACCACCCCGACCGAGGAATCGGTACGGCGGGCGATGGCGGTGCAGCTCATCATCAACAAGGAATGGGGGCTGGCCAAGAATGAGAACCCGAATCAGGGCGCGTTCATCATCGACGAGCTGACCGATCTGGTGGAAGAGGCGGTGTTGCAGGAATTCGAGCGCATCAGCGAGCGCGGCGGGGTGCTGGGCGCGATGGAAACCGGCTATCAGCGCGGCAAGATTCAGGAAGAATCCTTGTATTACGAGACCATCAAGCACGATGGTTCGTATCCGATCATCGGCGTCAACACCTTCCGCAACCCGAATGCCCAGCACGATGAGGTGAAAATCGAACTGGCCCGTTCCACTGAGGAGGAGAAGCAAGGCCAGATCAAACGCTTGCGTGATTTTCAGGAGCGCAACGCCAAGGACAGCGGCCCGATGTTGGCGCGACTGAAACAGGCGGCCATCAACAACGAAAACCTGTTCGCGGTGCTGGTCGATGCGGTGCGCTGCTGCTCGTTGGGGCAGATTACGAGCACCTTATTTGAGGTGGGTGGGCAGTATCGGCGGAATATGTAGGCTGTGACGTCGTAACTCGGCCTTTTCACACCTTCCCGGCGCTAATATCCGGCGCTGGGAAGGCGCAGTTGCGCGGACGTGCTCTTGCTGAAGCGTCATGCTAGGCCACTAATTCTTGTAACGACCAAGCTCACCGGCGGAGCGTTAGCGGAGTCCGGTGCAGCGCCATGTTAGGCAAGCAGTTTGTCATAGTCTGCGTGAGTACCGATCCAAACCCAAAGAAATCCGCCTTCAATCTGCGTGGCTACTGTGCGGTGATGGGAGCCAACGCGGGCCGACCAGACTTTGCCTACTTTCTTGAATTGCAAGGAAGGGTAGGAGTGGTCTGCCTTTAGCAGTTGAAAGTTCTTTTTGGCGAGACTGCGAATCTCCACGGGAAGACATTCGTAGCAAGCCCAGAAGCTAGAAGCCGTTTTGTGCTTCAAAGGTCTCTCGTTAATCCAGCTTCATGTTCAGCAAGCGCCGCGTTGATAAGGAAATCTAGTTTTCCAGCATTGGAATCAGCTTCCAATTTTCTATCCCAGCGTGCTTGGTCGAATTCAATAAACCAATCACGGAGCTTTGAAAGCGAAGCGTCATCTAGTTCCGCAATATATTGTTCTAATAATTCTATTTGAATCATAAATTCCTCACTTTTTCTGCTTGCTGCTCAAGCTTAAAGGGATCAGTGTGTGCCCTACACGACTGTTTGAGGTCGGTGGGCAGTATCGGCGGAATATGTAGGTTGATGCAGGCGGCGTAACGCTGCCTTTTTATACCTTCCCGGCGCTGAGACCTGGCGCTGGGAAGGTGAAGTTGCGCGGACGTGCTCTCACTGAAGCGTCGTGCTAGGCCGCCAATTCTCGTAACACTTCAGGGTGACGCTCGGCGACTTTAATCAGTGTTCTTGCCGCGCCCGATGGCTGACGCCGCCCCTGCTCCCAATCCTGCAAGGTGCGAACGGACACGCCCATCAAGGACGCAAACTGCGCTTGTGATAAACCGGCAGCCATGCGAGCGGCAATAACCGGCGAATAGACGACCGTTCCCTGACCCGCTTTCATTTCTCGAATGGACTGGAGCAAATCAGCGTGAAAATCACGTCCTTCTTCAAAGGCGTCTAATTCAATATCAGTCATCGGTTTAGCGGTCGAGGGCATGTTTGATCTCCAGCAATTGCTTCGCAGTCATTGAGTCCCGCTCGGACTTGGCGTAGAGCAGAAGTAGCACAATTTCTTCGGCAGGATTGTGAGTGAAGTAAATGACTCGGACGCCGCTAGATTTACCTGAGCCTGCGCGACTCCAACGCACTTTACGCAAGCCGCCTGTGCCTTGGATGACATCACCAATCTCCGGGTTTTTAGCCAGAAAAGCCGCAAATTCACCGCGCTCGTCCTCGTACCAATAACGCGGCCAGAGTTTCGAGAACAAAGGGGTTTCAATAACGGTACGCATGAACTGAATCATACGGCTAAGCCGTATACCCTGCAATCACCTTTAAGGATGAACCTAACCGGGCAGCGGATAAGTCGCGGAGGGCGGGAAAACCGCAGGCTTTGACGGCCGATGTCGGCTTGGTCTGCGTTGTCGCGGGCGCGATACGTCCTCAACAACGTAGATCAATAGCGGAAATGGAGAACAGCGGAATTGCCGTCCGAGTGCAGCGCCTTGCTAGCTGCATTATTACTTTGACATAGTGAGAAAATCACTTTCTTCTTCGTCGCCGCCTACAGAGGCGATACTAAGGATCGTCTTTCGCGCAATCTCTCGTGCCGCATTTTTATAGTCTGTTACTGCTTGGACGTTTTCTATTATTTTTTTCCTTGTTGCTTCATCTTTCGGTATTGGCAAGACAAGTTCTTTGATTCTTGCACCGAGCGTATCAATAATATCCTGAGTAAACCGCTTAGATGCTATTTGAGCTTTAACTATCGGACTGGTTAGCACAGCCAAAAGAATAAATGGATGAAGCACATCAGGTTTATTTGATCGTATTTTGTAAATATGACTCTGATAAACAATCTTCACATCATACTTCGTAACCAAACCACACGTTCCTACAAGGTAGGTACCGTCACGAACCATCAAAATATCATTTTCCTGAACATCCTGTTTATCTTTTAGATCATCGTATACTGCTTCCGATAGGCCATGCTTTGGATCAAGTTTAATTTCCCAATTAGCAATCTCAGATGTCCTTATAAAAGGTATATGGCCTGTACCATAAACCAGTTTTCCTACTTCATGTCCGGTTGAGATACTTAGCACTCTCTTTTTTATTAAGTCTCCAAACACGAGCAAGTCATGGGTCGCCTTTAGTGCTTCAAGCTGCTGGGAAATTTCTGGATTGTAATATTTTGGAAGATATACGTTGCCAATAATATCTTTCTCGTTAATAACAAATCCTAAATGATCATATTGAAGACTACCATTACTTTGATATTCTATGAATTTTTTGAGTATTCTCGGTAAATCATCATGAGGTATAGGAAGCCCTCGTGAATCATGACCGCACCACTTAGCTATACCCATAAAAATCTCATGACCTTCATCTTGGTCTGTTTTCTTCTTTTCTATAACAACCGCACAAGTTTTGGCGTGAGTGTATGGTTGGAATAATTCTTCAGGAAGTGAAACGACCGCTTTTATTCTGGCAACTGACTTGATGTATTGAACTATATAGCGGTGAGAAGGGTTGCAGAACATGCTTTCTGGAGCGATGATTCCAAGTCTACCGCTATCTTTTAAGAGTTCTAGGCAACGCTCAACGAAAAGGATTTGCGGCGCTTGTCCTGCATGTAATCTATTCGTTTTTTCATACGAATGGCTCGCTCGGTCTAGCTTCCATTTCTTACCAAGACTAAAGGAACCCAAAATCATCTTATCATCAATTTTAAGTTTCTTGCCAAATGGAGGATTGGTGACGACCACATCGAATGCAACAAACTGAATATGATCTCTGGTAATACTTTTCCAATTGTTCGAAGCCTCAAGCGCATTTTCGCAAAATACACCTCCTCTACCATCTCCGATAATAGCCATATAAGCCTTAGCCACTTTGGACAAAAAATTGTCTTTGTCAATGCCTCGGAAGTTCTTAATAGCAACTTCCTGTTTTTCTGAAGCGACTTCGGAGTCCGGCCACCCATACTGTGCTCCTCGTTTTTCAATTTTCTTCCATACATCACGAATGGCTTCAACCAGAAATCCACCACTACCGCAAGCCGGGTCAATAACTTTGTCGTCTGTTGATGGATTTACCATTTGCACTAGCAATTTAACTACGTTTCTTGGTGTAAAAAACTGCCCTTGCCCACCTTTTAGCGAAGGGCCGATAAAAGTCTCAAAAGCATCAGCAATAGCATCTCTCTCGCTATCAATAAGGCAAAATAGTTGAAGTTCCCCAACAGCATACGTCAAGGACTGATCGTCAAGCAGAATCTCATCTGATTTATCAATTACGTCAGAGTACTTTTGTTTAACGTGATTAAATATTTCTTGAATTCGTTTACGAACATCGCTTGCTTTTTCACCAAATCCAGCACGAAATTTCACAGTGTCAACATACTTAGTAAAACGCTCGTCGTAAATTTTACAGAAGATGAGATTGATGATTTGTTGGGCGAACACTTCATCACGAGTTATACCAACGGCATTCGCAGCCAAATAGTTCCTAATAGTTCTGAATACACTTTTGAGATTATGCGCCTTCTTTAAATCCTTACGTTTATAAAGACCAATATCCTCAAGTCTTTCCCCATGCTTGGGCAGGTTCGGAAGAACCTCAAAAAATACCTTACCTTCTGTTTCGCTTTTCTTGAGAAAAAGTTTCTCATCACCATTGAACCATACACCGATTCTAGCGGTTGAGAAACGCAGGTAATCTTCAAGTTGTGTTCTGCCGTCTTTGCGATTAGCCTTCTTGCATTCAATAATAATGCTAATATTGTCGTCACTGTGTGCTTCTTCGGAGAATACAGCTATATCAATCGGATACTCTTTTTTAGTATCAGATGGCCTAACCTTAACCCGCCACTGCGGGCGAGTCTGAATCAGTTTTTTTGGATAGCCATAGTCATCAACAAGCATTTTTGAAAATACTTGAACAGCTTCTATTTCTTCGGGTGTACCTCGCACGGCAATTCCGCTGATAAAATCTTCGATATAGCCTTCTTTTAGGTCCATCACTCTCTCACTTCCCGTGGTTTTGTTTTTGTTCCGCTAAAAAATGATTATGCGATTTTCGCATATCTACCAAAAATCACCATACCTAACAACAATCAACTGATTTTTATTAATTTTTTATCAGAAACATAAGCACAACCTCAAGTCTTACTACTCTGGAAGATTGCCATGCATTTCGCTTCTCCAGAAAAGTGCGGCGAATTTCCGCTAAGTATTTGCTGGGTAATGGAAATATAGTAACGGCGCATTATGCCGCCAATTCTCTTAACACTTCAGAATAACGCTCGGCCACCTTTGCTTGCGGCTGGACTGGTTATTTTGGAGGTTGAGGCTGATGCTCGACCCTCTCCAGGGTCGGGTCAAGACACGCCCAGCCAGGCGCACTCGCCACCCAAATATTCATGTGCGGCTTGATGGATGAGGGATCGTCCAGATTGCCAACGCGCACAACCCGGAACTGCGGCCTTGTCGCCACTTTGCCGAAAAGATGCGAGCCACAACTCGGACAGAACTCCCTCGTCACGTCATCACCGCTATCCGCCTTCTTCGTGTATTCGGAAAGCGACCCAGAAACAACGAGATCGTCAGTGCGCACGAGTAGATTGACCGAGCCATTCGCCGCTAGATGCTGGCAGTCCCGACACCAACAGATACGAGTTGCCAGGGGTTCAGCGGCCAGCTTAAAGCTCACTGTGCCACAGAGGCAGCGTCCGGTTCTCTCAGCCATACAAAGCACCTCGATGGGTTGGGTTAGAACTCGTGAGACGACCAATGATGATCCCCTTTACACACTACGCTACCCAAAACGACAGCAAAGCTCAACTGGCAACCCAAGGGGACAATAGAGAAGCTGCGAGGACGGAAAAGCGGAAATTCTTAGCGACTGATAGTAGCTTCATCGACGTAGTTGAGCGGTGCGCAAGACGCTGCTAACAACGAAAACCTGCTTGCTGCTGGTCGATGCGGTGCGCTGCTGCTCGCTGGGGCAGATTACAGGCACCCTGTTCGAGGTCGGCGGGCAGTACCGCAGGAATACGGGCGCCACCTTACGCGCCCGTCAGCTAGAATTTTATGGAAATAAACGGCTTGGCGGGAACCCGATGACCTTGTTTCGCCGTAGTATGAACTAAGCTTCATCTAGTTTCGACGTTGGCTCCAAAATCAGGAGGATCAACCATGGCTTTTAGACAATGGCTTATCGGACTGCTGGTTGGATCCAGCAAAGCTCAGGGTGACCTAGCTATTATTGTGCCGCCTGCCGAGTCCTCCGCTTCAGAAGAGGAAATTGCGGGACTTAACTTTCGTAGCGCAATTGATACGCATCAAAAATGGAAAAACCGTCTTCAGGATGTTATCAACGGCAATACACCTGAGAGCTTGTCGGTTGAGGAAGTATCGCGGGATGATCGCTGTATTTTAGGAAAGTGGCTTTATGGTGAAGGTGCGGGAAAATATAGCGAATACGAGCAGTTTCGCGCGCTTCGAACTCATCATACCCATTTCCACCAATGTGCTGGCAAAGTACTGGAAGCTGCGCTGGCGGGCGATAAAACGGGTGCTCAAGCCGCTCTTAAATCCGGTGATTTTGCACATGCATCACAGGCTATCGTTTTGAAGCTTGCTGAAATGTACAACAGGATATCTAAGCCCAGCTAAAAAGCTAAGAGTAGATTCCATTGTATTAATCACCATTGGCGAGAGTTTCATGCAGCAAGCTATTGGTTAATGCAGATCCTCGGCATCCGGCTCGCCACACTGAGCCAGGATCGCGGCGCGCGCTCCGTCCCGTAACCGCACCGCCGCAGCCCATTCGGAGCCGTCAGGAACCAGCGGCGGCTCCACAATCACCTCCAGCCGATTCCAGCGCGGAAACCAGGACCCGGCGCGCAGGATGGCCCGCGTTCCGCGAATGACCACCGGTACCACCGGAACTCCGGCTTGCGCCGCCGCCAGAAAAGCGCCCATACGAAACGGCAGCAAGCCTGGCCTGCCGGTAAAGGTGCCTTCCGGGAAAAAGGCCAGTGATTGTCCAGCGCGCACAGCCTCGCTCAGCTTACGCGCCTCTTCCACACCTCGTTGTAGATCGAAGCGTTCAACGAACAGCGTCCCCATGCGCACCAACGGTTGCGCCAACCAGCGATTCGTCAACAGTTCCCGTTTGGCGATATAGCGAAAATGGCGCGGCAAGACGGCAGTCAGAACGTAGGCGTCCAGAAAACTCGCGTGGTTAGCCACGATCACACAAGAGCCATCCGGTACCTGTTCCAAGCCCTGTACGGCAATCGGAGTACCGCTCCAACGGGCGAGTCGTTGCGCGCCGGCTCGCGCCAAGCGCCACCGCCACATTAGCCGGGGCAGGATCAGGATGCCCAGCCAGACTCCAGGGGCTAACAACCCATACCAAAACCAGGCGCGCGCGGCATACAGCCAAGCCCGCACGTCGCGTCCCAGCCGTAACAGCCGCGCCCAGCCGCTGGCCAGCACAATGCGGGTCAGTTGCAGCCATAATTTCGGCCGCCCCTGACCGATAGCATTGCGTTCATATAATTGGCGTAACTCGGCGCGGCGGATTTTACCGCTGGAGGTTTTAAGCACCGTATACGGCGGAACCAGAACCACCTCTTCGGGCGGCGCACCCAACAAATCCACGCCCACAGTCTGAATATGCTGACGAAGCTGCACCAGGGCCGCCGACTCGGTAAGGCGTGTCTCAGCGACCACCACCAGCCGTTCACTACCGGTGGCTGGATCGGCACTGGCGAAAACAGCGACACAGCCAGCGCGGATATCAGTCAACGCACCGACCGCTTGTTCCAGCTCATAGGGATACAGATTGCGTCCGCCCCGGATAATCAGCTCTTTAACCCGTCCTGTCAGATACAAGTCACCGTTGGCCAGATAACCGCGATCCCCGGAATCCAGCCAGGCATCGCCATGGGGGAACAAACGCCGAGTCGCCTCTGGGTTGCGATAGTAGCCAGAGGTCGCGGAGGGTCCGCAGAACTCCACATGGCCCTCGCACCGCTCCGGCAATTCCCGGCCCTGGCTATCGACGATGCGCAGTGAGTGCCCGACCAACGGCTGCCCGCATGAGGGGAATAGCAAGGCGGTGGTATCAGTGATGGGCGCTAATTCGGCGCAGCCAGTCGCCATAAAACGGTCACGCCGCACCCGGTCGATCACCGGCGGGCGGCCCGGTCGCTGCAAGGTCAGGCCCACCGAACATTCGGCCAGACCGTAGACCGGGGCCAGCGCGTCGGGGCGGAAGCCATAGCGACGAAAGCGGGCGGTGAATCGCTCCAGGGTTGCGGGGTTGACCGGTTCCGCACCATTGAGCGCCATGCGCCAGGAACTCAGATCCAGTCCCACGATTTCATGATCCTGAATGGCGCGTGCGCATAATTCATAAGCAAAATTGGGAGCCGCCGACAGCGTGCCGCGATGCTGGTGAATCGCCCATAGCCAGCGCGTCGGCCGGGCCAGGAAGCTTAACGGCGACAGAATCACTAGCGGGGAGGCGTAGTACAGGCTGCCTAGACAAGCGCCGATCAGCCCCATATCGTGATACAGTGGCAGCCAACTAATGAAAACATCATCAGCGCTGGCTTGGACCTGCTGGCCCATGGCACGCAAATTGGCTAGCAGATTGGCATGGGTAAGCATCACGCCCTTAGGATCGCCCGTGCTGCCAGAGGTATATTGCAGAAACGCGAGATCGGTCGTGGCCACGGCCACGGCGCGCCATGTCAGCGTGGGTTGTTGCAACTCCGTAGTGGTCACAATGTGACCTAAGGTCTCGATCTGCGCCTGAAGCAGGCGCGCCACTAACTTCGCTTCGGGCACGGTAATCAATGCGACGACCCGGGCGTTGTTCAGTAATCGCACATGACGGCGCAAGTGATCTTCGATCTGGGTGGGTCGGCTCGGTGGGTAGATCGGAACCGGAATGCCGCCAGCCAGCAAAATGCCGAAGAAGCCCAGGAAGTAATCCGCCCCGGTGGGCAGCATCAGCGCCACGGTCTGGCGTGGTTGTAGACCACGGGCTTGTAGCCCAGCCGCGACTGCCCGCGCCGTCCGCAATAGCGTGGCGTAGGTAAAGGTCGTGTCAATCTGTTCGTTGTTGCCGTAAATCTGTAACGCTACTCGATCGGGATGCTGGCGCTCATGCCAGTCCAGCATGTCCAGCAAGGTCTCGGCTTGCTCGGGCGGATTAGCTGCGTTGGGTTGTGGTTCCAGAGCCAGCACCGCGCCCGTCGCCAGCGGATCCACCGTCGCCCCGCTGGCCTCCAAAATCAGCGCCAGCAACGCGCGCGGGGTTTCAGCCAACAGCATCCGCTCGTCCGGCGCGACCGAGAAGGCGCGTTCGATGCGTTGCAGCAATTCAGCCCGCGCCAGACTATCCAGCCCTAGATCGCGATCCAGACGATGGTCCAAGGTGATGGCGACCGCCATCCGTTCCGAGGGGCGCAGCTCTACCACCAGCTCGCGCAGCAAGGCCAGCAAGCGCGGCGCGACCTCCTGGATAGCGTCGGGCGTGAGGCCAGCCACCGCTTCGTGACTGGAAGGCAATCCATGAGGAGCAGCAGTGGGCATGGGCAGCGATCCTGCGTAGGATGAAGTCTGGATAAAGCCTGGGGAATGGTCACCTGATCGGGCCGACATTTAGAATAAGATATTTACCGTGCGTCGCGCTGGTGTGGAAAGGCGGTATGCTTGCCCGCGAGCCATTTGATCTGGAGGATGTCGCCATGACTTGCAAACTGTTTCGCTTCTGGTGGATTGCGCTGCTGCTGGGCTCGACCAGCGTCCCAGCGCTGGAAATCGGCGAAATGCAGGTGCAATCCTCTTTAAATCAACTGTTTGATGCCCGAATTCCGCTGCCCAAGCTAACGCCGGAGGAGCTTAGCAAAGTTTCGGTTAAGCTGGCTCCGGCGGCCATCTTCAAGGACTTCCAGCTCGAACGGGCCCCTGCATTGATGAATTTGGCGTTTTCGGTTGAATACAACGCTGAGGGACAAGTGTACGTCAAGGTGGTGTCGAGCAAACCGATTCAGGAGCCTTCGCTGGGCTTATTGCTGGAGTTTGGCTGGCCACGCGGCAAGACCTACCGGGAATTTACCGTGCTGCTCGATCCAGTCCAACGGCGGCTGGCTGAACGGCCCAGCGATCGCAGCAAGACGGTGTTGGAGACCCCCGTCGCTGCGCCGCCCGTGGCAGCCGCGCCTATGGTTCCACCACCAGGCAATGCCGAAAGCCTGCCCGCGCCCGTGGCAGCCGCGCCTATGGTTCCACCACCAGCCAATGCCGAAAGCCTGCCCGCGCCCGTGGCAGCCGCGCCCATGGTTCCACCACCAGCCAATGCCGAAAGCCTGCCCGCGCCCGTGGCAGCCGCGCCTATGGTGCCACCACCAGCGGAAAACCTGCCTTACGAGCGCGCGGAGCAAGTCACTACAAGGACGACAGCGCCGGTTCGCGTTTATCGCCCAGGAGACGTCTATGGGCCAATCCAAGTCGGCGAGCGGTTGCTGAGTATCGCGGTTAAGGTGCTTCCCGACCCCAGTATCACGAACCATGAAATGGTGACCGCCCTGTTTCGAGCCAATCCCGATGCGTTTGGTAAGGCGGGGATGAGTGCCTTGAAACGAGGAGCGATGCTGCGACTACCGAGCTTTCGCGAGATTGCGGAGAGCAGCGGTTCCGCCGCTGCTAGGCATCTGGCCGAGGTGGCCGAAATAGGCAACTCATCTGTCACACCGCCAGGGCCGCTGTTAACCGAAGCATCGCCGGCCAAGACTGAGGATAAAGCGCCGGAAGTTTTTTCACTGGAACCGCCAGCCTTGCTGGAGCCTGTGGCGACCTTGCCATCCGCGCCAAGCGAGCAAGCTGCTCAGCCCGCTCCAACATTGGAATGGGCGGCTGCCCCATCTGTCGATCTGGTGCCCGAATCGACTCCGGCTAGCCTAGAACCCGTTTCAGTAACTCCACTGCTCTTTCTGGCGCTCTCGGAAATGATGGTGGACAGTACCCGGCGCAACGCCGCACGCTCGTTGTCAATCACACCTGTCACGCCCGTCACGCCTGAAACATCGGCAACCGATGCCCCCGCACTCCCAACGACACAGGAGGCCAGCGCCTCTCTATCCGTTCCACTACTGGCTTTGAACAGCACCGCTGAAACCAGCGCAGAAGACCTATTCACCACTCTACAAGCAGTCGCGCTGTCATCGCAGTCGGAAATGAACAGGGATGCGTTGGTAACTGCCGATCTGCCACAGGAGGTCGAGAACGATTCAGAGGATTTGGATCGGGAAGCACTGGCGCAACAGTTCATCATGGCTGAACTGCCGTCTTCCGCATTCACCCATTTCGCCAGTTTCGCCGAGATGGCCGCACCAAGTCCCTTAGTGGGCGCGCCTGTGCCTTTGCCTACGCCTTTGCCTACGCCTGTGCCATCGCCATCGCCATCGCCATCGCCATCGCCATCGCCATCGCCATCGCCAGCCGACACTGCGCAAACCAGTTCCCAAGCAACGCCGGACGCAGAGCTGGACTTTGATCCCACCACCGCCACGGTCGCGGGCATTTTCATAACATCGCCCGCGATTTTGGAATACGCCCAAGTAGCTTTGGCGAGCGCCGTCGCGGTCTCACCTAAAACAACCACGCCGCCTTCCTCACCTGCGGCACCCTCCTCTACCCCTTCATCCCCTCCCAACATGGATGACAAGCATTACGGCCCGGTCGCCCCCAATGAGCGACTTTGGAAAATCGCGACCAAGATTCTCCCTGATCCACGCATTAGCCAGCAGCATATGATGAAAGCACTGCTCAAAGTCAATCCGGACGCCTTTTCCAAAGCCAATGACATGAACAGTTTGAAAGCGGGCGCGATTTTACGCATACCGACCTTACAGGAGATCGCGCAACATAGCGCTTCCAAAAGCGCGAAGCGGCTATTAGAGGAACAACAAAAACAGGCCAAGGAAGCGCCGACTATGGACCACGCAGCGGAAACGACAACCCTGGTGGATGATTGAGGCATGAAAAACCCTTCCCGTTGGGGAAGGGTTTGCTGGAATGGCCAAATGCTAGGTGCGGTATTTAGCGCCAGTAGAAATTCAGCCTGGATTGGCCGGCCCCGATTTGCGCTTTTTGCGTTTGCGTTTGCGTTTGCTCCTTCGCACTGACCTCCACGGTGTAGCCGCCGGTCGGTAGTTGCGTCAGGAAGTATGGCCCTTTTGACGTCGCGGTCAAAATCACAGCACCTTTTACATCCAGAACACGCACCCCCACATCCGCCAGATACTCACCGCCACCCTGCATGGCAAACATCAGTTCCAGATTGAATTCCTTTGCCAGGGCGCGCAGTTCCTCACGCTCGCTTTCGCCGACGCCACCCGACGCATAGCGGATGCCTTGCTCAGAGGTTTTAACTTTAATAGAACCGCCTGGCGGGGCCCAAGCCTTATCCGGGGTCGCTTTGGAAGCCGGGACTGTTGCGGCTGGAGCGGCGGCTGGGGCCTCCACCGCTGGAGTCTGAAGTGGTATCGCGTGCTCGGCAGGTTGCGGCTGAGTCGCTTGGGTAGCGGTTTGTTGGGCGTTCGCCAGTGACAACCATCCACCGCCTAGGATCAAGCCCAACGCGGTCCAACGTACTAGCGTGGTTTTGCTCATCGGTTTACAGCCTCCTCAAAGAGCCCATGGGATCACAACAACGCGCCACACCCTTGCTCTTGGCAGCGACGCATCCGGCCTTTAGAGAGGCTGAAGGCTCTTAAATTCCCGCAGAACCGCTCTTTCCGCGATCAAGCCCCCGCCTGTTGGGCGTACCGCGCGCGCATCTCTTTCTTGTCGAGCTTGCCCACACTGGTTTTAGGAATGGCGTCAACGAACAGTACCTGGTCGGGAATACCCCATTTGGAAATGATTCCCTGGTCGGCGAACTGCTGAAGCCAATCACGCAACGTGGCGGCATCCACCGCTTCCGCCTGCTCGCGCCGCAACAGCACCAGGGCGACAGGACGTTCACCCCACTTGGGATCGGGAACGCCGATGACCGCAGTTTCCGCCACGGCCGGATGCTTGAGCAGCAAATCTTCCAGTTCCAACGAGGAAAGCCATTCGCCACCGGTCTTAATGACGTCTTTCAGGCGGTCGGTGATCTTGAGATAGCCTTCCTCATCCATGACGCCAATATCGCCAGTGTGGAGATAGCCACCGCGCCATAGCTGCTCGGAATTTTGCGGATCCTTAAGATAACCCTGCGTGAGCCAGGGGGCGCGCACCACGACTTCGCCCGGTGTTTTGCCGTCGTGGGGCAGATCCTTCATCTCCTCATCCACAATGCGCAGCTCGACTAGCGGAATGGGCAAACCGGTTTTGCAACGAATTTCCAGCTGGCGCTCCTCGTCCCAATCGCGCATGTGCGGTTTCAGTTGCGCAAAGGTCAGGATCGGACAAGTTTCCGACATGCCATAGGCGGTGAAGACATCTACACCGCGCGCGCGGGTCTGCCGGGCCAGAGCCTGCGGGAGCGCCGCACCGCCGATGATCACCTTCCAGCGCGACAGGTCGATCTCATCCACTACCGGACAGGCGAGCAGCATTTGCAGGATCGTCGGCACGCAGTGCGAGAACGTCACTTGCTCCCGCTCAATCAGCCGCAATAAATGCTCCGGGACATAGCGACCAGGATAGACTTGCTTAACGCCTAATACGGTCGCTACATAGGGTACGCCCCAGGCGTGGACGTGGAACATGGGCGTGATTGGTAAGTACACATCTTCCCGGTTGAAGCGACCCTGGCCGGTCCCCATCAGCGCCGACAGTACGCTAAAGGTATGCAACACTAGTTGCCGGTGGCTGAAGTACACTCCCTTGGGTAGGCCGGTGGTGCCGGTGGTGTAAAAGGTGGTGGCGCGCGTGTCCTCGGCAAAATCTGGGAAGAGATGACCAGGATCGCCGGTCGCCAGCAGGGTTTCGTAGTCAATAGCCAGATCCAGTGACGTGGTCGGAAGCTGCCCGGTATCGTTCAGCAACACCAGATGTTTAACCGTCTTGATCCGGTCGCGAATGCTTTCCAAGATCGGCAGGAACTCGGAGTTGATCAGAATCACGTCGTCCTCGGCGTGATTGATGGTGTAGAGAATCTGTTCGGGAGAAAGCCGGATATTCACAGTGTGCAGCACCGCGCCGAGCATCGGCACTGCGAAAAAGCATTCCAGATAACGATGGCTGTCCCAATCCATGACGGCTACGGTGTCGCCGGGTTTGACCCCCAGCTGCGCCAGTCCGCTGGCCAGGCGACTGACCCGCTCGCTCAGATCGCGGTAGCTTTGGCGTAGAAAATCGCCATAGACGATTTCCTGTTGGGGGAATTGGCGCACCGCGTTGCGGAGCAGATGTTTAATCAGCAGCGGATAGGCGTAAGCGGAAGGCGTACGGGGGATCAGATGCTCGGACATGAACGGAGACTCCTGAAGTCAGACCACAAGGCGGAGGATAGCTATTCTGGGCTTTTTCAAGCCCTATCCGCTTAACTATAGTGGCCTTTTGTTCAATCCGCGTGCTGAGCGATGTAGGCCTTGAGCTGGGTCAGATCTGCGTCCATCACGATAAAGCGTTGGGGCAACGCTTCCAGATTTTCGTAGCCAGCCGGTCGTTCCGGTGGGCGACCTAGCGCCTCCATGATGGACTCGGCGAACTTGGCGGGCAAAGCGGTCTCCAGACACACCAGCGGCACACCGTCCTCGCGGTAGTCCAGCCCGACCTTCACACCATCAGCGGTGTGCGGGTCGATGAGGTGGCCGGATTCCTGGTAGATTTGGCGGATGGTGGCCAGACGATGCGCGTGGGTGCTGCTACCGGAGACAAAACCGGCTTGCTGGATCGCTGGGTAATACGGGGTAGCGGAGAGATCAAAATAGCCTTGCTGGTCGATTTGTCGCCATAAGGCGCGCACCACCGCGGGTTCGCGGTCGACAGCATCAAAGATGAAGCGCTCGAAATTGGACGCCTTGGAAATATCCATGGACGGGCTGCTGGTCTGCGCCACCTGCTGGGTGGTGCGCACCCGATACACGCCCGTGCGGAAAAATTCATCAAGCACATTATTTTCATTGGTAGCCAGAATCAGCCGTCGAATGGGCAGGCCCATGCGCTTGGCGATGTAGCCGGCGCAAATGTTGCCAAAGTTGCCAGAGGGCACCGCGAAGGACACCAACTGATCGGCGTGGGTGGTGACCGCCAGCCAGCCCTTGAAGTAATAGACGATCTGCGCCGCGACTCGCGCCCAGTTGATGGAGTTGACCGTTCCAATATGATAGCGGCCTTTGAATCCGGCATCGTTGCTGACCGCCTTGACCAAATCCTGGCAGTCGTCAAATACCCCGCGCACGGCAAGATTGAAGATATTGGGATCGGCGAGCGAAAACATTTGCGCGGTTTGAAACTGGCTCATCTTTTGATGAGGCGACAGCATGAACACGCGAATACCGCGCTTGCCACGCATGGCGTATTCGGCACTGGAGCCGGTATCGCCAGAGGTCGCACCGAGAATGTTGAGATGACCGCCGGTTTGGCGCAACGCATACTCAAATAGGTTGCCGAGCAATTGCAGGGCAATGTCCTTGAACGCCAGGGTCGGGCCATTGGATAAGCCCAGCAACCAGACATCCTCGCGCAGCGGAATCAGCGGGGTAATATCCGTCGTGCCGAACTGGGTGGCGGTATAAGTTTTAGCGATCAAGGCGCTGAAATCTTGAGGCGGCAAGTCATCAGCAAACTTGCGCAGAATAGCGAACGCTAATTGCGGATAGGACAGTGCGCGCCAGGCGGCCAATTCATCGGGCGTGACCAGCGGATAGGATTCCGGCATGGTCAGGCCGCCATCGCACGCCAGGCCACCTAACAAAATGTCGGAGAACGTAGCGAGGGCCATACCGCCTCGCGTACTGACATATCGCATACAGGAAGCCTCAGCAAGGCATAAGGAATGGGCGACAGGAGAGCGATGCGAACATGCGGATTTCCCGCGCAACTGGCCTAAAAACCAGCCTTAGGGAGTCCGGCACTTAGCAGGTGATTCTGCTTGATGATGGCCCATCACTACAAATACAAGCGCGCGTCATCAGGCCGGACCGCCTTCAGCCTCTTGGTGATTTCCTTGGCCCATGGATTGATTTCCCCGTAGATTTTAATGAGCTGGCCCTTTGAGGCCCGAAACAAGAGCCGAGCGCGGGTATTATCGATGGAGTTATCGTAGACGTAGGTCCGGTCGGCCATCCAGGCCACCACCGAACAATAGGCCAGTGATTTGGTATAACGGGCGATGATTTTGGGAATGGGGACATCGTGTCCGCCTTCCATCACCCGCATGGCCACGCGCTTGGCATTGATGGAAGGATCATCGGTGCCGACAAAAAACAGCCGAATGAAAAACCCGGCTTCGCGTGCCCGCCGAATAAAATCCGGTTTATCGGGTGCAGAAAGCACGGTCTCAAAAGCCAGGCTACGGCTTTCTTGCAGACACTGCTCACGGATTTCGGCGGCCTGCCGCGCCGCCTGGGCTACCGCATCGGGTGCATTCCAGTCACCAAACTCATCACGGGCGATGAAATCGGGATTGACGTACACGCACCCATCCATCCATTCGTGCATGAGCAATTGCTGGGTGATCGACGTTTTGCCAGAGCCATTGGGGCCAGCCACCACGATCAACCGGGGTTTTTCCCCATCGCTCATACCGCTGGCCGTGGGGGATTAACCGCCATGATTTCGGCCCGCAGGCGTAGCATCAGCTGTTCCCGCGCTGTCTCAGCATATTGACGCGCCTGTACCGCGACCGCCTCCATCAGGGCGTCGAGCTGCTCATCGGAAGGCTCGTGGACGATGTCATTCAAGTCAAAGCGTTGTAGTTTCATCTTTATGCTCCAACATCGATCAGGCGGATGGATGGCCTCCAGAAGGCCGCCTATGGTGGTGGCTTTATCTTACCTGAATTGTAACGAACCGGCTATGGTGAAGAAATGCGTAGGAAAACAGCGCAGCAAAACCGCCTAAGCAGTCGCTCTTGGCATGTGCCGTCTGGCTAATTGAAGTAGATAGGCGATAAGCGCCGATCCGGCAAACTCCATCGACGGCAACCCAGACCCGTCCTTAAACCCGCACCGCCATCTGTCGGCACAGCCATTCCCGCCGCTCGGTGCGCAGGCCCCGTTTCTCAACCCGCCCGTTGACAGTCAGCTCCAGCTCGCCTACCTCCGGCCGACCGTAAACCACTGGCGTAAAACACACGGTATCGCGCGGATAATTGCCTGTCTCGGTGATCGCCACCGTAAGGCGTTCTCCCTGAATTTCCGCGCTGATGCGGGCAAGACCCCACGCACCGCTTTCGTAATGCCTGGTCTGCTGGTCATCCAGCGCGTAATCCCAGCAGACCGGCTGCTCGCGACAGAACAGATGCAGTTCGATAGCGTTGAGCGCCATAAAGCTGTTATGCAGCGGACCTGCGTAATACGGCAGCACTGCGCCGTCGCGGACGAACAGCGGCAATTCGTCCAGGGTAGCGGCGTACAGCAAGCTGCGGCCACCGTCCACCCACACACCGTGGTTCAGATCGAACCAGCCGCCCGGCGGCAACGCCACCATCCGTTCTTGGTGCTTGATCCCGTGGCAAAGCCATTCTGGCCCTTGGCCCTCCCCGTGCAGAATCGGCGCAACCAGCAACGCATCACCCACCAAATATTGATCGTCCATATGAGCGTATGCGGGATTGTCGTAGTGGTACAGCAATGGCCGGATCACCGGATCGCCGTCCCGCCAATGCCGGAAGAAACACTGATACAGATAGGGGAGCAGGCGATAACGGGTGCGGATGGCACCGCGAATTGCCGCCAGCGCCGTCGGCCCGAACGCCCAAGGTTCCTGCCGGTGCGAATCCCGCGCGGAATGATTACGGAAAAACGGGAACAGACAGCAGGCCTGATGCCAGCGCACCAGCAATTCCGCGTTGGTGTCATCCATGAAACCGCCGACATCGGGGCCATTGAAGGCCACGCCGGACAGGCTCAGGTTCAGTGAACAGGGCAGCGCCATGCGCAGATGGGTCCAATGGCTGGCGTTGTCGCCGGTCCACACCGCTGTATAACGCTGAGTGCCGGCGCACGCGCTGCGGGTCAGCAGAAATGGTCGGCTATTAGGCTCAAGTCGCTCGCAGGCGGCGCGGCTGGCCATGGCCATGAAATGTGCATATTGATTGTGATAGCCATCGTGGGGGATCGCGCCGTGCTGGAAGCGCATTTCTTCGGTGCGGCTGTAGCCGGTGGCGGGATCGTTCATGTCCAGCCAGACCCCATCCACCGCGCTGCCGCGCAAAAAATCCACTACATAATCAGCCCACCAAGCGCGGACAGACGCCAGGGTGAAATCGGGAAACACCGTATCGCCTGGCCAGACTTTGCCAACATAGTCACGTCCACTGGCGGTCTGGCAAAAAACCTGCCGCGTCCGGCCGCTGTTGTAAACCGGATAGCCCGGTTCACGCTTCACCCCTGGATTGACGATGGTGACAGCGCGAATCCCAGACGCTTTCAGCTCGCGGTTTAAACCGGCGGGATCGGGAAAAGCGGTGCGATTCCAAGTGAAGAGCCGGTAGTGATCCATGTAGTCGATGTCGTACCACAAGGCGCTGACCGGCAGATCGGCGGTGGCGAATCCCGCAGCCAGCTCGCGGAATTCCTGCGCACACCAGTAACCCCAGCGGCATTGGTGATAGCCAAGCGCCCACAGTGGCGGCAGCGGCGCGCGGCCGGTCAGTGCGGCATAGCGCCGGGTCACATCGGCCAGTGTCGGCCCAGCCAGCAGATAGAGATCAGTGACCCCGCCGAAAGCTTGATACCACCATTCCCCCGGCCGGGTCTTACCAACATCCATCACCACACGCTGGGGATTATCGAAGAACAAACCCAAAAAACGCCCGCCCACTTGCAGGATAGCCAACGGAATGGCGACATAGGTCGGATCGTAATCGTCGCGGGCGTAGGTGTGCCGGAACACCGCCACCACATCCACCGTCAGGAAGTCGGCCGTTGCGCCCAGTTTATTGAAATGGCCCGTACGCTCGCCCAGACCGTAGCAAGCCGTTACCCCGCTCAAGGAAAAATTAAGCAGCAAGGCCGCGCCGCACCAGCCGATCCCGTCGGCGACCGTCGCGAGCGAGACTCCACCCATCGCTACTTCAAGCACGGTGGGCCGGAGTTTGATGCGAACGTCCGCCGCTTCAAACACCGCCGCCGCCTCTTCATCGAGCCGTGGAGAGACGGCGCGCCCAGCGCGATGCTCCGGCAGCACTGCGTCGGAATATTGCGCTAAGTCGGCAGCGTCAGCGATGGCCCATCGCAACCGCACGCAACCGTCCAGGATGGCCGCACAAGCGACGTGCAAGCCGCCGCCAAAGCCGCCAAGCTCCACAACCTCGCTATCCAGGCGCAGTCGTTCGGCGCGGTCAAAGTTGAGCGGATGAATTTTTTGGCCGAAAAACATGGCGCTCAACGACCGATTATCATGATGCGCCGTTAAGGCAGGGTGCTAGGCTTGGCGGTCTTGTCCTTGCTCTCCGCCAGCATCTGCGCCAGTTGGATCGGAGGAACGTAACCGGGCAACATCTCGCCCGATTCCAGAATCAGGCTGGGCGTGCCGCGCACCCCCAGCTTTTGACCGAGTTCGTATTGCGCTTGAACTGGGTTATCGCAGGTTTTCTTCTCGATATTCTCGCCGGACTTGGCCTTGGTCATCGCCGCCTTTTGGTCGGCGGCGCACCACACCGAGACCGCCTTATCATACGACTCGGAACCGATACCCTCACGCGGGAACCAGAGGTAGCGTATTCTGATGCCTTCCTTGTTATATTCGGCCATCTGGGAGTGCATCTTGCGGCAGTAACCGCAGTCGATATCGGTAAACACGGTAATGGTGTGCTTGACCGGACCCGGCGGGCCGAAGCTAATCATCTGGTTGTCACCGACCGCCGTAATAGCCTTGTTGCGCAGCTCGCCACGGCGCTGATCGGTCAGATTGCCCTGGGAACCCAGATCTAAAATATCGCCCTGCACGATAAACCGGCCATCTCCGCTCAGGTACAGCACCTGCCCACCGACAACGACTTCGTAAAGCCCCGGTATCGCAGCAGGCGCTACGCTGTCCGGCTTGGCCCCATTCAGAGCGGCTTGTAACTTGGTGAGATCGGGTGCTTTGGTTGTTACTACCGCAGGATCGGCGGCCAACGCGCCAGTGGCGTACAAAAAGGCAGCAAGGAGCGGGATTTTGCGCATGTTCTAAGGTCCACAGGTGATGAGCAAAGGAATCATGGATTCAGAGGGTTTTCAGCCCCAACGGTTCAACAATGACGCGCCAGCGCCAGAAACGCAAGCTGCCGCCGCGCCATGGCCAGAGTCAGCAGCCGCGCTGCATCGGCGTGATTTTCACTATGATCTGCCAGCGGAGCTCATCGCTCAGCAACCGCCGCCACAACGCGGCGACAGCCGCTTGCTCACCCTGGACGGTCCGAGCGGAATGCTGAGCGACCGCCAGTTTACTGAACTCCCCCAACTACTGCGGCCTGGGGATGTACTGGTTTTTAACGATACCCGCGTCATCCCAGCCCGTTTGTTCGGGCGCAAGGCCAGCGGTGGCCGGATCGAGCTGTTGATCGAGCGGCTGCTAGACGAACAACGGGCCTTAGTGCAGCTACACGCCAGCAAAGCGCCCCAACCCGGTGGCCTGTTGCTGTTAGATGGAGGCTTTTGCGTAACTGTCCGTAGTCGGCGCGGCGCACTGTTCGAGCTTGAGCTGGCAGGCGACACGCCCTGGCTGCGGCTGTTGGAGGAACAGGGGCGCGTTCCGTTGCCGCCCTATATCACCCGCACTCCGACCGCGCTGGACAGCGAGCGCTACCAAACAGTCTATGCCCGGCAACCCGGCGCAGTGGCGGCCCCGACCGCTGGCCTGCATTTCGATCAGGCGCTGCTGGATCAGCTCACCCAACAAGGCGTAGCGCAGGCCTTCATCACTCTCCATGTCGGCGCTGGCACCTTTCAGCCACTGCGGGTCGAGCGCGTCGCCGAGCACGTCATGCATGCTGAGTGGATGGACATCGGCGCTGATACCTGCGAGCGCATTCGTGTTGCACGTATTCAGGGCGGTCGCGTGATCGCAGTCGGCACCACAGCCATGCGGGCGTTGGAAACGGTGAGCGATGCGCAAGGCCAGCCGCAACCCTGGCAAGGCGAAACGCGTCTGTTTATTTATCCTGGCTATCGCTTCCGCTGCGCGGATGCCCTGATTACCAACTTTCACTTGCCAGAATCGACTCTGTTAATGCTAGTGGCGGCGTTCGCTGGTCAGGCTGCGACCCTACGCGCCTATCGCTACGCCGTCGCTCAACGCTATCGTTTCTTCAGTTATGGTGACGCCATGTTGATTACGCGCCGCGCGTAACTGGCTTAAAATTTTCAGGTCAAACTGGGCTTAATCCACCCTGCCTCTGCTTTTTATTGGAGCGTATTTATGAAACGCATTCTGTTGTTTGTCGCCACCAATCTAGGGGTGGTGGTGTTACTTGGCATCGTTGCGCGCCTGCTGGGTGTGGATCGCTTCCTGTACCAGTCCGGCCTTAATCTCCCCAGCCTGCTGATCTTCGCCGCCATCTTCGGCATGGGCGGCTCGCTGATCTCCTTGCTAATGTCGAAATCCATCGCCAAGCGGTCCGTGGGGGCGCACATTATCCAACAGCCCAGCACCCGAACCGAACGCTGGCTAGTCGATACCGTGCAGCGCCAAGCCCAGGCCGCTGGCATCGGGATGCCGGAAGTGGCGATTTACCAGTCCCCCGAACCGAATGCCTTCGCCACCGGAGCCAACCGCAACGCAGCGCTGGTGGCGGTGAGTACGGGCTTGCTGGAACAAATGACCGCCGAAGAAGCGGAGGCAGTGCTCGGTCACGAGGTCAGCCATGTGGCCAACGGCGACATGGTGACGCTAAGCTTGCTACAGGGCGTGGTGAACACCTTTGTCATCGCGCTGGCGCGGGTGGTAGGTTCCATCGTGGATCAAGCCCTGTCCCGTGGCCAGAATCAGCACGGCCCTGGCCCCGGTTACTACATCGCCAGCACAATTTTGGAACTGGTATTTGGCTTCCTGGCCTCGCTGATCGTGATGTGGTTCAGCCGCCATCGTGAGTTTCATGCCGACGCAGGCGGTGCCCGGCTGGCCGGTCGCAACAAGATGATCGCGGCGCTGGAACGGTTGCGACAATTGCACGAGCCCTCACAACTACCCTCGGAGATGGCGGCCTTCGGCATCAACGGCCGCCTGGGTGAAGGTTTGCGCAGGTTGTTGACCACGCATCCGCCCTTGGAAGAACGGATTGCCGCCCTGCGCCAGCAGGCTTAAATGCCTTGAGACGGCTAAAAACCACGAACGCCAGCGCTGGACAGCGCGGTGTTTGCGGTTTTGATGGCCTAGCCTGCGTACTGTTTAAAATCGAAATCCAGTTCCGGCCCGGCTTCAGCGACCATATTCCCCTGTACTAAGGTTACGCCAAATTGCCAGATGCTGGCCATTTGCGGTGCGGTGGCGACCCCCGCCGCCATCACCCGCGTATTTAATTCCCGCGCTTTCTCAGCCAGCGCCGCCATCGCTTGGCGGCTGTTCTCATCCTTGGCTTTGGCCAGCCGCTCAATCAGACTGCCGTCCAGCTTAATGTAATCCGGTGCCAATTCCCGCAACAGACGCTCGGAATGCGGTTTGCCCCCGAAGTGCGAGAGCGCAAGACCACAGCCCAGTTCGCGCAGACCGGCACGCAATTGGCGAGTCTCCTCGAAACAATCGTCGGCGTTGTCTTCCTTCACCTCCAAAACCAAGTAGTGACCATCCAGCCGATTATCTTTGAAGCGCTTCGCCAACCAATCAAAAAATTCTTTGTCGGTGAGTGAATTGCGGGATAGTCGGATAAATAATATGGGGGGTTTGACCATGGTTTGCTGGGTTTCTAGCAACGCGCCCAGCGCCCGGATAATGGTCCACTTGTCCAAGGTACCCATCACTCCATAGCGCACCGCCGTAGCGCCCAGCTTCTCCATCGGCTGCAACTGCCCGCCTTCGTCCATTACTTGCAGATAAACTTTGTAACGCGCTTCCTCGGCGTTTTCAAAACTAATGATCGGTTGATATAACAGGCTAAGCCGACCCTGGGTCAGCGCGGCGCGAATCAGGCGCAGCGTGCTTTCTTCCTCTTCGCTGATGGCGTTCCTGCCCGACCGCTCTTCCTTGGGCGGCACATATTCCTCAATGCGATTACCACCCTTCTTACGCGCCAGTTCACAGGCGCGATCTGCGCGCGATAGCATCTGAATCGGGCTATCACGCTCTTCTTGCGCCCGGTAAATGCCGATGCAGCAGGTCGTCGTGAATAATTTACCAGCAACCTGAAAGCTGTATTCAGCAACGGCGGCGCGTATATGCTCAGCTAAAACCAGGGGGTCAGTCTCTGTGTCAGCAGGAACGAAAATGGTGATGACGCCGCTGGCGAAATGAGCGGCGATTTCATTGGTCGAGAATAACCCCTTAAATAAGCCTGCGGCTTGCAACATGAACTGATCGACCGCCTGGAACCCCAGGCCGTAGCGGATGGCGGCATAATCGGTCAACAGCACATACAACACGACACCGTTGCGATTTTCTTCCAGCATATCCAGAAAATGATGCCGACTATACAGTCCGGTAGGCTCGTCAAACTTCACCAATTGTTCGAGCTGCTGGCTGTAGGCGCCTTTTTCCGGGGTGGCGTCGCGGGCAATGATCTGGGTGCAGGGCTCATCGTTCATCCGGGTCGGCGCGCATTCCAGCAGAATCGGAAAACTTTGACCGCTGCGCCGCACCCCGACCAATTCCACCGGCTCCACCGCCTTACCGGAGCGAATACAGCGGCGCAAGATGCTCTTCAACGCATCTCGATAGCTGGGCGGCACCATGTGAATCAGTTGGATATGGGCTAACTCGCTGCGTTCCTCATAGCCAAACAGCCGCAGGTACCCTGGATTTGCGTAGATGTGCACCCCTTCGTGAATGTAGGCGATAGCCTCGTCGATGTTCTCCAACAAAGCTTGCGTGCGGTTTTCACTCTCTTTGAATCGGGTTTCAAAGGACTGCTCGCGCTTGCGAGCCTGCAAATGCCGCAACTCCTGGCGCACCACCACCCCCAGATGATCGGCGTCATCCAGGTAAAAGTAGTTATCCGCGCCTTCCTCTATCAAACGCGCGGGCCGGTACTGCGCACGAGCCGCCTCATCCACCACAGCGATAACCGGAATATCCTGGCGCGCCTCAGCCACCATCAAGCGGATCTCAGCTAGGGTGGGCAATCCTTCAGCCAGCCGAATAAGAATCAAGTCTAAAGGCTGATAGTCGATGGTGCTGCGCGTCGCTTCAATCTGGTCAGTATCGTGCAACTCGACCTGATAGCCATCGCCACGAAGGATTTTAACGATATGGTCGATGTCCGATCGCGAGCGGTCAACGATAAGCAGATTGACGACTGAAGGGCTAGTCACATGTCTCAACCTCTACAATGGCCTATCCTGAAAAGTAAAGCCGCAACCCACGTCGCCGCCATTAGCAGACTGGCGTTTTTGCCCGTTGTCCGGGTCGTTCACGCACCAGACGGGGCATCAGGTAACCCGGCAAGCGTTGCCGCAACCTGGCCATGATAACGGATGCCTCAATTTCGTTCACGTCGAAATGCGCTGCGCCTTGCACAGGATCCAAGAGGTGTAAATAGTAAGGCAACACCCCAGCGGCAACCAGAGCTTCGCTCAAGGAGGCCAACACCTCTACCGAATCGTTGACACCGCGCAACAGCACCGATTGATTGAGCAAGGTTACACCCGCCGCCGCTAGCCGCGCCAAGGCTGCGCACACAGCTTCATCCAGCTCTCGTGGGTGATTGGCGTGAATCACCAGCACGGGCCGGAGCCGAACACCCGCTAGCAACGCCAGCAAGCCTGGGTCGATGCGCGCGGGTAACACCACAGGTTGCCGACTGTGGAGGCGCAGTCGGCGCAAATGGGGGATTTGGTTCAATCCCGCCAGCAAGGGCTGCAAGCGCTGATTAGACAATGATAACGGATCGCCGCCGCTGAGGATCGCTTCCTGAATCGTGGCATCAGCCGCCAGATACGCCAGAGCGGGTCGCCAGCCCTCCAGGCCCGCGTGCGCCTCGGCATAAGGATAGTCGCGGCGAAAACAGTAGCGGCAATGCACCGCGCACGCGCCGGTGACAATCAGCAGCGCCCGACCAGAATATTTATGCAACACCCCCGGCGCGGCGAGCGCCGCCTGGTCACCGACGGGATCGGCCACAAATCCCGGCGTCGCCACCAGTTCAGCCGCCAACGGCAAGACTTGGCGCAGCAGCGGATCATGCGGGTCGCCCCGGGTCATCCGCGCCACGAAGCCGCGCGGAATCCGCAGCGGGAAACGCGCGGCAGCGGCGCGCGCGGCGGGCAGTAACGCCGGATCCAGGCGCAGCTCCCGCAACAACTCCGCCGGATCGGTAATGGCCTGGGCCAATTCCCGCTGCCAGTCAGGTGCCTGACGTCGGGACTCTTTTGCCGTTATCATAAGCGGTTTTCTGGACTCCATTACTTTAGCGGAAGGCAAATCAGGCATGGCGACATATAGTACCAACGAATTCAAAGGCGGTCTGAAGATCATGCTGGATGGCGACCCTTACGCCATCGTTGACAATGAATTTGTCAAGCCCGGCAAGGGTCAGGCATTCAACCGGGTCAAGGTGCGCAACCTGAAAACCGGACGAGTGATTGAGCGCACCTTCAAGTCAGGCGACACTGCGGAAGGTGCCGATGTGGTCGATGTGGAGCTGCAATATCTCTATAACGACGGCGAGTACTGGCATTTCATGGACCAACAAAGCTACGAGCAGTTGACTGCCGACGCCGCTGCAGTCGGCGAAGCCGCCAAGTGGCTGAAGGAAGAGGCTATCTGCCAGGTCACGCTGTGGAACGGTATCCCGCTGAGCGTGGCCGCCCCAACTTTCGTAATCATGGCCATCGTGGAAACCGATCCGGGCGTACGGGGTGACACCTCTGGCGGCGGCGGTAAGCCAGCGACCTTAGAAACCGGCGCGGTGGTGCGGGTGCCGCTCTTCGTCCAAAACGGCGAAGTTATCAAGGTCGACACGCGCACCGGTGAATACGTATCCCGCGCCAAGGAATGAGCCAAACCCCGCCACAGGTGGTGCAGCCCGACTGGCGACCGGCGGCCGATTGGGCCACCTTACGCCTGCGCGCGGAGTGGCTGACGCAAGTGCGGGCCTTTTTTGCGGCGCGCGGGGTGCTGGAAGTGGAAACCCCAGCGCTGTCCGCAGCGGCGCTGCCCGATCCCCATCTACACAGCTTTAGCGTGCGTTACTGCGGGCCAGGGCGGCCTGCTGGTCAGACCCTGTATCTGCACACCTCGCCAGAATTTGCCATGAAGCGGCTGCTGGCGGCGGGCAGTGGTTGTATTTATCAACTGGCGCGGGTCTTTCGCGACGGCGAGGCTGGCCGACGTCACAATCCCGAATTTAGCTTGCTGGAATGGTATCGGGTCGGCTTCGACCACCACGCCTTGATGGCGGAGGTGGCGGAACTGGTCACGATGCTGCTCAAGGGGCGGCTATCGCTGGCGATCCCAGAGCACTGGACTTACCGTGATCTGTTTCAACACCATCTCGATTTGGACCCCCATCAGGCCACCGTGGCGCAACTGCACGCCTGTGCGCAGCGTCATGGGATTTCCATCCCACCGCAAATGCCCGCTGATGCCGTCGATCCCTGGCTGGACTTGCTGCTCACCCACTGCATCGAACCCACACTGGGACAAGGACGCCTAACGTTCCTCTACGACTATCCAGCCTCACAGGCGGCGCTGGCCCGGCTGCGCCCGACCCTACCGCCCGTCGGTGCGCGCTTTGAGTTGTACCTGCACGGCGTTGAACTGGCGAACGGTTTTCATGAGCTGTGTGATGCCGTCGAACAGCGGCGGCGCTTTATGGCGGAAAATATGGCGCGGCAGAGGCTGGGACGGTCGGTCTTACCGATAGATGAGCATCTGCTGGCCGCGCTGGCCGCCGGCCTGCCAGAGTGCGCCGGGGTCGCGCTGGGTTTCGACCGGCTGTTGATGCTGGCGACGGGTAAAACCACCATCCAGGAGGTCATGGCCTTCCCCATCGACCGGGCCTAAACGAACCTTAACCCAGCGGTTTTACGATTTTGCCTAAACGTTGTCCCATGCGCAGCGCCGCGCCCGACCGAATTTCCGGTTCCCAGCGCACCGCACCGCGCCCAAACAGGACAATTACGGTCGAACCCAGATTGAAGCGGCCCATTTCCGCCCCTTTGGCAAGTTGAATTGCAGCGTCGCCATGCGGCGGATAGTCCCAGCGGCGTGGAATCGCACCCAAGGGTGGCGTCACCGGTCCAGCCCACACGGTTTCGATAGAGGCGACGTTGGTGGCTCCTACCAGCACCAGCGCCATGGAACCTGCTGCCGTCTCGAACATCGCTACCACCCGTTCATTGCGGGCGAATAATTCCGGGATTCGCTCGGCGGTCCACGGCGACACACTGAACAGACGGCCCGGAATATGTACCATCTCCCGCAGCCGCCCGGCCAGCGGCATGTGAATCCGATGATAATCGCGCGGCGACAGATACAAGGTGGCGAATGCGCCATCCTGAAACGGTCGCGCCCGTTCCACATCGCCGCCCAGTAGCGCGGTCAGGGAAAAGTGCTGACCTTTGGCTTGCAGCAAGGTATCGGCGTTGGCTAAACCGATTTGACTGACCGCCCCATCCACCGGGCTACAGAGTACCCGCTCGCCGGTGGCCAGCGGCCGCGCGTCGGGTTGCAGAGCGCGGGTGAAAAATGCATTGAAATCGGGATAGGCGCGTAAATTCGTCTCCAACGCTTCCGCCTGATTGACCCGAAACCACTGGCTAAAATGACCGATCAGCCAATCCTTGAACCAGGGCGTCCGCACCCGCGCTAGCCGGTAAACCAGCCGCGTTAGCCCACGTTGCGGTACGAGAGACAACAGCAACACCCACCAGCGGTTGCACCCATTGGCCTTCATCATGTTCTCGTTCCTCACCAGCTCACAAAATTGTAGAGGCGCCAGGCAAGACGCTTGCCCGGAAGCACGCGGCGCGCACAGGTAGCCAGGCCGTCGCCAGGCTGACAGCTTTCGGATGCGCATTCTACCGTTGCACCGCCAACCGCTGGGACTTTCCCGATGGTGGCCAACAAGAAAATGGCGAGACGGCCTCGGACGATCAGCGCCAGAACGCAGTGGCGCTTGCTCGCCTTCCGGTGCAAGAAGATCGTTATCCGCAAGTGGGACCCGCATCGTTTGGTTCTGTAACAGCAGTACAATTGAGCAATTGAACTCCCCTCTACGGCTGTAAACGGCTTTCGTTTTCAAGACTCATCAAGGCGATCTGAGCCAATGATGGAAATCATTCTGACCGGTGGCCACGCCGCCATCGAACTGGCCTTGTTCGTGCTGCTACCCGTGATGGTGTTTATGCTGTGTCTGATGCGCTTGCTGGAGGCTAAGGGGGCTCTAGATTGGCTCGTGGGCGGTTTAGCCCCCGTACTGAGACCCTTCGGGCTCACCGGACTGAGCGCCTTTGCCGCGCTGCAAATCAGCTTTGTCAGCTTTGCCGCGCCGATTGCGACGTTGACGATGATGGAACAACGCGGCGCTTCCCACCGTCACCTGGCCGCCACGCTCGCCATGGTGTTCGCCATGTCGCAGGCCAACACCAGCCTGCCGCTGGCCGCTTTGGGTCTGCACTTAGGCCCGACCCTGCTGTTTTCCCTGCTCGGTGGGTTGGTAACCGCCGCCCTCGTTTACTACGGTTTCGGTCAGCATTTATCCGTCGAGGAACATTTGACCGATGAGACGCTCCATCATGCCAGCGCCGAAGGGGCCAAGGGTGTGTTGGATACGATCAATCGGGCCGACGGCTTTGGGCGCAGTGGTCGGCATTCTTGTTAACGGTTTTAGTCGGCTGTTGTGTACATGACCTTTGCTGGGTTGATGTGGTCGAAGGCAGGGCTGTTTGCTATTTGTTTCATCGTTAATCACTCTGGAGACCATCATGACCATGCAGGTACTAGGCTACGCTACCCATTCACCCACCGATGCGCTTGAACCCTTTCGCTTCGAGCGCCGCGCACCGCGTCCTAATGACGTAGTGATCGAAATTCTGTATTGCGGCGTCTGTCACTCGGATTTGCATACTGCTCGCAACGATTGGCAAAACACGGTCTATCCAGTCGTGCCCGGCCATGAAATCATCGGCCGCGTGGTCAGTGTCGGGGCGGATGTAGCCCGCTTTAAAGCGGGCGACGCGGTCGGTGTCGGCTGCATGGTGGATTCCTGCCAGCAGTGCGCGGCTTGTGAACAGGGTCTGGAGCAATACTGCGAGGCATTCCCAATTCTGACTTATAACGCCGTTGATCCACACGACCAAATGCCGACTTTTGGCGGCTACTCCCAAAAGATCGTTGTCTCCGACAAGTTTGTCCTAAAGATTCCCAACAGCTTGGATTTGGCGGGAGCCGCGCCGTTGCTGTGCGCCGGCATCACCACCTGGTCACCGTTGCGACATTGGCAAGTCGGTAAGGGTAGTAGAGTGGCTGTCATCGGCCTGGGTGGATTGGGCCACATGGCGCTAAAGCTGGCTAAAGGGTTGGGGGCCGAGGTGACGTTGTTCAGCCGTTCGCGTGGCAAAGAGCCGGACGCGCGCCGCTTTGGTGCGGATCAGATCGTGATTTCGACCGATGCCACCCAGATGGCCGTTGTTAACAATCAGTTCGATCTGATTATTGACACCGTGCCGTATGTTCACGATCTGAACCCCTACATACCCACGCTCGCGTTGAACGGCGCACTAGTGCTGGTCGGCTATCTCGGTGATCTTGATCCCATGCTTAACACAGTTCCCCTGATCATGGGACGTAAATCGGTGGCGGGTTCCATCATCGGCGGCATCGCCGAAACCCAAGAGATGCTCGATTTCTGCGGTCAGCACGGTATCACCTCGGATGTTGAAGTGATCCCGATTCAAACCATCAACGAAGCCTATGAGCGGATGCTGAAAAGCGATGTGAAGTACCGCTTTGTGATCGATATGGCGTCGTTACTGGCGTGAACACGCGATCAGGCTGGGCCTGCGTAGCAAACCGCCCATCTGACCAGGCACCACGAGGCGGCTTGGCCCCAGACGCTTAAAAACGTGGGCCTTCGCGAGGCTCATCCAGCGCTTGCCCCTTAGCAGCGAGTCCTGCGGACCAAACGAGCGATGAGTCTGCGCACGTATCCGCTGGGCCGCTACGACGGTAGAATGCAGCTTGTCTTTCCTTTAGCGTGCCGCAACCTCGATCACCGATGACCGACCACGAAGCAATCTGCTGTTCTCTCCATACCATCCGTGATCTGATCCGCTGGGGCGCGAGCCAGATGAACGCGGCTAGCCTGCATTTCGGCCACGGCACTGACAACGCCATTGATGAGGCAGCGGCGCTGGTGCTGCACACTTTGCATCTACCGCCGGATTTGCACGGCGACTATTTGCAAGCCAATCTGCTGCCAGAGGAAAAGCAGGCCGCGCTGCGGTTGCTGGAACGGCGCGTCAAGGAGCGCAAACCGGCTGCTTATTTGACGCAGCGCGCCTGGTTCATGGGCTTACCGTTTTACGTGGACGAACGGGTGCTGGTACCCCGCTCGCCTCTAGCCGAGCTGATCGAGCGGCATTTTGCGCCCTGGCTCAGCGACAGCCGCCAGGTGGAACAGATTCTGGACTTAGGCACCGGCAGCGGCTGTATCGGCATCGCCTGCGCCTATGCCTTCCCCGACGCGCGGGTGGATTTGGCCGATATTTCCGCCGACGCGCTGGCCGTGGCCCGGCGCAATGTCACCGAACACGGCCTGGAGGATCAGGTCGAGGTCCTCCAATCGGACTTGTTCTCGGCGCTGAAAGGCCGCCACTATGACCTGATCATCAGCAATCCGCCTTACGTGGGCCTGGAAGAGCTGGATACCCTGCCACCGGAATACCATCACGAGCCGCAACTGGGTCTGGCCGCTGGCGCACAGGGTTTGGATGTGGTGGTGGAAATTCTGCGCCAGGCGGCCGATTACTTGAAACGCGACGGCCTGCTGATCGTCGAAGTCGGTAACGCTCAATACGCACTGTGCGAAGCCTTCCCAGATGTACCCTTCACCTGGCTGGAATTCGAGCGCGGCGGTCAGGGAGTCTTCTTGCTCAACACCACACAAGTACGCCGATTGTGAGAGTCCCGGTATGAACACCGCCCTGCTTTTCAATCCGGCCCTGATCCGCAAGTACGACAAGGCCGGCCCGCGCTACACCTCTTATCCCACCGCCGTGCAATTTCACGCAGGCTTTGGCGCAGCCGAATACCTGGAACAGGCCAACTCCAGCAATACCACCGGCAGACCCTTGTCGCTGTATCTCCATATCCCCTTTTGCGATACGGTCTGCTTCTACTGCGCCTGCAACAAGATCATCACCAAAAACCGCCGCCATACGGTGCCGTATCTCGAACACCTGCATCGGGAAATCGCGCTGCAAGGCGCGCTGTTCGACCGCAACCGGCCCGTGACCCAACTGCATTGGGGCGGTGGTACACCCACGTTTATCAGCGCTGCGGAAATGCGCGCGTTGATGCGGGTGACCGGCGAGCATTTCCAGTTGCTCAATGATGACAGCGGTGAATATTCCATCGAAGTGGATCCGCGCGAGACCGATGATCACACCATCGCCTTGCTGCGGGAGTTGGGGTTCAACCGTCTGAGTCTGGGCGTACAGGACTTCGATCCCGCCGTGCAAAAGGCGGTCAACCGGATTCAGCCGCGTGAAATCACCCTTAAGACCGTGGCAGCGGCCCGCCGTGAGGGGTTCAAATCCATCAGCGTGGATTTGATTTACGGTCTGCCGCTGCAAAGCATGGCCAGTTTCGAGCGCACCGTAGCGGAAATCATCGCACAAAATCCCGACCGGATTTCGGTGTTCAACTATGCCCATCTGCCCGATTTATTCAAAACCCAGCGCCAAATCGCTGCCGAGACATTGCCACCGCCAGCAGTGAAACTGGACATTCTCAAAACCACCATCGAACGGCTGACTGATGCCGGTTACGTCTATATCGGCATGGATCATTTCGCCAAACCCGACGATGAGTTGGCATTGGCCCAGCAGGCCGGAACTCTCTATCGCAATTTCCAAGGCTACAGCACCCATGCCGACTGCGATCTGATCGGGCTGGGCGCGACCTCCATTGGCATGGTCGGCGACAGTTACAGCCAGAATCTGAAGGGACTGGAGGAGTATTACGCCCGCATCGACGAAAACCGGCTGGCGGTATTTCGGGGGGTGCAGTTGGACGCTGATGACCGGTTGCGGCGGGCGGTCATCACCGAGCTGATCTGCCATTTCAAGTTGACGTTTGCCAGCGTCGACCAGCGTTTCAGTATTCGCTTCCCGGAGTATTTCGCGGTGGAACTGGCGGAACTGGCCGACCTACAAGCGGATGGGTTGTTGGCGCTGAGCGAAACCGGCATTCGAGTGTTACCGCCGGGTCGGCTGCTGATCCGCAACATCTGCATGGTGTTCGACCGCTATTTGCGGGAACAGCAACAGCAGCGGTTCTCCAAAGTCATTTGATTTGGCCGTATCGCACCGCACACACCGCATCCGATACACCGCCCATGGCACAATTTTTTGCGTACTGCTTGTCGTGGGCGGCAATTTCGGCTAATTCTTAACGGTTAAGATCGATTCAAATCTATGCACTCGGTTCCACCAGCCCTTTTGGAGAGGAGTCAATAATGAGAAAGTTCAGCCGTAACATGCTCAGCGCTGCCGTTGGCGCGGTCATCCTGGGTCTGGGCAGCGCGGCGCAGGCCGCCGACACCATCAAGATCGCCCTGGCTGGCCCCACCACCGGCCCCGTCGCCCAATATGGCGACATGCAGATGATGGGGGCCAAGATGGCGGTCGAGCAGATCAACGCCAAGGGCGGCGTCAACGGCAAGAAGCTGGAAGCTATCGTGATGGATGACGCTTGCGAACCGAAGCAGGCGGTCGCCGTCGCCAACCAGATCGTCAACCAGAAAATCAAGTTCGTGATCGGCCATCTGTGTTCCGGCTCCACCCAGCCCGCGTCCAAGCTGTACGAGGATGAAGGCATCTTCATGATCACCCCGGCGGCCACCAACCCCGCCATCACCCAGCAAAAGTACAAGATGGTGTTCCGCACCATCGGCACCGACGACCAGCAAGGACCGACCGCCGGCAAGTACATCGCCAATAAAGTGAAACCCAAGAAACTGGCGATCATTCACGACAAACAGCAGTACGGCGAAGGCATCGCCAAGGAAGTCGATAAGACCGTCAAGGCCGCTGGCATCACGCCTGTCCTGTTTGAAGGCATCAACAAGGGCCAGACCGATTTCTCGGCGCTGATCACCAAGATGAAGAAAGACGGGGTGGATTTCGTCTATTACGGCGGCTATCACCCGGAACTGGGCCTGCTGCTGCGGCAATCGCGTGAACAGGGTTTTGACGCCAAGTACATGGGGCCGGAAGGCGTCGGCAACAAAGACATCAGCGCCATCGCTGGCCCGGCGTCTGAAGGCTTGCTGGTGACCTTGCCCGCCGATTTCAGCGCCGATCCGGCCAACGCCGAGCTGGTCAAAGCTTTCAAGGCCAAGAATGAAGACCCGACCGGCCCGTTCGTGATGCCGGCCTACGCCGGCGTGCAAATCATCGCCGATTCCATCAAGGCTACCAAGACCGAAGATGCGGTGAAGATCGCCGATTATGTCCGCAAGAACAGCTTCCAAACCCCGATTGGCAAGGTGGCTTTTAAAGAGAACGGCGACCTGAAGGAATTCGAGTTCGTGGTTTTCAACTGGCACGCCGACGCCACCAAGACCCCGGTTGATGCGGCCAAGACCGTTTCCGCCGCTGCTCAGACTGCCGCCGATGCCGTTGACACCGCCAAGACGGCGGCTGATACCGCCAAGACCGCCGTTGACGCGGCCAAGTCTGCCGTCGACGCGGTCAAACCCCCGGCGCAATAAATGGGTGACCGAGGGCGAGGACTAAAAACCCCGCCCTTCTTGTTTATGGCGCGCGGTTGGCGCGCGCCCCGCTCTCCACCCTCTCCAGTGCGGCGGCCATGTCTGGGTTCTCCTTTCTCGAATTTCTTCAGCAGATCATCAACGGCCTGACGCTGGGCAGCATTTATGCCCTGATCGCCATCGGCTATACGATGGTGTACGGCATCATCGGCATGATCAATTTCGCCCACGGCGAGATTTACATGATCGGCGCCTATGTCGGCCTGATGGTCATTACCGGCCTGGGCCTGTTCGGCGTCCATAGCATCACCGCGATTCTTTTGGTGACGCTGGTCATCAGTATTCTGGTCACTGGTTCCTACGGTTGGACGGTGGAGCGGCTGGCCTATCGGCCTTTGCGCGGCAGTCCTCGGCTGGTGCCGCTGATCTCGGCCATCGGCGTGTCGATCTTCCTGCAAAACTACGTGCAGATCGGCCAGGGCGCGCGTGACGTGTCGATGCAGCCGGTGTTGACCGGCGGCTGGCGCTTCGGCCCGGAGGGCGGCTTTCAGGTTTATGTGTCCTACATGCAGGTGCTGATCGCGGTGATTACGGTGGCGTTCATGGGCGGGTTGACCCTGTTCATCGGCCGCTCGCGGATGGGCCGCGCCTGTCGCGCCTGTTCCGAGGATCGCGGCATGGCCAACCTGCTCGGCATCGACACCAACCGGGTGATCGCTCTGACCTTCGTGCTCGGCGCGGCGCTGGCGGCGGTGGCCGGGGTGCTGGTCAGCATGTACTACGGGCTGGTCAACCCGTTCATCGGCTTCATCGCCGGCCTGAAGGCGTTCACGGCGGCGGTGCTGGGCGGGATCGGCAGCATTCCCGGCGCGATGCTGGGCGGGGTGGTGCTGGGGCTGGCGGAAAGTTTCGCCTCGGCCTATCTGCAAACCGAATACAAGGACGTGGTGGCGTTCGCGCTGCTGATTCTGGTGCTGCTGGTGCGGCCCACCGGCCTGCTGGGTCGGCCCGACGTGGAGAAGGTGTAGCCATGCCCCGCGCCCTGTCCGATGCCCTGCTGGCGGCGGTGTTGACCGCTGTCCTCCTCACCCCGATCTTTGGCCTGCACATCCGCGTTGATGGCGTCAACGTCTCGCTCAATCGCACCCCGATGCCGGTCATCGTCGCGGTGGTGGTCGTCTTTTTGCTGCGCTTGTTCCAGCAGCCGCTGCAACGGCTCTGGGCCAAGCTGCGCGCGCCGGCTTCCTGGCGCGAAAACGCCCTGACCGCCGCTCTGGGTCGGACCGTCCAGCAGCCACGTTATCGGCTGGCGCTGTGGTTGCTGCTGCTGGCCGCCGCCCTGATCTGGCCGTTCACCGCCTCGCGCGGCGCGGTGGACGTGATGACGCTGGCCTTGATCTACGTGATGCTGGGCTTGGGGCTGAACATCGTGGTCGGCTTCGCCGGTTTACTGGTGTTGGGCTACGCCGCGTTCTATGCGGTCGGCGCCTACACCTACGCCTATCTGGCCCAGCAATACGGGCTGTCGTTCTGGTGGGGTTTACCGCTGGCCGGTGGGCTGGCGGCGCTGACCGGCTTCCTGCTCGGTCTGCCGGTGTTGCGGCTGCGCGGCGATTATCTGGCTATCGTCACCCTCGGCTTCGGCGAAATCACCCGGCTGCTGTTGAACAACCTGAATTCGCTGACCGGCGGCCCCGACGGCATCGGCAATATTCCTCGCCCCACCCTGTTCGGATTGGAATTCAACCGTGTCGCCAGTGAGGGCGGGACGGCCTTTCACGAATTTTTCGGCCTGGACTACAGCGGCAATCACGGGGTGATTTTCATGTATTTGCTGGGGCTGGCGTTGGTGCTGGCCACCCTGTTTGTGATCAACCGGCTGCTGCGGATGCCGCTGGGCCGCGCCTGGGAAGCCCTGCGTGAAGATGAAACCGCCTGTCGTTCGCTGGGCTTGAACCCGACGGTCATCAAACTGTCGGCGCTGACCCTGAGCGCCGCCTTTGCCGGTTTCGCCGGGGCGTTTTTCGCGGCCCGGCAAGGTTATATCAATCCCGAATCCTTCACCTTCATCGAATCGGCGATGGTGCTGGCGATTGTGGTGCTGGGCGGGATGGGATCGCAACTTGGCGTGATGCTGGCAGCGGTCGCTATCACCGTGTTGCCGGAACTGGCGCGCGAGTTCAACGAATACCGGATGCTGGCCTTCGGGCTGGTGATGGTGCTGATGATGATGTGGCGACCGCAAGGGCTGATTCCGGCCTCGCGCCCACCGCAGAAATTGCCCGAACCTGCGGAGGCGACCCAATGAGCCTCGCTGCTGCTGCGCTTCCCGCTGGCCAACCCGCCGATCAGCCTTTGCTGGCGGTGCAGAACCTGAGTATGCGTTTCGGCGGCCTGCTGGCGGTGGATAATGTCGCTTTCGATGTCCGGCGTGGCCAGATTTTTGCCATCATCGGCCCCAACGGCGCGGGCAAGACCACGGTGTTCAACTGCGTCGGCGGCTTTTACCGGCCCACCACCGGCAGCGTGGCGCTGGACGGCCAGCCGATCCATCATTTGCCCAGCCACCGCATCGCCCGGCTGGGACTGGTGCGCACCTTTCAGAACGTGCGGCTGTTCAAGACCATGAGCGTGGTCGAGAACCTGCTGATCTCGCAGCACGCCCAGTTGGAGACGCGGCTGCTGCCCGGCTTGTTCAAAACCTCCAACTACCGCCGCACCGAAGCCGAGGCGCTGGAGCGGGCGGCGTTCTGGCTGGAAAAGGTCGGGCTGCTGGCCGTCGCCAACCGCGAAGCGGGTAATCTCGCCTACGGCCAGCAACGGCGGCTGGAAATCGCCCGCTGCATGATTACCCACCCCAAGCTGCTGATGCTGGATGAACCGGCGGCGGGCTTGAATCCGCAGGAAACCCGCGATCTGGATCGGCTGATCAATGAGCTGCGCGCCAACCACGAGGTCGCGGTGCTGCTGATCGAGCACGACATGAGTCTGGTGATGGGCATTTCCGACGAGATTCTGGTGATGGAATACGGCCGGCCTATCGCCACTGGCGCGCCGGCGGAGATTCGCAGCAATCCCAAGGTCATCAAAGCCTATCTGGGAGAAGAGTGATGATGCTCAAATTGGAGAACGTTCACACCTTCTACGGCCAGATCGAAGCGTTGAAAGGCGTCTCGCTGGACGTGCATCCCGGCGAGATCGTGACCCTGATCGGGGCCAACGGCGCGGGCAAGAGCACCCTGCTGATGACCATTTGCGGTTCGCCGCACGCCGGCAAGGGCGCGGTGATCTTCGAGGGGCAGGACATCACCCAGAAACCGACCCACGTCATCATGCAATGCGGGCTGGCGCTGGTGCCGGAGGGGCGGCGGATTTTTCCCGGCCTGACCGTGCAGGAAAACTTGCAGATGGGCGGCTTCTTCGCCGACAAGTCACGGCTGGACACCGATCTGGAGCGGATCTTCACGCTGTTTCCGCGCTTGAAGGAGCGCCGCCACCAGCGCGGCGGCACCCTGTCCGGCGGCGAACAGCAAATGCTGGCCATCGGTCGCGGTTTGATGGGTCGGCCTAATCTCTTGTTATTGGACGAGCCGTCACTGGGACTGGCCCCCATCATCATCGCCCAGATTTTTCAAATCCTGAAGGAAATCCGCGAGGAAGGCGTGACTATCTTCCTGGTGGAACAAAACGCCCACCGCGCCCTGCAACTGGCGGATCGGGGTTACGTGCTGGAAAACGGCCGCATCGTGCTGGCCGACAGTGGGGTCAACCTGTTGGCGAACGACGAGGTGCGCAAGGCGTATTTGGGCGGCTGAGCATGGGGAGCGCGCCACAGACGCAGGCCCCCGCTCGCAAGATCAAGGCGCGGTCAACAGCATCCCTTGCACCGGCGTGACGCCCACCCCATCCGGGCCAGCGAACTGAAACGGTATGGATACTAATTCCATACCTGCATTGCGCTGAATGGCAAAATGCAGATGCGGGCCGGTGGAAAAGCCAGTATTGCCGGAATTCGCCAGCCAATCGCCGCGCCCCACGGCTTGCCCAGGACGCACCCGCACCGAGTCGGCTTGCAAATGCGCGTACACCGCCATGGTGCCATCTGCGTGCAGAATGCGCACCACATTGGCGCGGGTGCGATACTTGGGATCGGTACCACCATCCAGAAAATCCGAGGCATATTCCATGATAATGCCTTCGCGGGCAGCGCGAATAGGCGTTCCCACAGGCAGGCTTAGATCGACTGCATAGCGGCTCTGGGCATCCTGATGACTAAATGCGCCGTCGAACGCCTGGCCAATCGGGAACCGTTGCCCAGACGCGAAGGGCGGCGCATAGGGGCGTTCAGGGCGGTGGGTGGCGGCGGGATCACCCAAAATAGCGCGAACCTGGTAGCCGTAGCGCCAGCGTGGCCCGGTGGGCTTGAGTGTCACCAACAGCGTTTCCGCACGCGCCACCGACACTACCCGCGTCGGCAGCGGTGGACGGGCCTCCATGTTCTCCAACTCCCTGGCGCTGATCTCTACCTCAACCGGCCCGTAGTAATCGTTAATGGCCACCAGCATGGGGGCATCACTGCTGCCACGGTTGCGAATGCTGATTTTTGCTGGCAGATCCCGCACCGGCAACGGCCGCACTTCCACGGGCACCGCCGTTTTCGGTGGCCGGTCGGTATAGATCCAGGCCCCGGTCGCATCCTGATACTTATAGAGGCTTTTCGCCAACGTCGCTGGAGCGCCAGCACCGCCCGCCAGCGCCATCAGCGCGATCACCATCCAACAGCGCACTTTCATTCGTTGAAATAGTGAATCTGCACGCCCGTTTCATCGCTCTTGGCGAGTTCCACCATCCGGGCCGCTACCGTTTCTGCCGCAACCGCCCGATAGCGGTTCAATGGCCCCCATAAAAATAGCGACCACAGCGGCGCGAATGGCTTGCTCCATTCCTCAGCCGGACGCGGCGCGGCGCGTTCGCCCAACAACAGAGAGGGGCGCAGAATATGAACAGCCTCAAACGGCATCTCACTGATGGCCGCCTCGGCCCGGCCTTTGATGCGATTGTAGAACACCGGCGAGGCCGGATCCGCCACCACCGCTGAAACCAGCACGAACCGCCGCACCCGCCGCAGCGCCGCTAAGCGCCCCAGCTCGGCGACATAAATATGATCGACCTTGGCGAACGCTTCCGGCGAACCGGCGGCGCGATGGGTGGTGCCCAAGCAACACAGCGCGACGTCAGCCTCTAGGTCCTGGGCGTGCTCACGAAGATGGTCAAAGTCTAATACGACCACCCGTAGCTTCGGATCGGTGCGCGTGAGTGCTTGGCGGGCGAAAACAGTGATGTCGCTAATCGCGTCGTCGGCCAATAGCTTGCTTAAACAATGGCCGCCCACCAGGCCACTCGCCCCCGCCAGCAAGACCCGTAATCCCTTGGTTCGTTGCGCCGTCATCAGAAACACCCCTTAACAGTTTAAATACATTCGACTGCCGACCGGTCAGGCCACCGCAGCCTGCATTCGGGCAGCAGCCGCAAAAAGTCGTATCTCCCGTAAAGATAGTCGCTGCTGGGGAATTTTCGGGGCCTGGACCGGCGTCAATAGTGGGAGGGAGATGCGCCCGCCATCTACGCCAAAGGCCAGCGCGATAAGCGGGCGGACGCAGGTCAGAGGCGGGCGTCAGTCGACAAGCAGCTAGGCGGCACTGCTCAATCGTTCGTACTTGGCCTGCAATTGCGCATCTGTTTCGGGGTACTTCGGATCCGGGAGGATGCAATCCACCGGACAGACCTCAATACATTGTGGGGTCTCGAAGTGACCCACGCACTGAGTGCAGAGATTCGGATCAATCTCATAAATCTCTTCGCCCTGGGCGATGGCTTCGTTTGGGCACTCCGGTACGCATACGTCACAGTTGATACATTCATCGGTAATCATTAACGCCATGATGGCATCCTCCGTCGTGTTTTAACCCCTATTCTCTTGGCCAACCGCCGTTGCGGGCAGCACCAGCAAGTGTGGTCCGCCAAATTACCTAGCAATTTACTCAATTAAAACGCCCAGGGCGCAAATTTTTTCGCCAGCGCCGTGCTTACTTGGGGATGGACGAAAGGCGTAATGTCGCCACCCAGCTTGGCGATCTCCCGCACCAGACTGGAGGAAAGGAAAGAGTACTGTTCAGCCGGGGTCAGAAAAATCGACTCGACTTCGGGATCGAGCCGCCGATTCATGCTGGCCAACTGAAACTCGAATTCGAAATCGGCCACCGCGCGCAACCCGCGCAGGATCACATGCGCACCCACATTTTTGGCATAGTTGACCAGCAAGATATCGAAGCCGCGTACTTCCACTGTGGGCAGATGCGCCAGCGCGGCGCGCGCCAATCCGACCCGTTCCTCCAGCGAAAATAAGGGTTGCTTATTGGGATTGGCCGCCACGCTGACAATAAGGCGCTCGAACATGCGCGCGCCACGCTCGACCAGGTCAACATGACCATTGGTGATCGGATCGAAAGTACCGGGGTAGATAGCGAACACAGACATGGGCGTTCCTGACGGCGCAGTAAGGTAAGCCGATTATCGGGAAAGGCGTCGGGCAAGGCAACCGCCAACTGTTAAGCCACCCCTTGGCGTCGCGCCAGCCGGTAACTGACCGCGCCAGCGGTTTTCTCCCGGGTTAGTGTCCAGTTCGATGGTAGCGACAAGTGCTCCGTCGCGGCTTCCGCCTCCAGGTAAATCCAGGCCGATGGACTCAGCCAGCCGCCCACTTCCAGGGCGGCACAGACCGGCTCCAACAACCCTTGCCCAAAGGGTGGATCCAGCAGCACGATCTCAAACGGAGTCGCGTCCTGCCGCAACCAAGGTAACGCATCGGCCATCTTGACCTGTGCGTCCTGAGCATTGAGCAAGCGTAGCGTGTCGCGCAAGGCGCGCACCGCCACCGGCTGCCGCTCGACAAAAGTCACGCTCGCCGCGCCGCGCGATAGCGCTTCAATCCCCAGTGCACCGCTTCCGGCGAACAAATCCAGACAGCGCGCGCCGGGCAACACCGGCGCAAGCCAGTTGAACAGAGTTTCTCGAACACGGTCTGGGGTGGGACGCAACCCCGGCACTTCCGGGAAAGACCAGCGTCGCCCGCGCCACTGGCCACCAATAATTCGCAATTGATGGGCGTGCGTACTGCGCCGGTTCATAAACCAGCGGCGGGTGGTTTCGGGGCCGACTGGCCACCACCGACAATCACGGTGATGAGCTGATCTGGCTGGACATGCCGCTGCCAAGCCGTCTTGACCTGCGCCAGACTAATACCATTCATCATGCTAATGTAGTTTTGCAGGTAATCCAGCGGCAGCCCGTAGAACGCCATCCCACCCAAGGCATTCGCCAGTTTGCCATTGCCGACCAACTCAAGTGCAAAGCCACCCGTGATGTTCTGGCGGGCCTCTTCCAGGGCCTGCGCCGACGGGCCGTTGGCGCTAAAGTCGCGCAATGCGGTTTGCGCGACGTCCAAGGCGGTATCCACTTGATCGTTGCGGGTTTGCAGATTAAGCAGGAAGGGACCCGCCTGCCGCATCGGATTGAAGGTGCTGTAGGCTCCATAAGCCAACCCTCGCTTCTCGCGAATTTCCTGGGCCAGCTGCGAAACCAGGCCATTTCCGCCGAAAACGTGGTTCCCCAAGAAGAGGGCGTAATAATCGGGATCGGCGCGGCTTACGCCGACCTGGCCGATGAGAATATGGCTCTGACTGGAGGGATGCGCAATGCGAATGGTTTGACTGCTGGCCGCAGGCGGAACCGGCGGCGGCGGAATGGCTTGGCCCTGAGGCAACCCGCTGACCAGCGTATAAGCCAGTTGCTCAGCGGCGGATCGTTCCAGGTCGCCCACCAACACGATGACTGCGTTGGCGGCTGTGTAGTGAGCCTGGTGAAAGGCCTGAAGCTCGGCGCGGCTAATGGCGGTCAGGCTGGGCACTGTGCCGTCGGGCGGGGTGCTATAGGGATGAGCGCCATACAACGCCTGATAGAAGGCGTCTTGAGCAATGGCACCAGGCGATTGGGCGCGCTCGCGCAATGCCGTTAGCATTTGCTGGCGCACCCGCTCCACGGCGTCCGGGGCAAAAGTCGGTTCTTTTAACAAGCGGGCGACCGTTGCCACCGCCGGTTGCAGATAGCGCGGCTCCACCAGACTGCGCAGCGAAACCACCGCAGAATCGCGCCGTGAGCTGGCGCTGAAGCGCGCGCCCACCCGATCCAGCCGGTCGGCAATGACATCCGCTGACCAGTCACCCGCACCCTCCTCCAGTAAGGCGCTGGTGAAGCGCGCCAAGCCTGGCCGCTGCGCATCGCGCGCCGACCCGGCGTTGAACAAAAGTTGCACATCCACCATGGGGAGTTCGCGGGCCGCGATGAAGTACACCGGTACCTTGTTAGGCGTGCGCCAATGCTGAATGGCAGGCACCGCAACCGCCCAACCGGAAACCAGCAATAGAGCGAGCGCTACAATGGCAGAGAGCACGGATTTCAGAAACAACATGGAAGCGTCCTTGAGAGTCGCTCGCTCCAACAGGAGCGGACACAGCGGGGTGAACAAGGCTCAGCGGATAGCATGATCCAACATGGCAGCGGGGGCTGGGCGGCGGCCATCCAACGCTAAGGGATCCAGGGTGGCCACGGTCAAACGGTCATCAATCAAATACTTGCGCGCGACATCCCGGATTTGCTCCGGTGTGACTGCCTGAATCCGCTGCACATAGTCATCCAGCTTATTCCAGCCCAAGCCGACCGTTTCCAAAATCCCCAGCCGCATGCCCTGATAAAAAAGCGAATCTTGCTGATAGACATCACCGGCGGCGACTTGCGCCACCACCCGCGCCAGCTCCTCCGCGCTGACCAACTCCTCGCGCAATCGCCCCACTTCAAGCCGCAAGGCCCGCTCCAACTCCGCACTGTTGCGTCCCGGCGCGGGATTGCCTGCCAGCACCAACAGTGTGTCCAGGCGCGCGGTGGGGCTGTAACTGGCCCCGGCCGCCGCCGCGACCTGCGCGCCTCGCACCAGGTTGCGACTGATGCGCCCGCTGTTCCCTGCATCCAGAATGCTGCTTAAGACATCCAGGGCATAAGGCTCCCACGCCTCGGCGGCAGTCTTGAAGGTCGGCGTCTGATAACCGAGCGCCACATAGGGTACTTCCGCTGGCGTTTTGACGACGATGCGCCGCTCGCCCAACGGAGGAATTTCCGCCGTCATCCGTGGCGGCGTCAAGGTGCTGGGCGCTAAGGGGCCGAAATGCGTTTCCGCGAGTTGCCGTACCTTGGCCGGATCGACATCGCCTACCACCACCAACGTAGCGTTATTCGGCGCATACCATTGTTGATACCAGCGCTGTAAGTTCTCCAGGCCAATGGCCTGAATATCCTGCATCCAGCCAATGATGGGCTGGCGATACGGGCTGGTGGTATAGGCAGCAGCGTAAAAGCGCTCCTGGGTCAGCGCTTCCGGCTGATCTTCGGTGCGCAGCCGACGCTCTTCGGTCACCACCTGGGCTTCTTTGGCGACATCATCGGGCTTGAGCAACAAATGCCGCATCCGATCCGCTTCCAAACGAAAGCTCAGCTCCAGTCGCTCCTTTTCCAAGGTCTGAAAATAAGCCGTGTAATCGTAGCTGGTAAAGGCGTTTTCATCGCCGCCATTGGCGGCGATCAGCCGGGAAAACTCGCCGCCCGGCACCTTCGGCGTACCCTTGAACATCAGATGTTCCAGTAGATGCGAAATCCCGGTCAGGCCACTGGGCTCATAGCTGGAGCCAACTTTGTACCAGACTTGAGAGACCGCCACCGGTGCGCGGTGATCCTCTCGCACCAACACCTTTAAGCCGTTGGCGAGGGTAAATTCGTGGACGGGGGCTGCAGCCCAGGTCACAGTAATCCCTGTTAGACCTATAACAAAGACGGCAATAGCGAGTCGGCAGTAGAGCATGAGGTCTCCAGAGGTGGGCGGACGCGCAAACGCAAAAAATTTCGGCTATTGGGCAACTGAACAGGCGGGAGGGTTCAACACCTTAACGCTTAATCAATAGAGATTCGCGCCATTCACTGCACAAACACATTCATTTCTCGCACCTACCCGACTCGGTGAAACCCATCCTAACCGGCGTGAAACCAACCACGCCCCCATTAGCGCATAAGCGCTAATGGGGGCGTGATCAGGAAACCAGGTCAGTTAATCCATCTGTTGGCGCAGTTCTTTGGCCTTGGCCTGGTAGAATCGGGCTGAGGCCTTATTGCCCGCTGTCGCGAATCGGGTTGCGGCCTCACGCGCTGCTTTCTCGGCTTCGGCGAATGCACGGATAAAACGCTGTCGATCCACTGAGGGTACAGCGCGACCGTTGGCGAAATCTCCCGCCATGTAGCCTTCCGCTTGATCAATCACCCCACGCTCAAGACCACCGTTTTTGATTCGCCCGAAAAAGAACCGCTTAACCTTTTGCTTTTCAAATTCCTTCAGAACACCTAAGCCTTCGGCATAGCCTGCGCGGCATTCTCCCTCCCAACGGGTCTTGGTTTGTACCCAACCTTCTGGCGCGGTAAAAGCGCATACTCCCGGCACTGCCGCCTGCGCAGTTGCAGCGTATAGCACCAGCGCTAATTTCACCAGACTTACCCAGCTCGGAATTTTGTTGATAAGGAGCATCAGCGCTTCCCTTAGCGAAGTTGAGGAGACCACTGGGAGATCAAGGAGCGGCTGGCCTCAAAGTGCATGGCGTCCTCAGTACGAAAGGCTGCACCCCAGTACCAACCATACTGATTCATGATGGAGGCGAGCAAGGTCAACCCAATCTGTACCTTGTTATCACCCCGCCGATCCAACACCCCGTTTAAGGTAAAGTCGATGGCCGTACCCCAAGAGTGGTTGGAGATGGCAGTCGTCGAGCCACGCACAAAGCGACAGCACAGCATACCGGCTGTCCCTAGTGCAGTGTAAAGTGCGGGCTGCTCTCGTTGGACTTGCACCAACGCGGTCTGTAGATTATCAACGGCGGGACGAAGCCCGGTGACTCTGAACCGTCCAACCGATTGTGTTACCACATGGCGGCGCAAGGCTGTATTAGTCATTGGCTGACAATCCGCTGAGTACGCTTCGCGCGGCTGGCCAAGTTGTTGCACCATGAAGGCAGGCGAGACAGCTGTTAACCCCTGGTTGATGGTGTCGCGCGCCGGCCGTGGTACGGTAGCTGTCAGCGTTTGATTCGGGCTGGCTGGCACTGGCGTGACGTGAGGAGTTGCCGGTGTTTGCGGGCTATGTGGACTACCCGACGATCCGGCGCCATTGAGATGGCGCAGGGTAAGTCCGTTCGGATCCACCCGTCCATCAGGGTGTGACAAAAAACCGGACTGAAAACTGAGAATCGCGCGTACTGTGCGTGGCCCACAAAGGCCATCCACCGGCCCCGGACTTGCCCCTTGTTCGGTCAACAGCCGCTGAACAATCTCAACATCAGGGCGGCGGTTCCGGCCAGCCGCGCCAACCGATGCCGTAATCTGTGCGGGCATGATTCATTCCCCTTTCATAGTCAATTTGGTTAGGCCGCCTGTGGCAGCGGAGGCGTAGTAGAGCTACGCGATACCAGCTTGACAGCGCAAACCCTTATCCTCAGACCTCCCAAAATCGTCAGCTCAGCACTCTGGACAGCCTGCACTTACACGCCGCGTTAGCCTTCGCTAACCCTACAGTGAAGCTTGCTGCGCTTAACCCCGGACGGCCCTATCTGGAATCCTTGGATACTGCCCGATTCTGGATGATTGACCGACGTAGAACCATTGAGAATATTCCAAGCCTTCAAAGAGCTTAGCACAGCAAGCTCCCCCTTGCGCGCCAGCGCAAAACCCTTGGCGCCCCACGCCTACCGAACGAAAAGGCGCGCAAACTCAATAGCCATCGTAATAGGGAGATGACCGGTAATAGCGCCTATAGTGCCGAGGGGGTGGAGAGGCATAGCCGTAATCATCATAGCGATAATACGGTCTTTCTCCATCGTAACGACGTTCCCGCCAATCCATGTCATTGCCAATAGCGCCGCCAATCAGTGCGCCCGCCAACGCGCCAGTGGCCGCCCCACCGGTGGGATGGAGGTCATGTCCGATCAACGCCCCACCCGCTGCGCCAAGCAATACGCCATTATGCGTATGGTAATACGGAGAGCCGGGTGGAGCACAAGCGGCGGTTAAACCCAGCAGTACAGCGGTAATAGCCCTCTTGAAAGGCGCATGCATGGCGCTTCCTCCAGGTTTATCAAGCTAAAAAAGAATCCAGGTGAAAAAAAGTGGCGACGGTCGCTTAAATTTAGCGTCTACGCCGTCGCCCGAAAGCCCACATACACCCACACTGGTCGGGAAAGAGTGTCGCATGCACCAGGTGAATGTGAACTGAACCATTTTAGTCAAGCAATCTGCGTTAAGCTCGGATCGTCCGCCACAGCGCGAACGCTAAACACCGCTATCAATAGCAGGTTGGGCCTGTAATTCTCGCCCGATCAAAGCGGCGCGCCAGCCATGGCTTAGCGGTGAATCCCACCCGACCACCAGATTTTCCACATCGTGCCGGTCAGCGACAGCTTGCGGCGCAATACCGCGCGCGCGTGCGCGCGTGGCGATCACGGCAAGCCACTCTGCCACGCGCGTCACTTGCGTGGCGGTCAAGCGTGGCCGCGCGGGTCGGGTGGGCCAGTCTGCTGGTGATTCGGCGCGCGCAGCGGCCATGCGCTCCAGCAATACAGCGCCATGCCGTTGCAAGGTCGCTGCGGGCAGACCACGGATCCTTTGCAGCTGCTCGTCAGCACTCGGCATGCAGCGCGCCAGTTCTAGCAAGACTGCATCCTGTAGAATCCAGCCGCGTGGCCGGTCGCTGGCGCTGGCCTGCTCCTCGCGCCAAGCTGCCAAAGCGCGCAGCACTGCGCGCTGTCCACCACTCAAGCGACGTTCTTCCCGGAGGCGTCGCCATGCTTCCTGGGGTTGCATCCGATACCGGTCGGGATGGCGCAGCGCCGCAAAATCCTCGGCCAGCGCCTCCAGCCAACCGTGGTCCTGCAAGGCCGCCCGCAGCTTTGGATAGAGTTGCGCCAGATAACGCACATCGTCAGCAGCGTACTTGAGCCATTCTGGAGCCAACGGTCGCCGCCGCCAGTCGGCGCGAGTGTGGGCTTTGCTCAGCTCCACGCCAAGCTCCTGTTGCACCAGCGCGGCATAACCGATTTGGCTGCCATATCCCAGCACCAGCGCCGCCAGTTGCGTATCGAAAATCGAAACCGGCGTGGTTCCACACCAGTGAAAGAACAGCTCCAGATCCTGGTGCGCGGCGTGTAGGACCTTAGTAACAGAAGGTTGATACAGCAGCTCCAACAAGGGATCAAGCGAGGGCAACGCCAGCGGATCGATGCAGGCTGTCTGCCCTGGAACGGCAATCTGAATCAGGCAGAGTTGCGGATAGTAGGTTTGTTCGCGGATGAACTCGGTATCCAACGCCAACCAGGGTACTCCCCGCAGGCTGGCGCAAAAATCGACCAGTGCCGGTTGATCGACGATATAAAGATCGTTCATTGCCGCCGCCAATGGCCGGATTTGCCCCCGGTTTTTTCCAGCAGACGAATATCGGTCAGCGTCATGGCCCGATCCACTGCCTTGCACATGTCATAGACAGTGAGCAGCGCCACCTGAACAGCGGTCAGCGCTTCCATTTCCACCCCAGTCCGGCTCAGCGTTTCCACGGTGGCTCGACAATGGATGGCGGGAATAGCGACGACCGGCTGTAAATCTACGGCAACGCGGGTGAGCGCCAGCGGGTGACAGAGCGGGATGAGATCGGCGGTGCGCTTGGCACCCATGATACCGGCGATGCGGGCAATGCCCAGCACGTCGCCCTTGGCGTGTGAGCCGGCCACGATTCGCTCCAGCGTAGCCGGCTGTAGGTGAATCCAGCCTTCAGCGACCGCCACCCGGCGAGTGACCTCCTTGTCGCCCACATCCACCATGTGGGCCTCGCCGACGGCGTTGAAATGGCTCAGATCAGCCACGCAGCCCCTACTTCATAGCGACCAACAACGGCACAATCAGCAAAGCGACGATGTTGATGATCTTAATCAGTGGGTTAACCGCCGGGCCAGCGGTGTCCTTGTAGGGATCGCCGACGGTGTCGCCAGTGACCGCCGCTTTGTGCGCTTCCGAACCCTTGCCGCCGAAGTTGCCATCTTCGATGTACTTCTTCGCGTTATCCCAAGCGCCACCGCCAGCAGTCATGGAAATGGCCACGAACAGGCCAGTAATGATCGTGCCCATCAGCAAGCCGCCCAGCGCCTTCGGCCCGGCTTCGGGTCCCATCAGCCACGCCATGCCAAACGCCACCACAATGGGCGTCAACACTGGCAATAGGGACGGAATAATCATTTCTTTGATTGCCGATTTGGTCAGCAGGTCCACCGCCCGCGAATAATCAGGCTTGGTGGTGCCTTCCATGATGCCTTCGATTTCCCGGAATTGCCGACGCACCTCCAGCACGACCGCGCCAGCAGCGCGGCCCACTGCTTCCATCGCCATCGCTCCGAACAGGAACGGAATCATACCGCCAATGAACAGGCCGATAATGACTACAGGGTCGGTCAAAGAAAAATCAACATTGATGTGCGCAAGTTCTAGTTTGTGCTCAAAATCCGCAAACAGCACCAGCGCCGCCAGGCCGGCCGAGCCGATGGCATAGCCCTTGGTGACCGCCTTGGTGGTATTGCCCACCGCATCTAGTGGGTCAGTGATGCCGCGAATCTTTTCGTCCATTTCCGCCATTTCGGCGATGCCACCGGCGTTATCGGTGATCGGCCCGTAGGCGTCCAGGGCGACGATGATGCCGGCCATCGACAGCATTGAGGTGGCAGCGATGGCGATGCCATACAGGCCCGCCCAAGAGTAGGCCAGACCGATGCTCAGGCACACGGCCAGCACGGGCAGCGCCGTCGCTTTCATGGAGACTGCCAAACCGGCGATGATATTGGTGGCATGGCCGGTGGTGCAGGCTTCCGCCAGCTTTTGCACGGGGCTGAATTCGGTGGCGGTATAGTATTCCGTGACGACCACCATGGCGGCGGTCAAACCCAGCCCGACCAGCGCCGACCCCCACAAACCCCAGAAGTGTTGGCCGCCCATGAACAGGAAGATGACCGGCAGGAAAGCGGCGGCGGAAATACCGCCGGCCACGGCGAGGCCGCGATACAGGGCATTCATAATCTTCTCGCCTTCCCGCGCCTTGACGAAGCCGCAGCCGATGATCGAGGCGATGATCGACACCCCACCCATGACCAATGGCAAAACCACAGCGTTATGCACTAAATCCGCGCCAAACACCTGCGTGCTTAGGCTACCGACCAACATGGTGGCGATGATGGTTACAGCGTAGGTTTCAAACAAGTCGGCGGCCATACCGGCGCAGTCGCCGACGTTATCGCCGACGTTATCGGCAATGACCGCTGGATTGCGCGGGTCATCCTCAGGAATACCGGCTTCGACCTTGCCGACCAGATCCGCGCCAACATCCGCGCCCTTGGTGAAGATGCCGCCGCCCAAACGGGCAAAGATGGAGATCAACGAGCTACCAAAAGCCAGGCCAATCAGTGGACCGAGGTCTGGAACGCCGCCGGCCAGCAGGGCCAGCAGCGCGTAATAGCCCGCTACCCCCAACAACCCTAAGCCAACCACCAGCATTCCGGTAATGGCACCACCACGAAAGGCGACTTCGAGCGCCGCGTTTAAACCGTTATGAGCCGCTTGAGCGGTGCGGACGTTAGCGCGCACCGAAACATACATGCCGATATAGCCGGCCACGCCCGAACAAACGGCACCGATGACGAAGCCAACCGCTGAGGTGGGACCCAGAGTCACAAAGATAATGGCGCCAATTACCACGCCGACCACAGCGATAGTGGTGTATTGGCGGTTGAGATAAGCGCCAGCGCCTTCTTGAACTGCAGAGGCGATTTCCTGCATTCGGGCATTGCCGGCATCTTTCGCCAAAATCCACTGGACTGATCGTCCGCCGTACGCTAGAGCGCCAAGCGCGCAAAGTAACGCCAAGATGATACCTATGGTCGCCATGGCGTAGTTCCTCTCAAGAGTGAATGGGTGAACTGCATAAGCTCCTCCTCAGTTCGTGTTATGTGTTGTCGTGTTTTTGCTACATTAGGGATAGGGACATCAGGCGCATCGCGCTTCCTCGCTAAGAATAGGCGATGCTGGGGTTAAGGCAATCCAACCGCGCAATCAATCATCCTATGAGAGGCTTATACTACAATGAAGTCAAGGCCAAATCTTTGGCCGGATAGGGTGGATTTCTCCTTCCTTGGATCTACGGCGCAACCTAATCTTTTTCCGCTAAAAATCTAGAGTGAAATGACTATGAGAATCGTCTTGCTAGGCGCTCCCGGTTCCGGTAAAGGAACACAAACCGACGCGATCATTGAGCGTTACGGTATCTCCACGGTCGCCACTGGGGATTTATTGCGTGCCGAAGTCGCGGCTGGCACCGCGCTGGGTCAGCGCGCCAAGCCGTTCATGGACGCCGGCGATCTGGTGCCGTTCGATATCGTGTTGGGCATGATTGAGAGCGGCTTGCGAACGCTGGCCCAATCCAATCCGAAAGGGTTCATGATGGATGGCTTCCCACGCGATCTGGGGCAAGCCGAGGCGTTGGACCATCTATTGACCAAGATCAATCAGCCCCTGGATTTAGTACTATTTTTCGATGTCGACTATGAGGAGATTGTGAAGCGGCTTTTAGGCCGGGGTCGCGCCGATGACAACGAAGCTACCATTCGTAACCGGTTGCGGGTTTATGAGGAGAAGACCGCGCCATTGATCGAGTACTACACGCGGAAGGGATTGCTTCGTAAGATCAAGGCATCCGGAAGCGTTGAGGAAATTGCCGCGCGCGTTCGCGCGGCGCTCGACGATGTATCTTAAACCAAAGATGTTTGTATAGCGCAAAAAAGGAGGGCTAGGCGAAAGCCTAACCCTCTTTCTATTTGGCTCCCCGGCGCGGACTCGAACCACGGACCCAGTGATTAACAGTCACTTGCTCTACCGACTGAGCTACCGGGGAAAAGTAGAACGGGGATTCTAAGTATCCCCGGCTGTACTGTCAATCGTGAATCAGCGAGCGACCACCCGGCCGATCCGCTCCATGGCCTTGGTGAGGTTGTCCATGCTGGTGGCGAAGGAAATCCGCCCACACCCTTCCGCGCCGAAGGCCGAGCCGGGCACCAGGGCCACACCGACTTCGTTGAGCAACAATTCCGCGAAGGCGATATCGTTAGCCAGCCCTAGCCGCTCGATCACTTTCTGAAAGCTGGGGAAAATGTAGAAGGTGCCGTCGGCCGGGGCGACTGCGACGCCCGGCATGGTTTTCAGCGCGCCGTAAACGAAATCGTGCCGTTCCTTGAACGCCTTGTTCATCACCGCGATGCAGGATTGATCGCCGTTCAGCCCGGCTTCCGCCGCGACCTGTGAAATCGAAGTCGGGTTGGAGGTGCTTTGCGACTGGATATTGGTCATGGCATTGATCAAATCCTTCGGCCCGCCACAGTAGCCAATCCGCCAGCCAGTCATCGAATAGACTTTCGACGCGCCATTCAGCACGATGCTGCGGTCGTAGAGATCGGGGCAGACGTTGAGGATGTTGCAGAATTTCTCGCCAGTCCATTGGATGTGTTCGTACATATCATCGGTGGCAATGTAAATCTGTGGGTGTCGCTGGAGCACCTCGCTCAATGCTTTAAGCTCGGCCGCTGTATAGGCCACCCCCGTCGGATTAGAAGGGCTGTTGATCACCAGCAACTTGGTGCGCGGTGTAATCGCTGCTTCCAACTGCTGGGCGGTTATCTTGAAATGCTGCTCGATCCCGGCCTCGATAATCACGGGCTTGCCGTCAGCCAGCAACACCATATCCGGGTAGGAAACCCAATACGGCGCGGGAATGATCACCTCATCGCCGCTATTCAAGAGCGCCTGGGCCAGATTGTAAAAACTTTGCTTGCCGCCGCAGGACACCAAAATCTGCTTGGGTTCATAGCTCAAGCCGTTGTCGCGCTGGAATTTGGCGATGATCGCTTTTTTCAGGCTCGCCGTGCCGTCCACCGGGGTGTATTTGGTGAAACCGGCATGGATCGCCTTGATCGCCGCCTCCTTGATAAAATCCGGCGTATCGAAATCCGGCTCGCCCGCGCCCAGGCCGATCACATCTTTACCGGCGGCTTTGAGTTCATTGGCCTTGGCGGTGACGGCCAAGGTGGGAGAAGGCTTGATGCGCTGCACGCGCTCGGAAAGAGGGGTACTCACGGGAACTCCTGGGTACGGGCCAAAAGGTTGAACAGCGCTAGGGGATGAATTGTCGGATAATACTCAAATTCACCGCAGCGACCAATTCTATGCAAACTGCCAAGCCTTTTACGCTTCGCGCCCGTTTTCAGCCCGCTGGCGATCAACCCGACGCGATCCGTGCGCTGGTAAGCGGTTTGCAAGACGGTCTGGCGCATCAAACTCTGCTCGGCGTCACCGGCAGCGGCAAAACCTTCAGTGTCGCCAATGTCATCGCCGCCGTGCAGCGCCCGGCTTTGGTGCTCGCGCCCAACAAGACCTTGGCGGCGCAACTCTACGGCGAGATGAAGGAGTTTTTTCCGGACAACGCGGTGGAGTATTTCGTCTCGTATTACGACTATTACCAGCCGGAAGCCTACGTGCCGTCGTCGGACACCTACATCGAGAAAGATGCCTCGATCAACGAGCATGTCGAGCAGATGCGCTTGTCGGCGACCAAGGCGATTCTGGAGCGGCCTGACACCATCATCGTCGCCACGGTGTCGGCGATTTACGGCTTGGGCGATCCCGAATCCTACATGAAGATGCTGCTGCATCTGGTGCGCGGCGAAAAAGTCGACCAGCGCGCCATCCTGCGCCGCTTGGCGGATTTGCAGTATACCCGCAACGATCTGGAACTGGCGCGCGGCACCTTTCGGGTGCGCGGTGAGATCATCGATATTCATCCCGCCGAATCCGACGCCGAAGCGGTGCGGGTGGAGCTGTTCGACGATCAAATCGAATCGCTCAGCCTGTTTGATCCGCTGACCGGCAAGGTGACCCGCAAGACGCCGCGCTATACGGTCTATCCCAAGACCCATTATGTGACTCCGCGCGAGCAGTTGTTGCAGGCGGTCGATAAGGTCAAGGACGAATTGCAAGATCGGCTGAACGAACTCAATGCTGCTAACAAGCTGCTGGAAGCGCAGCGGCTGGAACAGCGCACTCTCTATGACATCGAGATGATGCTGGAGTTAGGCTATTGCGGCGGGATCGAGAATTATTCCCGTTATTTATCGGGGCGCGAGGTGGGCGAACCGCCGCCGACTTTGCTGGATTATCTACCGCCGGAAGCGTTGATTTTCATTGATGAAAGCCATGTCACTGTGCCGCAATTGGGCGGCATGTACCGGGGCGACCGCTCACGCAAGGAAACCCTGGTGCAATATGGCTTCCGGCTACCCTCGGCACTCGACAACCGGCCGTTACGCTTCGACGAATTCGAGCGGCTGAGCGGCCAGACAGTGTTCATTTCGGCCACGCCCGGCCCATTCGAGCTGGAACATTCCGGCAGCGCAGTGGCGGAGCAGGTGGTACGCCCCACCGGTCTGGTCGATCCTGAAGTCGAAGTGCGACCGGCGCTGCATCAGGTGGATGATCTGCTGGGCGAAATCCGCGAGCGGGTGATTCTCAAGGAACGGGTGCTGGTGACCACGCTGACCAAACGGATGGCCGAGGATTTGACCGAATATCTGGCCGAAAATGGGGTAAAGGTGCGCTATCTGCACGCGGATATCGAGACGGTGGAGCGGGTCGAGATCATCCGCGATCTGCGGCTGGGGCAGTTCGACGTGCTGGTCGGCATCAATTTGTTGCGGGAAGGGCTGGATTTGCCGGAAGTGTCGCTGGTGGCGATTCTGGACGCCGACAAGGAAGGCTTTCTGCGCTCCGACCGCTCCTTGATTCAGACCGTGGGCCGCGCTGCGCGTAACCTGCATGGCAAGGCGATTCTGTACGCCGATCAGATCACGGGTTCGATGCGCCGCGCGTTGGATGAAACCGACCGTCGCCGCGCCAAGCAGCAGGCGTATAACCAGGCCCACCACATCACCCCGCGCGGCATTGAAAAGGCGGTCGCTGACATCATGGAAGGCGCGTACTCGCATCCCGGCGCGCCGGTTCCGGCGGCGCAATACGCCAAGGTCGCGGAGGAAGCGGCGGTTTACGCCCGCGAAACGCCAGCCATGCTGATGAAGAAGATTAAGAAACTGGAACAGGAGATGTACCGCCACGCCCGTGATTTGGAATTCGAGCAAGCGGCGAAATTGCGCGATGAGATTCAACGGATTCGGCAGTTTGCGCTGGGGTTGTCCGAGGTGAAGGCGGGTTGAGATCATAGCCGCCAGCGCCATCGTTCCACGGCCAGCGCCGTCATCTCATTCGCTATGATCTTGCGGCTTCAGCATGGAAATCGCTATAGTTCCCCGTTTCATCCTCCCGCCCGGCACCCATGCCCACGCGACTCCCGCGTGACGCGGATCGACTCACTGCATTGTGAAGGTTTCAGCATTCATGAAAAAAGATATCCATCCCGCTTATCGCGAAGTCGTCTTTCAGGACATCTCCACCGATTTCTCCTTTCTTACCCGCTCCACGATCTCTGCCAAGGAAACCATCCAGTGGAGCGATGGCAAAACTTATCCTCTGATTAAAGTGGAAGTGTCGAGCCAATCCCATCCGTTCTATACCGGTAAACAGAAAATCGTAGACACTGCGGGTCGCGTGGATCGTTTCCGCCGCAAGTACGGCTTAGCGTCTTAAGCGCTTCTGGCTGCGTTTTACACCCCCGGCAACCAAGCAGCGTGATCCCTTTGCCCTTACGGATAGGGTTTTCCACTCCAAAGCTTCTTCCCGATTTCACCCCGGTAAAGGCATCCTGCGATGCCTTTTATTTTGCCCGTTGCGTTCTGTGTGGCACCTGCGGATTTTGCGGTAAAACCTTACGGCTTGGAGTATCATTGCCACTCTATCGAAAAGGCCTGAAGACGCTACCTAGCGTCGGAATACCGCTACGACAATGAAAATCTAAGGTAACGGCTTATCCGCCTGTTTCGACTCACTGACCCACCTTGGAGGCTACCTATGGCAACGATCCTTCTGAAGGACGGCATAACGGGCAAAGAGACACAGATGCCGGTTTTAAAGCCAACTTATGGCTATCCGGTGGTGGACATCGGCAAGCTCGCCAAGGAGTTTGGTTACTTCACCTACGACCCCGGCTTTATGTCGACCGCCAGTTGCCAAAGCACCATCACCTACCTGGACGGCGACAAGGGCGAATTGCTGTATCGGGGTTACCCGATCGAACAATTGGCTGAGCACTGCAATTTTCTGGAAGTGTGTTATCTGTTGCTCTACGGTGAGTTGCCCAATGCGGAGAAGAAGCAGGTTTTTGAAACCAGCATCGCCCGGCATAACCGGATTCGGGAAAATCTGCGCCGCTTCTTTTACGGCTTCAACCACGACGCACATCCAATGGCGATGATGACCGCCGCAGTGAGTTCGTTATCGGCCTTTTTTCACGACCGACTCAATATTCAAGATTACGAAGACCGCATGGTCACTGCTCGGCGTTTGATCGCCAAGATGCCCACCATCGCGGCCGCCTGCTACAAGCACAGCATTGGCGATCCCTCCATTTATCCGCGCGACGATCTGAGTTACACCGGCAATCTGCTATACATGATGTTCAGCCTGCCCGGTAAACGCTACGAAGTAAATCCGGTCGCTGAGCGGGCGCTCGATGTGCTGTTCACCCTGCACGCCGACCACGAACAGAACGCCTCTACCTCAACCGTCCGGCTCGCGGGCTCCTCTGGGGCCAACCCTTATGCGGCTATTGCCGCCGGTATTGCCTGTCTGTGGGGTCCGGCGCATGGCGGGGCCAACGAAGCCGTCATCAAAATGCTGGATCAAATCGGCACTGTGTCAAACATTGAAGGTTTCATTGCCAAGGTCAAGGATAAGAGTAGCAGTGTGCGCTTGATGGGCTTTGGCCATCGGGTTTACAAGAACTTCGACCCACGCGCTCGCATTATCAAAGACATTTGCCACGAAGTGCTGGAAAGCTTCGGCCACGATCCGCGCCTTGATCTGGCGATGCGACTGGAAGAAATCGCCCTGAGCGATCCCTACTTCATCGAGCGTAAGCTATATCCCAACGTGGATTTCTATTCCGGCATCATCTACAGCGCGCTGAAAATCCCAGTCGAGATGTTCACGGTGATGTTCGCCATCGCCCGCGCTGCGGGCTGGATCACCCACTGGATCGAAATGATTACGGAGAAGGATCAAAAGATCGGGCGGCCGCGCCAGCTCTACATAGGGCAGGAGCGGCGTGAGGTCCCGCTGCTTGATGCTCGCAAAGCCAGCTAAGCGAACAAAAGCCACAATCCAGCCAACAAAAAAGGCGATTCTCTGCATCGCCTTTTGCTTCGCTCCTGGTGAGGGGGCTTTCGCCCCCGCGCCGTTCTCTAGCGCTTAATCTTTTGCGATTTGGCGCTTGATTCGGGTTTAGCGCTTAATTCTGGGCGGATAGCCACTTTCAGTGCTTCCCGCTTTTCCCGCTTGATGGGAGACGCCACTACCGGTGCCGACTTGGCTAACGGCTTGCCAACGATCGTGGTCGGCGACTTAGGCGCTTTGCCGACCGCAGTGATTACCGGTTTGGCTGGAGTGATCGCAGCTAACACCAACGGCTTAGCTGATGGAGTCGTAGTCGCCAACACTGGTTTGGCCACCGGCCCCAGAACCGGATTGACCTTCCCTGGCCGCATCGGCTGACTCGCTAACACTGGTTTGGCCACCGGCCCCAGAACCGGGTTGACCTTCCCTGGCCGCGTCGGCTGACTCGCGGCTACCGGGCTGGAAATGGGCTTCATCGCTATGATGGGCTTGACATCGGGCACTGGTCTTTGCACCGGATTGGTAGCCGCTACTGACCTGGATGCTGCGTAATGCGCACCGACGCGACGCGCCGGAGCGACCAGCGGCTTCGCAATGATCGGCGCTGGTTTGTCAAGCTCGGAGTTGCGTTGCGGTGACCGGTCTAAGACTGGAGAGGCTGCAGCGACCAGTTTTTCCGTGGGCCTCTCCGGGGTGCGCGCTACGGGACGGCTCTCAGGAGCGCGCGGGGCCGGGCCACTAGCCAACACCGGCTTTATACGCCGAATCTCGGCAACTTGCGGCGTGGGGCGACTGGCGGCCAAGGGCTTCGTCCAACGAATATCGGCCGTTCGCGCCGTTGGGCGAATCTCCGCCACCTGTTCTTTCAGGTCCATTTCATCTGCCAGTTCACTTGCGGAAGCGCGCAGCGTCCGGCGACTTTCAGGCAGGGGTTCCAATCCCACTGAGCGAGTTTCCGCCACGCGCGTCGACGCAGAACCCTCCCCTAACGGTGCTAGCGGACGACTCTCCACCAGCGAGTTCAGCGCGCGATCTCCAGCAAGACGCGCCGTCTGGCGACTCTCCACTATAGGTTCTGATTCCAGGGAGCGATTTTCCGCCACACGCACCGGGGCGGTCGTTTCTCCCAATAATTCTATTGAGCTACTCTCCGCCACCGATTCCAGAGAGCGCTTTTCAGGAGCGCGCGCTATCTGACGATTCTCCGCCGCAGACTCCGGTTCCAGCGAGCGAGTTTCCGCCACGCGCACCGGCGCAGCGCTTGCAGACGCGCGGGCGACTACAGGCGGCGCATCAAAAGTAAAGTCGCTCTCATCCTCGTCTAGATCTCGTTGCACCAGGATGGGCCAAGGTTCCGGCTGCAAGGCGGGTGGCGATGCCAGGCCATAACGCGAAAATCCATAATCCAGCAGAGTCCGCGCATCGCGCCACAAGGTGCCACTGCTTGGGCTGTTTAGAATGGCCACAACTAAGCGGACACCATTACGCTCCACTTCACCCACAAAGCAACGCCGCGCCTTGGTGGTATATCCGGTCTTACCGCCGATGGTTCCCTGATAGGAAGTGAGCAGGCGATTGTGGTTGACCACCGACACCGTGCGCCAGTCGCTGTACATGCCATCACCCGTTTCGATACGCAATGCGGCATTGCGTGTCCCGACAATGTCCGCAAACCGAGGATTTTTGATGGCGTGACTGAAAATCAGCGCTAAATCGTAAGCCGTCGAATAATGATTTTCATCGGGTAGGCCGTGTGGATTTGCAAAGTAGCTATCATGTGCGCCGATCTGCATGGCTCTGGCATTCATCAGTCTGGCAAATCCGGCGACCGAACCTCCAGCGGCCTCGGCTAGAGTCTCAGCAGCGTCATTACCTGATTTCAGCAACAAGCCATACAACAAATCCTGCGTTAACGCGGCTTCGCCAGCCCGTAAGCCGATGCGACTCGGTGGAGCGCTCGCGGCCTGCGGACTGACTAAAACCCGCTCTCTTGGGTTGAGGCGCTCCAAGGCCACCAGCGCGGTGAGCACCTTGGTGGTGCTCGCAGGGGGCAAGCGCCGATGGGGATCTTTAGCAAAAAGCATTTCACCAGTGACTGGATTCATCAACACCGCTGAGAGCGCGGCAACCTCCGGTTGCCCGGAAAACCCCCATAGGCTTTGCGCAGCCGCCGGCCCCATGACCATCCCCAAGATCAAGACCAGCAGGACCCGATCGCCTCTCCAGCAGCGGAAAGAACCAAAAAATGAATTAAAAAACATGGTATTAACCTCTTTTCTTTTTAGGTTCGAGCCAAGATCGCCAAAGGGCGGAAGCAGTAACTTTGGCCTTCTGGTCCGCACTGGAAGCCGCGTTGCGTGATTTTGGGTAAAAGAATGCCAGACGACTAGAGTTAAACATAGCAGAAATTCACTACCCAATCGCATCAAACCGGCCAGTCATCGATCCATACTCGACTGGATAGCGCCGCCGCTTATCCACCGCCAGCGCGCCATGGCGCATAGCCAGGCTAACGCCGGATGACTAAAATCTCCCAGATCTGATGCCCCAAGCGCAAGCCGCGCTGCTCGAATTTAGTTAAGGGGCGCTGCACCGGGTAGGGTGGCGTTGAGCTATTTACTAAGGTCCAATCCATGCGCTGGGGGGGCGAGCTGAGAATGGCGCGGATGGAATGTGCGTAAGGCTCACAGTCCGTAACCATATAGAGCAGGCCACCGGGTTTGATTTTCTGAGCTAGAAGGGCGATAAAATTCGGTTGGATGAGGCGCCGTTTATGATGTCGCACCTTGGGCCAGGGATCGGGAAAGAAAATTTGCACGCGATCTAGACAGTGGTCCGGCGCTTGCTTTTCCAAAACCTCCACTGCATCGGCGCAGATCACCCGCAAATTGCCAAGCCCCAACGCTTCCGCACGCAGTAGCAAATGCCCGATGCCGGGACGATGGACTTCTACACCCAGATAATCGGTTCCTGGATCGCATTGCGCCATCAGCGCGAGCGATTCACCATCGCCAAAACCAATCTCCAGCACCAACGGCACCTGACGGCCAAAGAGCGTCCGCGATTCCAGCCACCCAGATCCCAGATCAACACCAAAGCGTCGCCACAAGGAGTGCAAAGCCCGCTGTTGGGCGCGCGTCATTCGCCCTTCACGCCGGACAAAGCTGCGAATTCCAGATAAGTACCGTGGAGCGACATCCGCCTCCTCCAGGTCGGCTTGATGATCCGCAATGCCCAATGAAATGCCTCCTGAGTTCATAATGTCCTACGCTTTTTAGGCCAGCAGTACTGGAAGGGAAATAAATCGCAGCGTATCCATTCACTCTTTCCAAGCAAGGATTAAAGAAATTGCAAAAAAAACCAAAATCATTTTACAATGGCGCAGTGCTTAAAATCACGAATTAGCGATCACCACTGACAAAAAGGTTAACTTACACCCATGAATAACATTGATGCGCTTATCGAAGCCTCGTCCATCGAACAGCTCAAGGCACTGATTGAGAAAATTAAGGAGGCGATTGAGCAAAAAAAGGCGGGGGAAATCGCTGCTATCCGCGAGCAAATGGTGGAGATGGCAAGAAGAGTGGATATGGCACCGGAAGACGTGCTTAGCTTTTCTGACCGCAAACGCAAATCTGGCAAACCCAAATACCGTAACCCCAAAGATCCTGAGCAAACTTGGACGGGCCGTGGTAAGCCGCCTCGTTGGCTGAAAGAACTGGCCGATCCAGAAAGCAGCCGGATTCCAGAGTGATTGCGATTCTCTCCCACCATAAAGCTGTAAGTCGTAGCTGTCGACCTTGCAGCCGTTTTGTTTTATCGTTACCATCTGAACCTCACTGAGTCGCCCGCTGGTTCATACCAGGCGATGGATGGGGTTTAACGGCGGGTGTAGTTCAATGGTAGAACCTCAGCTTCCCAAGCTGATGGCGTGGGTTCGATTCCCATCACCCGCTCCAATTATCCAGGGTTACGCCACAGCGTAACCCTTTCTTTTTGGGTTCGCGCTGGCTGGATGGACAGCGTTCCCTACTCAGCGTAATCCACCCATTCAGATCGGTTGGCCACTTACAAGCGAGTATTAAAGATGATTCGTGTCGCACTGACCGGTGCTGCCGGTCGCATGGGCCGCAACTTAATAGAAGCCTGTAGCCAGCAGAAAGAGTTGCGCTGTACCGTGGCATCAGAACAGGCGGATAGCGCCTTTATTGGGGTTGATATCGGTGAATTGGTGGGTATTGGCCGGTTGAATGTAGCGATTACTGCTGACTTGGCACCGCTGATTCAGCAATGCGATGTACTGATTGATTTTACGCATCCCGCCGCAACATTAGCCCATCTGGAGCTGTGCCAGGCCACTGGTAAAGCCATGGTGATCGGCACGACGGGCCTTTCCGTTGCCCAGAAAGCCGAGATCGCCCGCGCCGCCGCGCATATTCCTATCGTCTTCGCGCCGAACATGAGCGTCGGCGTGAACCTCTGCTTCAAGTTGCTGGAACTCACGGCGCGGGTGCTGGGTGACACAGTGGACATTGAGATTATGGAAGCGCATCACCGCCACAAGATCGACGCTCCTTCCGGCACAGCGCTGGCTATGGGTGAGGTTGTGGCAAAAGCGCTGGGTCGGGATTTGGCGCAGTGCGCAGTCTACGGCAGGCAGGGAGTGACCGGCGAACGCGCACCTTCCACCATCGGTTTTAGCACAGTGCGCGCCGGTGATATCGTCGGCGAACATACGGTACTGTTCGCGGATCTGGGGGAGCGGCTCGAAATCAGTCATCGCGCCTCCAGCCGCATGACCTTTGCCAAGGGCGCGGTGCGGGCCGCCGCCTGGATCGTGGGCCGTGAAGCGGGCTTGTTCGATATGCAGGATGTGCTTGGCTTGCGCTAAAGTCACCCCAAGCGCTGCGGCTGCGCCGCTAGAGCACCGGAGCGCGATTTGGTAAACTGATACTCTAACCCGCATCGCCCTCTTGCACCGTTCAAAGGAGCGGATTTCCCACCGCTCCTTTCTTATGCGCGCCCATTTTGGAGGCTCTCTTGAGGAAACCCGCGCTTCTGGCCCTGGAAGACGGTAGTCTGTTTCAAGGCGAGTCCATCGGTGCCGATGGACTCGCCCAAGGTGAAGTCGTTTTTAATACCTCGATCACCGGCTATCAGGAAATCTTGACCGACCCTTCGTATTGCCGACAGATCGTCACGCTGACTTATCCCCACATCGGTAACGTCGGCGTTAATCCCGGCGATGCAGAAGCCACCCGCATTCACGCCAGCGGCCTGGTGGTGCGCGATTGCCCGCCATCGCACAGCAATTGGCGCAGCCGACAGGCGCTGGACGAGTATTTGCGCGACCAGGGCGTCGTCGCGCTGGCGGGAATCGATACCCGCCGCTTAACGCGCCTGCTGCGCGAAAAAGGCGCGCAAAGCGGCTGCATCATGGCCGGTGAAGCGCTCAATGTTGAGCAAGCTTTCCAACAGGCGCGTGCATTCCCCGGCTTGAAAGGCATGGATTTGGCGCGGGTGGTAAGTGTGGCCGAACCTTATTCCTGGAACGAGGGGGTCTGGCGATTGGCGAGCGACGATTTTGCGACCATCGCCAGCACGCGCTATCACGTCGTCGCCTATGACTACGGGATCAAGCGCAATATTCTGCGTGAGCTGGCGCAGCGCGGTTGCCGTTTGACCGTGGTTCCGGCGCAAACACCGGCGCGCGAAGTTCTGGCCCTGAATCCCGATGGGGTATTCCTGTCCAACGGCCCTGGCGATCCCGAACCTTGTGATTACGCCATCGCCGCCATCAGGGAATTACTGGCCAGCAGTGTGCCGATCTTTGGCATCTGTCTGGGCCATCAATTGCTGGGACTGGCCAGCGGCGCGCGCACCGTGAAAATGAAATTCGGCCATCATGGCGGCAACCATCCGGTGCTGGATCTGGAGAGCGGTCGGGTGATGATCAGCAGTCAGAATCACGGTTTTGCGGTGGATGAAGCCAGCTTGCCGGCCCATCTGCTCCCCACCCATCGGTCCCTGTTCGATGGTAGCTTGCAAGGCATCGCGCGCGCCGACCGGCCTGCTTTTAGCTTTCAGGGTCATCCCGAAGCCAGCCCCGGTCCGCACGATGTAAAACCGTTATTTGATCGTTTTATGGGGTTGATGGCGGCGCACACCGCGCGGCTCTAGCAGCATCCGCTGCGTTTCCCGCTCGCGGGTTGGCGTCTTCAGGATAGGTTATGCCCAAGCGTACTGATTTAAAAAGTATTTTAATTATTGGTGCCGGCCCGATCGTCATCGGTCAAGCCTGCGAATTCGATTACTCCGGCGCGCAGGCATGTAAGGCGCTGCGGGAGGAAGGCTATCGGGTGATCCTGGTCAATTCCAACCCCGCCACTATCATGACCGACCCCAACATGGCCGATGCCACCTACATCGAGCCGATCCATTGGCGGACGGTGGCCCAGATCATTGCGCGCGAGCGTCCCGATGCCCTGCTGCCTACCATGGGCGGCCAGACCGCGCTGAACTGCGCTTTGGATTTATGCCGCCATGGCGTATTGGAACAATATGGCGTGGAGATGATTGGTGCTGCGCCCGACGCCATCGATATGGCGGAAGATCGCGACCGTTTCCGGCAAGCGATGCATGACATCGGCCTACAAACGCCGCCTTCCGTCATCGCACACAGCATGGAAGAAGCGTTGGCTCGCCAGGCCGAGATCGGCTTTCCGACTATTATCCGTCCCTCCTTTACGCTGGGCGGCAGCGGTGGGGGTATCGCGTACAACCGTGAGGAACTCGTTGACATCCTGGAGCGCGGCCTTGATCTGTCGCCGGTCAGCGAAGTCCTGCTTGAAAAGTCGGTGCTGGGCTGGAAAGAGTTTGAAATGGAGGTAGTGCGCGACCGGGCTGACAACTGCATCATTGTCTGCTCCATCGAAAATCTCGATCCGATGGGGGTTCACACCGGCGATTCGATCACCGTCGCCCCGGCTCAGACGCTGACCGATAAGGAATATCAAATCATGCGTGATGCCTCCCTGGCGGTCTTGCGTAAGATTGGCGTCGATACCGGTGGCTCCAATGTGCAGTTCGCCATCCATCCTGACGACGGGCGCATGGTCATCATTGAGATGAATCCGCGCGTTTCCCGTTCCTCGGCGCTGGCATCCAAGGCCACCGGTTTTCCCATCGCCCGGGTCGCCGCCAAGCTGGCGGTGGGCTATACCCTTGATGAATTGAAAAACGAGATCACCGGTGGGCGCACGCCAGCCTCGTTCGAGCCCAGCATCGACTATGTGGTAACTAAGGTTCCGCGTTTCAACTTCGAGAAATTCCCGCAAGCCGATACGCGCTTGACCACCCAAATGAAATCCGTCGGCGAGGTGATGGCCATCGGTCACACCTTCCAGGAATCGCTGCAAAAAGCGTTGCGGGGCTTGGAAATCGGCACCGATGGATTCAACGAAGTTCTCGATACCGCCCATCCCGACCCGGATGCCTTGCTCAAGCAGGAACTGGGGATGCCCGGTCCCCGGCGCTTGTGGTATGTGGCCGAGGCGTTTCGGTTGGGCTATGCGATTGAATCTCTGTACGAACTGACCGCAATCGATCCCTGGTTTCTCACGCAGATTGCAGATCTGGTGCAAATCGCTGGCGAAACTCGCACACTTGGCCCGATAACCTTACAGAATCGCGAGCGCTTGTATTTTCTGAAGCGCAAAGGCTTTTCCGACAGTCGGCTGGCGACGCTGACCGGTATTCAGGAAACCGAGGTGCGCCGACTGCGTGAGCAGTTAGACATACATCCGGTCTACAAGCGGGTGGATTCCTGCGCCGCCGAATTCGCCACCAGCACCGCTTACCTCTATTCCACCTACGAGGAAGAATGCGAGGCTGAACCGACCGACCGCGCCAAGATCATGGTGCTCGGCGGCGGCCCCAACCGCATCGGTCAGGGTATCGAATTCGATTATTGTTGCGTTCACGCCGCCCTTGCGCTGCGCGAGGACGGTTACGAGACCATCATGGTCAACTGCAATCCGGAAACGGTGTCCACTGATTTCGACACCTCCGACCGGCTCTATTTTGAACCACTGACTTTGGAAGACGTGTTGGAGATTGTGCGCAAGGAACGTCCATCTGGCGTCATCGTTCAATTCGGCGGGCAGACGCCGTTGAAGCTAGCCCGACCACTGGAGGCGGAAGGGGTGCCGATCATCGGCACCAGTCCCGATGCTATCGACCGCGCCGAAGACCGCGAACGCTTCCAGCAGATGATCGAGCGACTTGGCTTGCGCCAACCGCCCAACCGCACCGCCCGCGAACCGGAAGAGGCCGTCAGACTGGCGCGGGAAATCGGTTACCCGCTGGTAGTGCGCCCTTCCTATGTGTTGGGTGGGCGGGCAATGGAAATCGTTCACGCTGAAGAGGATTTGCGCCGCTACATGCGGGAAGCGGTGCAAGTCTCCAACGATTCACCGGTGCTCTTGGACCACTTTCTCAACGATGCAGTCGAGGTCGATGTCGATGCGCTCAGCGACGGGCGGGAAGTCCTCATCGGCGGCATCATGGAGCACATCGAGGAGGCCGGCGTACATTCCGGCGACTCCGCTTGCTCCTTACCGCCGTATTCTTTGAGTCCATCGATACAAGATCGGCTGCGCGAACAGGTGCGGGCCATGGCCCTAGAACTGGGTGTGGTTGGACTGATGAATACCCAATTCGCGATTCAGGGCGATGCTCTTTACGTGTTAGAGGTCAACCCGCGCGCCTCGCGCACCGTACCCTATGTGTCCAAGGCCACCGGTCGGCCATTGGCCAAGATTGCCGCGCGTTGTATGGTCGGTCAAAGTTTGGCTGCACAACAGATATCCGGCGAGGTCATTCCCGCCTATTATTCCGTTAAGGAAGCGGTGTTCCCCTTCGTCAAATTCCCCGGCGTCGATCCCTTGTTGGGACCAGAAATGAAATCGACCGGCGAGGTCATGGGCGTGGGACGTAGCTTCGGCGAGGCCTTCGCCAAGGCGCAGCTGGGTGCGGGGGATCAATTGCCGCGTGGCGGTCGCGCTTTCATCAGCGTCCGCGACAGTGACAAGGCGAGAGTGGTGGATGTAGCTCGTGAGTTGGAGCGGCTCGGTTTTGGTCTAGTCGCTACCAGAGGCACCGCCCTTGCGCTACACGCCGCCAGCTTAAACTGCGCGATCGTCCACAAGGTCGGCGAAGGACGGCCCCATGTCGTGGACCTGATTAAAAACGAGCAGCTTCACTTCATTATCAATACCACTGAGGGCAAACAGGCGATTGCTGATTCTTTTTCGATTCGCCGCGAAGCACTGATGCGTAAGATCAGCTATACCACTACCATCGCCGCCGCGCGCGCGACCTGCCAAGCCCTGCGCGAAATCGACAACGGCAGCATCAATTGCCTTCAGGATCTCCACCGAGAATTACTTGCATGAGCATGAGAGTACCGATGACCACCGCTGGAGCCGCGAAGCTTCGCACGGAGCTTCATGAGCTGAAAGCCGTGATGCGCCCGCGCATTACCGCCGCCATTGCCGAGGCCCGCGCCCATGGCGATTTAAAGGAAAATGCCGAGTATCACGCTGCTCGCGAGCAACAGAGCTTTGCGGAAGGCCGCATCGCCGATATCGAAACCAAGCTGGCCAATGCGCAGATCATTGATGTCACCACTCTCGCGCCATCGGACAAAGTGGTGTTCGGCGCGACGGTCGTGCTCAGCGATGAGGACAGTGGGGAACAAAGCCGTTATCAAATCGTCGGCGAGGACGAGGCCGACATCAAGGAAGGTAAGATTTCTTTCGGCTCGCCCATCGCCCGCGCGTTGATTGGGAAAATAGTCGGCGATGTCGTTGATGTGCACACGCCGGGCGGCATGAGAAGCTATGAGATCCTTGCGGTGCGCTATGTTTAAGCGCGCCGCGCCTTGTCAAACCGAGGGCAAGGTTCTTATAATCGTAGTCCCGTTTAGCGGGCGATTAGCTCAGTGGGAGAGCACTACCTTCACACGGTAGGGGTCGCTGGTTCGAGCCCAGCATCGCCCACCAAAAACCCAACAAAAAAGCCGTTCCTTGAACGGCTTTTTTGTTGGGCACGCTCGCAGCGTCGCTGCAAGGAGCTATTCCTACAGCGGTGCTGCAATAGGCTCGGCTTCCTTGTCCCGCTCGATCATGGCATAGGCCGAATGATTATGAATGGATTCAAAATTCTCCGATTCCACAGCATAGGCGGCCACTCGTTCGTCCTGATTCAGCTGGGCGGCGATATCGCGCACCATGTCTTCCACAAATTTAGGGTTCTCATAGGCGCGTTCGGTGACGTATTTTTCATCGGGACGCTTGAGCAACCCATAAAGTTCGCAAGACGCCTCCTTCTCCACCAGGTCGATCAGGTCTTCAATCCAGATAAATCCCCTGGTGCGCACGTTGACGGTGACGTGCGAGCGCTGGTTATGCGCGCCGTATTTGGCGATTTTCTTCGAGCAGGGACAAAGACTGGTCACCGGAACCACCACCTTGACGTTCATGGTGGAGCGGGCGGCGCAGATTTCACCAGTGAATGTGACCTCGTAAGACATCAAGCTCTGCACGCCAGACACGGGCGCGGCTTTGGTGACGAAATAGGTAAAGGTCATCTCAATGTGTCCGGCTTCTGCCTCCAGCCGCTCGGTCATCTCCGTGAGCATGGCTTGAAAGGAGTCGACGGAGATTTCCCGGCCGGGTACATGCAGAATCTCCACAAAACGCGACATGTGGGTGCCTTTGAAATTATGCGGCAGATTCACATACATGTTGAAGGTGGCGATAGTGTGCTGCTCACCACCGTTGCGGTCGCGCACCTTGACCGGATGACAGATATCTTTAATGCCTACCTTATTGATCGCCAGCCGCCGGGTATCGGCGCTACCCTGTACATCGGGGATGGAAATTACCGCCGACAGAGCGTCAGCATTCATGGTTAATGGCTTCATCTGGTCTCTCCACAACCCAATAGATGGGCACCCTTGCACCGAAATTGACCCAGCGCCCTAATCCAACCCGGCTCTGGTAACCACTGCTGCCAGCTATTAGAGAGTCAATTTGGGCGTTAATTCCCTATTATACCACTCAGCTATTAGTGCGAAGTGTCCAGGTTAGCGCTTGCTGGCGCACGGCTTGGCGCGGCCCAATCCAGCAACTGCTGCAATATACCCGCCACATCCAGACCGCATTCAGCCAACAATTCCTCGCGCTCGCCCTGCTCCACAAAGCGATCCGGTAGGCCTAAGTTGCACACCGGGACCTGCACCCCTCGCGCCGCCAGACACTCATTCACCGCACTGCCCGCACCGCCAGCGACCACATTTTCCTCCAAGGTCACCAGTCGCTGATGGTGGGCAGCGACTTGCATCAAGGTCGCTTCATCCAGCGGCTTAATAAAACGCATATTAACGACGGTGGCATCCAACCGTTCCGCCACTGCCTCGGCGACGCTGACCATACTCCCAAACGCTAGCAATGCCAGCTCTTGACCGCACCGCCGGATTTCCGCCTTGCCCAACGGCAGAGCACGCCATTCACGCTCCAGCGGCGCTCCAGGCCCCCGGCCCCGTGGGTAACGCACCGCTGCGGGTTGATGGAGTTGAAAACCGGTATACAGCATGTGCCGACATTCGTTCTCATCGGCCGGGGCCATCACCACCATATTGGGAATGCAGCGCAAAAAGCTGATATCGAAGCTGCCCGCATGAGTCGGGCCATCCGGCCCCACTAAACCGGCGCGGTCAATGGCGAACAGTACTGGCAAGTTTTGCAAGGCGACATCGTGAATCAGTTGATCGTAGGCCCGTTGTAGGAAGGTGGAATAGATCGCTACCACCGGCTTGAGACCCTCACAGGCCAGACCAGCCGCCAGGGTAACCGCGTGTTGCTCGGCAATGGCAACGTCAAAATAGCGCTCTGGGAAACGTTTGGCGAATTCCACCAACCCGGAGCCTTCCCGCATGGCGGGCGTAATGCCGACCAAGCGCTGGTCCTGTGCCGCCATCTCGCAGAGCCAGTCGCCAAACACCTGGGTGTAGGTTGGCTGATCCCCGGCTGGCGTTGGTTTCAAACCGCGCGCGGGATCAAAGACGCCCACGCCGTGATAGCCGATAGGTTCGTCCTCCGCCAGTTTGTAGCCCTTACCCTTGCGCGTCACCACATGCAGCAAGCGCGGCCCATCCAGCACCCGCAAATTACGCAAGGTTTGGACTAGCGTCGGTAGGTCATGGCCATCCACCGGCCCGAAATAGCTGAAACCCAATTTCTCGAACAGAGTGCCGTCCGGTGCAATCAGGCCCTTAACGTGCTCCTCAGCCAGCCGGGCCACTTCCAGCATCGGCGGCGGCATGTGGCTCAGCACTTTTTTGCTCCCTTCCCGCATGGTGGAAAAAAGCTGCCCTGACAACAATCGGGTTAAGTGGGCTGAGAGCGCTCCTACATTGGGTGAAATGGACATCTCGTTATCGTTGAGCACTACCAACAAGTCCCGGTTCAGGTGTCCGGCGTGATTGAGCGCCTCAAAGGCCATGCCAGCGGTGAGCGCGCCATCGCCGATCACCGCCACAATCTTGCGTAGGCTACCCACCTGCTCGGCGGCGATCGCCATGCCCAGCGCCGCACTCAGCGAGGTGCTGGAATGACCCACACCAAAGGTATCGTAAGGACTTTCACAGCGTCGGGGAAAACCGCCAATGCCGCCCTTGCGGCGCAGCGTCGCCATGCCGGCACGGCGGCCGGTGAGAATCTTATGTGGATAGCTTTGGTGGCCAACATCCCAAACCAGCCGGTCTTCGGGTGTATTGAAGACGTAATGCAGCGCGATGGCCAATTCCACCGTGCCCAGGTTGGCGGCGAAATGACCTCCAGTGCGCGCGACTGTCTGGATCAGGAATTCGCGCAGTTCTTGCGCTAAAATCGGCAGTCGCGCTTCCGGCAACTCGCGCAAATCCAGCGGCGTAATGAGCTGTTCCAGAAGGGGGAAATGGGATCCAGGCTTCATGATTGAGGGCATACTGCCGCCAGGGTGCGGCGGTTAAGTGAGGAGATTAGCCGCAGAGGCGCTGCTCAGAACGCGCGTTCTACGATATAGGACGCCAGCCAGCGCAGCGGTTCCACTTCGGCTCCCAGCGGTTGCAGACAGGACAAAGCTTCCGCGCGCAAGGCGCGGGCGTGTTCGCGCGCGCCCTCTAGTCCCAACAGGGCCGGATAGGTGGGTTTGGCCAGCGCTTGATCCACGCCGGTGGTTTTGCCCAGAAGCGTGGTATCGCCGACCACATCCAGAATGTCATCGCGGATCTGAAAGGCCAGTCCGATACATTTGGCGTAATGATCCAGACGCTCCAGCACCATAGCTTCCACTGCGGGTTGACTGAGCGCGCCGAGCAGCACACTGGCGCGGATCAACGCCCCCGTTTTATGAATGTGCATGTTTTCCAGCTCGGCCAGGGTCAATGGCTGGCCAACCGCCGCCAGATCAATGGCCTGGCCGCCCGCCATGCCGCGCGAGCCGGCAGCTTGCGCCAGGATGCCTACCATCCGCAAGCGAAGGGCGGGATCGGTGACCATGGCAGTATCCTGGCTAAGCACCTGAAACGCTAGGGCTTGCAGCGCATCGCCCGCTAACAGCGCCGGTGCCTCGCCGAAGGTCTTGTGACAGGTCGGCTGGCCATGCCGCAAATCATCGTCGTCCATGGCGGGTAAGTCATCGTGAATAAGCGAATAGGCGTGGATGCATTCCACCGCGCAGGCCGGGCCATCCAAAGTTTCGAGTGCTGCGCCAACTGCTGCACCACTCAGGTAGACTAATAACGGTCGAATGCGTTTGCCGCCACCCAGCACGGCATAACGCATAGCGCGGTGCAATTCACTGGGGTGCAGATCGATGGCCGGTAAGCGCTGCTCCAGCGCTAAGACAACACGGGCTTGATACTGCGCCATCCACTCGACAGCCATCGCCGCTAATCCGCCGCGACCACAAACGGCGCAGCGACCAGGCGGCCATTGCGCTCCAGTAACTGTTCCACCTTCTGTTCCGCGTCTTGCAGGGTATGCTGGCAGCTGCGCACTAAAGCAACGCCACGCTCGAAGCCTTGCAGGGCTTCTTCCAAACTAAGTTCACCCTGCTCAAGCTGGCCGACGACTTGCTCCAGTTCCGCTAACGCCGCCTCGAAAGCGCGCGGGGGATTTTTTTTGACCGCCATGCCTATTCACTCGTTTTAGTCAGCGCCCACGTTAGCTTCCCACCCGCGAACGGTCAATGTAAGGCTTGAACTGGGGAGACGAAGATCAGCAAGGGAAGGGGTTGGCCCCAGCGTGTTCCTTCAGCTAAGAAGCGCTTGGCAGGGCCGCTGCCGCAGGCTAGGGTGGCTCTCAGCCATCTCCCTGAGTAAACCGCATGATGCGACGACGATCTTGCTTGGTGGGGCGGCCTACCAACTCGGCGGCAAAAGGACGCTCCAAACGCTGCTGTTCGCGCAAAGCAGCGCGCCGCTGAGCACTTTCAGCGGTCTCTTGGTATAACCCGATGGCCACGCTGGCGGGACCGCGCCGGTCGCTGACTTCGGTGACCATCACGCAGTATTCTTCCACACCCCGCTGAATACGCAGCATCTCATGCGGGCGTACACCATGGGCGGGTTTGCAACGCCGCCCATCGACTTGGACCTTACCGCCGCTGACCGCTTCCGCCGCTAGCGCCCGCGTTTTGAAAAAACGCGCCGCCCACAACCATTTATCCAGGCGAACCCGCGCCGTCATACCGCCGGTCGGCATCCCGCCCTGGCTATCTACAGCCTCCATCGCCGTCAATCCAGCCGCACCCGACTAACGCCTCCTACCTTGCGCACCGACTGCGGTTCATCTTCCGGCAGGGTGATGTTTAACTCCAATACCTCGTAGGCACCTTCGCGATCCAGATGCACCTTGATTTGATTGGGGTCCACCGTCACATATTTACGCACAACCTCCAGCAGCTCTTTTTTGAGCGCCGGCAAGTAGTCGGGGCTACTGCGTCGGCTGCCCCGCTCGTGCGCCACGATAATTTGCAGCCGTTCCTTGGCCAGCGCGGCTGACTTGTTCGACGATCCGCCAAAGAGGCTCTCGAACAGACCCATGGCTCAACCTCCGCCAAATAAACGTTTGAGGAATCCTTTCTTCTGGGGGGTAATAAAGCGGTGCGGCAAGCTTTTACCCAGGAACCGATCCACGAGATCACTGTAGGCGGCTCCCGCTTCACTGCCCGACTCCAGAATCACCGGAACGCCCGAATTTGACGATTGCAAAACAGCTTGCGATTCTGGAATCACCCCCAGTAAAGGAATGCCCAAGATTTCCAGGACATCCTCGACGCTGAGCATATCGCCTCGGTCGGCCCGATCCGGCGCATAGCGCGCCAGCACCAGATGTTCCTTGACCGGTGGATCACCGTGTTCGGAGCGGCGCGAGCGACTCGCCAGAATACCGAGAATCCGATCTGAGTCACGCACCGAGGAGACCTCCGGATTCGTGACCACCAGGGCTTCATCGGCGAAATACAGCGCCATCAGCGCGCCTTTTTCAATGCCGGCCGGGGAATCGCAAACGATATATTCAAAACTCTCCCGCAGTTCATTCAGTACCCGCTCCACGCCTTCTTGAGTCAGCGCCTCCTTATCACGGGTCTGCGAAGCCGGCAGGATGTGCAAATTCTCCACGCGCTTATCGCGAATCAGCGCCTGGTTAAGAGTCGCTTCGCCGTTGATGACGTTAACGAAATCATAGACCACCCGCCGCTCGCAACCCATGATTAAATCCAGATTGCGCAAGCCCACATCAAAATCAATCACCGCCGTGCGATGGCCACGCTGCGCTAAGCCAGTAGCGAAACTGGCGCTGGTTGTGGTCTTGCCCACCCCTCCCTTGCCGGAAGTCACAACGATAATAGTAGCCAAGTTGCCGTCCTAAAAAGTGATCAAATTAAAAATAGTCAAAGAGTTTGTTCGCTCTGGACTCTGCATCTGGATCCATGCTCAACGCAACAAAGGCTCAATAACCGGCCGGTCGCCCGCCAGATGAATCTGCACCGGTTTGCCACGCTCCGTAGAATCGAGTTGTTCGCTGATAAGATAACAACCCGCAATGGAAATCAGCTCCGCTTCCAAACTTTGGCAAAAAATCCAGGCTTGCACATCACCTTTCACCCCTGCCAGGGCGCGTCCGCGCAATGATCCGTAGACATGCACATTCCCATCAGCGAGCACCTCAGCCCCTGGACTCACCGTACCCAGAATGATTAAATCGCCGCCCGTCACATAGATCTGCTGGCCTGAACGCACCGGATGGTTAATCACCCGGTTGCGCGTTGGCGGCTCGGAGCGCTCGGGTGGTTTCTTGCCCGCACTGACCACACGGCTTTCCGGCAAGACCGGCAACCCAGCCTGAGACGCGGCCTTTTGCACTTCCGGACTGCCGTTGCGAATACCCACGGGAGCCATGCCGTGCTGACGCAACAGCTCATAAAGACCGTTAAAATCTAGTGGGAACGCCACCGCGCCTTCCCTAGCGCCTTGCAGCTCCACCAGACCCTCCAAATCAATCACGACCGGAGTATTTTTGAAAAAACCGGGCGCCTGTTTTACCTTTTCTGCCAAATGGCGTTCAATGGCGGAGCGATCCAACTGGAACAAGTGCAAAACGGTTAAGGTGAACAGGCTACCCTTGAGTTCAAAGGGCGCGCTATCTTGATCGAAGTGTGTGGCTCGCAACAGCATACGGGAGGAACTTCTCTGTCTCAACGATTGATTTTCCGGTCTATTCTACACGGCAACCGTCCCGATAAAACCGGTCTGTTCGGCCGTCGAAATAAAATGGCGTCAGTGGTCATGGCCATGGGCATGAACATGCCCATGCGCCAGCTCTTGCGCGGTCGCATCCCGAACCTCTAGCACATCTACCGCAAAATGCAGGCTCTTACCAGCCAAGGGGTGGTTGGCGTCCAGCGTAATCGCTTGCGCACTCACGTTCACCACCGTGAATTCCAGAAGGCCTTGATCACTCTGCCCGTGAATCCGCATGCCGACCTGAATATCTTCCTGCGGTGGAAACTTTTCCCGCGGCGCGTTAAAGACGGCTTGGGGATCGTATTCACCATAGCCATCGGCGGGGGCAATCTGTATCGTCGAACGATAGCCCGCCTCGCATCCTTCCAGCGCGTTTTCCAGGCCGCGAATAATGTTGCCGAAACCGTGTAAATAAATAAATGGCTCCCGTCCATGACTGGAGTCAATCTGCACGCCCAGATCGTCTGTCAACGTGTAGTGCAGGGATACCACCCTGCCATGTGCTGCTTTCATGGCAAATACCTAGAGGCTAAAAATGGCATTACTATAGAACATTCTTTCCACATGCGCCGCGAAAACCGCACGGATGCACAAGCCGCCGCCTTACAGGCAGCTCCCGAACTGCCCGTGGCGCGCTGACTCAACTGCATTGCGAGAGACTGCCAATATGCGCTCCATGCCAAACCAAACTATCCGTTTTTTCTCGGCCTCCTGCTTGCTGGCTGCTTTGTTCTGGCTGGGGGGCTGCGCTACGCCCTCCCCAAGCGCCATGGGGCGGGATGAGCACGCCAACACACGGCAGCGCATTGTGAGCACAGCCGAGCGCCTGGTGGGAACTCCCTATCGATTGGGCGGCGAATCACCCAGTGGAGTCGATTGCAGTGGCCTGGTGCAATACACCTATCGGCAAGCCGGTATCGCGGTGCCGCGGAGCGCGGCGGCGCAGTTTCAGGCTGGACAACCGCAACGCCAGGTACTTCCCGGTGATCTGCTGTTCTTTCGTACCAGCGCCAGCCGTCAAGTGTCCCACGTCGGCATCTATGCGGGCGATGGACAAATGATCCACGCCTCTTCCAGCAGCCACCGGGTCCGCAAAGTCAGCTTGCGCCAACCGTACTGGCGACGTCATCTGGTGGGAGGAGCAACCTTTCTGGGTGGGCCGAAACCGACGGTCACGCGCCAATGGCCAACGCCTGAAATCCCGCAGGGCTGAACGGCAAGCCAGGAGCGGTAGCCCAGCACCGCTAGGCGCGCAACAAAGCCACAGGCGCGCCAGCGCTGAAGATCGCTAATGCGCCAGGCTGTATCATGGTCCAGGCTTCATTGGCGGTGAGGGGGCAAGTCGCAACCACGGTCACCACATCGTGGAGCGTGGTTTCTCGCTGAAAATCCACCACCAGTTCCGCATCCATCAACCGGGCCTCACCGAACGGAGCGCGCCGGGTCAGCCACGATAATTGCGTACCGCAATGGGCATACAGATGTTGGGCATCGCTGAGCAGATAATTCAGCACACCACGCGGATTCAACTCTTGCGACAACTCAAGCACATAGCGCCACAGAGCTGCCATGCGTCGAGGCGGGACAGGAAACCGGGCGCGAATCCGATCCAGCATCCAGCAAAAGGCGTATTCGCTATCGGTGCTGCCGACGGGCCGGTAAACACCGAGCGGCAACCGCTTGACCCCGCGCAACTGGCCATTGTGGGCGAACACCCAGTGCCGCCCCCACAGCTCTCGGCTGAAGGGGTGAGTATTTTCCAGACAAACCCGACCCCGATTGGCGCGGCGAATGTGGCTAACTACCAGCAGGCTTTTGATAGCGTAGCGCTGCACCAGCCGGGCGATTTCCGACTCGGCGCTGGGGTGGGGATCATGAAAAGCGCGACAGCCACGCCCTTCGTAGAAGGCGATGCCCCAGCCGTCGCGATGCGGGCCGGTGTTGCCGCCGCGCTGCATCAGACCAGTAAAGCTGAAACAAATGTCGGTGGGCACGTTGGCGCTCATGCCGAGCAGCTCACACATGACGCAAACTCCGGCTCAGCTCCAGCGCGGCCCCAGCGGCGCTGGAGCCCTGGATGAGGCCAGGCCCCGCACCCGTCGAACGTGCTCCAAATACGGGTTACTGTTAAGTTCCTGCTCCAGGGTCGTCACTGGGCCATGACCGCTACACACCAGCAGATGCCCGGGTAATTCCAGCAAGCGGAGCAGGCTGGCTTGCATCAACTCCGGATCGCTCATAGGAAAATCGGTGCGACCGATGCTGCCGGCAAACAGGGTATCGCCCACGAAAATATAGGTATCGTCGTAGTAGCACCCCTGGCCGGGCGTGTGCCCTGGAGTGGATAGGAAGCGGAAACGCCATTCGCCTACCGCCACCGTGTCGCCATCCTGAATTTCCTGGTCAATCCGTCCACCTGGTCGGTCGAAATCCGCCATGCCGAACAGCAATGAACCTTGCCTTGGCAGTGTATCGAACATCGGCCGCTCCAGCACAGGCAGGTAGGTGAGCGCCTCAGGAAACTCCCGCTGCACATCGACTAGGCCGCCGGCATGATCGAAATGTGCGTGGGTCAGCAGAATGGCGCGCAAATCTGGGCGCGGTTGCAATTGCGCCAGAGCAGCAGCGAGTTGCGGCCCATCGCCCGTATCGACTACGGCACAGTGGCCAGTGGCCGGGTCTTCAAGAAGATAGGCATTGACCTGAAACGCGCCCAGCGTAAGACAGCGGACCTTCATGGGAGAGACTCGATGATGTGATCTTCCAAGCGCCGGGCGCGCCGCTCTGGCAAGACCCAACCGCAGACACTGGCCCCCGCGCGGCGAGTTGAGGCGGGATCGCCGGTGCGCAGCGGGTGCCACGCTGGCAGCGGCTGATTCTTGGCCCGTAAACGGTAGGCGCACGTACCCGGCAACCATCTGGCTTGCCCAATCTCGGCAGGTGTAAGTTGCGTGCAATCCGGTACCCAACGAAAGCGCTCGGCGTACTGACGGCACCGACCCGTGGTGAGGTCGAGCAGCCGACAGGCGACATTGGTATAAAACAACTCGCCTGTGTCTTCATCTTCCAGCTTGTGCAAGCAGCACCTGCCGCAGCCATCACACAACGCTTCCCACTCGCTGAGCGTTAGCTGCGCCAGGGGCTTGGTCTCCCAAAATTGGGATGCGTCGCTCATAGCTATCCACGGTCTACGCGCAAGGGCGTGGACTGCCCTACGCGCAGCGCGCTGCGCTCACGCATGAATATAATCACGCAAAGCCTGCGCTTCCTGCGCCAGTTCATCCAGTTGCGCTTTGACCAGGTCACCGATGGACACCACGCCCACCATCTTGCCTTCTCCCTCAACAACGGGCATGTGGCGAAACCGCTTGACGGTCATGATAGCCAGCACTTCGCCGACCGTATCCCCGGGATGACCGACGGTCATATCGCAGGTCATGCACGGGCGAATCGACATTTTGGCAAAGTCGGTGCGGCCTTCGGCGCACAAGATCAGCACATCGCGCTCGGTAAAGATGCCAGCGGGTGAGCCATCAGCATTCGATACGATGACCGACCCAACTCGATGCTCGCTCATGGCGCGAATGGCGTCAGCGACAGTGGCTGTTGGCGGTATGGCTACCGGCTGGCCGCCCTTTTTCTGCAAAATCATTTTCAACTGCATCATATTCGCGCACCCTCAATACGGTTAAACACATTAGGCGAACAACGCCTTTGTCACCCCTAATAATCTAGCAAAATTATTGGTTTTGGTCAGTAGCGATCACCGACGTACCTCACAGCCCTTATGAAGGAAAGTGGTGCCTGCCAGCGCGCAACCGCTCAATGTCCCAGAGTCAGCAGTAATCCATTCAAACGCTTGACGAAACTGGCCGGGTCTTCCAACTGCCCGCCTTCCGCCAGCACCGCTTGCTCGAACAGCAGGTGAGCCAGATCGTCGAAGCGACCGGCATCGGCCTCGCCTTGCAAGCGCCCGACCAAGGGATGCTGGGGGTTCAACTCCAGATAGGGCTTGCTGGCCGGCACGTTCTGGCCGGCGTCGCGCAACATCCGCTCCAGGTGAGCGCTGAGGGCGTATTCGTCCACCACCAGGCAGGCCGGCGAATCGGTCAGGCGAGTCGAAACCCTTACCTCCTTGACCTGATCGCCTAGCACCTCCTTGACCTTCGCCAGCAAATCCTTGTACTGATCCTCGGCCTGTTTCTGCTCCTGCTTTTCTTCTTCCGAGGCGATCTTGTCCAGATCCAGCGCGCCCTTGGCGACCGACTGGAAATGCTTGCCCTCGAACTCGTTGAGGTGCGACATCAGCCATTCGTCCACCCGGTCGGTCAGCAGCAGCACTTCCAGCCCTTTCTTGCGGAAAATTTCCAGGTGTGGGCTGTTTTTGGCGGCGGCGAAGCTTTCGGCGGAAATGTAGTAAATCTTGTCCTGACCGTCTTTCATCCGGCTGATGTAATCAGTCAGGGTCACGGTCTGCTCGGCGCTGTCGGCGTGGGTCGAGGCGAAACGGAACAGCTTGGCGATCTGCTCGCGGTTGCCGTAATCCTCCGCCGGGCCTTCCTTGAGCGCCCGCCCGAACTCTTTCCAGAATTTAGCGTACTTCCCGCTATCGTTCTGGGCCAAATCTTCCAGCAAGCCGAGCACTTTCTTGACCGAGCCGGCGCGGATGCCGTCCACCACCTTGCTGCTTTGCAGGATCTCGCGGGAGATGTTAAGCGGCAGGTCGTTGGAGTCGATCACGCCGCGCACGAAGCGTAGATAGCGTGGCATCAGGTGCTCGGCGTCGTCCATGATGAACACCCGCTGCACGTAGAGCTTGACGCCGTGGCGCTGATCGCGGTCCCACAGATCGAACGGCGCGCGGGACGGGATAAACAGCAGCGAAGTGTATTCCAGCTTGCCCTCGACCCGGTTGTGGGTCCAGGCCAAGGGGTCTTCAAAATCGTGGCCGACGTGTTTGTAGAACTCCTTGTATTCCTCCTCCGTGATGTCCTGCTTGGGCCGCGCCCACAGGGCCGCCGCCTGGTTGATGCGCTCGTCCTCGATTTTTGGCGGCGCGTCCTTATCTTCGCCCGGCTTTTCCACCGGCATGATCACCGGCAAGGTGATGTGGTCGGAATATTTGGTGATGATCGAGCGCAACTGCCATTCATTGAGCAATTCGGTCTCGTCATCGCGCAGGTGCAGGGTGACTTCGGTGCCGCGCGTCGGCTTGTCGATGTTTTCCAGCGTGTACTCGCCCTCACCGGTGGATTCCCACAGCACACCGTGCTCCGGCCCCAGGCCGGCGCGGCGGGTGCGCAGCGTCACCTTATCGGCGACGATGAAACTGGAATAGAAGCCGACGCCGAACTGGCCGATCAGGTTGGCGTCTTTGGCTTGGTCGCCGGTCAGCTTTTGCATGAACTGGCGGGTGCCGGAGCGGGCGATGGTGCCGATATTGTCGATGACTTCCTGTCGGTCCATCCCGATGCCGTTGTCGGCGACGGTGATGGTGCGGGCGTCCTTGTCGAAACTGACCCGGATTTTCAGGTCGGGATCGTTTTCGTACAGCGCGCCATCGGTCAGGGCCTCGAAGCGCAACTTGTCGCAGGCGTCGGAGGAGTTCGAGATCAGCTCGCGGAGGAATACTTCTTTATGGGAATACAGCGAATGCGCGACCAGGCGCAGCAACTGCTGCACCTCGGCCTGAAAACCAAGCGTTTCCTTGTGGGCTTTAACGGTCATGGGGGATGGACTCCTGATCGAGTGAATTTGCGAGTTGGAGTCCGATATGCGGTCAAACAGCGGGATTTCAAGTGAAAAACGAAAACAAGGGTTTTGGCCGCACTCCACCCTCCTCAGCCAGGGATTTCGGCCCCTTCATGCCGCAATAGCCAGCGCTTAATCGCCAGTGGGTCGCCAGTCACTGCACCGGCGTAACCGCCCAAACCTTGCCGACTCACTACACGGTGACAGGGAACCAGGAGCGGAATCGGATTACTCCGGCAAGCGCCGCCAACAGCGCGCGCGGCCGTGCCCAATTGCCGCGCCAGTTCACCGTAGGTCAATACCGTTCCTGCGGGAATGGCTTGCAGGGCGCTCCATACCCGCTGCTGGAACGCCGACCCAGCTAAAGCCAGCGATGCCGTGAACCGATAGCGAGGATCGCGGAAATACGCTTCCAGTTGTTCGGCCACTGCCCGAGTCGCGGCGTCCGTCGGCGCTTGTTCGGGCACCTCGGCAGGCAGGTAATCCAGAGCGTTGACCGCATCGCCGGTCATACGAATGCCGATCCGGCCCAGCGGCGCTTCGATAACAGCTTGATACGCAGAGATATTACTCATGCTCGATCCTCAGACGGAACGTAGCTCAGCCAATCGCAACCCGCATCGCCGTAAACGATAAAAGAGGGATTCAACAAGGGATCTTTGGTGTTGTAGCGCAACGGCCGACCGGTTTCCATCGACACCACCTGACCGCCCGCAGCCTCGACGATAGCTTGCGCGGCGGCGGTGTCCCATTCCGAGGTCGGCCCAAAACGCGGATACACGTCCGCCGCTCCTGCCGCCACTTGGCAGAACTTGAGCGAACTGCCGAGCGTGACGAGTTCATGTGCTTGGAGCTTGGCGGCGAATTTTTGCAGTTTCGGTCCACCGTGCGACTTGCTGCCCACGACGCGCACGGGTTGGCCCGCTCGTAGCGGCTTGACCGCAATGGGTTGCGGCGGTTGGCCTGGTGCTTGGCAAAACGCGCCTAAGCCGCGCGCGGCGAAATAACAAACGCCAGTCACTGGTACCCGCACCACGCCGAACACCGATTCATGACCTTCAATCAACGCGATATTGACAGTAAATTGCCCGTTGCGTTGGATAAACTCCTGGGTGCCATCCAGCGGGTCCACCAGCCAATACCGCCGCCAGTTTGTCCGTTCCGCAAAGGGGATAGCGGCGGATTCCTCAGAGAGAACAGGAATCTCCGGCGTCAACCGTTGCAAGCCGACAATGATAACGCGATGTGCGGCGAGATCAGCGGCGGTGAGCGGGCTGTGGTCTTCCTTGGCGGTCACTGCAAACGCAGTGGCGTAAACCGCCAAGATCCGTTCACTAGCCTCTGCCGCTAGCGCCCGAATCGGGTCCAACCAGCTCGCCCATTGGTCCCGCATGTCGCCTCTCCAATGGAAAATGCCCTCACCCCAGCCCGCTCCTACAAGGTGGGAGACATACGAGGGCGATTAGCGCCTTCAAACAAAAAAAGGCAATCTGGCAATGATCGCCTTCGGTTGCGGCTATAGCACCAGGCCTTAAGACAGCTTCTCCTTGATGCGCGCCGCCTTGCCTTCCAAACCGCGCAAGTAATACAGCTTGGCGCGGCGTACATCACCCCGGCGTTTGACGGTAATATCGGCAATGACCGGGCTATAGGACTGAAAGACCCGTTCCACGCCTTCGCCGTGGGAAATCTTGCGCACAGTAAACGCCGAGTTCAGGCCACGATTGCGCTTGGCGATGACAATACCCTCAAACGCTTGCAAGCGCTCCTTATCGCCTTCCTTCACCCTAACCCGCACCACCACAGTATCACCGGGACCGAAGGCCGGGATTACACGGTTCATCTGTTCCCGCTCGAACTCTTCAACCAGTTTGCTCATGACACTACGCTCCACGTTGCTCCGTAAGATCTCCGGCGCTGCCGGCGCTCTCCGTTCTCTCTTGGTATTCGCGAATAAAATCGTTTAATAGCGCTTGTTCACTGGCATCCAATGACCGCAGCGCCAGCAAGTCCGGCCGCCGCAACCAAGTCCGGCCCAGCGCCTGGCGCCGTCGCCAACGGGCGATAGCGGCATGATCGCCGCTCAACAGCACAGCCGGCGCTCGCCGCCCGTCAATGTCCTCGGGGCGAGTATAGTGCGGGCAGTCCAGCAGGCCATCCATGAACGAGTCCTGTGCAGCCGACTCATGGTCATTCAGAGCTCCTGGCAACAGTCGGGCCACAGCATCGATCACCACCAGCGCCGCCAACTCGCCCCCGCTGAGGACGTAATCGCCGATAGACCATTCCTCGTCCACTTCAGCCTCGATCAAGCGCTCATCGATGCCTTCGTAGCGACCGGCCAACAAGATCAGGCGCGGCGCGCACGCCAATTCCCGCACACCACCCTGATTGAGCGGTCGGCCTTGCGGGCTGAGATAAATCGTTTTACTGGACACACTGGACGCCTGGCGCGCGCGCCGCAGCGTGGCGCGCAACGGCTGGACCTTCATCACCATTCCCGGCCCGCCGCCGTAGGGTCGGTCGTCCACCGTACGATGGGGATCCTGCGCATCATCGCGCGGATCCCAGGTCGCCACCGTCAACAATTCCCGTTCCACCGCCCGGCCGGTGACACCAAACCGCAGCAGGGTCGCGACCATGGCGGGAAATAGCGTCACGACGTCCACGCGCACGGCACTTCCCCTTCTCCAACGCTCTCCAAAACTCAGGGAATCTCAGAAATCCGGATCCCAGTCTACGATCATTTGGCGTTGTGCAAGATTCACGGCGATCACCACCTGTTCCTTGATAAACGGCAACAGACGTTCGCGTTCGCCCTGCACCACCACCACATCATTGGCCCCAGTCGCCAGGAGGTGCGACACTACTCCTAACTCCACGCCTGCCAGCGTCACCACGCGCAAGCCTTCCAGGTCAGTCCAGTAGTACTCACCCGGCGCAGGCGGCGGCAGTTGTGCGCGGCGCACGGCAATCGCGCTTTGCACCAAGGCAGTCGCCTGATCGCGATCATCGCAGTCGACGAATTTCGCCACGACACCCGCGCCGTGCACTCGACCCGCCTCCACCTTGCATTCTCGCCACTGGCCCTGATGCTCTAGAAACAGCGGCTCATAGCGCAAGATGCCCTCGCGCGGCACCGTATGGGAAAAAATCCGCACCCAGCCGTTGACTCCAAACAAACCAGACACCCGGCCCAGCACGACCCAGTCGCTCATGGTGAGCGATTCACAGCCCGCTTACTGGGTCGGCTGTTGACGGGCGTATTCCTTCATTAGGCTGCTCACCCGATCCGAGGGCTGCGCGCCCGTGCCCAGCCAGTATTGGAGACGCTCCTGATTCAAACTCAGACGAACATCCTGACCGCTAGCGATGGGATTGAAGAAACCGACGCGTTCGATATAACGACCGTCACGCCGGTTGCGGCTATCGGTGACGACCACAGTGTAAAAGGGGCGCTTCTTAGCGCCGCCGCGGGACAAGCGGATGGTGACCATGCGCTGCAAGTACCTCAATGCGAATTCAGCAAGAATAAAGCCACCTCCATATGGGGCGGCTCAGGTAAACGGGGGATGTTACCGGAACTTGCCGCGATTTGAAACCGCTACGGCTTGAAAGGCGGTAGCGCCCCGCTGGGCAATTTCCCCTGCAAGCCGCGCAACATCTTCATCATGCCGCCGCCCTTCATTTTCTTCATCAGGCGTTGCGCTTGGTCGAACTGCTTGAGCAAACGATTGACATCCTGAATCTGGTTGCCGGAACCGGCGGCAATCCGGCGCTTGCGCGAACCCTTGATGATGTCAGGAAACTGCCGTTCCTGCGGGGTCATGGAGTTAATGATGGCGACCAAACGCTTGACCTCTCGATCCGCCGCCTGATCCTGTAAGGCTCCCGCCGCCACGTTGAGGCCGGGCATCTTGTCGAGCAGGCCGGCAATGCCCCCCATGTTCATCATCTGCTCCATCTGTTCGCGGAAATCGGCCAGATCGAAGCCACGGCCCTTTTGGACCTTTTTCGCTAATTTGAGGGCCTTTTCCTTGTCAACCTTGTGCTCCATCTCCTCAACCAGACTCAACACATCCCCCATACCCAGAATGCGCGACACCACCCGGTCGGGAAAGAACGGCTCCAGAGCGGCAGTCTTTTCGCCGACGCCCAGAAATTTGATCGGCTTGCCAGTGATTTGGCGGATGGAGAGCGCCGCCCCACCCCGTGCATCGCCATCGGCTTTGGTGAGCACCACACCGGTTAGCGGCAGGGCGGCATTGAACGCTTGGGCAGTATTGGCGGCATCCTGGCCGGTCATGCTATCCACGACAAACAGGGTTTCAATCGGCTCCAGCACAGTGTGTAAGCGCTGGATTTCCGCCATCATCTCCTCGTCGACGTGCAAGCGCCCGGCGGTATCGACCAGCAACACGTCACAGAGTTGGCGACGCGCCTGCTCCAACGCCCGGCGGGCGATGGTTTCCGGCTCTTGCTCGGCGGTGCTGGGAAAAAATTCTGCGCCAACTTCAGTCGCTAGCTTGCGCAACTGCTCAATGGCGGCTGGTCGGTAGACATCGCAGCTTGTGACCATGACCTTCTTGCGCTGCCGCTCCTTGAGCCAACGAGCCAGCTTGGCGACGCTGGTAGTCTTACCAGAGCCTTGCAAGCCGGCCATGAGCACCACGGCAGGCGGCTGAACCCGCAGATTCAACTCGGCATTGGCTTCCCCCATGATGCGGATCAGTTCTTCGTTGACGATCTTAATCAGCACCTGACCCGGCGTCAGGCTCAACAACACCTCCTGACCGACCGCCCGCTGCCGTACGCGCTCGATGAATTCCCGCACCACAGACAAAGCTACATCCGCTTCCAGCAGCGCCATGCGCACCTCGCGCAGGGCATCTTTGATGTTTTCTTCGGTCAGGCGACCCTGGCCGCGCAGATTTTTGACGGTGCGTAACAGGCGCTCACTAAGATTTTCAAACATGCCAATCCACCTTCTTCGCTGCGGTCGGAACCGGATGGGTTACAGAATTAAGATTATACGAGCATCCAACGTGGGACGGTGAGCTAGCAACCGGGTCGCTTCAAGCGGGTGATTTTCCGTGCCATCATGGTCGCTCCATCAAGCCTTATGGAATGTCGTGGAACGGCCATGAATACGGTCTTTGGCGGCTTGGCCGCCTTGCTTTATCTACTGGCGGGTGGCTGGCTTGCCGCGCGTCTGGGTCGTGCCAGCGTAGGCTCTGTCGGTTCCAAGGGGGGGGCGCTGGCGCTGGGTTGGGGCGCAGCCCTCTTGCACGCCATGATTCTGGCGCAAACTGTGTTTCAGAGTGCCGGACTCAATCTCGCCTTCTTCAATGCTCTTTCTTTCACCGGCTGGCTCGTAGGCGTCGTACTGCTGGCGACCGCTATGGTGCGGCCAGTTGAGAATCTGGGCATCGCGGTCTTTCCCTTTGTGGCTCTGATGCTGGCGCTCGGCTTGTGGTTCCCGTCGGAACGGATTGTGGCCGATGCCAGGCAGTGGCCGTTAGAGCTGCATATCCTGATCGCCACACTGGCCTACGCCCTGCTGACCTTGGCGGCGGTGCAGGCTGGTTTACTTGCGGTGCAAGAGTACCGCTTGCGCCAACGGCAGCCGGGGGGCTTTCTACGCGGTATGCCACCCTTGACCACCATGGAGAGTCTGCTCTTTCAGATGATCGGCGCGGGGTTCATTCTGCTCAGCATCACCCTCGTCAGCGGCCTGTTTTTTCTGCATGACTGGTTTGCTCAGCATCTAGTGCATAAAGCGACGCTATCCTTCATCGCCTGGGGCGTCTTCGGGGTGTTGCTTTGGGGCCGCTGGCGCTTCGGTTGGCGCGGACGCACCGCAATTCGTTGGACCCTCAGCGGTTTTGCCTTTTTGCTGCTGGCCTATTTCGGTAGCAAATTGGTGCTGGAACTGGTCCTGCGGCGCTATTAATTGCGCCTCCTTCAGGGCATTTCCGGCCGACGGTGAACCCCAATGCGCAGTGGCCTTCCAGACTAAATCGTCGATGCCGTTTTCCGGCTGATACTCCGCCACCAACTCGCACAATATCAAGCGCATCGCTGGATAATCGAAACAGCGCGCGGCAGCCAGCAGTCGCTCCAAGCCCGGTCGCAGCGCCGCCCAGGGCAGGTATTGTTCGCAGGCGCGGTGAATCATGGGATGTTCCGTAGCCACCGCTGCGGTCCCGATGAGCAGCTCCTCGCGCAGCTTTTCGCCACTGCGTAGACCGGTGAAGTGAATTTCGACCTCACCGTCGGGGTGTTCGTCGTCACAGATCGTCAACCCCGACAGATGGATCATCCGCCGGGCCAGATCGAGAATCCGCACCGGCTCGCCCATATCGAGCAAAAATACATCACCCCCTTGTGCAAGGGCACCCGCCTGGATGACCAGTTGCGCGGCTTCCGGTATGGTCATGAAATAGCGTTCCACTTCCGGGTGCGTCACCGTGACCGGACCACCCTGGCGGATTTGCGCGCGAAACAGCGGTGCCACGGAACCGGAAGAGTCCAAGACATTGCCAAAACGCACCATGCACAGCCGGGTTACGCCACCCTCACTCGCCAGCGCCTGCAAAATGAGTTCCGCCAGGCGCTTGCTAGCTCCCATGATATTGGTCGGCCGCACCGCCTTATCCGTAGAAATCAGCACAAAAGTCTCGACCCTGGCGGCCAGTGCGGCTTCGACCGCGCGCCTAGTGCCGAACACATTGTTCAGAATGCCCTCCATCGCATTTTGTTCCACGATGGGAACATGCTTATAGGCAGCGGCGTGATAGACTGTATCGACCGCGAAGCGCTCCAGCACCATCTGCAGCCGTCGGCGGTGGCCGACTGACCCCAGTAAGGGAACCAGTTCCACCGGAGCCTGGCCCATGTTGGCCACCATGGCGCTTAATTCCTGTTCAATGGCGTAAAGGGCGTATTCCGAATACTCAAAAAGCACTAACCGCCGTGGCCGCAAGGGCAAGAGCTGGCGGCACAGTTCGCCGCCAATCGAGCCACCCGCGCCCGTCACCAGCACGGTTTTGCCGCTGACACACGCACGCAATAGGGTATCGTTTGGTCGCACCGAGTCGCGGCCGAGCATATCCGCCACATCCAGTTCGCGGAATTCATCAATGCGGCGCACTCCGCTAGTCAGCTCGCGCAGCGTAGGCAAATCCATAACCCGCGCAGGCAAGCGGGCTAAAGCATCCAGAATTTCTTGGCGCCGCCGGTGTGAAGTGGCTGGTAGCGCCAGCAGAATGGTTTTTGCCGCGTAGCGCGTCAGCAACCGCGATAACTTAGTCGGCGACTGCACGGTGAGGCCCAACACCACGCTGCCCCATAGCCGCTGATTGTCATCCACAAAAGCCACCGGCTCAAACGCAGCGCTATAGCGCAGGGCGTTGACCAACTGCGCGCCGGCTTCACCGGCACCATACACAATGGCGCGCGCCCGCAGAGGTCCTGGACGTAACCGCCGACGCAGCCAGCGGCGCAGCACCAAACGGCCCCCACCGACTAGGGCCACCAACACCAACCACAGAATGGGCCAGAACGAGCGCAGCACGAAACCCTGACGCAACAGCACCCAAGCCGCCATCAATAGTAAGAGACCGGCGCTGACGCCCAGCACGATGGTGTAAAGCAAGCTTTCATCGGCGTAGCGCAGGATGGGTCGGTACAATCCGACAGCGGCGAAGGTAGGAATAACGATGACTACGGTCAGCGGGAACAGCCAGAGCACATCTTGTAACAAGGTCGGCCAGGGTTCGCCAAGACGAATCGCGAAGGCCGCCCACACCGCGACCAACACGGCGACCGTATCGCCAACCAGCAGCAAAGCGCGGCGAATACTCGAGGGGAGGTTAAGCAGAGATTCAAGATTCACGGGGCCGGTACTGTAGCATGTCGCTACTCAAGCTGCTCCACCGCCCACATCAACAGGCCGTACGTTAACAACCAGAGTAACGCCAGTACAGCCTGGCCTGCTGGGGTGAGCCGCACCGCCAATATAGCCGATCCGGCACAAGCCAGCATCAGCGTATACTCGGTCAGAACGGTGCGACGGTGGCCCCAGCCGAGCAAGACCAAGCGTTGATAATAATGGCTGCGGTGGGCCTCCCAGATTCTCTCACCACGGAACAATCGGCGCATTAGAGTGACAGTCGCGTCCACAATGAACGGTGAAAAGACTAAAAGTGCGGCCCAAAGTGGGAATAAGCCGGCTTTACTGCCCCCTAGGCTGCACACTGCAACCAGAAAGCCCAAAGTAGTAGAACCGGTGTCGCCCATAAAAATTTTAGCAGGCGGGAAATTATGAACCAGGAAGCCCGCGCTAGCCGCCGCCACGATGAGGCAAAAACTGGCAAAACTGATATCAGCGCGACCTAACCAAGCCAGTGTCGAGAAACCGATCACCGCCATACCACCGGCAAAACCGTCCATACCATCCATAAAGTTGTAGAGATTGATCATCCAGATGGTGAGTAACAAGGTGAGGGGCATGGCAATCCAAGGAGGAAGAACCAGAGTCAGACCAGGCAAGTCGAGACGGCTAAGAGTCAAACCAGAAGCCAGTAAGCTGACAGCGGCCATTAGATGGGTTAGGATGCGCCACTTGATGGCGACGCCATGGCGGTCGTCCAAAAAAGAAATTAGAATCAGCGGTGTTAAAAGAGCCAGTGCAAACCCTAGAGACTGGCTCGGTATTTCAGAAGTGGTCGGTGCTATCAGCGATACACTAAGCAAAATGCCTATAAGTATTGCTAACCCACCGGTTCTCGACACGGATTTAGTATGCAAAGAGCGAGCGTTTGGATAATCGAGAAAGCGGATTGAAGATGATGGATTCGCTAAGTAGCGACTACAAATCATCGCGCTACTAAAAGAAAAAAAAGCTGCGCTGACCATTTCTTTCCACATGCCTATCCTTGATTCAAAAAAATTTTTGACCGGCAAGAAGGCCATTAGGCATTGCTGGTGATTTTATATAGGCTTAGGACTACGTGTTAGCAAAAAACCACCTGCAACTGATAACTTATAAAGCCTATGCGGATCTCCGCAGTGAGGCGGCAAAAACTATCATGGGATTCCTATGGTGGATACTAGACCCCCTGTTATTTATGGGTATCTTCTATATAATTTTTGGCCTACTGATGAAACGTGATACAAAGGATTTTATCCCTTTTCTACTTATTGGGCTAGTGACGTGGCGCTGGTTTCAGAATACGGTTAGCCATAGTGCTAACTCAATTCTTGGTGGGCGTGGACTGATGCATCAGGTCTATGTCCCTAAAATTGTGTTCCCTCTCGTTATAATCATAACGGATTTGGTAAAATTTACTTGTGTATTTAGTGTCTTGCTGCTTTATCTGTGGTTATCCGGCTTTGCACTCAACCCTGCTTACCTATCCTTGCCATTGGTACTGATGGTTCAGCTTGTACTGATAGTTGGCTTAACTCTACTGGTAGCAGCGCTGGTGCCTTTCCTACCCGATCTCAAATTTTTAGCAGACCATATTCTACACATGTTGTTTTACATGTCAGGCATTTTTTTTGCGGGATCGTCTATCCCCGAACGCTACCAAGCTTACTTCTATCTTAACCCAATGGCCAATCTCATCGAAATCTATCGTAATATTCTCATGCATGGAGCCTGGCCAAACTGGAGAGCCTTGGCACTGATTGCTGGATTGGGAGGCGTGTTGACATTATTGAGTAGTCGCTTGATCGCCTGGAATGATCCTATCTATCCAAAGTGGATTCCTCAGTGACAGCAGGATCCCCGGTATTAACACTTAGAAATGTTGGCGCCTTCTATTGGCGTCGGACAGGTTATTTAAAAAAAAACCGTTTCTGGGCATTACGGGACATATCCTTTGAGCTGCATCAGGGAGAGTCATTAGGGGTTATCGGACGTAACGGTGCGGGGAAAAGCACACTTCTGCAATTGCTGGCGGGAGTTCTTCGTCCTGATCAAGGCAGCTTGATTAATCATGGGGCGCATGTGGCCTTACTTTCTCTGCAAATCGGTTTTGTTCCCTATCTTAGCGGTCGTCAAAATGCCATCCTTAGCGGCTTATTGCTCGGAATGTCCCGGCAGGAAATAGAAAAAAAATTAAATGAGATTAGGGACTTTTCTGAGTTAGGGGATTTTTTCGATCAACCGATCAATGTTTATTCCAGTGGAATGAAAGCTCGGCTTGGCTTTTCGGTCGCTTTCCAACTGAATCCTGATGTACTGCTTATTGATGAGGTGTTAGGCGTAGGCGATGCCGCATTTAAAGAAAAATCAGGCCAAATGATGCGCGAGAAAATTCGTTCGGAAAAAACCATCGTTTTGGTTTCTCATAGTCCCGGCACCATTCGTCAGCTCTGCGACCGCGCTGTATGGATCGACAATGGTACAACCCGTGCTGAGGGGAATACTGTCGAAGTACTAGAGCGCTACAGTGAGTTTATAAAAAACAAGGAAAAGCCGGGCTAACGCCAAACCAAAAAAAGCCGACGCTTAAAGCGTCGGCTTTTCAACTACCAGCTACTCAAGTTTGGACTTACTGGGTAGTTCTTCTACGATAGGCATGATCAACCGCATGGCCATAGTTGTTAGCCGCCACGCCGAAATCACGACTCCAAATGGTAAATCCAGTCACCGGCAATCCGACAAAGGTATTGTTCGCTGCTAAGCGACCACTCGGTAGCGTCAAATCAAGCCACCCATACGGTTGCTGGGAAACCAAACCTGTGACATCCACGGCCTGGGCAACTGCAGAACCTAACAGGTTAGCAGTCGGAGAGAACGACAACACGTTCACCTCGTTGCACAGTGACCGTGGCGGAATCGGCGGGGCTGGAGAGATAGAAGTACCACTGGCGGTTACACCCCCTTCAGAACGATCCCAAACATTGAAGGTCACAGTATCGCAAGAACGGTTCGTATCGGTCCACATGGTGGTGAACGGCGGCAGTTTACCCACATAGGAAGGCCGAGCGAGACCAGCGCCGATTTGAGCAAGCTCAGCAGCAGTTGGCTGTGCGCTGGTATCCACATAGTGGAATTTGGTGGGGAAGCTGACTATCCAATAACTCTCTACCCCCAAAGCCGGATTAATACTCCACTCATTAATCACGTTGGAGCGCATCAGTACCGCACTCACCGCATCAACTGCGGCAGGCGCTGCCCAGGTATCAATCAAGTTCTCTTGCAAAGCTCCCGCAGTGTCGTTATGAACGAACGAGATCGGAGGATTGACGCTATTCAGCGTCGGCAGCAGGAAGTCGGGATACTGTTGGGCGGTGATCAGGTTAGTGGCCCCATAATTGGCGGCAAAACCACCCGCTGCCGCAAGCGTCTCCCCATCTATCCCGGCACCAGTATAATCAATGGTTGGCGTAAAGAAATTAGCCAAGGTCGTCGGGCTGCCGCCCAAAGACAGACCAGCATTCACCCGTACCAAGGAGAACTGACCCTTCAGCACATTGATCGGCTCACCAAACTGGTTACTGGTCGTGCTAATGTTAGCTTTCAGGAAAGCCGTATCGATAGCAACGCAGTTTTTAGCTTTGGCCGCTGTATCAATGGCAGTCCCCGCAAGAGCATGGCCCATTTCAATAACGGTAATATGCCCTTCTTCAGCCCGCGCTAGAGAGCCACCACCGTACCCAAAGCTGCTGAAAGAAAAACCGTCATCTGGCATGATCGGTGAAGTGCAGCTGGTCTCACCAGAGCTCTTCTTCAGGCGGGGTCCGGAAGCAGTGGAAGTCACGTAACCTGTCCACACATCGTTGGGTGAGAGCACCAACGTGAAGTCCAAGACATCGCGCGTATTTTGAGCTTCCTGAAAGCGGACCTTCAATGCAACAGTTGCAACAGAGCTGGTATTAACGATATGGATCAAGCTATTCCACCCATTACGAGCGGTATAGTAGGGGAAAAGCAAGACATCCCCTAAACCATCAGTAGCAAGATTCACGGCATGAGCCGACGAAATCGCACCGCCCATCGCTGCTGCCAAGGCGAGCGAAAGAACTGTCTTTTTAGCTTTCGTCATTTCTTAACTCCTTAATGAAACCATCGATAGGGAAAACAACACCACAGAGCACAGCTGTGGAAACTTAAACACAGTACAATCGTCCTGAAATATACACGAGAGCGTAGTGTTGCTTCAACTTCACATACCCTGCCGAGTAAGCTCAGATTCAGGTGCATGCCACCATTGGTCGTCTGAGCGTATCCACTTTTCAGCTACCAGCGAATCAGCCCGTTGAATCTCCCCAGCAACAAGTCGCGCAAGCTGATACTGTATATTGACGTACACTGTTGCCACCTCATCGCCTTCGAACAGCACCCGATCGATCGTGGCGACTTCCCATATCACGCTCGTGCCAAACTTGCGCTGGTACTGTTCAAGCGAGGAGGTGGCGCGAAAGGCCGGTGCCTCAAATGGATATGCAGCAGCCCAATCCTTGCGGATCAAAGCCTGCCAGCGATCGTACACGCGCTGGCGCACAGCCTGTTCGCGATCGACCGGAACCGACACTTGGCCCACTGAAGACCATGTCAAGACAAGCCCTAACATAAAGGGAAACAACAGCTTCCAAAAACTCACGCGCGCCCTCGAACAGATCGACAGATCGTCAGCCTCAAGCCTGACCCTCACTCAAGCAAGAGCTTCGAGCCCAGCCCAAGAACATCAACCAGCCTAGGTTTGTTGAGCTTTCTACCAGCAAAGTATCTTTTTGTCAAACTCACGTATTATTTTTTTTTAAGGTGTGCCATTAAAACAACATTTCTTTGAACTTAAGCCCCGGATCGCTTCTCAAGTAAGTAACGAATATGCAAATTGCTATCAGATAGCGAGTATAAGACAATGACATAGTTGCATAATCCGTCTTTAATAGACTAGATTTATAGATGCTGGGGCTCTTTTTTTAAGATATTTATTATTATAATCAATATATTATCTACCTATATAGCAAAATCGCTTCCGTACGCTCTTGCCCCTAGCTAAGAAGGTAAACTCCTACATCGCCTAACGCTCGCATAGGCTCGCGGAACTCGCTCTTTATGCTGTCTTCTTATCACCCACCCAGTGCGCACTAGGCTCCTCCCGGAGGGGTGCCTGCACCCACAACGCCTATAATGCTACCTGCCGTTCCCGTTTTTACTGTCATTGCATGTTTTCATATAGACCACGATAATAAGCACTTCATCGGAAGTTCAGTTGATTTTTTGCAGTGCAAACTTGCTGAAAATCCTGTGCATGGATACCGGATAGCTTTAGGATGTCCAACATAACGGTTTATCCTACCATAATAGCTTACTTATCTCAGTGAGCCACTGCCAGATTCCAAAATCCATTTGCGCTTATCGACGTATTCCTCCACACCAAATACCTTTCGGCAAAGGCGGAAGACTTCTTACAGCGTCTCCGCAAAGTACCAGAGCATGTGAGTGCTTATCTCAAGCATCTCGTCTACTTGTAAGTAGGGGGTCCAAAGTTATCTGGTATTCTGACCCAATACTTTTAAATACTTAGAGACTTTAGGGCTGGTTGAACTTTTGATAAAGTACTTATCTCTCAGTCATCTATTTCATTGCCGGGTTAATAATTGGGATAAATGAATGCAAATTTTCATCGTTGGTATGCACCGGTCCGGTACCTCAATGCTGGCGCGCTTATTAAACCTGATGGGCGCATATTTCGGGCCAGAAGGGATCAGTACCGGAATCGGCAGGGAGAATCCTAAAGGATTTTGGGAACGTAAAGATGTTCGGGCTCTGAATGACCAAATTTTGCACGCGGCCGAGTCTGAATGGTATCAGGTAAGCAAATTTTCCCTGGATAAAATTCAGCATAATAGTGTAGAAGATATCCATCAAAAACTTCAAAGATTAGTTCTGGAGCTTGATGCCCACCGGCCCTGGCTCCTTAAGGAACCCCGTTTTTGCCTAACTTTGCCCCTGTGGCAAAAGCATTTAGAGTATCCAGTTTATATTCATACTCACCGCTCTCCCATTCAGATTGCGCAATCACTCAAAACCCGTAATGGTTTGCCTCTGCATTTTGGTATTGCCTTATGGGAAAAATATACTCTAGAGTCGCTAAAAGCCACACAAGGATTCCCACGACTACTGGTTTTACATGCTGATCTCATTCAAAAACCACTCTCGGTTGTAAAAAAAATTTATGCCCAGCTTACTGAGCTAGGCTGTCAGGGGCTTCGGGTCCCTGATGAAAAAGAAATACTAGCCTTTATTTCAAAAAAATTACACCGTGAACGTGGCGATAGCGAGTTGGAAGTAAGCTTTATTAACACACAGCAAGAGAGATTAATTCATGCATTTGAATCAGGAAGGGTTTTAGAAGAAGCGCTAGAATTTACGGCAATTAATTTATCTCCAGGCGCGCAGGAAATATTGGAGGCTGGAGAGAAACTCAAAGAACAGGAAGGGAAAATCAAAGAACAGGAAGGGAAAATCAAAGAACAGGAAGCTAAATTAAACTCCTTAGCAGAGGATTTAGATAATGCGCTTCAAGTGCAAAAAAAATCTATTCAGGAAAACCAGGAACTAAGAGCTGCGCTCTCTATTAAAAAGCATAAGGAAACTACTCTAAACCAGGAGAAGAACCAAGCAGAAAAAAAAATAAGAACATTGGAAAAAAATATAAATATTTTGGAAGGAAAAATTGCGGATAACCGACAATTACAAAGCTGGTTATCGCAACTCAGTAAAAATACTGAATCCCTCTTCCAGTCGTGGCGCTGGAAAGTAGGTGATCGGCTAGTGCGCTTGGTAGAAATTGCCTTACTCCGTCCAAGGCCTGGCTTGGCGGCTGATAACATGCAGCTTCTCATTCAGCAATACTATGCTTGGCGCCAGCGATGCATCAAAGACGATAAGACTTTAGTTTCCACCTCAACACACCAAAAACATTTCGCTGCTTCCGAGCGCAACATAGTTCAGCATAAGAATAGCCCGGAAATCCGTACCACTATAATCATCTGTATTCACAACGCGCCTGACGATGTACAAGCATGTCTAAAATCTATCGAAAAGTATACTAACTTAAAATATCATAAATTAATCCTAGTAGATGACGGTAGCGCAGCAAAAACCCAGCATTTGGTAGTTGGTTATGCCAATAAGTTGGGTGCCATAATGATTCGCAATGAAACCGCATTAGGTTACACCAAGGCTGCAAATAAAGGACTTCAAAAAGCCCAAACAGCTTATTGCCTCCTCCTTAACTCTGATACTATAGTTACTCCAGGCTGGCTGGAGTATTTGATCCATTGTGCTTCTTCCTATCCCCAAACTGCTTGTGTTGGACCCCTTTCTAATGCAGCAAGCTGGCAATCTATTCCCGAACTTTTCGCTCCTAACGGCAAGTGGCAAGTCAACGAGATCCCGGAAGGTTTGGATCTAAATGAATACTCCCGCCGTATTTCTCTAAGCTCAGCACGGCTCTATCCGCGAGTTTCCTTTTTGAATGGCTTTTGTTACCTTATTAACCGACAAGCCTTAAATCAGGTCGGTTATCTGGATGAAGAAACTTTTCCCAGGGGTTATGGAGAAGAAGACGATTTCTCGATACGGGTGCAAGATGCAGGTTGGGACTTACGGGTTGCTGATGATTGCTATATCTATCACGCCAAATCTAAAAGCTTTACACCTCAAATTCGCGATGAGATCACTGCAACCACTAAAAGCGCCTTACAAACCAAACATGGTAAACCAAAAGTTAGTGCACTATTACAAGAGATAGCGAGTAATGAATCTCTATTAATCGCTCGTAATCTCGCTAAAATTGCTGCATCTTCTCCGGTTAGATATCCTGATATTTCCACCGTAAATGCTTCTGGTTCGAACGTTCAGCCGGTTCTTCACATAGGTTGGTTGCAGCCCCACCTAAAAGTAGTTGGGGGTATTCGACGTGCTATTGAAATGACCAACCGGCTAATTGCATTGGGCTTTGAAGCCAGCCTAATCACTCCAGATGGAGAAAAAACCAATTGGCTACCTATTAGTGCTCAGGTTATTAAAATTGATGAGGCTAAACAGCAACGGTTTGACATATTGATTGTTTCTGACCCAGATGTTTATTCTTCCTTTATCGAAATACCCGCTAATCTTCGCATTAATTATCACCTTGCCCCTTATCATCTTTACCGGAACAATGACAAAAATCTGGATCGCTATTACCAAGCTTCTAATGAAGCTGGCCGTATTCACCATATTGCTAACTCGACATGGACTGCCGAAAATGCCAAAATAGCCCATGGCACTCATAATGAGGGCATTTTCCCAGGAGGGATCAATCCTTACCTGTTTTTCCCATGTAATGAAGAAAAGATATATGATGTTGTGTTCTATGGCTCTAGTAGACCCCATAAAGGAACCGCAACTATTTTGAAGGTTACTTCAAACTTAAAAAGCCTAAGCTTGGCCTCGCTAGAGGCTAGCCAAGAAGAATTAGCACACCATATTTGTAAAGCACACGTTTTTGTTTCAGCCTGTTGGCATGAAGGCTTCAATTTTTGCCCTTTAGAAGCTATGGCCTGTGGTATTCCTGTGGCTATGACTGATGACGGTGGGTCGCGCGAGTACGCTGTCAATCGGGAAAATGCATTGGTCGTTCCTGTCAACGATTCTCAAGCTCTAGGGGAAGCAATTCACGAGCTTTTGAAAAACAAACAACTTCGCCTGCGTCTGATCGAAAATGGATTGTTGACGGCGTCCAAATACAATTGGGATAAGGTCACGGCAGATCTTGCTGCATTAATCTTGAATCTCCATAAGCAGAGAACCGCCGCCGCGGCCATAAGGAGTCTGCTATAAATCCTCAAGATATCTCATACTTTTGTGACATCATTGTCCCAGTCTATAATGGCTTGAGTTATGTTCAAGAGTGTTTAAGCTCTATTTTAGCTTTCACAAAAGATGGAAGCTATCGGCTAATTATCATAGACGATGCTAGCGATTCCCATACTCGAAACTATCTAAAAAATCTTGCTGATCAACACGCTCAAATTATACTTAACCATCATTCTAGCAATCAGGGTTTTATTCGCGCTTGCAATCTTGGCCTAACCCTTGGCAGGGCTCCTTTCGCTGTTTTAGTGAACAGTGACGTTATCGTTACTCCTGGCTGGCTTGATCGGCTATTAGCCTGCGCTAACAGCGATCCCCGTATTGCAGCCGTCAATCCTCTTACCAATCATGCTGCCCAAATTAACTTGCCACTAGCCCCTGGAGCTAGCTTTTTCAGTATGGACGAGTATCTCCACAAGCATACTCCGACGCTTATCGCTGACGTGGTTACTGGCGTCGGTTTCTGTCTGCTGCTACGCCGTTCCGTACTCGATCAACTAGGGGTTTTCGATGAAATTTACGGGCGGGGTTACGGTGAAGAATCCGATCTCTGTATGCGGCTAACCACCCATGGCTATCGTACAGTCATCGCTGGCAACGTCTATATCTACCACAAGGGCCGAGGTACATTCACCGATCACAAAGAACGTTACCGGCGCAATCGTGCGATTTTTGATGCCCGCTGGAGCGCAGAATATCAACGGCAATTTCGCGCCTTCCGCCGTGCCGACCCTCTTGGTCCGATTCGCGCGTTGTTCACGGTCCGCCAACGCTGGGATCCCATGCCGATTATTTGGGAAACGGGGCGAGCCATGCTACATGCCCAGCGTCAAAATAGCTGGCTAGAGTTTATGCGGATTACCGCGCACGGTACGCTGCGGTTATTCATTAACCGCCGCCCTGTGATGACACCGAAATTCGTGCAACGGCTAACCCGCCCACAACGGCTGCGGGTCACTTACCTACTACCTCGCCTAGTGATCGCCGGTGGTGTATTGTCTGTTATTCAACTAGTCAATCAATTGATTTTGTTAGGAGTCGAGGCCCGCATTGCGGCTCTCTTTGAAGATCCGGCGATTGATGAATGGGTACCGCTTTATACCCGGCCGCTGCTATTTCGTAATAAGCAAGAATTACTGAACAATTTCCCGGATAGCGACCTTGTCGTCGCAACACTCTGGAGCACTGCCCCCTGGGCAGCGGAACTAGTCCAGCATGGCCGTGCTCGCACCGCCGCCTATTTTTTGCAGAGCTACGAGCCATGGTTTTTTCCCGAAACCGATCGGATCGCCCGAGAACAGGTGCGTAATACTTATTCTTTGATTCCCTATCGTATTGTCAAATCCGATTGGTTAAGCAATATGTTAGCCTCTGACGGTTATACCAGCCATAAAATACGGCTCGGTATGAACTTGGCGCAATTCTACCCTCGCGATGTAAAGCGCGACCGCCCAACGGTGTTGGTCATGGCTCGTTCCCGCGCCCATCAGGGTGGTTTTGAAACCACCCTAGCGGCACTAGCCCATGTCAAGGCTATCCAGCCTGAGGTAGATATTGTTCTATTTGGTGACCGTTTTTTGAACCAACGCTTGATTGAGTTTCCATTTCTCAACGAGGGCATTGTGACCGCTCCAAATCGTCTAGCTGAAATATACTCGCAAGCCACAGTATTCCTTGATTGCTCTGATTTCCAAGGCTTTGGACGAGGTGGGCTAGAGGCAATGGCTTGTGCTACTGCCACTGTACTTACTAATGTTGGCGGGGTCAATGAATATGCCCAACATGAAGTCAATACTCTTCTCATCCCTCCTAAACACCCTATTAAGGCTGCTGAAGCCATTCTAAAATTACTCACTCAGCCGGATCTGCGTGCTCGACTAATCAAAGCAGGCCTCACAACAGCACGAAAATTCTGTCATCGGCGAGAAGCGCGCGAAACATTAATTCTCTTCAAAAGTTTTTTGAAAAATTGACCTATGTCTTAAGTTTAGGAAAATTTGAAAAACTAACCATAGTCTATAAGAGCTTAAAATGTCAGTCTGTGTTATCGTTCTAAATTGGCAAGGGTGGAAAGATACTCTTGCTTGTTTAGATTCTCTGTCTAAATTACATCCAATTAAACCCACAACGATTATTGTATGCGATAATGGCTCTCAAGATAATTCAGTACAAAGAATATTTAAATGGGCTCAACAAAATTATATTCCTGTTAACACTTTAAAAAATGAATTGTCCTTAGAAAGGACTTTAGAATGGAATAGCAATGATAACTCACATATTCCAGGATTTGTTATTATCCAAACTGGCGCAAATAGGGGATTCTCAGGAGGCAATAACTTTGGTATTCGATATGCGCTAAAAAAACAATATTATGAGTACTTATGGCTCTTAAATAATGATACGGTGGTTCATCCTGAAGCGCTTTTATACTTATATAAATATGGATATGCTAACCCAAAAATTGCATTAATAGGGAGCACCGTAATTAATTACGAAAATAATGATATTGTTCAGTGTGCTGGCGGATGTTATTATTTTCCAATATTTACTATTTTTAAGAATGCACTAGGTGGAAAAAAATTATCTTTAGTAATGCAAAGCTCTGAAAAAATTAAATTAGATTATATTTATGGAGCTTCAATGTTTATACGAGCTTCGGTAGTAAATCAAGTTGGTTTACTGAATGAAGATTATTTTCTCTTCTATGAAGAGCTAGATTATACAAAGCGCTTGCAACGGCAAGGTTATGAAATCGGTTGGTGCAAGAAAAGCTTGGTTTATCATAAAGGAGGAGCCAGTGTAGGTAACAAGAAAAATGGCAATGCGCAAAAAGCTAAACAAGCAAATTACTATGAAAATCTAAGCACATTTAAATACACGGCTCGTTTTTATCCTCAATGGCTCTTTTTGGTTATACCCATTAGAATTGCTTTGAAATCGTTAGCTTTTTTATTACGCGGTGATTTCTTTTTGTTTTCTTCCCTATTCAAAGCATACCTCGACTTTCAACGGAGTTATCATGAAAACCATCGTTCTTCATGATTATTTTGCTACTGCTGAAGGCGGAGGCAAGCTCAGCTTAATATTAGCACAAGGAATAAATGCTGATTTAGGCTATGGATTTCGGAAATCTCAACACCCTTTTTTTCAGGATGAAATTGTTAAAAATTTACAATATAACTTAAATTCATATAGTATATTACCATTATGGAGACAACTTAAACTGTCTTTAGCATTCTCTTCAAAAACTCAGTTTATAAAAGATTATGAAAATGTTATTTATAGTGGTTTTTATGCTCCATTAGCCGTAAAAAACCATCCTTATGGTTCTAATATCATTTATTGCCATACACCACCAAGATTCATTTATGACCAGCATGATTTTTACATAAATTCTTTACCAGTTGGTATGGGTTTTATGTTATCTCATTTCGTTAGTTACTTGCGGCCAATTTATGAAAAAGCTATCGATAAAATGGATATAATAATTACAAATTCTGAAAATACAAGACAAAGAATTAAGCATTTCTTAAATAAGGATTCAATTGTTGTACATCCACCTTGTGATTCTAATCAGTTTAGTTGGCAAGGACAAGGAAACTACTATCTATCTACTGCACGTTTGGACCCCTTGAAACGTGTGGATTTAATCATAAGAGCCTTTTTAAAAATGCCGCATAAGAATTTAATAATTACTTCCGGCGGTACCGAGTTTAGGTATTTAAGAAAATTAGCAAAGCATGCGCCTAATATTGAATTTACAGGCTGGGTTAGTAACCAGAAATTAGCAAATTTAGTTGGGAATTCTATTGCCACAATCTATCTACCTAAGGATGAAGATTTCGGAATGTCGCCAGTTGAATCAATGGCGGCTGGAAAGCCAGTTATTGGGGTTCGTGAAGGTGGTTTACTAGAAACGATAATTTCTGGAAAGACAGGTTTATTAGTTAATGCTATGCTATCAGTTGATAATATTTGTGAAGCTGTTGATACCCTCGATCCTCAGATGGCTTTGGGAATGCGATATGCTTGTGAAGCACAAGCCAAATTATTTGATAGAGAAAATTTCTTGAAAAAAATGAGACAAGTTATTTTTAATTCCCGGAACTAGAGCGTGTTCTGAGCGCTCTACGCATCAAGCGGAGCGTAATATTCGCGCGAGCAGTCTCTGGTTTCAATAATCTTTTAATTACACTATCTAAATGCGCATAAATCCTAAATGTGTATGAGTTGCTCAATAACTAATGTCGACCGCCCTATTATCCTTATCCCAGCCTACAATGAGCAGGCTACAATCGATGCTGTAATACGTCAGGCTCGAGCATCCTGGCAAATTCCGATAGTGGCAATCGACGATTGCAGTACGGATGCAACAGCACGTATCGCCCGCGCCGCCGGTGCCACTGTACTGCCGCTACGCATTCAACTAGGCGCTTGGGGTGCGATTCAAACCGGCCTGCGTTACGCCCTGCGTCATGGTTATCGTACTGCCATTACCCTTGATGCCGACGGCCAACACGACCCCCAGGATATCGGCAGGCTATTACAACCGCTGACCTCTCATCAGGCCGATGTCACCATCGGCGCTTTTCCTGAACGAGCTAGCTGCGCCCGGCGCCTTGCTTGGAACTATTTCCGTCGGCTGACCGGCCTGGCGCTAGAAGATATTACTTCTGGCTTTCGAGCCTACAATCATGCTGCAATGATCGTACTTGCCACCCCAGAAGCCAGCCTGCTCGACTATCAGGATGTAGGCGTACTCCTTATCCTGCGTCGTCATGGCTTGCGCATCGTCGAAACACCAGTATCCATGCGCTTGCGCGCCATCGGTGCCTCGCGGGTATTCCGCTCTTGGTGGGTTGTGGGAAAATACATGCTCCAAACCAGTCTGCTATGCCTTGCCCGGATCGGCCATGGCGCTTTAGCGCCCGTTGACGACTCCACTGGTTGACCATGATCACTTATCAGATTACGTCAATGGCGATTGGTGTTTCGCTAGCCGTCACTATTTTGTTTTTAGTTCGGCGCGATCATCTGCATGGCCCCTATGCGCTGTGGTGGATTGGGGTGGCCGTAACGGTCGCCTTTTTAAGTCTTTTCCCGCGTCTGTTTGATGTGGTGGCCATTAAGCTGGGCATTAGCTACCCACCGATTTTGGCGGTGATCATGGGTTTTAGCATGCTCTTAGTCAAGCTGCTGACCATGGATTTGGAACGTTCCCGTCAGGAACGGCTGATTCGCCGCCTAGCGCAGCGTTTGGCCCTACTAGAAGCGCAGGCCCCGGAAATGCCCGTTCTGGATAAAGCAACACCGCCGGAAAACTCATCCGGTAAAGTCAATGAGTAACAATGCGCGTCCTGCACATCGGCAAATACTATCCCCCGTTTGCTGGCGGCATTGAACACTTCTTAGCCGATTTACTGCCGGCGCTACAGGGCCAAGGCATTACGACGGCAGCGCTAGTGCACGATGAGCAGCCGCGCCGCAGCGGGTCTTGGCCGACAGCGGACGCCGCCATTCCTGTTTACCGCGCGCCTTGTTACGGTCGCCTACTCTACGCACCCGTCAGCCCAGCGTTTCCGTGGTGGCTGGCGCGCGCTATCCGGGCGTTCCAGCCGGATCTACTGCACTTACATCTGCCCAATACCTCGGCATTCTGGGCAATGGCGGTTCCCGCCGCTCGCTGTCTGCCCTGGATTGTCCACTGGCACGCCGATGTCGTCGCTTCGCAATTGGACCGCCGCTTGGCGCTGGCCTACCGGGCCTATCGGCCCTGGGAGCAGCGCCTACTGGCGGCCAGTCGCGCCATCATCGCGACCTCACCGCCCTATCTGGATGCCAGCACTGCGCTAGCTCCGTGGCGGGCGCGCTGTGCCATCATCCCGCTGGGGCTCGATCCCCGCCGGATTCCCGAACCCGCATCCGCTGCACGCCAACAGGCTGAAACAGCGTGGGGTCATGCGCGCTTGCGGATTTTAGCCATTGGCCGCTTAACCTATTACAAGGGACATGCCGTACTGATTCAGGCCGCCGCCGACTTAGCGGACAGCCGAGTGCTTATCGTGGGCAGCGGCGAACAGCGGGAAACCTTGGCTGCTTTGATTGAGCGGCTGCATCTCGCCGACCGGGTGCGCTTAACCGGCTTCCAGCCCGAAACGCTGCTGAACGCCTTACTGGCCAGCTGCGATGTGCTGTGTTTACCGTCACTGGAGCGCACCGAAGCCTTCGGTCTGGTGCTGCTGGAAGCCATGCGTTTCGGTAAGCCGGTGATCGTCGCCGACATTCCCGGCTCTGGGGTCGGCTGGGTGGTGCGCCAAGCCGGTCATGGCTTGCTGACTCCGGTGGGCGATGCCGACCGCTTACGGCAGGCTTTGCAAACTTTGCGCGATGATCCGGCACAACAACACACACTTGGTCAGGTCGGCGCGGCGGCGCTGCAGGAACGTTTCGGTATGGCTCCGGTGGCGGCGGCGGTCGCGGAACTGTATCAGCGAATTTTGGGCGCCGCGCCGAACAAGACCGCTCCAGGGTTCGGGACTAAATAAACGCGCAGGTGCTGAAACACCGCCAGACTCCAAAACAGCAAGGCCGGTACAAAATCCAGAAACACCCGGTTAATGCTAGTGTATTGCTCCGCCCACTGCTGTGCATCGGTCCAGAAAAACAAGATAAACAGCGCCAACAGGCTGGCGGCTACCCAAACCAGTTGCGCCCGTTGCCAGGGCTGCGCGCCAAAACCGGTCAGCGCGGCGACCCCCGCACTCAGCGGCAACAGCAAGCCAAGCAGATGCCAGTTATCCAGCACCCATAGATTCTTGACCACCGGACCCCAACTGCCGCGATAACCCAAGCCAAACTGGCCCAGATAGGGAATTTGCAGCCGCTCTGGCGTTAGCTGAAACTTACCAAAATCAGCCACGGTCCAGACCAAACCCCCGCTCAACCACCAGGCTAGCCACGCTGCTGTAGCGGCGACGGCCAGCGCCAGAAACCATCTCCCCGGCAGCCGGGCGGCGGCCAGCGCCGGCAAAAACAGCAGCAGCCACACCATGCCTTCCAGCTTGAGCAGCGCTCCGGCCAGCGCCGACACTGTCGCCAGTAGCGCTTGCCGCCGATCACCGGTGCGCGCCCAGTGAAAAAAGGCGATGACCGCTAAGCCTAGCACCGCCGCTAGCCATAAATCGGCATAGCCCGCCAAAGCAATATGGCTGTTCAGCAACGGCAGCGAGAACAACAGCCAGGTAAAGGTTAAAGCAGTCAGAGCCGAGGCACCCCACAACCGTGCTTGCCCATAAAACCCTAGGGCTAAGGCCAAGCCGCAGCCCAACCAGGGCAGATTGGCGGCAGTCTCGTTCCAACCACCCTGCCCCAATGTCGACCACACGCTCAACAAAGAAACCATAGCCGGATAATGCCAGGCAGGCAGGGTATAAGCCGCACCGCCCGATTCAGCCAGCCAGCGTGGCGCATCTACGAAGGGAACCAATTGCCCCAACTCGGTCCAGACCCGGCTCCGCACCGCCCAAGTGGTCCAGGCGTCCCACGGATACAGAGGTCGCCACCAGACCTCCAAAAGCAGGTGCAGTCCGCGCACTCCCAGCCAGATAAGCAGTAGATAAAACAGAATATGGGCCCACAGCGGGGTTGGTTCTTGCGGTTGCGGTTGGGTATAGCCGCCACTGGGCATGACTGGAACCGCCACCGGGGCGCACCGCCACAGTCTCCAGCCGGCAATAGTTGCCAGACCGATCAGTATCGCCGTCGGACCCAGCCAGCCTGGCGTAAACCCCAGCGCTACTTGCAGCCGCAGCAGTCCGGTCGCGCTCAACAAGCCCAGCAATCCGCCATAACCCAGCGCCAGCGGCCACACGCCAGCGGGCGCGGTGCGCCACAACAGCCGCACCCAAAGAGCGCCCGCTAACCAGGGCAGCACCAGCGATAATCCAACCCGCCCCCATTCCAGCATGTTCAACGCTCCTGCAAGCTGGCGTCGCGCACCCGAAACAAAGCGCCTAACGCGGCCCGATACAAAAGCTCCACCGGTAAGCGAACCCCGGCCTGCTCCAGAGACTGTTGCGCCGGCTCATAACGCACAGCGTCCAGCGGCGCCAGCAGCAACAGATAGTCTCCCACGCGCACTGCCTTGGGCGGCGGCAACCTGACGAATCCGACATGACTGTTATGGGGTAACAGGTGATAGCGAGCGCGTCCCGCCGCGAACCCGGTGGGATCAGCACTGATCACATACAGCCGCACCGGCGACGGCGGTAAATGGTGTCGTACCTGTTGTAAAAAGGGATACAGCGCTTCATCGAGCACTTGCCACCGCTGCGGCGCGTTTTTTCCAGCAAAATCGGCGGCAGTCTGTTCCAGGCGTTGGGTCAGGGTCCATTGCCAGCGCCCATCCAGGATCAGCCAAGCCAGCAGAAACAGGCCAACATAAGGCCATAATACGCCCGGTGTCCGGCGCGGCGGCTCCAGCAAAGCGTATAAGACCGCGCCGAGCGCCAGCGCCAGCAGCACCATGGAAACCGGCGGAAATAAAGCATTCAGCGGGGCGCTGGCGGCGAAATTAATCGAGCGCTGGCTCCAGTTCTCAAACGCGCCCCAATCCGCCGCCAGCTCCTGCCCTAGCGTAGCCAAGGATGGCGTCACAGGGCGCAGTTCCAGTTGCTCTATCCGCACCGGCTGGGTTAAAGGACCAGGCACACTCAACCCAATCGCCAGGATACGGCCTCGCCAACGTGGTTCCCTACTCAAATCCAGCACGCCATCGGCATGGCGCGGTAACGACCGGCTATGCACTGTCTGCGGATCAGCCAGCGTGGCCCAGACCAGTTGCACATCCTGATCCGGCGTCACGCCATCCAGTCGCCAAGCGATCTGTGCATAGATCGCCGCCGGCACGATTCGGGTGGAACCCTGCGCCAACGCCCGGCCCTGCGCTCCGGCGCGACGGATGAGTAGGCCGCTGGGCGTTGGTTCGCCTTCGCCCTGCACCAGTTGCAGATGTGCGCCAGTCAGCGCCAGCGGTGGAGCCGCACTAGCCAAACCACCAAGGCGATAAAACAGCAGAAAACAAAGCACCGCCAGCAGCACGCCACCCACCACCGCCACCCACCACCGCCCCACACACCGCAGTAGCTCCCAGTTCACGGTCTTTTCCACTGTTCCGCGCAAAATCGCTGAAAAGTCCATTCCGGCTGATAGCCCAATTCTCGTGTGATTCGGCTGGAATCGTAACAGGCCCAGCCCAGCACTTTATCTAATGCGGCATGAACCGGCTTCCCCTGACGCCCGATAAGCCCCAACCCTTTATCGGCTAAGGCCGCAGTTCCATACAGGATCGCTGCTGGAAACACCCAATGCGGCGCGGGCTTTTTTAATGCTTGACAGAGGGTGAGATACAGTTCTCGCCCGGAATATGGGCAACCATCGGTCACCAAATACGTTTGACCTTTCGCCACGGGATGCGCAACCGCCAGGAGCGCCGCCTGGGCTACATCGACGACGTGCACCAGCGAGCGACGGTTGCCGGTGTCCGGCAGCGGAGGACACCAGCCGCGCTGTACAGCCCTGACGAATCGCGCCAGATTCGCCTGCATTGCAGGCCCATACACTAACGCCAGGCGCAAATTGACAGTGTGCAGCCCAAAATCCCGGCCTACCTGCAACACCCGCGCCTCAGCAGCGCGCTTGGCCTGGCCATAAGGCGTATCTGACGGGCTATTCCAGGCTTCGTCCACACAGTGCGGCCCCGGCGGACCGGCCACCTTGACGCTACTGAGAAAGACAAATCGCTCCACGCCAGCCGCCACGGCGGCATCCAGGAGCTGAAACGTTCCTTCGGCATTGATCGTCCAGTGCCGGGTGCTCTGTTCCGGGGTCGCGGCGCTACTGGCGTGGGCAAACCCAGCGGCGTGGATCACCGTATTGATGCCGGTACAGGCCCGCCGCAGACTGGCCGAATCAGTCAGATCACCGACCACGCTTTCCACCCCCACCTTAGCCAATGCCTGGCTAGACCGGATGAGCACGCGCACCCGTGCGCCCTGTGGTTGGAGGGCCGCTACCAGGGCGCGGCCGACAAAGCCGGTTGCGCCCGTCACTAGCACCGACCGGTCGTGGAAAAAATCTGTAGTTACCACCAGCGCCACCCATAGCGGTGGAAAAACCGAACGGCGGCCCGCAGAAACAGGCCGATGTGCCGTACCCCCTTGCGGGCGGCATAACCGCCCAGATGGACGATGCGCACCGTTGGCACGTAGACCAATCGCGCATCGCCTAAGGCAGTCAGCCGCATACTCAGATCAAAATCCTCAAAATACAGGAAATAATCCGGGCAAAATCCGCCCACCTGTTGCCAGGCGGTCTGGCGACACAACATGAAGCAGCCGCTGGCGATCGGCGGATCCCACAAAATTGCATCAGCGGCTTGCTCGCGCAACTCGTACCGATCCAGACGAGACTGGAACCAGCGCCGCAGCCAGCCAGGGGCAAAGCCGCGCAAGCTTAAATCCAAAACGCTGGGATAGCGCTTGCACAGATACTGCCGTCGGCCATCGCCGCCCCAGGCTTGCGGCGCGACCAGACCGGCGGCGGGATGGGCCGCCAGAAACCTTAAACCGGCGCTAAGCGCTTCTTCTTCCAGTAAGACATCGGGATTTAGAATCAGCCGGAACCGCGCTTCCCCGTTAGGAAACGCCAGATTGTGCCCCGCGCCATAGCCGATATTGCCGTGGCCGCTGTACAGCTGGGTCACCATCGACCAATCGGCGGCATCCAGCAGCGCTTGCAACGGCGCGCGCCAACCAGCGTCGGGGCCATTATCCACCACCGCCAACCACGCTTTGCTCAGCAGGCCGTCGCATTCGGCCCGGCGCAAGGCGCGGCCCAGATGATCGAGCACTTGCGCCAGCACCGCCAGGTCTGGAGCATGGGTGACGATGGAAATGGCCAGAGTACTCACGAATCGGCGCGCCAACGCCGGATGCGTTCACGCAACCGGGTACGCCAAGAACGCTGCGCCGCCAAACGCAATTGCGCCAACTCCTCAGTCTTCTGGACTAGCAGCAATTGCAAATCAGAAAGTTGCTGGGACAGTACTTGCCGCTCCAGCGCTTGCGCTGCCAAGCTTTGTTGCTGTTGCACCACCTGTTGCGCTTGCTGAACCGTTTCCGCCTCCAGCGCCGCTTGCCGCTCATGCCAAGCCGCCGCCTGTTGTTCCAGCGCCGCCAATCGCGCGGTCCATTTCGCGCGTTCGGCCTCGACGTCGCGGCGCGGCACGCAGTTTTGCACCAAAGCCAGATAGTCCAGCGACATCGGCCAGGATAATTCCAGCTCCAGCACTCCACCCTGCCGCAAGCCCGCGAGGGCGGTGGCGGGAATCGGTAAATCGAGTGCCGGATCCTCGCCAGCCAGCCAGACGGTCACACCCACCGTTAGCGGTTCCAACGCTGCGAACTCTAATTGCTGACGGGGCTGCTGTTCCAGGCTAAGGCGGCGGCCATCCCACGCCCATAGCAGACAGCCTTCCCTAGAGATCAAGCGCATGGCGTGCAAGCGTAACAAACCCGGCCGATCCGCCAAATCCAGCCGCAGGGTCTCTAATCCGAGCGGTTGCGCGGGAATGGGCAGCAGCACGCTTTGTTGGGCTTCACCCAAGCGACCCCAACCCACGGTACTAGCCTTTTCCTGATAGGCCGCACCAGGTGCGCGCCAGAAGAGCTGGCAGCTAAACCGCAGTTCCGGCGCTGGACTGACCCATACGGGCGACGGCATAGGCTTTTCCTCGCCCGCCTCGGCCACCTCGGCGCTGACCAGAAACTGATAGACCAGGGCATCGGGCCGACCGAGCAAGGCCCGCGTCACTGCGGGCGGCAAGGCATCGGGCCGATGCTCGATAAATTCAGAGTGGCACCAATCGCGGTAAGCGGCGTCTACCGCGACGACTCGCCAGCCCTGCGCGGCCAGCAGGCGATACAAGGAATGGAGCGTAAAAAACCGCAGATGGCTTTCATCCAGTAAGCCTTCCGGCCGATAGCGGAAGTCTCCAGCGAGCAGCTCCGCGATCAAGCCCGCATAAGCCACATTGGGTACCGAAGCCAGTAACCGCCCGCCGGGGGATAGTAATCCAGGCAACTGCGCCAGCAATGCGCCCGGCCGACGCAGATGCTCCAAGACATCGGCGCAGAGAATGTAATCATAGCGACGGTCAGCAAAGCAGGCAGCTAGATCGAACTGTTCCAGATCGGCGCATTCGAGCTGGCGATACCAGATCGCTGCCTGGGCGGCGGCCTCCGGTTGGGCTTCCACGCCATCCAGCACACAGTTCAAGGCGCTACGCAGATAAGCGCCGAGCTGGCCAGGGCCAGTCCCCAAGTCCAGCACCTGGCTCCCCGGCCGCACCAGTCGCGCCAGTTTAGCCAGGGAATCTTGCCCCTCTGGATCGAAGTGGCGGTGATAAACCCGTCCCGGACTCATCATGGCGCGGTTTAGTCTAGCCCACGCCGCCACAGCACCGACCAGCCGCCGCGCATCGCTTGCCGCAAGCGCCAAACGGATACCCGCCGTTGGGCTTGCACCACAGCACGTTGCCGCCAGCACCGTGGCAAACCATGCACCGCGTCGCATTTAGCCCGCCACAAGACTCGACCCTGGCTGTGCAGGCCGTACCAGAGTACGCTGGCCAGATTCAATAGCAGATGCTGCGGCCCATACAGCCACAACAAAACAACAGGCATATTCTTGACCCAGGTCCAGACCAGATTGCGATGACCGTGATACAGCGAAAAGGGACTACGGCGACCGGTTATCGCGGAACCTGCGTGATAGGCCACGGCGTCTGGGGCATAGTAAAAGGCATAGCCCAACAGCCGCAGCCGAAATCCCAAATCTACGTCTTCAAAATAACAAAAATAGGCTTCATCGAAACCGCCGACCGCGACAAAAGCAGCGCGCCGATACAGCGCCGCCGCTGCACAAGGGGCGAAAATTTCCCCAGCGATAGCCTGACCACGGGGAATGACCTTGCCATGATCGCGCCGCCAGGCCAAGCCACTGACATGATAGACATCGCCGGTGCCATCCAGCCGGGCGGGGTCGGTCGCGTTGATCAGCCGAGAACCGATCCCGGCGCATTCTGCTTCTGGATAGCGCTGCGCTGTCGCCAACAATCGCTCCAGCCAGTCAGGCGCGGGAAATGCGTCAGGATTGAGCAGGGCCAGCCATTCCACCCCTTCTGCCTGCTGTGCGGCGAGATTGTTGGCGGCGGCAAATCCCAGGTTCTGCTGGAGGCGGATGATCTCCAGCGTCGGAGCCACCGCTAGGGCCTGTGCCAAGGACTGATCCTGGCTGGCGTTATCCACTATAATGGTGCGTTCTGGTGGCACCGTTTGGCGTTGGAGATGGCGCAAGCATTCGGCCAACAACCCGCCACTGTTGAAGTTGACGATGAGCACCGCGACTTGCGCCGTCATGGTCGATGCGTTGATCGGACTGAATCCGCCATGGATAGCACCACGCTGGCCTATGCTTCCGGCGCGCGCCAGGCTTGGAGACTACGGCCCAGTCGCCGCAGCGGCGCGGTCAGCTTCCAGGAGGTGGAAGCGCGCAGCTCCGTCAGACTCGCCTGTAACTCGGAGTGCTGCGCCTCCAGATCGATGATGCGCCGCGCACTCTCATCGCAGGCTGCCTGGCATTGCGCTGCCTCCGCCTGGGTCGCGCGGACCTGGATTTCTAAACGCCGCTGCTCTGCTTCCAGGAGCGCGATTTGCTCCTGCCGATGCGTTTGCGCGACGCTGAGCCGTTCCATTTCGGCGCACCGCCAGGCTTGCTCCTGCTTGAGATTTTGCATCAACGCTCCATACAGTCCCACCTGTCGCCGAGTCAGCCGCTGCTGTGGATATTCCACCGCCAGCAACTGCCAAAGCAACTCCAATAATTCGGCTCGGCTCAAGACATCGAGATAATTCGCCGTTTCTGGACCAGGGGGATAATAATAACTAGCCGCCAGCTCCGGCGTGACGGCTGTGGTTTCTGCATCGCGCGCGCGCTCAACCTCGCCAGGAACAGCGGGTGGGAAAGGCGCAAGATAGTGGCGTAGGTAGGCTTCAGCTTCCATCGCAGGGGTCTTCCTGCTTATAGCGGCTCGCTTCTTTGCGCCACAACTCCAGTAGCGCCGCATTCCATGCTGCCGGCGACGTATCCCAGTCGATTAGCCGCGCCGCAGTATAGTCAGCCAGACGTTCAACGAACACGCCCAGCCGCGTGGCGACGATGGGTAAGCCGGTTCGCCGCGCCACGTCCAAGGCTTGAGATGCCGCTAGCGGTGCTTGCGCCGGGAACATAAAGACATCGGGTCGTTCACGGGCGATCAATCCAGCCAATTCTTCCAGAGCGCAGGGCCCAGTAAAGGACAGGGCGCTCGCAGCGACGCCGTTATCCGCCGCAAGCGCCGGACCAAGAACCCGGAAGAACAACGGCAAATGCTGCGCCTGCGCCGCGATGGCGCAGGCTTCCAGCACCCGCAGGCCCATCGCTGGGGTCAGTTCACCCAGCGCCAGCACTTTACATTCGCTCAAGCGCATGCACAGTGGCGCTTTCGATGGATTGTCCAGCGGATTCGGATGCGGCAAATAGTGATAATTAGCCTGCGGGATGTAGGCCTGGATCCGCGTCAGCACCTCTTGTGAAGGAGCGATCACTCGCTCCGCCTGAGCCAGTAGCTGCTGAAACCGGCTCCGCCAAGCCAGAATATCCAAGCCCCACGGAGCGGGGCGTTCGGCCAGACACGCCGTGCAGCCGACGGGTTCCGGTTCGCCGCAGTAACGGCCATCAGCGCGCGCCAAATTGGCCTGCGGGCAGATCGGATAATAATCATGCAGGCTGCAATCGTAAGGAACCGCCAAGTCCTTAGGCAAGCGCAGCAGTAACTCATCCAGTCCACCAAGACGATGGTAATGAATCCGCGCTATTTGCAATTGTCGCAACAATCCTAGCAGTTCTGCATAGGCCGACGGCCAGGGAAACCAGGCGCTAAATTCCTCGCCGCGCCGCAGCCATGCCAGCATGGCGCTAGGGCCATCGATTCGTAAGCGCAGCACTTCGCACTGCGCTTCCAATAAGGCCGCCAACTGCCGCAGATGCGCTTCCAGCTCCCAGTCGCCTTGATCCGCGATCCATAATAAGCGTCCACGCGGTGAGCGGATTAACCGGGCCAGATCAAGCTGGCGGCGCCAACGGCGCGCTGGATCACGGAGTAAGTGATCGCCGACCAGGGTGTCATAGTGCCCGTGCCGTTTTCCCAGCATTGTCTGGCCTGCTTGGCCCAGCGCGATTTTTTCCAGGCCAAAGGAAACCCCGCCCCAGTGCTGAACGAAGGTATCAGCTGCCAGTAGGTGGCGAAAGCCCAGTTCCAGCGCCCGCATCGAAAAATCGTTTTCCTCACCGTAGCCCCGCCCAAAGGCCACCGCATCGAAATAGCCGACCTGATCAAGACAGCGCCGGGTAATGTACATGCAAAAGCCCACCGCTGTGGGAATCTCCACGCTTTGGCAGGCATTGACGATCGCGCACAAAGCATCCAGAGCCGCCAGCGGCCAGTCTGCTGGCAGCGGATTATCCTGGATAAAACATGGATAGCTGCAAATCGTGGCGTTGTTGGAGAAGGGTGTCACCGTGCCGACTTGCGGCTCGCGTTCAGTATAACGGCGCAAGCGGTCCAGCCAATTGCCATGCACCTCGGTATCGCTATTGAGGAGCACCACATCCCGTTCTGGATGCAGCACCATCCCGCGGTTGACGGTTGTGACAAAACCAGCGTTTACTGGATTCTCCAGCAAGGTGATGGCCCCCGCGTCCGCGCGCTTACGCAGATATGTGACCAACTCCGGCTCCGGGCTGCAATCATTGATTACCACGATTTCATGCGCGGTCTGCTGAGGAAAGGCCAGCACACTTTCCACACAGCGCTGGGTTTCGGCTAACCCGCGATAGACTGGGAGAATGATATCTATCTCTGGAACACCCTGTTCAGATAAGCAAATATCAGAATAGGCATGATTATTTTGCATAAAATTATGCCTAATTATTTTTTAACTTCATCTTTAGAAGAGGAGTGTTCTAGAAATCTATTATTATCTAGAAACCCGATCAATTTCTTGGTGAGACTTTCTCGAAGATTCATCACAGGAAACTCATAAAATCTATCAAATCCCCCAAAAATGCAAAACAGCTAATCTGCGTAGTAACCTTTGAATCAGGGAAAATCTGAATAACAAGAAATAAGTACTTTATCAAAAGTTCAACCAGCCCTAAATTCTATAAGTATTTGAGAATATTGGGTTAGAATACCAGATAACTTTGGATCCCCTACTTACGTGAAAGATTAGAACTAGTAAAAGAGCACAGACCCGCAGCACATCCTGCCCATAATTACGATTTGTCAACACCAAAATCCATTCATCAGGATTTATTCTTTATATAAATCAATGATTTCTAGATCAATTTCCAGCATGGGTATGCCAATCAAGCCCTGGTGGACGCTACTGGTATGAGATTCAAAGATGAGCACATCGTGACACCAGCAATGCGTGAAATGCTCTTGTTGAGTCCCCGATGCAATGGCCACATCTACCGAATAGGTACCCACCGGCAATACCGGCATACGGAAGACAAAACGCGCGACCAAGCGCTGACCGGATCGCGCCGTGCGGGAATCGGCTGCATAGCGCAGATAAGTATTATCTCCAAAGAGATTTTGCCCCAATCGATCCTTGATGTAAAAACCGATGATTGGGTTATCCATATCTGCTAAGGCCAGCGCTGCAACCATCAAAATTACGGCTTCACCGCCAACCATCCAGTGCAAGGGTCGGCCCTGCTCATCTTCAAAACCGACCTGTTCTATACGTACCGCACCGGTCACATTCCCCCCAGCGCTCTGGCGAAAGACGAATAGCTCTAAATCATTGCGAAACTGCGTCTGATTGATGAAAGCCAGTCGTTGATCCGCAGGCTCGAACTCAGACTGGGCTTGCTCAGGCAAGTGAGGCCCCTCCCCCTGCTCCGTGGCCTCGTCGGCTTTCTTTTGGTGCGCAGCCCCGGCTTTGATCTCCCGCAGCGCCGCCAGATAATGCTCGCACACCGTCTTCGCTGGGCCGCTTTCCCGCAACTGGCCTTGCTCTAGCCACAGCGCCCGATCGCAAAGATTAATGACCGCCCCGGTATCGTGGCTCACAAAAAACAGGGTGCCATACTCCTGAAACTGACGCAGGAACCGCATACATTTTTGCACGAAAAACGCATCACCCACTGACAATGCCTCGTCGATCACCAGGATGTCGGCGCGGACATGCGCGGTGACGGCGAAGGCCAGTCGGACTGCCATGCCGCTGGAGTAGATCTTGACCGGCTGGTCGATAAAATCACCAATGTCGGCAAAGGCGATGATGTCGGGTAAATAGTGCGCAATCTCGGCATCATCCAGGCCCAGAATAGCGGCGTTGAGATAAACATTCTCGCGTCCAGTAAATTCCGGATTGAAGCCAGTACCCAGCTCCAGCAAGGCGGCAATCCGACCCTGCACTGCCAAATGCCCAGTGGACGGGGCCAGGGTGCCACACAACAGCTTGAGCAGCGTGGATTTGCCGGAACCGTTGCGCCCAATCACACCGATCGTTTCGCCGCGCCGGACATTGAACGCGATGTCACGCAACGCCCAGAATTCACGATAAAACTGACGTCGGCCGCGCCACAGCATCTGCTTAAGCCGATCCTGAGGCCGCTCGTAAATGTGGTAGCACTTGCCAACCCCCGCAACGGTGATCACCGGCTCTTCCGTTGCGGGGACCACGCCGACGGTTTCATAAGACATCGGCAAAACCTTTGCGGGTACGGCTAAACCAGCTCAAACCGAGCAACATGACGATCAAGCTTACAAGCAGGCACCCGAAATATGCCATCCAGTCCGGCGCGTGCCCGAACAGGATCAACGCGCGAGTTTGTTCGATCACGACCGCCAGCGGATTGAGCCGTAGCCAAGACTGTAACCTTTCCGGTAAGGCGCTAAGCGGGTAAAACACCGGACTCACAAACATCATCAACTGCACCAAGGGTACAATGAGGTGCTGGATATCGCGGATATAGACTCCCAGCGCTGCCAGAAACCAACTTAAACCCAGCACGAACCCTAGCAATGGCAGCAACAGCACGGGCAATAGCCAAACTGTTCCGCTTAAACCTGCTCCCCATACCGCCTGCACGATTAGAATGAGCAATAAGGTGGTGCTTAAAATGAGGAAGGCAGAGCTGACCATCACTGCGGGCAGAATCTCTAGGGGAAATACTACGCTCTTGACGTAATTGGGACGGCCCACGATCAAAGTCGGCGCACGGCTGATGCCTTCAGCAAAGAAGTTATAGAGCGCCAGACCAATGAACAGCACCAGTCCCAAGCTACTGAGTGAGGCATTGTCCAAACCGGTCCAGCGCATCTTGAAGATTACGCCAAAAAAGAATGTGAAAACCAGCAGTGACAACAGCGGCAGGATAAAAGACCACAGCAACCCCAGATAGGAGCCGCGGTAACGCTCGGCGAAATCCCGCACCAACAGCTTAAAAAACAAGGAGCGCTGCCGCCAAGCGGCGCGCACAGCGTGGCTAGTGAGCCGCCCAGCCGCCGCCGTGATCCCAGAACCCACAGTCTTCATCGTACTAGCGCATCAATGCGCGCCCGGCGGCAAGGCCGGAACCCACAAGGGCGCGGGCGGCAAACCCTGCTGATGCCGCTGCCACATCATTTCGTAGGCTCGTTCCAAATGCCGGGCAAAACGCTCGGTATCAAACAGGGGAGCGCGCAGCCGCTGCTCGGCCAGTTTGTGTCGCAAGGCTGCCAGTTCGTCAGGGTGCGTCGCTAAGCGCACCGCCAGCTCTTCGTATTCTTCCAATGAATGAGTGATTAGCTCCGGCAAGCCGACAGCATTCAATAAGCTGGCGGCCACCCGCGCCGGGAAGGTTTCGCCCATGCAGGTGAGCAGCGGCAGACCGGCCCATAACGCATCACTGGCAGTGGTGTGGGCGTTATAAATTCGCGTATCCAAAAACAGGTCGGCTAGTCGATGGCGTTCCAGATGCTCGGCTTTCGGCAAATAACCAGCAAAGATCAAGCGCTCACCGGCACCGTGACTATGTTTGTTAGCTGCATCTCGCAGTCGCCTTTTCGCCTCCTCGCTTTCTGTATACAGCCATAAAACCGATTTAGAGACTCGGTTTAAAATCCGCATCCAAACAGTAAAAATCGTGGGTTCGATCTTTTGTATCTGATTAAAGCAGCAGAATACAAATCCTTCGTCGGGTAAACCATACACGCGACGACGACTCCCAGTATTGGATATTTCTTGCCAGAAATCGTTTACTTGGTAACATTCTGGCAGGAAGACAGGTTGTTCAGTACAGTATATATTTTGCGTAGCAGGTAAAACTAAAGGATCAGCGATTAAATAATCTAAATACGTTGATCCGCTGCTACCAGGGAAGCCCAACCAGCTTGCTTGGACTACTGCTGGCCGCAATACAAAGATCTCGGGTCTAGCAAAATTGGTATAGGTCATCAAGTCAATCAAAATATGAATTTCATCATCCTGAATCTTACGCACCGCAGTCTTAATATCCATGCTGGAGAGATCCACGAACTGGTCGCAATCACTCTTGATCTGATGATAATAAACGCTTCCATCATCGGAGCGCAAAGAATAGCCGTAAATCTCAAACCGGCTATGGTCATGACAGCGAAATAATCCACGCATCAAGTGTGCAGTGGGATGCCGGCCAAAATCCGCTGAGATATAAGCAATCTTTAAGCGAGCACCAACACGACTGACCGGTTTCATAGCAGATAGGGGCGTCGCGTGTAATCTGCGCATCGCTTGAGTCAGACAGTTAGCCTCTCGGCGCACGATTTCAAACTGCAATGAGGCCGGTAAAGGCAGGAATAGTGATCGAAAAGGTAGCAGCGGCGACAGGTCGCCCCGCGCCAAACTGATTTCAGTCCATTGGCGAATTAAAGACATACGGCTTTCATAGTCTTCCCAATCACCATGTTCCAAACGGCGAAACTCGAAATTGATACAGACTAGTTCAGGTGTTACCGGTGGACACCATGAGTCGACTGGTCGGGACTGAAACGGTCCATCATAAAAGCTAGAACGAAAAATACGCGAGTCAATCTGCTCAGCTTTTTCAAAATCAGCGCGAGCCTCACTAAATAAATTGAGCCCAGAAAAAGCTTCACCACGTTTGGCGTAAAATTGCCAGTCGCTCTGTGCCTGAATAGGTAATTGCTTTAATAAATAGAGAGTCTTTTCAAAACGCCCACTAGCGTTGAATGCAGCTGCTATTGTTAATTGTGCCGTAATCTGGCTAGGCTCCACCCGATGTAGTAAATACTCTGCAACTTCCAGCGCTTCAGGATATCGCTCTCGTGCTAATAAAACCGCGATATGCATTTGTAGAAGATTTGGATTATCTGGGTACCAAGCGAGTCCTTGTTGAATCCAAACCAGCGCATAGAACGATTGTGCTCCCTCTAACAATACCTTAATCGCAGCTTGGATCACCTCAATCACCGATTGGCCATTTTGCCAAAGTGTTGAAATGGAAGCTAAAGCATCTGCATAAAGACCAAGGTGCAGTAAGACCAAAATACGATTTTGGAGAGCTTTAGAGTGGCTAGGCTGCTTCACCAAGATTTGATCTAAAACCGATAGCGCCTCTGAATGGCGCTGTAAATCGATCAGGGCCGCTGCCTGGTTCAGCCAAGCGGGTAGCGACTCAGGTTGAAGCGCCAACGCTGCCGCAGCGACCTTTAGTGCTTCAGCAGGACGCTGCAAGGCTCTCAGAGTAGCTGCCTGATTGATTAGAGCCACTGTATAATCTGGGCGCAACACTAAGGCATGCTGATAGGCTGCAAATGCCTCTTCATAACTCTCCAAGCCAAATAGTGCTGAACCTTGGTTGAAATACGCAATGGGTTTTTTATCATCCAGGACTAATGCGGCATTTACTGCTTGTAGCGCTTCATGGTAACGATTTAACCTTAATAAAGCCGTACTTTTATTGAGTAGTGCAGCCAGATGATTATTATGTGAAAAGCTGAGAAGAAAATCAGTGATCTGAACCGCTTTATCATATTGTCCAATTTCCAAAAAAACCGCAGATGCCAGTAACAAAGCGTCAGGATTACGGGGTTCAAGGCGCAACGCAAATTCTAAGGCGCCTTGGCATTCCAAAAAATCTTCTAACTTATAATGCAGCTCAGCTAAGCTTATCCAATAATTTGCGTTATGCGGGGCAAAGCGACAGATTTTAATATAGAGGCTTCTAGCTTTATCAAGATCACCCGCAATCGCCAACTGTTCCGCTTGCGCTTTCAGGATACCCACCATTAGTGAGATAACCTTTTACAATTTAGTTTCGTGGTACCATTGCCCGTCAATTAAAACCCACTGCTCTTCCAGAATTTGTGGCGCCCAACCTAAGGTTCCTACTAGAACATCACCGTTTACGCGGATTTTAGCGCGATTACTCTCAACAGACAGTACTTCAGTTTTTACGTTTTTCACGCGCAACCCAGCAAGATCCATGGCTTTATCAGGAGTTAAACCCTTTCCTGGAAGTGAACCAGACTCCATATCATACAGCGTCCTTACATCACGACTCTGCCGCGCTAACCAGTATTGAGTAACACGCTGTTCTAGTAGCGCCTTAGTATCGACCGGCTTGCTTTCTGCTGCCTGCTCCAAAGCCAGACACCCAGAACAAATCAAACTCAGGGTTAAAAATATCCAAACTCTGATCATTACTTAGTCTCCAAATTCACCCTGTTTAACCATTTGTACATTTAGGGTATAGCAGCCCTAAATTCCTCTCTCTCAATGGTAACACCTACCTCTTTAGCTAGTCGCCAGGCATAATCCTCACTGCTTTTACGCCGAATTTCGTGGCGCATACGCGCAAGCGCTGACTCTCGAACGCTCGCATAAGGAGCTAGTAATGCCTCGCGCTGATCCTTGAGCTGTAAAATTTCATACCCCACTGGAGATTCAACCACCTCAGAGTATTGTCCTTGACGCAGGTTAGATACCACTTGCCTTAGCCAAGGATTTTGATTAATGGGTAGAAATCCCAAATCTCCCCCTGCGCCTTTCCCCTGGAGATTTTCGGTAAATTGATCCGCTAGATCAGAAAAAGTTTCTCCAGCGTTCAATCGTCTTAATACCTCAGCCGCTCGCATCCGCACAGCCTCTCTCTGCTCAGCATCAGCGCTCAGTGAGACCCGAAACTGGATTTGGCCGATTCTGACCGTAGCTGGAATACCAAAATCCTCTTGATGATTCAAATAATATTGATAAATCGCTTCTTCTTCAGGAGGTTGCTGAACTTCTGGAAAGTGTTTGGCCGCCAATAAGCGGTAACCTTCTATTATATCTTTTTGACTGGCGGGCTGATCCTTAGGCAAAAACCCTTCGCGACGTATTCCTTCCTCAATCAACAGTTCGGTAATCATAGTCCGGAGCAACTGAATTTTACCTGCATCAGTTTCTGCCATCTTCACTGAGCGAGTATCCTGAGTAATATATTGATGTAAATCTTGAGCAGTGATGGCTTGACTTCCAACCCGCGCAATAATTGTATCTGGCTTAAGTGGATCCTTTAGTTTCTCAGACACCCTTGGCTTTGGATTCTGTTGTGGAACTCTATTTATAGGATCCACAACTTTAGATTCTTTCTCTGGAAAGAAGCCCTGTACCCTGACCATAATCACGTATAAAGCCGTAATACAAGCTAAGCCAAGGATCAGTAGCCAGAAAAATTTTGGTTTAAATCTGAAAAGCATTTCAGTGATTACGCCATGAAATAAACCAGACAGTCAGGAGAAACCGACACCCTAAGACTTTGATAAGTAATTTTTATTGCTGAGCGTTTTTATCCACCGCCAGTTTAGAAAAATTATCCCACAACGGGCCGTAGATAATAAAAGAAGATACTGCACTTTGCATGGCAGCGACAGCATCTAGCCAACCATCGCCATCTATATCCTTCAATTCTAACCAGTTGGGCCAACTCGCCAATGGTAGTTGAACCGTTTCAAAGGATGCAGGCTTATCCTTAGCCTCCCGATACAGAACTAAACTATAAACTCCACCAGCCAGTAAATAACGTGTCCCATCCTGATCCTGACCCGCTGTCATCACATGGATCCCTGACCGACCTGGATAAGATATTGATCTTCCTTCAGAAAACACTCCTTTTCCATCATTCAACAACACAGCTATATCTTGTTGGACCGCCATAGGAACCAACAAATCTATAGTGCCATTATGGTCAATATCAAAGGGCAGCACATGCCGCGGCCAGCCCTTGTCAAAAGACCATAAGCGACGAGGAACAGGCGCTTTATCCGCTCCAGGATAATCAATCACCCAGACTTCGTTCGTCAGCCGCGCTGCGAGCACTAACTCCTCAATCCCATCATTATTTAAATCGGCCAAACGCACCTGCTTAGGTTCATTACCAACCGCTAAAGAATAAACCTCTTGGGCCTCCCCATTCTCTGGGTTAAAACTGCGCAATAAAGTCAATGTTTTTCCAAAGTATGGTGCAATAGCCAAACTCAAATTCCAGCCAGGCCAAAAAAAGGGTGTGCTTGATCGAGGCGCGGGCTGCGGACGTTCGCTTACCAGGCTAAGACCACCCTCGGATTCCGCTTTCACCACCTTTAATGCCCCATCTCCTTCAGCATTGATCAAATAGCGTTTAGGATTACCTGGCAACAGGATAGTATCATTAGGATGAAATCCAGCTATATCGTAAGGCTTAGCATTCTCAAAGCGCCGCAGAGTATTATTCCGATATATCAAAATCTGATTGTTATTGTGCGAGGTAAAAACTAAATCAGATTGACCATCACCGGTGACGTCATCCACCAAAACGTGAATCACGCCTGGTGTGGGCAACAAAGCCTTAACATCGGCAAGAGAACTCGAAGGAGTCCTAGGTGCTTCTTGGGCCAGCGAGGCCCCTATTGCAAAAAATGTAAAAAAAATTAGCCAACGGCCCATAGCGGTCTCTGTAACAGAAAATGCCAAAAAAGAAAGCGGCGCACAAAGTGCGCCGCCCTCGTAACAGAATCAGCAACAAATGCCACTACCCGCATTATGGGGCAGAAATAATGCCCCGCTCATGCGCCAGATCGGTCTGCACCTGGGTTGCATTCGCACCACCAATCCCGACCAAGCTGAAAGCAACACCCGCACGAGAGTACTGGCTCCCCGTCGCCGTATTGCTAGTATCGGCCAGCTGGAACAAAGCGAAGCCCGTGTTCTTGGCGGGCGTCATACCCGTAATTTCAGTAATCGCATGCGCGGTAGGATCGTTAACGGTCCCATCCACCTCTGAAGCTTTAATAACATTGAGCTCATCAGGCAGCTTGACAGTGGTGGAAATCGCCACTTCGTCAGCATCATAAATATCAACGGGGACCGCTGCACGATTGATCTTGCCATTGCCATGCGTATCGCCACTGTTATCCGGGAACCAGAGCACCCAACGCGTGCTCCCTTCCAGGCCAGCGTCGCCTAAGAAATACCGCAGGCTGAACCGAGCGGCCTTATTCGCCTGACCAGCCAAAGGCATACCAGCACTCAAAGGATTCACCTGCTTGGGGATATTTCCAGCATACTTAACCTCATCAACACTGGAATCTACAGAATCCCTCAAAGGCAACACGGGGATAAACGCCTCAGATGCCCAGTTACCCTGAATGAGATAGGAAGAGCCATACAAGGTGTAGTTGCTGGGCGTGTTATCAGTGCGCGTATCATTGCTAGAGATAACCAGATAACCAGTTACGCCATTCAAGGATGGGAACGGACGATTCGGATTGGTGATTATATAACCCCAATCGAGCCGCGCGAAGTCATTGCAGCTCACCTTAATCGTTCCATCAGCCAGGTGGACGCTCTTCTGGCTGAAGAAATACCAGTGGAGCTGCTTCAGACCACCCTCACAACCCTTACCTTCTCCTGACACGGTGCCATACTGACCAGAGGGAACAAAGTCACCCGTGGTGACGCCCACCATCGTGTTAAATTGCGCGGCACTATCGTAAACGACATGGGGAACTAACAGCGCGCCGCCCGGCTCACCCAGAGTAAGCGCCTGCGCCGCACCAGAGGCAGCGAGGGCACCCGCCACAGCCGCAGCAACGCCAATCTTTTTGAATTCATGTACCATTTGAGGCTCCTTAAACAAGTAGCAAGGGAGTAGCATCATTCAAGCGAAGGCCCAACAACAGCGTGCACTGTACGTGGAACTCCTCAGCAAGTCAACCAAACAACAGAAGAATGGCGATAAAACAACAAGTATTTGTCTCCGCCACCACAAACCCCTATTGGATACAGACTATAAGTGCGCCAAAGCACCCTGTCAACCATGCAACAACAAATAACAAAAAAACAACAACACCTCAACATTTAATTGAGCACAGATTTCTGATACCGCCTCAGCCCGCTGGCGTCACCAGCGGCGCGACTTCCCGCATCTTGCGCTTGATCTCTTCAGTCACCTGCTCCGCCTCCTGGCTGTTCTGCACAACTTGGGGCGTGATCAACACGATCAGCTCAGTACGGTTAACGTTTTCCTCAGTATTACCGAACAAAGGCCCCACTACCGGAAGCTTATAGAGAATGGGAAATCCGCCTTTGGCATCCGAGCGATTATCCCGAATCAATCCCCCTAGCACCAACGTCTGGCCGCTCCGGACCATAACCTTGCTGCTGACTTTGCGTTTCAAAAATGTCCGTTGACTATCCACCGACGTATCAGGCGGTCCAACATCTGTGACTTCTTGGTTAATCTCCATATTCACCATACCGCTGGCATTAACCCGTGGCAACACCTCCAAAAACACCCCAGTTTCCTTATAGTCATAGGATTGGAGGAGGTTAGACGCGCTAGTGGCGGTGGCAATCTGGCCTCGAACCGGCTGCTCGGTACCGACACGGATGGTCGCCTGCTGGTTGTCCAGCACCATGACATGTGGCGAAGAGAGCACTTTCACCTTGGAATCACTGGCCAAGGTATTCAACAAGGCGCGCACCATCCCATCACCATTCGTAAGCGCGTAGGTGAAAGCTCCAGCCGTGCGTCCGGAAAGTACATCATTCAATTTCAAAACATCTGTATTGATCCCCAGCGAACCATTACCGAAAAAGTCTTCCCCGCTGTTCGATCCCATCCCATTTCTAAAAAACCATTGCAAGCCATACTTCAAACTGCCCGTTAAAGTCACCTCGGCGATAGTTGCTTCGATCAACACCTGCCGGGGCGCAACATCCATTTTTTCCAAAGTACTGATAATCCGCTCGTAATTCTGACTCGTGGCCCAGATCAGCAGGGAATTATTCTCAGTATCAGCCACAATGCGGACTTCTTCCATGCCGGCGCTAGGGCCACCAGAACCCAAGGTGCCAACGGCACCGCCACCAGCCGTACCATCTGTTGCGCGAGCGCCTGAACGATTGCCGAGAGCGGCGTTAGCACCTCCACCGCCGGATAAGCCGGAAGCACCCGAGGCACCGAAACCAGAGGATGACCCCGACAAGGATGACCCTGATAGGGACGATCTAGATAGAGATGAACCTGAAAGCGATGACCCCGAAGATGCGCCAGATCCCCCCAAGCCCGTACCGCCAGATAACCCGCTACTCGATCCGCCAGATGATAATTGACCAGCCCGCAAACCGGGTGCTACCTCTCCACCCCGACTTGCACCCCCACCACCCAGATTGAACAGACCGTTCAGTAGTTCAGCAACGTAATCCGCCCGACTGTTTTGCACGGCATAAACGTAAAGCCGCTCGCCGCCTGCCCCATCCAGACGCTCAATCCAGGTCGCTACCTCCTTGAGATACTCGACCTGTGGGGTAATGACCAGCACGGCGTTGAGCTTGCGTAATGGCACGAACCGCAACAGACCGGCCACCGGCGTCCCAGAGCCTTCACCCAGCAACTGGCTCAACTCGGTGGCCATCGCCTGGCTATCCATGTTGCGCAACCGGAACATGCCGATCGACATACCCTTGAGCCAGTTCACATCGAAGGTGTCGATGGTGCTCTGAACATTGGCCAGTTCCTGCGCCGTGCCGGCCAGAATCAGCAGATTGCGGGCCACATCCGCCTTAAGCACTCCGCCTTCGGGCAAGAAAGGCGCAATAATCGCCTGCATTTCAATCGGGCTGACATAGCGCAGCGGGACAATGCGCACCTGATAACCCAAATCGCCGCCACCCAGGCGCGGGGCTAGATGCGCCTGGCTCAATGCGCCCGCCGCCGGCAAGATCTTGTAAAGATTGCCCTCCCGCACCATGACCGCCTGGTTCATCCGTAAAATCGTTTCAAAGGTCGGCAGCAATTGATCCCGCGTCAGCGGGCGGCTGGTTTGCACGGTGACTTCGCCGCGCACCTGTGGATCCACAATGAAGTTTTGCTTGAGCGTGTCGAAAATAACTTTGGCAACATCCCGAATATCCGCGCCATCAAAATTCAGAATCACACCGCCGCCACCGCCCTGGCTCACCGGAGCGGGCGCGGTCGCAGCCTTGAGGTCTACGAAATTACCGGTTCCCGGATAAATGATGGGCGGTTTGGCCGCCACCGAAAGGTCCGCGCCAGCCTGGCTTGCGGCGCCTGACGGGGTGGATCGCGCGATGAGGCGCGGCGATTGAGGCAGCGGGAGCGCTTGCGCGGTGGAGAGGTCCGGATCGGGTGGGGCCGACGTGGTGGCGCAAGCCGCCAAGAGCAGCGCTAGGCTCGCGCCAGTCCCTGCCAAAAACCCTGATTTCTTCATAATACCCATCAACCTATGGTCTTTTTTCCATCGCCGGGGTCATGCTGGTATGGGCGCGACCCCGGCGCGTGATGATGATCGCAGATGCTTAGGGGGTTGCAACGGGCGCGGGCTGGGCCGCTGCTGAGCCAGGCCCCGGCGACATTCCCGGCCCAGGCGCAGCGTTGACTGACATCGGCATCGGTACGCCGGGTAGCGGTACGCCGGGTAGCGACGGCTGGGCCGTTTTAGGCCGAACTGGAGGCCCGCCGGGCCGGCGCGGCCGGGTCAACGGTAATTCCTGCAACACTGCCCCCTTACGCAGTGCTACACCTTGGGGTGAAATCCGCTCCAGCCGCCACTCGCCAATCTGTTCGCCCACTCTCACCCGCGTGGGTTTAGCGTTTGGCTCCTCCAGCCGCAGTAAGGCCGCTTGGTCTCCCGGCGTCATAAGCACGCCAAACACCACGAATTTCTGTTCTGGGCTAGGAGGAGGCGTAGGCTCTGGTGGCGCATCCTCCGGTGGTGGCGGCGGTTCTGGACGGCGTTCGGCGATAAACAGCGGGCGGCTGGCCACAATACCATAGTGATCGGGCGGCAGCAGGCGAAAAGCTTCCAATGGCGCGGCGATTGGCAATTCAACCGGTGGCATTGGCGGCGCGGCTGGTGGTCGCGGCGGATGCTGGCCTTGCCAGAGCAAGGCCAAGAGCGCCATGCCGCCAGCCAGCATCCATAATCCTAAACTAATCTTGCGTGCGAGCATCGCCTAACCGCCCTCCTTGCGCAGATAGCCGGACACCTCAAATTGGGCGCTCAGTTGAATCCGGGTATAGTTGGCGTAACGCCCGCTCGGCAACCGCGGTCGGGTAATCCGCGCCGATACTTCCAGATGCTCGACAAACAGGAGCGGAATTTGGGATTCCAGCGCATACAACACCTGTTGCAAGCTGCTGGTATCGCCATTGAACAGAGCGCTCACCGTCACTTTGATGACCGCGCCTTCATCGACCGGCGGCAACGCTTGCGTACTTTGCAATGCACCGCCAGCGGCGTCCACGGCAGTTTTCAAGCGCTGTTGCAGTTCCGCCGCTGCCAGCGCTGGATTGGATTGCGCCAAGTATTGTGTGGCCAAGCCTGGATCTTTTTGAACCGCTGCGATCCGCTGCCGCAGGGTTTCCTGGGTAGCGGCAATTCGCTCCAACCGGGCCAATTGCTCCTGATGCTGCGCTACGGAATTCTGATAATAGCGGTAGCGTCCGATCAAACCTTGCGTCACCACGGCATAAAGCAACGCCGCCATCAACAGCGCCAGCGCCAGCGCCAGCAGCCGCTGCGACAAGGAGGGCAGCGCGACGACTACGCTCATGGCTCCCAGCCGATGTGCGTGCTCAACACGAACCGGTCCTTGTTAGTGCGCGGATCGTTTGTGACCGGGGAGGTAAATCCTACGCTGCTAAAGAGCTTGGACGATTCCAGAATGCCAATCAGCGCCAGCGCTTTACCCGATTGACCGATCAGTTGTCCCGTATCGCCTTTCAGTTGCACGCGCTCCAAAAAAGTATCATCCGGCAACAGTGTGGTCAGTTCCCGCAGCAGCTCGATTTTGGTGGGGGCGGATTGTTTTTTTTGCGCCAGCATTCGGGAATCCGCCAACGCTTTGTCCAATTGGTCGCGCAAGGCCAAGGCCTGATTCGCCGCAGTCTGGGCGCGCGCGATCTTTTCCAGCGATTCCAACACCAAAGCCCGCTGCTGCCAAATAGGTAACAACACCGCAGCCGCGACCAACGCCAGACTAGCGCAGACCACAACCATACGCCCACGCTGCCGCCAAAGACCCCGTTGCGGTCGCTGTTCGGGCGGCATTAAGTTCAAGCCGGGTCGGCCACCCTGGATTTCCAAAGCATCAGGTACGAGTCCCCATTGGCGCAAGGCATTGAGCGCCGGATCAACCGCCGCGCGCGGCAAGGCGGTTAACTCGGCGCGCAAACGGCGCTGCTCAGTCTGTCGCTCCAGAACCACCACATCGTAATAGACCTGGCCAGCGGCAAACGGCGTGAGACGATCCATCTCAAATCCGGTAACTTGGCGCAAATTCTTGTCGGCGGCCACCGGTAAATTCAGCAACCGAACCAGCACCTGATGGGCAGGGAAGCGCACCACCCAGCGTTGCGGCTGTTCCGTGCTCAGCCAGGCACGCAGGCTTTGGCCGTCCAACACGGCCCCCAAGTCTTCCAACGGTTGACTTTGCCCACGCTCTTCGCGCGCCAACACATAGCCATCCGCCGTCACCGTCAGTACCAGTTGGCGCTCGGAGCGCTGTAACCGGTGTTGGAGCGTGGGCGGCAGCCACGCGAGCAGGCCATCTCGCCACCAGCGCCAAGCTGCGCTCCAGGTCAGGCGCGAATCCCCGCTGCGGAGCGGGAACTTTAAAACCTGAGTAAGGGATAGGGCCAATGCACCGCGCTCCACCTAAATGTTAAAGTCATCTTGAGTTTTAGTCTGCTCAACGGCCTAACGCTGTTCACGCCAGGATAACAAGCGAGGAGGAACCAAACCATCGCTTTGCGCGCTTTGGACTATGAATCCACCGCCGCGCACATCATAAACCGCTTCCAATCCCGCCGCAGAGCCAGACGCCAGCTCCGCTGTCACGGCGATATGATAAACGCTGGAGCGACCGCCGAAGAAATAGCCCGCGCTGGCCTCATTGCCAGTCGGCGGTGGGGCCGATGTTCCCTCGGCGGAAGCGCGCGCGCGCGCTTCCAGATAGCTGCTTAGTGTCGCTTCATCCATTCCTAACAGGCGTAATATCGGCGCGGGAGCAAGTTCTGGATTGATGGCCGATTCATAAGAAAAGGGGGTGACCAGGCCTGCCAATCGCGCATACAGATCCGGCGTCACTCCCAGAACCTGACCTAGCTCCTCAATGCTCTCAAACAAGGTATTCTTTGGGCCAGGCCGACCTGCTGCCTGATAGTCAGGGCCTTCTGCGCCATGGGGCATCCGGTCGTTGTCGGGGTCCCGCCAGTCTTGGATAGCGTCGGCCACGCGCTCCGCTTCGCCCTCCTCCAACCCGGTGCCTTTCAATAACGCTTTGAGCAGATCCGGCCCGGCGTTATTCAGATTTACCAGGCCACTAGCGTTCGTCACCGCAATCCGCACGCGCCCGCCGCCAAATTCCCAGAGATGCGTATCGCCGTTGGGCGGCCATTGCTTTTGCCTTTCTGGATCCAGCTGCCAGGCCAGGGCGTAGGCGATGCCCGCGTCAGCCAGCGCGCGGGCGCGCGCGCGTTCGGCGGCGCTGGCCGCCAGTTGGGTTTCAATCCGCATCGAGTACGCGAAGCTGCCTGCCATCACCGCCAGCAGGGTGATGATCCACAACACGATTACTAGCACCATGCCCCGTTGGCCAGTCGCAACCGGTGAGACGCTAGTCACGGCGGTCCCTCGCTTAAGGCTGTGACCAAATCTGGCCAAACCTCTCGATCCACCGTCAGATTCAGCCGCACCAACCACGGTCGCCGCAGGGCGCTGGTCCAAGCGGAATGCCATTGCGCTTGGACTTGCGGCTCTTCATCCCGTTCCACGCCGAAATAGGCCCACTCCATGGCTGTAACGCCCTCTAATAGCACAGTTTCTTGCAGTTCACCGGCTTGCGGGTCGCTGCTTAGATAAGGTCGCCAAAGCATGCGCAATTGGCCATCCCGCCCTTCCAGCCGAATCCAGTACAGCCCAGCTTGGCCCAAATACGCCAGTAATGGTGCAACGAACTCAATGGCGCTGGCTTGGCCAGCAAAGCGCACCAGCCGCTCGCCGCGCTCGTTGGCGATATGCACCGTGACCGATTGCGCCAACTGGCGGCGCAGAAATTCCTGCACCAGCCGCTGCCGGTTGATCGCTTCGGCCCGCGCTTCGCCGCTTTCCCAGCTGTTCATGCCGACCCGCAAGCCGCCGTACAGCGCCACCAACACCAATCCTATCAACGTAATGGCAACCAGCAGCTCCAGCAAGGTAAAGCCGCCGTCGCGCCACGGCCGAGACTGGCCATTCACCGCAAACCTCCTGCGACTTGGAACGGAACCAGACGCAAGGTCTCCAGCGTCACCGCGCGCTTGCGCGCTTGATTCTCGTCCCAGAACACTTCGACGCTGATGTGATAGACCCGCATCCCTATTTTTTCCGGCTCTGGAAATCCGTCGGCATAGGCACTCACCGTGCCACGCCAGGAAAAGCGGTCATTGATAGGGCCGGAACGCATCCCCTCGGCCAGCGGCGCTTCCCGCCCATAGGCCGCCAGAATCGATTCGGCGTATAGCGCCGCTTGGCTGTATTCCTCGGAGAGGCCAGCGTTGCGCATACCCGTTGCGAAAATCTGGAGCAACACGCCCAGCGCGATACTCAAAATAGCAAAGGCCACCAGCACTTCCAGCAGGGAAAAGCCGCGCTGACCACTGGCAAGGCGCTTCACGGCCTGACATCCTGCTCCACCAGCGCAATCGCTCCGGTGAGCCAATCGACGTTGATCCGATAGGCCAGCTTGGGGCCATGGATCTCAATATGGCCTCCGGTGGAGCTGCCATCAGGAAAGAAGCGGATATTGCCGGTGGCGCCATCGCGTAATTCCGACTGCGCGGTGTAGAGCTTGAGCGCCAGACCCTCCGGCAATGCAACGACCCGCTGAGCGCCGCTGACTTCGAAGCGATGTTGAGCCAAATCCAAGGTCAGCACCGCTTCGCGTTGACTGGTAATCGCCGTATTGCGGGCACTGCGCAGGCCAGCGGCCAATTGCCGCGCCGCGCCGCGCAGCTCGGTGGCCCCACTCATCCCCGACAGCAAGGGCGGAACCAAGGTTATCAGCAGCACCCCGATCACCAGCACCACCAGGATTTCCAGCAGGGTAAAGCCCCGCTGCCGCCCCTGCCCAGCCACGACCCGCTTACCTGAAAACCATCACAACCAGCTCACCACATCCTGATTCTCGCCTTCACCGCCCTCAGCGTTATCCGCTCCCAGCGAATAGAGATCATAAGCGCCATGTTGGCCCGGAGAGCGGTACTGATAGTCGTTACCCCATGGATCTTTGGGAACCACACTTTTCTTCAAATAGGGACCATTCCAACGGTTCACACCCGACGGCTGGACAATCAGCGCCGATAAGCCCTCCGCGCTGCTGGGATAGCGGCCGATCTCCAGCCGGAACCCATCCAACGCCGAACCAAATTGCTCAATTTGCAGCTTGGCGGTCTTGGTATTGGCCCCACCCAGATATTTCATGACCTGCGGCCCAACCAGACCTGCCAGCAAGCCTAGAATCACCAGCACCACCAATAATTCGATCAGGGTGAAGCCGCGCGCGCGGCTTTGAGAGTTTTGCAGTTTCATCAATCGCCTACTCTATAAAATGAAGAACATCAGATGGTCAAAACGCCAGTTCGTTCAAACTGAGAATGGCCACCAGAATCGACATGATGATGCCGGCAATAATGACGCCCAGGCCTAAAATCAAGGCGGGTTCCAGCAGCATTAACATGCGCTTGACCGCAGTCTGCACCTCGCCATCGTAGGTATCCGCCACCTGTAACAGCATCTCCTGCAACTGCCCGGTTTCCTCGCCAACCCGGATCATCTGCACCGCCAATTGGGGAAAGACCGTCGCTTCCAGCAGCGGGTCAGCCAAGCCCCGACCCGTTTTGACATGCTCGGCCACCTCGCCCAGCGCCGCTACCAGCACTTGATTGCTCAAGGTCTCGCGGACAATGGTCAGCGCGCTTAGCAGAGACACACCATTACCGAGCAGGGTTCCCAAGGTGCGCGCCAGCCGCGCGGTCTCCACTCTGGCGATCAGGTCGCCTATCAACGGCAGGCGCAGCAACCCGCGATCCCAACGCAGGCGGCTCTCTGGCCGATTCAGTTGCTGGCGAACAACCGCCACAATCAGGCCCATCATGATTAAGCCGACCCACCAGTAATGCCGAAACCCATCACCGACCGCAATGACTATCTGGGTCGCCAGCGGCAGCGCTCGGCCCGCATCAGCGAACAAGCGCTGAAACTGCGGCACGACAAAAGTCAGCAGAATAATGACCGACAGCGCCGCGACCGACAGCAGAATAACCGGATAGATGAGCGCGGAGGTCACGGATTCGCGCAAGGCTTGTGAGCGCTCCAGAAAATCGGTCAAGCGCTTGAGCACCGCTTCCAGTGCGCCGCCGGCTTCGCCAGCCCGAACCATGTTCAGGTAAAAGCGGGAGAAGACACCTTGCGTTTCCAAGGCGTCGGCTAGCGACGACCCACCGCGCACTTTTTCCTGCACCCGCCCCAGCAGGGTTTTAGTAGACTCGTCTTCAGTCACGCTGAGCAGAATGGTCAATGCCCGATCCAGCGGCATCCCGGCGCTCAGCAGGCTGGACAGCTGCTGGGTCAGCGCCATGAGCGCTTTGGGCGATAGTGAGGGGCGCTTTGTGAACAGCGGCTGACTGAAGCTGCGATGCAGCCAGCCATTCTTGGCCTCAGTCACCGCCAAGGGCAGCCAACCTTGATCGCGCAAGTGTTCAATGACCGCCTCCGGCGAGGCGGCTTCCAGCTCATCGCGCAAGGTTTCACCAGCGGCGTCCACCGCTTCATAGCGGTACAGTGGCACGCTAGGCGTCCTGTTCCTGCTGGGTGGTCACCCGCATGACTTCCTCTAAAGTCGTCATCCCGGTCACGGCCTTGCTCAAGCCATCCTCATACATGGTGTCCATGTGCTCTTTCTGCGCTTCGAGCTGTAAGGTGGTGGCATCGGCATGTTTGAGCACCAGACGCCGCAAGGGATCACTCATTACCAGAAATTCCATAATCGCCGCCCGACCGCGGTAGCCCGTACCGCCGCAGTGTTCGCACCCCACGCCTTTATATAAGGTGATGGTTGGGGCAGGGCTAAACCGCTGCAAGCGCAACTCCTCCACCAGTTCCGGCAAGGCCGGATAAGGCTCACGGCAATGGCTGCACAGCAGCCGCACCAAGCGCTGCGCCAGAATACCGTTGATCGTCGAGGTCAGCAGATAATCATCTACGCCCATGTCGAGCAGGCGGGTAATGCTGCCGGCGGCGTCATTGGTGTGCAGGGTGGACAGCACCAAGTGGCCGGTTAAGGCTGATTGCACCGCGATCCCAGCCGTCTCCAGATCGCGCATCTCACCAATCATAATCACGTCGGGATCCTGGCGCACAATGGCGCGCAGGGCGTTGGCGAAATTCAGATTAATCTGGGGTTTAACCTGAATCTGGTTAATGCCCTCCAGTTGATACTCCACCGGATCCTCGACGGTCAGAATTTTTCGTTCCGGCGTATTCAAGGTTTGCAGCGCTGTGTACAGCGTGGTGGTTTTGCCACTGCCGGTCGGCCCCGTGACCAGGATAATCCCGTGCGGCAAGTGCAATATATCCAGAAAGCGTTTGAGGGTGCGTGGGCTAAAGCCCAGGGCGGGAAAATCCAAGACCACACTGGCCTTGTCGAGAATGCGCATGACCACGCTTTCGCCCCACAAGGTCGGCACGGTGGACACGCGCAGGTCGATCTCCTTGCCTTGCGCCCGCAACTGAATCCGCCCATCCTGCGGCAAACGCCGCTCGGCGATGTTCAGCTTGGCCATGATCTTGATGCGCGAAATCACCGCCGCCGAGAGGCGCGAGGGTGGCGATTCCACCTCGCGCAGTACGCCATCCACCCGATAACGCACCTTGAGCCGGTTCTCGAACGGCTCGATATGAATATCAGAGGCCCGCGACTCCACCGCGCGGGCGATCATTAGATTGACCAGACGAATCACCGGGGCTTCGCTGGCCAAGTCCTTCAGGTGCTGAATCTGCTCCTCGTCGGTCAAATTATCGGCCAGACCGATGGAATCGACGATCTGGCCCATGGCCGAGCGCCCGCTGCCGTACAGGCGCTCGAAGGCGGCTTCCAGCTCCGAGGGAATGCCAACGCGCGGCGTGATGGCCTTACCGGACGCCAATTGCAGCGCGGCTAGCACATAGGCATCGGTCGGATTGGACATCGCCACCGTCAGCCCCTGTTCATCCTCGAACAGGGGAATCGCGCGGGATTCCTTGAGAAAGCGCGCCGCGATCGCTCCGTTAGTGATCGGCGCTTCCGGGTAATCCGCAGGCCGCACCAGCGGTAGACTCAAATGCAGCGACAGGGCTTCAGCCAGATCGCGTTCCGAGACTAGCCCCAGCTTGACCAGCAGGGTATCCAGCCCTTCGCCGCTGCCCTCGCGTACCTTGCGGGCACGCTGTAGATCGGCTTCGGTCAGCTTTTGGCGCGCGACCAGCAGCTCACCCAGATCAATCGGCATGGAAAAAGGCCTCCAATCCCAGGCACCAGGGCGCTGGACGGATGCCGAATCGTTCCGTCAGCTTGGCGCAATCGAGCACCGAGTTAACCGGTCGAGGAGACGGCAGCGGATAGTCGGCGGTAGTGATGGCGTTGACACTACGCACCGCTAGGGGTTCGCGGGTGCGGGCCTGTTCGACGATAGCGCTGGCGAAACCATGCCAGGTGGTCGCCGGCTCGCCGCAATAGTGATAGGTGCCCCAGGCGGCGTTTGTATCCATTTCGGCAACCCGTCCAGCCAACGCCAGCAAGGTCGCGGCAATGTCGCCGGCAAAGGTCGGGCAGCCGTACTGATCGGCGACGACGCGCAGTTCTTCACGCTCGCGCGCCAACCGCAGAATCGTCTTAACAAAATTGTGCCCGTGAATGCCGAACACCCAACTCACCCGTAGAATCAGATGGCGGGAAAGAAGCTGACGCACCACTTCATCACCCGCCAGCTTACTCGCCCCATACACACCCAGCGGCGTGGTCGGATCCTCCTCGACATAGGGAACCCTCTTGGCTCCGTCGTACACGTAATCGGTGGAAATGTGCAGCAGCGGAATATGCAATCGGGCGCAGGTGGCCGCCAGATGCGCCGGGCCATCGCGATTAACGGCGAAGGCTAGCGCCGGTTCCTGTTCGGCTCGATCCACGGCGGTGTAGGCCGCCGCGTTGATGACGATTTCCGCGCCGCTCGTCGCCAGGGCCGCAGCAACAGCCTCAGCGTCGCCAATGTCTAGTTCGTCTACATCCCAGGCCAGCGCTTCATGGCCGCAGGCCGACGCGCGTCGCACTAGCTCCCAGCCAACCTGACCCTTCGCTCCGGTGACGACGATCCGCATGGTTCAACCCTCATAAACCGGCAGCTTTTCCGGTTCCTGCGCCGCCAGCCGGGGATTCGCCTGGTCCTTGGCCGACAACGCTACCTCCGCGTGGGTCAAGGGCCAGCCGATGCTGATGGCGGGATCATCCCAGGCGATGCCTTGCTCTGATTGCGGATGGTAATAATCGCTGCACTTATAGAAGAAATCCGCCTCGTCCGACAAGACGCAGAATCCATGGGCGAAACCGGGTGGGATATACAACTGGTGATGGTTGATGTCGTCTAGCACATAACCGCACCAGCGGCCGAAATGGGGCGACCCTCGGCGGATGTCCACCGCCACGTCAAACACCGCGCCGCGCGTCACCCAAACCAGCTTGCCCTGCGGCTGAAGCAACTGATAATGCAAGCCGCGCAACACGCCGCGGCGCGAACGGGATTGATTGTCCTGCACAAAGCGTTCTGGCATTCCGGCGGCGGTATAGCGCTCGGCCTGCCAGCTTTCCAGAAAAAAGCCGCGCGCGTCGCCGAAGGCTTTCGGCTCCAGCAACAACACGCCGGGCAAATCAGTGAGCATCACCTTCACTGCGCGCTTCTCCGTTCCAGCAAGTCCAGTAGATAACGACCATAACCGCTCTTCGCCAACGGCTGCGCCAGTCGCTCCAGTTGCGCGTCGTCGATCAACCGCATCCGCCACGCGATCTCCTCAGGACAGGCGACTTTGAGGCCCTGGCGCTGTTCCACTACCTGCACGAAATGCGCAGCGGCCAATAAGGATTCGTGGGTGCCGGTATCCAGCCACGCATAGCCGCGCCCTAGTAGTTCGACATTCAGCGCGCCGCGCTCCAGGTAGAGCCGGTTGACATCGGTGATCTCCAGTTCGCCGCGCGCCGAGGGACGGATATTTTTAGCGATGTTGATGACTGCGTTATCGTAAAAATACAGCCCAGTCACCGCGTAATTGGATTTGGGCTTTAGCGGCTTTTCTTCGATAGCCACCGCGCGGCCCTGAGCATCGAAACTCACCACGCCATAGTGTTCGGGGTCCCGCACGTAGTAGCCGAACACCGTTGCACCCTGGGTGCGCTCGACAGCCCGCCGCAACAGCGCGGACAGACCCTGACCATAGTAGATATTGTCACCCAGAATCAGGCAGGCCGGATCCTGGCCGATAAAGCGCTCGCCGATCAAGAACGCCTGCGCCAATCCATCCGGGCTAGGCTGCACAGCATAGTAAAAATTCACCCCCCACTGCCCGCCATCGCCTAATAGCGTCTGGTAGCTTTCTTGATCGCGCGGCGTGGTGATAATAAGCAGGTCCCGGATACCCGCCAGCAACAGCGTGGCAATCGGATAATAGATCATCGGCTTGTCGTAAACCGGCATCAACTGCTTGCTGACCGCCACGGTCAGCGGATGGAGCCGGGTGCCGGAACCACCGGCGAGAATGATGCCTTTATGAGCCATGCGGCGTCTGTACCTTCGTCAAATAAAGGAACACTGAGGCAGTTAACTTACTCCACTGTGACCGACTTCGCTAAATTGCGCGGCTGATCCACATCGGTGCCCTTGAGAATCGCGACATGATACGCCAGCAACTGCAACGGCACGGTGAACACAATCGGTGCGATAGATTCAGGCACCGCACCCAACGACAGGACGTGGGTATCGACGCCACTCAGGTGCGTATCGACCTCGCGGTCCGCAAACAGAAACAGCACACCACCGCGCGCCCGCACTTCCTGCAAGTTGGACAACACCTTTTCCAATAGGCCATCCTTTGGCAATACGCACACCACCGGCATGTCGCCGTCCACCAGCGCCAGCGGCCCATGCTTTAGTTCGCCAGCGGGATAGGCTTCAGCGTGGATGTAGGAAATCTCCTTGAGCTTAAGCGCACCTTCCATCGCAATCGGATACTGCGGCCCGCGCCCTAAGAACAAGGCGTGATGTTTCTCAGCGAAATGCTCAGCCAGTCGCTCGATGGCGCTATCCAGCACCAGTGCCTCTTCCAACGCCTTGGGCAAGTGCTCCAGATCGCGCGTCAGCGTGGCGGCCTCCTCTGCGCCAAGACCACACCGCCGCCCCACAGCCAGCGCTAACAAGCGCAGCGCCACCAGTTGGGTGGTGAAAGCTTTGGTGGAGGCGACACCGATTTCCCGCCCGGCGCGGGTCAACAACGTCAAGGCTGATTCCCGCACCAGCGAACTTTCGGCGACATTACAGATGGCCAAAGTGGCCAAATAGCCGCGTTCCTTGGCGGCGCGCAACGCGGCCAGGGTATCGGCGGTTTCTCCCGATTGGGAAATGCTGACAAACAGGGTGCCAGGCGGCGTCACGCCGCGCCGATAGCGGTATTCGCTGGCCACTTCCACAGTACAGGGTATGCCGAGATTTTCCAGCCAGTAGCGCGCCACCAAGCCAGCATGGTAGCTGGTGCCGCAGGCGACAATATGCATCCCTTGCACCTGATCAAACACGCTGTTGGCATCCGGCCCAAAACTATCCTCCAAGAGATGGCCCTGATGAATCCGGCCCTCTAGAGTCTCGGCGACTACGGCTGGCTGCTCGAAAATCTCCTTCAGCATGAAATGCCGATAGCCGCTCTTGCCCGCTGTCGCGCCCATTTGGCCCGAATAGCTCAGCGGCCGTTCTACTGTCTGGCCACTGGCGTCATACAGGGTAAAGCCCTCGCGCTGGACTTCGGCAATATCGCCTTCCTCCAAAAACACGAAGCTCTGAGTAACCGGAGCCAGCGCAAACACATCGGACGCAATAAAGTGCTCACCGATGCCGATGCCCAGCACCAGCGGACTACCGGCGCGTGCGGCGATCAGTCGCGTTGGGTCTTGCCGACTCATCACCCCCAGACTGTACGCGCCGGTTAATTGCGCCACGCTGTTTTGCACCGCTAGCAACAAATCGCCACCGGTTTTGTGCAGTTGCTGGTCAATCAGATGCGCAACGACTTCAGTATCGGTATCGGATTCAAAGTGGTAACCCGCCGCCGTCAGCCGGGCCTTGAGCTGCTGGTAATTTTCAATAATGCCGTTATGCACCACCGCCACCGAGTCGTTGCTGAGGTGGGGGTGAGCGTTGCGCTCGCAGGGCGCGCCGTGAGTGGCCCAGCGAGTGTGAGCAATACCCAGCGGCCCACGCGCTGGTTGCTGCTGCAACCGTTCGGCCAGCGCCTGCACCTTACCGACGGTCCGCACCCGGTGCAATTGCCCATCGCTATCGTCCAGCGTCACGATGCCCGCTGAGTCGTAGCCGCGATATTCCAGCCGACGTAAACCTTCCAGCAGAATGGGCGTCACGTTGCGTTCGGCGATAGCCCCTACAATGCCACACATAACGATTTTCAGCCTTTAGTCTGACCATCCAGAGATGGCCAAAGGAAATAAAGAGCGCGCCTGCCAGACTAGCCCGCTAACAGCAGTCTGCGAGTATGGCGCGCGATCACCAGCTCTTCATTGGTCGGTAGCACCCACACCGTCGTTCGGCTATCGGGTCGGGTGATGCGCTGAGCATGGCTGATGTTGGCAACGGTATCGAGGTCGATCCCTAGCCAGGCGGATCGGAGGCATACCTGTTCGCGCACCGCTGCGGCGTGCTCGCCAATCCCGCCCGTGAACACCAGCACCTCCAAGCCGCCCAGCGCCGCCGCCAGCGAGCCGAGTTCGCGGGCGATGCGATAGCAGAAATAATCTACAGCCAGTTTTGCAGTCGGCTCCGAGCTGGCGAGCAGATCGCGCATGTCATTGCTAAACCCAGACAGGGCCAGTAGGCCGGACTGTTTGTAGAGCAGATCAGTCAATTCCCGCGCGCCCAGGCCATGTTGTTCCATCAGATAGAGCAACACCCCAGGATCCACCGACCCACTGCGGGTACCCATGGGCAAACCTTCCACAGCCGTGAATCCCATGGTGCTGGCCATGCTGCGTCCGTCTTGCATCGCGCACAGGCTCGCGCCATTGCCCAGATGGGCCACCACCACCCGACCAGTCGCTGGCGTCGCCATGGCGTCCGCCAGCGCCCCCGCGATGTATTCATAAGACAGGCCATGGAAGCCATAGCGCCGCACCCCTTCGTCACGATAGCGGCGCGGTAGCGCAAAGAGTGTCGCCAATTCCGGCTGACCATGGTGGAAGGCTGTATCAAAGCAGGTGACTTGCGGCAGATCCGGCCGCGCCACCAACAAAGCCCGAATGCCCGCCAGATTATGCGGCTGGTGCAGCGGTGCGAGCGGGACGAAGGTTTCCAGCCGGGCTAGGAGCGCCGGGGTTAACACTTGCGGATCGCTGTACTCCGCCCCGCCGTGCACCACGCGATGGCCCACCGCGACGATGTCTGGCACTGCTGAAGACTCTCGCAACCAGTGCAACAGATCGCGCAACGCGGTTTGATGATCGTAACGCCCAATTAGGGACAGAGGCCGGATATCAGCCAAAACCCGCCCAGCTTGATCGAACGCTTTGAAATGGGGATCGTCTTCGCCCAGATTTTCCTGCAAGCCCCGACAAACCAAAGCCAATTCACCAGCATCTTGCGGTAAGGCGAACACCGAGAACTTGATGCTGGATGAGCCGGCATTGAGAACCAGCAATCCTTGCGCCATGGCGTGATTTCCTCTCAAGGCTAGGCTGTAGTGAGCTTAATGATCGGTCACGGTGGTAGTGTCCAGCCGATGGGCATTGGCCCGCAGATACGCCTGGAACTGCTCACCCAGCTCAGGATGGCGCACGCCATATTCCACGGTGGCGATTAGATAACCTAGCTTGCTACCGCAGTCATGACGGCGGCCCGAAAATTCGTAAGCCAGCACTTGCTCCTCGGCCAACAGCGCGGCAATACCGTCGGTGAGTTGAATTTCGTTGCCCGCGCCGCGTGGGGTATTTTGCAGCAGATCGAAAATGCGCGGGGTGAGAATGTAGCGGCCTACGACCGCCAGATTGGAGGGCGCATCGGCTGGTTTCGGCTTTTCGACAATGCCATCAACATTGCTGATGCGGCTGGCGAAGGGCAAGGGATGGACAATGCCGTATTTGTTAGTTTCTTCCTGCGGCACCCGTTCCACACCGAGGATCGAACATTGATATTTATTAAAATGGCGGGCCATCTGGCTGAGAGCACCACCCTCCTGGGCGTCTTCCTCAATCAGATCATCGGCGAGAATGATAGCGAAGGGTTCATTGCCCACCACAGGCCGGGCGCACAACACCGCATGGCCTAGACCCAAGGCTTCGGCCTGGCGGACATACACGCATTCCACGCCAGACGGGACAATGCTGCGCACGATCTTGAGCAGATCGGTCTTACCGCGCGTTTCCAATTCGACTTCCAGTTCGTAGGCTTTGTCGAAATGGTCGGCGATAGCGTTCTTGGTGCGGCCAATAATGAAGACCAGGGTATCGACGCCCGCCGCTACCGCTTCCTCAACGCCATATTGAATCAATGGCTTATCGACAATGGGCAGCATTTCCTTGGGGCTGGCCTTGGTCGCGGGCAGGAACCGAGTTCCCAGGCCGGCTACCGGAAATACCGCCTTGCGCACTTGCCGTTTCACCGTATTCACCTCTCTGGTTTGACTGTCTGGCTGAGTTACCGATGGCGGTGCATTGTCCGGCATCGCACCCAGAGGGACAAGTAAAAACCCCTCACAGCGACTTACATCCTATCGTCAGCTTAATACGTTGGAATCAATGAGATTTCCCGTGGTAATCCCAAATCATGCTATGAGGGCTATGAGCAAAGTCGTGGTTCCTCGGTATCCAGCCACAACCGAGGGAACAACTCGATCAGATCATCCAGGCCAAAACACCAGCGTTTGCGCAGTTTGAGGGTTTTTGGGTCAAACGCCAGCCGGAAGCGGAATTTAATCTCTGGGAAGTGGAGCCGAATCTTGTGGTGAACCATCTGAGCGAACTGCCGCGCCAGTATGGCCAGCGCCTGACCTGAGCGGGTCGACCCGCTCAGGTCAGTGTTCTCCCTGGCCAGTGCAGTCGGGGAGTTCTGGCTCTGCCTTCAGGTGATGAACGGCACCAAAATCAGCGATACGATGGAAAGCAGCTTGATCAGGATGTTCATGGCGGGGCCGCTGGTATCCTTGAAGGGATCACCCACGGTATCGCCGATGACCGCCGCCGCGTGCGCATCGCCACCCTTGCGCTCGCCCTTGAGCGCGCCGCCCTCAATGGATTTCTTGGCGTTATCCCATGCGCCGCCGGCGTTGGCCATTAACAGCGCCATCACCACGCCGGTGAGCATGGAGCCAAGCAACATGCCGCCCAAGGCCACCGGCCCTAAAAAGAAACCGACGATCACCGGTGCGCCCACCGCTAATAAGCCCGGCGGAACCATCTCACGTAACGCCGCATCGGTCGAGATGGTCACGCAGCGCGCGGTGTCTGGCTTGGCGGTGCCTTGCAACAGGCCGGGAATCTCGCGGAACTGGCGGCGGATTTCGGTCACCATTTCCATGGCGGCGCGACCGACCGAACTCATGGTCATCGCCGCCGCCAGAATGACCACCATGCCGCCCAGCAGTACGCCAATGACCACGCGGGGTTCGGTGATGTCCATCGGGAGCGGATGCTTGAGCGCGAGTTCGACCGCTTCCTTATAGGCCACAAACAGCGCCAACGCGGTTAGAGCCGCCGAGCCGATGGCGAAGCCCTTACCGGTGGCGGCGGTGGTATTGCCAATGGCATCGAGATGATCGGTGATGGCGCGCACTTCCGGCGGCTGGTGCGACATTTCGGCGATACCGCCGGCGTTGTCGGAGATCGGCCCGGAGGCGTCGATGGTCATGGTCACGCCAGCAGTCGCCAGCATCCCCACTGCCGCGATGGCGATGCCGTACTGGCCAGCGGTCTGATGGGCAACGAAGATCGCCGCGACAATGACCAAAATCGGCACCGCGCAGCTTTCCATGCCCACGGCCAAACCGGTGATGATATTAGTGGCTGGGCCGGTCTTGGAGGCGTTGATAATTTTGGTGACCGGCTTGGACGAGGTGTAATACCAGGCGGCCCGGCCGATGGCGATGCCGGCCAGATTGCCAGCGATGATGGCGAAGAACAGCGGCCAGCCATAGCCGAAGATCATCATCGTCACCAAGGTCAGCAGCAGAAAAATCCCCGCTGAGCTGAACTCGGAAATGGCCAGCGCTTTTTCCGGTCCCTGTTTCTTAAAAGCCGCCATCCCATAAATGCCCACCAGTGAAGAAAACAAGCCGATGCTGGCCAGCGCCAGTGGCAAGGCCAGCAACATCGGCCGACTCACGCCGCCGCCGAAATAATGGGCCAGCTCGGCGGCGCTGGTGGTCGCGGCCAGAGTGATGGCCGCCACCATGCACCCCACATAGGATTCATAGATATCGGCACCCATACCGGCAATGTCGCCCACATTATCGCCCACGTTGTCGGCGATCACGCCGGGGTTACGCGGATCGTCTTCCGGGATGCCGGCCTCGACCTTACCCACCAGGTCCGCGCCCACGTCGGCGGCTTTGGTGAAGATGCCACCGCCGACTCGCGCGAACAGGGCGATGGAAGAAGCGCCCATCGAAAAGCCCCAGATGGTGGACGCCGAGCTGGGATCGGTGGCAAAGTTAGCAGATAGAAAGAAAAACAGGGAGCCTAGGCCCAATAGACCGAAACTGGCCACGGCCAGGCCCATGACCGCGCCGCCGTTAAACGTCATCAACAGGGCAGCGCCCGCGCCGCCTTCCCGCGCCGCCGCCGTGGTGCGGACATTGGCCTTGGTGGCGGCCTGCATCCCAACCAAACCAGCTAGGGCCGAGGTCAATGCACCCATGATGAACGCTATGCTGGTGCCGAAGCCATGCTGCATGGACAATAGCATCGCTACCACTAGGGCAAAGATGCCGATCTTGGCGTACTGCGCACGCAAATAGGTCATGGCCCCCAGGTGGATCTCGTCCGAGATCGACACCATGAGCGCGTCGCCAGCCGACTGCTGGACGATCCAACGGTACAACATCGCGGCGGCGACCACGCCCAGCAGGCCGGCCACCAGCGCCAGAATTGCCACAATCATCAAGAGTCTCCACGGAATGATCTAAGGGATTTAACGCCGGACCTGGAAGCGGTTGCGGCGGTGAGGCGTGGCAAGAGAGCTTCCCTCTTCTGAATGGTTCTTCCAGAACGGCGGTTGCGGCAGCGGGAACCGACCGATGAAACTTGCCATGCGCCAGAACCTGAACAGGATGCGCGCGTTTGGTTAATAATAACTCAATCCAGGCATCGCGAATCCGACAATTCTCCGGCTCGATCCCGCGTCAGGTCGGCCCTTGGGATAGCGGCGGTTGCGAGCCATCCGTTTGATCCCCGCGATGGCGTGTGGAACGCGCCGTCCTGGGGTGCGCAACCAGGAGAAACCGCAATGAAGTGCAAACATTACATGGCGACTTCGCCCACGACCGTTTACGACACCGCGCCGCTGTCGGAAGCCTTGGCCCTGATGGTCAGCAAGCACATGCAGGATTTGCTGGTGACCAACGAAAAGGGCGAGTTCGTCGGCACCATCACGTCGTTCACCTTTTCGAAAATGCTGATGCCGCCGGAACCTCAATTGCCGGACGATGCCGAAAAGGAAGACGCCGCCGATGTGGACAACCGCTTAATGCCGCATTTGCACCGCAAGGTAGGCGACTTCGCCAATTCGCATCCGGTGGTCGATCCAGAAGCGCCCTTGCTCGATGCGCTGAAATTGCTGGGTGAAGGATATCTGCGTCTGCCGGTGGTGGACGCGGACCGCAAGCTGGTGGGCGCTTTGTCCTCGCTGACTATTCTGCGGCGATTTCGGTTCTAGAGAAGGGCTAAACCGGCGCAGCGCGCTAGCGTTTTGCCGTAGCGCGCTCGTGGATCATCTCGCCCCTTGCGTGGATCTGACGGTTCGGCTGGGAAAACGGTAGCATGGGCTGCGGCGCTTGCGAAAATGCCTGTCCGACTCGTCTGCACCGCGCGATTTACGTGGCCGGTCACACGGTTCAGCCAGTGACCAAGCCCAGTGCGGAGACAAGATAAAGTTGCGCGGCTATTCCAGGAGACGGCGGTTCATCACGAGCGGGTGGCGACGGTGCTGACCGCCAATAAGCCCGCCATTTTGGTGGATGGCTCCTCCTGGTTGCATCGAGCCTTCAACGCCCTGCCGCCGCTGAGCACCAAGGTCGGCGAACCGACCGGCGCGCTGTTCGGGGTCTTAAACATGTTGCGCCGCTTGCTGGAGGAGTACCGGCCTGAAGTCTTAGCAGTCGTGTTCGACGCGCCTGGACCAACCTTCCGCCACGCCCAATTTCCCGCCTATAAGGCTAACCGGCCACCGCTGGCCCCGGAACTCATCCAGCAGATCGAACCGCTATACGCATGCATCCACGCTCTGGGCTTGCCGTTGTTGCAAGTGGCGGGCGTCGAGGCCGACGATGTGATCGGCACGCTGACCCGCCAAGCGGTCGAGCGCGGGTTACCGGTCTTAATCGTCAGCGGCGACAAAGATTTGGCTCAGTTAGTCGGTGAGCGGGTGCAGATGCTGGACACTATGAAGAACGCGGTGACCGATGCCGTCGGCGTCGAACAGAAATTTGGCGTGCCGCCCGCCTTGATCGTGGATTGGCTGGCGCTGGTAGGCGATACCTCCGACAACATTCCCGGCGTGCCGGGCGTCGGGCCGGTGACCGCCGCCAAGTGGCTGCGCCAGTACGGCTCGCTGGACGAGCTAGCGGCGAACGCCGCCGCGATTTCTGGCAAGATCGGCGACAAGCTGCGCGCTGGTTTGGAGCAACTGCCGCTGTCCCGGCAACTGGCGACCCTGGATTGCACGGTGCCGCTGCCGATCAGATTCGAGGAATTACGGCCCGCGCCGCCGGATATCGCTGCGCTGCGGGCGTTGTATGAGCGCTTTGAATTCCGCTCCTGGCTGCGGGAGCTGTCAGCCGATGATCGGGCGATTCCAGACCGAGCGCCCTCGCCGCCAGCGGCGCTGACCCGGTCATCCTCCGACTTGGCGGAGGTCGCGGATGATCCGCCGACTTACGATCTGGTGCTGGACCCAGCGGCGTTCGACGGCTGGCTGGAACGGTTGCGGACAGCGGATTTATTCGCCTTTGACACCGAGACCACCAGTCTGAATTACCTGGATGCCCGCATCGTTGGGGTGTCGTTCGCGGTGAAGTCTTGCGAGGCGGCTTACGTGCCGTTGGCGCACGACTATCCTGGCGCACCGGACCAGTTGAACCGGGAAAAGGTCTTGGAACAACTGCGCCCGCTGCTGGAAGACCCAGCGCGGCCGAAGCTGGGTCAGCATCTCAAGTACGACTCGCACGTACTGGCCAATCATGGTATCGCGCTGCGCGGCATCCGCCACGACACCCTATTGGAATCTTACGTGCTGGATTCCACCGCCCGTCACGATATGGATTCGCTGGCGGAGCGGAATCTGAAGCTGCGCACCATCCGCTTTGAAGAGGTGGCGGGTAAGGGCGCGAAACAATTAACCTTCAATCAGGTGGCGCTGGAGCAGGCCGGACCCTACGCCGCCGAGGATGCGGATGTCACTCTGCGGCTGCATCAGCGCCTGTGGCCACAACTGGAGCAGGAAGCAGCGCTAAAGCGCTTGTACGAAACCCTGGAGATTCCGCTAATTGACGTGTTAGCGCGCATGGAGCGCATTGGAGTGCGCGTGAATGCGGCGGCGCTGCGTCAGCACAGCGGCGAATTGGCGAAGCGGTTGTGGGAGCTGGAGCAGCAAGCCCACGACCTGGCCGGCGAGCGCTTTAACCTGGGTTCGCCCAAGCAGTTGCAGGCGATCCTGTTCGAGCGAATGGGCCTGCCGGCGGGCAAGAAGACCGCCACCGGCCAATCTTCCACCGCCGAAGACGTGTTGCAGGATCTGGCGCTGAACTATCCGCTGCCCAAGGTCATTCTGGAACATCGAACCTTGAGCAAGCTGAAATCGACCTACACCGACCGGCTGCCTGAGCAGATTCACCCGCGCACTGGCCGGGTGCATACCTCCTATCACCAAGCCGTCGCCAGCACTGGCCGGCTGTCATCCTCCGATCCTAACTTGCAGAACATCCCGATTCGCACCCAGGAAGGGCGGCGGATTCGCCAAGCCTTTGTGCCAGAGCCAGGTTGGGTGATGCTGGCGGCGGATTATTCGCAAATCGAACTGCGGATCATGGCCCATCTGTCCGGCGACGAAGGCCTGCTGCGGGCTTTCGCCACCGGTGCCGACGTGCATCGCGCCACCGCCGCCGAGGTGTTCGGGGTGGCGCTGGACAATGTCAGCGCCGACCAGCGCCGCAGCGCCAAGGCCATCAATTTCGGGCTGATTTACGGCATGTCGGCGTTCGGGCTGGCCCAGCAACTGGGCATCGAGCGCGGTGCGGCCAAGAGTTACGTGGATCGCTATTTCGCCCGCTATCCGGGCGTCAAGGCGTACATGGAGGACACCCGCCGCCAAGCCGCCGAGCGGGGCTACGTGGAAACGGTGTTCGGCCGCCGGCTGTATCTGCCGGACATCCGCGCCCGCAATTCCCAGATTCGGCAAGCGGCGGAGCGCGCCGCCATCAACGCGCCGATGCAGGGCACCGCCGCCGACATCATCAAGCGGGCGATGCTGGCGGTGGATCGTTGGTTGCGGGAGTCGGATATTCCAGCGCGAATGCTGATGCAGGTTCACGACGAACTGGTGTTCGAGGTGGCCGGGGACGCTGTGGAGTTGGCGAGCGAGCGCATCCGGGCGGCGATGGTCGCGGCGGCGGAGTTGCGGGTGCCGCTGGAGGTGGATATCGGCGCGGGCGCCAATTGGGATGAGGCGCATTGAGCGGAGGATGGGCGCATGTACATTGGCAAAGTGATCCTGAAAAATATCCGTGGTTTTAAGGACCTGCAATTCGATCTCGCCCGACCCGATGGCGCTTACGCTGGCTGGACCGTATTCACGGGCGATAATGGTTCCGGCAAGAGCACCTTGCTCAAGGCCATCGCGATCGGACTGACCGGCAAGGATACCGCACGGGCCTTGCAGCCGAGCTTTCACCGTTGGATACGCGAGGGGGCGGAAGACGAAGAAGCATCGATCCAGTTAGAGATTGTGCGTCGGGTCGAGGACGATACCCTGGTCGATCCTGGAGCAAAGCCTGGCGCGGCATTTCCGGCGAAGATCATGCTGAAGAACGGCGGTAAGGAAACCACCCTTCAGTCCGCCATACCGGCCAAGAAACCGAAGAATTATTCCACCCCGGATCGCACCCTCTGGTCCACCGATGCCAAGGGGTGGTTCTCTTGCGGCTATGGCCCGTTTCGCCGAGTTTTTGGGGCGTCGCCGGAGGCGGCCCGGCAAATGGTCGCGCCCGCCACCGAGCGTTTTGTCACCATGTTTCAGGAAGCCGCATCGCTGGCTGAGGTTGATCAGTGGTTACGCAACTTGAAGCATAAAGAGTTGGAAAACAGGGCGGCCGAGCGCGAGCAGTTGAGACTGCTCTTGGACATCCTCCAAGATGAACTCATGCCTAACCAGATTACGGTGGATCGGGTCGATTCGGATGGCTTGTGGCTGAAAGACCGGAACGGCGTACAACTTTCCTGGGGTGAAATGAGCGATGGCTATCGCGCGGCGCTGGCCCTGCTCGCCGACATCCTTCGCCACCTCATTAATGCCTATGGTGTGGACGGCCTGACCGAACGCGGTTCGGACGGCAAGCTTTTCGTCAAACGCAGCGGCGTGGTGCTGATCGATGAAATCGATGCGCATCTGCATCCTGAATGGCAACGCGAAATAGGCTTCTGGCTCAAGCGGCATTTCCCTTATATCCAGTTTCTGGTGACCACCCATAGCCCTATCATTTGCCAGGCCGCCGACGAGAACGGACTTTTTGTTCTGCCCGAACCCGGTAGCGACACTCCTCCCTGGCCATTGACCGAGGAAGAGTACAGGAAAGTTATCGCTTCGCGTCCCGACACCATCTTGCTAACCTCTGCCTTTGGCATGCAAAACACCCGCTCGCCCCGAGCGGTGGAAGGACGGGCAGAATTTGCGAAACTTCAGGCTAAACAACGGGCGGGGGGAAAGCTGACTTCCGACGAGGCTAGCAAGGCCAAGCAATTGCAATTCTTCGTTACGGACGAAGAGGAGTTGTAGTTCATGCGCCGCGTGATTCGGGCGCAACTTGAGGAGAACGTTCTCGGAAAGCTCGGACAAAGACAGGCCCAGGCTAATCGCAAATACGCTGAGCGTTCCTTGGACATCGAGCAGGAATGGAAAACCGCTCGCAAGACTCGCCCCCTTCAAACTGTGCTCGTCGCTCTCAAGGGAATGATGGGCGCGCGCGAACGTTGCATGTACTGCCTGGACTCGCATGGCACCGATATCGAGCATTTCTGGCCCAAGACCCCGTACCCCGAGAAAATGTTCGTTTGGCCGAATCTGCTGTTGTGCTGTACCGAATGCGGCCGCCTCAAGGGCGACCGATTTCCACTAGCGGAGGACCAACCTCTGTTGGTCGATCCGACGGCGGAGAATCCTTGGTTGCATCTGGATTTTGACCCCATCACCGGAAATGTGGTGGCGCGGTTCGATGCGCAGGCGAACGACTGGTCGCCGAAAGGGTTAAAAACAGTCGAAGTGCTCCAACTGGACCGCCGGGAAGCCTTGGCCGTCGGCTACCGCAAAACCTTTTTGCGCCTCTCTGCTCTGATCGAGCAATCTCTTGCCACCAACGCACCGAACGCCGCCGATCTGATGACCGCGTTGCGGGAGATCGACGATCATGGCCTGCTGGACTGGTGTTTCTTGGGCAGCGGGAAGGCCGTCAAACCTTTCAGTACCTTGCGTAAAAATCACCCTCAGACCTGGGCAGAGTGTGTTGCTGTCCTCGAAACGTCAGTTGGCCTATGACTTGTTCTTGACATCCTCCCCGCCCTGAAGGACGGGGAGGATGTCAAGCTGGAACCCAAAGCCAGCAACCAGATAGATGATCCGATTGTGCGCGCCAAGCTAGAATCCGCGCTCCGGTGGTGCGAAACGGCATCTGGAGCAACTGCTCAGTTCGTTCACCCTGGTCTCTATTGATTCCCCAGCCAGTCGCTGGACAAAGTGCAACGGCTGGGGAATCATGCTGGATACCCAGTTGGCCCCGAACCTAACCCATCCGCTGCTTGCTTTGCGCACCCCGCTCAAGGATTCGCCATGCGTTTTCGACTGTTTGTGCTGTTCCTTCTCGCGTCATCGGGTCTGGCATTGGCCCAGGAAACTGGGCAACCCCCTGGCTTGGAAGCCATTCCCGACGGGCCGCCGGATGCGGCGGTTGATGAGCAAAGCGTAGCCGCGCCGGAAGTCACCATCCGCCAACAGGGCGATCAGGGATCGGTGGAGGAGTACCGCGCCGGGGGGATGCTGTACATGGTCAAGATCAACCCCGCTAAGGGCCAATCCTATTATCTGGTGGATACCGATGGCGATGGAAATCTGGAAACCCGCTATTACGATTTAGAGAGCGGGATGCTGATTCCGGCCTGGGTCGTGTGGCGCTGGTAAGCAGCGGGTTTAGCGGGGACGCCGCCAGGCAGCCCACTCCCGCTGCAACAGAACCCGGACTTGGCTGCGCTCCGCCGTTTTGGACTTCCGATGAGCGCCGCCCTTGCGCAGGATCGGTGCGGCCGCGACCGGATTGCGCCGTTGATTGACTTTGTACATGCCAGCGTTCTCCAAATAGAACCGCTTCAACCCTTGACACAGATGATCTGCTTGAGGGTATGCACCACGTCCACTAGATCGGATTGGTGCGCCATCACCTCATCAATCGGCTTGTACGCGCCGGGGATTTCATCCACCACGCCCGCGTCCTTGCGACATTCCACGCCGCAGGTCTGAGCAATCAAGTCCTGGGCGCTAAAGGTTTTCTTGGCCTGGCTGCGGCTTAGACGGCGTCCCGCGCCGTGTGAACAGGAACAAAACGAGTTGGCTTCGCCCTTACCCCGCACAATGTAGGACTTAGCTCCCATGCTGCCGGGAATGATACCCAACTCATCGACCCCAGCCCGGATTGCGCCCTTGCGGGTGATATAGACCGTTTCTGCGAAGTGCTGCTCGACTGCTACATAGTTATGGTGGCAGTTGATCGCCTCTTGAGTGAGTTTAAATGGCGGTAGATGGCGGGTCAGCGCCTCCAAAACCAGCCGCATCAGCTCGCGCCGGTTGACCAGAGCATAATCCTGCGCCCAGCGCACCGCCTCGACATAATCGGTGAAGTGCTCAGCCCCTTCTTGCAGGTAGGCCAAGTCGCGGTCTGGCAGGTTGTGAAGATGTTGGCGCATATCCTTACGGGCCAGATCGATGAAATAACGGCCAATCACATTGCCGATACCACGACTGCCGGAGTGCAGCATCACCCAAACATCCTGATGTTCATCCAAGCACAACTCAATAAAGTGATTGCCACCGCCGAGGGTACCCAACTGCTGCGCCCAGCTACGTTCGATGTGCTTTTGCATCTTGAGGATGCCAGGATGTTTGCCGACGATCCGATCCAGGCCGCTATCTAGCGCGCGCACCGCAGAAGCGGGTACGCCTGGCTTAGCGCTGTGCATGGCGAATCCAACCGGCACCGCCGCTTCGATGGCCGCGCGCACTGGACGCGGATTATCCGGCAACTGCTCCGCTTTGAGGCTAAGGCGCACGGCATTCATGCCGCAGCCGATGTCCACGCCCACGGCGGCGGGAATGATCGCGCCCTTGGTGGGAATGACCGCGCCAACCGTCGCGCCGATGCCGACATGGACATCGGGCATCGCCGCTATGTGGTGATGGATAAACGGCAGTTGCGCAATGTTGAGCAACTGTTTCAGGGCTTGCGGATCCACATCGTCGGTATAGATTTTGACGGGAACCTTGCCCTTGGTGAGGATGGTTTTAATCGGCATGATCGCAACTCGCGGGGCGCGGCAATGTGCAACCCCAATGTAAAAAACCCTGGATGACGGCTGTCAACCAGGGTTTTTCCAATGTGGAAAACAGGCTCGGAAGACAACCAGCGCCTTCCGAAACCGCGCGAAAGGCTTCACATGGTGGCGTATTCTGGGATGAACATGATGTGAAAACCTCCAGCGCGTTAGCGCAGCTTAATCGCTGATGAAAATCAAGATGGGGAGCAAAATATAGGCCGATTTCGGGCGGTTGTCAAAAAATTGCGCCTGTTGTGCTGCAATTTGGCAGGCATCTGATAGATTTTAGAAAGGTTCGAAAACCACTGAAAGTTTGAACTTTTGTTGATCGGCAGCACTTTCGGCAATCACTGGCAACGATTTGGAGAGATCAACCATGCAACGTCGTGAATTTATCAAAAAAACTGGCCTAGGTCTGGCTACTGTCGCCGCCGGTGGCATCGTCCCGGCCCTGGCCCAATCGTCGGCACCCGCGCCAGCCGCTGCCCCGGAGTCGGCGGCGGCCCAGGCTCAGGGAACGCCTGTGGTCAAATGGCGGATCGCCTCCAGCTTCCCCAAGAGTTTGGACACAATTTACGGCGGGGCTGAAGTCTTAGCCAAGCGAATCGCTGAACTGACCGACGGTAAATTCGAGATTCGGGTGTTCGCCGGCGGCGAAATTGTACCCCCGTTTGGCGTGCTGGACGCCGTCCAACAGAATACGGTGGAATGCTGCCATACCTGTGGTTACTACTTCCACGGCAAGAACAAAGCCTTTTCCATCGATACCGCCATTCCATTCGGCCTGAACGCCCGGCAGATGAACGGTTGGTACTATTTTGGGGAAGGACTGTCGCTGGCGCGTGAGTTCTTCGCCAAATACAACGTGGTCAACTTCCCTGGCGGCAATACCGGCACTCAGATGGGCGGCTGGTTCCGTAAGGAAGTGAAATCGCTCGAGGATCTCAAGGGCTTGAAGATGCGCATCCCAGGCTTCGGAGCCGAAGTATTCTCGGCTTTGGGCGCGGTGCCGCAGGCTATTCCGGGCGGTGAAATTTATCCCGCTCTGGAACGCGGGGCGATTGACGCGGCCGAATGGGTTGGGCCGTACGATGATGAGAAGCTGGGATTTTATAAAGTCGCTAAGTTTTATTACTATCCGGGCTGGTGGGAAACCGGTCCGCAAATCAGCTTCTACGTTAATAAAGAGCAATGGGAGAAGCTACCCAAGGCGTATCAAGCCGCGTTCGAGGCGGCGGCTATGGAAGCCAACCTGAAGATGATGGCGGCCTACGATGCTAAGAATCCCGCCGCCATCCAGCGCTTGGTACAAAATGGCGCTCTGTTGCGACGCTACCCGGATGACGTGCTGAAAGCCGCCTATGACTCGGCGCAGAAAATCTATGCCGATGAGGCGGCTAAGAATGCGGATTTCAAAAAATTATATGATTCGTTGCACGCATTCCAGCAGATTTCTGACATCTGGATGGGATTACCGGAGGGAGCGTTGTCGAACTTCATGCAGGCGCAGTTGCGCGTCAAGAAATAGTCCGCGAGCCGGTGTGGCAAACACCATACCGGCTTTTAGCTAATACCTTCCAGAGGTTTGCCCTTTTTTCTCACATCTGCCGGTCCTGCGCCATATTCTCTGCTCATTGGTAGTGTCTCAGTTTGAAAATTAGCGCCTTCTAAGCCTGTTTTTATCAAGGCTTTAGGCAGTCTGAAATTTCAGAATGAAATACTACTCTCATTGGTAGTGTCTCAATTTGAAAATTAGCGCCTTCTGAGCCTGCTTTTATCAAGGCTTTAGGCAGTCTGAAATTTCAGAATAAGACACTACTGGCTCATTACTGCAATCCACGATGGGCCTACTCGTGGCATGCGTGACCGAATCCGCTAGCAGACATTGCATACCTGGGCACCAAGTAACAATATTGAGCAGTCTCCCCCCAGTAGTCCGATCCATCTTGGCCTGCTTGTAGCCACAAATTATTGTTAAAAAGCTGTTTTAGCGGCTGACCCGGCTCGTTTTGCCGTTGCAGGAGGCGCAGCGGATTCTTTTTACAGGATGAGGTGGGTGACAGGATAAAATTGGCATGACTCTCGCTTTACTCTCAGCACCAGGGATCGGGTAGAAAGGTAGAAAGGAACAGGAAGCTGTCATGTTAGTGTATGGCCACGGACGATTCACAAAAGCAGCGCAAGGGTGTCAGATATGGTATTAGGTAGCGCTGCCTATGCTAAAAGAAATTAAAAATCAGGTTTTTAGCGTAGGCGGCTTTTCATCATCCTCAGAAGTAAAGTCACTTTGCACCAGGGCCGCCACATCAAGTTGCCGCATGGCCGAGATAGCGTATTCCCAACGGCCTTCAGCGCACAGCCCCAGCACGCCGCCTTCTTCGTAAGCCGAAACAGCGGCTGCAATACAAGCATTACGCACGGTTTCAGCCTGGGTGGGCGGCTTGTTCATTGAATACCCCATAACGGTAGCGCAGGGTAAAAGTTACCCAGTAAGCAAATCTTATGCTTTACGTTTAGAGCAGGCCGGTAACAAGACCGATACCCACGAGCGCCATCATCCCTGCCACGACAAGTTGTACCGTGCGTAGCGTAATTTTTTCTAGCACGCGCGTTCCAATCATCACCCCCGCAAACGCGCACAGCGTACCTACCGCGACCGGCAGGACCAGCTCCTGTGACCGGCTGAAGTGATCGGCCAGGAAGCCGGTGCCGTAGACCAGCAGCCGCGCAATATCGACGATGATCGCCAGCACAACGCCGGTTGCCACGAAGGCTTCTTTCGATAAACCCAGCTTGATCAGAAACGCTGCGCGAAACGGGCCTTGATTGCCGGACAGGCCGCCAAAGAAACCCGATAACACCCCACCGAGCGGCAGATAACGCGCCGGAAACGCCAGAACTTGAAAGCGTGGCCACAGTTCCAGCCAGGCGAAACCGATCATCAGCAGGCCCATGAGGGTTTTGAGGACGGTGATTTCATGGCTGGTAGCGCCCCACTGATAAACCAGCAGCGGCGGCAACCGGTCGAAGCGGTCGAGCAGCAGCGCGCCGACCAGCGCCGCAATTGCCGCCGGTATCCCAAACCGGGCCACTACGCTCCAGTCCGCTTGTTTCGCCAGCAGAACAAACTTGAACAGGTTATTGGCGAAATGCACGATGGCTGTAGCCGCAACCGCCAGAGGTACCGGGAAAAACAGGACGAATACCGGCGTCAGCACTGTTCCCAGCCCAAACCCGGAAAACAGAGTCAACGCTGAGGCTAACAGCGCCGCAATACCGATGATCAAAAGGTCCATATTCCAATCCGCATGAGGGACCGGGCGAAACAATATGGAAGAGATAACGCCGCTCCCATACACGCGCCTCCCCCTGATGAGGAAGTTTCAACTAGCATCGATTTTCGATGAAGGGAAGAGCAAGAATCCGCCGGGGGCGCATCCTGCACCCTGGCGGATGAGACTAACCTTTCGGCAACAACAGCGCGACGTAGACCGCTGCGAAGATCGCACTAGTAATGACGCCGCTGATGTTGGCACCCAATGCATGAGGCAGGATGATAACACCGGGCACTACTGATTTTTGCGCCACCTTAGCCGTCGTCGGGACGCAACTGACCCCAGCGATACCGATCACTGGGTTATATTTTTTCCCCGACCAGTAATACAGCACATAGCCGCCGATGATTCCGCCAATCCCGGAAATTAGGAGCGCTAGGATGCCCAGGATCAACAGCTTTAAGACGACTGGGCTCAAAATCGTTCCTGCTTCACACAAAATGCCCAATAACAACCCCAGAAAGAAGGTGGAGCCGTATAGCACCGTATTGGAAAACAGCTCGTAAAAATTGGGCAAATCGCTTTCGCGGATAACCACGCCCAAGAATAGCGACAAAATCAGCGGTGAGGCCACCGGGAACAGCAAACTCAGCAAGACGCAGGCAATCACCGCAAACACCAGCTTCTCGTTTGAGGTAACGGGCCGAGTTTTTTCTGGCGGCATGGGCAACGCCCGAAGTTTCTCGGGGATCATCAGCTTGATGAGATAGGGATAGCCGCCGTAAGTCAAACCGAGATAAAGATAAGCGACCACGGTAATCGGGACGAAAAGTTTCGGCGCGAGCATTAAAGACGTAAACAGTACCATCGGCCCATCCGCACCGCCGATGATCGCCACCGAAGCCGCCTCTCCCGGTGCCAACCCCATGGCTATTGCAATGGGATAAACCATTGCAGTACCCAGTTCCGCAAACAAAGCGATGATCATGCTCTGATAAGGCCGCGCCATCACGAAACCCACATCCAGCAGCGTGCCAATGCCCATGAACACAAAACACGCGATCAAGCCGTTACTGAACATAAAGGTATAAATCGGCTGGAGCCAGTCAATTTGCAGAATATTCATCAACGCATTGGTGTCTTGCGCTAGAGGGGCCAGGTGTAAAGTACCGGCAATATGACTGGGAACCGTCTGGCCAGCTGCTTGAAGCGCTTCAAACGTCATGCCGCTAGCTGGATCATAGTTTGAGAAGAACATGACGCCCGCATTGACGGTGGCCATGCCCAACCCCATCGGGATCATCAACAGCGCCTCAAGCACGCCCTTACGACCGAGATAGAGCAGCAGAATGCCCAAAAAGATCAAAAACACGCGGCCAAAGGCGATCTTGGGGTCGGTGGAGAACCCCTGAATCAGCGTGTTGATCCCCTGGAACAGATCGAGAAAGTTCAGGGATTCCATTGGGAGCGCTCCCGCGTTAGCCGATAGTCAGCAACACCTGTCCAGCATCGACCGGATCGCCCGCCTTGACCGCGATGCTCGTCACAGTACCGCCGCGTTTGGCCATGACTGGCGTAACCATCTTCATCGCTTCCAGGGACACCAGCTTCTCGCCCTCGCTGACCGCTTGGCCAACGCTGACGTGCACTTCCTGCACCACCCCACCGAGCGGCGCAACCTCATCACCCGCGCCAGCGGCGGCTGGAGCAGCGGGCGCGGACGATACAGCAGCGGGGGTAGCGGGCGCGACCGGGGCTGTCATCGCCACCGGCGCGACATTCATGCTGCCTGGCGAGGGATACAAATTCTGGGCGTCATCAGTCGAGATGTCCTCGACCGCGACGATGTACTGCTTGCCCTCGATCGTGATGCGGAATTTCTTCTCCATGGTGCGGTTCTCTCATCAAAAAGTGGAATGAAAAGGGGTTGAAATGTTCAATGCGAAGCGCGCGGCAGATGCGAGGTGTGATGGGTCGTGCGCGCCTCGGAGGTCCAGCCAAAACCGCGATTGGCCATTTCGATATGGACGATGCGATGCGCGCCCATCATCATAGCCACCGCCGCGCTGATGGCGGCGATATGCTCCTGCGGAATACCCGAAATGACCGGTTGCGCAACGGGTTTGGATACCGCCGGTTTGGGCGGCGCTTTGGCCTCGTCTTTAGACGCTTGACGCGACAGCACGATCACGATGCCGCGAATGACGGCCGCCACCAGCATCGAGACGATAATTACGATGCCGTAGATGATGAGCATGTCGCCGATGGCGTCCCAAGTGGTGTAATTCTTCATCGGTGAATTTCCGTGGGTTGAAGGCGGAGCAACGCTTAGAGCGGAATATCGCCATGCTTCTTGGCCGGACGCAATTCGCGTTTGGTCAACAGCTTGCGCAGCGCCAGGGTGATCGTGGCGCGAGTGTCCGCCGGTTCGATCACATCGGTAATGTAGCCGCGTGAGGCGGACATGTACGGTGAGGCGAACTTGGTGCGGTATTCCTCCACCAGTTCCTTGGTTTTCGCCTTGCGTTCCTTAGCGTCCTTAATGTCTTTCAGTTCGCCACGATACAGGATGCCGACCGCACCTTCTGCGCCCATGACCGCAATTTCAGCGGTGGGCCAGGCGTACACCGCATCCGCGCCCATTTCTTGCGCACACATCGCCAGATAGGAACCCCCATAGGCTTTGCGCACGATGATGGTGATCTTTGGCACAGTGGCGGAAGCATAGGTATACAGCATCTTTGCGCCGTGACGGATGATGCCGCCGCGCTCTTGCTCGATACCGGGCAGGAAGCCAGGTACGTCCACCAACGTCACCAGCGGAATGTTGAAGGCGTTGCAGAAACGGATAAAGCGTGCGCCCTTATCAGAAGCGTCGATGTCCATCGCCCCGGCGCGCACCAGCGACTGATTCGCCAACATCCCGACCACGATGCCCTGAATGCGGGCGAAGCCGACCACGATATTGCCCGCCCAACTGGCGTGGACTTCCAGGAATTGACCGCCATCGACCAGCCGGTGAATGATTTGCTTGACATCCATCGGCTCGGCCGATGTTTCCGGTATCAGGGCGTTGATGCCCTCATCCGGTGACAGATCAAGATCAGGATAAGGCCGATGCGGCGGGTCTTCGGTGTTGTTGGAGGGCAGATAGCTGAGCAGCGTCTTGGCGATCTGAATCGCATGGCGGTCATCTTCGGCGATGAAATGGACATTGCCGCTGACCGTGGCGTGCATCTCGGCGCTGCCCACTTCATCCAGACTGGTGGTGCGGCCCGTGACGGCCTTGATGACTTCCGGGCCGGTGATGAACATGTAGGCGTTATGCCGGGTCATGATGATGTAGTCCATCAGCGCCGGTGAATACGACGCCCCGCCCGCGCACGGCCCAGCGATGATGGCGATTTGCGGCACCACGCCCGATAGCAGCACGTTGTTGTAGAACACCTCGCCGTAACCGGACAACGCATCGACCGCTTCCTGAATGCGCGCCCCGGCAGAATCCTTGAAAGCAACGACCGGCGTCCCGGTTTTCAGCGCCATCTGCATAGACTGCACGATTTTCTTGGCGTGCATCTTGCCCAGCGTGCCGCCCATTACCGTGAAATCCTGACTAAAGGCCGCGACCGGACGGCCATCGACGAAGCCGGTACCGACAATGACGCCATCCGAGGGCAATTCCTTGTCGGCCAAGCCGAAATGCTTGCCGGCGTGCTTGGCGTGGGTGGCGATTTCTTGGAAGGTGCCTTCCTGAAACAGCGCCATCAGCCGCTCGCGAGCGCCCAGTAAACCTTTCTCGTGACGTTCCTTGATCTTGTCCTCGCCGCCGCCAGCCAACACCTTGGCGCGACGTTCCCGCAAAATGTCCAGTTGTTTCTCAGAAAGCATAAACCTTACCTCTTGGCGTTCGTGTTGGATGGCAAATTGACAATCAAATCCTTCCCGCCGAACCCGCGTTGGGAGCACGCCACATTGATATGGCGCTGATTTTATTGTTTATTTCGGGGAAGTGGCTTGGATTTGAGAGGGTTGATCAGACCAAGATCAACCCATCCCGCGCTAATCCCTGGCCTGCTGGGCGCTATCGTATAAGGTTAGCTGAAATCCAACCAAACGCGATACCTGACTACTTTTATCGTCCAATACCACAGAAAGTGGAGAAATCACGCGCAACTTGCGCTCAGGGCAGGGGCAGATGAGTCACCGCCGCATCCCGAGATTGCTCGGCACTACGGTCGTGCAGCGGTGAATCGGCAGCGGCGTCCTCGTCCGTGCCTAAGCGGATCAGGTCACAGCGCCGGTGGGAACGCTGCATGGCTTGCTGGTTGAGAGTGCGGCGGGTGCGTTGGGCTTTCAATGCTGCACGATATCTCATGAGCGCAGCGCCTCCGCCGTGTTCCGCAGGCTCTGGCTGTTAATGGCTGCGTGGTAGTGAATGCTGAAATCGGAACCGCGCTGCGCCTTCTTAATCATGCTCTCCAGATTCGGACGCTTGTCCTCTGGTGCAGGGCCGCTGCCCAAGCCGCCGCCAAATTCGACGATGGCGGTAATTTCGCGATGAAACGCGGTTTCCAAATTAGCGATCCAGTTGACCGGATGGAACAACTGGAAGAATAACCGGGTTTTGATAGCGGCGGGATCAGGCTCATGATAAGTCCCGCTGTAATTGGATAACACTTGCAGAGTTGGCGTAGCCAGCGCGGCGTCATCCAGCACGGGTCGGAAATGTAGAGCGGCGGTGATCATGTAAAAAGTGTGAAACGCCCCTTCAGTTTTGAGGCGAGCGGCCCGTTTTTTGGGGAAATGGGTGTGGGCCTCGTCGGTCAGCCGGTCCAGATCCTCGCCGCGCCCACCGACCACGGTCTGGTCGGGCAGGTTACAGGCGGAGACAGCGCAAAAATGCTTTTCCGCCAGCGGACGCACATTATCAAGATGTAGCGGGAAGGCCAGCATCTCACCCTCGCCATAAGTTCCCATACACTCGCCGCGCTTTTGCACCAGCCGCAAGGCGGTTTCAAAATCGAGCGCGCCAGCGGCGACCAGCGCGCAGTATTCGCCAAGGCTGTGTCCAGCGGTTAGTATGGGTTGTACGCGATTGTCGGTCAGTTCGCGGAAGATATTCAGGCAGATCAGAGAATGGGTGAGCAGCGCGGGTTGGGTGTGGCGAGTCAGTTTCAGTTCTTCTTCTGGCCCTTCCAGGCATAGCTTGAGCAAATCGTAGCCCACAATATCGTTGGCTTGCTGGTAAAGCTGACGGGCGAGCGGGAAATCGCGGATGAGGTCGCTGCCCATTCCCACATACTGAGAACCTTGTCCGGGGAAAACGAACATGATTTTCTGGTTATGACTCGACACGTTCTATGCTCCCTGAGAGAGTGATATAGCAAGCGCGCAAAGATACGGGGAAGCTGCTAGCAAGGCAAGGTGGACAGGAGAGCGGTTGTAGTAGAATCCGCCGCTGGTTTCAGCTACCTGAGAACGATCATGGCCACAGCGACCCTTATTGATGGCAAAGATTTCGCCGCGCGCTTGCGCGCCGGGATCGCCGCGCACGTCACCCGCCTGAGAGCCGAACACGACCTGACACCCGGCTTGGCAGTGGTGCTAGTCGGTGAGGATCCCGCCAGCCAGATTTACGTCCGCAATAAAGGATTGCAGGCGCAGGCGGCTGGGTTGCGCTCTTTTGAACGTCGGCTACCTGTCACCACCACGCAGGCAGAACTGTTGGCGCATATCGCTGCGTTGAACCAAGACCCGGCGATTCACGGGATTCTGGTGCAGTTGCCTCTGTCGGAGCAGATCGACCCAGATGCGGTGATTGAGGCGATTGCCGTCGCCAAGGACGTGGATGGCTTTCATCCCTACAACGCGGGCCTGCTGGCGGTTGGTGGTAAGGGCCTGGTCCCCTGCACGCCCGTGGGTTGTCTCATGCTGCTCCAACAACAACTCGGCAAGCTGGCGGGTTTGCGGGCGCTGGTGTTGGGGCGCTCCAACATCGTCGGCAAACCGCTGGCGGCGTTACTGCTGCGCGAGCATTGCACCGTGACCATCGCCCATTCCCGCACCCGCGATCTGGCCGACGAATGCCGACGGGCGGATATTCTGGTAGCGGCAGTCGGCAAACCGCACATGATCCAGGGCGACTGGATTAAGCCGGGCGCGACAGTGATTGATGTGGGCATTAATCGCATCCCCACTGCCGACGGCAAGAGCCGATTAGTCGGCGATGTGGATTTTGCGGCGGCGATCCAGGTGGCCGGCGCGATCACGCCTGTGCCAGGCGGCGTTGGGCCGATGACGATAGCGTGTTTATTGCGCAATACCGTAACCGCCGCCTGTCGCCAGCACGGCCTCCCCGCGCCGGACATCCAGCCGGTCGCGGTTTGAGCGGGTGCCGACCAAGCGCCTTGCCGGCAACCAGGTCAAGCGAGGTGGTTGGTGGTTTCCCCGCCAGACATTCGGAGCATGACGGCCATGGCATAGCGGCGGACGCCCCGGCGCGTAGCGCGGAAGCGTCCGCCGAACAGCGCCGCGCTATTCGATCTTGACCGTTCCCAGTGCGCCGCGCCCGAAGCGCCACGGTTTATACATGTCCTCCACGAACACGGCGGGCTGCTGGTAGCTGCCCGGCGTGACTGCTCGCGCCAGATAAGCCAGGGTGAATTTGCGCGCCTCGCCAGCTTCCAGATCCAGCGCTGCGACAAAACGATCATCACGGATTTCGGTATGCAGCGCCTCGCTTAATTTAGGCAGCCAGGGCATGTCGGCCGTGGTGGTGTTATGGGCCAAGCGACCATTTTCGATTTCCAGACCGGCGGGCAGTAAATCCACCACCAGCGCCTGATGCGCTTCGCCGCCTTGCGCCTCGCCGCTAATCACTGCCACGAGCAGATCGTGCTGCCGAATTTGCGCTGGATCTACTTCCTGGCCAGCGCGGGTGTAGTAACGCCGACTGATGATGAAACCTTCCTGAGCCGGCGGCTGGGGGGCCACTGGAACGCCGCTCAAGTTGGTCACCGCCCAGGCGGACTGATCGCCCTGGTTGAGCACGGTCAGCCCTTGCTGCATCTGTTCGGCAGTCGGGCTCACCTGGAGCGGATCAGCGGTTGAAGGCTGGCCGTTTACCGCCAAGCGGAGTTGGCCGGATTGTTTCAACAGCGCTTGTGCTGCTAGCAGTAGCCACGCCTGTTCCTGGGTACTGGAATAGCGCCGTTGGTTAAAGTCAGCCGCCACTGCTTCCAACAGGGGCAGCACCCGTTCCGTGAGTTGACCGGATTCACTGAGCAGCGCCAGTAACGCCGCGCGGTCGCGCAAGGGGCTGCCGTAATCACGGGTGGCGGTCCGTTCGGTGCGGCTCAAAGCCGCTGTGAACGCTTCCTTGGCCCGCTGCAATTCGCCGTAGCGCGCCAGCGCCGCGCCCAGTTGCGCCTGCGCCAACGCGCTGGGCAGTTTTTGCAGGTGGGTATCGTGTAGGTAGCGCAAATCGCCGATGGCCGCCTGCTGCACCCGCGCCAGCACATAAAGGGCATAAGCGCGCCAACCCAATTGCGCCTCTTCAAATTCATCCTGGCGCAACTGTTCTTGCAAATACTGCAAACCGCGCTGGTAGGCCGATTCCGGCACCAGATATTTTTCTTGGCGGGCGCGCACCAGAAAATCCATGGCAAACGCCGAGAGCCAGGCTTCGGTGGGACTCTCGAAGCTCCAGAGGCCAAAGCCGCCATCCGCGCCCTGCATCGTGAGAATGCGCTGGATCGCCTCCTGCACCCGATTACGCAGATTGGCTTCGGTGGCTTTCTGCCCCATCCAGGCTGCTGCGACTTGGTTGAAATACAGTAAGGGCAAAGCACGGCTGGTAGTCTGTTCCAAACAACCATAGGGATAACGATCCAGTTCCGCCAGCAGCGCGGGCACGTTGAAATTGGGCCGACTGCTCACGCTCAGTTTGACCTGGCCAGTACCGGACAGATAGTCCCGCACTAGTTCCTGGTCCAGACGCAACGTCTCGCCCGTATTCAGACGTTTTGCGGTGCGAATGGTCGTTAGCGCTTGCGCTGGACGCACCCCAATTTCGCTTTCACGCAGCAACTGGAAACCATTGGGGCCTTCGACTTGCAAGCGAATCTGGCCGACGCCGGGTTGCAAGCCGCGCAGGGTAGCGGAGTAATTCTCGGTATTCTGGGTGGTGGACTCGCTCACGGTGTAAGTGAATTCCGCTGCTTGGCTGAGTGCCGCCGCACCGTCGGCGGCCAACCGGATGCGATACACGCCAGGCGGAGCGCTCAGATTTTGCACCGTCACACTGATCCGGCTTTCATCCTCTGGAGCCAGGAAGCGCGGAAGGTTCACCCGGGCCACCAAGGGATCACGCACCAGGGGCGCGGTCTCGGCGCGTCCCAGGCGGTCCCGATCCCAGGCGACGGCCATCAGCCGCAACTGGCCATTGAAATCCGGCAGGACCAGCGGGATTTTGGCTTGCCCACTGCTATCGAGCGCAACGGGCCCGGAAAACAATGCCACCGTTTTTACAGTGCGCACCCCAGAGGCGTTTAGCTGCCGACTGTCGGCGTCGCCGCCGACCTTGATCTGACCAGGACGCCCTCCGGTTTCGATCAGCTTGCCGTACAAATCCAGCAACTGCATCCCCAAGCGGCGCTTGCCCAGAAAATAGCGGGTGGGATCGGGACTGACGAAATCGGTCAGTTGCAGAATGCCTTCGTCCACCGCCGCCACCGTGATGTAGGCCGACTGACCAGCGGCGAGGCCAGTTACGGTCACCGGCACCTCCACAGGTTGGCGCGGTTTCCACTCGCTGGGCGCAGTCAGGGCGACGTTTAGGGTGCGCGGTGCCGGGTCCAGTCCAACCCAGGCCACGCCAATCGCCCGCCCCGGCCCGCGCTGGGCCTTCTGATCAGCCGCACGGAACGCGGTGGCGGCGATGTAGACGCCCGGCCCCCACTCGGTGGAAATAGGCAGCTCAACCGTTGCGCCATCCGCCGGAACCGTGATGGTTTTACTCCACCACAGCCGGTCGCTAACGACATTGAGCAGGACTTCGCCAGCAAACGGAGCGCGAACAAACACCTTAGCAGTCGCGCCCGCGTTATAGCGCGGCTGATCCAGCGTGACCTTCATCTGGTCGGGTGTTTCCGCTTCCGCGCCGGGACTTACAAACCAACCCACGGTAAAGCGCACGCTGGAGGCGACTCCGGTCGCCGGGTCGAGGACGTCCAGCCGGTAATTACCCCATTCCGGAATCCGCTGGCTGAACGTAGCGGGCTGGCCAGCGGCGATCTTCAGGCTCTGACTACTCACCGGGGTGCTATCGCGGATCACCAGTTTGTAGTCCCAGCGGTTTTCACCGTAATACCAGTAATACTCATGATCCTCACGCACCAGATCGGCGCGCAAACCCTCTCTGGCCAGCGGCTGGCCAAGCGGGTCCAGGGCGATCACCTCAAATCCGGCTTCTTGCCCCAACGGCACGCCGTCATCGCTAAAGCGCGGCTTGATGCCGATGGCGAAGGGCTGGGGGCGGTACGGTAGATCGAGGGTGCGACTGACCGGGCGGCCACCCGGCTCAAACAGCGACACCCGCAGGCGGGCCTGGAGCAGACGACTGGTGTCCGGGGTTTCACTCAGGGCCATCGGTGCTTCGGCCTTGCCTTGGGCGTCGGTGCCAGCGAGAGCGACGGGAAAGCGTTTGGCCGTCCAACTGTCTTGCGTTAAGCCGAAGCGGTAGCCCGCAAAAGCTGGGTAGGGATTGGGGTCTTCTTGCAGGACGATTTCCGCTTCAGCCTTCAAATTAGCCGCGGGCGCGCCGTACAGGAACTGGCCGTTGATCGTGACCGTGGCTGGCTCTTCCGGTTTAAGTAGGTTGGCCGTGGTGCTCAATTCCAACTTGAGCTGCTGCGGCACAAAATCCTCCACCTGGAAGGACATCTGCCCCACCGGTTCGCCCTTGGGATCGGCATACGCCTTAACCGTCCATACCCCAGTGCGCGCATTTAGCGCCAGCGGAATGGGAACGTGGTAGCCGCCCAGCGCTGCCTGCCCTGGTTGCGGCTGGCCAGCCTCCACGGCATCCGGGCGAAACAGTTTAAGCGTCAGCGGCGCATCCGGCAGGACATAACCGCGACTGTCGCGCACCAGCACCATCAGTTGTACCGTCTCGCCGGGTCGATAGACGCCGCGCTCGGTATAGAGAAAGGCGTCCACCGCTCCTGGCGCGGCACGGCCTTCGACGCCCCGGTCGCTCAGATCAAAGGCCGCTTTGGTCAGATCGAGGAAGTTGTAGTCGCTGCTACCGTAAGCCATCAACAAAGCCGGTTCACGGCCACCGTTGCCGCGCAGCAGGCCCGGATCAAAGCGGCCATAGCCCTTACTATCGGTTTTACTTTGACCCAGTTCGCCGTTATTGCGCGCGTACAAGCGCAGCTCGACGCCCGCGAGTGGCTGGGCGGTCGCCAGCGCGCGCGCGAACACATGCAGGCCATCATTGCCGCGCAGGGTAAAGAGACCGATGTCAGACACCACCAGCCATTGCGTGGCCCGGTTTTCGTAGCTATCCCGTTCTGTTTGTGGCGGCTCGGCGGTGACGATGTAGATGCCGGGTTGCGGGTCGCGGAGCAATTCATTGATCGGGATCGCGGTGGTCACTTCCTGATTGCGTTCGCCGCTGGCCAGGGTCAGTTTGCCCTCCCACAGCAATTCACCGGAAGTTTTAGCCACTCGGTTGATGTCCTGGCCATCCAGCGGATTGGCGAGGCGGCGCTCGGTGATTTGTTGCAACAGATTCCGATCATTGACCCGCAGTACGCGCAGCCACGCAGCATCCTGATTGACGCTAATGAGTGGCAATTGTTGACCGCTGGCCTTGGGAAGCACGTAAGCCGCGCCACGGAAACCCAGTGTAGCTTTACGATCTTCCACCGTGGCGGTGAACTCCTGGGCGGCGTGGGTTTGCGCGCCGGTAGCCGAGGGGATGCCCGCGCGCGCCTTGATTGCATAGCTCTGGCCATGACGGACGCCTTCCACGCACAATTGCTGCTGTTGGGCGCTGACCACTGCCTGGATCGCTGGTTCAAAAACCAGATAATCCTCATAATGAATTTGCCGATCTTTGCTCAGCGGATCGGAAAATTTCAGGCAGACTTTGGGGGTGGCGCTATCGGATTCGACTTCCAGGCCCTCAATGCGGAAGGCATGCGCTTCAGCCAGCTCCTGATAGCGCTTGGCAATGCGCGGGTTATCTTCCAGCTCCAGGCCTTCGCCAAACGCGGCCAGGGCTTGTTTCCCTTCTTTGGCGCGGTCGTACAATTCACCCAATCGCACCAGGGTGCGGGCGCGCTCAAAGGGAATACGCGCAGCCTGATAGGCGCTCCATGCCGCTTGGCGGGTGCGCTCTTGGGCGCGGGCGCGAGCCTCGCTGTCCTGTTTTTGCTCCCCCTGGGTTTGCCAGAATTGGCTCAAATCCAGCCAAGCCCGTACGGAATCCGCTCCAGCGGCGATGGCGCTTTCTTGACTGGCGATAGCCGCCAGCCATTCTTTGCGCGCTGCTTGCTGCCCCGCCTGCTGGAGCAATGAGTCAGGCGTCTGGCTGACGCCGGACCGGCTGTCGCGGATGAGTTGCAGATATTGTGCGGCCGCGACAGCCAGTGGAGTATCCTCAACAGCACGGGCACTGACTGAGAAGGCCAGCATCGCCAGGGCGAGCAGGAAAAATGGGAAACGCAACATCAGAAAATCCTTGCAAGCGGTTAATGAGGGAGAACAGAGGAACCTTGCTGGCGGTCTTTAACCTATGCGCAGCGGCCTCGTGCTGGCAAGAAGGCATAGGAGTTTGACTGAGTTTAATGATAGCGCGTTGCGGTGCGCTTGGCTGGCAGTGAGCCCATGTTGCGCCCTGCGATAGCAAAATGCGGGCCGCTATGGAAAAATAATCTAAACGTTTACGACAACAGATTGGTTTTCACCGTGATCGATTCGGAGGGTTATCGGCCAAACGTCGGCATCATCCTGTGCAACGCCGATGGGCGCTTGTTCTGGGCGAGACGGATCGGCCAGCATTCCTGGCAATTTCCCCAAGGTGGCATTCAGCGGGATGAATCGCCAAAGCAGGCCATGTTCCGTGAACTGGCTGAAGAGGTTGGCTTGCGCCCGGAGCATGTACAGATAGTCGGTTGCACCCGGGGCTGGCTGCGCTATCGCTTGCCCAGGCGGCTGATTCGCCAGGGCAACCAGACACCGTGCATCGGCCAGAAACAGGTGTGGTTTCTGCTGCGTATGCTGGGCGCTGAAGATGCGGTGTGCCTGGATGCCTCGGAGCATCCTGAATTCGATCATTGGCAATGGGTAGATTACTGGTATCCCCTGCGCGCTGTGGTGCCGTTCAAGCGCCATGTATACTGGTGCGCCCTGCGCGAGCTGGCCCCGTTACTGTTGCCGCCCCGCGCGGTGAAGCGGTCGTTTGCCGCTGGGCATTACCGCCAGGAGCGCGCTATCAATCCGGCTGGACAGCGGATTGGCCTCGACCGCCCCACCCCGCCCGCCCGCCTGCTGGAAGCGGCGGTGGATGCCGCCCTGGAAGCAGTGGCGTTGGCTGCCTGCCCGCCAGACTCGGTGCGGCCCACCGCCGCCAAACCTACTGGCGTGTTACCGTTGCGGTGGGTGGAAACAACCTCGCATCCGGTGATCACCCGCACAGTCGTCTCCGCGCGGCGCGGTGGTGTCATCGAATCGCTGGCCTTGGTGTCCGCTGCGCATCGGGAAACGGCGTCCATCGCCCCAGCTCTGGACAGACCACGCGCATCTGACTCATCCCAGTCGCGCGGCTAAGCTCAACCCGAAACGCTCCCCTTCCTCCTATCGCCTTTGGCCTCGGCATGCCGATCATCCTGGATATCTTGCGGCGCGTCGTACAAGGCATCAATGCTGCGCAGGACCTGCACGAGGCGCTGGCCTTGGTCGTGGTCGAGGTTAAGGCGGCCATTGATACCGATGTCTGTTCGGTCTATATGACCGACCCGGTGCGCGGCGAGCATGTGTTGATGGCGACCGACGGCTTGCGCGCCGGCGCAGTGGGCAAGGTGCGCCTGAAATTGGGGCAGGGACTGACCGGTCTGGCCGCCAGCCGGGCTGAGCCGATCAATGTAGAGGATGCACCAGCGCATCCTGCGTTTCGCTATGTCGCCGCCGCTGGCGAAGCGCCGTTCCATGGCTTCATCGGTGTCCCCATCATTCGTCGGCGCAAGGTGCTGGGTGTTCTGGTGGCCCAGCAACGCAATCAGCGTAAATATACGGCTGACGAAGAATCTTTTCTGGTGACGCTGGCGGCGCAACTGGCCGGATGTATTAACCAGGCCGAAATCCGCCAAGCACTCGACCGCCTCAATAATGACAATGATGAGCTGGCGGGTACGCTGTTTTTGGAAGGCATCGCCAGCGCGCGGGGCCTAGCCATTGGCCAGGCGGTAGTGGTGTTTCCGGCCGCCGAGCTGAGCCGGGTTCCCGATAAGGATATTGAGAACGCCGACATTGAAGTCGCCCGCTTCCGCCAAGCCGTGGCGGCGGAGCTGGCTGAGCTGCAACGGCTCAGTGAACGGATGCGGCTGCTGCTATCGGCTGGCGACCGGGCGCTGTTCGACGCCTACGGTCTGTTGCTGGGCAGTGATAGCCTGATGAATGGCACCGTGGAGCGGATTCAGGCTGGTAACTGGGCACCGGGCGCTTTGCGCGCGACTGTGCAGGAATACGCCAATGTGTTCAAGGAAATGGACGATCCCTACTTGCGCGAACGCGCCGCCGATATTTTGGATCTTGGCCAGCGCTTGCTCAACCGCTTGCAGGAAGCGCAGATGACGGTGCGCGAGTATCCCGATCACACGATCCTGACCGGCGACGAAATCAGCGTTTCCCAATTGCTGGATGTGCCGCTGGAAAAACTCAAGGGACTGGCTTCGGTGCGCGGCACCGGTGCTTCCCATGTCGCCCTGTTGGCGCGCGGCTTGGGGATACCGGCAGTGTTCGGGGTCAGCGGTCTGCCGCCGGGTCGGCTGAACGGTCGCGAAGTGGTGGTGGACGGCTACACCATGCGGGTCTGCATTCAGCCCACTCCGGCGTTGCGTGAGGAATACCGCAAACTGATCGCTGAGGAAGCCGAGCTGTCGCGGGGCTTGCAACACTTGCGCGACTTGCCGGCTGAAACACCCGATGGTCACCAGGTAGAGCTGCATGCCAACTCCGGCCTGTTCGCCGATATCGCTGCCGCGCGCGATAGCGGCGTACGCGGCGTGGGTTTGTATCGCTCCGAGCTGCATTTCTTTTTGCGTGATCGCTTTCCCGGCGAGGATGAGCAGGCCATGCTCTACACGCGGGTGTTGCGCATCATGACGCCGCACCCGGTGGTGTTGCGCACCTTGGATATTGGCGGTGATAAGCCCTTACCGTATTTTCCCATTGACGAACAAAATCCGTTTCTGGGCTGGCGCGGGATTCGGATCAGTCTGGATCAACCGGATTTGTTCAAAACCCAGTTGCGCGCCATGCTGCGGGCGGGAACTGCCTATCCCAATCTTTCCATCCTGTTTCCGATGATCGGCAGCGTGGGCGAGCTGAGTGAAGCACTCGATCTACTGCGCAGCGCACAAGCCGAGCTGGTGGAAGCTGGGGCGGTGGTGGAACCGCCGCGGGTCGGCGTCATGGTGGAAGTGCCATCAGCGGTTTACCAGATCGACACGCTAACCCGTATGGTGGATTTCGTGTCTATTGGCAGTAACGACTTGACGCAATATCTGCTAGCCGTAGATCGCAACAATGACCGCGTGGCGAAATTGTACGACTCTCTGCATCCGGCGGTGCTGGCGGCCATTGGTCATGTCATCCGGCGGGTACAGGCGGCCGGTCGGCCGGTGAGCGTGTGTGGCGAGATGGCGGGCGATCCGGCGGGCGCGCTGCTGCTGTTGGCGATGGGCGCGGACAGCTTGAGCATGAATCTGGGCAGTCTGCTCAAGATCAAATGGCTGATTCGCAGCGTACCCTATGCCGAGGCCCAGGCGTTGCTAACCGAAGTGATGCCGTTGGAAAGCGCCGCTGCGATTCGCGAGCGGGCCAACGCCTTTCTCGACCAGCATGGCCTGGGCGGCTTATTGCGCGTGGGAAAAAAGTAGCCTCAGCCCCATCTTATCTGCCGGTCAGGCGCTGTGCGCTGCCAGAGCCGCCAGCGCCTCGGCGTGCGCGCTATCCAGCTCCGCCAGTGCGGCTTCATCAAGCGCGCTCTCTTCCCGTACCGCCATTTCAATGGCGCGCGCTGCAGCCTGTAACCGAAGCGCGCCTACCGTGCCAGCGGTGGATTTGAGGGTATGGGCCAAGCGTTGCGCCAAGTCGGTATCGCCAGCGGCCAATGCCGCCCGGATCCGCTGCGCCGATTCCGCTTCGGTTTGCCGGAACAGGCCGACCACCTTGGCGAGCAATGTGGCATTGCCGCCGATGCGGTTGAGAGCGGTGGCGAGATCCACCCCTGCTGGCTGCGGTTGGACGGCGGCCGCAGCCAGCATAGCCGACGGGGGCGCGGTTGGGATGGCGGCTGGGGTTTTGGCCTGAAACCCGGAGCGCTTTAACCAGTATTCCAGTTTCGCGAACAATTCATACACCTTGATCGGTTTGCCCACATGATCGTTCATCCCTGCCGTCGTGCAGCGTTCAATATCTGCTTGGAATACATTCGCTGTCAGCGCAAGGATCGGGATCTGGGTCAGGCGCGGGATTTTGCGCAAAGCGTAAGCAGCCTCAAAGCCATCCATGATGGGCATTTGCAAATCCATCAAGATGGCGTCGAATGGCTGGCCTTGGGCAATGGTCACGGCCTCCTGACCCTGGTGCGCGATGGTGACCGTTGCACCGACTCGTTCCAGTAGCTCCCGGACAACTTGTTGGTTGAGCGGATTATCCTCCGCAACCAGGATATGCGCGCCGCGTAGGCTGTCAGCCCAAGCCGCCGCGCGCCGCGAATAGGTTTCGATCCGCTTTGGCGGCTGCTCTTCTCCGCGTAGAAACGGCGCGGAAAAAGAGAAGGTGCTGCCCTGGCCATATTCGCTGTGCACTGCAATCTCACCGCCCATCAAATGCGCCAAGCGGCGGGAAATGGCCAGACCCAGCCCGGAGCCGCCAAATTTGCGGGTTGTGGAATGATCGGCTTGTGAGAAGGGCTGGAACAGCTCCGCTTGTTGCTCAGGCGTCAGGCCGATACCCGTGTCGCTAACCGTGTAGTGCAGCATGATGCGCTCGCCGTCCCGCTCCAGAGAGGTCACGCTGACGGCTACCGCGCCGCACTCGGTAAACTTGACGGCGTTGTTGGCCAGATTCATGAAGATTTGCCCCAGCCGCAGGGGATCGCCTTTTAGATAGCGCGGGGTTTCCGGCGCAATGCGGACATCGAAGCACAATCCTTTATGACGGCCCTGTGCGCCCATGGCGCTGTTCATGCGATCTATGACTTCGTGCAAATCAAAATTCACGTTTTCGAGTGAGATCTTGCCAGCTTCGATCTTCGAAAAATCGAGAATATCATTAAGGATATTCAACAACGATTCGGCGGATTCATTGATTTTGGCGAGGTAGTCGCGCTGGTTGGCGGGGGCCGCACCCAGTCCCAAGTGGGTGAGTCCGAGGATCGCGTTCATGGGTGTGCGAATTTCATGACTCATGTTGGCTAGAAACGCGCTCTTGGCATGATTGGCCGAGTTTGCTTCGTGCATAGCGCTCAGCGCGGCTGCCTGCGAGACGGTCAGGCTTTTGACGAGCGCCTCGTTTTGAAAACGCAAATGCTGGTTCATGGTCATGTTATCCCGGTAACGCTTGGCGCTAATGATAAGAGCGCTCCATTCCAACAGCGTGGTCGCGGCGATCAGGCTATAAATCAGTTCACCTTTAAGCAAAAAGAACACGCTGAAAGGCAGCAGGATAGCGGCCGAGTACAGCGGAAACGCCCAAGGCACAAAGGCTTGCAAAGGCATGGCCCCTGAACACATGCCGAGCAGGACCAGGCACAAGAAAATTTCGCGGCTGGGATCCTGGATCGGATACAGCCAGATGCCGCCGATGCCCCAGACCATGCCGGAGAGCAGCATGGCCCCCAGTGTCCAGCCAGTCCAGCGTGCGATAGAAGGTGTGACATTGGCTCGATCCAGCTGCAGGAACAGCTGACTCACTCCAAAACGCAGAAGGACCGACATCACAACCAGAGCCAGCCACATCAGCACATGCAACGCGATGGCGGAAGACCAAAGCGCCACAGCAGTCAAACCGGCCACGAGCAAAACGAGCGTCTGACTCGCTGGCATATTGCGATGGAGTAGGCGCAACTGCTCCATCGCAACGAGCTGGTCGATGCCCGCATCGTCGGTGGCAGTGGCGGTTTCAGGCCGGGTCAAGCGCGGCTCCTAACTAATAAGAATTTTAATACATTAATATCATAAATGTTATCAAACACCAAGAAGGTTGGTGTAGCCAGCTATTCCCCTTGGAATGCTCCAGGCGGCGGCGCGCCACAGTTTGCTGTTATCATCATCTCTTCCGCCCAATCCCAGAGAGCGCTCGTGATGTTGCGTTTCCGTGGCAGCCCCGCCTTGTCGTCCTTTCGTCTGGAGAGATTATTGGCTGCACTACGGCGGTGCGTTCCAAATCTTGTTGAGGTCTACGCCGAATGGCTTCACTTCGTAGATGGACGGTTGATTACGCATGATCGCGCAGTATTAGATCGGCTGTTATGTTACGGCCCTGCCGCCAGCCAACGCCATGTGACCGGTGAGCCTACCCTCCTGGTGATCCCCCGGCCCGGCACCATTTCGCCGTGGTCGTCCAAAGCTACTGACATTGCCCATAACTGCGGTTTGGCGCATGTGCGCCGCATCGAACGGGGCATCGCCTATTATATGGTTTGCGCCGCGCCGCTGACGAGCGCCGAGCAGCTCGCCTTGCAACCGTTGCTGCACGACCGGATGACCGAGACGGTACTGGGGCCGGAGGACGATCCCGCCGTGCTATTCACCCAAGCGGAACCGGCACCATTGGCAACCGTGGATGTGCTTGGTAACGGACGAGAAGCGCTGACCGCCGCCAATCGTGCATTAGGACTGGCGCTGTCAGACGATGAGATCGACTACCTGTTAGATAGCTTCATCCAGTTGCAACGCAATCCGACCGATGTCGAACTGATGATGTTCGCACAGGCCAACTCCGAACATTGTCGGCACAAGATTTTCAACGCCGACTGGATCATTGATGGCACAGCGCAGGACCGGTCGTTGTTTGCCATGATCCGCCACACCCATCAGCGCCATCCCGGGGGTGTTTTGTCAGCCTACAGCGACAACGCGGCGGTCATGACCGGATTTAGCGCTGGCCGCTTCTTCCCTGATCCGGCCGACGGCGAGTACCGTTATCACGCGGAAGCAGTGCATATCCTAATGAAGGTGGAAACCCATAATCACCCTACCGCGATTTCTCCTTTTCCCGGGGCAGCGACCGGTTCGGGTGGTGAAATTCGGGATGAGGGTGCCACCGGGCGCGGCGCGAAGCCCAAGGCGGGCTTATGCGGCTTTTCCGTGTCGCACCTGCGGATTCCCGATTTCATCCAGCCGTGGGAGCATGACTACGGCAAGCCGGGCCGCATCGTGTCGGCGCTGGACATCATGCTGGAAGGCCCTATCGGTGCAGCAGCCTTCAACAACGAGTTCGGTCGGCCTAATCTAGCGGGCTATTTCCGTACCTTTGAGGAGAACGGCCCCGACGGCCAGCGCTGCGGCTATCACAAGCCGATCATGATCGCTGGTGGAATCGGCAATATCCGCGAGCCGCACGTCCACAAGGCCGCACTGCCGCCAGGAGCTGCCATTGTTGGCTTAGGTGGACCAGCACTGCTGATCGGCCTCGGGGGCGGCGCAGCGTCTAGCATGGCGGCGGGTAGTTCGCACGAAGAGCTGGATTTTGCCTCGGTGCAGCGCGGCAACCCGGAAATGCAGCGCCGTGCTCAGGAAGTCATCGACCGCTGTGTAGCGCTGGGTGAAGCCAATCCCATTTTGTCGATTCACGATGTCGGCGCGGGTGGCCTGTCCAACGCCGTACCGGAAATCGTCTATGGCGCGGAACGGGGGGGGTGCTTCGAGCTGCGCGAGGCGCCGAACGATGATCCCGGCATGTCACCGATGCAGATTTGGTGCAACGAGGCGCAGGAACGCTACGTACTGGCCGTCGCCGCCGAGGGATTGGCGACGTTCAAGGCGCTGTGCAAGCGGGAGCGTTGCCCGTATGCGGTCATCGGCTTCACGACCGAGCAGCCGGATTTGGTGGTCACGGACCGTCAATTCGCCAATCGGCCGGTGGATTTGCCGATGAGTGTGCTGTTCGGCAAACCGCCGAAGCTGTTGCGCGATGTCAGCCATCAATCCATCGATCCCCGACCGCTCGCCTTCAGTGACATCACTCTCGCCGCTGCAGTGGCGCGGGTGCTGCGATTTCCAGCGGTGGCGGACAAGAGCTTTCTCATCACCATCGGCGACCGTAGCGTAACGGGCTTGGTGTGCCGCGATCAGATGGTTGGGCCGTGGCAAGTACCGGTCAGCGATGTAGCCGTCACCGCTACCAGTTACGACGTGTACACCGGCGAAGCCATGGCGATAGGCGAACGGACGCCGCTGGCGGTGCTGGATGCGCCCGCTTCCGGCCGTATGGCGGTCGGCGAGGCGCTGACCAACATTGCCGCCGCCCGCATCGGGCCGCTCAGCGCAGTAAAACTCTCCGCCAACTGGATGGCAGCGGCCGGCCATCCCGGCGAAGATGCCCGGCTATTCGATACCGTGCGGGCGGTAGGCATGGAGCTGTGCCCGGCGCTGGGTATCGCCATTCCGGTCGGCAAGGATTCGCTGTCCATGAAAACGGTCTGGGAAGAGAGCGGTGAGCGCAAGAGCGTGGTCGCGCCCCTGTCGCTGATCGTGTCCGCCTTCGCGCCGGTGTTGGACGTACGAGCGACGTTGACACCGCAATTGCGAACCGATCGGGGCGATACCGACCTCATTCTGGTCGACCTAGGTCGGGGCAAAAACCGGCTGGGTGGTTCGGTATTGGCGCAAGTCTACAATCAGCTCGGCGACCAGACGCCCAATGTAGATGCACCGAACGACCTCAGCGCCTTTTTTACCGTCGTGCAGGAGCTCAACGCGCAGGGGCGCGTGCTCGCCTATCACGACCGTTCCGATGGCGGCCTGCTGGCTGCGCTGGCGGAAATGATGTTCGCCGGTGGTTGCGGGGTGACGGTGCTCCTGGATGATCTGGACGCGCCAGATGCCCCTCGCCCTGTGCAAGAGGAGATGAGAACCGCAGGGCCGCTGGCGGCGCTGTTCGCCGAAGAACTGGGCGCGGTGCTTCAGGTGCGCTCGGCGGATCGACTCAGCGTGCTAGAACGGTTGGCGGCGGCTGGGCTGGGTGAGTGTAGCCACGTTATCGGCGCGCTGAACGGCGAGGATCGGCTGATCCTGCGCTTCGGCGGCGAGACCGCGTTTTCCGCCACGCGCGCCGAACTGCGTCGGCTGTGGTCGGAGACCAGCTACCGGCTGCAAGCCTTGCGCGATCATCCCGACTGCGCCCGCGAAGCGTTCGACGCTGCTTGTGATCCCGCCGATCCGGGCCTGAATGTCCAGTTGCCCTTTGATCCCAGTGCAGACATCGCCGCGCCCTTTGTCAGCGGCGCGGCGCGGCCCCGGATGGCGATCCTGCGCGAACAAGGGGTGAACGGTCAGGTGGAAATGGCGGCGGCCTTCGACCGGGCCGGTTTTACGGCAGTGGATGTGCATATGAGCGATATCCTCGCCGGACGAACCTCGCTGGCCGATTTTCATGGCCTGGTCGCCTGTGGGGGCTTTTCCTATGGCGATGTGTTGGGGGCGGGCGAGGGCTGGGCCAAATCGATTCTGTTCAATCCGCGCGCCCGCGACGAATTCGCCGCTTTCTTTGCCCGCTCCGATAGCTTCGGTTTAGGTGTTTGCAATGGCTGCCAAATGCTGTCCAATTTGCATGAACTGATCGTCGGCGCCGAATTGTGGCCGCGTTTCGTGCGCAACCGGGTCGAGCAATTTGAGGCGCGGCTAAGTCTGGTGGAGGTATTGCCATCGCGGTCGCTGTTTTTACACGGCATGGAGGGAACGCGATTACCCATCGCCGTTGCGCATGGCGAGGGTCGGGCCGAGTTCCGCGCCAAAAATGGCCTGGCGCTGGCGCTGGCCACCGGAGTGGTTGCGTTGCGTTTCGTAGACACGGCGGGTCGCCCGGCGGAAACCTATCCGGCCAATCCCAACGGTTCGCCGGGCGGCGTCACTGGCCTGACCAACCGCGATGGTCGTTTCACCATTTTGATGCCGCACCCGGAGCGGGTGTTCCGCGCTGTGCAGTATTCCTGGCATCCCGACGGCTGGGGCGAGGATGGGCCATGGCTGCGGCTGTTCCGCAACGCAAGGCGCTGGGTGGGGTGAGTTGGAGCTTGCTAAAGTTGTTGAAGTGGCTTGCCAATGTGCTGAATGCTACTATAACAGCAACCACTCAATATTAGAAAATAAGGTTATGAATCAATATGTGATGCTTGTTGAACAGATAGCCGCTCAATATGGTGCGGATGTTTTCTACTATGCGGGGCCAATTTCACGAGAAGGTTATGAATTGGTTACCCAGTGTTGCATGACGCACGCTCCTAAAAAAAATGCTTGTCTTTTTTTGGCGACGTATGGCGGGGATGCCGATGCAGCCTATCGAATCGCCCGAGCATTGCGTCATAACTATGAAAAACTGCATATTTTTATTCCTCGCGAATGCAAGAGTGCCGGAACTTTGCTGCTAGTCGGTGCAACAACATTGATCATCAGTGATCGTGGTGAACTGGGGCCACTGGATGTGCAACTGAGCAAGCCCGATGAAATTTTTGAGCGCAGTTCAGGTCTAGATATTATGCAGTCGCTTCGGGTCTTGCGGGAAGAAACACTCAGCTTTTTCACTCGTTACCTGATTGATATCAAGGTTGGCAGCGGTATCACGGCAAGAACGGCAGCAGAGATCGCATGCAAATTGACGGTAGGGGTTTTCTCCCCTATTTATGCCCATATCGATCCACTTACGCTGGGCGAAGTTCAGAGAGCTATTGCGATTGCTTATGAGTATGGAGAGCGCCTTGATGATTACGATCACAACTTAAAACCGGATGCTCTGACTCGTTTGGTGACCGGTTATCCTTCTCACGGCTTTGTTGTTGATCGTAAAGAAGCCCGTGCCCTTTTTGTCAATGTTCGTGCTGCCCAACCAAATGAAAAGCAATTGGGTGAGATGCTGTACCAACATGCACAGCCTAACCGCGATACACCTTTCGTATCCAATCTCATTACTGAAATGCAAAATAAAATCAACCATGCCGAGGATGAAAATGAGCAAACCCAATCCACCGATTCAAAAACCGACAACTCCTCGTGAACCGTCGCGTTCTTCTCCTTTACCGGGTGTCAATAGTAAAGCTGATCAATTAATCCGGCGGGTTATTGAAGTTCAAAAAAAATACCCACTTCCCAAGCCAATCGGCCCTACTTTTTATTCTCGCTAAGCGTGATCCCTCTCCCTCAATTTTGGGAGAGGCATCGTTCCATCTGCGTTCGCCCATATTTATGTGATTTCCGAATTAATTGGGGAAAATGCTATGCCCAAAGCCATCCGCATTCATCAATACGGCGGCCCCGAAGTGCTGCGCTGGGAAGCGGTCGAAGTAGGCGAACCTGGTCCCGGTCAACTGCGTATTCGTCATGGCGCGGTTGGGTTGAACTATATCGATGTTTATCACCGCACCGGCTTGTATCCGCTGCCGTCGCTACCGTGGACGCTGGGCATGGAAGGCGCAGGCCGGATCGAAGCCATCGGCGAAGGCGTGACCGCATTCAAAGTGGGCGACCGGGTCGCCTACGCCAGCCCGCCAGTCGGAGCGTATGCCGAAGCGCGCTTAATTGCCGCTGACCGAGTGGTGGCCTTGCCGGACGCCATCGACGACCGCACGGCAGCGGCGATGATGCTGCAGGGCATGACCGCGCAATACCTCCTGCGCCGCACCTATCGCGTCCAGCCGGGCGATGCGATCCTATTCCACGCCGCCGCAGGGGGTGTCGGCCTGATTGCTGGTCAGTGGGCGCGGCAGCTCGGCGCGACCGTGATCGGCACCGTCGGCAGCGACGAGAAAGCGGAGTTGGCCCGTGCTCACGGCTACCACCAGGTGATTGTCTACAACCGCGAGAATTTCACCGAGCGGGTACGCGAAATCACCAACGGGCAAGGCGTGGCGGTGGTGTATGACTCGGTTGGCAAGGACACCTTTATGGGTTCGCTGGATTGCTTGCGCCCCATGGGCATGATGGTCAGCTTTGGCAACGCTTCGGGACCCGTCCCCCCCTTTGAAGCGGGGATTCTGGCGGCCAAGGGTTCGTTATTCCTGACTCGGCCCACTTTGATGACCTACACCGCCCAGCGCGCCGATTTGGTGGCGAGCGCCGCTGAATTGTTTGCTGTGGTGGCGAAAGGCGTGGTGAAAATCGAAGTGCGCCAAACCTACCCGCTGGCGGAAACCGCCCAGGCCCACCGCGATCTGGAAGCGCGCCAGACCACCGGTTCGACCGTGCTGTTGCCCTGAAGTGCCGCTCCATGCACGAACTGGCACTGTGCATGGAGCTGGTGCGCATCATTGAAGCCCAGACGCGCCAGTGCGCGTTCCGCCGGGTACGGGTGGTGCGCCTCACAGTCGGCGCGTTGGCGGGGGTGGAAATCGAAGCATTGCGCTTTGGCTTTACCGTGGCGGCCCAAGGCACGCTGGCCGAGGCGGCGCTGCTAGAAATCGAGCAGCCTCCCGGCCAGGCGGCTTGTGTAGATTGTGGTGCAGTAGTGGAAGTACGTAACCGCGAAGACCCCTGCCCTCGCTGTGGCGGCTACTTTTTACGGGTGCGAGGCGGTACCGAACTGCGAGTTGTGGAGCTGGAGGTCGAATAACCGAGGCGACAGCCAGCGCCATCTTACTGTGTTGGCGCGTTATGCCATGCTCTCGTTGCCGGGCTTGCGGCGTTGCAGTATCTCTTTGACCAGCGCGCGCTGCACGGCGCGCGGTGCCTCCAGCAAACCCTTGACGTGCGCCGCCACGCTGGCGGCCAGGGCAGGCAGGTTATAGCCTCCCTCTAAAGCCGACACCACCCGACCCGCGCAGCAGTCTGCCGCGACGGTTAGAATCTGTGCGGTCAGCCAGGTATAGTCGTCCTCGTTGAAATTCAATTCCGCCAGCGGATCCAGATAATGCGCATCGAAACCGGCTGAGACCAATAGTAATTGCGGCTGAAATGCGCGCAGCGCGGGTTCAATCTCTTGCCCCCAGACGTGACGCAGATCGGTCGAACCGCTGCCAGCCAGTAGCGGGATATTGAGAATGTTGTCGACCCCGCGCTCATCACGGCGACCGGTGCCCGGATAGATATAGGCCTGATGGAGCGAGACATAGAAATACGCCGGATCCTGCGCAAACGCGGCTTGGGTGCCGTTGCCGTGATGCACATCGAAATCAATGACCGCGACCCGCTCCAGACCGTGCGCGGCGTGGGCGTGCGCCGCGCCAATGGCGACATTGTTAAACAGGCAGAATCCCATAGCCTGATTCGGTTCGGCGTGATGACCGGGCGGGCGGATCGCGCAGAAGGCATTGTCTGCCTCCCCTGTGAGGAGGGCGTCCACCGCCGCGCATACCGCGCCGGCCGCGCGCAAAGCGGCTTCGCCGGACTGTGGGGACAGCACGGTGTCACCGTCAATGGCACTGTAACCTTGTTTAGGCACACGGGCCAAGATCCGCTCGACATGGGTTGATGAATGAATCCGGGTGAGCTGCTCGCGGGTAGCGGGCGGCGCTTCCCGCCATTCCAGAGCGGCGAAGGACAGGTTGCGCAGGGTGTTAAGGATGGCGGTTAAGCGAGCTGGACTTTCGGGGTGGCCGAAGCCCGCGTCGTGCTCCAGACAGGCCGGATGGGTATAGAGCAGGGTTGTCATGAGGGCGCATCCTCGTGGTTCGGTGTTTCATGCTGGAGCGTGGCCCGACGCAGCGCCCTCAAGACATCTTCGCGGGCAATGATGCCCACCAATCGACCGTCTTCCACCACCGGCAGGCTCTTGGTGCGCATCTCCACCAGTTTTTGCAGCAGGCGGCTCAGCGGCAAGCGCGGCTCGACACTCACCGGATCGCGCGTCATCACTGCTGCCGCCGGTTGCTCCATCAGGGTATCGTAGTGGGGAACCAGCGCAGCGACATCCAGGCTAAAGGCCTTCAGCACATCGAACTTGGTCAGAATGCCCAGCAGGCGCTGCTCTTCATCCACCACCGGCACGCCATTGAAGTCATGGCGCTCAAACAGCGCCTCGACCTCGCGCAGTGGGGTGTGCGGCCCGATCGTGATGGGTGCGACCGTCATGGCGTCGCGGACTTCGTACTTCAAGAATTCATACATGGCGCGGGATCCTGGCGAAGCGGGACAGCCGGGCTGCGCCCAGCCGGATAAGAAAAGTAAACCCTATGGCGCGTTATTTGCGCTGTCAAGGGATCTGGTCAAAATGGGCCTACATATTTATAAAAAATTTCAATGATTTATCTCTTTAAAAAGCTCAGTGAACGGTTGTAAAAGCGCTTTATCTTAAGCTCACGAGGAGATTTCAAGCAGTTGAATCCGGTTGGGCACTGAGGCCATCCGCGAATCCGTTACCATACAAGAAATCTATCTGACCGAAGGAACCGGAACTGGCGTTAAGATAAACTGTTGAGCCAAGGACGCAGGCCATTTTGAGACTAAGGAGATGGCATTTGCGCGCAAAAAATCAAGAGAGGTTTGCATGAAACGATGGGTGGTATTTTGGTTAGTGCTTGCGCCCGTCCTAGCCAGCGCTGACAGTTTTCGCTGCGGCCGCTATCTGCTGAGCGTCGGCGATTCTCAAGCGCAGGTGCTGGATCGTTGTGGAGGGCCGCAACGCTCCTGGCAGGATGGTTTTATCGAGGAAGTAGTGCGCCGGGCCGATCATTTGGCAACGCTATCCAACCTGGGCGGGTCATCGCCCGTCGTCAGTCAGCCAGCCTACGAAACCGAGTATCGACGGGTGATTCCCGTGTACCGCTGGGAATACGCCTTAGGTCGTGGGAGCTTTCTCAAAATCTTGACTTTCCACAGCGATACGCTGGTGAGCATCGAGAACGGCCCCCGGCAGTAAAGCTTGCGGGTCATCTTCGCCATGATCGGCCATCAGGCAACCCGGTTGCTGGTCGGGCTGGGCCTTACCGCCGTTTTTGTGCTGCACGCCGCCGGTTGGGTAGAGCTGCCTTTCGTGCGCGCGCTCGAAAACCAAGCCTACGACGCCCGCTTGAATCTGAGTTTGCCGGGTGGAATCGATACGCGCATTGTCATCGTCGATATTGACGAACGCAGCTTGCGCCAGGAAGGCCAATGGCCTTGGCCGCGCGGACGGCTCGCGACTCTGGTGGATCGGCTGTTTGAACACTACCGGATCGCCGCGCTGGGGTTCGACATGGTGTTCGCCGAGTCGGATCCAGCGGTTCTGGTATTCGAGACTTTGCGCCGTGGGCCTTTGGGTCAGGAGGAGCACGCGCGTGCGCAGTTGGAGCGTGTTCAGCGTGAGGAGGATCCCGACCGCCGCTTCGCTGCGGCGCTGCGCGATCGCCCTGTGGCGCTAGGCTACTTCTTCAACACCCCTGGCACTGCCAATGCCGCCATTCAGCTTGGCCAGTTACCGGCACCGGTGGCCGAGGCGCGCGCCCTGGCCGCACCCGATAGCCCATTAGTCAAAGCCGCCGGTTACGGAGCCAATCTACCCCTGTTGCAGGAGGCGGCGCAGCAGGGCGGTTTTTTCAATAGTCCCCTGGTCGATGCGGACGGCGTTTTTCGGCGAATGCCGCTCCTGGTGCGCTATGAACAGGGTCTCTACGAGCAACTGGCCCTGGCGGTTGTGCGTGCCTGGCTGGGCAACCCGCCAGTGGAATTCGTCCTGGGGGCTGGCTATGGGCCTGGTGGAGGCCAGCAGCGCCTGGAGGCGTTGCGCTTTGGGGGTTTTACGGTGCCGCTGGATGCGCAGGGCGCGGTGCTGGCACCGTATCGGGGTCGCCAAGGCAGCTTTCCGTATATCTCGGCGCTGGATGTCTTGGCCGGGCAAGCAGATCCACGTCTGCTGGAGCAGGCCATTGTACTGATCGGCACCACGGCGGCCGGCCTGCTAGATTTGCGTACCACGCCGGTGCAAAACGTCTATCCGGGGGTCGAAATCAATGCCAATCTGATCGCTGGGCTGCTGGATCAGCGCTTCAAGACTTATCCGCCCTATAGCGCGGGCCTGGAGGTTCTGCAACTGGTGCTGGTAGGCGCGCTGGCAACGGTGATGGGCTTTCTAACGCCAGTGCCAGGGCTGTTGCTGCTGGCGGCGACCACCGGCCTCCTGTTGGGGGTGAACGGTTATTGGTGGCAGGCGCGTGATTTGGTCGCGCCGCTGGCGTCACCGCTACTGCTGCTGTTTCTCCTCTATGTTTTTTACGCCAGTTATAACTTTTTTATAGAGGCGCGCCGGGAACGGTGGATTACCCAACAATTTGGCCAGTATGTGCCACGCGAGATCGTAGCCGAAATGAGTCGACGGGGGGAGCAGTACTCGCTGGAGGGCGAAAGCCGCCATATGACCGTGCTGTTTACCGATATTGCTGACTTTACCGCGCTCTCTGAACGCCTGGAGCCGCGCCAGATCACCCACCTGATGCAATGCTATCTTACCCCGCTGACGCGGGTAATCCATGAGCATCGGGGCACCATCGACAAATATATCGGCGACGCCATCATGGCGTTCTGGGGCGCGCCCCTGGCGGATACCAAACATCCGCGTCATGCCGTACAGGCCGCGCTCGCCATGAACCAGGCTCTGCAAGCGCTGGCGAAGGAGTTTCAGCAACAGGGCTGGCCGTTGTTGCGGCTGCGCACCGGCATCAACACGGGGATGATGAGCGTCGGCAACATGGGTTCGGAATTTCGCGTGTCCTATACCGTGCTGGGGGATGCGGTCAATCTGGCCTCCCGACTGGAAAGCGCCGCCCGCCGTTACGGCGTCGCCATCGTCATCAGCGAATACACGCGAGCGCTGGTGCCTGAAGTGGTGTGTCGGCAACTGGATCGGATTCGGGTGCGGGGCCGCGCCCAGGCCGTGGTGATCTACGAACCCCTGGGAGTGGCGGCGGATTTAACTCCAGCGCTACAGGCGGAGCTGGCGGCCTACGAGCACGCATTACTGGTTTTTCAGCGGCGCGCTTGGTCGTTGGCTGAGGAACTGTTTTCGCGGTTGCTGGAACAGCAGCCAAATCATCAACTCTATGCGCTCTATCGGGAGCGGGCGGCGACGCTACGGGCCGCGCCGCCGCCACCTGACTGGGATGGGGTGTTTAATTTGGAAAGCAAATAAACACGGGTCAATGGCGTAACCCGTTCTCAGATGCAGATTCAGGGGGTGTTCAGACCCTGAGCGTAGAATCCAGCGCTTCCATTCAGCAGGATCTGAATCCGGGAGCCGACCATGCATGTTCATCTCGCCATTATGCGATCCATAGCGCTGATGGTTACGCTGTTGTTAGGGATGGAAGCCGCTACAGCGACAACGTTCGCCGCGTTGGCGCAAGAAGCATTGGCCCGCTCTCGAACGCCTTGGAATCCAACGCTGCCGATACCGGTGTCTGCCCTTGATCCTCCCGAAGGGGACGGCGCGTTGGGACTGGATTTTGTCGAATACGGGCGGCTGGCCGGGAAAAATTTCTTTGATGATGGGGTGTGGTGGCTGCGGCCCAATCCGCGGGGCAATTTTGAAAAAGACCCGCTGGAGGTCTGGATGTACCGGCCCGAGAGCGAAGCGTACATGCCGATCCGCTATCGAGAAAACGACTTTCCCTATCAGCATCCCGCCATCGTGCCGCCGCTGCCTCCGGTCATTCCCGTCGCCGCCCGTTTTATCAGCGCGGTCGATATCGGATTTCGTCAGCGCAACCCGGACGGCTGGCCGCAAGTCCTGCATTTAGGCGGGAATGGGTACGGTCGTTTAAGCGGCTTTCCGCCGCTTGGTTTTGGCACCTCCTTCCGATTAGGGGTACGCAATGTGGGGCAGGCTAATGAAGACTTCGTCCGGCTGCGCTCCCTTTATCTACTTCGGCTCAATGAACGAGTTTTCCGGCTGCTGGGATTGGTGGAAGGCGCAGCCTGGACGGCAGCGTTCACCGCGACGCTGCAACCCGGCGAGGCCACCACGCTGCGGATGGCGATGACGCTGTTTCCACGCCTGCCGCTGCGCATGGCCCATGAACCGAGTATCGGGCCGCTGGGGCTGAGTTCGATGTTCTGGAAAGATGAGCGCGACACCCCAGCGCAGAGCCACGATGAGGCCCATGATGCGGATTTGTTCGTTGTCTGGGGACCAGATGGCCGCCGACGCGAGCACAAGATCAGCATTCCGGCGCTTCCGACAGCGCCGTCGGAGGTGGTTGATTTCGGAGCGGCGACAGACTTTGCGCTGCTGCAAACCGACCGCGATCCCAGACATTATCTGGTGTATAAATCCGCCGGTTACGCCCAACGCTCCTCATTGCTGATTTCCGATCTGCGCAGCAGCGTACCCTACACTGTGGCGCTGTGGCAGTCTTGGACAGCCTACGAAGGGGCCGATAACATCGCAGTGTACGTGCGCTTCAACACGGATTTAGCCGTACCGGCGTCGGTTGAAGATGGGATCAGCTTTTCCTACACGCTGACCGCCCACCGCTAAGCGCACGAAACCCGTTGCCTCTTTTAGCCGTGTGTTAGGCGCGGTGAAGGATTGACAGTAGCTGGGCAAATGCCAGTATGATTACCCTTTTTGGCATCCGAACGCAGCTGCGTTCCCCATCGCTCGCATTAGGAAGGAGTTTTGAGTTTTGGCTAACACCGTTCAAGCGAAAAAGCGCGCCCGTCAGGCGGAAAAGCACCGCCAGCATAACGCCAGCCAGCGTTCTATGCTGCGCACCTATGTCAAGCGCGTGGTTAAGGCGATCAGTGCTGGCGACCCAACGAAAGCCGAGTCCGAATACCAAAGCGCGGTGCCGGTGATTGACCGCATGGCGCGCAAAGGGTTGATCCACGCTAACAAGGCAGCCCGCCACAAGAGCCGCCTGAGCCATCATATTCGCGCTATGCAGGCCTGAAGCAGCCGATTGGCCCAGTCACTGCCGAAGTAGCCGCTTCCCGCAAGCTGCCACCCCTCAATGCCGAATACTGAGAGGTGGCTTCAGCGGGGCAGCTCCAGGGTGGCCACCAGCCCACCTTGCGGATGATTGTGTAAGGTCAGTTCACCGCCATGGGCGCGGGCGATGTTGCGCGCGATGCTTAAACCTAAGCCGACCCCGCCGGTGTCACGGCTGCGTGAGCTTTCCAGCCGGTAAAACGGTTCAAAAACTCGTTCCAGTTCTGCTTCTGGAATACCGGGTCCATGGTCGCGGATGGTCAAAGTCAACCAGCCAGGCGCTGCGGCGACCGTAATCGCGGCCCGCTGACCGTATTGCAGCGCATTATTCACCAGATTGCTCAGGCAACGCTTTAGGGCCAGCGGACGGCAACGCAGCGGTTGCTGGATCGGACCGCCAGAGAGGGTCACTTCGTGACCCGCATCTTCGGCATCTTCCTGCAACGCTTCCAGCAAGGCGTCAATATCCAGGGTCGCCATGGCTTCGTGGTCCGCGCCGCCCCGCAAAAAATCCAGCGATGCTTGCGCCATTTGCTGCATTTCCGCCAGATCCGCCAGCACTTTCTCCCGTAACAACGCATCATCCAGCAGCTCGGCGCGCAACCGCAGCCGCGTGATCGGTGTCTTCAGGTCATGAGAGATGGCAGCCAGGGTGCGGTTGCGATCCTCAATGTAACGGATCAAACGCTCCTGCATGGTGTTGAAGGCGTGAGCTGCGCGCCGAATTTCCAGCGGCCCGGTTTCGGCCAGCGGCGGGCGGCGGATGTCACGGCCCAGTTCACTGGCCGCCGCCGCCAGCACCGCCAACGGTCGGGTCAGCGTGCGCACCGCCCACGCCGCTAGCACTGCGACTGACACTAGCGCCACCAGCAGCATCAACAACAAGCGGGTCGGCCAGGCCAGGATATCTTCGGGTAACACCTGTTGAAAAGTCACCGTCGCGCCATCGCGCAGCCGCACTTGCACCACAAAATTGCGCAAGCCCAGCATCATGGCGTGCCGTCGCCAGCGGGGCCTGCGGTCAGCGCGCTCGCGCGGCAACGGGGCCTGCTCCGAATCCAGCCAGCGGGGCCGCTCGGCTAGGGGGGGCGGGGGCGGTAATTCGTCGTTGATTTCGACCTGGAATAGGCGTTCTGGGCCCAACTGCCGTTTTAATAGCGCCCGAAACAGGGTGGTGTGATAGCGCTCATCCGGGGTTCTGTCTGTTTGCCAGGGCAGGTCCAGGCTGAGACGGGTGGGCGGTAAATCCAGCACGCCCGCTAACCGTTGCCGCTCAGCGTCATTCAAGCCATCGAGCAGATTGACAATCGCGACAATGCGTTGTGCCACATGGCCGCCAATGGCGTGATACAGCGTTTGGTCCCGATCCTGAAGCAGGATCGCTGCGCTTAGCAATTGCGCGAAAACCAGGCCACCGCTTAAAAACAGCAGCAAGCGGCCAAACAAAGATTGCGGCAACCAGCGACGCATCAAAACTCTCGGTGCACTTGCGCGGTCAGGATATAGCCTTCGTTGCGCACGGTTTTGATCAAGATGGCTTCGCGAGGATCATCGCGCAGTCGCCGCCGTAGCCGACTGACCTGAACATCAATGCTGCGATCAAAGGGCGCAGCTTCGCGGCCCTGAGTCCAATCCAACAGTTGATCGCGATGGAGGACCCGTTGCGGATGGTCGAGGAACACGCGCAACAGCCGGTAATCACTCGCGCCCAAGGCCACCACCACGCCATCTGGTGCCACCAGTTGGTGGGCGTCCACATCGAGGGTCCAGCCCGCGAATTGGAAGCGGCGCGCTTCGCCGGGATCGGTGGGGGCGCTGCGCGAGCGGCGCAGGATGCTTTTGATACGCGCCAGCAGTTCGCGGGGATTAAAAGGCTTGGGCAGATAATCGTCTGCACCCATTTCCAGCCCAACGATGCGGTCGGTGTCATCACCGCGCGCGGTCAGCATGATGATGGGGATCGGTGAGCGGGCGCGCAAGGTGCGGCATAGCACCAGGCCATCGTCACCAGGCAGCATCAAATCCAGGATAACCAGATCAACCGAGTCCCGCTCTAGGGCCGCCCACAGGCCACGCCCGTCGTTCACACCGCTGACCGCAAAGCCATGGCGACCTAAGTAGTCGGCCAGCAGCTCCCGCAGGCCGGGATCATCGTCCACGATCAGGATATGATCGTTCACGAGCGAGTGGCCGGTGAGGCGGTGGCCTTCTCCACCATTTCCCGGGCGTGCGCCAGCGTGTGGGCGGTCAATTCCAGGCCGCCCAGCATCCGGGCGATTTCAGTGATACGCGCGGTGGGTTCCAAGGCTGCGACCCGTACCTGGGTGGTCGCGCCGTCGCTGTGTTTTTCGGCCTTGAAATGCTGATGCGCTTGTGCGGCAACCTGGGGGAGATGGGTGACGCAGAGCACCTGGCGGGTGTCGCCCAGCGCGCGCAACTGGCGGCCTACCACTTCGGCCACGCCACCGCCAATACCGGTATCCACCTCATCGAAAATCAGCGTGGGGATGTGGGCGGCATGCGCGGCGATGACCTGAATCGCCAGGCTGATGCGCGACAATTCACCGCCGGAGGCGACTTTGGCCAGCGGTCGCAGCGGTTGCCCGGGATTGGCGCTGACCTGAAATTCCACCGCATCCAGTCCAGTAGGGGTCGGTTGTTCCAATCGTTCCAGGGCGATGACGAAGCGCCCACCCGGCATTCCCAGTCCGGCCAGAGCCACCGAGACGTGGGCATCCAGTTCCTGCGCCGCCGCTGCGCGCCGCGCGCTTAGCTGCTCAGCGTGGGTCTGGTAGTCGTCCCGCGCAGTTTGCACCGCTTGCTGTAGCGCTTCCAGACGGGTTTCGCTGTGTTCCAGGGCGTCGAGTTCTGCCTCAAAGCGCGTGCGTAATCCGGGCAGTTCTTCGGCGCTCAGACGATGCTTGCGCGCGAATTGATGAGCGGCGGTCAGCCGCTGCTCAACCTGGGACAGGTGGGCAGGATCGAGATCGAGCGCCTGCACATAAGCTCGTAATTCGGTGCTGGCTTCCTGGATCTGGATTTGCGCGGTGTCCAGCATCTCGCCGATTGGGGCGAGTCGGGCGTCCAGACGGCTGATGGTGTCCAGCTCGCGGCGGCTATGGCCGAGTCGGTCGGCGACGGCAGACTCCTCGTCGGCGCTGAGCCAGCCCAAGATACGTTGACCGATTTCCAACAGTTGGTTAGCGTGCGCCAACTGGCGTTGCTGGTTTTCCAGTTGCGTGATTTCGCCCTCCGCTAGGTTGAGCGCGCGCAGTTCGCGTAGGTGGTAACGCAGAATATCGATGCGGGCGTCGCGTTCGCTGGCCGCTTGGCGCAGCGCGCGCCATTCCCGTTGCAGCCGGTGCCAGGTTTGATAATGTTCGGCCAACACCGCCGTCAGTGGTTGCTGGCCAGCGTAGTCGTCTAGCAATTGCCGCTGCGCTTCGCGCCGCAGCAGGGATTGATGCTCATGCTGGCCATGGATGTCCACCAATCGTTCGCCCAGCTCGCGCAGCGCCTGAGTGGGTTGTAGGACGCCGTTGATATAGCCGCGTGAACGACCGGCGCGGGCGACCACCCGGCGCAGCTGGCATTCCCGGTTGCGGTCCAGGTCGCGTTCGGCCAGCCAGGCGCACGCTTCCGGCAGCGCGGTGAGATCAAACGCGGCGCTGAGATCAGCCCGTTCCGCACCGTGGCGCACCACGTCACCGTCAGCGCGATCCCCTAGCAATAGTCCTATGGCATCCACCAGAATGGACTTGCCAGCACCGGTCTCGCCGGTGATAGCCGTCATCCCGCCGCCCAGTTCCAGCTCCAGGTCTTCGACGAGGGCAAAATCACGGATGCGCAACTGGGTCAGCATGGCACGGGCGTTTAGGTGAAGGGTGTGGATTCCGGGCTGAGGCCCCAGTTGAGCTTGGCGCGCAATAACTCAAAATAATCGTGATTGAGCGGATGGATCAGCCGCGCCTTGCGCCCCTTTTTGCGGATCAGAATGCGGTCGCCCGGCTCGATGGCCAGGCTGATCTGGCCGTCGCAGGTCACCTGGCTCTGAGTGGTGTTGGCGCTGTTGAGGATGATTTCGATCACGCTGTCCGCCTTGACCACGATGGGCCGGTGGGTCAGGGTGTGCGGACAGATCGGCACCAGCACCACGGCCTCCAATCCCGGATGGAGGATAGGCCCGCCACCAGCCAGCGCGTAGGCGGTGGAGCCGGTTGGGGTGGAGATGATGAGGCCATCAGCCCGGTAGGCGTTGAGAAAGCGACCATCCACGAAGGTTTCGACTTCGATCATCCGCGCCACTTCGCGCTTATGCACCACCACATCGTTGAGCGCGTCGGCTTCGCTGATGACCTGATCTTCGCGCAACACCTGGGCGTGGAGCAACGAGCGGCGCGCTTCGCGGAAATGGCCGTTCAGCACGGCTTCCAGACGATGGGGAATCTCGCTGGGGGAGACATCGGCCAGAAAACCGAGCCGTCCCAGATTGACGCCTAGAATCGGCACTTCGTAATCTACCAGCGAGCGCGCCGCGTTGAGCATCGTGCCATCACCGCCCATCACGATCACCAGATCGCATTCCTCGCCAATGGCCGCCCGGCTGGCGATCTCCAGGGTATTGCCAGTAATCAGTCGGGCAGAGCTGTCATCCAGGAGCACCCGCAACTGGCGCTGGCGTAGGTAGTCAGCGATCTGGTTCAAGGTGCCCGCGACATTGCGATCACCGAATTTGCCGATGAGGCCAATGGTGTGAAAAGCCAGGGTGGACATCGTTTCGTACTGGGTGGTTGCTTGCATTCAACTTAGCATTTTATGAGAAAGCGCGCCAAGCAGCGGAACACTTGCGACGTTGATAAAGACTTGTTACGGTGCCTTAACAATCCCGCAGACTCTTGCAAGGCTTAGGAGTACTTAACTGGAGAATCTCCCGCGATGCCTGGCACCGAATCGAGCGTAACCAACCCCGCCGTCCTAAACGAGCGTACCCAGCATCTGCTGCGGACCTTGGTGGAGCGCTATATCCGCGATGGTCAACCGGTGGGTTCGCGCACGCTGGCCCGCGACGCGGGGCTGGATCTCAGCGCCGCAACGGTGCGCAATGTGATGGCGGATTTGGAAGAGCTGGGCTATTTGCATTCGCCACACACCTCAGCCGGGCGGGTACCAACTGCGCGGGGTTATCGGCTATTCATTGACGCGCTGCTGCATCTGAAGCCGTTGCAGCAGGAGGAAGTGGAAACCTTGCGGCGGCGCATCGACCGGCCCGTCCGTGATGGTGTTGAGCTGGCGCGCTCGGTCTCCGATTTATTATCGGGCGTCACGCACCTGGCCAGTGTTGTCATGTTGCCACGACGCAAGGTAGCGACTTTGCGTCAGGTCGAGTTTCTCTCGCTGAGCGAAAATCGGGTGTTGGTGATTTTGGTGCTGAACGGCCAGGAAGTGCAAAACCGCATTATTGAGACCCAACGACCTTACAGCGCCGCAGAATTGCAGCAGGCGGCGTATTACCTGAATCAGCAATTCACCGGTCAAGATATTCAGGAAGTGCGAGAATCCTTGCTGCGGGAGTTGCGCGAAACACGCGATACTCTGGATCACTTGATGCAGACCGTGGTCGAGATCGCCGAGCAGGGATTTGCCGCCGAGGCCAACGGCGAGGATTACGTGGTCGCGGGCCAGACTGAATTGATGCAGTACGCCGATTTGTCCGATCTGGAGACCCTGCGCCACTTGTTCGAGGCCTTCAACCACAAGCGCGATTTACTGCATCTGTTTGATCAGTGCCTCCATGCTGAGGGGGTGCAGATTTTTATTGGCAAGGAATCCGGGTTTGAATCGCTGGAAAGCTGCAGCGTGGTGACGGCCCCTTATTCCGTGGGGGGGCGCGTGCTGGGGGTGTTGGGTGTCATTGGCCCCACCCGCATGGCCTATGATCGGGTGATCCCGGTCGTGGATGTCACCGCCCGATTGCTGGCAGCGGCGCTCAACACCCAGGCTTAAAGTTGGTTAACCAGGATCGCGCCACTGTTCCTCGCGCTGATGACGGGCCACGCGCCGGGTTGGGCTGGCCCGCCGCTGCGCTTGGCGCAGCCGTTCCTCGCGTTGATGGCGAGTTTCCCGCTGTCCTGCCTCATACGGCGGTATGGCGCTGCTCGCGTTCGCTGTTGGAACCGGCGCGGCGGCGAGCGTCAATGTGGCGATAGCGGCGGCGGTTAACACGGTCTTCATACGGTCTCCTTGCTTCCTTTCAATCGTTACTGTGCTTACTCTAACCAAGCCAGACTGAACGAGAGCTAAATGACCGCTTGGAGCGACATTCGTACACTTAAAATCATTATATTTTATTTTCAATAGGATAGTGATAATGCGCCCTGTAGTTGCAGCGGCTGCCGCTGTGATGATAAGCATGCTCTTTGGTAGTGGCCACGCTCAAAGGGAAGAGAAGCTCTCTGCATTGCGGCGGAGTACGCCGTTTATCCGCAGGCAGTCACCGTGGGCGAACGAGTGCTCCAAAGCAGCAGACTCGAAGCGATCCCCCGGATTCAAGCCACTGGCCCAGAGTCGGCCTACCAACAATCAGGTCGCAGTCACCGCAGAAAGCGCCATTGGCTCCATCGGTTATTTACTCCAGCACAGCCAGGTTTCCCTACTGCTTCTTCCGCTGAATCGTGCAGCCTAAGTTATGCGTCCCGAAACTCTGACCGTCGGCTTGGTCCAGCAGGCCTGTAGCATCGAACGCAACGGCAATCTGGCCGCCAGCATCAACGGTATTCGCAGCTTAGTCGGCCAGAGCGCGCGGCTCGTTTTGTTGCAGGCATTGCATACCAGCCTGTACGTGGGTCAGGCTGAAAATCCTGAAGTTTTCGATCTGGCCGAATCCATTCCCGGCCCCACCACGGATGCCCTGGGCACGGTGGCGCGTGAGCTGGGCGTTGTTCTAGTCGCTTCGTTAGTCGAGCGGCGCGCACCTGGTTTGTATCACAACACGGCGGTCGTGTTGGAAAGCGATGGCAGCATCGCGGGGACCTATCGCAAGATGCACCTTCCCGATAGTCCTGGTTACTACGAAAAATACTATTTCGCCCCCGGTGATCTCGGGTTTACGCCCATTGACACTTCAGTGGGTCGGCTTGGGGTGCTGGTGGGCTGGGATCAATGGTTCCCGGAAGCTGCGCGGCTGATGACGCTGGCTGGCGCGGATTTGCTGCTGTATCCGACCGCCATCGGCTGGAATCCCGACGATGAAGAGGGCGAGCGCCAACGGCAATGGGAAGCCTGGTTTATCGTCCAGCGCGCGCACGCGGTCGCTAACGGTATTCCAGTGGTGGTGTGCAACCGAGTCGGATTTGAGGCCGCCCCCTCCGGTCAAACTTCCGGTGTACAATTCTGGGGTAGCAGCTTTATCGTCGGCCCACAAGGCGAGTGGTTAGCCACCTCCCCTCCCGATCGGCCGGCCACCCTAGCGGTGGAGTTGGACTTCAGGCGTTGCGAGCAGGTGCGGCGGTGCTGGCCGTACTTACGCGACCGCCGTATTGACGCTTACGAGGGGCTGCTGGAACGCTATTTGGATTTCTAGAGACAACTCGCGCATCGCCAAAAGCGCTGTAATTCTCGCATCCCGTTAAAATACCCTTCCCGTTAAAATACCCTATAGTTAAGTAGTTCAGGGTGAGGCGTTCTGATCCAAAACCGCGCTAGATAAGGAAGCCTGGTAGGCAGGCAACCTCTCTCAATAAGGCCACATCCCAGCCGTATTTCTGCTAGGCGTCGCTAAACTTGAGAAGATGCGCAGCCTGCTCTTGATTGCAGTAAAGCCAGAAGCGGATCACTGCGCCAACCTGACCCCTGTGATGCTAAAAAGCCCCAGAAACCCTGCCATGCGTCATGCTGAGGAGCCAAAGTAGTGGAGATTATCAAAACTGATATAGCCATCGTCGGTGCGGGAGGAGCGGGCTTGCGGGCCGCTATCGCGCTCGCCGAAACCGACCCAAAACTGCGCATCGCCCTGATCTCGAAAGTCTATCCGATGCGCAGTCACACCTGCGCCGCCGAGGGTGGAGCCGCCGGCGTCATCAAATCCGATGACAGCCTCGATCTCCACTTCGGCGATACCGTGGGCGGCGGCGACTGGCTGTGCGATCAGAATGCGGTCGAATACTTCATCAACGAAGCCCCCAAGGAATTGTTGCAGCTAGAGCATTGGGGTTGCCCCTGGAGCCGCGAGCCGGATGGCTCGGTAGCAGTGCGGCCCTTCGGTGGCATGAAAATCAGGCGTACCTGGTTCGCCGCCGATAAATCCGGCTTCCACATCCTTCACACTCTGTTCCAGACCTCGCTCAAATACCCCGCCATCCAGCGTTTCGATGAGTATTACGCCACGGATCTGCTGGTCGATGACGGGCGCTGTCAGGGCTTGACCGCGTTGGAGATCCGCAGCGGCGAGATGCGGCAGTTCCAGGCCAAAGCGGTGATCATCGCCGCTGGTGGCGCGGGCAAGATGTTCCCCTTCACCACCAACGGAGCAATTAAGACCGGCGATGGCATGGCTCTAGCCTATCGCGCCGGGGTGCCGCTTAAGGACATGGAGTTCGTGCAGTATCATCCGACGGGCCTGCCCAACAACGGCATTCTGTTGACCGAGGGTTGTCGCGGCGAAGGCGGTATTCTGGTCAACAAGGACGGCCGGCGCTATTTGCAGGATTACGGCATGGGACCGGAAACGCCGGTCGGCCAGCCGGTGCTGAAAACCATGGAACTCGGCCCGCGCGACCGCCTGAGCCAATCGTTCTGGCACGAACAGCGCAAGGGCAACACCGTCTCGACCCCGTGGGGCGATTGCGTGTTGCTCGACATGCGCCACCTGGGTGAGAAGAAGATCAACGAGCGTTTGCCATTGGTGCGCGATCTGTGCATTAGCTATTTGAATATGGACCCGGTGAAAGAACCGATTCCGATTCGTCCGGTGGTGCATTACTGCATGGGCGGCATCCATACCGACATCAAGGCGGCGACGCCGGTGCCGGGCTTGTTTGCGGCGGGCGAATGCGCGTGCGTGAGCATCAACGGCGCCAACCGGCTCGGCTCCAACTCCTTGACCGAACTGCTGGTGTTCGGGCGGCGGGCGGCGCTGAGCGCCATTGAGCACATTCAATCCGGCTTGTCGAACAGCAATGACGGTGCGCTGGCGGCCCAGGCCAAAGCCTCGGAAGGCCGCATCCAAGCCCTGTTCGACAAAAACGCAGGCGCGGAAACCGTGGCCGGACTGCGCAAGGAAATGATGGATACCATGGAAGAAAACGCCGGTATCTACCGCACGGGCGAAGAGTTGCAGCGGGCCTGCGAGAAAGTGAGCGAACTGCGCGGGCGCTACGCCCATCTGGCGCTGACCGATAAGAGCAAGGTGTTCAACACCGACCTGATGCAGGCGCTGGAGTTAAATTCCATGCTCGATTGCGCCGAGGCGGTGGCGGTCGGCGCGCGGGATCGCAAGGAATCGCGCGGCGCGCACCAGCGGCTCGATTTCACCGCGCGGGATGACCAGAATTTCCTCAAGCATACCCTGACCTACTATCATCCCAAGGAGCCGCCGCGCGTCGAGTATCTCGATGTGGTGATCACCAAGTCGCAGCCCGGGGTCCGCGATTACTCAGGAGCCAAGAAATGAGCGAAGAACGCCAAATCCAATTGGAAGTGCTCCGCTACAACCCGGAGACCGACCTTGAGCCGCGGTTTCAGACCTATAGCGTTCCTTGTGTGAACGAATGGGTGGTGCTCGATGCGCTCAATTACGTCAAGGAAAATCTGGACCCGACGCTGAGCTATCGCTGGTCGTGCCACATGGCGGTGTGCGGCAGTTGTGGTTACATGATCAACGGCGAACCCAAACTCGGCTGCAAGGCGTTCATTCACGAGTACGGCGATCACATCCGGGTCGAACCGCTGGCGCATTTCCCCATCGAGCGGGATTTGGTGACGGTCGTTGAGGATTTCATCACCAAGTTCGCCAGCGTCAAGCCCTATCTGATCCCGAAGGAAGACAAGCCGATCAGCGCCGGCGAATTCAAGCAAACGCCAGCGCAGTTGATGAAGTTCAAGCAGTACACGCTGTGCATCAACTGCATGCTGTGTTACGCCGCATGCCCGCAATACGGTTTGGTGCCGGAATTCCTCGGCCCAGCGGCGATCTCGATGGCGCACCGCTACAACCAGGATTCACGGGATGGCGGCCGCGACCAGCGTCAGGAGGTGATCGCCGCCCATGAAGGTGTGTGGGAGTGTTCGTTCGTCGGTGCCTGCTCGGAAGTGTGTCCCAAGCATGTCGATCCCGCCGGCGCGTTGCAGCAAGTCAAGGTGGCGAGCACCATCGACTGGTACAAAGAGCACTTGATGCCGTGGAGTAAAAAATGAGCAGCAAACCGTATATTCGTGAAGTTTCCAAAACCTCCTGGTTTTTGAGCCAGCCGCGCTATAAGCGCTACATGGCGCGCGAGGTCACCTGCATCTTCATTTTCGCGTACACTTTCCTGCTGATTTTCGCGCTGGGCAGCCTGGCGAACGGGCCGGATGCCTTTCAGGAATTTTTGAGCGCGTTACGCAGTCCGTGGGGGGTTTTGTTCAACCTGGCGGTGCTGGTGGCGGCGGTGTATCACAGCATCTCGTGGTTCAGCGTCACACCGCAGGCCATGCCCATTCAGCGCGGCGAGGAATTTGTGCCGGGTAATCTCATCGTTAATGCGCACTATGGCGCGTGGGCGGTGGTGTCGTTGGTTGTGCTGATTTTGGGAGTGTGAGATGGCCAAATCCAATAAACCCATCTTCTGGGGGCTGTTCGCCGCTGGCGGTACGGTCACGGCGTTTCTGACGCCAGTGCTGGCGTTAATCACCTTGTTCGCCGCGATGCGGTTCTCGCCTGATCTATTGACCTATGATTATCTGCATGCCTTCGCTAATCACTGGTTGGGCAAACTGGTCATTTTTGGGGTCATCCTGGTCTCGCTGTGGCATGCTGCGCATCGACTGCGGGTAACTGTGCATGACTTTGGCATCCGGGCGGACACCGTGGTCGCCTATCTGGTCTATGGTCTGGCCGGTCTGGGCACCTTGATGACGCTGGTATACCTACTGCGCATCTAGATAATACTCCGCGCTTCCGGCCCGCGCGATTGCGCGCGGCGTCGGAATGATTCCATTGATTCACACCCTTAATGTAACCCTTAATCCTGTTCCTAATTGGGAACGGAGGATTTTGAGCAAGGCTCTCAAGGAAACTGGTGCAGCAATGAGTTCCCAATCCGTTCAGGATACGGCCATCCTCGCTCAGCCCCAGTCGTTGGATAACGGCGCGGGTTTGGAGCCAAAAACGGCTAGCAACGGTGTAAATACCATCCCATTTCACACTTCCGGCGAGACGGCTGATTTTTCGGCACCTGTTCCTCTCCCAGCTTATCTCCAGCAAACCTATTGGTGGGCATATCTCCATCCCGCCGCCGTGCGCGTTTTCGAGCGGCAATGGCTGGTTAATTTGATCTTATGGGGCAATTTCGCGCGCCTGCGCGATCTGGCCCTGGATGAAATTGGCCAAGCGGTTGCGGGCGATATCTTGCAAGTGGCCTGTGTTTACGGCAATTTCACCGAGCGCCTGGTGCAACGCTTAGCACCGGACGGTCGGTTGGACGTCATCGACGTCGCTCAAGTGCAATTGGAGAATCTAAAAGAGAAGCTCGGTGCCGCGGTGCAGAGGATCGGCTTGCACCATCAGGACTCGACGGCGCTGCGTTTCGCCGATGCCAGCTACGATTGCGTCATCGTATTTTTTCTGTTACATGAACAGCCGGAAGAAGTACGGGCGCAGACCATTGCCGAGGCAGTGCGAGTGGTCAAGCCGGGCGGCAAAGTGATTTTCGTGGATTATCACGGCCCAGACTTTTTGAATCCCTTCCGCTATGTGATGACGGCGATTCTTAAGACGCTGGAACCCTTCGCCATGGATTTATGGCGTAAAGAGATTGCGGATTGGCTGCCTGTCCAGGAGGGTGAACTGAAGGTTGCTAAGCAGACGTATTTCGGTGGGCTTTATCAAAAGGTGATCGTGACGCGAGGCTGAAAGCAGAGCCATCCATCGGGGTCGAAGCAGCGATACGCCTAGTGGCATTGATCATTCGCAAAGCCGTGTGGTCAAAGTTGATGGATAATCGCTATCCAGATCAACCCAAAGGAGATTGACGCTCATGAACATCATCAAGAATATTGGCTCGACCGACAAGATCGTTCGCCTTGTGGTCGGCGCGTTGCTGATTCTGTTGGCGGTGACGGGGAGTATTGGCTGGTGGGGTTATATCGGCATTGTGCCGATTGTGACAGCGCTTATGAACTGGTGTCCAGCCTATACCTTGCTGGGCATGAGCACCTGTCCGGTGAATACGCCACCCGCAAATCCTCCCGCGGTTTAAGCCACCGCTTTAGCTGTTAGAAGGTGACCGGCTGCTCAGGGCGGTCGGTTTTTTCCTACCGCGCATAGGATGATGGATTTCTTGCCTTGCTCTAAATGATCGGCAAGATCCGCTGTCTAACGGAATGGCGTTGCCGCCCAGCGGCAACATGGGTTCATGCAGTGGGTCTGGAGGATCAGTTGCTGATGAAAACAATGCGGTATTGGGTCTTCGCAGTAGTGACGGCTCTCGCCATGCTGCTTCCCCTACAGGGCGCAAATGCCTGGGATTCTCGCGGCTATCGCGGTCACGGGGGCTATTGGAGCAACCATAGCGGTCGTTGGGACGGCTATTCTCACCGCCACTATTACCGTGGTTGTCGTGGTTGTGATGCTGCGGGGGCGGCGATTGTTGGACTGGCGATTGGCGGCATTATCGGTTCTACGATGGTAGAGGCGTCGCGCCCGCCGGTCCGCTATGCGCCGCGCTACTATGGACCACCTGAGCGGTGTACTCCAGTGGTGATTGATGGTGCCACCTACTATAACTGCGACCGGGACGACTGGCGCGACTGAACGGTGTGGGTCTCCTTCAGCGTCCAACCAGGCGGCGGCGCTCCTTGCGCCGCCGCCTAAGGCAGTACATCCTCACTGCGCAAGTGCGAATCGGGCGGCTGCGGTCCCGGTGGATCGAGCGCTTCACGCACAAAAATTGGGCAAGGTCGTCGGCCGACTTGCCAACGGTCGGTAAATTCGCCCCAGTGAGGGTTTGCGACCCGACCGGCCGCCAGATAATCCAGCAAGTTTTGCACACTGGCATTGTGGCCGCGTGGGCTGATGCGCGTGCTGAAATGCGCCCAGCGCAGATATAAGACATAGGTATTCAGGACGTCGCCTTCGCAGTAGCGGTTGATTGCAGTGTAATCGCCGTTCGCGGCCAATTCTGCTACGTTTTCCCCGCAACCGTTCCACTTGCCCGGCAAGCCCAGTGCTTGCGCAGTTTCATCTAATCCGAGCCGGGGGGACGCGCCGAAGTCGCCCAGCACATCCATCAGATCGCAGTGCCAATTGCTCTCATAGCGATAGTCGTAGCCAAAACGGGGGTCAGTGCGATGCCATTGCGACGCGCTAAGGCCATGCACCAGGGAGCGTTGCTTGAGCACAGCCACATCGAAGCTGCGCCCGTTCCAAGTCACGAGCCGGGGCTTCTGTTGATCCACTAATTGCCAGAAGCCGGCCAGAATCTCGCGCTCGCTGCGTTCGGCGCTACTGGCCGCGCCTAGCTTGCGCACGGTGTAACGCTCGCTCTGGCCGTCGCGGTCAATCCGGGCCAATAGAAAGCCAAGCGTGATGATTTCATGCTGGATTGGCTTGGGAAAAGTATCCGGGTCGCGATCCGCCGCAAGAATCGCTACATCAGGCCGGGTTTCCAGGTCAATGACGAGCAGGTGTAAGGGTGAGGCCATGGTTAATCCTGCGGGTGGGGAGGTTCACCGAGGCCGACGCCTATAGATCCTCACCCAGGGGGCGAGTAAACGTGTACTCGGCTGGTTCCACCACCAGTTTTTGCGCAGCCTGGCCGGTGCTACCGTTGATCAGGGTAAAGGGCAGGCCAACGACGAGGACAACAGCGCCCAACACTGTTGCGGCCAAACCACCAGGTCGGGCGATCAGCAAATCGGCAGCGGTGGTGTCCGCGCTGGGAGGTGAATTCGGTGGTGAATATGAATAAGCAGCGGGTGGATAGGAGTCATAGCGATGGGAGGGCTGCGGGAGATGGCTATATTGCGCAGGAGATGGATCCGGTTGCGCGTAACGATAGGCGGGACCATAGGCCTTCCGGTGCTGATAGATCGGCGTTGTCTGGGAATCGCCCGGCGTGGCCGCATCCGTCAGACCAGCGTTTAAGAGCAGGGTAGCGGTCAAGATAGCGGTCGCGCCGCTTTTGAGTTTTATGTAAGACATGGCTTCATTCCTCGGCTTGCGCTGCCACAGCATCTAGCAACAAAAAACGGCTTGGCGATTTCTCGCCAAGCCGTTGGGATTGGTCGGGGCGAGAGGATTTGAACCTCCGACCACCTGCACCCCATGCAGGTGCGCTACCAGGCTGCGCTACGCCCCGGATGGCGGCGAATAATGGATCGCCGCCGTTGGGAAGGGCAATGGTAGTGGAATACGCTGGGCTTGCCAAGTCATTCCCACAAATGTGCTTCTGCGGGTTTATTGAGCCTCGCCCTTGAAGGCATCGACACGCTCCTTGAGCTTTTGCCCCGGTCGGAACGTGACAACACGCCGCGCAGTAATGGGGATTTCCTCTCCAGTCTTGGGATTGCGACCTGGGCGCTGATTCTTGTCGCGCAGATCGAAATTGCCAAACCCAGACAGTTTGACCTGTTGCCCACTTTCCAGGGCGCTGCGGATTTCCTCAAAGAAAATCTCGACCAATTCCTTGGCCTCGCGCTTGTTAATGCCCAATTCCTCGAATAATTGTTCCGCCATATCGGCTTTTGTCAGTGCCATTGCTCTAAATCCTAAGCGTTGCGCCGAACTGCTCAGCCAGCCCGGCAATGATCCCGGATACAGCCGCTTCGACCACATGATCAGTAAGATTGTGCGAGAAATCTTGTAAAATCAATCCAAAAGCCAAACTTTTTTTTTGTTCCAGCATTCCTTTACCCTGATAGATGTCGAAAAGCCGCACCTCGCGCAGCAGCTTACCGCCATGGTGATGGATGCAATCCTGAATCGCCTGCGCACTGACCGCCGCATCCACGACGATGGCAATATCGCGGCGGCTCGCTGGAAAAGAGGATAGCGCATGAAAAGTCGGTGTTCGCGCTACTTGTAGTTTGGCCAGACACAACTCGAATACGTAGGCATCGCCTTCCACATCCAGTTCCCGCGCCACCCGTGGATGGAGTGCGCCCAGCCAACCTACTGGCTGGCCCGCCCGGTCGATGCGGGCGCTTTGGCCCGGATGCAAGGCGGGATGTGGGGATGCAACAAAGGTAAACGCTTCCGGCTCGCTGGTGAGCGCCAGCAACGCCTCGATGTCGGCCTTGAGATCGAAGAAATCCAACGGCCTTTTCACCAAACCCCACTGTTCCGGCAAAGCCAAGCCCGCTGCCACACCCCCCAAATAAGCATCCTGTCGCAACCCGGCTGCCGCTGGAATGAAATTGAGGCCGTGCTCAAACAGCCGCACCCGGGTCTGCTGACGCTTTTGGTTGTGGACCAATGCCTTGAGCAAGCCTGGCCATAAACTGGTGCGCATAACCGCCAAATCGGTGGAAATCGGATTGGTCAACGCCAGCGACTCGCGGTCGGGATCGAGGATTTTTTGAAATGCCGGATCGACAAAGCTGTAGGTAATCGCCTCCTGAAAACCGCGTTGCGCCAAGGTTGCCGTGAATCGCTCCAGCGCAACCTGGCCTTCGGCTTGGGGCACCATCGCCAGCCGAGTTAATGGACCAGTGCTCGGCACGCGCGCGTAACCGTAAATCCGGGCGATTTCCTCAATCAAGTCGGCTTCTAAGGCGATATCGAAGCGGCTGCTCGGCGCAATGACTCGCCAACCCTCAGTTTCGACCGCTACTTTCATACCCAACCGGCGCAGGATGCTTTCAACCTCCGCAGCGGGAAATTCCATGCCCAGTAGCTTGCGAATGCGTTCTGGGCGCAAGCGGATGGCAGGCTGCATCGGTAAATGTTCGGGCGACACTGCTTCAATGAGCGGACCCGCTTCGCCCCCCGCCATGTCGATCAATAACTGCGTGGCGCGCTCGGTGGCGCGCTGCTGTAATTGCCAATCCACGCCGCGCTCGAAACGGTACGCCGAATCGGTCTGCATGCTATAGCGGCGAGCGCGACCGGCGATACGGGTCGGGGCAAAGAAAGCACTCTCCAGAAACACATCGCTGGTGGTGGCGGTGCAGGAGCTGATTTCTCCGCCCATGATGCCAGCCAGCGCCAGGGGTCTGGCTTGATCGGCGATTAGCAAGCTTTCCGCATCCAGATCGACCACCACGCCATTGAGTAACTCCAAGCGTTCGCCGGGCCGGGCGTGGCGCACTTCGATACCGCCCGTGAGTCGATTAAGGTCGAAGGCGTGCATCGGTTGGCCGAGTTCCAGCATTACGTAATTAGTCACATCGACCAGCGGCCCTAGGCTACGCACCCCGGCGCGCCGTAGCCGCTCCTGCATCCATAAGGGCGTTTCCGCCGCAGGATTGACGCCCCGAATCACGCGGCCGATATAACGCGGGCAGTCGTTGGGATCAGTTAGCGTCACGGGAAACACGTCGGCTATGGTCGGTTTGACCGGCTCGACTGACAGCGGCCGAAAGTCGCAGCGCTCGATAGCGGCCACCTCGCGAGCGATGCCTTCCATGCCCAAACAATCGCCGCGATTGGGCGTCAGCTCAATTTCGATCAGCGCATCATCCAGCGCCAGCAGCTCGCGCACGTCCTGGCCGGGTCGGCTCGTAGACGGCAACGGCAACAAACCGTCCGCGTTTTCCGCCAAACCCAGTTCCTTGGCCGAACACAACATGCCTTGCGATTGGACGCCGCGCAGCTTGGACGGCTTGATCTTGAAATCGCCCGGCAGTACAGCGCCGATCAGCGCGGTCGGGGCATACATTCCTATAGAAACATTTGGCGCGCCACAGACGATTTGCAGCGGTTCGGTCTCGCCGACATCGACCGTCGCTACCCGCAGCCGATCCGCGTCTGGGTGCTGAATCAGGCCGAGAACGCGACCTACCACCACCTTGGAGAAAGCCGGAGCCGCCGTTTCGATGCTAGCGACTTCCAAACCGGCCATGGTCAATCGCGCGGCCAGTTCGGCGCTGGAGAGACCAGGATCAACCCATTCCCGCAACCAGTGTTCGCTGACTTTCATGGGCCTCACCTCACCGAAATTGCGCCAGAAAGCGCAGGTCGTTCTCGAAGAACAGCCGCAAATCGTTGACGCCGTAGCGCAGCATGGTCAGGCGCTCGACGCCCATGCCGAAGGCGTAACCAGTGTAGCGCTCGCTGTCGATGTTGACCTTCTCGAACACCGCCGGATGCACCATGCCGCAGCCCAGAACTTCCAGCCAGCCACTGTGTTTGCAGACCCGGCAACCACCGCCACCGCAGATCACGCATTGGATGTCCACCTCGGCGGAGGGTTCAGTGAACGGAAAGTAGGAGGGCCGAAAACGCACCGCTAGATCGCGCTCGAAAAAATGGCGCAGGAAATCATCGAGCACGCCCTTCAAGTCGGCGAAGCTGACGCCTTCATCCACCAGCAAGCCTTCGACCTGATGGAACATCGGCGAATGGGTCAAATCCGAATCGCAGCGGTAGACCCGACCCGGTGCGATGATCCGTATAGGCGGTGCTTGGCGTTCCATCACCCGAATCTGCACCGGCGAAGTATGGGTCCGCAACAGGGTGTGAGCGTCGAAATAAAAGGTGTCGTGCATCGCCCGCGCCGGATGGTGCGGCGGGATGTTGAGCGCCTCGAAGTTGCGGAAATCGTCTTCGACTTCTGGGCCTTCAGCCACCGTAAAACCAATCCCAGCAAACAGTGTTGCAATCCGCCCCAAGGTGCGGCTGAGCGGATGATAGCCGCCGGGTTGCTGGCCGCGCCCCGGCAAGGTCACATCAATGGCCTCGGTCGCCAGCCGGGCGTCCAGCGCGGCAGAGTCCAATACAGCTTTACGACCCGCAAGCACGGTTTCGAGGACTTGCTTGGCCTTATTGATGGCTTGACCGGCATCGCGCCGCTGTTCTGGCGGCAGGCGGCCCAGTTCTTTCAGCCGCTCGGTCAGCGCGCCTTTCTTGCCCAGATAGTGCACGCGGGCTTGATCCAGCGCGGCGAGCGTGCCGGCCTGTTCAATCGCGGTTTGGGCGGACTGGAGGAGTTCGGACAATGCGTCCACGCGGGCGAATCTCTTGGCGATAACCAATGAAAAAGGGAAAGACCGCAGCCTTTCCCCCGTTCGACATCCGAACTGAGCGCCGCTGGATCGAGGCGATCCGGCGCGCCGTTCAGGCGATACCGAGCGCGGTTTTGGCGCGGTGGGCTAACTCGGCAAACACAGGCTTGTCAAAAACGGCCAGATCGGCCAGCACTTTGCGATCCATTTCGATGGCAGCGTGCTTCAAGCCGTTGATGAGTCGGCTGTAGGACAAGCCGTTTTCGCGCGCGCCAGCGTTGATACGCACGATCCACAGCGCGCGAAACTCGCGTTTCTTCTGTCGGCGGTCGCGATAAGCGTATTGGCCCGCTTTAATAACGGCCTGCTTGGCAACCCGAAATACCCGGCTGCGGGCACCACGATAGCCCTTGGCCAGCTTCAACACTTTTTTGTGGCGGGCGTGGGCGGTCACGCCGCGTTTTACTCTGGACATAATTTAACTCTCCGGCGCAATCAACTGTAGGGCAGCATTTGGCGAACGGCGGGCGTATCCACAGCCGCCAGAATGGTGGTGCCGCGTAAGTGCCGCTTCCGCTTGGTCGATTTTTTGGTCAGGATGTGCCGGAGGTGTGAGTGGGAGCACTTGAACTTACCGGAACCGGTGGGCCGAAAACGCTTGGCCGCGCCGCGATTGCTTTTCATCTTGGGCATTGCATGACTCCGCGATTTCTAAAGAAAATTCTGGATGATCCCGGCGGACGCCGGAGACGAAAGCGGCCAGTCACGGCAGGGGGTTACTTCTTCTTGATCGGCGCGATGGTCATCACCATCTGCCGCCCTTCCATCCTGGGCCGCTGTTCCACCACGCCATAAGGAGCGAGGTCGTCTTCCACGCGCTTGAGAAGGGTCATACCCAGATCTTGGTGCGCCATTTCACGGCCCCGAAACCGTAATGTCACCTTGGCTTTATCGCCTTCACTGAGGAAACGGACCAGGTTGCGTAGTTTGACCTGATAGTCTCCTTCGTCCGTACCTGGACGAAACTTGATTTCCTTGACCTGAATCTGTTTCTGCTTCTTCCTAGCTTCGTTCTGCTTCTTGGCTTGTTCAAATCGGAACTTGCCATAATCCATGATGCGGCAGACTGGCGGTTTCGCGTTCGGGGAGATTTCCACCAGATCCAGTTCAGCTTCCTCGGCCATCCGCCTGGCTTGCACCAGAGGGACGATTCCGGCTTGCTCGCCATCCTGGTCGATCAGGCGCACTTCGCGCCCGGTGATCTCGTCGTTGAGCCGGAGTTCATTGTTTGCGGCGATGTTGCATTCCTCCTAATTATTCGGTGCGTCCGCGCCGGGCGATGTCGGCTCGCAGAAGTTCCATAAAAGCCATCAGAGGCATGATGCCCAAATTTTGGCCGGTACGGGTACGCACAGCGACGGTTTCGGTTTCCATCTCCCGGTCGCCGACAACCAGCAGATAGGGGACACGTTGTAAGGTGTGCTCACGGATTTTAAAGCCGATTTTCTCGTTTCTCAAGTCACTTGCAACGCGGAAACCTTGTTGCATAAGGCTTTTTTCGAGATTGACGGCATATTCGGCCTGATGATCGGTAATATCGAGCACCACGGCTTGCACCGGGGCTAGCCACGTCGGCAGCGCGCCGGCATATTGTTCGATTAAAATACCGATGAAGCGCTCCAGCGAACCGAGAATGGCCCGATGCAGCATGACCGGCACCCGCTTGCTGCCGTCTTCAGCAATATAGTGGGCATCCAGTCGGCCCGGCATCGAAAAATCGACCTGAATGGTGCCGCACTGCCACAAGCGATCCAGACAATCGCGCAGCACATATTCAATTTTGGGGCCGTAAAACGCGCCTTCGCCGGGTTTGAGCGTCCACGGCAAGCCGGTGCGGTTCAGCGCCAGTTCCAGCGCCTTTTCCGCTTTGTCCCACACCTCGTCGCTGCCCACCCGCTGCTCCGGTCGGGTCGCCAAGGCCAGTTGCACGTCGTTGAAGCCGAACTCGGCATAGGCGTGAAACAGCAGTTCCATGAAGGCTGAAACTTCCGCCTGAATCTGATCTTCGGTGCAGAAGATGTGAGCGTCGTCCTGGACGAAATTGCGCACCCGCATCAGCCCGTGCAGGGTACCGGACGGTTCGTTGCGATGGCAGGAGCCGAACTCGGCCAGCCGCAGCGGCAAGTCGCGATAGCTCTTCAGGCCCTGGTTGTAAATCTGGATATGGCAGGGACAGTTCATCGGCTTGATCGCATAATCGCGGTTTTCCGATGCGGTGGTGAACATACCAGCATCGAATTTGCCCCAGTGGCCAGAACGTTCCCACAGGCTGCGATCCACAATCTGCGGCGTGTGGACTTCCTGATAGCCGTGCTGGCGCAATAACTGCCGGATGTAATTCTGAATCTCGATGTAAATCCGCCAGCCCCGGTCGTGCCAGAACACCATGCCCGGCGCTTCTTCCTGGACGTGGAACAGATCGAGCGCCTTGCCGACCTTGCGGTGGTCGCGCTTTTCCGCCTCTTCCAGTCGATGCAGGTAAGCTTTCAGCGCTTTTTGATCGAGCCAGGCGGTGCCGTAGATGCGCTGGAGCATCTCGTTGCGGGAATCACCGCGCCAGTACGCGCCGGCCACCTTCATCAGCTTGAAGGCCTTGAGCTTGCCGGTGGACGGAACGTGCGGCCCGCGACACAGATCGATGAAATCGCCTTGCCGGTAGAGGGAAATCGGCTCGGCGCTGGGAATGGCGGCGATGATTTGCGCCTTGTACTCCTCGCCAAGATTGCGGAAAAAGGCCACCGCTTCGTCGCGCGGCATCACCGAGCGTTCGACCGGAATATCCTGGGCCGCCAGTTCCTCCATCCGCGCCTGAATCCGTTCCAGGTCTTCGGGAGTGAAAGGGCGTTCGAAGGCGAAGTCGTAATAGAAGCCGTTCTCGATCACCGGCCCGATGGTGACCTGAGCGGCCGGATACAGTTGCTTGACCGCGTGCGCCAGCAGGTGCGCGCTGGAATGGCGGATGATGTCCAGCCCTTCCGGGTCGCGCTCGGTGATGATGGCCAAATTCGCGTCCCGCGCGATCAGGTGCGAGGTATCCACCAGCCGACCGTCCACCTTGCCGGCCAGGGCGGCCTTGGCCAAGCCAGGGCCGATCGCGGTGGCGACATCGCGAACGCTGACCGGCGCGTCGAACGCGCGCTGGCCGCCATCGGGAAGCGTGATGATGGGCATGACTACGATCTCTAGGCCATCCGCTAATAGGTACTGAGGCAAAATAGTAAAGGGCGCACCCAAAAACCCTTCTTTTGGAAGGAAGGCGCGCCCTTTGTAAAACCCGGCTGCTCTGCGACTCAGACCAGAAACTGGTAGGCGCGATTGGACTCGAACCAACGACCCCCACCATGTCAAGGTGGTGCTCTAACCAACTGAGCTACGCGCCTAAGCGATTAGGGACGGAAGGTTAACCAATGCGGGGGTGCGTTGGCAAGAGGATCGTGGTATTTCTTCGATCTAGCTCGATGAGTTGGGATTTTTGGAACAAAGCTATCCTCGCCGTTAGGCAGACTGACGCTAGATTATAGGCGTTATACTTGATTGAGGACCTGCGCCAAACGCAGCATAGAGCTTTAAATCGGTCAGTCGACTGAAAACGCCTCTGCGAAGCAAATACAAATATGGGTGTGAATACCGAACCTAAGATTGGTTTTGTAAGCCTTGGTTGCCCCAAGGCGCTGGTCGATGCGGAGCGTATTCTGACCCAATTGCGCGCCGAGGGTTATGGCGTCACGCCGCGCTATGCGGATGCAGATCTGGTGGTGGTGAACACCTGCGGTTTCATCGACGCTGCGGTGGCCGAATCGCTGGAAGCGATTGGCGAGGCCTTGACGGAAAACGGGCGGGTTATTGTCACCGGCTGTCTGGGTGCGAAAGCCCATGTTGTGCGTGATCTGCACCCCAGTGTCCTGGCGGTGACCGGCCCGCACGCCTGTGCGGAGGTGATGGCGGCGATTCACACTCATCTGCCGCGGCCGCATGATCCGTTTCTCGATCTGGTCCCGCCGCAGGGCATCAAGCTAACCCCTCGGCATTACGCTTATCTTAAGATTGCCGAAGGCTGCAATCATCGTTGTACCTTCTGCATTATCCCGCATTTACGTGGCGATTTGCGCAGCCGACCGGTGGATGAGATCTTGCGCGAGGCGGAATATCTGGTGCGCGGTGGGGTGCGGGAGCTGCTGGTGGTTTCGCAAGACACCAGTGCTTATGGAGTGGATTTGCGCTATCGCACCGGCTTTTGGAATGGCCGCCCCCTGAAAACCCATTTGAGCGCTCTGGCCGCCGCCCTGGGCGAACTCGGCGTCTGGGTCCGGCTCCATTATGTCTATCCCTATCCGCAGGTGGACGATCTGATCCCGCTAATGGCCGAGGGCCGGTTACTGCCCTATCTCGATATTCCACTCCAACATGCCAGCCCCACCATTCTCAAAGCGATGCAGCGCCCGGCGCATGCGGAACGTACCCTGGAGCGTATCGGGCGTTGGCGGGAACAGTGTCCAGAGCTGACCTTGCGTAGCACCTTTATTGTCGGCTTTCCCGGCGAGACCGAGGCGGATTTCGTGCAACTGTTGGAGTTTCTGGCGGCAGCGCAGCTTGATCGGGTCGGCTGCTTTACTTACTCACCGGTGGATGGCGCTGCCGCCAACGCCTTGCCCAATCCAGTGCCGGAAGCACTTAAAGAGGAGCGGCGCGCGCGCCTGATGACCCAGCAGGCGCAAATCAGCGCGCGGCGGCTGCAACGCAAAGTGGGGCACACATTGACGGTGCTGGTGGATGGCCATGACGCACAAGGCCGAGCCATCGCCCGCTCTAGCGCGGATGCGCCGGAGATCGACGGCGTGGTGCTGATTGCCCATGGCGTGGCGGCGGTCGGAGAGTTCGCCCAGGTACAGATTGTGAGGGCGGATCAGCACGATCTACATGCGCGCCTTCTTCAGGCGGGCCGACGGAAGAAATTCCGCTAGGCTCGTATTGAACTTTTGCCGAGCGCCCCTATCTTACTCTGCAAGCGTAAGCCCTTACGCCCGTCCGCTTCCCTCCCTGAGCGGACTCATCCGGTTCGCTGAGCCGGATACCTCTTTGGCCTCGGTTCCATACCCCCTTGGAACCGGGGCTTTTTTCGCTATGGCTCTTGAGAGGCGAATCATCGTCCCCATCTCTGTTACGGTGGATTGTGTACAATCCCGCACCACACCAAGAGGCAAGTACATGGACTCATTGCATGGCACCACAGTCATTGCGGTGCGTCGTCATGGTCGCGTCGTGATTGGTGGCGACGGCCAGGTGACGCTGGGTAACACCGTGATGAAGGGCAACGCCCGCAAAGTGCGGCGTTTGTATCAAAACAAGGTGATCGCGGGATTCGCGGGCGGGACCGCCGATGCGTTCACCCTGTTCGAACGGTTTGAGGGCAAACTGGAAAAGCACGGCGGCAATCTGACCCGCGCCGCCGTGGAGTTGGCGAAAGACTGGCGCACCGATCGGATGCTGCGCCGACTGGAAGCGCTCCTGATCGTCGCTGATTTACAGGCGACGCTGATTATTTCCGGCAATGGCGACGTGATTGAACCAGAGCGCGATCTGGCGGCCATCGGTTCTGGGGGAGCTTACGCCCAAGCAGCGGCGCAAGCCTTATTGCAGCACACCGAACTGGATGCCCGCATGATTGTCGAGCAAGCCTTGAAAATCGCGGCTGGCATCTGCATCTATACCAATGAGCATCTAACGTTGGAAGAATTGGCAGGCGCGTAATCCTGGATGCTCTAAGCATCGGCATATACCCTGCTGTTTTCGTCCCACCCCAGACGGTACGTTGAATCATGTCGGAGATGACCCCGCGAGAAATCGCCCAGGAGCTGGACAAACATATCATTGGCCAGGATGCTGCCAAGCGCGCTGTGGCTATTGCCTTGCGCAACCGCTGGCGACGGATGCGCGTCGCTCCAGAATTGCGCAATGAAATCACGCCCAAAAATATCCTGATGATTGGCCCGACTGGAGTGGGCAAGACCGAAATCGCCCGGCGGCTGGCCAAACTGGCGAACGCGCCCTTTATCAAGGTCGAAGCGACCAAATTTACTGAAGTAGGCTACGTGGGCCGTGATGTGGAATCCATCATCCGCGATTTAATGGATATGGCGGTGAAGATGCTGCGCGAGGAAGAAACCCACAAGGTGCGCCATCGCGCCGAAGAGGCGGCGCAGGATCGGGTGTTGGATAGCTTGCTGCCGCGCCCGCGCAGTGTCGGTTTCGCCAATGAGCCACCAGCCCCGGATCATTCTGTGACCCGCCAGAAGATGCGCGACCGCCTGTTCAAGGGTGAACTGGATGATCGCGAGATTGAGATTGAAGTGGCAGCGCGGCCTGTGGGAGTGGAGATCATGGCCCCGCCGGGCATGGAAGAAATGACCAATCAATTGCAGAGCCTGTTTCAGAATCTCAATAGTGGCCGCACCCGCGCCCGCAAGCTCAAGGTCAAGGACGCGCTCAAGCTGCTCGCGGAAGAAGAAGCGGGCAAAATGATTAACGAAGAGGAACTCAAGCTGCGGGCGTTGACAGCGGTTGAACAGAACGGCATCGTGTTTCTCGATGAGATCGACAAAGTGGCCAAGCGCAGCGAATACGGTGGCCCGGATGTGTCGCGCGAGGGGGTGCAACGGGACCTGCTGCCGCTGGTGGAAGGATGCACCATTTCAACTAAATACGGCATGGTACGCACGGACCACATCCTGTTTATCGCCTCTGGCGCGTTCCATCTTGCCAAGCCCTCGGATTTGATCCCCGAATTGCAAGGGCGCTTACCGATCCGGGTGGAGCTGGAGGCGCTTAGCGCTGAGGATTTTGTACGCATTCTGACCGAGCCGGATGCGTCCTTGACCGAGCAGTACGCCGCCTTGCTGAGCGCTGAGGATGTTAAGCTGGAGTTTGCGGCTGATGGCGTGCGGCGCATTGCCGAAGTGGCCTACCAAGTCAACGAGCGCACCGAAAACATTGGCGCGCGCCGGTTGCATACAGTGATGGAGCGGTTGCTGGAAACGGTTTCCTTTGAGGCCCCCGACCGTTCGGGCCAGAGCGTGCGCGTGGATCGCGCCTATGTCGATACCCATTTGGGCGAGTTAATCAAGGATGAAGACCTGACCCGCTATATTCTGTGAGCAGCCAGGATGAGTATTCGCCCCACCGAAATCAAATTACACCAGGTCTCTCGACGGCTGGAAATCGCCTTTGACGACGACACCCGCTTTACCTTGCCGTGTGAATATCTGCGGGTTTTCTCACCTTCAGCAGAAGTGCGAGGCCACGGCCCCGGCAGTGAAACGCTGGTGACCGGCAAGGAGAACGTCAACATCAGCGCACTTGAACCAGTCGGCAATTACGCCGTGCGCCTGGTGTTTGATGATGGCCACGCAACGGGCTTATATTCCTGGGAAGTCCTGTATGATCTGGCTGTGCATCACACCAGTCACTGGCAGGATTATTTAGCGCGGCTTGCCGCAGCCGGCTATCAGCGCCAGGTCTAATTTTTCTTCGTCTCTACTGTTTCAGCGCCTTTTAAGACGCTCCCGCAATCATGGAAAAATCCGAGACGACGCACTTTGGCTATCAAACGGTCAGCGCCAGCGAGAAGGCTCGCAAGGTCGCCGCTGTGTTTGATTCGGTCGCCAGTAAATACGATGTCATGAACGATTTGATGTCACTGGGCATTCATCGGCTGTGGAAGCGCTTCGCGCTTGGCGTGAGCGGGGTGCGGGCCGGCGACCGGGTACTGGATCTGGCAGGCGGCACTGGGGATTTGAGCAGTCGGCTGTGGCCGCGAGTTGGGCCTACCGGCAGCATCGTGCTCTCCGATATCAACGCCACCATGTTAGCCGAAGGCCGCCGCCGCCTGGTGGATGAGGGCGAGGTGGGCGCGGTGGCCTACGTGCAGGCCGACGCCGAACAGTTGCCTTTTCCCACGAATACCTTTGATTGCATCTTCATCGCGTTTGGCTTGCGGAATGTGACCCGTAAAGAGCAGGCGCTGGCATCGATGTGGAGCACGCTGAAGCCGGGCGGGCGGGTGATTATTCTAGAATTCTCGCATCCGATCGTCCCGGGTTTGAAGCCGCTGTACGACCTTTATTCTTTTACAGTCTTGCCGACCCTGGGCCGGCTGGTCGCCAACGACGCCGCCAGCTACCGCTATTTGGCCGAATCCATCCGTATGCATCCCCAACAGGAACCGTTATTACGGATGATGGAAGCGGCGGGCTTCGAACGCTGTCAGTATTTCAATCTGACCGGCGGCGTGGTGGCGGTTCATCGCGGTTACAAGTTTTGAACCGGGTCGCTTGCAGCGGACGGTTGTGGAGGCTTGCTTGACGCCTGCCCTCATCGCCGTCGGCCTGGAAGCCGCGCTCCAGGCAGCCGGGCGGCTTGATCCCGATACCCAGCTCCGTCTAGCCGCGCTGGCGGGTACAGTCATCGCTATCGAAGTCGAAGGTTTTGGTCTGATCGTCTATCTCCACTTCGCGCCAAGCGGGGTGCGCGTACTGGAGCTCTCTGCCGAAGAGCCGACCGTGCGCATTCGCGGGACGCCACCCGCTCTGTTCCGGCAATGGCGCGGCCAGGGGACTGGGAGTGATGCAGTGACCCTTGTGGGCGATGCGGTAGTGGGACGGGAGTTTCAGGCCCTGCTAGCCGGAATAGATCTTGATTGGGAAGAGCAAGCCGCGCATTGGCTTGGCGATGGCGTTGCCCACCAGCTGGGCCGCTTCTGGCGCGGATTCCAAGCCTGGGGCCACAGCGCCAGCCGGTCCTTGCACCGTGATGGTGGCGAATATCTCCAATACGAGTTGCGACTAGCGCCTCCGCGTCCTGAAATCGAGCAGTTTCTGAACGCTGTGGACAGGGTGCGCGAAGACGCTGACCGGCTGTCTGCCCGGCTGGAACGCCTACGCCGACGGCTGACTGCCGATGATCCCCACTGAGCTCCGCGTGCTGTTGCGCTTCCGCTAAGACAGGAAAACGGCATGTTCGGTCCCGCCCAACTTTTACGCTTGCTGCACATCAACCGGGTGCTGGTGCGCCATGGGTTGGATGACATTATTTTAGCGACCCACTTGTTCCGGCCAATTGGCTTTGTGCGCCATGTGTTGCCGTGGAACTGGACGCCGCGGCAGTCATTGCAGCAATCGCGCGGCGCACGCATCCGCCTGGCGCTGGAGGATTTGGGGCCGATCTTCGTTAAATTTGGCCAAATGCTATCGACCCGTCGCGACCTACTGCCGGATGACATCGCGCTGGAATTGGCCAAGTTACAGGATCAGGTGCCGCCGTTTCCCGGCGAACAGGCGCGGGCCATCATCGAAAGAGCCTATGGCCAGCCCCTAACCACCGTGTTCGCTGAATTCAATGCCCAGCCGTTGGCCTCGGCTTCTATTGCCCAGGTGCACACCGCACGCTTATTGAATGGCCGCGATGTGGTAGTCAAGGTGTTGCGACCGGCCATTGAGAAGGTCATTCGCCGCGATGTCGAGTTACTCTATATCGTCGCCAGCCTGGCTCAACGTTACTGGAAAGAAGGCCGCCGCTTGCGACCGCTGGAGGTGGTGGCCGAGTACGAGAAGACCATTCTCGATGAGTTGGACCTGGTGCGTGAAGGGGCCAACGCTAGCCATTTGCGCCGCAATTTCCACAACTCACCCATTTTGTACGTACCCGAAATTTTCTGGCCGGAGACCCGCCGCGAAGTCTTGGTCATGGAGCGCATTCACGGCATTCCAGTGGGTGATCTGGCGGAGCTGCGCCGCCGGGGGGTGGACCTAAAAAAGCTCTCGGAGCGCGGAGTGGAGGTCTTCTTTACCCAGGTGTTCCGCGATAGCTTCTTTCATGCCGATATGCACCCCGGCAATATTTTCGTCAATGCCGAAGATCCTTCCGATCCACGCTATATCGCCGTTGATTTTGGCATCATCGGCACCCTCAGTCCCACCGACCAGCATTATTTGGCGGAAAATTTTTTGGCGTTTTTTCAGCGGGATTATCGGCGGGTGGCGGAACTGCATATTGAGTCCGGCTGGGTGCCCGCAGAAACGCGAGTCGATGAATTTGAATCGGCGATCCGCACCGTGTCAGAACCCATTTTCGACCGTCCGCTCAAGGATATTTCCTTTGGCGGCTTTTTGCTGACGCTGTTTCAGACCGCCCGCCGCTTCCACATGGAGGTGCAGCCACAGCTGGTCTTGCTGCAAAAAACCCTGCTCAACATTGAAGGGCTGGGGCGGCAACTGGATCCCGAGCTGGATCTATGGAAGACGGCCAAGCCGTTCCTGGAAAATTGGATGCGCGACCGAGTAGGCCCGCTGGCTTTTCTAAAGCGTATCCGTCACCAATTACCGCGCTGGGCTGATCAGGCCCCGGATTTACCAAATCTGCTGTACGCCGCGCTGCGGCAGGCCAGCCATGACGAGAGCGCCGTGCGCTTGCGCAAGCAGGAATTAGACGCTTTGCGACGCGAAGTGCGGCAGGCGAATCGGCGCAACCTGTATACCACTGCCGGCGCAGCGCTGCTGGTCAGCGCTGCGGTACTGCTAGGCTTTGCTACTGGGGGCGATGCGAGCCTCTGGCGCGCGCCACTGTTGATCTGGCTGCTGGGCGGGCTAGGCTTTGGCTTGTTGCTCAGCGCCTGGCCGCGTGGCGACTAAGGGTGGTGCTTAGGGTCGTTGTAGGGCGCTTTCCACAGCATCGCGCTTGGCCTGTCCACACAGAATGGCAATCAGGGACAGGGCAAAGTCCATCGACGTGCCTGGCCCGCGCGAGGTGATGAAGGTTCCATCACGCACCACGGCGGCGCTGCTTAGACGAATCTGGGCATGGCCGTCGAGGATGCCGGGGTAAGCGGTGGCTTCACGGTAGTTCAGCAAGCCGACATTGGCCAGCACGCGGGGCGCGGCGCAAATAGCACCCACATAACGGCCCTGTTCGGCCTGGCGACGCAACAATGCCGCAATACGTTGATCTGCTTCCAGCCGCTGCGCACCGCCCAGTCCGCCCGGTAACACAATCAGGTCGAAGTCCCGATCCAGCACCGCATCCAGAGTGATTTCCGGCACTAAGACGACGCCCCGTGAAGCTGTCACCGGACCCGGCTCCAGGCCAGCGACTGTGACCTCTAGTTCGGCGCGGCGGAATAAGTCGATGAGGGTAACGGCTTCCAACTCCTCACAACCTTGAGCCAGGGGAATCAGCACAGTCGCCATGGATCAGTCTCTCCTCGCAGTAAACCGCCAGGTAGGCATCAACCGTTGCTGCGCTTACGGTTCTGCAACAGTGTCATGCCCTTCAATAAATTCAAAGCTTCGTACAAAGGATAGTCGCTGGGGGGCGGATCGTCTGGACCGCTGACCCCTTCACCGTCAGGTAGGGGATTATCGGGTAAGGTGTCCGGCGGCGGATCTCCAGTGGGCGGGCTATCGACTGAAGGTTGGCCATCATTGCGCAGATGGCCGGTCAAATCAGCTTCCTTTACGGTATCCGTATTGGAGCCATCGCCCCCGCCAGCCACTTTCAACGGTCTCAGCTTGATGTCAGGCTCAATGCCCTCGGCCTGGATAGAGCGGCCATTGGGAGTGTAATACCGGGCGGTGGTCAGTTTGACCGCTGTGCCATTGCTCAGTGGCAGAATCGTTTGCACCGAGCCTTTACCGAAGGTGCGCTCCCCAAGAATCAGGGCGCGCTGGTGATCCTGGAGCGCGCCGGCTACGATTTCTGAAGCCGAGGCGGAACCGCCATTGACTAATACTACTATCGGCGCGCCTTTCAGCACATCGCCCGGCGTCGCCTTGAAGCTTTGATCAGAGCCGTTGCTGCGACCTTTAGTCTGGACGATATCCCCTTCCTCTAAAAACTCATCGACAACATCGACCGCGCCGTTCAGCACGCCGCCGGGATTGTTACGCAAATCCAGCACCATACCGCGCAGCGGCCCCTTATTCTGTTTTTCAATGTCTTGCAACGACTGCCGTAGATTCGGCGCGGTTTTGGCCTGAAACTGGCTGATGCGCACATAACCAAAGCCCGGCTCTAGTAAGCGACTATTGACACTGCGCACCTGAATCACTTCCCGAATGAGCTTTATATTCAGTGGCTTGCGCACCCCTTCGCGCACAATGGTTAGGGTGATAGCCGTATTGGGCTTGCCGCGCATCTTCTGGATGGCATCCGTGAGCGACATGCCTTTGACGGACGCATTGTCTAGCCGAATGATCATATCGCCAGCGCGAATGCCGGCGCGCTGAGCGGGCGTGTCGTCAATAGGCGCGATGACCCGCAGGAAACCATCTTTCTGGCTGAGTTCGATGCCTAAGCCGCCGAATTCGCCGGAGGTGCCGATTTGTAAATCCTGGAAGGCCTCGGCGTCGAGAAACGCGGAGTGCGGGTCCAGATTGCCCAGCAGGCCCCGAATGGCATTTTCCAGCAATTCTTTGTCTTTGACCGGTTCCACGTAATCCTGTTTGACCGCATCCAGGACTGCGGTAAAGGTGCGCAACTCATCCAGCGGCAGCGGGGTGGTTTCAGACGGGGTTTCCGGCTCAGCCCAGACCGTATGCACCACCGTCGCCGAAACGCCCGCCAGGAAACTCAACGCCAGCGCCAGACTGTGTCGGGTTGCAACACTCATTGTTACTCCGTTACTCCACAAAATCAGGTTTTATGAACGCCAAGGGACACTAGGATTTTTAGCCCATTCTTGACATAAGACAAGCAGGAAGGCGCGGAGATCACCGCGCGGGAAGGAACCGGCGCAAGCGCGGGTGGCTTGGAGACAGACCCCGCGTGCTGGTGCTGGTCACCAGCGCGGGGTCACGCGCATGCAGAGGGTTAAACGACAGCTTACTTGGCTTTGCCCTGGTTAGCGACGGCATCCATCAACTTTTTCAGTTCTTCGGGATCCGCCAAATACTGGCCGCCCTTCTTGATCGGGCGCAAGCTTTCGTCGAGCTCATACACCAGTGGCACGGCGGTGGGAATATTCAGCGCGATAATCTCCTCATCGGAAATATCGTCCAGATATTTGACCAAAGCCCGCAGGCTGTTGCCGTGCGCCGCGATCACCACCCGCTTGCCAGAGCGGATAGTGGGCACCAGCGTGTCATGCCAGAAGGGCAGCACTCGGTCGATGGTGGTTTTGAGGCTTTCGGTCGCGGGCAGCACCCGCCGATCAAGACTCGCATAACGCGGATCAAAAGCGGGATGGCGCGGATCGTTGGCGTCCAGTGGCGGCGGCGGAATATCGAAGCTGCGTCGCCAGATTTTGACTTGCTCCTCGCCATGCTTGGCGGCAGTTTCTGATTTGTTTAGGCCAGCCAGGGCACCGTAGTGGCGCTCGTTCAGGCGCCAGGTCCGGTGGACTGGAATCCACGCCAAGTCCATCTCGTCCAACACGGTCCACAAAGTGTGGATCGCGCGCTTGAGCACCGAGGTAAAGGCGACCTCGAAAACATACCCTTCCTTGCTCAAGGCTTGTCCGGCTTTTTTGGCCTCGCCACGGCCTTTCTCGGATAAATCCACATCCACCCAGCCGGTGAAGCGGTTTTCCATATTCCATTGGCTTTCGCCGTGGCGGATCAACACGATTTTATACATGAGACGCAGGCCTCCTCATCGTTTGGCGTAGTCGTTATCGTTGTCGGATTCTTTAGCGGTGCCACCCGAATTGCACTGGATTTTCACGCTGGAATCATACGCCTGGTCAGGCCGTTGCGCCAGCCGCGCTCGGTTTCAGACCAGTTCATTGGATTCCTCGCTTCTCACCTTGGCTCCATTCGACTATGCTAATCGACGAAATTTCCCGATGAGACGTAGCCTGGCATGATGCGCGGCGAGTGGATCAGCAGAGACCCAGTGGGGGTCGGTTCCAGCCTGCCCTTGGATTTTCTTATCACCCGCGATAGCGATATTGAGCGGGCTGCGCGCTCGCTCAAAGCCATGTCGCACCCGCTACGGCTCAAAATTCTCTGCACCCTCGGCGATCAAGAAGTCAGCGTTCAGGACATCGTGGAGCAAGTCGGCACTTCGCAGAGCAATATTTCCCAACATCTGGCGATTTTACGTGACAAAGGCATTCTGACTTGCCGTAAGGACGCCAACCGGGTTTACTATCGAGTCGGCGATTCCCGCACCCTACGGTTGATTGGCCTGATGCGAGAGGTGTTCTGCTCAGCGGGGGTATGATTCCGCGATAAGCGGGTGAGCATCCCGTCGCCCTCTTCTATTTGACTGTGAGGTACGCATGAATAGTGAGCGGATCATCCGCATGATGGCCGGCTCTTTCATTTTGCTGTCGCTGCTGCTGGGAGCCTCAGCCAGCCCGCTTTATCACAGCAGCTACTGGTTGTGGTTTACCGCCTTTGTCGGCTTTAACCTGTTCCAAAGCGGCGTCACCCGCTTGTGCCCGGCGGAAGCCATCCTGTGGCGGCTAGGCATTCGGCGAGCGGGCGATGAAGGTCGAACCGAGTTGGTGCCTTAGGAAGGAATGATGAGCGATTTCAGCGAATTTGCCCTACAAAACTGGTTGCTATTTTTAGCCTTCTTCGCCATTTTGGGTTTGTTGGTCGGTAGCGAGCTGTTGCGCCGGATGCGTGGAGTGAGCGCCATCGACGCCGTCGGCGCGCTGCGCTTGATGAATGATCGGGATGCTGCGGTGGTGGATATTCGGGAAGCGGCGCAATATAAGGAAGGTCATATTCCCCAAGCTCGGCATATCCCTTCGGGCGCGCTGCGTGAGCGGGTGGACGAACTGGCGAAGCTCAAGGACAAGCCGGTGATTGTGTATTGCCACACCGGCAGTGCTTCCCAGGCGGCTTCCGCCGTGTTGAAGAAAAATGGGTTTGCTGAGGTTTACAGTTTAAGCGGCGGCCTCGCCAGCTGGCTGGACGCCCACTTGCCGGTGAGCCGCAAGAAGTCTTGATGGCGCGCTGACCCTAAAGCGCGCCAGGACCTCGTTCAGACGATCAGCGTGAACGCCGCACGTCTGCAAGCAAGCCGAAACAAAGCGAAATTAAAAACCCAACTCAAACCCCGACAAGGCCTTAGCATGAGCGAACAACCCCAGGTTGCCCAGCAGTTTGAGATTCAAAAAATCTATCTCAAGGACGTATCGCTGGAAACGCCCAACTCCCCGTTAATCTTTACTGAGCAGTGGCAACCCCAGACGGAAGTGCGCCTGGAAACCGGTGCCACGCCGGTGACCGAGAACCTGTTTGAGGTCGTGTTGACTTTGACTATCACCACCAAGGTGGGCGAGCGCACTGCGTACTTGGTCGAGGTCCAGCAAAGCGGCCTGTTTACCCTGGGCGGCTTCAACGAACAGCAAATGGGCCACATGCTGCACGCCTTCTGTCCCAATATCCTCTTTCCCTTCGCTCGTGAGGAGCTGGCTTCTCTGATTGGTAAGGGAGGGTTTCCGCCCCTGCTACTCAATCCGATCAACTTCGATAACATGTACATGCAGCGCCTGCAGCAGGCCCAGCAAGCGCCACAGGCGGCAGAGACCGCGCCGCCAGCGCCGCTCACGCACTGAAGTCGTCAAACCGCATGACGGCGGTCGCGGTTCTTGGCCCCGGCTCTTGGGGTACCGCGTTGGCGTTGCTGCTGGCGCGTAACGGCCATGCGGTGCGGCTGTGGGGCCATGACCCTGATGAAATCGCACCCCTGCGGCGGGAACGGCAAAATCGCCGCTATCTGCCTGCTATCCCTTTCCCGCCTAGCTTGACAGTCAGCGTTGATCTGCTGGAGACAATCTCTGGCGTCGATTTGGTGCTGGCCGCTGTGCCCAGCCATGCCTACAGTGCAACCCTGGTCCGCTTAGGTGCGGCTCTGCCCAAGGAGACGGGCTTTGCGTGGGCGACTAAAGGTTTGGAACCTGGCGGTGGGCGGTTTCTGCACGAAGTCACAGCGGAAATCTTGGGGGCAACGTGGCCAGTGGCGGCGATCTCTGGTCCCAGCTTCGCCCGCGAAGTCGCGCTGGGACTGCCCACTGCAGTGACGGTGGCCGCGCATGACGCCGCGCATGCCCAAAGGGTAGCGGCTCTGTTGCACGGTTCCAATATGCGGGCCTACACCAGCGCCGATGTGATCGGCGTTGAGCTGGGTGGTGCCATCAAGAATGTATTGGCGATTGCTGCTGGGATCGCCGACGGTTTAGGCTTCGGCGCTAATGCCCGCGCCGCTCTGATTACCCGTGGCCTCGCGGAAATGGCGCGGCTCGGTCTGGCGGTGGGTGGTCAACGCGAAACCTTTATGGGGTTGGCCGGCATCGGCGACTTGGTGCTGACCTGCACAGATGATCAATCGCGGAACCGGCGCTTTGGCTTAGCGATGGGTCGGGGCGAAACAGCGGAGACGGCCTTCACCACGATTGGGCAAGTTGTCGAAGGCGCGGCCACCGTGCGGGAGGCGTTACGGCTCGCCCAGCGCCACCAAGTGGAAATGCCGATCGCCGAGCAGGTAAACCAGGTGCTGTATCACGGCCAGTCGCCGCGTCGCGCCGTGGAGATTCTGCTGGCGCGCGATCCAAAACCGGAAGTCATCTGAAGCCAAAAGCCTGGTGTTGCGCTGTTGGTGGACGCTCCCGGTTCAGGTGATGCTGTCCAGCAGCGGCATCTGGTGCTGATCCAGGGCTCGATCCGGACCGCGGTACGCTTGCGGCCAGCGTTTTTTAACGACTGGTCCCCGATTGGAGAGCGCGTGGCAGGTGTCGAGCATGGGCGGCGGCGTGCGCTCGCTCGCGGGCTTGGCGTCTTCCTCGTCGTAGCGCTGGCCGTAAATGGTCTGAAAAAGCGTGGTGGCGACCGGCCCTAGGAGCTCGGTCATGTGGGTGCAGCCCTGTACGCCGGTAAACAGTTCCCGCAACTTGAGCGACCAACCGGGGCCGATGCGAACGCCGATCAGTTGGCGATAGCGCTCAGTGATAGCGGGGCAGAGACTGAATGGAGCGCTGTCGGTGCGCGCTTCCACGTCACGAATCTGGAATTCATCATCCACCGTTAGGCGAATCCACAGGTCATGGAGCGGATCGCCAGGCTGAATCACGCCCCCACGATCCTCGTTAGGAAAGGGGTAGGTTTTGAGATCAACCATTTGCCCCTCAATGTCCCACCATCCATCTTCGCGCTGATAGCCGACGCATTGCACGACGCGCCGGTGGAGTAAGCGGCGCGGGAGAGCAGCGGAAAGCGGCATAGAATTCTCCGGTTTGCGGTTAAGGCGCGGGTTGGATCAATCGAACAACGAGCCATCCATCATGCGCAGTAACCGCGCTTCCGTTTCCGTCAGCACTGCGCGTTTTTGGTCAGACGTGTAATCCCACCAGGCGGCAATTTCGTCGAGGGTGCGAAAACAACCTTCGCAGAGTTGGGTTTGCGGGCTCATAACGCAGACGCCAATGCAAGGGGAGGCTGGCTCCTCGGACGAGGCGGAATCATCAACAACCATGAGGGATCGCAGGATTTAAGGTGCGGTAACGAACCAACATCATACCGCAGCGCATACGTTGGCGCGAATCTTAGGGAGCGGGTAACGCCTCGATTGCAAAGGCTCCTGAACACCGCTTCTACGGTACTTGGTAAAGCTATGGAAATTTCAAACTGAGGTGCTGCCAGAGCGTGTTTAGGCCGGGTGCGGACCAGTGCCATAGATTGCTGGAAGAAAGCGAACAAGCCGCAAATCTGTCTAAAAAATAACCAAGAAATTTAGAAACCATAGCTCAGGATAAGCCATGATTTGATGCTGTGTATCCTTCAACGCTAGGATTTAAGGTAACCGGATAGCACAGCACCAGGATCGCAAAGCAGTGTCCACTTGTGTGGACGCCGGGTCGGGTTTAACCTTGAGTCCGCGTCTGGAGAGGCGGACTGGCCCGTTCTGGAGGTGCGCCTTAGTGATTTTTCGTCATCCACAACCTGGGGGAACTTGTTATGCTGTCCTATCAAGACTGTGTGGAGTTGAGTGATCTGACGGAGGAAGAAATCGAGGCTATCGCCCGGCACGAGCATTTGCCGGAAATGGCGGCTTTAGAACTCGGCAGTTATCTGGTCCACACGGCGGAAGGCGTTCCAATGATTAAAAGAATTATATTGGATGATATTGAGGAAGAGCGTCGGCGCGGCCATGAAGATAAAGCTTTAGGGTTGAAGCTGGTGCTCAAGCGCTTTGTGGAAAGCTATCCCGATCATCCCGGCAAAGCGGTCTAAGCGATAGGGAGAGACAACTGTGAAAGGGCTAGCAACGCTCACGGTGGGGATCCGCTCAACAGGGCCTCAACCTCAGCGAGTCTGGCCCGTCGCATGGGGCGACCATGGATGGAGCTGAGAGGCGCTTCTCGCTCAGCGAGTGGTGTGAAAACCGTGAGATCAATACGGGTTTGGCCCATGCGCAAGCGAAAGGCCGGTAGGCAAACCGGTTCGCCATTAGCCATTTTTAGACGGTTTTCCTTCGCCTCAAAGGGAATATGCTGATCCAGCAAAAACAGAGCGATTTCCTCGGGAGCATCAACGAACAAATGAAGCTGAATCCCAGTGTTCGGATTGGCCACCCCGCTCAACACTGGACCGACCAATCGTGGGCGAAAGCGCGCCAGGAACCGCATAGCGTCCAGTGCGGTTTCTCGCAAGCTGCGCAAACACTCGGCCTGGCTCTTAGCATGGAACAGCCGTTGGCGCTCTACGAGGGCCAATTCGATTTCCGAGTTATCTGGCAAGGCAGCGCGGTCGTCCACACCCAGGCGCAGTGCGGCTTTACGTTTGGCGGTGCGAAAATCTTGGGCGCTTTCTTCCATCAAAATCCGAGCACATTCTTGAGCAAGCAAGATTTTTAGGTGCTGGTCGTCGCGGGGGCGGCGGGGCATAGTAAGCTCCGGGTAGGGGGTCGCAGTCGATGAATGTCGCAGCATTGAGCGATCCTGTCTCTCGATGCTTTGGAAAAGCTGCTTTGCCAGCTATATTTAACCATATAGAGCGAGCGCGGACTTTCGAGGTGCTTGCGCCGAATGATAGGGAGGGAGCGTAACTTGGCTTTGTTCAAGCGTAAAGAACCCATTCTGGGCATTGATATCGGCCCATCGGCCGTCAAGCTGATCGAGCTGAGCCGTTCCGGCCCACGGTTTCGGGTGGAAGGTTTCGCCATTGAGCCATTGAGCGAGGGGATGGTAGAAGACCGCAATCCCATTGATACCGATGGAGTGGCGGAAGCGATCAAGCGCGCCTTCCGTAAGGCTGGGGCGCGGTCGCGCCATGCCGCAGTCGCCGCGCCGACTTCCAGCGTCATCACCCGCACCGTTCCCCTGCCAGCGGATTTCAAGGAAAGCGATATTGAAACCAATATCGCGATTGAAGCGGCGCAATATATTCCCTATCCCATTGAAGAGGTGTATCTGGATTTTGAGATCAAGGGATTATCGCCAGCCAGCAGCGATATGCAGGATGTGATGTTGGTCGCCACCCGCAAGGAAAACGTGGATACCCGGGAAGCTACTCTCAAAATCGCGGGCTTAACACCGACGATTGTGGATGTCGAAGCCTATGCCATAGAGAATGCCTTCCACTTGCTGCTGGATAGCCTACCTAAAAGCGGCGGCGAGGGAACCGTGAACTTGGCCAAGGAGCGGGAGGGTTTAACCGCCCTCGTTGATATTGGTGCCTCGTTGACCAATCTTTATATCTTGCAGCGGGATCGCGTGATTTTCGCGCGCGAACAACGCTTTGGCTGCGATCAACTGACGACTCGCATCGCCGAAACCTATGGGTTGCCGCGTGAACAAGCCGAGCAGGCGAAGCGCTCTGGCTCGGTAAGTGAGGATTATCCCGAGGCGATCTTAGAACCGTTTAAGCAGATGCTGGCCGAGCAAATCGGTCACGGCCTACAGTTCTTTTTTTCCTCCGATCAGTATGTCTCTGGTCGCTATAATGTGGATACAATTGTCTTGTGTGGTGGCGGTGCAGCAATCCTGGGATTAGATCGGGTGGTGGCGGATGTGTTGGGCATCACCACGGTGGTGGCTAACCCCTTCAAAAACATGGGAAGTGCCGCGCGAGTGAACACCAACGCCCTATTGCGGGAAGCGCCCCTGCTCATGATTGCCTGCGGGTTGGCCCTAAGGAGCTTCGACTGACATGACGCGCATTAATTTACTGCCTTGGCGCGAAGCGCGCCGCGCGCGGCGGCAGCGTGAGCTGAACGGGATGCTGCTGGCGGCGGCGTTGTTTGGAGCCGGTCTTTTATTCCTGGCCTATACGGAGATTGCGCGCCGCATTGAATATCAACAGGAGCGCAACAATTATTTGCGCGGTGAAATCGCCCGTCTGAAAAAAGCGGCTGAAGAGATGCAGGAGCTGCAAAAGACCAAATCTCGTTTAGTCGACCGTCTTAATGTGATTCAAAAACTGCAAACGGTACGCCCTGGCATGGTGCGGATGCTAGATGAGTTGGTGCGACTGGTGCCCCAGGATATCTATCTAACTGGATTCAAGACGTCCAACAATCAGGTGACGCTGAACGGCGTGGCCCGCTCCGACAATATTATTTCCGAATTCATGCGTGATCTTAGAAACGCCGCCGATCTGTTTGGCGAACCAGTCCTCCAAGTGATTGAAACCCGCGCGGTGAACAGTGTCCAAGCTCGGGTCTTCGAATTGGTGGTGCCGTTGAAGCTGGGAGCGGAAGGTGGGCAATCGGGCGCGAATGCTCCTCCCCCATCCCCCCCCAAACCCGCAAGCGGAGGACTTAAGTTGGGGATGGCAGATAGGCAATCCGGCGGGGGGAGCAGAATATGAATTTATCGGAGATAAACCTCAGCGACTTCGATCTGCGGGAGGCGGGGGAGTGGCCGATAGTCGCCAAGATTGTGCTGATTATCCTTATTGTCGCCGCTGTATTAGGCGCTGGATATTATTTTCTTACGAGAGATCAGCTTGCGGAGCTGGATCAGGTGACGCGTGAAGAGGCCACCTTACGCCAGGAATTTGTCGAAAAGTGGCGCGTGACCGCCAATCTGGAAGCCTTTCGGGTCCAGCTTAAGCAGATGGAAGCCGATTTGGAGACCTTGCTGCGGCAATTGCCGACAGGCACTGAGATGCCAGACTTACTGGAGGATGTCTCCAATACTGGTAAGAAGAACGGTTTAGATTTTGAGCTGTTCAAGCCCGAAGCCGAACAGCCGAAGGATTTTTATGCCGCCAAACCGATCACCATCAAGGCCACGGGGAACTATCACCAGTTTGGCGCGTTTGTGAGCGGTGTAGCGGCGTTGTCACGCATCGTTACCCTAGAGAGCGCCACGCTGGTAAGCGCAGCTGATAAGAGCTTGAAGCAAAAGGGCGCAAAGCCGATCAAGCTCACTAACGAACCACTTTCTATTCAGGCAACGTTGCAGACCTATCGTTATATGGAAGATTCCGGTGCGCCTTCGGGGTCACCGGGTGCTCAGCAACAGCAGCCGAAGGCGGGGACCGCTAAAAAATGAACAGAGGCTGTCAAAAGGTGGGATCGGTGCGCAGAACCGGATGGTTGGCTGTGGCGCTGGCGGCTCTGGTAGGCTGCGCCGAGCCGGATGTAGGTGAAGTGCAGCAGTTTGTAGCTAACGCGCAGAAGACGACCCCGATCAAGAAGCTGGATCCACCACCAGAAATCAAACTTTATTTACCGTTTGCCTATACCGCGCAGGGGATCAAGGATCCGTTCATCCTGGCTCCGTTTGCCCAGGAGGAAGAGCTGGAGCTGCCGCAGGAACTGGTAGCGCAAAGCCCCAACTACTCGGGTCCACGCCCTGATCCTAACCGAATCCGGGAAGAGCTAGAGAAGTATTCGTTGGGTTCGCTCAAGATGATGGGCACCTTTCGCATGGGCAGTGGGGGGGGCGACTTATGGGCATTGGTTCTCGCTCCCGATAATGTCGTGCACCGGGTGCAAAAGAATAATTATCTCGGCACCAACCACGGCAAGATTATCGGTATTACGGAACAGCGGGTCGAGTTGAAGGAAATCGTTCCGGAAGGGCCCGGACGCTGGCAGGAACGTGAAGCCTTCCTGTCGCTTACCCAATGATTGAGGGGGACGTATCATGACGAACAGATCCACAAGCGAAGGCCAAACCGACCGTCAACTGGCTGGAAAGCGGTTGCCGCCATGGGTGGCGGTGCTGGGTCTGCTGTGGGGAGCCGTGTTGGGTGGACTATGGAATGCTGCTGTGCTAGCGGCGGGTGAGGTCGATGCCAATGCCATAGTTTTACAGGGAGTGGACATTAGCCCGCTGGCTGGAAACCGTCTACAGTTACGCTTTCGGTTATCCGCACCGCCCAAGGAACCGCCGAGCAGTTTCACCATTAACGAACCAGCACGTATCGTGTTGGATTTTCTCAATACCCGCAATGGTCTGAGCAAGCGGCAACAATCCATTAATGTCGGCATCGCTGACAAGATCAGCGTGTTGGAGGGAGCAGACCGTACCCGGGCTTCGCTGAATCTGGCGCGACTGGCGCCATATAAGGTGCAGGTGCAGGGCGACATCGTCCTGCTAACGCTGGAAAACGCTGGCGCACCGCCGGCGCGGACCCCTGCCCCGACAACGACAGCGGCGGTCAAGGCCGCTGCGGCCAGCTCCCAGCGCGTTGAAGTGGATCGACCAATAACAACGCCACGCAGTGTCGGCAATGTCGACTTCAAGCGGGGGCCAGGTGGACAAGGCGTGATTACGGTCAAACTCTCCAACCCTAATATCGCAGCGGATGTGCGCCAAGAGGGGAATATCATTATCGCTGATTTCCAGGGCGCGGCATTAGGGCGTGGCCAAGAGCGGCGTCTAGATGTGACCGATTTCGCCACGCCGGTTTCGACGGTGGAGGCGCTGAATCGAAGTGGTACAGCCCGCCTGAGCATCCGGCCCAATCCACCGTTTGAATACCTGGCATACCAAGCGAACGATCTGTATGTGATCGAAGTGCGCCCACCGCAAAAGTCCAAGGAGGAAGAAGAAAAGGAAGCGCAATTTGATCCTTCCAAAAAGAAATATACGGGTGATCTATTATCTTTGAATTTCCAGGATATTGAAGTACGGGCGATTTTGCAGATCCTGGCAGATTTCACCGGTATGAATATCGTGGTGAGTGACAGTGTGAAGGGCAATTTGACCTTGCGCTTGCAGAACGTGCCCTGGGATCAAGCGCTGGATATCATCCTGCGCACTAAGGGTCTAGCCATGCGTCAGAATGGCAATGTGATCTTCATTGCACCCACCGAGGAAGTAGCGGCGCGCGAGAAACTGGACTTGGAAGCGCGTAAAACGGTGGATGAGCTGATTCCATTGCGCACTGAGATTATGCAGGTTAGTTATGCCAAAGCGATTGATCTGGAGAAGTTACTGAAGCGGAGGATTCCCACCGCTCCCCAGGCAGGCGTACCAGGTGCAGTCGGTGCAGTTATTGATGCGGGCGTTCTGTCGCCGCGCGGTGATGTGGTGGCTGATGAGCGGACTAATAGCTTAATTGTCAAGGATATACCGGAAAAAATCACCGAGGTGCGTGATTTGGTGGCGAAGCTGGATCAGCCAGCGAAGCAGGTGATGATCGACTCCCGGGTAGTCATTGCCAATGATGACTTCGCGCGTGATATTGGGGTGCGGTTTGGGGTGACCGGAGTGGCCGAGAATGGTGCTGAAGGGGTATCAGCCATCAGCGGCAGCTTAGGAGGTACTGGCGCCATTGTGGATAGCGCGGTCAATAATTTGATCAACACCGGGCAGCCATTTCCGGTGGCGGTTCCAGCGATTAATGATCGGATTGGGGTGCCATTTCCAGCCGCGCCCAGTGGTGGTGGCAGTCCAGCTAGGATGGCTCTGGCGATTCTTGGCGCTGATTATTTAGTCGATCTTGAACTGTCTGCACTGCAGACTGAAGGTAAGGGTGAGATTCTCTCTAATCCGCGCGTGGTAACGGCTGATTTACAAAAAGCCACGATCAAGCAAGGTCGGGAGATCCCTTATTCAGAAATCGATGAGAATGGCAAGGTGACCACCTCCTTTAAAGAGGCCTTGCTAAAGCTAGAGGTGACACCGCAGATTACGCCGGATGACCGGGTGCGCATGGATTTGAAGGTTTCCAAGGATGATGTCGGGGCTAATGTGCCGCAAGCTACTGGAGGCTTTGTGCCATCGATTGACAAACGCGAGGTCACGACTCAGGTATTGGTTAATAGCGGTGAGACGGTCGTTTTGGGTGGCGTGTTCGAACAGAATAAGACCAAGAGCAAGGATAAGGTGCCGCTGCTGGGCGATGTGCCATTGCTGGGATATTTATTCCAGCGCAACAGTAATAATACGATCAAGCGTGAATTGCTGATTTTTGTGACGCCACAGATCCTAAAGAGCGGCGCGGTAATCGAACGCTGAAGCTGTGAGGCGCAACATCTAGATTATGGGGAGTGAAGTCATGCGAATGCGGTTAAATGGGCTGAAACGATACTTTGAGTTATTTTTGTTGGTTGCTCTGCTGGCTGGCTGGAGTGGAGCCAGTGTGGGCGGTGGTTTTATTGGGGCCAATTCTACTGTATCGATTTCAATCACTGCGGATAAGACCACCTTACCGCTGAATATTATGGGTTATGGCCCACTCAGCGCACTTGTGGGTCCATATCTCAATACGGTTACGGTCTTGGTCAAAAAGCGTGATGGCAAGCTATTTGCGGCGCCGGGTGTCACCATTTCAGTAGTATCTGGCTTGGCGAGCGGCTCTTTATATTATTTGGACGGCGACCCAGATCATGAGACTTGTTTTGACAATCAATGTCCTCCAGGTATCGCCGTACCCAATGCCTATCGCCGTTTGGCATTCGAAGACACAGATGGGGTTGTAACGGGTCACTTTATCGCGGGTAATGTACCAGGAACGGTGGTGCTGACGGCCACGGCGCAAGATCCTGATACCGGAAAGACCATTAGCGCCAGCCTCACTCTGAATGTGACCGGTGGGGGAAATCCAAATAATCCCCCTGGACCGTCATCCGTGAATTTCACGATGGATCCGGCACCGGTTTATATCCGGAATAATCCACAAGGGACGACAGCGGTAACGCAGAACACAGTCAAGATTTTCCAGATTTTTGTGAAGGATGATTTTGGCCAACCTCTGCAACTAGGGGCGGGCAACGCCCTGCGGGTGGAGCTATTGCCGAATCGGCCAAATGGTGGGGAATGGCTAAGCGCGATTGCGGCAGATGGCACTCCACAACAGGGAAGCTCGGTGGTTTCTGGTCTTTTTGGCGGTGCCGCGACCTTGGCATTACACAGCGGTAACCTGCCCGGAACCGCCGTGATTTCAGCTACGGCCGATCGCGCTGATAACAATGTCGATAACGGCATTCAGATGGCCATCACCAATTACGCCATGGTGTCGATCGGCACCGGCGAGATTACCTCGCTGACCTTCACCGGTCCTTTTGCTGGAGCCGTCTTTGCGGGAGCGAATAATCTCGTCGCAGTGAGTGGTGTGTGCGGAGCGACTCCTTGCGATTCGGTATGGAATGGCGTTTACAGCCGCGTTGTTTCGGTGGTCGCCAGCGATCCTTTTGGCAACCCCCCACCGGAGGGAACGCCGATTACGTTCCGGTTGATCGACTCCCCATTGGACATGCTGAAAAATCGCTATCCCGACCAAGGACATGGCCAGTTCGCTATCACTGGCACCACTGGAGATCCCCAGGAAGGTGGCTATGCCTTCTTCGCCCCTAATCGCAAAACGCTGCGCGTGCCCGGCGATACCCTCAATCCGTTCGTAGTGCCGAATGGCGTCTCGCTCGCTTTGGCGAATCCGCTGTGTGTATTGATGCTGCAAGATCCAGAAGTGGTTAATCCGAACGATAGCACCGTCAATGCCTTACCTGCGGAAGGCCGCCCTGAGTACCATGTCGGTAGCCGCATTATCACGGGACGGCAGGGCAATATGCTGACCGTTAATGCGCCATTTAACCAGGTCAGTCAGAATGTGGGCGCTAATGTTTGGTATGCCGTAGGTTGCCCACCCCATAAGGGAAATGTGGCAAACTTTGTGAACGAAGTTGTCGTAATGACTAATGCGAGCGGCGCGGCCACCACGGTTATGAATTACCCGGCCAGTGAGGTTGGACGACGGTTTATGCTGGCGGCTGAATCTAATGGCGGCAAGGTGGGTGCGGCGATGACCCATTGGTATCTGGGTGTCTCGGATGACAGCATCCTTACGATTACTTCGCCGGGCAACCTAGCCCAACAGATTCTTCTTGATAATCCGATCACAGCTACTCCTTGGCCTCCTTTGGTCAAAGCCACTCTTGAAGTTGTCCCAGGCCAGCCTGTGAGCCAGCCAGTCACCTTGCAATTGCTAGATGGGGGTATCCTATCTGGTGGTGCGTTGCGGCGTACTGGAGTTCCAGGGGTGCCTATCGGAGTGGAGATTGTGATCAACGATCCAGCGGAAACGGCGGCGATTCGAGCGGAAGAGGCCATGGCAAAGGCGCAGATAGCCTTCGATACTTTCGTTGCCGCCAATCCGGGGGTTTGCGATCTAGTAATCAAGGATCCCGCGAACCCAACTCCAGTTGAACGTGATCCGGAAAAATGCGCCAAACAGAAGGAATTGGCAACGGCGTTGAATGATGCAAAAGTTGCCGCCGCCGAGACCCGTGCAATTGCGAATTTGCACACGCCCGCTGCCTCAGTGATTCCCACAACACTAGCCAGTGGCGCTGGCGGCTTTGTAAATCTGGTGCTGCAAGTGGATGATTTGCCAGCAGACGGCAGTGTGGACTTTTACTTCTCTACGGTGGGACCTGATGTCCGTAGCCAGACACTGCAAATTACGGTGCGGCCACCAGCACCTCCGGAGGCGTAGTCCAGGCGATGATCCTCTAATAACTCACCTGTTATCGACAGGTGAGTTGGCGGTAGGAAGGATAGTTAATAGTCTTAAACAGCTCGTCCATAAAAAACCGGCGGTAATCCCGCCGGTTTTTTTATGCCGCAGAACAGCACCAGCTAAAGCAGAAAAGAGTTCGATAGTGGTTATAAGTACTTTGCCAAAAGTTCGATCATTCCATATGAGGGTAACATATTGAAAATACTACATGAAAATACTGGATAACTGAGGGTTGTCTACTTAGCTGCTCTTGCACCCACTTCTGGGCCACATTGGTGGGAGAAAAGCGGCCTTGAACCGACTGCTACTCTGCCGATGGCTCTAGGGCGCGTGTCCATGGCCGGGTCTCAAGCCATAAACAGCCACGCACGTCGCTGCTCGCTGCACGGATCGGACCATGCATGGAATACCCACTGCCCTTTAACGGCACCTGCAATACCACCCTGTTTAATATCTGGCGCATCAGCCCCTCTGTCCTTTGCTCACCGCTGAGCCTGTCGTCATCCTCGCCAATGCCGCCTTTCACAAAAGCGCCAAAACCCGCAAACTGAGCACCGCCCAAGGCGCGCATTTACTCTTTCTTCCCCCTACTCCCCTAATCTCAACCCTATCGAACGGGGCTTTGCTACTCTCAAAAACGCTGGGAATACCAGCCGGATCAGTCCCCGGAGGACCTCATTAAGAATGATCGGTAAGTCTGTGATTGGCTATAACCCTCCTGTTGAGGAGTGCTGTTAGCTGATAGCTGCAATAAAAAGGCCGTCCCTCAGGACGGCCCGAAAAGTCAAGAGTAAAGCCAGTCAATACTAGACGAGTTTACCGCCTTAGCAGATAACTGGCTTCCGCCACGCCCGATTCGGTCCAACCTTCTTTAAAGGCGATAGCTCGAATGAAGATCACTTGATTAACTGGCCCAGTCAAGACAATTGGCTGGCCATTGCTTATCAAGGTACCAGAGGTTGAGGTTGGCAAACTTCCATCCGTCGTATAACGAATGGAGGCACCCGCCACCGGACTCGTGATCGTTACTGCAAGACCGGCCTGATAAACCCCAGAGGCTGGGTTAAAAACCGGCGGCGACACGGTTGCCAGCGGCCCCATGAACTGACCAAACGCCCACGGCCCCAATCCGACGGGAATAGTGGTGATAACCTGATTGCTCCGACCATCCACGACTGACACCGTATTATCATCGGTATTGGCGACATAAACCCGCTTACTGTCTGGGCTAACGGAGACTCCATACGGCTTTTTGCCGACTGGGACAATGCCAACTACGGCATGATTTGCAGTCGTGTCGATCACAAATAAGCGGTTACCAGCTCCATCGGTGACATACAATCGATTGCCATCCGGGCTGACCGCGACACCGCGTGGAACCAGCGGCTGCGGTGCGCCGCCGAATTCATCCAGAGTGATGATGCCGACCACTTGATTAAATACCGTTTCGATCACCGAAACCGTGCGATCTCCCGAGTTAGCGACATAGACAAAACCACCATCGGGATGAACCGCTACCCCTTCTGGAGCCCAGCCAACCGCAACCGATCCGACCTGCATTTTCAAATCAGCATCGAAGATCGACAACGAGCCGACACACTGGTCGTGATTTACATTGACTGGAGGCCGCGCTACCAACGCATCACACTGATCCACATACGGACTGGCGCTATCGTCTGAAAACGAGTTCACAGTCCGGTTGCTCACGTAGACCAGTGGCCGTAGCGGATTCGGATGGGTCGCCACGCCACGCGGATACGGATTCGCCCGCAGATTTGGCACATTCAGATCGACGAAGGGCTGGTTGCTGGCCGTGTCGATGACCGACAAGCTGAAACTGCCTTCATTGGCGACAAATAGCCGTTCACCCGTTGGATTAAGAGCGATACCCAGCGGTGCCAAACCGACCGGGAGCACCGCAATGACCTTGCGCTCGGTCAAGTCGATCACCGACACCGATCCGTTGGTTCTTCCGAAACGGGGCCGGTTCGCCACATACAGCCGAGTTCCATCGGGCGAAACCACGATGCCGCTGGGGCCAGCACTGCTATTATCGATGCTGGATGGGATGTTGTCGGCCACCTGGTTCATATCCTGATTCAGGATAGACACCGTACCACCCACATAATTGGTGATGTAGGCCGGTTGGCTGAACAAACTGTAAGCGTGCGGCCCAAAAGAAATCACCAGGTTGACCTTGCCACTCACGGGTATTGTAGCTGCTGATGGCGGATTTTGGCGCAGTACCTGACCGGCAGGCACCACCGCGCTGCGTTCGTTGGAGACCAGCCCAACCCGCAAGCCTGCTTCAACCAGCTTAGCGGTAGCGGCTGCTAAACCTAATCCTGCAACATCTGGGACTTGGGTTTGGGGACGGGCACCCGGGTCCTGAGGCACCGGGCCTAGGGATACCACGAGATTGATTTCCCACGCGACGGGCACCAGCGCGGTCATTAGGGGGTTCTGGCTGATAACACGCCCTTCCTCAACGGTATTGCTCGTTTGTCGGGAGACAAAACCCAGCTTCAAGCCAGCACTATTAATCTTGGCCGTGGCCTCAGCCAAGGTGAGGCCGACCACATTCGGCGCGGGCACTGGTGGCGTTGCACCAGAAGACACAAACAGATTGATAGTCGTGCCATAGGCCACGGGCGTTCCGGCGACTGGACTCATGCCGGATACCTTGCCAGCGGGAATCGTGTTACTGGCTCTCAGGCTAACAGCACCCACCCGGAACAAGCCCACCGCGAACAGGATTTCCTTGGCTTCCTCGACCGTGTGGTTAATCACATCTGGCACTTCCACTTGCTGGGGCTGGGAGAAACCATCGGAAATGATCAGAGTGACGGCGCTGCCGGTCTTGACTTCAATTCCGGCTGCTGGTTCGGTGCCGATGGCCTGCCCCGTGGGAACCGTCGGGTCAGGCTGATGTAGGGTGTTGTCAATGGCAAGACCGACATTGCGCAGTGTAGTGATCGCCAATTCCTCTGGCATTCCGCGGACATCAGGAATTTTAACCACCCCAGCCTTACCTAGAGAGATCGTTAAACTAACCGGAGTGCCTGGGGCAACCTTGGCCCCAGCCGCTGGACTTTGATCAATCACTGCTCCAGTGGGTATGGTGTCGCTGTGTTGCTCGCGGATCGCACCGACGCTCAATCCAGCGTTATGAATGAGAGTAGCGGCTACACTCTTGGTAAACCCTTTAACCTTGGGAACCTCAATATCGCCCTCTGCGACAGGGGGGTTGATTGGTGCCTCGGCCCCAGAAGAAATAACAAGGTTAACAGTAGTACCTGGCGCAACTTGGGAACCCCCTGCTGGATTTTGGCCGATAACGCTGCCAGCGGGGACGGCGGAACTAGTGGCTAGAGTTAAGCTACCTACTTTGAGGCAATCACCATTAGCGTTGCAAGCACCCTCAATAGCAGTACGGGCAGACGCTACAGGAGAACCGGTTACAGCAGGGACCATGATTGGATTGAACCCAGCCGATACCACAATTTTGACCTCAGTGCCTGGGGCAACCTTGATCCCTCCCACTGGACTCTGGCTAATCACCTGTCCTGCGGGAATCGTAGTGCTGGCCTCAGTGGTGACTGTAGCCGTGAGAGTGGCATTTTGAATTGCGGTTATAGCGACGCTTTGCGTAAGACCGACCACATTTGGAACCGTAGCGGTTAAAGTAGAACCAGTAGATACCACAATTTTAACCGCGCTACCTGGAGTAACCTTGCTTCCTCCGACTGGGTCTTGACTGATTACTTGGCCAGCAGGTATGGTGAAGCTGGCTTCAGTGGTCACACTAAAGGTAAGGTTAGCGTTTTGGATGGCGCTGATAGCGGCGCTTTGCATTTGGCCGACCACACTGGGAACTGTAGAAGTAGGTGTTGGACCTGTAGACACCACGAAACTGACCGGACTACCAATAGCTACGTTCAGACCACCTGCGGGGCTTTGACTGACGACCTGACCAGCAGGGACGGTAGTGCTGGCTGCCTCAGTGATAGCGCCAACCGTCAAGTCTGCTCCTTGAATCGCAGCAATAGCGATAGCTTGGGTTGCGCCAACCACATTGGGAACAGTAGCGGTCGTGGGTGAAGCCAATCCTAAAGAAACGACAAAGCTAACCGCATCACCAAGATTAGCGTTAATCCCACCCACTGGATTTTGGCTAATGACCTGACCAGCAGGCACAGTAGCACTAGTAGCCTCAGTGATGGCGCCAACTGTTAAACCAGTGCTCTGGATCGCGGTAATAGCGGCAGCTTGGGTCAGCCCCACTAGGTTTGGTACAGGTACTTGGTCAACGGCTACAACGAGGCTAATGCTATCAGTACCTGGTAGGACACAAGCACCGGCTACTGGAGCTTGGCTGAGGACAGTATTGGGTGGATTAGGACTGGCTTGATAGGTGACTGTACCAACGAGAAGCATGAGTCCGTTGATAGTGGTGGTCGCTGCAGCCTGCGTTTGCCCCACTACGTTCGGCGCGGCGATATGTGGGGCGCTTATTGGAGGGCCGCAAGCTGCTGATGCGTAGTTAATTGACAGAAGAAATCCAATTACAAGTGCTACAAATAATGTGGATAGCAATCTAAATTTAGCTTGCATTAGGAGCCTCTCTATAATGATTGCCCTGTACACCCTAAAGCTTGGAAGGCCAGATTAGTAACCTGCCATCCCCCTGAGTTTTGCGTCAGTATAGCATCATTCTCTTAAAGCAATTTTATAGCGCGGTTCTTTACAGCTTGGAGCATCAAGCTCCGCACGGTTTGAGAATCCCAATTTTTCAGACATCGACTCCTGCGCTGCAGGCCCGCAGCGCCACCTCATCGAAGGCATGGCGGTCTACCTTAAGATACGCCACCCCTTCGGCGGCAACCACAACCGCTTCCGCTACGCCAGGAACTTCACCGAGCCTGAGCGTTAGTTGGTGAGCTTCACCTTCATTAAGACGACCGACGTTCAACAGATAGCTGCTGAGATGTCGCGGATTCGCCATGGTCCAGGCCACCAACAGCCAAGCCAGCGCTGCGCAAGCTCCAAAGACAAACACGCCTTTCAAACCGAATTCACCGCGCAATAAGCCACCCAACGCGCCACCGGCGAACGCCCCAAGAAACTGGCTGCTGGAGTAGATGCCCATTGCCGTTCCCTTGGCATCGGGCGGAGCCATCTTGGCGATCAGGGACGGCAAGGTGGCTTCCAACACATTGAAGGCGGAAAAGAAAATAATCAGCAACACCGCTATCTCCAGCACCGTATCGTGCAGGCTTAACAAGCCAACTTGGGCAAAGGCCAAAAATAGGATCGCTCCGAGAAAAACTGATTTCAACTGGCGACGACGTTCGGCCAAGAGGATAAAGGGAACCATCACCACCATCGACAGCAGCAGAGCGGGCAGATAGATCTCCCAGTGTCGGTCACTGGAGAGGCCCGCGTCGCGCAAAGCCAAGGGGACTGCGACAAAGGTAGCCATCAGCAACAGATGCAGGATGAAAATGCCGAAATTCAGCCGTAACAACTGCGCGTTGAACAGCACGCGACCGAATTGCGAAGCCACCGGCTCGACATCACGATGGATGCGGCTGGTGACGGGGTTGGGCACCCGAAAGCGTACCACCGCGATACTGAGCAAGGCGAGCATACCCGTCAGCCAGAAAATGCCCGGCACCCCAATCCAACCGTTCAGGACCGGCCCCAGAATCATCGAGGCGGCAAACGACAGGCCGATGGTGATACCGATGGTCGCCATCACCTTAATCCGGTGTTCTTCGCGGGTCAGGTCGGCGGCCAGCGCCATCACCGCCGCCGACACTGCCCCGCCCCCCTGCAAGGCGCGACCGAGAATCACGCCCCAGATGGAATCAGCCAGCGCTGCGACTGCGCTGCCGACGGCGAAGATCAGCAAGCCCAAATAAATCATCCGCTTGCGGCCATAGCGGTCGGATAGGAAGCCGAAGGGGATTTGGAACAGCGCTTGGCTAAAACCGTAGATACCGATGGCCAAGCCCGCCAGCGCCGGCGTGTTGCCGCGCAGATGTTCGGCGTACAGGGCGAACACCGGCAAAATCATGAACAGACCCAGCATCCGCAGCGAAAAGATGCCCGCCAGCCAGAACGCCGCCCAGCGCTCGCCAGCGGTCATTTGCTCGGGGGTCAAACCGGCCGCCTTCATCCCGCTTCAAGCCTCCGTCGGTCTCTAAGTCAAAGGTACCAATGGTACTACCCTTGCTCGCGACGCGCATGAATCGGTGCGTGGCTTGGAAGAACGGTAAGCGGGTGATCGTCTCAGCTGCGACGACGACGTGAAGGCGTCTTCGCCGCAACCGAGCTTAGACAGGATTTCGCTCAGGCGAAAACCTAGCTCTTGGCCATTCCCAATGCTTTAGCCACACCGGCTCCATAGGCCGGATCACATTTCGTACAGTGGTCGATATGACGCTGTTTGATGAAGTCGGGCGCATCGCCCATCGCACGGGCGGTATTGTCGAACAGCGCCTGCTGCTGCGGCGCGTTCATCAGACGGAACAAAGCGCGCGGCTGGCTGAAATAATCGACATCATCCTCGCGGAAATTCCAATGGTCGGCTGCGCCATCCAAGGCCAGTGGCGGCTCAGCGAAATCCGGTTGCTCGGCCCATTCGCCGTAGCTATTCGGCTCGTAGCCCAGCGTGCTGCCATGGTTGCCGTCAACCCGCATCTGGCCATCGCGGTGATAACTGTGGACCGGACAGCGCGGTGCGTTAACCGGAATCAGGTGATGATTCACGCCCAGCCGATAGCGTTGCGCGTCGCCGTAGGAGAACAGGCGGCCCTGCAACATCTTGTCGGGCGAAAAGCCGATGCCGGGCACTACGTTGGCGGGGTTGAAAGCCGACTGCTCCACTTCCGCAAAAAAGTTTTCCGGGTTGCGGTTCAACTCCATCACGCCGACTTCAATCAGCGGGTAATCCTGGTGGGGCCAAACCTTGGTCAAGTCGAAGGGATGGTAGGGCACTTTCGCGGCGTCCGCTTCCGGCATGATCTGCACCTTGAGCGTCCATTTCGGGAAATCGCCTTTTTCAATGCTCTCGTACAGGTCGCGCTGGTGGCTTTCGCGGTCTTTGCCGATCAGAGCCTCGGCTTCTGCGTCGGTCAGATTTTTGATGCCCTGTTGCGACTTGAAATGAAACTTCACCCAGTAGCGCTCATTCTTGGCGTCGATGAAACTGAAGGTGTGGCTACCAAAGCCGTGCATGTGGCGGTAGTTCGCCGGAATGCCGCGATCCGACATGACAATGGTGACCTGGTGAAACGCTTCCGGCAGCGAGGTCCAGAAATCCCAGTTGTTCTTGGGGCTGCGCAGGTTGGTGCGCGGGTCGCGCTTGACGGCGTGGTTCAGGTCGGGGAATTTGAGCGGGTCGCGCATGAAAAATACCGGCGTGTTGTTGCCGACCATGTCCCAGTTGCCTTCCTCGGTGTAGAACTTGACCGCGAAACCGCGAATGTCGCGCTCGGCATCCGCCGCGCCGCGCTCGCCGGCCACGGTGGTAAAGCGGGCGAACAGCTCGGTTTTCTTGCCGACTTGGGAAAAGATTTTGGCCCGCGTGTATCGAGTGATGTCGTTTGTCACCGTAAAAGTGCCATAGGCGCCGGAACCTTTGGCGTGCATCCGTCGTTCGGGGATGACTTCGCGGTCGAAGTGGGCAAGTTTTTCCAGATACCAGACATCCTGCAACAGTTGTGGGCCGCGCGGTCCGGCGGTCATCACGTTCTGATTGTGGGCGACCGGACATCCGGCGTTGGTGGTCAATTTTTTACTGTCAGTCATGACTATTTCCTTATGTTTCGATTGAAGAAATACGTTAAGTCTGGCTTAGGATCGGTAGTGTCTCAGTTTGAAACTTCAGAAAGCCTAACGCTTTGATAAAAGCAGGCTCAAAAGGCACTAATTTTCAAACTGAGACACTACCTTAGTATTTCCACTGTTGCATACGTCATGACTCATGTGAAATTGAATTTAAAAAAGCGATTGATAGTTTATATCTATTGATTAATCTATAAACATAATTTAGTTGAAGTTTCAATTTGAAACAACATTCGGGTTTTTAAGTTTCATTATGAGACACACCAAAAAACAACCTTATATAAAATTAGGAGTTACGCAGTTGGAGATGGAGGAGTAAAGAAATGGGATGACTCGAGCGAAAGTGACGGATGAAGACTGCATTCAGTTTTTGCTTGCGACGCTGAAAGTCTGCAGCGCGACGGAAGCGGCGCGGGTACAAGCGGACGGGGGTGAGTCTCCGGCACATGATGCCTTTACCCGCTTGTTGCACCGACTGGAACCGGATGTGGAGACGCTGGGCAAGAGGCCGCGCCACAGGTTGAACGACGAGGGGGTTTTTGGTGGTGACGACTCGATGCTGGACAAACCCTCTGCGGAGAAGGTCGCTTTAGTACAGCGGCATTGGTCGGCTAAGCACCACGCGATGGTGGAAGGGATTAACCTCCTCACCTTATTGTGGACTGACGGGGATCGCCATGTCCCGTTGGATTATCGGGTTTACAACAAAGCCAGAGACGGCCTGACCAAAAACAATCATTTTCGGGCACTGCTGGAAACGGCCTATCTACAGGGTTTTGTCCCCGAATGTGGAGTTTTTGATAGTTGGAATAGTGGTTTAGAAAACCTCAAGCAGATTCGAGATTGGGAGTGGACGTAGCTGACCCGTCTGAAAGCCAACCGTTGAGTCAATCCCGACCGAGCCGGTAGCTGCCTGATCGCCCAGAGCGAAACCGACCCTCACGGTCGGATCGTTCATCTCAAGGGCTATGGCCTCATTCGCCTGCTCCTGATCGTCACTCCAGACGATGACAAAGAATACTGGGCCACCAACGACCTGAACATGAAAGCCCTCACCCGTATCCGGTTTGCCGATTACGCCTGGACGATGGAAACCTATCATCGCGAGATCAAACAGTACTGTGGTGTCGAACGCGCGCAGGTGTGCGCTGCCCGCACCCAACCAACCACATCCTGGCGCTGCGCGCTTTCCCACATCTGGAGCGGCATTGTTATAAAACGGGTCTCCGTTGGTTTGAGGCTAAACTCGCTATCCTCCGACCCACCGCTATCCGCGCCTATTTGGCTAATCCACTTTACATACTTCCCACAACTGCGTAACTCTTCATTTTATATGTTTGGTATATAAATTGAATATAAAACTATGAGTTTTATTAAGTGGTCGGCATGTACCATTCCTCTTTACTGGCTGCTAACAAAAAATGGCAGAAACTGGTCGTTAATTTTTTTGCTACCAGACTGTTGTCGCGGACGCTTCGCGCCGCACAAGCAAGCGGATCAAGCCGACTTCAGGCGGAAAAGCCTGCGGCTTGTCCGCCGCCCCGGTATGAACCATGGGAGATAGCTAAAAATGAGTATTTATTGGAGTCAAGATACCATTGATACAGGTATATCAATTCACGCCCTAGCGTTGGGAGATTCGTGGCTTTACTACATCAGAAGTAACCTTTTAACTGCTATTGATAGACACATTGGTACACGTAATATTTTAGCATTTGGAGCCAACGGAGAGCGTGCCAATGGATTAAAGTCTTATGTAAATCAAATTAAAGATTTTCTTAAGACGTATTGGACTATTAAAGCTGTCATTATCAGTGCAGGTGGTAACGATTTCGCTGGAATTGGCGATTTAGATAAAGTAATATTAAATAATAAGTGTGAAAATTTTGTGGATGTAAAATCCTGTTATCGAGAGAATCAACCTGAAAACCTGTTCAAAGAAATTATTAATTACTATAGGGAAATAATTAAAACCATCATTGATACTATTAAAGATTCAAATCGTCATATCGTGGTGCTAGTACACAATTATGATTACCCTATTCCGAATGGTAAATTTCTCATCGCATTTTTGCATAAATTCGGACCTTGGCTAAAAGATCCGATGGATAATTGTGGGGTCAGGGATGCTGACGATCCTGAAGCGGGGCTGAGGCGTCAAATATGTGTTGATTTGATCGATAAATTTACTCAAGAGCTTAGACTTTTAGCTAAAGAATATGAAAATAACAAATATGTTAGCCTCGAATTGATCGATTCGGCGGGCACCCTAAGTAATGATCAGTGGGCGAACGAGCTGCACCCAACCGTTAAAGGATTTGAAAAAATAGTAGCGAAATGTTGGAAAAAACCAATACGTAAAGCGATTGGATTAGCTGATTAATTTTTTGGTTTTTATGCCCTGTCTTCATGACGTGTCATTATTTATTTCTTTCTAATAAATAGAGAAAATTTATGAAAAAAAATAATAAAAGCAAAGCTATCGATGGAGAAAAATCGGTATGCAACCCTGAAGAAAAACAAAACGAATTTGAAAAAAACGAAGAAACCCTTATCAAAAACAGACGCAAAGCTCTTAACGATAAATCATTTGATCTCAATTCTCCCTATATTGGGTTAGCACTTTCAGGTGGTGGAATACGCAGCGCCACGTTTTGTTTGGGAGTATTACGAGGGCTGGCAAAAAATGGTGTACTAAGACACTTTGACTACTTATCAACCGTATCTGGTGGCGGCTATATTGGATCTGCGTTAGGAAGGATGTATCAAAAATTTAAAAATGTAGATGCAGTTGAAAAAGCACTTCAAGATAACCAAAGTGAAGAAGTTAGATGGTTACGCCATAATGGCCGTTATTTAACTCCATCAGGAAGCAAGGATTGGAGTATTCTTTTTTCGGTATATCTACGTTCTTGGCTCGCCATTCAATGGGAGTATTTTATACTCGTTTCTTTTTTCTGTTCCTTGATGATTTTTCCTCATTTATTGGGAATTGAATTATTTTACTACCTTCCAACCCGTGAAATTCAGTATTCATTTGAGACTTTTATTAAGTCACCTTGGCTTGTGTTGGGCATTATAATTTTTTCCGTAGGCTTTCCCTGGTATTTGGTAAAATATTTTCAATCATCTTATATTTTTTTTAGAAAAAAATCTGCAAAAGAAAATAAAAAAATCCATCAATCAATAAATATAAAGAGATTAACAGATTACTTCTTAATCATACTATTGTTTTTTTCGTTTTTATACTTATTAATTTATCTGGATAAAACTATAATTTTATTTCAAATATCCTTAAAATTTTTTAAGGATTCTTTTGAGATATCTATTCAGCTTAAAACTCTCATTAGCGCCATATTAGTAATGATGTTTTTAAGTGCTTTGTTTGCCAATATTTGGATGCATTTATACGGCTTTTGGAGTGTGACACCGGATAAAGATATAAATAAGTTTCGCTATAAGCAGACAAAAGGATTACGTAACACAATAGTATCTACAGGAGTACTGCTTTTAATCGGCATTTTAGATTGGTTAAGTTGGGAATTATGGAAAATTATGAGGGATTTCAATTTTAATTTTGGAATTACAAGTTTTTTAGGTGTTAGTATTACCATTTTAACTAGCTCCCGCATCGCAATTGAATATTTTAGCCAGCAATCGAAGACAGCACGAGGCGGTCTTGTCGGTCGTTTCAAAGGTATCTTTCTTAATTTTTTTAGTGCCCTAAGCGTATTTATTTCAACCTTAGCATATGCAACTCTAGTGCAATGGGCAATATTCAGCCCTGACTTTATTCAGTCGCTCATGTGGACCACATGGATAATTATTCTTGGTGTTGCGCTTATCTGGATATGCCGTTTCGGGTCTAATTCTCAATGGATTAATGACACTTCTTTGCATCCTTTTTATCGCGCTCGACTAACTCGTGCTTATTTAGGCGCAGCTAACGAAAAGCGTTTTTCAGAGGGAGAGGGCGAAAACTTCAAGCGCCAGTACAAGAGTGTGGATCAAGTGACAGATGGAGATGATATTGAAATAGAAGAATACAAGCCAGACATTTATGGAGGCCCACTACATTTGATTAACCTTTGTTTGAATGAGACTAAGAATAGCACACCTGGGAAACATGGTGTTAATCTTGACCGTAAAGCTTGTCCGGTCACTATCTCAAGTTATTTTGTTGAAGTTAACAGAAAAATAAGTAAGTTCAGAAAAGATATCCATCAGGGTTCTTTAGCACAGTGGATATCTGTATCTGGTGCGGCTGCTTCTAGTGGCGCGGGAGCGCGTACTAACCGTGGTTGGTCATCATTGGTTTATTTATTTGGCGCTCGCCTTGGTTACTGGGCACTACAATTTAAAGAAAAGCAATCTGCAAATGAATCACAACTTATTATATGGAATTATTTACCCAAGCTCGCTATGCAATGGTCGGAGTTGACAGCAAATTATGATACTGCCGCACCCTACTGCCTTCTTTCTGATGGAGGGCACTTTGAAAATACTGGTGTCTATCCACTCATCAGTCGTAAACTACCTTTTATTATTCTAGTGGATTGTGGCGCTGATCCTCAATATAGATTTACTGATTTACAGGAGCTTATAAGACGTACACGCATTGATCATCAGGTGGAAATCACTTTTTATAGTAGAGGTGAAGCCGCTAAGCTGTTTCCAAATTCCAAACAAATATCGCTGGAAATTCTCTCGCCTGAAGAAATGTCTGATAATCGCTCGACACGGGGTGTCATGCTGGCTCGTATCCGTTATCCAGATGAAAGCTTTGGTACTTTACTTATAATTAAACCGAATTTACACGAATATCTTCCCTTAGATATAAAGGTTTATGCACGGGAGAATTCTGTTTTTCCACAACAACCTACCGCCGATCAGTTTTTTGATGAAGCACAGTGGGAATCTTACCAACGCCTAGGTTTTGATTTTGGAAATCAATTAACTCATCAATGGTTATCTTCATTACCCAACTGGACAAAATATAAAATGCCAGCTCACCCAAAAGGACGGCTTGATGCTATTCTTCTCGAAGATTTTACTCGGCTTGATAACAAAATTAAAGCAAGCTGGCACATAGCTTCCAGCTCAGCAGTAGGAGCGGGTTTGGGAGCTGGGGCTATACTCGCTGTGATGATACCACTCTTGCAGACTTTAAATGACTACCAAAAAAATGAGGAATACAAGGAAGTGGCGCGATATCGGAGTAAAATAGAAAGTACTACGAATGATCTTGAAATTATTAAAAATATCTTTAAAGCTGAAAATAGCTCTCTTGATTCCCCTGTGGTATTAGAACTGGAAACTGCATTGGATTTAAAAAAAAGCTTCACTAGTAAAAAAATACCACCCATTTTGGAGAATGAGACACGCAATGCGCTAGAACACTTAGAAAAATATTGTCAACTACTTAGCTTAAAGAAAGCGGATTTAAGGGAAGCCACTTTGAAAGTTAAAAACTTTGATAGTGCTGATAACTACTGCGGTGATTTTACGAAAAAAAGTGAGAAAATAATAGAAAATCCTTACTGGTCATATAAGAAGCCTTATAAAGAAGTTACAACCGAAAAGACTATATTACGGTATGAACCTAGTCCAAAGCCTTTAGGAACCGCAGATATTTCTTTAACACCGTCTATTCAAACACATGATGATTTACTTATAGGCACTAGAAGTGCCTGCTTATCATCAGGGATTTTAGTACGCTTGTATCCACAAGTCTATGAAGATAAAAGCTTGCCTAAAATTGAGGAATTGAAGAAAGAAGTGGATAAAATTGTTGATATACAGCCTACTGAGAATGTAGTTGCCTCTGCCCGACTTACAGGCCGTAAGCAGCCTTATTGCTGGAGTCACCCCATCTTCATTTTTCATAGCTCTGATCAGGCAGATTGTGCGGACAAGCTAGCGGAGATATATAAAAAAATTAATTCTGATATAACTGATGTCACGACCAGATTACTTCCAGCATCCTTGAAAGGCACTCCGGGCGTCATTGAGTTTTGGTTACCACCTGACAGCGGCTTTTGTGAGAGCTGACAAATATCATTCCTACCGAGTTGATGATCGTTCAAGTTGGTATGAAAGGGTCTTACAGATTTATAGATGCGAAATTGCGACAGCCGACGATCTGCAAGGCTTGGAGCGCTATCATGGTGACTTTCCATCTAAGCGCTTCCGAACTTCCCGCATGGACACCATCAAGATACGCGGCGCTCGCACCCATAATCTGCAAAATATTGACCTTGATCTGCCGCGTGATCGGCTGATTGTCATCACTGGCCTGTCCGGGTCGGGCAAGTCCTCGCTGGCCTTCGATACGCTCTACGCCGAAGGCCAGCGCCGCTACGTCGAATCGCTGTCGGCCTACGCCCGGCAATTCCTGTCGCTGATGGAAAAGCCGGATGTCGATCATATCGAAGGCTTGTCGCCCGCAATTTCCATCGAGCAGAAATCAACCTCGCACAATCCTCGTTCCACGGTCGGCACCATCACCGAGATTTACGACTATCTGCGGCTGCTATACGCGCGGGCCGGAATTCCACGCTGCCCGGATCACGGCATCGACCTGGACGCCCAGACGGTTGGCCAGATGGTCGATCAGGTGCTGGCGTTGCCGGCGGAGAGCCGGTTGATGCTGCTAGCGCCGGTGGTGAAGGAACGCAAGGGCGAGCATGTCAAGCTGCTCCAGGAGTTACAGGCGCAGGGTTTCGTGCGCGCCCGCATCGACGGTGAAGTGGTCGAATTGGATAGCCCGCCGCCGCTGGATTTGCGTCGCAAGCACACCATCGAGGTGGTGGTGGATCGGTTCAAGGTCCGCGCCGATCTCGGTCTACGGCTGGCGGAATCGTTCGAGACCGCTTTGAAACTGGCCGACGGCATCGCACGAGTGGCGTTCCTGGACGAGCCGGAGCGGGCCGAACTGCTGTTTTCCGCCGGCTTCGCCTGTCCGGTTTGCGGCTATAGCCTGAGCGAACTGGAGCCGCGCCTGTTCTCCTTCAACAATCCGGTCGGCGCATGTTCGGAATGCGACGGCTTGGGAATCAAACAGTTTTTCGACCCGGAGCGGGTGGTCACGCATCCCCATCTGAGCTTGGCGCGCGGCGCGGTGCGCGGTTGGGATCGGGAGAATTTCTACTATTTCCAGCTCATCAAGTCGCTGGCGCGGCATTTTCAGTTTGATGTGGACACGCCGTTTCAGGACCTGCCGGAACGCATTCGCACGCTGGTTCTGCACGGCAGCGGTAGCGAAGCCATGGACTTCGATTACCAGAACAGTCGGGGTGAAACCTACCGCCGTCGCCATGCCTTCGAGGGCGTCATTCCCAACATGCAGCGCCGCTACCGGGAAACCGAATCGAATCAGGTGCGCGACGAACTGGCGAAGTACCTCGGCAGCCAGCCTTGTTCCTCCTGCCAGGGCGCGCGGCTCACCCGCTCCGCCCGCCATGTGTTCGTCGCTGGCCGCAGCGTGCCGGAAATCGTCGGCTTGCCCATCGGCGCGGCCCGCGACTTTTTCGGGCAATTGAGCCTGCCGGGGCGGCGCGGCGAAATCGCGGTCAAGATTGTCAAGGAAATCGGCGAACGGCTGAATTTTCTGGTCAATGTCGGCCTGGATTACCTGACGCTGGAGCGCAGCGCCGACACCTTGTCCGGTGGCGAGGCCCAGCGCATCCGGCTGGCTTCGCAAATCGGCGCGGGGCTGGTTGGGGTGATGTACGTGCTGGACGAGCCGTCCATCGGCCTGCACCAGCGCGACAATGCCCGGCTGCTGGCCAGCCTGCTGCGGCTGCGCGATCTCGGCAACACGGTGATCGTGGTCGAGCACGACGAAGACGCCATCCGCACCGCCGATCAGGTGGTGGACATGGGGCCGGGCGCGGGCGTGCACGGCGGGCGGGTGGTGGCGCAGGGTACCCCGGCCGAGATTATCGCCCATCCCGACTCGCTGACTGGCGCCTATCTCGGCGGCCAACGGCGGATCGCGTTGCCGGAACGGCGCACGCTGGTTAATCCTGACCAACAACTGCGCATCGTCGGGGCCAGCGGCAACAATCTCAAAGATTTATCGGTGGATATTCCGCTGGGGTTATTGACCTGCATCACCGGGGTCTCCGGTTCCGGCAAATCCACGTTGATCAACGATACGCTGTACCGCTACGCCGCCCGCGATTTGAACAACGCCAACGAATCGCCCGCGCCATGCCGTGATCTGCTGGGGCTGGAGCAGTTGGATAAGGTGGTGAACATCGACCAAAGCCCTATTGGCCGCACGCCGCGCTCGAATCCGGCGACTTATACCGGCTTATTCACCCCGATTCGCGAATTGTTCTCCGGCGTGCCGGAATCGCGGGCGCGCGGCTATCAGCCGGGCCGGTTCAGCTTTAACGTCAAGGGCGGGCGCTGCGAAGCCTGTCAGGGCGATGGCGTCATTCAGGTGTCCATGCACTTTCTGCCCGACATTTACGTACCGTGCGATGTCTGCAAAGGCCAGCGCTACAACCGGGAAACGCTGGATATTCGCTACAAGGGCCGCAATATTCACGAAGTTCTGGAGATGACGGTCGAGGACGCGCTGGCGTTTTATCAAGCGGTTCCCGTGGTGGCGCGCAAACTGCAAACGCTGAATGCCGTGGGTTTGAGCTATATCAAGCTCGGCCAGAACGCCACTACCTTATCGGGCGGCGAGGCGCAGCGGGTAAAGCTCGCACGCGAGTTGTCCAAACGCGACACCGGTCAGACGCTGTATATTCTGGATGAACCGACTACCGGCCTGCATTTCCACGACATTGAGCAACTGTTGAAAGTGCTGCATGAATTGCGGGATCGCGGCAATACCATTGTGGTGATCGAACATAATCTGGATGTCATTAAAACCGCTGACTGGATCATTGATCTAGGGCCGGAAGGCGGTGGTGGCGGTGGAGAGGTGGTGGCGACGGGCGCGCCGGAAGACATCGCCCGTCACCCGGAGAGCTATACCGGGCGGTTTCTGGCACCGGTGCTGGGACGGTAAATGGATAACCGTTTACCAATTGGTCTCGCGTTCCGGCGTTGCCGTGATCTTGTGAATCGTTAAATCCGCACCGTTGTATTCCTCTTCCGCATCCAGGCGTAAACCGACGCTGTTTTTTAGTAAGCTATACACGGCAAAGCCGCCGCCTAACGCGATGAGAATCGCGATGCCAGTCATCAGCAGTTGTGGCATGAAGGCGACTCCACCTAGGCCGCCCATTGCTTTCAGACCAAAAATACCGGCGGCGATACCACCCCATGCGCCGCATAAACCATGCAGCGGCCAGACGCCTAACACATCGTCAATCCTCCAACGATTCTGGGTCAGGGTAAACAGGATGACGAACAGCGCACCAGCAACACTGCCTACGACCAAAGCCCCTAACGGGTGCATGACATCGGAACCAGCGCAGACCGCAACCAGTCCAGCGAGAGGGCCGTTATGTACGAAACCCGGGTCATTTTTGCCCATTATCAGCGCTGTCAAGGTGCCGCCGACCATCGCCATCAGCGAATTCATCGCTACCAGGCCGCTGATCTTGTCCATCGTCTGCGCACTCATAACATTGAAGCCAAACCAACCGACGGTCAGCACCCATGCGCCAAGTGCCAGGAAGGGAATTGAAGACGGTGGATGCGCGGCAATCTGTCCGTCCTTGCTATAACGACCTCTCCGATGGCCAAGCAGCAGCACAGCGGGCAAAGCGATCCACCCGCCCATCGCATGCACCACCACAGAACCAGCAAAATCATGAAATTCTTCGCCAAAACTCGCTTTTAACCAGCCCTGGATACCAAAATGCTGATTCCAGGCGATACCCTCAAAAAACGGATAGACGAAGCCCACGAGCAGAAAAGTTGCGGCCAACTGTGGGTTGAAACGGGCGCGCTCAGCGATGCCGCCGGAAACGATTGCAGGTACGGCGGCCGCGAAAGTCAGCAGAAAGAAAAACTTAGTCAGCCCATAACCGTTCTGCTGCGCTAGGGTTTCAGCGCCGGCAAAGAAATGAATGCCATATGCAACGTTATAACCGATAAAGAAATAGGCGATAGTGGATATGGCAAAGTCGCAAAGAATCTTGACCAGGGCATTGACTTGGTTTTTCTTACGCACCGTGCCCAATTCAAGAAAAGCAAACCCGGCGTGCATGGCTAAAACCATGATCGCGCCGCTCAAAATAAATAGAGTATCGTTACTCCATTTGTAAGCTTCCATGATGCCTCCCAGACAATGAACCGGCGTAAGCAAGCAAACGCCGTTCCATTCAATAATTTCTTTATTTATTATAAAGTTATTTTTTTATGGGTAGCGTTCTGCACCATTCAGGTGCGCTGGCGGCGGCTGTATGCTCTAAAGCGGGGCTACGGAAGGGCTGGTAGCCGACTGCTGCGGGTGGCGGCGATTTCAAAGGGAACCTCAAGCTTCGCCGACTACCCGGCTTTCAGGCGCTTGAACAGGGTGCCGGTATAAACGAGTAATACGGCGGCGCAGAACGCCCATTCGCCCAGGGTTTTAGCCAGCTCGCGTTGGGTTGTTTCTAGCCACGCCTTCACCGAGTTGTCAATCACCGGGCGCGGGCTGCGCACAGGCCTTTCCAATCAGCCCCAATTCACCATCCTATTGAGTGTCCTGCTCGACCACCCGTGCAGGATGGAAACCGCCAGCCCGCCGATTCCCAACCAGTTGTACAGCCGATGCCTCCTGGCCAGCCTGTCCAGCCGCACCTATAGCCAGCGCGATGGCTTGACTCTATTCGATGTTCTGAATCTGCTCCCGCATTTGCTCAATGAGCACTTTCAGTTCAACGGCAGCGCGGGTGGTATCAGCATCGGCGGCCTTTGAGGACAAGGTATTGGCCTCGCGATTCAACTCCTGCATCAGAAAATCCAAACGCCGTCCGACCGGTTCGGAGCGCTGGAACACGGCCTGGATCTCATCCAGATGGGTGTCCAGACGGTCAAGTTCCTCATCGACATCCAGCCGTTGCGCAATCAAGGCTAATTCCTGCTCCAAGCGGCCTGAATCCACTTCCATAGGCAGTTCCACTAACCGGCTTAGCAGTTTTTCACGCCAGCGAACAAGTAGTTCTGGCCGCCGGGCGCGCGCATTGGCGACCTGAGCCCGTAGCGCTGTGCAACGTTGGGTCAGCAGTTCGGCAGTACGTTGACCTTCGCGCTCCCGCGTGGCAATCAGCTCCGCCAGCGCTGCATCCAGCACCGTCAGAATGACCGTTTTGAGCGAATCCAGATCCGGTTCCGCCTCGTTGACCACGCCCGGCCAGCGCAACACGTCAATAAGCCGTAATCCCGTGCCCGGCCCCATCCGCTGTTCCAGGTCACCCGCCGCTTGCAGTAGGCGGTCCACCAGCGGCCAATTCAAGGCGATCATGGGGGCGGCGTCGGCGGTTGGTTGTAGCTTAAGCGTACCGTCGATCTTGCCCCGGCCCAGCGTCGCGCCGATACGGTCGCGGATCGGCGATTCCAAACCGCGCACCGTTTCAGGAAGGCGCAAGCTCATCTCTAAATAACGATGATTGACCGACCGCAGCTCCCAGATGATATGACCCCAGGAGCTTGGCTGCTCCCGGCGCGCGAAGGCGGTCATGCTGCGCAACATAGTGGATGATTCCTTTGGCTGAGAGAAATTTTTCATCTTAAGCTGAATTCAGCGCTCTGGCGCATTCTGATATGGTTTTTTATTCAGATTCGCACGGTCGGGTTCTCGCGTTGATTCTGGTATAGTGCCGCGCTTCGTAGGTTTGCCCCTTGTGAATACTGTATAGGAATCCCCTCATGCGTCCCAGCGCCCGCGCCGCCGATGAAACGCGCTTGATTCAAATCACCCGGCAGTTTACTAAACATGCTGAAGGCTCGGTGTTGACGGCGTTCGGCGACACGCAGGTTATTTGCACCGCCAGCGTCGAAGAGCGGGTTCCGCCTTTCCTCAAGGGCAAGGGTCGGGGCTGGGTGACGGCAGAATACGGCATGTTGCCACGCGCCACCCATACCCGCTCCAGCCGGGAAGCCAGTCGAGGTCGGCAAGATGGTCGGACTATGGAAATCCAGCGGCTTATCGGGCGCGCGCTGCGCGCTGTGGTCGATCTGGAAGCCCTAGGCGAGCGCACCATTACCGTGGACTGCGACGTGATTCAAGCGGACGGCGGTACCCGCACCGCTGCCATTACCGGCGGCTTCGTGGCCCTGGCCGACGCGGTGCGTTATCTAACGAACCGCAAACTGCTGAAAAAAAACCCGTTGCATGGCCAGGTGGCTTCCATCTCGGTCGGGATTTATCGTGGTGCGCCGGTGCTGGATTTGGACTATGCCGAGGATTCCGAGGCGGAGACCGATATGAATGTGGTGATGAACGATGCAGGTGGGTTCGTTGAACTGCAAGGAACTGCTGAGGGCCACGCCTTCCGTCTGGAGGAATTGCAGGCCATGCTCGACTTGGCGCGCGGTGGAATTATCCATTTGTTGCGTAAGCAACGAGAAGCCTTGGGCTTACCGGGATAAAGCCATGCGCCAGATCGTGCTAGCCACCAGCAATGTCGGCAAAGTCCGCGAATTTGCCGCCCTATTGGCGGACTGCGACTTGGAGATTCGGCCGCAATCCGCCTTTGGGGTAACGGAGGTGGAGGAAACCGGTTTGACCTTTGTGGAAAACGCGCTCCTGAAGGCCCGACATGCTGCGCTACGCACCCAATTGCCGGCATTGGCCGATGACTCTGGGCTGGTGGTCGATGCCCTGGACGGTGCGCCGGGCATTCATTCGGCGCGTTACGCTGGCCCTGATGCCGACGACCAAGCAAATATCGCCAAGCTGTTGGCTGCATTGGGCGAGACGCCGTTAGAGCGGCGCGCCGCCCGCTTCGTTTGTGTGCTGGCGCTGCTGCATCATCCTGCTGATCCCCTGCCGCTACTCTGCCAGGGAACCTGGGAAGGCGTCATTCTGCCCAAACCGCGCGGCGCGAATGGCTTTGGTTACGATCCTGTATTCTATGTGCCAAGTGTGGGGCAGACGGCCGCCGAACTGGCTCCCTCTACTAAAAATCGGCTCAGCCATCGCGGCCAAGCATTGGCGCTGCTCCGCCAGCGACTCCAAGAGCATCAGGCATCGCTTTAGGTGTTGCAAGCAATCCGCTGTTTGGCGCTCTTCCCCACCGGCTACCAGATCATCATCTCCCGGCTGGTTCTTAAGGAGATTCACGAAGGCGGTATGTGGATTGACGCCATAATCGGCTCCAATTGCCGCCAAGCCTGGTGTGCTTCCTGTTTGGAAAGCACTCGGGGCAGCATCTCGTGAATGGCGTCTAGTTCGACGCGCAACTCCTCCGCTGTGGTAGTCGCGTCAATGCGGTTGATGCGGCGCTCAGCGGTAGGCCCCAAGGCTGCAAACAACACAAAGCGAATAAATCCCTTGGCTTTTTCAAGGTTGAATTCCGCGTGTGTAGGAGCCGAATGCGAATGGGTATGAGGTTGTTGCGACACCTTGTTAGGACGGTGGGAGACCTCTTGAGAATGGTGGGAAACCTCGTTAGGGTGATGAGAGATCACAGGTATCGGGCTGGAATCCGGCTTGGGTGCAATGAAGCCATCGATTTCTAGTTGCTGCATCATGGATTCGATGTCACCAAATCCCACCAGCTTTTTCCGGAGTCCTATCAGGTCCGTATGACCGTTCACCATAATCAGCACTCTGCGTATTTCATTTGACAACTGATAAGTACGGTCTGCTACCTCTTTTAGACCTTTGGTTGTTTTTACAGGTACCTGAGTTGGATACATGGTTATTATCCTCAGCTATTTTGTTTGAGTGATCCAGAGCGAGTTATTTAAGCCTAGTCCAGAATTTCTATAATGAATTTCCCGCCTTAAAAATATTATTTGGAAATATTGTATTATTAATATACATGTTTAGAGCGGATTTGACAGAATGACAGTTGCCTCACCAGAACACATCTTTGAGGTCAATCGGTTGCATGGATTTTCCTGTTGAAAATAGGTCAACCCCGCGCATGACGCTCTCAGCGATCCCGCTAGCGCTATACGTTCACTTACCGTGGTGCGTACGCAAGTGTCCGTATTGCGATTTCAATTCCCATGCAGCGCGCGGCCCCCTGCCGGAGGCTGCGTATGTCAAAGCATTGCTGGCTGATCTGGAACAGGATTTACCGCGCGTGGAAGACCGGCGCGTCGACAGCCTCTTTATCGGCGGTGGCACGCCCAGCCTGTTTGCCACCGAAGCGCTGGATCGGCTGTTGTCGGGTCTACGCGCTCGCTTGTTGCTACGCCCGGATGTAGAAATCACCCTGGAAGCGAATCCAGGCACGGTCGAGCGAGGCCGCTTTGCCGAATTCCGCGCTATCGGCATTAACCGGCTGTCCATTGGCGTCCAAAGTTTCGATGCGGAGCACTTGCGGCAGCTTGAGCGGATCCACGACCGCCGCGCGGCGGTTGCCGCTGCTGAAGCCGCCCACGCCGCCGGACTGGAGAATTTCAATCTGGATTTGTTGTTTGGACTGCCGGGACAGACCGTCGAACGCGCGCTGGCGGATATCGCCAATGCTCTGGCGTTGCAACCGGCCCATCTCTCGTATTACCAGCTCACCATTGAACCGAATACCCGCTTTCAGCGGTCGCCGCCCACCTTGCCTAATGAAGAAACAGTGGATGCAATTCAGCGCCAAGGCCAGGCGAAGCTAGCGCGACAGGGATATGCGCAGTATGAAGTGTCAGCTTATGCGCGTAACGGACAGCGCTGTCGGCACAATCTGAATTATTGGGAATTTGGCGATTATTTGGGCATTGGCGCTGGCGCGCACAGCAAGCTCACGGATCCGGTGACGGGCACTATTCACCGTTTGTGGAAACAAAAGCATCCACGCACTTATCTAGACAGCGCCGGGACGCCGGCGAGCATCGGCGGTGAGGAAGCGCTCCGCCCAGCCGACTTACCGGTGGAGTTTTTGATGAACGGACTACGGCTGGTGGAGGGGGTCCCAGCGAATTTATTCAGCGCGCGCACCGGCTTGCCGCTGACCGCCCTGGAACCGGCCCTGAGTCAGGCGCGCGCGCGCGGATTAATGGAAAGCGATCCAGCCCGGTTACAGCCAACCGCATTAGGATTACGTTTTTTGAACGACGTGTTGCAACTGTTTATGCCAGCTGCGCCATAGGGATATGGTAGGCCAGCGGACCGCCAGTGGACGCTTGGGACCTGGCCAAGCGGCTGTGGCGCTGGCGACCCAAGCGCCTCAATCGAACAAGCCTGCCACCGACAGATAACGCTCGCCGGTATCGTAGCAGAAGGTCAAAATGCGGCTACCGTTTGGGATTTCCGGCAATTTTTGGGCCACGGCAGCCAATGATGCGCCGGAAGAAATGCCAATGAAGATGCCTTCTTCCTTAACGCATCGCACCGCAAAGCGGAACGCTTCTTCGTGACCAACCTGCACAATGCCATCCAGAATGGCGGTGTTGAGGACCGCTGGCACGAAACCAGCGCCGATCCCTTGCAGCGGATGTGGACCGCGCGCGCCGCCACTCAGCACCGGTGAGGCCGCTGGCTCCACCGCGAAGACTTTGAGCTTTGGAAATTTTTCCTTCAACACTTCGGCACAGCCGGTGATATGGCCGCCGGTGCCCACGCCGGTAATCAGATAATCCAATCCTTCCGGGAAATCCCGGATGATTTCCTGGGCCGTGGCGCGGCGGTGAATCTCGACATTGGCGGGATTTTCAAACTGTTGCGGCATCCAGGCTTTGGGCAGCTCCCGCAACAAGTCCTGCGCTTTTTCAATGGCTCCCGGCATCCCCTTTTCCTTGGGCGTTAGCACCAATTCTGCGCCCAACGCCGCAAGATAGCGCCGCCGTTCCAATGACATGGATTCCGGCATGGTCAGAATCAAGCGATACCCTTTGACCGCTGCCGCCATGGCTAAACCGATGCCCGTATTGCCGGAGGTGGGTTCAACGATCACGCTATCGGGTGCGAGCAGGCCGCGCCGTTCGGCGTCCTCGATCATCGCCAACCCAATGCGGTCCTTGATACTGCCGCCGGGATTAGCCCGCTCCAGCTTCATCCAAACCTCAACTTTGCGGTCGGCGAACAGCCGGTTGATACGGACGTGGGGGGTATCGCCGATGGTGTCCAGAATGGTATTGGCCTTCATGGGTGCTCCTCGCGGGCCGTGAATGTTAGAGATACTCAATAAGCTTAGAGGTTCTGACCAGGCAACGTCACCAAAAAGCCCTCTGATAAATAGAATAAATTTGCAGATTGATATGCGATTTCGGCATAAAAGCCCCTTGTCCTTCCAAGGAGCGCCCGACCCTTCCGCATCGCCTTGGGCGCAGGGGAACTTGCGCCAACCGCACCGGTGGCCAACAATGTTGGCTATTTCGTTGGCTACTTTCAGCCGCTTTCGGGCTACGCTGCAGGAGAATCCGCGCCATGACTGTGACCCGCTTTGGCGGCACCGACCGCTATGTCGCCACCGACGATCTGATGATGGCGGTGAACGCCGCCGTCACGCTGGGCCGGCCCTTGCTGGTCAAGGGGGAGCCGGGCACCGGCAAGACCCAGTTGGCCGAGGAAGTGGCGCTGGCGCTCCAGCGGCCCTTCATCCAATGGCATATCAAATCCACCACTAAGGCGCAACAGGGCTTGTACGAATACGACGCCGTGTCGCGGCTGCGCGATTCACAACTGGGCGACGCGCGGGTGCATGACATCGGCAACTACATCGTCAAGGGCAAGCTGTGGGAAGCGTTTACCAGCGACGTGCAGCCGGTGGTGCTGATCGACGAGATCGACAAGGCCGATATCGAGTTTCCCAACGATCTGCTGCTGGAACTCGACCGGATGGAATTTCACGTTTACGAGACCCGCCAAACGGTCAAGGCCCGGCAGCGGCCGGTCATCATCATCACCAGCAACAACGAGAAGGAGTTGCCGGACGCCTTTCTGCGCCGCTGCTTCTTCCACTACATTCGCTTTCCCGATAAGGAGACCATGGAACGGATCGTCAACGTGCATTATCCGAACTTGAAAAAGCGCTTGCTGAGCGAGGCGCTGGAAGCGTTTTTCGAGATTCGCGAGGTGCCGGGTTTGAAGAAGCGTCCATCCACCTCGGAACTGCTGGATTGGATCAAGCTGTTGGTGGCCGAGGATATTCCGCCGGAAGCCCTGCGCGGCGACCAGCGCAAGTTGATTCCGCCGCTGTACGGCGCGCTGCTCAAGAACGAGCAGGACGTGCATCTGTTCGAGCGGCTGCTGTTCATGAGCCGGCGCAAGAAGGATTGAAGCCGTTGGCCCCGATGCGAGCGCGGGGTCGAGGGCGAGGATTCCGGGGATGATGACCGACTTTTTTCTCAAACTGCGCCAGGCCGCCATCCCGGTCACCCTGACCGAATTCCTGACGCTGATGGAAGCCTTGAGCCAGCGCGTCACCGCCCATGACATCGATGAATTCTATTACCTGGCGCGGGCGACGCTGGTCAAGGACGAGCGCCATTACGACCGGTTCGATCAGGTGTTCGGCGGTCATTTCCGGGGCTTGGCGACGCGGTTCGATGAGATGATGGGGGCGACCGTTCCGCTGGAGTGGCTACACAAGCTGGCGGAATTGACCCTGAGCGAGGAAGACCGGCAACTGATCGAAGCGATGGGCGGCTGGGAAAAACTGATGGAAACCTTCGCCCAGCGCTTGGCCGAGCAGGAAGGCCGCCATCAGGGCGGCAACAAGTGGATCGGCACCGCCGGCACGTCGCCCTATGGCGCTTACGGCTACAACCCGGAAGGCATCCGCATCGGTCAGGAAACCTCGCGGCATCGGCGCGCGGTGAAAGTGTGGGATCGCCGCGAATTCCGCAATCTGGACGATACCATCGAACTCGGCACCCGCAACATCAAGGTCGCGCTGCGCCGCTTGCGCCGTTTCGCCCGCGAGGGGGCGGCCGAGGAACTGGATCTCGACGGCACCATTCGCTCGACGGCGCGCAACGCCGGCTATCTGGAGTTGAAGATGGTGCCGGAGCGGCACAACGCGGTGAAAGTGTTGCTGTTCCTGGATGTGGGCGGCTCGATGGACGATCACGTCCGGGTTTGCGAGGAATTGTTTTCGGCGGCGCGCACCGAATTCAAACATCTGGAATATTTCTACTTTCACAACATGGTGTACGAAGGGTTGTGGAAGGACAACCGCCGCCGCTACACCGAGAAAACCGAAACGCTGACGGTGTTGCACACCTTCAGCCATGACTACAAATTGATTTTGGTGGGCGACGCCACCATGAGTCCGTATGAGATCAGCTATCCGGGCGGCAGCGTCGAGCACTTCAACCCCGAAGCCGGCGATGTCTGGATGAGCCGGTTATTGACCGCTTATCCGCACGCCATCTGGCTGAACCCGCAACCGCAAAACCGCTGGAGTTACGTGCCGTCGATCCAGATGGTGCGGGAATTGATGGGCGAGCGGATGTTTCCGCTGACGCTGGAAGGCTTGGAGCAGGGGATTCGGGCCTTGCAACGGGCGACTCGGTGAAACCGCCTGCTGCGTGCAAACCGGACCTCCAGCGCGGCTCGTTGGCGAAGTGGCAGCCTTGAGCCGCGTGCTGGCTTGGCTTAGCGATAGGCCACGGTGATTTGCGGAACGACCTTGACGCCGGGTTGCTTGGTCAGAAAGTTATGTAGGAAAGTGCTTAGGCGCTTTTCGCACAACGCGATCACCGTCGGATCGGCAGCCATGACCTCGCCTTGCCGTTGGGCCTGGCGCGCGGCTTCTTCATAAAGCCGCAGCACCGCACTCTTTTCGTCCGTGAATAAACCACCCGAGAGCACTTGGTATCTGAGCTGGGTGACGGCGGGCGCTGCAACCAGCACGGGTTTTTTCACGCTGATTTCGATCCCGGAATCGGTAGCGCGCACGGCATAATCACTAGCTTGTAGATCAAAGCCGAAGGCGTATTCAACTTTATAGAAGATAACGACCGCACCTGTCGAGGCTATTCCCAGCAGCGACCGCTCGACCACTTGGGTAACACTTTCCTCGCGAGTCACGGTAGCCGCCAGCAACTTCATATGCTCGGCGAGCGATTGCTGGCCCAGCGTGAGATAGGAGGTGTATTTGGTATAGCCCAGCAGCGCGGACTCTTTATGGGAAATCTCTTTTTCCAAAGTGGAAACCGCAGCATAAGCAGTATCCAGCCGTCCTTGCATCACGGAATACATCACCCCAGTCGCGACAGCGCCGCCGGCCAGAAAAAGAAACAGATAAAAACGCATAGCAATTCGTTCCGCGCCGATGGCTGGAAGATTGGCAAGACTTTAGGTAACCCGAAACAGGACGGCATCGCCCTGCTGTGCGGCCCGTTGCCGGAAAGCGACGCCCAATAAAACCCATCAGCTTTCAGGAGGAGATTTGGGCGCTTCCTCAAGTTGCAGGGTCAATTGCAATAGATGAATCCGTCGGTTATCAGCGCGCAATACTTGAAAGCGGAACTGGCCCAGATCGACGATTTCGCCATCTTTAGGTAGTCGGCCCAACTCCATCATCACCAGCCCACCGACGGTATCGGCACGTTCATCACTGAGGTTAGCGTTAAAGTAGCGGTTGAAATCCTCAACGGGCGTGAGCGCCTGAATCAGAAACGCATGACCTTGCGGTCGAATCAAGATACTGTCGAGTTCTTCGATATCATGTTCATCGTCAATCTCGCCGACGATTTCTTCCAGGACGTCTTCGATGGTAATCAGGCCGGCCACGCCACCGTACTCATCGACGACAATCGCCATGTGGAGGCGATTGCTGCGAAACTCATTGAGCAGCATGTTCAGGCGCTTGCTTTCAGGAATAAATTTAACGGGACGTAGCAGCTCACGCACAGCAAACGTCTCACGGCAGTCAAAGGCGTGCGCCAGCAAATCCTTGACGATGAGAATGCCGATGACGTTGTCCTTACTCTGGTCAATTACTGGCAAGCGGGAATGACCGGACTCGACGATTTCGGCAATGAGGCGCTCCAAGCCCCAGTCCTGCTCCAGGACCACCATTTGGGCACGGGGGATCATCACATCGCGCACCTGGGTCTCCGAGACCCGCATGACGCCTTCCATCATCCGCAGCGCTTGGGGATCCAAAAGCGCCCGTTGCTGGGCGTCGCGCAGTAATTCAAGCAACGCCTCCCGATCCCTGGGTTCGCCCGTGAGCGCGAGGCTTAAACGCTCCAGCCAAGAGGGTTTATGGCCGGATTCGGAGTGCTCATCGTTCATGGTCAGTCAGGTAAATCTTGATAGGGGTCGGGATAGCCAAGCCCGGCCAGAATGCGGGTTTCTAGAGCCTCCATGGCGGCGGCTTGCTCCTCGTCATGTGCATAGCCCAACAGGTGCAGAACCCCATGCGTAACCAGATGCGCCCAGTGGGCCGACGCTGGTTTGCCTTGTACCACCGCTTCACGCAACACCACCGGCGCGCAAAGCACAATATCGCCTAACAAGGCGCTGGCCACGGCCGGCGGTGCGCTGAATGGGAAGGATAAGACGTTGGTGGAGCCCTGCTTGTGGCGATAGCTGGCGTTAAGCGCCGCGCTTTCGGCTTCATCGACCACGCGGATAGTCAGCTCAGCCTCTTGGCGGTACTCCGCGCCGACCAGCGCTGCTGCGGCCCAACGGTGGAAGCTGGCCTCGTTAGGTAGATCCGGCAGGTTCAGGGCGATTTGCAAATCGAGTTCCAGGCTCATGTGGGGTGATCCTGTTCAAAGCGGGCATACGCAGTGACAATGCGCTGCACCAGCGGATGGCGCACCACATCGCGTGCGTTGAAAAACGTCATGCTGATTCCCTCGACTTCCTTGAGCACCTGCAAGACTTGCCGCAGACCGGACTGGATATTACGCGGTAAATCCACCTGGGTCACATCGCCGGTCACGACCGCCGTCGAGCCGAAGCCAATCCGGGTTAGGAACATCTTCATTTGTTCCACAGTGGTATTTTGCGCCTCATCCAGAATGATAAAGGAATCGTTTAAGGTACGACCGCGCATGAAAGCCAGCGGCGCGACTTCGATGATATTGCGCTCAATCAGCTTGGCGACCCGCTCAAAGCCCAGCATCTCATACAAAGCGTCGTACAGCGGGCGCAGATAAGGATCGATTTTCTGGGTCATATCACCGGGCAGGAAACCGAGCCGCTCCCCGGCCTCCACCGCCGGTCGTACCAGCACCAGTCGGCGGGTGGCGTTGCTTTCCAGCGCATCGACGGCGCACGCCACCGCTAAGTACGTCTTGCCGGTGCCTGCGGGGCCAACCCCGAAATTGAGATCATGGTGCTGAATGTTCCACAGATAATGCTGCTGGTTGGGGCCGCGCCCGCGAATCAGGCCGCGCCGAGTGCGGATGGTGACTTCATCCGTATCCGGCTCGATTTCCGGGAGCGCATCGGCACCGGCTTCCTGCAAAAACAGATGGACCTGCGCCGGAGTGAGCGTCTCCGTGGCGGTGGCGCGATACAGCGCCTCCAGCACTGCCACCGCTACCGCCACCGCATGTGTCTCGCCGATCACCCGAAACTGGTGGCCGCGATTGTTGATTTCCACGCTCAGTCGCCGTTCGATCTGGCGCAGATGCTCATCCAGATGGCCGCACAGCAGCGCCAGCCGGGCGTTATCGGCCGGTTCTAGCAGGAGATCCTGAAAATGCGGGGTAGCGTTTGGGTTCAAGGCGGGAACAGCGCGGCGCGCGATACTCATGCGGCGGCGCGCGCGGGATGAGTGGCAAGACGGCCGCGCAGGGAATTGGGCAACGCCTCGGTAATGACAACCTCGGCGAAGCCACCGATTAGGCTCGCAGGCCCATCGAAATTGACCACCCGATTATTTTCCGTGCGGCCCGCCAGTTGCCGACTGTCCTTGCGCGAAGGCTTATGCACCAGCACCCGCTGCACAGCGCCGATCATTTGCCGACTAATGGTGCACGCCTGGGCTTCGATGCGGGCTTGCAACCGAGCCAAGCGCTCCTTTTTCACCGCCAACGGGGTAGGGTCGGGCAAAGCAGCCGCCGGAGTGCCGGGGCGGGCGCTGTAGAGGAAGCTGAAACTGTGATCGAAGCCAATCTCCTCGATCAGTGCCATCGTGGCCGCAAAATCCTGCGCAGTTTCGCCGGGAAAGCCGACGATAAAATCCGAGGACAGGCTGATTGCAGGCCGCACGGCGCGCAATTTGCGGATTTTGGCTTTGTATTCGATAGCAGTATGGCCGCGCTTCATCAGGGACAAAATGCGGTCGGAGCCGCTTTGCACCGGCAAGTGCAGATGGCTGACCAGTTGCGGCGTGCGGGCGTACACCTCAATCAGCCGGTCAGAGAATTCCACCGGATGCGAGGTGGTGTAGCGGATGCGCCCGATGCCGGGTACAGCCGCGACGTGTTCGATGAGTAAGGCAAGATCGGCGGTATCACCGTCGGACAGGGGACCGCGATAGGCGTTGACGTTCTGCCCCAGCAGGTTGATTTCGCGCACGCCTTGCCGGGCCAGCGTTTCGACTTCGGCCAGTACGTCCTCCAGCGGGCGGCTGACTTCCTCGCCGCGCGTGTAAGGCACCACGCAGAAAGTGCAGTATTTGCTGCATCCTTCCATGATGGAGACGAACGCGGTCGGCCCTTCAGCGCGGGGTTGCGGCAGTCGGTCGAATTTTTCGATTTCCGGAAAGGAGACATCGACCACGGGCCGCCGATCCGCCCACACCGCCGCCAGCATCTCCGGCAGCCGGTGCAGGGTTTGCGGACCGAACACCAGATCGACCTGGGGGGCGCGCTCCCGCAGCAGCTCGCCTTCCTGGCTGGCGACGCAGCCGCCGACGCCGATAACGATGTGTGGCCGTTGAGCTTTCAGCAGTTTCCAGACACCCAGTTGTGAAAAGACCTTTTCCTGGGCTTTTGCACGGATCGAGCAGGTGTTGAGCAATAGCACGTCAGCCTGGATCGGGTCATCGGTGCGCTCCAGACCGTGCGCCGCCAGCGCGTCCGCCATCCGGGCGGAGTCGTATTCGTTCATCTGGCAGCCGTGGGTTTTGATGTACAGTTTGCGGATCATACGCCATTCTTGAACAATAACAGGGTGAAAACTATAGCATTGCTGGCGGGGGGGCGCTAGGCGTTGAGTTTTGTTGTCTGGCTCGTCGGCTCCTACGCCCCAGTGTGGGAGCCAGCGCTACATGGGAGCCAGTCCATGCCCCAGCGTGGGAGCCGATGCGCATTGTGTGCATCGGGCTGGAACGGCTGGTATGGTGGACGCTCTTCTTTTGCCCTTTTTCAAGAGTGACGCATGATCGAATTTTTCAGCGAATACGGCATGTTTCTGGCCAAGGCGGTTACGCTAGTCGTCGCGGTCTTAGTCGTGGTGGGCGGCATCGTTATGCTGGTGCGGCGTGGTGACGGCTTGGCGGAAAGTCGCGGACGCTTGGAAGTCCGTCATCTCAACGAGACTTACGAAAAAATGGCCGAGACCCTTAAAACCGCCACCCTGTCGAAAAAAGCCCTCAAACATTATCACAAGGAGCAAAAGGCCCGCGAAAAACAGCGCGCAAAGACCGAGCGCCGCCGGGTGTTCGCGCTGAAATTCCACGGCGACCTGCGCGCCACCGCCGTATCGTCGTTGGGCGAAGAAGTCACGGCGCTGTTGACCATCGCGCAGCCGGAAGACGAAGTGGTGTTACGGCTGGAAAGCACTGGGGGATTGGTACACGCCTACGGGCTGGCGGCGGCGCAACTGCTGCGAATTCGGGACCGCTCGATCAAGCTGACCGTGGCGGTGGACAAGGTAGCCGCCAGCGGCGGTTATATGATGGCCTGTGTCGCCAACCAGATTATCGCTGCGCCTTTCGCCATCGTCGGTTCCATCGGCGTGGTGGCCCAGTTGCCCAATTTCAACCGGCTTCTGAAAAGGCATGATGTCGATTTTGAGCAATTCACCGCCGGGGAATTTAAGCGCACCGTGACCTTGTTCGGCGAAAATAGCGAACCGGGACGGCGCAAGTTTCAGGAGGAAATCGAAGACACCCACGCCCTGTTCAAGGACTTCGTCAAAACCCACCGGCCCCGCATCGATCTGGACCAGGTGGCGACCGGCGAACATTGGTACGGTGCGCGGGCGCTGGCAAGCGGGCTAGTCGATGAATTGCGCACCAGCGACGATTATCTGCTAACCGCCAGCACCGAAGCCGATGTCTACGAAGTGAACTACACCGGTAAAAAGCCGTGGCTGGCGCGCTGGCTGGCTCAGGTCAGCACGGCGCCGGGACACAGCTAAACGTAAACGGGAACTCCTTGCCCGCGCGCGGGCAAGGACGTTTTGGCGCGGCGCTCAAAACGGAATATCGTCGTCAAATCCCTGATCCGGGCCGGGCTGCGGTGCGCGGGCTGGTGTTGGCTCCAGGCTCTGCGCTGGCCTGGCAGGGGGCGACGCATCCGGCTCCGCGCCCTCTCCTGGAAAGGGCGCACTGCCGCCGGACCCGCTGCGGCCACCTAGCATCTTCATTTCATTCGCCACGATTTCCGTTGTGTAGCGATCCTGGCCGGTGGTTTTGTCCTGCCATTTGCGGGTCTGCAAGCGGCCCTCCACAAACACCGAAGAACCTTTGCGCAAATACTGGCCGACAATCTCCGCCAACGGACTGTAAAATACCACGTTATGCCACTCCGCCCGCTCCTGCTTCTCGCCGGTGTTACGGTCTTTCCAGACTTCATTAGTGGCGACGGTCACATTGGCGACCGCCTTGCCGCTGGGCATGTAACGCACCTCAGGGTCCTTACCCAGATTACCGATCAAAATCACTTTGTTAACGCTCGCCATGACATGTGCTCGTAAAGGTTAGAAGTCCACAAATAAAAATTCGCTAAATCTGAAAGGATACGCATCCACGGTTTCCAACGCCATGGTGAACTGATGTGGCGCGCGCCAGGCGGCGCGAACCTCCGGTTCAGGCCCAGACCGCCGGATTCCCGCGCCGCCTTCGCGGCGCTTGCGTTGCCAATACCCTGCAAATAGGCAGTGACCTATGCGCGCCACGCGCTAAATGAACCATGGCCTTTAACCCGCCTAACATCTTTCTGATCGGCCCGATGGGTGCCGGCAAAACTACCGTTGGCCGCCGCCTGGCCCTGGCCCTGCGCCAGCAATTCCTGGATAGCGACCATGAAATCATTCAACGCTCCGGTGTCAGCATTCCGCTGATCTTTGAAATCGAAGGCGAAGTAGGGTTCCGCGCCCGCGAAAAAGCGATTATCGCCGAGCTGACAGCACGGACGGGCTTGGTGCTGGCCACGGGTGGCGGTGTGGTGCTGGACCCGGACAATCGGCGCTATCTGGCGGCGCGAGGCTTTGTGGTGTATCTGTATGCTTCCGTGGACGAACAACTGCGCCGCACCCATGGCGACAGCAATCGGCCTTTGCTACAAACCGCCGACCCGCGCACCCGGCTGACCCAGCTCTTCAGTTTGCGCGATCCGCTCTACCGCGCCGTCACCGACTATGTGGTGGAAACTGACGGCTGCTCTCTGGCACAGGTCACGCGCACCATTCTCAATCGTCCAGAGCTACAACCGCTCTGAGTCCCCACCGGAAGTGCTCCGCCCTATGAAAACGCTCCATGTCGAACTTGGTGATCGCCGCTATCCCATTTACATCGGCCCTGGCCTGCTGGGACGCGCTGAGCTGTTGCAGCCGCATCTGGTCAATCGGCAGGTGCTGGTGGTGAGCAACGACACCGTTGCGCCGCTTTATCTGGAGCGCGCGTGCGCTGCCCTGACCGGTCTGCGCTGTGCAACGGTGATCCTGCCTGATGGCGAGCAGTATAAAACCCTGGAGACGCTGAACACGGTGTTCACCGCCTTGCTCACGCAGCGCTTCGACCGGCAGTGTACCATTATCGCGCTGGGAGGCGGGGTGATCGGCGATATGGCCGGGTTCGCCGCCGCTTGCTATCAGCGCGGTGTAGCATTTTTGCAGATACCCACCACGCTGTTAGCCCAGGTGGATTCCTCGGTTGGCGGCAAGACGGCGGTCAATCATCCACTCGGCAAAAACATGATCGGTGCGTTTTATCAACCGCTGTGCGTAGTGGCCGATACCGATACTTTGGCAACCCTGCCGGATCGCGAACTCAGTGCCGGCCTGGCCGAGGTTATCAAATACGGCTTGATCCGCGACCGGCCGTTCCTGGATTGGCTAGAGACCCATTTGGAGGCGTTGCTGGCGCGCGACCCCGCCGCCCTGAGCGAGGCCATTGAGCGCGCTTGCCGCAACAAAGCTGCTGTGGTCGCCGCTGACGAGCGGGAAACCGGCGAGCGCGCCTTGCTCAATCTGGGCCACACTTTTGGCCATGCCATCGAAACCGGTATGGGTTACGGCGCGTGGCTGCATGGCGAGGCTGTGGCGGTGGGCATGATTCTGGCTGCTGATCTGTCGGCGCGGCTGGGCTGGTTGCGCCGGGAACAAGTGGAGCGGGTGCGCACGTTGCTCGCCCGCGCCCGCTTGCCGCTGACGCCCCCCGCCGCGCTGTCGCCTGATGATTTCCTGCGTCTGATGGCCGTGGACAAAAAAGCGCAGGATGGGCGGTTGCGGCTGATTCTGCTGCGCGCGCTGGGCCAGGGCGTTATCGCGCACGACGTGGATGCACAGAGCCTGCGCGCGACGCTGGCGTTGCGCCGCTAGTCGGCAGCAAATCGGCGCGGGCCACCGGATAATCGATCCCGGCCCGTTCCAGATTGGCGAAGGTGGTCGGCTGATGCGCAGGGTCCAGCTCCAAGCCCAATTGCAAGCCGATTTGCGACAGCGAGAACAAGCCGCGCACCGCAGGCTTGCCGGTTTCAGGATCCGCGTCCACCACCAGCGCATGTTGCCGGTCAACCTGCCGCAGAGTGGCCAGGATGTGGCCCACCCGCGCCTGGGCCACATCTTCCATCCATAGCACCTCCAGCTTGGGTTGCAGGGTCATAATGTCGGCAACCAGCAGATCTTCCCAGCCCCCCCCCGCCTTGGCCAGAATACGATTGGGCTTTTCGCCTTCAAGATCGCGGCTGGTGATGAGACCGATGATCTGGCGATCCGGGTTTTGCACCAGCAGCAGCCGCACCCCGCGCTTGATCATCAACTCCAACGCCTTGCTCAAGGGGGCCGTGAGTTCGGTGGTATAAGCCGTGACCTGGCTCAGATCGGTCATGGCTGCCAGGGCCGGATCGGCGACGGTCACGCGCTCGGGCAGCGCCTGCCGGGGGCGAAAATAGCGCGCGCCGCTGTCTAGACGATGCAAGCTAAGTGGTTGGAAATCCTGAGTCATCGAGAGTACTCCTGAGCAAACGGATGGGAGGCCCCAAGACCCACGCCGACGCGCTCAACGCCGACGCGGGGATCGGGCCAGGACGGCGTCCGTCCATTCCAGAATCGCCCGCACCCGTGGAGTCAACAAATTCCAAGCCTCCGCACGGTCAACCCAGCGGTATTCGCTGTGTTCCGGGCGGCCCAGTTCCGGGTTGGGGGGCAAATGGATAGCGGTGGTGGGCGTCTCGGCGATGTAATAGCGCGCCACCTTGCGGCCCTGGTTGTAGGGATGGGTTTCCCGGTATACATCGCCCCAGTGGAAGCGCAGGTTGGTGAGCGTGGTTTCCTCTTCAACCTCCCGCACCGCCGCTTCCAAAGGCGTTTCTGCCGCTTCTACCATGCCCTTGGGAAAATCCCAGTAGTTAAAGGCCCTTAACAAGAGGTATTCATAGTGAACGCGATTCCAATACACCACCACCACGCCGGAGGAGAGAATCCGGGGACTGGCCGGGCGCGGCGCAGGCGTGTGTTTCACGCACTCGTCCTCACAACCCAGCGTGTGCATGGGCCGACGCGCTCAAGGTGTGGACGGCGTGCACCAGCGTGGCCACAGCGTCCGGCTCGACCCCAGGCTGGATGCCGTGACCAAGATTAAAGATATGCCCAGGACCAGGGCCAAAATCGGCTAGCACCCGCGCCGCTTCCTGGCGAATGCGCTGTGGAGCGGCGTACAGCGCGGCGGGCTCCAAATTGCCCTGCAAGGCCACCTGATGGCCCACCCGTCGGCGCGCAGCGTCCAAGTTCACTGTCCAATCCACGCCCACCGCGTCGCAGCCGGTCGCGGCGATGTCCTCCAGCCACGCGCCGCCGCCCTTGGTGAATAGAATCACCGGCACGGGCCGTGCTTCGGCCACGCGACTCAAATCAGCGATGATCTGGCTCATGTAGCGCAGGGAATAGTCCCGATAGGCGTGTGGAGTGAGAACGCCGCCCCAGGTGTCAAACAGCATCACGGCTTGCGCGCCCGCTGCAATCTGGGCGTTCAGATAGGCAGTAATGGCCTGGGTGTTGCGCTCTAGCAAGCGATGCAGCGTGGCGGAATCGTTATACAGCAGGGTTTTGATCCAGACGAAATCTTTGCTGGCACCGCCCTCGACCATGTAGGTCGCCAGGGTCCAGGGACTGCCCGCGAAGCCAATCAGCGGCACCTGTCCGTTCAACTCCCGCCGGATCAGCCGCACCGCATCCATAACGTAGCGCAGCTCGGTTTCCGGATCGGGAACCGCCAGCCGGGCGATGTCCGCCGCCGAACGCACGGGTCGGGCGAAGTGCGGCCCCTCGCCTTCGTGAAAGGATAGCCCCAGGCCCATGGCGTCGGGAATGGTCAAAATATCGGAAAACAGAATCGCTGCGTCCAATGGAAACCGCGCCAATGGTTGCAAAGTCACTTCGCAGGCCAATTCCGGGGTTTGGCATAACGCCATGAAATGACCGGCGCGGGCGCGTGTGGCGCGGTATTCCGGCAGATAACGCCCGGCCTGGCGCATCAGCCAGATGGGGGTGCGATCCACGGGCTGGCGCAGCAGGGCGCGCAACAGGCGATCATTGCGGAGAGGAGCGATCATGGGGGCCAGTGTGCCAAGGTTCCCGTCAGGCGTCTACGGATCAGCGCCGATTGGTCGCTCCAGCCGCATCAGGCACAACAGATGCATAACAGGCGATCACACCTCGATTGCGCTATGCTGATCTAGAGCTGTGCAGTTCCTTTGACTTCTACTCACTGGTTTTTACTGCACTGATTGGCGACCTTGACTTTGAATCCTCTTATGACCCATGCGGATTTGCAACAGACAGCCGACCCCTGCGGCCCCATTTACTATGTCGGTGTTGGTGCCTCAGCCGGCGGCTTGGAAGCGCTGGAAGCGTTCTTTACCCCGATGCCCGCTGATAGCGGCATGGCCTTTATCGTCATCCAGCATCTCTCGCCCGATTACAAGAGCATGATGGTGGAGTTGCTCTCCAAGCGCACCGCCATGCCGGTGCGCCGCGCTGAAGAGGGCATGTTGGTCGAAGCCAACTCGGTTTATTTGATCCCTCCCAAGAAAAATCTCTCTATTTTTCACGGCAAGCTGTTGTTGAGCGAATCGGATCACTCGCGCGGCATCAACCTGCCGATTGATGTGTTCCTGCGCTCACTGGCCGACGATCAAGCCGACAAGGCCATTGGCATTATTCTCTCTGGCACCGGCAGTGACGGCGTGCGCGGCATCCGCGCCATTAAGGAAGCCGGTGGCATGGTCATGGCGCAGAGCGAAGAATCCGCCCGTTTCGACGGGATGCCACGCGCGGCCATTTCCACCGGCCTGGCCGATTTCATCCTGCCTCCCGATGAAATGCCAGCCAAGCTGCTGTCGTTTATCCGGCATCCCTACGCACCCAAAACCGACCGCCCACAGACACTGCTGTCCGATGAGGATGGCTTGACCCGTATTTTCGCCTTGTTGCGTGAACGCACCCGGGTGGATTTCACCTTTTACAAACCCAGCACCGTCGTCCGGCGTATTGAACGGCGCATGACCGTCAACCAGATTCACGATCTGCGCGATTACGTCAAGTTCATGGAGAGCTATTCCGACGAGGTGATGGCGCTGTACCGGGAATTGCTGATCGGCGTGACCAGTTTCTTCCGGGATCGCGAGGTGTTTGACGAGCTGGAGGCGCAGTACCTGCCCCGGTTGTTCGAGCGCGTGGAAAGCCGCGAAGTGCGGTTTTGGGTCGCGGGCTGCTCCACTGGCGAGGAAGCTTATTCGTTGGCCATGCTCAGCCGCGACGTGCTGGAAGGGATGGGCAAACGCCTGGACGTGAAGATATTCGCCACCGATCTGGACCGCGACGCCATTTTGCGCGCCAGCAGCGGCATTTACCCCGAAAGCATCGCCGCCGACCTTTCGCAGAAATTTCTGGCGCGCTACTTTCATCGCCGCGACGATCATTATCAGATTGACCGCTCGATTCGCGAGATGGTGGTGTTCGCCCAGCATAATCTCATCAAGGACCCGCCTTTTACCAATATCGAACTGGTCAGTTGCCGCAATCTATTGATTTATCTTCAACCGGTGTTGCAGCGTAAGGCCCTGGAATTGATGAATTTCTCCCTCAACCCCCAGGGAATCTTGCTGCTGGGCAGTAGCGAAACCACCGGGGAAGTAGCGGATTTATTTGAAACGCTGCACCAGAAATTCAAGCTCTATGCCTCCAAGGGTAAACGTCGCCCATCCAGTGGTGGGCCGGAGTTTTCCATGACGCCGGAAGTGCGGCCATGGCAGAGCCGTACCCGCGCTATGGGCGGGCAATGGCTACGCGGTCATGAAGAAGAGCGGATGCTGGACCGCTTTCTACAATCGCTGGCCAACGACTACGTGCCCCTGGCAGTGGTGGTGAACAATCAAATGGAGGTGCTGCATATTCTGGGTGATCCAGAAGGCTACTTACGCCTTCCTTCCGGTAAGGTGCTGAACGACATCACCAAAATCGCCGCAAAAGACCTGGCCATTCCCATCGCCACGGGCTTGCAAAAAGTGTTCAAAACCGGCGAGGAACTGAAATACACCAGCATTCGCTTGCAATCGCGTGGCGAAACCAAATTCGTCCAGATCCGCATCCGGCTGTTGCCGGGCAAGCGCGGCCAGGAGCCACTGGCCGCATTCTTTATCGAGGAGACCGCGCCTCAGTTCAAGGCGGGATCCGCCGCGCTGAACGGACAAGTGTTCGATGTCACCCAGGAAGCCGAACAGCGCATCCATGATCTGGAGCAGGAGCTGCAATTTTCCCGAGAAAACCTGCAAGCCACTATCGAAGAGCTGGAAACCTCCAATGAAGAGTTGCAGGCCACCAACGAAGAACTGCTGGCCAGCAACGAAGAACTGCAAAGCACCAACGAGGAACTGCAATCAGTCAACGAAGAATTGCATACCGTCAACGCCGAGCATCAGAGCAAGATTCTGGAATTGACGGAGCTGAACAACGATCTGGACAACTTGATGGCGAGCACCCAGATCGGCACGTTGTTCCTGGATGAAAATCTAGCAGTGCGCCGCTTCACCCCGGAAATCCGTCGGCTTCTCAAAATCCTGGATAGTGATATTGGTCGCCCGGTCAACCATTTGGTGCATATGCTGGCGCATGTCGATCTGTTCGCGCTCATTCACGAGGTCGCCCGCGTGGGTAAAGTCCAGGAGCAGGAAATCCGCACTCAGGATGGCTCGTGGTTTCTCATGCGCATTCTGCCTTATTACGTGAGCGCGGCCACCATATCCGGAGTCGTGCTGACCTTTATCGACATCGGCCTGTTCAAGACCATGCAGGATGCGCTGTCCGACCGCGAGACGCGCCTCAATAGCCTGTATCGCGCCACGCCGGAAGGCATTGGCCAAGTCGCTGGCCGCCGCTTCCTAGAAGTCAGCGAACGGCTTTGTCAGATGCTGGGGTATCCGCGCGAGGCATTGATTGGCCAAGCCGTTCGGATGGTGTACGCCAGCGATGAAGCCTACGAGTACGTGGGCCGGGAGCTGTATGGGCAGATGCAGACCAACGGCGTGGGGATAGTGGAAACCCGCTGGCGGCGCAAGGATGGCAGTGAATTCCCAGTCTTGCTCAGCGCCTCTCCCCTGGACCCGGCGCACCCTGAAGAGGAATCGACTTTTACCGTGCTCGACGTTTCGAGCCGCGCGCGCATGGCGGAGGCGGCGCAAGCCAGCGAGCAACGCTATCGCCAACTGTTCGATACCATGGTCGAGGGCGTGCTCTATCAGGATGACGCGGGCGTGATTATCTCCGCCAATCCGGCCGCTGCACGTACCCTAGGTCGACCGGTCGAGCAGCTGACGGGGCATACCTGGGCTGCCGCAGGCTTACAAAACCTGCGGGAAGATGGCGCGGAATTACCAGATTCTGAACATCCGACCCTGCGGGCCCTGCAAACCGGCGAGCCGGTGACCGGTGTGGTCGTGGGGTTCTTCCATCCCCGACTTCGCCAAACCCGCTGGATTCGAGTCAACGCCATTCCCTTGTATGAACCGGACAGCAACCGGGCCAGCCAAGTTTACACCACGTTCAGCGATATTACAGAAATCCGGGATTTCGGGTGGAAACTGGAACGGATGCAAGGTGAATTACAGCACGCAGAACATGTAGCCCACGCGGCGCTGGACAGCCTGGGCGTGCAGGCCGCCATTCTAGACGAGCAGGGAATCATTCTCGCGACCAACCAGGCTTGGCGCAATTTTGCTAAGGCTCATGCTGGGTTGACGCACGCTGTGGCGGAAGGCGTGAACTACTTACAGGTATGCGACCGCGTAGACGGAGCCGAGGCAGATGATATGGTCCGCTTTGCGGAGGGGCTGCGCACCGTCATCCAGGGGGCGCGCGCCGGGTATGCCCAGCAATATCTTGGTCATGCGCCATCGCCGCAGCTCTGGTTTTTGGGACGGGTTACCCGTCTGCCAGGCGTGGGGCCAACCCGGGTGCTGGTCACCCGCGAAGTGCTCAGTAGTGGGAAAACCGCCGAAGAAGGATCGAAGGTGATCGATTAGGCCCGTGCGCCCAAGGAAGAGGGCGGCCGGTACGTTAGGACGGGTGCAATATGGCGCAAAATGACCGAGAGGAAGCCCGAATCCTCAGAGAAAAGGCCGAAGTCAGCGTCGCCGGACGCTATCTGGAGCGCGGCCTGTATGACATTCCAGAATTGGCCAGTGAACAGGCCAAAAAACTGGTGCATGAACTGCAAGTACACCAGATTGAACTAGAAATCCAGAATGAAGAGCTGCGTCGGATCATGCTGGAGCTGGAGGAGTCCCATAAGCATTTCTCGGCGCTGTTCCAGCAGGCCCCGTTGGGCTATCTCTTGCTAGACGAGGTGGGGCTGATCCGCGAGGTGAATGAGACCTTTTGTCGGATGATGGGCCAACCTCGTAGCCAAGTAATCGGCAATCCCTTTGTCGAGTGTATGGACGGGAGTGGCCGCGATGTATTTCTGGCGCGCTACCGGGCGTTTTTCCGCAATCCGGTGGACAAGCGCCTGGAGGTACTAATCCGACGCGAGCGTGGCCCAGCGTTCCACGCCGATCTCAAGGGCGCTCTGCTCACGAGCGCCCTGGGACGCCAGCAGACCAACCAGCAACCGCGTTTATTGCTGGCGGTGACGGATATTACCGAGCGCAAGTGGGCTGAGGAAAAGCGGCTGCAACTAGAGCGCCAGATGCAGCAAAGCCAAAAGCTGGAAAGCCTGGGCGTGCTCGCGGGCGGCATCGCCCACGACTTCAATAATCTGCTGGCGATCATTCTCGGCAACGCCAGCCTGGCGCTGGACGAGTTACCGTCGAATTCGGCGGCGCGCGACAGTTTGGGGGCCATCGAGCAGACCTCGCTGCGCGCCGCTGAGTTGTGTCGGCAAATGCTGGCTTATTCTGGCAAGGGTCGCTTCGTGATGGAAAACCTCGGGCTGAGCGACCTGATCGACAGTATGACCACCTTGCTCAAAGCCTCCATTTCCAAAAAAGCGATCCTGAATCTAAATTTGCATCCCACTGAACCGCTGCCGCCACTGCGGGGCGATCCCAGTCAAATTCGCCAGGTGGTCATGAATCTGGTGGTCAATGCCTCGGAGGCGCTCAACGACCGCGCTGGAGCCATTGCTGTATCGACCGGCGTGATGGAGTGTTCACGCGAGTATTTGGCGCAAGTTTATGGCGAAGAAAATCTGCGTGAAGGCGATTATGTGTGGCTGGAAGTCGCCGATACCGGTTGTGGGATGAGCGCGGAAGTCCTACAGCGCATGTTCGAGCCGTTTTTCACCACCAAATTCACCGGGCGCGGCCTAGGCTTGGCGGCGGTGCTGGGCATTGTGCGCGGCCATCAGGGCGCACTCAAAGTAGAGAGCGAACCGGGCGGTGGCACAACCTTCAAGGTGCTATTCCCGGCTGTGGAAGTGGGGAAAACAGCGGTGCAGCGCGAGGGTATCAGCGACGCGTCTGCCTGGAAAAAGAGCGGCGCGATTTTATTGGTGGATGATGAAGAATCCGTCCGCATCTTGGGCCTCAGAATGCTGGAGCGGCTTGGCTTTCAGGCCTTGGCTGCCTGCAATGGCCGCCAAGCCTTGGACCTGTTTCGGGAGCGGCCTGGCGAAATCGCCCTGGTGCTCATGGATTTGACCATGCCGGAATTAAATGGCGAGGATACGCTTCAGGAGTTGCGTCAACTCGATCCGCGCATTCCCGTAGTCATGTCGAGCGGCTATGCCGAAAGCGAAATAATCGCGCGCTTTGCGAGGCAGCGCTTGGCCGGTTTTTTACAGAAGCCTTACACCATGGCGACGTTGATGGATTGCCTGCGCGGTGCCTTGAGCGACGGTGGCCCATGGAGCGAATCGTAAGACCGCGCGACGGCGGCCGCGCCATCCGCCCAAGAGAATGCTGTTAAGATAGCGCCTGCGCTAACAATTTCCGAGCGCGGTTTCGCGTTTCATTTCTCTCTTGTGGGAGCCCCTCATGACCGTCATCCGTCAAGAAGATTTCATCCAAAGCATCGCCGATGCGTTTCAATATATCAGCTACTACCATCCCGTCGATTACATCAAGGCGCTGGCACAAGCCTATACGCGCGAGGAAAGCCCGGCGGCTAAGGACGCCATCGCGCAGATTTTGATCAACTCGCGGATGTGCGCCGAGGGCCATCGCCCGATCTGTCAGGACACCGGTATCGCCTTGGTCTTCCTCAAGATCGGTATGGACGTGCACTGGGACGCCAAGCTGTCGGTGCAGGAGATGGTCGATGAGGGCGTACGCCGCGCTTATCTCAACCCGGACAACAAGCTGCGCGCCTCGGTGCTGCGCGACCCGGCCGGCAAGCGCCAAAATTCTAAGGACAACACCCCGGCCGTGGTGCATTACGAGATCGTCCCCGGCCACCATTTGGAGGTGATTTGCGCGGCCAAGGGCGGCGGTTCGGAGGCCAAGTCCAAATTCGCCATGCTCAACCCGTCCGATGATTTGGTGGATTGGGTGCTGAAGACCGTGCCCCTGATGGGCGCGGGCTGGTGTCCGCCCGGCATTCTCGGCGTCGGCATCGGCGGCACGCCGGAAAAGGCGTTCCTTCTGGCCAAGGAATCGCTGATGGCGCCGGTCGATATTCAGGAACTCATCGCGCGCGGCCCCAAGAATCGTGCGGAAGAGCTGCGGATCGAGCTGTACGAGAAGGTCAACGCGCTCGGCATCGGCGCGCAGGGTCTGGGCGGTCTGACCACCGTGCTGGACGTGAAAGTGCTGGATTATCCGACCCATGCCGCTAACCTGCCGATCGCCATGGTGCCGAATTGCGCCGCGACCCGCCACGTCCATTTCCATCTCGACGGCAGCGGCCCGGCCCAGTTGGAGCCGCCGAGTTTGGAGGACTGGCCGAAATTGACCTACGCGCCGAGCAACGCCCGCCGGGTCGATCTGGCCACGGTCACGCGCGAGGAGGTGGCGAACTGGAAGACCGGCGAGGTGCTGCTGCTCAACGGCAAGCTGCTGACCGGCCGCGACGCCGCTCACAAGCGCATGACCGACATGTTGAATCGGGGTGAGAAACTGCCGGTGGATTTCACCAACCGCTTCATTTACTACGTCGGCCCGGTCGATCCGGTGCGCGACGAAGTGGTCGGCCCCGCCGGCCCCACCACCGCGACCCGCATGGACAAATTCACCCGCCAGATGCTCGAACAAACCGGCCTGCTGGGCATGGTCGGCAAGTCCGAGCGTGGCCAGATCGCCATTGACGCGATTAAGGACAATCGGGCGGTTTACCTGATGGCGGTCGGCGGTGCGGCTTATCTGGTGTCCAAGGCCATTAAAGCCGCCAAGGTGCTCGCCTTCGAGGATCTCGGCATGGAAGCCATCTATGAATTCGAGGTGAAGGATATGCCGGTGACGGTGGCGGTCGATGCCAAAGGCTCCAGCGTCCACAAGACCGGGCCGAAGGAATGGCAGGCGAGGATCGGCAAGATTCCGGTGGTGGAAGCCTGATGAGGGGCTGATTTTTTTAAGTCGGATTGCGAGGCAATCCGACTTTTGTGGGCTGCTCAGCGCCGACGAGCGCTTCACCAGTATCGCTCGGTTGCTTCGCTACTCCATGGAGCAGGCGGGAAATTCCTAGAAGATAAGGTAAACGTTCATTATGTCTATCCAACAGCTTTATGATGTTCTTTTAGCGGTCAAGTCAGATGAAACATCCGGTAAGGTTTACGTTTATGTAAAGGATCAGAGCGCTCGGCGCACCGGCACCGTTACCGTTGACAAGGGAGAAATATCGAGTATCGATTTTTCCCAAAAAACCGGGGAAATAGCCTTAGCGGAACTGTTATCCTCGAATCTTGCAAATGTTATTTTTATCCCAGGGCCTACGACGACAACGAACAGAAAAGCCCTAGATGCGCCCAGTATTTTGAATGTATTGTCTAATTTGCAAAGCCGCCTGGTTGCTGGAGGATTTTCGAAAGTATCTGATCTCCGCAAGGAAGTGGAAGAAATTCTCAAGAAAATTTATGGATCTGGAATAGTCAATGAAATTGATAGAATCTCTTCAGCTTACCCGCCACAACAGAATCCAAAGGGTTTTTTAGATCAATGCAAACTAAAAGCCATGCTCATGCTCAGCAAAGACCAGGTGGAAAAACTGTTTAACCCGTTATATGGAAGGCTGAAGTGAGTGCGATTTTACCGTATTTCTTCTCAAAAATACTTAGGAGAATAAAATGAATATGGTGTCTTTAGTCATCATTGCGCTTTGGGTTATTGCCAGCGCGCTGATTCTGATTTTTGCCGGATTGGGGGTAGATACCACGCTGCGCTTTTATTATTCCAATAGCCTGCAAATCCTGTCTCCCATTTTAAGCGCCTTCTTTTGCTATCAGGCCGCCGCTTCGTTTCCCATCGGAAACCCCATGCGCAAAGTCTGGAAGTTGATCGGCACGGGGATCTTGGCTTGGGGGATTGGGGCCATTTTATACGTCTCTTATCCGCTCCTGCATCATGGCGCGGAAACGCCGTATCCTTATTACTCTGATGCTGCTTATCTTTGCCTAGTGCCGCTGGTAGTGACCGGGCTGTTCCTGTTCAAAAAAAGTGTGGGCATTGTCTCCCCACTCTGGGGCAAGATAGTGGCGATCTTGCTGTTTATGGCGGGACTCTACATTTCGACAATGGCGAACTGGGAGGGCATCTTCAAGGAAGAGATAATAGTGCGATTGGTTTCAGCCTCCTATATGTTGTTCGACCCCTTCCTGCTCATGGTGGTGCTGCTGGTTGCCTCTGGTCTGCAAGGGGGCGCGACGGCTGAGGCATGGTGGTATGTATTGGCCGGTCTGGTGCTGTATTTTATCGGAGATCAGGCTTACACCTATTTGGTCTTTACTGAGCAGTACACATCGGGATCGCCCATTGATATCTTTTGGGTGCTTGGTTTTGGCATCATCGCCGTGGCTGCCATGATGACGCGCTCCTTATTCAAGGGCGCTGGCTGATTGTACACCGTGAGCGAACTTCCTCCAGACACTACCCCCGTCGTTCGCCATTTCCGGCAAATTTTGCTCTGGCCCTTGCAGATTCTCCATGGGCGGGCGCAAGCGCCGCACTTGTCAAAGTATTGGGAATTGCTAGAGGCGATGGGCCAGGACTGCCCGTGGCGGGAAGTCGATGATGAGTTTGGCGCTCCTGATGATTTTCAGGAGCGCCACTATAAGGAATTCATCACCTTTCTGCCCTATGTCCAGCGCTTTCTCTATGGCGAGGGCGATGGCCATAGAGAAAGCGCCGGTTACGGTAAGTCCCCGATCCGGGTTTTTCGCCGCCGCGACATTGCCCGGATTCGGTTGGTGCTGGAGGCAAACTCCCCGCCTTTAGTCTTTCAGGTCGCTCATGTCGACCTGCATTTTTTTTACGATCTTGACATCATCATCCTGGCGATAGAGTTTTTTGCCCATGATCTGCCACTTCAGCTAGCGCAAGAGGTGTTGTTCAAGATCGGGCGGGCTTATCCGGCCTTTTGGGAAGAAAACGGCCAGGGTGGCCAATGCCCATACCGGGTGGAATGGTTGTCGGCGACGGGTGAAACCCTGGCAGTCTCGGATTACGAAGACCGCAAGAAATATCTCCGCTTTGTTTGTGAGCATCGCTCTCCCAACATCGCCGCACATTGGGAGTTTCTGCTATGGCCCTTGGCTCTGCACCACTCCGATCGCCAGGGAGTCATCCGCTATCGGCAAATCGAATACCACCGGATGCCGTTGCTGGCTTATCTGGGCTTTGATGATCCGCATGCCCTGACCCGGGGCGATTTCGCCCGGCTGGCGCTCGTCGCCAAATCCGGCCCTTCCGCGACGCTGCCCTATTCCGAAACGGAGCTGAGTCATTTCGAATTTCAGTACTGCTACGATAAATTTTGGGACCCTACCAATCCCGCCCTGAGCAGTCGTTATCTGTGCTGCGGCCATGCCTTCGTGGTCATTGGCAAAGCGAGCGAGCAATTCTTCGCTAATCCGAATACGGGATTGCTCGGCCAGTTTCGTCACCAGTATTTTTTGGTCAATCTGATCGCGCACTTTCATAAAGCCACGCTGATGTTGTTTTCGGAATGGCTGGTTATGGCAGTGAGTCAGCTTGATATTCGCGATATGGATTCGGTTAAAACCTTCAAACGGGAGATTCGGCGGATTTTTGAAACCTTTCTCCGTTTTACCCACCGCTACTGGTTTCATGAGGTTTCCAACCAAGCTCAGGCGCGTGACCTGTTTCGGATGTTGAGCGGCCATCTGGAGACGGACCGCATCTACCAGGATGTGAGCGCGGCAGTGAAGGAGATGAACCAGTATCTGGACAGCGATGGCCTGCGTCGGCAAGCCAATACCGTGGTGCGCTTGACCGTGGTGACAACTCTGGGCCTGATTGCCACCGTGGCGACTGGATTTTTGGGGATGAATATCTTCGATGAAGCCGGGCAACCGTTTTGGGTCAAATTAGTCATCCTATTTGGCGTGTTGACGCCCAGCGTGTTGCTAGTGATCTATGCCGTCACCAAATCCAAAGGCTTGTCGGATTTTCTGGAAGCCTTGTCGGATGAGCGCTTGAGTTGGCGCGAGAAGTTTGGGGTCTTGCACCGCGTTTTTCAGCGCCCTAACCGCAAAACCTGAATCGCCTAAGCTGCGCGACGTCCACGCTGTGGACGATGATGGCGCAAACCCCGCCCTACGGACAGCGCCGGGACTGCACACGCAATTCAGCGCCATACCCCTTGAATTTCTATCCAGCAGCGCCATTTTTTGGGTAAATCAATTTCTCGTGGAGAAAGAGCAGTCATGCGCATGGACAAACTGACCAACAAATTCCAACTGGCGTTGAGCGATGCCCAAAGCTTGGCGGTAGGTCGCGACCATCCATTCATCGAACCGGTGCATCTGATGGCGGCCTTGCTCGACCAGGACGGCGGCACGGTGCGGCCCTTGCTCGCTCAGGCCGATGTCAACATCAACTTGCTGCGCTCCCAGCTCGGCGAGGCGCTGGATCGCTTGCCGCGGGTCGAAGGCGCGGGCGGCGACGTGCAGGTTTCCAACGCCTTGTCGCGTCTGCTCAATCTGACCGACAAACTGGCCCAGCAGCGCAAGGACGCCTACATCTCGTCCGAATTATTCGTACTCGCCGCGCTGGAGGATAAGGGCGAGCTGGGGACGATCCTGCACAAGGCGGGCGCGACCAAGAGCCTGATCGAGCGCGGTATCGAGGCGCTGCGCGGCGGTAAGAAAGTCGAAGATCAGAACGCCGAGGATCAGCGGCAGGCGCTGGAGAAATATACTATCGACCTGACCGAACGGGCCGAGCAGGGCAAGCTCGATCCGGTGATCGGCCGCGATGATGAAATCCGTCGCACCATCCAGGTGTTGCAGCGGCGCACCAAGAACAATCCGGTGCTGATCGGCGAACCCGGCGTCGGCAAGACCGCCATCGTCGAAGGGTTGGCCCAGCGCATCATCAACGCCGAAGTGCCGGAAGGCTTAAAGAACAAGCGGGTGCTGGCGCTCGACATGGGCGCGCTGATCGCCGGGGCCAAATTTCGCGGCGAGTTTGAGGAGCGGCTGAAAGCGGTATTGAAAGACCTCAGCAAACAGGAAGGCCAGATCATCCTGTTCATCGACGAATTGCACACGATGGTCGGCGCGGGCAAAGCCGAGGGCGCGATGGATGCGGGCAATATGCTCAAGCCGGCGCTGGCGCGGGGTGAGTTGCACTGCATCGGTGCGACCACGCTGGATGAGTACCGTAAATACATTGAAAAGGATGCGGCGCTGGAGCGGCGTTTCCAGAAGGTGCTGGTCAACGAGCCGAGTGTTGAGGACACCATTGCGATTCTGCGTGGCTTGAATGAGAAGTACGAAGTGCATCACGGGGTGGAAATCACCGACCCGGCCATCGTCGCCGCCGCCACGCTGTCGCACCGCTACATCACCGACCGCAACCTGCCGGACAAGGCGATTGATCTGATCGACGAGGCGGCCTCGCGCATCCGTATGGAAATCGACTCCAAGCCAGAAGCGATGGATCGGCTGGAGCGGCGCTTGATTCAATTGAAGATCGAGCGCGAGGCGCTGAAGAAGGAAAGCGACGAGGCGTCCAAGAAGCGGCTGGAACTGCTGGAGCAGGAAATCAGCAAGCTGGAGAAGGAATACAGCGATTTCGAGGAAGTTTGGAAAGCGGAAAAGCTGGCGCTGCACGGCTCGGCCCAGGTTAAGGAGGAACTGGAGCGGGCGCGGCTGGAAATGGATACCGCTCGCCGCGCCGGTGATCTGGCGCGGATGTCGGAATTGAGCTACGGCCGCATTCCCGAACTGGAGCGGAAGTTGAGCCAGGCGACCGCCGCTGAATCCGGCGCGAGTCAGTTCAAGCTGTTGCGCAACAAAGTCACCGATGAGGAAATCGCCGAGGTGGTTTCCAAATGGACCGGGATTCCAGTGTCCAAGATGCTGGAAGGTGAGCGCGACAAGCTGTTGCGGATGGAAGAGGTGATTCAAAAGCGGGTGGTGGGGCAGGATGAAGCGGTGAAAGCGGTCAGCGATGCCATCCGGCGCTCGCGGGCGGGCTTGTCCGATCCCAATCGGCCCAACGGCTCGTTTCTGTTCCTCGGCCCGACCGGCGTCGGCAAGACCGAGTTGTGCAAGGCGCTGGCGGCGTTTCTGTTCGACACCGAAGAGGCGATGGTGCGGATCGACATGTCCGAGTTTATGGAGAAGCATTCGGTATCACGGATGATCGGCGCACCGCCCGGCTATGTCGGCTACGACGAGGGCGGCTATCTGACCGAGGCGGTACGGCGGCGGCCTTATTCGGTGATCCTGTTGGATGAGGTGGAAAAAGCGCATCAGGACGTGTTCAACGTGCTGTTGCAAGTGCTGGACGATGGTCGTTTGACCGACGGGCAGGGGCGGACGGTGGATTTCCGCAACACCGTGATCGTGATGACCTCGAATCTCGGCTCGCAGATGATTCAGGAGATGGCGGCGCAGAACAACTATCCGCTGATGAAAAGCATGGTGATGACCCAGGTGGCGGATCACTTCCGGCCGGAGTTCATCAACCGTATCGACGAGGTGGTGGTGTTCCATCCGCTGGGCAAGGAACAGATTCGCTCGATTGCCGACATTCAGATCGGTTATCTGCGCAAGCGGCTGGCCGACCGGCAGATGGGTCTGGAGGTCACCACAGCGGCGCTGGACAAACTCGGCGAGGCGGGCTTCGATCCGGTCTACGGCGCGCGGCCGCTCAAGCGGGCGATCCAGCAGGAGCTGGAAAATCCGCTGGCGCGGCGGATTCTAGCCGGCGAGTTCGGGCCGAGCGATACCGTGGTGGTCGATACCGGCAAGGACGGGTTGAAGTTCCACAAGCGGTCAGGGGATAAGCTGGCCAAGTGAAGTAAAATCGGAGCGCCGAGAGGCGCTTCGGTTTTATTGAAAGTTAAGGGTAGTGGCTCACTGAGGGGAGCAATTTAAATGGTACTGATGCAGGAAGAGGCGGATAGCGATTTCGTGCATCGGGAGGGATTTGGAAAAGGACAAGGTTTTGCGAACGAAGCGGCTCAGGCGCTGGCGCAGCGTGTTGTTGAAACGCTCGATGTGGTGGGTGAGCCCCCGCTTGGGGTAACACGCGCGATGTTGCTGGGCGGGCAAGACCTTGTGGTAGCTCTCCAAGTGATCGGTATGAAGTCGGCTGTGGCGGTAGGCGAGCGGGATACGCCCCCAGAGGAGCCGAGCGGTGGCGTCATCGCGCGGACCCAGCGCGTAGGCCACGATCTGGCGAGTGCGCCGGCACAGGGCCAACCACAGCCAAACCACGCCCCGGCGGCGATGGCCCACGAAGCTCCACAACTCGTCCAATTCCAGCGTGTCTTGGGGCTGGGCGGGTGCCAGGGTCGTCTCTAGGGACGGCACGCTGCCGACTTTTTTTTGAGCCACTGGGTCACCGTGTTGCGCGATGCCCCGAACATCCGGGTCAACCCCCGCAGAGAAACGCGCTCCTGATATGCCCCTAGAATTTGCGCTTTGGCCGCTGGCGGATAGCCCACCACCTTCGGGTCGTCTCGGAAGCTGCGCCCGCATTCACCGCACTTGTAACGCTGCTTGCCGTTCCCCGTCTTCCCGTGCTTGCGCGTGTGATTGCCACCACAGTGATAACAGTTCATCGTTAGCTCAATTCTTAGAATAACTAAGTGAGCCACTACCAAATTAAGGGATTAAAGAAATGCTAATTTGGCTAAAAAGAACTATATTGTTGATGATCGCCATACCGTTTTTTTTATTGCTTTTATGGTATGTTAGTTCTTTTATTTTTTATCTGAATGATCTAAAGGATTTTGCCGTAAGTGGAACTAGAATAGCGGAGAGCATAAAACACCCATTTTATAAATTAGTAATTGCGGGCGAAACAAAAGAAGGTATTCATAGTTATGCAATACGCCAAGCTTATCGTTCATTAGTTTTTGATAAGAAAAGGGGAAGTATGCTCTCGTGGCATCTTAATAACATGCTCTGGTATCAAGCAAGTCGATTGCATTTTTCGGAAAGTGAAATATTTGGTATTTGGATTCAATGTGCTCTTAGTGCTTGTGATCAAGGTATTAGAGAGGTTTCATATAAATACTTTGCGAAGGATATTATTGATCTATCAGAAAGGGAGCTAGCAAGCTTAGTTGCATTGGTAAAAAGCCCAAGCATTTATGCTCCTAGTACTGTAAATGGCGCAAAGCGCACTAATGAGATTTTAGAAAGGTTTAAAACCCAGAACAAATTAGATTAATTATACAAGAAGACAGGAATATCAAATAATAAATCGATTATAGTTATAAGTGATGATGCTTTGTGAAATCATCTGACTCCAATTCGGCACACGACGCTTGTACTGATTTCTGAGCCGACTCGTTGTGTGAAGGTTGCGTTCTGATTTTTTGGCCCACACTTGAATTGGCAAGCGAAAGACATAATTTTCTTAACTGTTCAACAGTTTTCAGACGGTTTGTCACCGCTTCCCGGCTCATGTCAATTTTCACTGTTGTCAAATTCTTGGAGTAATTATGGGTGCAGCTAAAAACTGGCTGATTGAACAACAAAGAGAGCACCAACAATTAGTTGATGAAATGCCACAGATAGTTTTGAATATTTCTTCCGAATTAGAATCTGCTTTCGAAAAAATTGAATCCTTAGAAAACCAAATTACTACATTGAATTCAAAAACCAAGAAATATAAAGCCCTTATCTCTGGATTCACTCTTGGTATACTGGCTTCCATTATTGCATCAGGCATCTGGTGGTTACTAGCTCACCATATTCCTTTACTTAGGAACTGAAGTTTAATCAGCAAATTATTTGGAGATGGATTATGCGGGCAATAGAATTAAAAGCTGAAATTACCTCAGAGGGGCATATTGTATTGCCAGAGCCTCTGCGAAATCTCTATGGCAGTCATGCCCGAATGATTTTGTTATTGGAAGAACCGGCGGAAGAAAAGAAACATCAGTATAAAATGTTGGCGCTTCGCGGCGTGATGGAAGACAGCACGGATTTTGATGAAGCTATGCGAGACATGGAAAAGGCTTGGCAACAATGGCAGCCGTAGAGTTGTGCCTCGATACCAATATCTTGATTGATTTTTTGAAGAATCGGGAGCCAGGCGCAACAGCATTAGAAAAAGCGTTGTCCGATTATCGTTGTGGGATTACTTCAATCACCCACTATGAGTTGTTGTACGGAATGGCTCGTGCCCGATATTCCATTGGCGAAGAGGTAATGGCGGAAGCCCTGATTGTACTACCGCTGGATCGTGTAGCGGCAGCGCTGGCGGCCCGACTCCACGCCGATTTAGTTCATGCCAATCAGGATATTGGGGTCAAGGATACCCTGATCGCTGCTATTTGTCTCAGCCAGAAGGTGCCGTTGCTTACTGCTAACATTCGGCACTTCTCACGGGTTGCTGGTTTAAATGTCCTTGATCCACATCGGGAAAGCAATCGGGGTCACGATAAAGCCGAGTGATCCAGTGTTTCAATCATGCCGCGTTAATTTGCCAAGCGGGTTATTTCATGCGGAAACCTTGAGTAGGCCAAAGCTCAGATAGCCTTCTCGATCACTCTCATAAAAACCTTCAGCAGGCATCGGCTCGGCCAGATCGAACAGATACGAATGTTTATTGTAAAAGGTCTCAGGCTGGGGAGCATTCGGCGTGATGCCGGTCCTGAATTTCTCCACCAAATCAGGATTGGGGATGCTCAACATGCCGAAGGCCACCGCATCGGCCAAGCCGTCGGCAATCGCTTGTTCCGCTGTTTGCTGGATATAGCCCTCGTTGGCGATAAAGCCGCCTGTAAACAACGGTCGCAACTGCGGGCTGATGCTGTCTGGGGCCGCACGCTCGCGTGCGACGATGAACGCCAGATGACGCTGGGAAAGCGCGCTGACCAGATAGCTGAAGGTTTCCAGCGGATTGGCGTCACCCATGCCGAGAAAATCGCAGCGTGGCGCGAGGTGATAACCGACGCGCCCAGCCCCCCACACCTCCACCACCGCATCGACCACCTCCAGCGGAAACCGCGCGCGATTGTCCGGCGATCCTCCGTAAGCATCGGTGCGTAAATTGGCATTGCTTTGCAGGAACTGGTCGAGTAAATAGCCGTTGCCGCCATGAATCTCCACCCCATCAAAGCCCGCCCGCTTGGCATTTTGCGCGCCCTGGCGAAACGCAGCCACCACCTGCGCGATCTCCGGCACGGTCAGCGCGTGGGGGACGCCATACGTTTTTTTCGGACGCAGCAACGCAATCGATAGCTCGTGTGGCGCGATAGCGCTCGGCCCCACCGGGTGTGGCGCCATTGAGATAAAGGGGATCGGACAAGCGCCCGACATGCCACAGTTGCAGCACAATGATGCCGCCTCGTTCGTGTACCGCATCGGTAATTTTGCGCCAGCCCGCCACCTGCGCTTCGCTCCAAATCCCCGGTGTGCGCGGATAACCGACCCCCATCGGCTCCACCGAAGTCGCCTCGGTGATGAGCAAGCCCATCCGCGCCCGCTGGGCGTAATACGCCGCCATCAAAGCGTTTGGCACGCGATGGTAATCGGCGCGGCAACGGGTCAGCGGAGCCAGCACCACCCGATTGCGCAAGCGGAATTCCCCAAACTGCACTGGCTCGAACAAAATTGACATGGCAAACTCCATCAATGGGTTAAGGCAAAGCCAACGTGGTTACGATAGCTAGCGAAACCAAAGGGACGAACCGCCCATTCTAGTTTTTATGAACTCAGGCCAACGTTTGGACTGCTCCTTCAAGATATTCGACTCGCTGCGATGGCCAAGAGCAGCCACGCTATCAGGAAGGCCACGCCGCCAAAGGGCGTGATAACGCCTAGCCTATGAATGCCGCTGAGGCTTAAGGCGTACAGACTCCCCGAAAACAGCACCACGCCAACGGCCATCAAGGCACCCGCCCAGCGTAGCGGCTTCGAATCAGGAAGACGCAGCGCCAGCAAGCCAATGGCGAGTAGTCCCAAGGCATGATAAACCTGATACTGGACGCCGGTCGCATAGATCGCCAGCATTTCGGCCGTGAGCGTTCTTTTTAGCACATGCGCGCCAAACGCGCCCAGGGCCACGGCCAGCAGCATACCCAGACTCCCTAGCGCTAGAAAGATGCGGGCGATGCGTGGCATGACCCCTCCAAAATTTATAGGTTACCGGGATGAATCAGACAGATCACTGGCATGAATCGACGGCCCAAGCCAGCCCCACCATCGAATTTTGGTTTGATTTCGGCAGTAACTATAGCCACATCAGCGTGATGCGCATCGAGCGGGATGCGGCTCCATACGGCGTGCGCATCGTCTGGAAACCCTTTCTGCTCGGCCCCATCTTCAAAACGCTGGGCTGGAATACCTCGCCCTTCATCGTGCACAAAGCCCTGGGCGACTATATGTGGAAAGATATGATCCGCCAATGCGCGAAGTATGATGTGCCGTGGCGACAGCCGACTGCCTTTCCCCGTCTTTCGGTGCTGCCGCTGCGGGTGGCGTTGGTCGGCAGCGATCAGCCTTGGATCGGTGACTACTGCCGACGGCTGATGCAGCGGAATTTTGTCGAGGATCAGGACATCCATACACCGGAAGCGGTCGCTCAGGTCTTGGCCGCGCTCGGCTTGTCGGCCGACGATCTCATCGCTTTGGCGCAGTCGGATGCCATCAAGCGCAAACTCCGCGAGAACACCGAAATCGCGCAAGCCCTGGGCGTGTTTGGCGCGCCGACCTTTTTTACGCGCGGCGAGATGTTCTGGGGCAACGACCGCCTTGACGATGCCCTGGTCTATGCCGTGCAGCAGCGCCAGCCCTGAAACGCGCATCCCGTCATTACGCCCCCGATTTTGCTGGGCCTTGCCGCCTTAGCTCGCACTGCTTTGGCGCGCTCTGCGGCGCAAGCGTGCCCCTGTGGAACGGGATCAAGGGGGTGATGCCTTGGGATCTTCTGTTCTGGCTTCTTCAATCAGCAAGGCGGTGCCGGCCGCAACCGCCACGGTCGCGGCCACGATGCCGGTTGGGGTCAAGAGCAGGTTGAGCGCACCAAGACCGGCTCCGGGTGCTGCGACGCCTCCGCCAGCGCGGCTTAACAGCGGATGGCCAGGCGCGGTTTGCAACAAGCTTTGGCAAGCGCACCCGACCGTCATGGTCGGCGCTGGAGTACGTTCACCCTGCTTGCGGGGCGCATCGCACGCCGCGCGCAACTCCGGGGCTGGAACCATCTGGGGCGGGGTACTGGCGGTCGCCACAAACACAATCTGGCCAGGCCTGGCGACCACGGTAACGCCAGCCGCTGTGACTATGACTGTACCTTGATACACCAGCAGACAGGTACTGCCCAGAACCACAGTAAATTCGGTGCCACGCACGCCAATGGTGGCAGTCGGCGTGTTGAGTTGCACCGCTTCCGGCTTTTGTTTGGCGATCGTCCCAGAAATGAAGCGCAAACCACCTTTTAGTAATTCAGTGGTTGAGCGATCTTCCGTGGGCTTACCGGCATAACGGTAATCCTTGATCCAGAACACCGATTCCGGTTTGAGCGCGACGATCTGATCATCAGCGAAGCGCAACACGGCCTTGCTTTCAGCCCCGGTCGTGACCCGCATCCCCAAGCGGAGCTCAGCGCCTACCTGCACCGCGACGCCGTTGAGTTCCACCCGGCCTTCGGCTTCGGCTAGAACGCCAATCGCATCTGCCGCTCTGGCGACAGGACCGCTCAATAAGAGCACCAATGCCAGCAGCAGGCGCAAAAACCATCGAGAATCAGAAGAAAAAGAGATTGTTTTCATAGGCTGTGCTCCAAGTGCTCCAGCACTGCGCGCGGTTCCAGTTTACCTTTAAAAAATAACACCGGACCGGGTATGTCTTGAAAATCTTCCATGCCGACATTCAGCCGTTCGGACACCGCCACCAGCAAATCCGGCATGGCGGCGCGGCGCAGTTTGTCCAGTTTGCGACGCAGATAGTCAGGATGCCAGAACCCCATGATCTCTACATGGGCGATCCGCCCATCAGAATGGCGCAGGGCGAAATCGGGCACGAACACCGTACCCTTCAAATCCACGATCTCCACCTCACGCTCCAAGACCCAAGGCGTATTCAATTTTTCCCAGCGCCGGGCGAATGTTTCCTCCAGTAGGCTATCGTAAGCCGAGGGTGCGGCCTGCAGCGGTTTCAGCGGCGACTGGGAATCCAACTGGTAGTGTAGCTCCTGGCCGTCACGGTGTAAGACGGCCACCATGGCCCAACGGCTGACTCGCAGTAGGGCTGGCAGGAACATGGCTATTTGCAGACCGTACTTGCGGGTTTGCTTGAACAGGCTCGCGGGGCCATCCACATAAATCTGATAACCGTCATCAAGGTTGCCCTCGACCGCATACATCAGGCCATGAAACTTGAGCTGCTGGAATAGGCGTCGGTACTGGCCCGGCACATTGCGATAGGCGATTAGGCGCAGCGACAACGCCGAATACAACAGACCCTGGGCCTGGGCCAGATTGTAGCGGTCAATCAGTTGCACCGAGGTGAAATCGGGCAGGGCCGTCAGCAGGTGCTGTTCCGGCAAATCCGCATACAAGGCTTCGCGCAGCGCCTCCGGTTCCAATTGATAGCGCGGCGCGACCGCTTCCAAAATCGTTTTGGCTTGGGCTTCGCCGTAACCGCCCAGAGCCGCCGCCGCAGTGAACACTTCGCGGCGCAACGCTTCCGGCTCCAGCTCGCCGGTGGCCAGGGTGAATTCGGCAGCGTTCAGGGCCAGATGGGCGAAGCCGCGCACCGTGCGGTAATCGGGCGAATCGCCTTCCAGCGCTCGCAACGCGGCCTGCAATTCGCCACGGGTGCGATGCTGATGGTCGCGGATCAGGTTGAGAACCTGTTCAGCCCAGACTTGCTGATCCGGGCGCAGAAACCGGGGATACACTTGCGCGCCGCGCTTATGGGAAAACAACAGTTCGGAAGGCAGCATCAGCGGTCGGTGTCATCGGCCCCAATGGCGCGCTGTGGATCGAACAAAGCCAGCGTCGCCTCAATCCGTTCTGCTTTTCGCCCAGCGTCCGGGGCCGCGCGCCGCCGGTCTGCCACGCGCTCCTCGCGGGTTTCGCGGGCGATCACTTCATACAGAATGGCCTGCTTGCCCACGCCGCGCCGTAGAATACGCCCCAGCCGCTGGGTAAATTCCCGCGCCGAGGCGCTGCCAGACAAAATCACCCCCACGGACGCATCCGGTACGTCCACGCCCTCATTGAGCACATTGCTGGCGACAATGGCCAGGTAAATCCCAGACTTGAACCGATCCAGGATCTCCTGTCGCTCCTTGATGGCGGTCTGATGACTCAAGCACGGCAGCAAGAACCGTTGCGACACCTCATAGGCGGTGGCGTTGTCCTCGGTAAAAATGACCGTCTTTGCGCCGGGATGATGGGCCAAAATCATGCCCAGCGTCCGCAGTTTGGCGGGAGTGGCGTGGGCGATGCGCCGGGCCTCCCGATGGGCGCGCATGGCGCGGCGACCTTCGACACTGCGCGCCGATAACATAACGAACCGATTCCAGCCTTCCAGCGTACCCAATCCTAGTCGGTGGGCCTGTAAGAAGGCGTTGCGCTCCTCCAGCGCCTGTTGATAGGCGCTGCGCTCGGTGGGAGACAGATCGACATGCACCGAGCGCACCTGAAAAGCCGCCAGCACATCGCCCGCCAATTGCTCCGGGCGCTTGCGATAAACGATCGGGCCAATCAAGTCGAGCAGATCGGCCTCCTTGCCGTCGCTGCGTTCGGGCGTCGCGGTCAGCCCCAGCCGATAAGGCGCGAGCGAAAATTCGGCGATGGCGCGGTAAAACTCCGAAGGCAGATGGTGGGCTTCGTCGAAGATCAATAGGCCGAAACGGTCGCCCAGTCGCTCCATGTAGCGAGCGGCGGAATCGTAGGTCGCGATGCTTAGCGGCTGTGGTTCGTGATAACCGCCGCCAATCAGCCCGATTTCCTGATCGGGGAATGCCGCTCGCAACAGCGCGTACCACTGCTGCATCAAATCCAGGGTCGGCACCAGGATTAAGCCGTCGCGCTGCGCCCAACACAGCGCCAGCAGTCCGACCAACGTTTTACCCGCTCCGGTCGGCAGCGCCACCACGCCGCGCCCCTTGGCCGCCCGCCACGCCTGCAAAGCCTCCTGCTGGTGTGGATAGGGGGTCATGTCCAGGGCGCACGCCAGCTCCCGACGCTGATAACGCGGCGCTCGGTTGCTGGCCAGCGCACCCTTGAGCGGACCGATGAGTTCGCCGTAGCGATGCGCGGGGGCGCGGTAAGCATCCACGCGGGGATCGTAACAAAACCAGTGTTCCATTCCGGCCGGCAACTCGGCGACGCCTTCCAATAACAAGGTGCCGCGATCAAAACGCAACTGGCGTTCCGCGTCGTCGCGCCCGGTGCGGTAAAGACCTGCGGTGTCCTTCGTGCCGTGGGCCATCTCAGAGAGCGGTAAGGGCGTTCATGGCGAGCGCGACTTGGGGAAAAGCGCGCAGCGGTGCCTGGTCCTCAGTGATGCGCGACACCCGGAGATTGTCAGCGGAACACGCGCTCAAGCGCACTCGCTTTAACACGCTTGCTGATCGCGGCTGGTGTTCCTTCTCCCGATACCGCCGCTCCAACATCCGAATCGCCAGCAGGCATTGCTCGAAATTCAACTATTCATGCCGTAGTGAGGTCAGAAGAAACAACGGGTCACGGGGATTTTAACCCTATAACCTCTACATGGAGGCTAATCAAACCAATTTAGAGCGCCCACCGCGTTAGGCATCTCCAAGAATCGGCTGAATGGTTACTCCCTCTGGACAGTCGCCAAAGAGGAATTCCCGGAAATTCTTATATGATCCCCCACAATGGAAGCATCGCTCATAGCAGCTAATACTCGTCTTTTTGTTACGATAGTAAGCCGTTTGGTTATCTGGAGGCAGCGTATCAAAGTAGGCATTAAATTCTGCTACATATTGCTCAGCGGTCTCACGAGATACCATCACATGTACCCAGCCGCAGCTTTGGCACGTTCTATAGCTCATCAACTTTTTCTCCGATATTGAAGGGTAGAAGCGCCCTGATGCAATAATATTTATAGTTAAAATGGCTGGAATCGTAGCAGTTCTTTGGAGACATTGTATAAGGCTATGCCACACACTGTAACCGCTCTTGCACAATGACGCGATGCCAGGTCGTTTCCAGCCGGGCATCTTCGTGCGCACCCAGCGCCAACGCTGTTTGCAAATGCGGGAGGGCGCTGGGTGTTGCGTCACCCGTCCGCAGGGCGCCGGGTTGTTCACCGTAGTCGTCGTCCACCGGTGGCCAGCGCCGCGCCGCCCGCGCCCGATGCAGCGCCAGATCGCCCAACAGCAGGGCAGATTCAAAACAGGCGGCTGGCAGTGGCTGCCTGGACAGTTCTGCGTCTATTGCCTCCCAGCGCCCGGCCAACGCCAGTACCCGTAACGCTTCTGCGCGCGCGCCGAAATCCCGGGTTCCCGTAGCGGCGATGGTCAACACCTCCACCGCCAGCTCAACTGGCGCGGCATGGTCAAGCTCGACAAGCCGCTGCGCGCGCCAAGTCAATAACCGCGCCCGCCGAACCAGTTGCTGTTCCAACACGGAGCCGGGATGGAGGGCGACCAGCGCCGCCGTCCATCGTGCCAGTTCCGTAACGTCACGGCGGCGAAACGCAGTGCGCGCCAACGCCCACACATGGGTAGCGGCGGTCAGTCGGGGATGCGCATCACGCCAGCCAGCCCAAGCCCGGCAGTGCCAGTCCCAGGCGGCGGCCCAGTCGCCCCGTCGATAGGCCAACTCGCCCACCACATAATCGAGGGCGGCCGTCCACGGCTGCCCCAGATCGACCAACTGCCGCCGAGCCTGCTCCAGCAACGCGCGACAGAATGCAACCGGTTTACGATCCAGACTTAAATGCAGGATGGCGACCAGCGCGGCGAATCCGTCGGCGGGATCCGTGGTCGCGGCTTGGGCGCTGACTGTTTGCAGCAAGAGCGCCAGCGCCAGATCATCTTCGCCGGCCTGGCGCAGGCTGTAGCCTTCCCAGAGCAGCGCGCGCTGCCGCTCGCCGACCCGGCCCAGCGCCCCGGCACGTTCCGCTGCCTGCCGCTCCAGCCGAGCAGCGGCCAGGTAACGGCCTTCGGCGCGCTCCTGCTGGGCGTGCGCGCGCAGTTGGGCGAAAGTCTGCAACGGAACGACCGCCGCTTAATGTTAATGCAGCAGCGAGAACATCCGCCGTCGATAGGTGATGACCAGCGGATCTTCGTTGCCCAGCATCTCGAAAATGGCAATCAAGCCTTTGCGGCCCGCACCTTCTTCAAAGGCGGGCGCGCGGCGCAGAATTTCCATGAATTGCTCCAGCGCCGCCTGCGGATCACCCGCCAACACATACCGCGCCGCTAACTGTCGTCGGGCGGCATAATCATCGGGTTGTGCGGCCACAGTCTTTTCCAGAACCGCAAGCTCCGGCGCACCCTGGGCCAGATCGGCAAATTGCAAACGCGCCAGTAACCCGCTGGCCGGTGGCCGGTCGCGCGCCTCTGCGGGCAAACTTTGCAACAATTGGCGTGCTTCTTCACTGTGATCCAGTTGCAGCAGTTTGTCGGCTAGCCCCACCTTCAATTCGCTGTTGTCTGGCTCCTCTTTTAAGGCGCGGCGCAACAGTTCGACTGCTTGCGATTGCCGACCGTGCGCCCATAGCGTCTCGACCTGCTCCAAGACTGGATCGCCGCCGGACGGCGGCGGCCCCTGCAATTGGTCGATGATCTGGCGATAGGCCGATTCCGGCTGTAGTCCGATCAGCTGATCCACAATCTGGCCCTGCCATACCACGATCACCGTTGGCAAGCTACGCACCCGCAAATGACTCGCTAGCGCCTGCTCGGCGTCGGCGTTGACCTTGGCCAGAATGAAGCCGCCCCGATACTCCTGGGCCAGCTTGGTCAGCAACGGGGTGAGCGTCTGGCAGGGTTGGCACCAGTCCGCCCAGAAATCCACCAGCACGGGCACTTGCTGGGAATTCTCGACCACTATGCTGGTGAAATTATGTTGATTGACTTCAAAGATAAACGATGGCGATGGATTCATGAAAAACTATCCGTAGGGGCCGCGTAAGGGACGGCCGATGCAACGATGGGTCAACAAAGAGAGTGCGTGAGGCGGAGTTGTCGCCGCTTCTTCCAGGGGGACCGCGCCCTCAGCGTTTGAGGTATTGCAATTTGTCCGGCTTGCCATCCCAGAGATCGGCATCGGGCGGTGGGTCTTTCTTGGTGGTAATGACTGGCCATTGCTTGGCGAGATCGGCGTTGAGCGCTAAAAATGCCTGCTGTCCAACGGGTACATCGTCCTCGGCGAAAATGGCGTGGGCTGGGCATTCCGGCTCGCACAGGGTGCAATCAATACATTCGTCGGGATCAATGACCAGAAAATTCGGCCCCTCGTGAAAGCAGTCCACTGGACAAACTTCCACACAGTCGGTGTATTTACATTTGATGCAGTTCTCGGTAACAACGAAGGTCATGCGCGATCCTCATAAAACAGCCGCAAATGGGGAAGGCATCTATCTTAACCGCGATAGTCGGGATTGGGCAGGGTTGTGACTTTAATGACGGGGACAGGGGTTAGCCATGACAGCCAGATCCCGCCAACGCACGCAGATACCGTGAGGTGGCTGACCTGCGAAGCCACGCCACGTTTGGATGCCAAGCTCTGAAACTTAGCCAATCAAAACTGCTTCCCTCCATTTCCGAATCGAGTTAAGTAAGGCGATGCGCCGGGCGGGGTGCAAGTCGGTGATGATTAGGATGCGCTCCCGGATTTGGCCGGTGTCGAGTAGCCAATTCCGCAACGTACCCGCCAATAAACCGCTCGTCACCGGCGGCGTGACCCATTCGCCGCCCACGTTCAGCCCCAGGTTCGCCATGCTGGCCTCGGTTAATTCGCCGCGCTCATTCCACAAAATCACCTCATCGCAATCGGGCCGCGAGGCGCGGGCGGCGTCGTACAGCTCGCGGTGGGTGGTTTTATGGTACAGCCAGATTGCGCCCGAATCGACGGGCTTCTTGGCCAGACCGACCCGCACTGATTGGGGCGACGCCCCGGGATCTAATGGTGTGGTTTCCACCGCGAACGCGCCGTCCATCTCGACGAGCAAGCGGATTTTGCTGGCCGCTTGCAGCGTTGACCCTAGCTCGGTCAAGTGGCTTTCAATGGCGGATCGGTCGAGCGGCACACCGAAATAAACCGCCGTATCGGCCAACCGCGCCAGATGCGCCACCAGCAGGAAATAGCTGCCCTCCGGCTCCCACAGCAGCGTTTCCAACAATTGCAAGGCGGGCCGCCGTTCGGTCAGGACGCGCGCTTTGAGCAAACATTCCGCGTATTCGCCACCGGCGTCTGAATCCCACACCAGACCGCTGCCGACACCATAGGTCGCCTGTCCCTGCTCACGGTCGATCAGCGCGGTGCGAGTGGCGACGCTGAAGCGTGCTTGTCGCTGCGGGCCGATCAGACCGATAGCACCGGTATACACGCCGCGCGGCATAGCGCAGGAGAAACCGCCGTAGCCAGTTTGTGCAGATTTAAAAATCCCGCAGGCTTCGTTGCAGATCATCGTCAGCTCCCCAGCAGCGAATCCAGGGGTGCTTCATGGACATTCCACCCCGTGATTCGGTTTTGGCATCGCCTTTCTTGCTCTAGTACCTCTAAGCCTGCAAATTTGGGGAGGCAAGATGGCTAATTCAGCGTCAAAACTCGGTCTCTGGATAACCATGCTCGGCAACTCTCCTCATTGCGAAGCTTAAACCTTGCGATAACCGATTGATGGTCACAGCGCGAAAGATGTGCATAATCAGGTGGCTTTAAAGCGCACCCATTTCAACCTGAGACGCTGTCGGCTCCAGAAACGAGGGCACCGCTGCCTAGGCGGCCACTGAGGCACCCTGAATGAGTGAGCCTATCTGCACCACACCCGCAACCGGCTGGCAAGCCCGCCTGACCCTGGACTTTCGACGCGACGCTGGCCGCACTGTGTTAGCGCGTTGCGCGCATCAAGGTCCGCTGCGGGTGCAACGGCCGTTCTATCCTGAAGGTGATAAGGTCTGCCATGCCGCGTTGCTGCACCCGCCCGGCGGCGTGGTCGGCGGCGACGAGTTGCGGATTGACGCCATTCTCGATCCTGGTTCACACGCGCTGATCACCACGCCCGCCGCCGGCAAGTTCTACCGCAGCGCCGGCCCCTGGGCGCTTCAGAGCCAGCGGTTGACGATCGCCGCCGACGCCGCCCTGGAATGGCTACCCCAGGAGACCATCGTTTATGACGGCGCTCGCGTTCATGCGCTGACTCGCGTCGAATTGCAAGGGAACGCCCGTTTCCTGGGTTGGGAGATTGTCTGTCTGGGCCGACCGGCGGCGGGCGAACGCTTTCAAACCGGTGCTTACCGGCAAGACTTTGAACTCTGGCGCGATGGCGAACCGCTCTATTTGGAGCGGGGCCGTTATGGCGGCGGTGACCCCGTTATCAACGCCGCGTGGGGTTTACAAAGCCAACCGGTATTCGCCACGCTGGTTTGCGCGGGTTCACCGCCGGGCGCGGTCGACGGCATTCGCTTCAGTTGGGAGGAGCTGAAAGCGACGCGCGGCGGCGAACTGGCCACCGCGACCCAACTGGATGGCGCGCTCATCTGTCGCTATCTGGGACCGTCGGCGATGCGCGCCCGACGGTTTTTTGTCTTGGCATGGGGTTTGCTCAGACCCGCGTTACTGGGCCGTCCCCCCTGTCCTTCCCGCTTTTGGGCCACCTGAGACCTTGCGAGAATCGTTATGGAGCTATCGCCCCGCGAAAAAGACAAGCTGCTGCTGTTCACCGCCGGCCTGCTGGCGGAACGGCGCAAGGCCAAGGGTCTGAAGCTGAACTATCCCGAAGCCGTCGCCTACATTTCCTGCGCTCTGCTGGAAGGCGCGCGCGAGGGTCGGACCGTGGCCGAACTGATGAGCCACGGCCGCACGCTGCTGTCGCGTGATGAGGTGATGGACGGCATCCCGGACATGATTCCCGAAGTCCAGATCGAAGCCACCTTCCCCGATGGCACCAAGCTGGTCACCGTGCACCAGCCGATTCCTTGAGGAGCGCTCATGATTCCCGGCGAAATCGTCACCGTTGCAGGCGACCTCGAACTCAACGCCGGTCGCCGCGTCGTGCGGCTGATCGTGGCCAACACTGGCGACCGGCCGATTCAGGTCGGCTCGCATTACCATTTTTTCGAGACCAATCCAGCGTTGCGTTTTGACCGGACGCCAGCGCGCGGCTGCCGGCTCGACATTCCCGCTGGCACCGCCGTCCGTTTCGAGCCAGGCCAGGAACGTGAAGTGGAGCTGGTCGAATACGCCGGCACGCGGGAGGTGTACGGCTTCCGCGCCGCGATCATGGGGCCGCTGGAGCCAAAATCATGAGCCGCATCGACCGCCGCGCCTATGCGGAGATGTACGGCCCCACCACCGGCGACCGGGTGCGGCTGGGAGATACCGCGCTGTGGCTGGAAGTCGAGCGCGATCACACGATTTACGGCGAGGAAGTGAAATTCGGCGGCGGCAAGGTGATCCGCGACGGCATGGGCCAATCGCAACGCACCCAGGCCCAAGGCGCGGTCGATACCGTCATCACCAACGCCCTGATCGTCGATCACTGGGGCATCGTCAAGGCCGACATCGGCATCACCGCCGGGCGGATCAGCGGTATCGGCAAGGCCGGCAATCCCGACGTGCAGCCGGGCGTCGACATCGTGATCGGCCCCGGCACCGAAGCCATCGCTGGCGAAGGACTGATCGCCACCGCCGGCGGCATCGACACCCATATCCACTTCATCTGCCCGCAGCAGGTCGAGGACGCTCTGATGTCGGGCGTGACTACGATGATCGGCGGCGGCACCGGCCCGGCCACCGGCACCAACGCGACCACCTGCACCCCCGGCCCCTGGAACCTGCATCGGATGCTGCAAGCCGCCGAAGGCTTGCCGCTCAACCTCGGCTTTCTCGGCAAGGGCAACGCCAGCCGACCGGAAGCGTTGGAGGAACAGATCGAAGCCGGGGCGATGGGTTTGAAGTTGCACGAGGATTGGGGCACCACGCCAGCGGCCATCGACAATTGTCTGAACGTCGCCGACCGCTACGACGTGCAAGTCGCCATTCACACCGACACCCTGAACGAATCCGGTTTCGTCGAGGACACCCTGGCCGCCTTCAAGGGCCGGGCGATCCACACCTACCACACCGAAGGCGCGGGCGGCGGCCACGCGCCGGACATCATCAAAGCCTGCGGCGAGGCTAACGTCCTACCCTCCTCCACCAATCCGACCCGACCCTACACGGTCAACACGGTGGACGAACATCTCGACATGCTGATGGTCTGCCACCATCTCGATCCCGGCATTCCCGAAGACGTGGCTTTCGCCGATTCGCGTATCCGCCGCGAGACCATCGCCGCCGAGGACATCCTGCACGACCTGGGCGCGTTTTCGATGATCTCCTCGGATTCGCAAGCGATGGGCCGGGTCGGCGAGGTCATCACCCGCACCTGGCAGACCGCCCACAAAATGAAGGTGCAGCGCGGCGCTCTGCCGGATGATTCGGCGCGGCACGACAACTTCCGCATCAAGCGCTACCTCGCCAAATACACCATCAATCCCGCCATCACCCACGGCGTCAGCCATCTGGTCGGCTCGCTGGAAACCGGCAAGCTGGCCGATATCGTGCTGTGGCGACCGGCGTTTTTCGGGGTGAAACCCTCGCTGATCATCAAGGGCGGCTTGATCATCGCCGCGCCGATGGGCGATCCCAACGCCTCGATTCCCACCCCGCAGCCGGTGCACTACCGGCCGATGTTCGGCGCGTTCGGCGGCGCGCTGGCCGCGACGTGTCTGACCTTCGTGTCCAAGGCCGCGCTGAACAGCGGCGCGCTGGATGGGTTAGGATTGCGTCGGACGCTGGCAGCGGTGCAAAACACCCGCGCCCTGCGCAAGCGCGATCTGATCCACAATGACGCTCTGCCCAAGATCGACGTCGATCCCCAGACTTATGAAGTGCGGGCGGACGGCGCGTTGCTCGCTTGCGATCCGGCCGACGTACTGCCGCTGGCGCAACGCTATTTCCTATTTTGAGGGGGCTTCATGGGCGCCACCGAATCGGTCGAACTGCAAATCGTCGAGCGCCTGACCGACGCCTCGCCCGCACAATCGACCTTGACGCTGCCGTTTGAACAGCGTCAAAAGAGTCGGTTGCGCACCCGCTTGGACAGCGGCGAGGATGTCGGTTTGTTCCTCCCGCGCGGCACGGTGTTGCGGCATGGCGACCGGTTGCGCAGCACTTGCGGACGGGTGGTCGAAGTCCACGCCGCGCCGGAAGCGGTGTCCACCGCCCGCGCCGACGATGCTTTGCTGCTGGCGCGGGCCGCCTATCATCTCGGCAACCGCCACGTCGCCCTGCAAGTAGGAACGGGTTGGCTGCGTTATCTCCACGATCATGTCTTGGATCGCATGGTGGAGGATTTGGGTCTGACGGTCAGCGGCGAGCGAGCGCCCTTCGAGCCGGAAGCGGGCGCTTACGGCGGCGATCACCACGGCCACGGCCACGCGCATTAACCCCGCCGCCCTGCCCCGCCTGCTGCAACTGTGCAGCCCGACCCTGCCGGTCGGCGCTTACGCCTATTCGCAAGGTTTGGAATGTGCAGTCGAACGCGGCTGGGTGCGGGACGAAGCCAGCGCGGGCGCGTGGATTCTCGGCTTGCTCGACCACAACCTGCGACGCTTGGATCTGCCGGTCTTCGCGCGTCTGTATCGCGCGTGGCGGGATTTGGACGCGGAAGCGGTCAAGCATTGGAACGCCTGGCTGTACGCCTCGCGCGAAGCGGCGGAGTTGCAGCAGGAAGACCGACACCTCGGCATGGCGCTGGCCCGGTTGCTGGCCGATCTCGGTTTGGATGAAGCCGCGCCGTGGCGGAACGCGCCGCGCGTCTGCTTCGCAACCCTGTTCGCGCTAGCCGCCGCGCGCTGGGAGATTCCGCTGCCACAAGCCGCCACCGGTTACGCTTGGAGTTGGCTCGAAAACCAAGTCACCGCCGCGACACGCTTGATTCCGCTCGGTCAGACCGCCAGCCAACGGCTACTCAGCGCCGCCGGTCCGGCCGTCACGGCGGCGGTCGCCGAAGGGCTTATCCTGGCCGACGAGGACATCGGCGTGGCGGCTCCCGGCTTGGCGCTGGCCGGGGCGCTGCACGAAACCCAGTATTCGCGGTTGTTTCGGTCTTGAGTGGGAGCAATTCAGCATGAGAGATTACCGCCCGATCATCGAAAGCGTTTTGAAGCATTATCCTGATGTCCAGGCTATTTATCTCTTCGGTTCCCATGACACGGAACACGAGTGGCCGAATAGCGACGTGGATATCGCCCTGTTGCCGCCGCCGGAGAAAGTTCGGGACATGGGTTCCTTGGTGCTCAGTCCGCTATGGCTCGAACTGGAACGACTGCTCGGAAAGACAGTGGACTTGATCAACCTGCGCCAGGTATCCACGGTCCTGCAAAAAGAAATCATCGTGGCGGATCGTCGGATTTATTGCCACGACGAGTACGCCGCGGACGAGTTCGAGATGCTGGCGCTATCGCTTTACCAGAAGCTGAACCAAGAGCGACGCGAAGTGATTGCCGAAGGATTGCGCAGCGGGAGGTTTCACAAAGTATGAGCGACGTGGTTCTCAACAGAAAAGTCAGTATCGAGCGCTGCATCGAGCAAATCAACACGTATTACGCCTTGGATCGCGGATTGGCGTTCGAGCAGGATTTTCTCAAGCAAGACGCTATCGCCATGAACCTGCAACGGGCTTGCGAGTTGTCGATTGATATCGCCAACTTTTTGATAAAAAATAGGAAATTAGGCTTGCCTCAAGACAGCCGAGACAGTTTTGAGCTGTTGCGGCGGGCTGGGATCATCCACGAACCCATGGCGCGCGCCCTTCAGGCGATGGTCGGTTTCCGCAATATACTGGTACACGAATACCGCAAGCTAGATCTGAGCATCATGGTGAAGGTGATTGAAAACCACACGCGGGATTTACTCGATTTCGCCAACGTGGCGCTCGCGGCATCGGATTGAACTGTCCTCTTCTTGACAGCGCGATTGCGCCTTCCTTCAATACCATAGATTAGATTTCTACTGATGAACGCACCACCTCTCCGCGTCGGCGTCGGCGGGCCGGTCGGCTCCGGCAAGACCGCCTTGGTCGAAGCGCTGTGCAAAACGCTGCGCGACCGTTATCAAATCGCCGTGGTCACCAACGATATTTACACCTACGAAGATGCCCAATTCCTAACCCGCGCCCAGGCGCTGGAGCCGGAGCGCATCATGGGCGTGGAAACCGGTGGTTGCCCGCACACCGCCATTCGAGAAGACGCCTCGATGAATTTGGCGGCGGTGGCGCAGTTGTGCGAGCGCTTTCCCGATCTCGATCTGGTGCTGGTCGAATCCGGCGGTGATAATCTCAGCGCCACCTTCAGCCCGGAACTGTCGGACTTGACGATCTACGTGATCGATGTCGCCGCCGGCGACAAGATCCCGCGCAAGGGCGGTCCCGGCATCACCCGTTCCGACCTGCTGGTAATCAACAAGATCGACCTCGCGCCCCACGTTGGTGCATCGTTGGAAGTCATGGAACGCGACGCGCGCAAAATGCGCGGCGACCGGCCGTTTGCGTTCACCAACCTCAAGACCCGGCAGGGATTGGACCAGGTGACCCGCTTCATCGTCGAACAAGGCATGTTGTAATAGCGACCACAGAGTCAGAATCGACGCTATCAGCGCGGCGGCTGTCCATTTTTCGACTTGGCGCGTTCCGTCACGTTCAGTCTCATGCCTACCTTCGCGATGCGCTTGCCGCGCATCTCGCGCACTACAAACTCGATCCGACCCACGCGGACCCGGTCACCCACCACCGGCCGCTCGAACTGGCGACTTAGATAATCCTCCAAGGTGCCGGAGGCCATCTCGGGATCGAGCTGGAGACCATAAAGCAGCGTTAGATCGGCCATGCCGGCATCAGCGTTCAACACCAATTCGCCGAAGAAGCGAGAAGGCTCCAGATACTCCGGAAGCCGCTGGGAGGCGGCGAACCAGGGATCCAGCAACGCTAAATCAGCTGAGCGGCCAAGCAAGAAGATATGATCGTCATCGCGCAGCCGCAAATCCGCGTCGATGTCGGTCATGCGGCCATCCCGGATCAATCCGACCAAGCGCACCCCTTCCGGCAACCTCACATCAGCCCAAGCTTGGCCCATCGCCGGACTGTCGCCTGTCACCGGATAGCTCAACAGCTCGTAGTCCAGCCCTTGCGGCGCCTCCAGCCGCAAGCGCCGCGCCGGGGCGCTGCCCGACGGCGGCACCTGCAATTTGAACAGCCGGGCCGCCGCAGCCACCGTCCAGCCCTGAATCACCAGTGACAGCAGCACCATGAAGAACGCCACGTTGAAATACAGCCGGAAATGCTCCAGGCCGGCCAACCACGGAAACAGCGCCAGAATGATCGGCACCGCGCCGCGCAGTCCCACCCAGGCGATAAACACCTGCTCGCGCCACGCGAAGCGAAACGGCAGCAGGCACAGCGCCACCGCCACAGGGCGGGCGATCAGGATCAGCACCCCGGCAATCAGCAGGCTCGGCGCGGCGAGCGGCACGATCTGGTGCGGGGTAATCAGCAGGCCCAGAATCAAAAACATGCCGATCTGGCTCAACCAAGCCATCCCGTCATGGAACCGCCGGATGTCATCGACATTGCACAGCGGGCGGTTGCCGAGCGCGATCCCCGCCAAGTAGACCGCCAGGTAGCCGCTACCTCCCGCAACCGCGGTTGCGCCAAAGATCAACAACGCGCCCGAAAAAGCCAGCAAGGGGTATAAACCGGCGTTGAGCGCCACCCGATTGAGCAGCCACGCCAGCGTCCGACCGCCGCCCACGCCGATAGCCGCGCCGAGGCCCATCTGCTGCACGAAGGTCAGGGCGACCGCCCAACCCGGATCGCCGCGACCCGCCGCCAGCAGCTCCACCAAAGCGACCGTCAAGAAAATCGCCATCGGATCGTTGGCGCCGGATTCGATCTGCAAGGTGGCATCCACCCGCTGTTTCAGCCGCAACCCGCGCGAATGCAAAATGCTGAACACCGCCGCCGCATCGGTGGAGCCGACGATGGCCCCGACCAGCATCCCTTCCAGCCAGTGCAAATCCAGAAACCAGATGGCGGCCAAGCCGGTCAACCCCGCCGTCACCACCACGCCGACGGTCGCCAGCCACAGCGCCGGCCACAAGCCCACCCGAAAACTGCCGATTTCGGTGCACAAACCGCCGTTGAACAAGATCACCACCAGCGCCACGGTGCCGATCATGTAAGTCGTTTGCACGTCATCGAAACGAATTCCGCCCGGCCCGTCCTCGCCCGCCAGCATCCCCAGCGCCAGAAACACCAGCAACAGCGGCAACCCAAACCGGGTTGAAATCGTGCTCGCCAGCACGCTGAGCAGAAACAGCACGCCGACCAATAGGATCAACTGATTGGTGAAGTCCATGGCTTTATGGTGCTGGGGTGATGGCCGATGGCCGCATGGCATTGGCGCATCAGCGGGGTTTCGCCGTTTAGGTAGCTGCTCTCATCCTATCCCATCCTGCCCCATCCTGCGTCACCACCTTGATCGGTCGCACCATAACGAGGCGTCCGCTGCTGAGTTTAAGCAGGATTAATAAGTAAAAATTTAATAAATAAAGACTTTTTTGTTGGCACGGTCCTTGATAACTGTCTGTTAAGCCCGTATGCGGGCGGATATCGACCTTTCTCACTTTGAGGGCCGCACATGAGCGACATCAAACCCAAGATTTTTCCCTGGCTGTTGGCCGGAACGCTGACGCTGGGCGTTTCGCTGGCGCACGCCGCCGACACCATCAAGGTCGGCGTCCTGCATTCCCTGTCCGGCACCATGGCGATCAGCGAAACCACGCTCAAGGACACCGTCCTGATGCTGATCGACGCCCAGAACAAGAAGGGGGGTTTGCTCGGTAAGAAGCTGGAAGCGGTGGTGGTCGATCCGGCTTCGAACTGGCCGCTGTTCGCCGAAAAGGCGCGCGAACTGCTGCAGAAGGACAAGGTGGCGGCGGTGTTCGGCTGCTGGACCTCCGTCTCCCGCAAGTCGGTGCTGCCGGTGTTCGAGGAACTGAACGGCATCCTGTTCTATCCGGTGCAATACGAAGGCGAGGAATCGTCGAAAAACGTGTTCTACACCGGGGCCGCGCCCAACCAGCAGGCGATCCCGGCGGTGGATTATTTGATGAAGGATCTGGAGGTGAAGCGCTGGGTGCTGGCCGGCACCGATTACGTCTATCCCCGCACCACCAACAAGATTCTGGAAGCCTATTTGAAGGCCAAGGGGGTCAAGGACGAGGACATCCTGATCAACTACACCCCGTTCGGCCATTCCGACTGGCAATCCATCGTCGCTGACATCAAGAAATTCGGCTCCGTCGGCAAGAAAACCGCTGTGGTCTCCACCATCAACGGCGACGCCAACGTGCCGTTCTACAAGGAACTGGGCAATCAGGGCGTGTCGGCCAAGGACATCCCGGTGGTCGCGTTCTCGGTCGGCGAGGAAGAATTGTCCGGCATCGACACCAAGCCGCTGGTCGGCCATCTCGCCGCCTGGAACTACTTCATGAGCATCAAGGCCAAGGCCAACGACGCCTTCATCAAGGACTGGCACGCCTTCATCAAGAGCGACAAGCGCGTCACCAACGACCCGATGGAAGCGCATTACATCGGCTTCAACATGTGGGTCAAGGCGGTCGAGAAGGCCAAGACCACCGACCCCGACAAGGTGATCGACGCCATGATCGGCATCGAAGCGCCCAACCTGACCGGCGGCGTCGCCAAGATGCTGCCCAACCACCATCTCACCAAGCCGGTGTATATCGGCGAAATCCAGGCCGACGGCCAGTTCGACGTGGTGTGGAAAACCAAGGGTCTGGTGGAAGGCGACGCCTGGTCGGATTTCCTGCCCGGCAGCAAGGACATCATCGCCGACTGGGCCGATCCCAAGATCAAGTGCGGCAACTACAACACCGTCACCAAGACCTGTTCCGGTCAGAACTACAAGTAAGCCGCAGCCGCTTCATTGTCCCGCTCCCGGCCTCTCTTCCAACTGAGGGGCGGGAGCCAGGGTCCCTCCCCGCGTTTTTCCCATGACGAGGCCGCCTCATGTTTGCTCATCCGTGGCCGCGCGCCGGGTTGCTCGCGTTCGCCCTTGCCGTGGCGCTGTTGACCGCCCTCACGCCCGCCCGCGCCACCGATGACGCCGCGGTGCGCGCCGCGCTGGCTCCATTGCGCGAGGCCGATTTCGACGCCAAGGCCGCGCTGATCGAACAATTGGCGGCGCTCGACCACCCGCGCGTCGCCATGGTCCTCAAGGCGCTGGCCGACAACCGGCTTTACTATCAGGCCGACGGCGACCGGATGGTGGTCGGCCTTGATGACGCCTCGCAAACCGCCATTGAGGACGCGGCCAGCGGCGAAGCGCTCGGCCAAGCCAGCAAGCGCGACCTGGAGCGAATCACCACCAACAACCGGCTGCGCCGGCTGCTGGAAAACCGTCTGGCCAGCGTCGGCCTGGCCAGCGCCGACGCCGGACAACGCAAGGCGGCGGTCGAAGCCTTCCTGCGCAATCCCGACCCGGCGGCGACCGAGCGGCTGCGGGCGCGGCTGGCGGTGGAAACCGACGGCGGCATCAGGGATTTGCTGGCGGCGGCCATGGCGCTGGCCGATCTGGCCAGCCCGGACCCCGCCGTTCGGGCGCAGGGGGCCACCGCCCTGGGCGGACGGCTGCAACCGGAACTGCGCGGCCCGCTGACCCGCATGGCCGCCGAGGACCCCGACCCCGTCGCGCGGGAAACCGCCCGCATCGCCCTGACCCGCACCCAATTTCGCCTGCAACTGCTGGGTTGGGCCGAAACCCTGTTTTTCGGCCTGTCGCTCGGCTCGGTGCTGATTCTGGCCGCCATCGGCCTGGCGGTCACTTTCGGGGTGATGGGCGTCATCAACATGGCGCACGGCGAATTGATGATGCTGGGCGCGTACACCACCTGGCTCACCCAGCAATGGCTGCCGGTCAACTGGTCGCTGCCGGTGGCGGTGCCGCTGGCCTTTCTGGTCGCGGCGCTGGCCGGCATCGCCATCGAACGCGGCGTGATCCGATTCCTGTACGGTCGACCGCTGGAAACGCTGCTGGCGACCTTCGGCGTCAGTCTGATCCTGCAACAGGCGGTGCGCTCGATCTTCTCGCCGCTCAACCGCTCGGTCGCGACCCCGGACTGGATGAGCGGCACCATCGCGCTCGGCCCGCTGGAAGTGACGTTGAACCGGCTCATCATCATCGGTTTTTGCATCGCCGTGTTCGCTCTGCTGTGGCTGGCGCTGCAACGCACCCGCCTGGGACTGGAGGTGCGCGCCGTGTCGCAGAATCGGGCGATGGCCCAAGCGATGGGGGTGCGCTCGGCCAGGGTCGACGCGCTCACCTTCGGCCTGGGCAGCGGCATCGCCGGCGTCGCCGGGGTGGCGCTGTCGCAACTGACCAACGTCGGTCCCAACCTCGGCCAAAGCTACATCGTCGATTCCTTCATGGTGGTGGTGTTCGGCGGGGTCGGCAACTTGTGGGGGACGCTGGTGGCCGGCTTGTCGCTGGGGGTCGCCAACAAGCTGCTGGAACCCTGGTCGGGCGCGGTGCTGGCCAAGATTCTGGTGCTGATCTTTCTGATCCTGTTCATTCAAAAACGACCGCGCGGGCTGTTTCCGCAGCGCGGCCGGGCGGCGGAGGTTTAAACATGCGCTTGCCCGCCTGGCTGCTTTCCGACCGCGCCGGCCTGGTGTTGCTGGCGGTGCTGGCGGCGCTGGCCGTCGGCGTGCCGGCGCTCAACCTGCTCACGCCGCCCGACAGCCCGCTGCACCTGAGCGCCTACACCATCACCTTGCTCGGCAAGTATCTGTGTTACGCCCTGCTGGCGGTGTCGGTCGATCTGGTGTGGGGCTACATGGGCATTCTCAGCCTCGGCCACGCCGCCTTTTTCGCGCTCGGCGGCTACTGCTTCGGCATGTACCTGATGCGCCAAATCGGGGCGCGCGGCGTTTACGGCAACGCGGAACTGCCGGATTTCATGGTGTTTCTGAACTGGTCGGAACTGCCGTGGTACTGGCACGGCTTCGATCATTTCTGGTTCGCGGCGCTGATGGTGCTGGCCGTGCCGGGGTTGTTGGCCTACGTGTTCGGCTGGTTCGCCTTCCGCTCGCGGGTGTCGGGCGTGTATCTCTCGATCATCACCCAAGCCTTAACCTATGCCTTGATGCTGGCGTTTTTCCGCAACGAGATGGGCTTCGGCGGCAACAACGGTCTGACTGATTTCAAGGACGCGCTCGGCTTCCCGCTGCACGCCGACGGGACGCGGATCGTGCTGTTCGTGCTGTCGGCGCTGGCGCTGGCCGGCGGCTATCTGGCCTGCCGCTGGCTGGTGTCCACCCGCATGGGCCGGGTGCTGGTGGCGATCCGCGATTCCGAGGATCGCGCCCGCTTCCTCGGCTATCGGGTGGAGCGGGTCAAGGCGCTGGTGTTCACCTTCTCGGCGATGCTGGCGGGTCTCGCCGGGGCGCTGTACGTGCCGCAGGTCGGCATCATCAACCCCGGCGAATTCGCCCCGCTCAACTCGATTGAAGCGGTGATCTGGGTCGCGGTCGGCGGGCGCGGCACCCTGGTCGGGGCGGTGGTCGGCGCGGTGCTGGTCAATTACGCCAAAACCTGGCTGACCGGCGCGTTGCCGGAGGTGTGGCTGTTCGCGCTGGGCGGCCTGTTCGTGGCGGTGACCCTGCTGCTGCCGCGCGGTCTGATCGGCTTGTGGCGGCGACGGGAGGCGACGGCGTGAGCGAACTGATTTCCGAACTCGACGCGGCGGGAATGCACCCGCCCGTTGGCCCGGTCGATGCGACCCACGGCGTTCTGCTGTATCTGGAAGCAGTCAGTGTCACCTTCGACGGCTTCAAGGCCATCGACAATCTGTCGCTGTACATCGGCGACGGGGAACTGCGCTGCATCATCGGCCCCAACGGGGCGGGCAAGACCACGATGATGGACATCATCACCGGCAAGACCAAGCCCGATGCCGGTCGGGTGTTCTTCGGCCAGACCATCGACCTGCTCAAGCTGGACGAACCGGCCATCGCCCGCGCCGGCATCGGCCGTAAATTTCAGCGGCCAACGGTGATCGAGCCGCTGACCGTGCTGGAGAATCTGGAACTGGCGATGTCCGGCGCGAAGCGGCTACGCGGCCTGCTGAACACGCGCCTGTCGAAAGCGGAAGGGGAGCGCATCGCCGCCGTGCTGGAACGGATCGGCTTGGCCGAGCACGGTGGCCGGCAGGCGGGCATTCTCGCCCACGGCCAAAAGCAATGGCTGGAGATCGGCATGGTGCTGATGCAGGAACCGCGCCTGCTGCTGGTGGACGAGCCGGTGGCGGGGATGACTCCGGCCGAGATGGAGCGCACCGCCGAACTGCTGCAATCGCTGGCGGGCGAGCATTCGGTGGTGGTGGTCGAACACGACATGGGTTTCGTCCGCTCCATCGCCGATAAGGTCACGGTGCTGCATCAGGGCCGGGTGCTGGCCGAAGGGAAGCTGGACGACTTGCAGATCGATCCGATGGTGATCGAAGTCTATCTGGGAGCGGGCGATGCTGACCATTGAAGGTCTGAACCAGTTTTACGGCGAATCGCACACGCTGTGGGATCTCGGCCTGGAGGTGCCGGAAGGCGCGGTGATCAGCCTGATGGGCCGCAACGGCGTCGGCAAGACCACGTTGCTAAAGTGCATCATGGGCCTGCTGCCGATCCGATCCGGCCGGATCGCCTTCGCCGGCGCGGAAATCAACCGGCTGCCGCCGGAACGGCGCGCGCCGCTCGGCATCGGCTACGTGCCGCAAGGCCGGCAGATTTTTCCGCTGCTGACGGTCGAGGACAATCTGAGAATCGGACTGGCCGCCAACCCCCGCCGGCCGCGCCAGATTCCCGCATTCATCTTCGAGCTGTTCCCGGTGCTGAAGACCATGCTCAAGCGGCGCGGCGGCGATCTGTCCGGCGGCCAGCAACAGCAGTTGGCCATCGGCCGGGCGCTGGCGCTGGAACCGCGCCTGCTGATTCTGGACGAGCCGACCGAGGGCATTCAGCCCAACGTGGTGCGGGAAATCGGCCGGGTCATTCGACGATTGAACGAGCAACAGATCGAACAGGTTCGCCAGCAGGCGACGCTGGTCCAGGAAATCGGCAACGCCGTTCAGCGCATGAACCAGGAATTGGGCATGACCGTGTTGCTGGTCGAACAGAAACTGCCGTTCGCCCGCTGGGTGGCGCAGCGCTTTTGCATCGTGGACAAGGGCCGCGCGGTGGCGACCGGCGCGATGGCGGATTTGAGCGATGGTTTAGTGCGGCAGTATCTGACCGTGTAATCCGTGCGTTAAATATGCGGCTAGGCGCATTCTCTCCCATGAGGGAGAGAATGTGGAGTTTGCAATTATCGCTGCTGCCGGAGGTTATGCTCCTGCGCGTCCACCGTAGCAATCGCAGTCATATTGATGATGCGCCGCGCCGTGGCCGAGCGGGTCAGGATATGCGCTGGTTTGGCCAGTCCGAGCGTGATCGGTCCCACCGAGATCCCGTTGGTCACTTCTTTCAGCAGGTTGTGAGAGATGTTGGCCGCATCCGCATTCGGCATAATCAACAGATTGGCCGCACCCTTCAGCCGCGAATGCAAAAAGGTCCGGTTGCGCAATTCCTCGGACAGAGCCGCATCGCCGCGCATTTCGCCGTCCACTTCCAGATCGGGCGCGCGCTGACGGATCAGTTGCAGGGCCTCCGCCATCTTGCGCGCCTGCGGCGATTTGTGCGACCCAAAACTCGAATAAGAAAGCAGCGCGACCTTCGGCGCCACGAAGCGAGCCACTTCCTCCACCGCCAGCAGGGTGATGTCGGCGATTTCCTCGGCGGTCGGATCGGCGTTGATGTCGGTGTCGCAGAAAAACAGGGGGCCATGCGAAGTGATCAGCATGTTCATGGCGGCCGGCGTTTTCACGCCCTCGCGCAGGCCGATGATGTCCAAGATGTAATTGATGTGATCGGGATAGCCGCCGATCAAGCCGCACAGCAGCGCATCGCCGTAGCCGAGCCGCAGCAGCAATGCCCCGATCACCGTGGCGCGGGTGTTGACCCGGACCCGCGCCTTGTTGGGATCGACGCCGTAACGCCCGCGCAGTTGATGGTATTCCTGCCAGCATTCCTCGTAGTAAGGGTTGTTTTGGGGATCGATGACTTCGAAATCCTGGTCGGGCCGGATGCGCAAGCCGAATTCGGCGATGCGCTGTTCGATCCGGCCGCGCCGCCCGATCAGAATGGGGGTGGCCAAACCATCATCGACCACCCCTTGAATGGCCCACAGCATCCGCTCTTCCTCGGCCTGGGCGTAAATCACCCGCTTGCGGTCGGCTTTGGCGCGCTCGAAGATCGGGCGCATGATTTGGCCGGAGCGATAGACCCGCTGGCTCAAGGTGGTGTGATAGGCAGCGAAATCCTGGATCGGGCGGGTCGCCACGCCGCTGTCCATCGCCGCCTTGGCCACCGCCAGCGGCAGCGTGAGCAACAGGCGCGGCTCGAACGGTTTGGGGATCAGATATTCCGGCCCAAAGGTGATTTGCTGTTCGCCGTAAGCGGCGGTTTCCTCTTGGGAATGCGGCTCGCGGGCCAGTTCCGCCAGCGCGCGCACGCAGGCCAGTTGCATCGCCTTGTTGATGGTGGTCGCGCCCACGTCCAGCGCGCCCCGGAAAATGTAAGGGAAGCACAAGACATTGTTGACCTGGTTGGGATAGTCGGAGCGGCCGGTGCCGATGATCGCGTCGGGCCGCGCGGCCTTGGCCTCTTCCGGCATGATTTCGGGCACCGGGTTGGCCAGCGCCATGATAATGGGCTTGTCGGCCATGGTTTTGACCATCTCGCCGGTCAGAACCCCGGCCTTGGACAGGCCCAGAAAGACATCCGCACCGACGATAGCCTCGCGCAAGGTGCGCGCCGGGGTGTCGGCGGCGTAAGCCGCTTTCTCCGCATCCAGCTTGCTGCGGCCTTGATGGATGACGCCCTGGCTATCGCACACGATGACATTTTTGCGCTGCAAACCCAGACCGAGCAGCAAATCCAGGCAGGCGATGCCCGCCGCGCCCGCGCCGGAGGTGACGACCCGCACCTCGGCGATGTTCTTGTCCACCAGCGACAGGGCGTTGAGCACGGCGGCGGCGGTGATGATCGCGGTGCCGTGCTGATCGTCGTGAAATACCGGAATTTTCATCCGGTCCCGCAACTGGCGCTCGATATAAAAGCATTCCGGCGCTTTGATGTCTTCCAGGTTGATGCCGCCGAAACTCGGCTCCAGGCTGGCGATGATCTCGACCAGCTTGTCGGGGTCGCGCTCGCTGATTTCGATGTCGAACACATCGACACCGGCGAATTTCTTGAACAGCACCCCCTTGCCTTCCATCACCGGCTTGGCCGCCAGCGGACCGATGTCGCCCAAGCCGAGCACAGCGGTGCCGTTGGTGATGACCGCCACCAGATTGCCGCGCGCGGTGACGGTGGACACCTCGCGCGGGTCCTCGACGATGGCCTCGCAGGCGGCGGCGACGCCCGGCGAGTAGGCCAGCGCCAGATCGCGCTGGTTGGCCAGCGGTTTGGTCGGCGCGACTTCGATCTTGCCGTAGGGAAGCATCCGGTGGTAGCGCAAGGCGCTTTCGTTGAAATCATCAGCCATGTTCGAGAAGTTCCTGTATGAAAGTGCATGTTCCGCCACGGTCACTCCAGGCGGCTCGTAGCAAGGAAAACGGTTGATAACAAACCTGTATTTGTGGTGTCGCTGAGAAATACGCCAGAGCAATGTCGAGGTTACTTGGTTTCGGGAGCGCTGTGTTTTAGACCCTAGTTATGAATTTTGAGAGATTATCTAACAGAGATTATTATGGTACATGCTGAAAATCAGCAGAAGATCTTTAGTGACAGGCTGCTACCCAGCCTTCATGCGTCTTCGGTTGCATAAAACTTCACCGCTCCCTCATCTCAATGAACGCCCTCCTCCAACAGATTAGTCTCGCCGCGCCTCTTTTTGTCTTGGTTTTCGTCGGTTATGGACTGATGCGTGCTCTGGGTTGGCCAAAATCGATGTCGGAGAATCTAACCCGTTTTGTCTTTACCGTCGCCTTGCCGGCCATGCTGTTCCGGCTGATGAGTGATTTTTCCCAATTGCCGCCGGTCGATGCCCGGCTCTTGTTGGCCTTTTTTGGTGGCTGTTTGCTGGTCTTTGGCATCGGTCGGCTGGTAGCCTGGAAGATGTTCAGACTGGACGGTGTGGCGCAGTCCGTATTCGCGCTGGGTGGGGTATTTTCCAATAACGTGATGCTCGGTCTGCCGCTGGCCAAAGTGGCGCTGGGGGAGGCGGCAGTGCCATCGGTGGCGCTGGTATTGGTGTTTAACGCGCTGATTTTATGGACGCTAGTCACTGTTTCAGTCGAATGGGCGCGGCACGGTAGTTTTTCGGCGCGCGGCTTCGCCCAGACGGCGCGCGCGGTGCTGACCAACCCCATCGTAGCCGCCATTCTTTCTGGTTCGCTATTCGGCGTTAGCGGGTTGCCCCTACCGATGCTGATTGACGCGCCACTGGCCATGATCGGTCAGGCAGCCGCGCCACTGGCGTTAGTGGCGTTGGGGATGGGACTGGCGGAATACGGTATCCGTGACGGCTGGCGGCTCAGTCTTGCCATCAGCGCGCTCAAATTATTGGTGCAACCGTTGGTGGTCTGGCTGCTCGCGCGATTACTGGGCTTGCCGATGCTGGAGACGCAAGTCGTGGTGTTGCTGGCGTCGATTGCGGTTGGGGCTAACGTTTATCTGATGTCACATCAGTTCCAGAGCCTGGAAGGGCCGGTGGCCAGCAGTCTGCTATTGTCCACCGGGCTGGCGGCGCTGACCACGCCGCTGGTGCTAACCCTGTTGCAACTTTGAGTGCTTCGACCAGCGCAGCGCCCCACCCTGAAGGTAGATGCACTGGCGGCGACAACATCCCATTCACCGCTTGGCTATTACATCGCCTGGCTTAGGAAGCGCGCTCCTAGCAGCGGGGCCGCGCACGACGCGGTCATGCAATCGATTACATGACCTCTCTGATCGCGCCTCCTCCAGCGAACTGCGGCCAATCCTAAAAACCTTGATTCTTGTCAAGGAACCCATCTCCAGGCTCTCGTAATATTGCATTTGCAGCATTCTTTGCGAGATCCGCGATGGCCACGCTCAAGCAACAACAAATCTCGGTTCTGACCATGAACACGATGGCCTTCGCGGTGAACTTCGCCGTGTGGGTCATGTTTTCGGTCATCGGCATCAAGATCAAGGCCGAACTGAATTTAAACGAAACGGAATTCGGTTTGCTGGTGGCGACCCCGATTCTGACCGGTTCGCTGGTGCGGCTGCCGCTGGGTCTGCTGACCGACCGCTACGGTGGGCGGATCGTGTTTTTCATCCAGATGCTGCTGGTGTCGATCCCCACCTGGTTGGTCTCTTACGCGACGGAGTATTGGCAATATCTGGTGTTGGGGCTGTTCGTTGGGTTGGCGGGCGGGTCGTTCGCGGTCGGCATCGCCTACACCTCGACCTGGTTCAGCAAGGAGCGCCAGGGCACGGCGATGGGCATTTTCGGCGCGGGCAACGCCGGTTCCTCGCTGACCAAGTTCGTCGCGCCCATGATCATCGCCGCCTTCGGCGCCTGGCAGATGGTGCCGAAAGTCTACGCCGTCGCCATGATCGTGATGGCAATACTGTTCTGGTTTTTCACCTACACCGATCCGCTGCACCAGAAAGATGCGGCACAAAACCGCGTCCGACCGAGCCTGGGCCAGCAGTTGCAACCGTTGCTCGACGCGCGGGTGTGGCGCTTCGGGCTGGCTTACGCTTTCGTGTTCGGCGGTTTCGTGGCGCTGGCCTTATGGTTGCCGAAATACTACGTCGGTGAATACGGCCTGCCGCTGGCAACCGCCGCGTTTCTCACCATCTTTTTCGATCTGCCTTCCGGGGCGATTCGCGCGCTGGGTGGCTGGGCGTCGGACAAGTGGGGCGGCAACATCGTCACCTGGTGGGTGCTGTGGATCAGCCTGGCTTGCCTGTTCCTGCTCAGCTATCCGCCGACCACCATGGTCATTCACGGCATCAAAGGCGATGTCTCGGTCAATCTCGGCATCGGTGTCGTGTTGTTCACCGTGCTGGCGTTCGTGGTCGGCATGGCCCAGGGTTTCGGCAAGGCCAGCGTCTACCGCAGTCTGGCCGATTATTATCCGACCCAGATGGGCGTGGTTGGCGGCATCGTCGGCCTGATCGGCGGTTTGGGTGGTTTTGTGATGCCGGTCATGTTCGGGGTCGCCGCCGACGCCGTGGGTGTGCGCAGCAGTTGTTTCATGCTGATGTTCCTGCTGGTGGTGGTCACCATGCTGTGGACCTGGGTGGCCGAAAAGAACGAGCGCGAGGAGATTCTGGAACGGCACGCCGAGGTCCGCGCCGAACTGGCGAGCGCCAACCTGATCGAGCGGGTCTATCGCCGCCGCCACCTGCTGGCCGACTGGCGGCCGGACGATGAGACGTTCTGGCAATCGGTCGGGCGGCGCATCGCTCACCGTAACCTGTGGCTGTCGATGCCCGCGTTGCTGCTGGCTTTCGCGGTGTGGGTGGTGTGGAGCGTGATCGTGGTCGAACTGCCGCGCGTCGGCTTCAGGTTCACCCAAAATCAATTGTTCTGGCTGGCGGCGCTGCCCGGCTTGTCCGGCCCGTTCTTCCGGGCGCTGTATTCCTTCGTGGTGCCGATCTTCGGCGGTCGCAACTGGACGGTGTTCAGCACCGCCTTGCTGTTGCTGCCGACGTTGTGGATTGGGGTGGCGGTGCAAGACCTCAACACCAACTACGCCGTATTCGTGGTGATCGCCCTATTGTGCGGGCTGGGTGCGGGCAATTTCTCCTCCAGCATGGCCAACATCAGTTTCTTTTTCCCGCAGCGGCTGCAAGGCACCGCGCTGGGCCTGAACGGCGGCGTTGGCAATCTGGGGGTCGGGCTGGCGCAATTGATCGTCCCGATCAGCATGTACGGCGGGGCGCTGTGGATTCTCGGCGGCAGCGCGCAAAGCCGTTTCGACGAGGGCATCGTCACCTCGATTTGGCTGCAAAACGCCGGCTTTATCTGGGTGCCGTTCATCGTCGCTGCTTCGGTCGCCGCCTGGTTTGGCATGGATAACATCAGCACGGTCAAGGCCGGTTTCGCCGAGCAGGTGGCGATCTTTCGCCACAAGCATCAGTGGCTGATGAGCTGGTTGTACACCGGCACCTTCGGTTCCTTCATCGGGCTGGCGGTCACCTTCCCGATGCTGGTCAATACCGCGTTTCCGACCGCTAACACCTTCAAATTCGCCTTCGTCGGCCCGCTGTTGGCGGCGCTGGTGCGGCCGCTTGGCGGCTGGCTGTCGGATCGAATCGGCGGCGCGATCATCACCTGCTGGGTGTTCGTGGCGATGACGGCGGCGTCATTCGGCGCGCTGCTGTTCCTGCCGGGGCTGAATGGCGGCGACGGCAATATGAGCGGTTTCATCATCATGTATCTGGTGCTGTTCGTCGCGGCGGGCATCGGTAACGGCTCCACCTTCCGCATGATTCCGATCATTTTCCGCGTCTTGCGCCAGCGCCAAATCCACGGCAAAGACCGTGCGGCGCTGGAAGAAGCGTCCCATCTGGCCGCGACCGAGGCGGCCGCCACGCTCGGCTTCAGTTCGGCGGTGGCGGCCTTCGGTGGCTTCTTCATTCCCATCGCCTACGGTGCGTCCATCAACCTGACCGGCGGATATCAGGCGGCGCTGGTGACGTTTGCGCTGTTTTATTTGAGTTGCCTGTTCATCACCTGGCGCTGGTATGCCGGCAGGAATGTGGAAGCGCCGTGTTGAAACCTGCGGCCCTCACCTTGACCCTCTCCCGGCGGGAGAGGGCATAACAAGAATTTTCGATCTGGAGCGCCATTGCGATGAGCGAGCACAACCCCCGTACTTGGTTGAGCACCTGGACGCCGGAAGACCCGACGTTCTGGGAAAACACCGCCAAGCCGCTGGCCTGGAAAACGCTGATTATTACCACCCTGAACCTGATGATGGCTTTTATCGTCTGGTTCGTGGTGTCGGCGTTGGTGGTGCGCTTGCCGAATATCGGCTTCAAGCTGACAGCCAGCCAAACTTTCTGGCTGGCGGCGATGCCGGGCTTGGCCGCTGGCATCTTCCGGGCGATTCATACTTTTCTGGTGCCGATATACGGCACCCGCCACGTCGTCGCCTTTTCCACCATGTCGCTGCTAATTCCAATTGTCGGCTGGTTCTACGCCATTCAAGACCCGACCACGCCGTATTGGGTGCTGTTGCTACTGTCGTTTCTGGCCGGTCTGGGCGGTGGCAATTTCTCCTCATTCATGCCCTCGACCAGCCTGTTCTTCCCCAAGCGGCTGCAAGGCACGGCGCTGGCGATTCAGGCCGGTATCGGTAATTTCGGGGTCAGCGTGGTGCAGTTCCTGACGCCGTGGATTATCGGTTTTGCGCTGTTCGGGACACTGGCCGGTGATCCGCAAACCTTCACGCCGAGCATACCGGGTGCGGCCACCAAGCCGATGTGGCTGCAAAACGCCGCCTTAATTTACGCGCCATTTATCGTGGTGTTCGGCATCGCGGCCTGGTTCCTGTTGAAGTCGGTGCCGGTGCGGGCCAATTTCCGCGAGCAGCTCGATGTCTTTCATTTCAGCAATCTGCACGGCTTCTGGATGACCTCGCTGTACCTGATGACCTTCGGCTCATTCTCCGGCTTCGCCGCGACCTTCCCGCTGATGATTAAGCAGATGTATACGATCTTGCCGGGTGGCCCTGATCCCTTGAAATACGCCTTTCTCGGCCCGCTGGTCGGCGCGGCGGCGCGGGTGCTGGCCGGGCCGATTTCCGACAAGCTGGGCGGGGCTATCGTCACCCATTGGTCGGGCATCGGCCTGCTGATGTGCACCATCGCGGTGACCTTCTACACCCATCCCGATGCAGTGACCGGTATGACCCAGTTCCCGCTGTTCATCGGGCTGATGCTGGGCGTGTTCTTCTTCAGCGGCGTCGGCAACGCCAGCACCTTCAAGCAGATGCCGATGATTTTCGAGCCACGGCAGGCGGGCGGCATCATCGGCTGGACGGCAGCGATGGCCTCGTTTGGCCCCTTCATTTACGGCATGTTGATCGGCTGGTCATTCGCCGCTACCGGTTCGCCCAACACTTTCTTTTACGCCGCAGCACTGTTCTACCTGTTCAACATCGGCATCAACTGGTGGTACTACGCCCGCAAAGGGGCGGAGAAACCGTGCTGATTTCCAAAGAGGTTTAATGCGATGAGCCATTTTCTCGACCGGCTGAATTTCTTCAAGAAAATCACCGACACCTTCTCGGGCGATTACGGCATCGTCACCAACGAGGATCGCGGCTGGGAGGACGCTTACCGCAGCCGCTGGCAGCACGACAAAATCGTGCGCTCGACCCACGGGGTGAACTGTACCGGCTCCTGTAGCTGGAAGATTTACGTCAAAAACGGGTTGGTGACCTGGGAAACCCAGCAGACCGATTACCCGCGTACCCGCGACGATTTGCCCAACCACGAACCACGGGGTTGTCCGCGTGGCGCGTCCTATAGCTGGTATCTGTACAGCGCCAACCGGGTGAAATATCCGCTGGTGCGTGGGCGCTTGCTGAAACTCTGGCGGGCGGCGCTGGCCGAGAAAAAAGACCCGGTGGATGCCTGGGCGTCCATCGTCGAAGACCCGACCAAGGCCAGCGAATACAAGACCCAGCGCGGCCTGGGCGGTTTCGTCCGCGCTACCTGGGAAGAAGTCAACCCGCTGATCGCCGCCGCCAATGTCTACACCGTCAAGAAATACGGCCCGGATCGGATTTTCGGTTTTTCGCCGATTCCGGCGATGTCGATGGTGTCCTACGCCGCCGGTTCGCGCTATCTGTCGCTGATTGGCGGGGCCTGCGGGTCGTTCTACGACTGGTATTGCGACCTGCCGCCCGCCAGCCCGATGGTGTGGGGCGAACAGACCGACGTACCGGAATCCGCCGACTGGTACAACTCCAGCTTTTTGATGATGTGGGGTTCCAACGTGCCGCAGACCCGCACCCCGGACGCCCATTTCATGACCGAAGTGCGCTACAAGGGCACCAAGATCGTGACCGTGTGCCCGGATTATTCCGAGGCGTCCAAGTTTGGGGACATCTGGCTGCACCCCAAGCAAGGCACCGACGCGGCGGTGGCGATGGCGATGGGTCACGTCATCCTGCGCGAGTTCTATCTCGACGGTAAATCGGAGTATTTCACCGAGTACGTCCGCACCAAGACCGATTTCCCGATGCTGGTGCGGCTTGATAAACGTGCGGACGGCAACTGCGTCAACGGTCGCTTCCTGCGGGCGTCCGACCTCGCCGATAGCGCCGGACAGGCCAACAATCCCGACTGGAAAACGCTGGCCTTCGACGAGAAGAGCGGCCACCTGATCGTGCCCAACGGCTCCATCGGGTTCCGCTGGGGCGAAAAGGACGGCATGGTCGGCAAGTGGAATCTGGAAGCCAAAGAATCGCTGAGCGGCGCGGAAACCCAACTGCGGCTATCGGTCAACGACATTAAAGATGAAGTCGCGCCGGTGGCTTTCCCGTATTTCGGCTCCACCCAGCATCCGCATTTTGCCTGCACCACGCACGACGCCATTCAAGTGCGCAACGTCCCGGTCAAGAAAATCAAATTGGCGGACGGTTCAGAGACACTGGTCGCCACCGTGTATGACCTGACGCTGGCGCAATACGGCCTGGATCGTGGCCTGGGCGGCGGCAATGTCGCCAAGACCTACGACGATGACGTGCCCTATACCCCGGCTTGGCAGGAAAAAGTGACCGGCGTGCCGCGTGCTCAGGTCATTACCGTCGCCCGCCAGTTCGCCGAGAACGCCGACAAGACGCACGGCAAGTCGATGGTCATCATCGGCGCGGGGATGAACCACTGGTATCACATGGACATGGGTTACCGGGGCATCATCAACCTGCTGATGATGTGCGGCTGCGTCGGCCAGAGCGGCGGCGGCTGGTCGCATTACGTCGGGCAGGAGAAGCTGCGCCCGCAAACCGGCTGGACGGCGCTGGCCTTCGCGCTGGACTGGCACTGCCCGCCCCGCCATATGAATTCGACCTCCTACTGGTACATTCATACCAGCCAGTGGCGGTACGAAAAAATCAAGATGACCGAGATTCTCTCGCCGCTGGCCGATCCGGCACAGTGGCAGGGCGCGCAAATCGACTACAACGTCCGTGCGGTGCGGATGGGCTGGTTGCCGACCGCGCCACACTTCAACGCCAATCCACTGGAAATCACTAAAGCGGCGGCAGCAGCGGGCGAGGAACCGGCCCTATACATCGTCAAGACGCTGAAAGCCGGCACGCTCAGTTTCGCCTTTGAAGACCCGGATAATCCGGTCAACTTCCCGCGCAACCTGTTCGTGTGGCGCTCCAATCTGCTCGGCTCGTCGGGCAAGGGCCACGAGTATTTCCTGAAATATCTGCTCGGCACCACCCACGGCGTACAAGGCAAGGATTTGGGCGAGGAAGGCGGCGAGAAGCCATCCGAAGTGCAATGGCGCGAGGCGGCGCAGGGCAAGCTCGATTTACTGGTGACGCTGGACTTCCGCATGTCCACCACCTGCATGTATTCCGACATCGTGCTGCCGACCGCGACCTGGTATGAGAAAAACGACCTCAACACCAGCGACATGCACCCGTTCATCCATCCGCTGAGTGCAGCGGTCGATCCGGCTTGGGAATCGCGCACCGATTGGGACATCTTCAAGGGTCTTGCCAAGGCGTTTTCGGAGACCTGCCCCGGCCATCTTGGCGTCGAAAAGGACATCGTGGCCTTGCCGACCTTGCACGACACCCCCAACGAACTGGCGATGCCGGACGTGAAGGACTGGAAGAAAGGCGAGTGCGATCTGATCCCCGGCAAGACCGCGCCCAGTCTGGTGGTGGTCGAGCGCGACTATCCCAGCACCTATAAGAAATTCACCTCGGTCGGGCCGCTGCTCGACAAACTCGGCAACGGCGGCAAGGGCATCGGCTGGAATACCGAACACGAGGTCGCGGCGCTGGCGACGCTCAATTACACCGTGCTGGAAGAAGGCGTCTCCAAGGGTCGTCCGCGCATCGACAGCGACATCGACGCCGCCGAGATGATTATGATGCTGGCCCCGGAGACTAACGGCCACGTCGCGGTGAAGGCGTGGGCCGCGCTGTCCAAAATCACCGGCCGCGATCACAGCCATCTGGCGCTGCCCAAGGAACACGAAAAAATCCGCTTCCGCGACATCGTCGCCCAGCCACGCAAAATCATTTCCTCGCCCACCTGGTCAGGGCTGGAAGACGAGAAGGTGAGCTACAACGCCGGTTACACCAATGTCCACGAGCTGATTCCGTGGCGCACCGTTACTGGTCGCCAGCAGTTCTATCAGGATCACGCCTGGATGCTGGGCTTTGGCGAGGCGCTGTGCGCCTACCGGCCACCGGTGGATATGAAGACGGTCGAGCCGATCATCGGCCAGAAGCCGAACGGCAACCCGGAAATCGTGCTGAACTTCATCACCCCGCACCAGAAATGGGGCATCCACAGCACCTACACCGACAACCTGTTGATGCTGACGCTCTCCCGCGGCGGGCCGATTATCTGGATGTCGGAAGTGGACGCCAAGAAGGCGGGCATCGAGGACAACGACTGGATCGAAGCCTACAACGTCAACGGCGCGATTGCGGCGCGGGCGGTGGTCAGCCAGCGGGTGCCGGAAGGCATGTCGATGATGTATCACGCCCAGGAAAAAATCGTGAACACGCCCGGTTCGGAGATCACCGGCACCCGTGGCGGTATTCACAACTCCGTGACCCGCACGGTGCTGAAGCCGACCCACATGATCGGCAGCTACGCCCAACAGAGCTACGGCTTCAACTATTACGGCACTGTCGGCGCCAACCGCGACGAATTCATCATCGTCCGCAAGATGGCCAAAATCGACTGGCTGGATGACGAACCGTCCGCCGAAGTCGCGACCGCACCCGCAACGAATGCCACCGTGGAGGCGCATTGATCATGAAAGTACGCGCGCAAATCGCCATGGTCTTGAACCTGGACAAGTGCATCGGCTGCCACACTTGCTCGGTGACCTGCAAGAACGTCTGGACCAGCCGCGACGGCATGGAATACGCCTGGTTCAACAACGTCGAAACCAAACCCGGTATCGGCTATCCCAAAAACTGGGAAGACCAGGAACAATGGAACGGGGGCTGGACACGCGGCAAGGACGGCAAGATCGCGCCCAAGCAGGGCGGCAAGCTGAAAATTTTATCCAATATCTTCGCCAACCCCGACCTGCCCGCCATCGACGACTACTACGAGCCGTGGGACTACGACTACGCGCATCTACAAAACGCGCCGGAGTCGAAGGCGATGCCGACCGCTCGGCCCCGTTCCGCCATCAGCGGCGAGCGGATGCAGAAAATCCACTGGGGGCCGAACTGGGAAGAAATCCTCGGCACCGAATTCGCCAAGCGTTCCAAAGATTACAACTTCGAGGACGTGCAGAAGGAGATTTACGGCGAATTTGAAAACACCTTCATGATGTATCTGCCGCGCCTGTGCGAGCACTGCCTGAATCCGGCCTGTGTCGCCTCGTGCCCCAGTGGCGCGATTTACAAGCGCGAAGAAGACGGCATCGTGCTGATTGACCAGGACAAATGCCGGGGCTGGCGGATGTGCGTGTCCGGTTGTCCGTACAAGAAGATTTACTACAACTGGAACACCGGCAAATCGGAAAAGTGCATCTTCTGCTATCCGCGCATCGAATCCGGTCAGCCGACGGTGTGTTCGGAAACCTGCGTCGGGCGGATTCGTTATCTCGGCGTGTTGCTGTACGACGCCGACAAGATCGAGCAGGCCGCCAGCGTGCTGGACGAGCACAGCCTGTATCAGGCCCAGCTTGATATGTTCCTCGACCCGTTCAATCCGACCGTGCAGGCCGAAGCGCGGAAAGCGGGAATCCCGGAACCGTGGCTGGAAGCCGCCCAGGAATCGCCTATCTACAAGATGGCGATTGACTGGAAGATTGCCTTCCCGCTGCATCCCGAATACCGCACTTTGCCGATGGTCTGGTACGTACCCAGCTTGTCGCCGATTCAGGCCCGTGCCGAAGCCGGACAGATCGGCATGAACGGCATCATCCCCGATGTCGGCTCGTTGCGGATTCCGTTGAAATATCTGGCGAATCTGCTGACGGCGGGCGATGAAAAGCCGGTCAAGCTGGCGCTGGAGCGGATGCTGGCGATGCGGGCCTATATGCGCGCTAAGTCGGTGGACGGCGACATCAAGGACGACGTGTTGAAAGCGGTCAACCTGCGCATCGACCAGGTGGAATCAATGTATCGCTATCTGGCGATTGCCAATTACGAAGACCGCTTCGTCATCCCGACCAGTCACCGCGAATATGCCAGCGCCACCTATGACGCTTTTGGCGAACGCGGCGGTTGCGGCTTCAGCTTCGGCAACGGCTGCTCGCCGGGCGCGGACAAGGCCAACCTGTTCGGCGGCAAGAAAGTCACCGCGCGCCGCGCCATTCCGATCAGGGTGGAGCCGGAAAAGAAATGACCAAGACCCTGAAAGTACTGTCGGCGCTGCTGTGCTATCCGCAGGCGGACTCGCACGCGGCGCTGGCCGAGATGGCCGCGGCGCTGGAACAGGAGCGGCGGGTGCCGGAACGCGAGCGGCGGGCGCTGCAAGCGTTCATCGACCGGCTGGCCCGTACCGAGCTGATGACATTGCAGGAACAGTACGTGGCGACCTTTGACCGGGGTCGGGCGCTGTCGCTGCACCTGTTCGAACACATCCACGGCGAATCGCGGGATCGCGGTCAGGCGATGGTCAACCTGCTGGAGGTCTATCGCAAACACGGTTTTGAACTGGACGCCCGCGAGCTGCCGGACTATCTGCCGCTGTTTCTGGAGTATCTGGCGCAGCGGCCCGCCGAGGAGGCGCTGGAATTGCTGGCGGAAACGGCGCATGTCATCACCTTGCTGGGCGCACGGCTGGCCAAGCGCAACAACGATTACCACGTCCTGTTCGACGCGCTGACCGCGCTGGTCGGCGAGCCGGACGACAGCGCCGAAATCCGCCATCGCGCCGCGACTGAAGGGCCGGATCAGGCCATCGTGAACATGGACAAGATTTGGGAAGAGGAGGCGGTGACCTTCCTGGGCAATCAGGAGGGTTGCTCGGCTGGGTCTATCCATCCGTCCGCCGCGCGGCCGGTGCAATGGCTACCCCGTTCCGGCGCGGCGCTGCGGGCCACCCGTTCCCTGTAAGCAACAGAGGCCACGATCATGAACTATTTCGATACCTTACTGTTTGGCGTTTATCCCTATCTGGCCGGAGCGGTGTTTTTGCTCGGCAGTCTGGCGCGCTTCGACCGCGATCAATTCACCTGGAAGGCCCATTCCAGCCAGATGCTCAATAAAGAAAACATGCGGCTGGCCAGCAACCTGTTCCATATCGGCATTCTGTTGTTATTTGCTGGCCACTTCATCGGCCTGCTGACCCCGCCGGAAATTTTCCACGCTTTCGGCGTCTCCGCCGGAGCCAAGCAGATTTTGGCCATTGTTGCGGGCAGCATCGCCGGAATCATGTGCTTCATCGGCCTGACCATGCTGCTCAAGCGGCGGCTGACCGATCCGCGAGTGCGGGCCACCAGCACCCGCATGGATATCTTCATCCTGCTGCTGCTCTACGCGCAGTTGATTCTTGGCCTCATCACCATCCCGGTATCGTTGATGCACCTGGACGGGCATAACATGCTGAATCTAATGGGTTGGGCGAGGAATGTCGTCAGCTTCGATCCCGCCGAGGCGGTCACTTTCATTTCCCAGGTCGGTTTGCTGTTCAAGCTGCATATCTTCCTGGGGATCACCGTTTTCCTGGTGTTCCCATTCAGCCGTCTGGTGCATATCTGGAGTGCGCCGTTTACCTATCCGATGCGAGCCTATCAGGTGGTGCGGCAGCGGTGAGGATGCAAGGCGCAACTGGGCATTTCTCATTTGACCTTGTGCCTTGAAACTTGTAGCGTATGGCTTACGTTTGTTTGGCTTTAAGCCATTAAAACGTAAAATTTCCATACCATAGATCAGAAGGAGCATACCTATGAAACCGCTTTACGCTCTGGCCTTGGCCGCTACCCTGAGTGCGTGCGCCACCCAACCGATGGAGATGGTGGGTCTGGGGAAACAGGCCAGCACCGCCGCTCGCTCTGAAACCTGCAAAAACGTGACAGAACAGGAAATTGCCGCGTTGTTTGATCGCTGGAATCAATCCTTATTGACCGGCGATCCGAAGAAAGTCGTTGCCAATTACGCAGATCATTCGATTCTTCTTCCCACCGTTTCCAACAAACCTCGGCTGACTGCCGCAGAAAAGGAAGATTATTTCCATCATTTTCTGGAAAAAGGCCCGTCCGGCAAGATCGATATGCGCTACATCGACATCGGTTGCAATACGGTGCTGGATGCGGGCCTTTATACCTTTAGCTTTGCTAAAACCGGGCAGAAGGTCAGTGGACGTTATTCCTTCACCTATCATTGGGATGGCAAGGATTGGTTGATTACCAGCCATCATTCTTCGATGATGCCGGAGAAAAGCGCAAAGCAAGCGAAGAAGCATTAAAACCCTCTGCTATTTTTCCCCCTCTCTCCGCAGCGAAAGAGGGATTTTGGTGTAGGCTGTGGGCATGACCCCACCTCGCTATCATCTCGGCTGTCCGGTGTGGAGCAACCGCGATTGGGTCGGTTCCCTCTTCGCTGCCGGCACCAAACCAAAGGACTTTCTGCGCCAGTATTCAGCAGTCTTCAATACAGTCGAAGGCAACAACTGTTTTTACGGGCTGCCCAAGCCGGAAGTCGTCGTCCGCTGGCGGGATGAAACCGCGCCGGGCTTTCGGTTTTGCTTCAAGTTTCCGCGCACTATCAGCCACGACCAGCGGTTGCGCGGCGTGGCGACGGAAACCACTGCGTTTCTGGAACGATTGCGGCCTTTGGCGGAAGCCGACAAGCTGGGACCGAGCTTCCTGCAATTGCCGCCCAGTTTCGGCCCGGACGCACTTTCAATTCTGCGTGACTATCTGATGACCTTGCCAGGCGAGCTTCAATATGCCGTGGAAGTGCGCCATTTGGCTTTCTTTGCCAAGGGCGAGGACGAGCGCCAGTTGAACCGGATGCTATTGGAACTGGGTATCGACCGGGTGATGCTGGATAGCCGTGCGCTGTTCAGCGCCGATCCTGACGCTGATCCTGAAACCCAAACCGCCCAGAATAAGAAACCGCGCCTACCAGTACACGCCATCAGTCTGGGGTCGCGCCCATTCATTCGCTACATCGGCCATCCCGACGTAGACGCAAACCGGCCTTTTCTCAAACCGTGGATAGACAAGCTGGCGTTGTGGCTGGCGGAAGGCCGAGAACCCTACTTTTTTGCGCACACACCCAATAATCGCCAGGCACCGCGCTTGGCGCGCTTGGTCAACGAATGGTTACAGGCGTGATGGAGGGCGGAAGTATTCTTCCGCCGAGTTGAGGTTCAGATCTCTGGACGCTGCAATCGTCTAGCTACCGAGGCGGCGGTTTGACAAAGCTCTCGTCCGCGTCCTGGCGTCCTCTGGATTCCCGCTGGGTAAGCGTCGTTGCGGGCCGACTGACCCAGCGGTCACGGCGCTCCACCTGAACTGTATTGCGACCACAGCCATCAGCGCGGTCGCAACGGCCTGTCCACTGGCCCACAGTACGCTCAGCAGTTTTCAAACCCTGCCGCACCTCCAAGCTTACCGTGGCGCTGGTGCGATTGACCAGATCGCCGAGCGCAGCAGCGGCTCGACCGGCTCCATCCCGAAGCCCAATCATCGGGTCTGTGGCGCGCACGGCCGGTGGGAAGGGTGCTTTGGCTTTAGGTTGAACCGGTGTCACGACAGGCGTGAAATTGGGCCGCGACGCTGCGGTTGCAACGGTGCTGGGCCGACTGACCAGCTCAATCGGTGGTGGAACCGGTGGCGTGGCGCGCGACCGGGATTCTAGCCTAATCGGCGGCAAGGCCAGCGCGGTTTCCGAACGCGATTCCAGTTTGATCGGTGGTAAAGCGATGGATGGCTGCGGACGCGAGGCGGTTGCTGGTTTGGCTAAGGTGGCGCGTGCTGTCTGATCGGCTGGCTTACTAACTGGTTTTGGCATCACTGGCGGACGTGACACGACAGCGGGCGGGCGCGCCACCGGCTTGGCGGCTGTGGTATTCCGTGGTGGCGGCGCGGTTTGGGTCACGACCGGTGTACGCAGTGGCGGCGCGGTTTGGGTCACGACCGGTGTACGCAGTGGCGGCGCGGACACAGGAGGTGCCAGCGGTTTTGGCGTCGGTTTCGCAATGCGGGGCGCGTCCACCGGTGGCCGAACGACGCTGGGTCGAACAACAGATACAGGCCGTTCGACGGCAGCGACGGGCTTGGCGGGCTTGACGCTGACTGTGGCGGGCTGAGGGCGAATGGAGGGAGACGCCTCTACGACCGGTTTGGAGGGTGGGCGCGGCGTAGCGACAATCTGCGGCTTGGTGACCCTGGTGGCTTTGGGAGTTGCCTTAACCGCCCGCCGGGTCTCAACCGGCTGTAGCCCCGTCTTCGGCAAGGTGCGTACCGGCGCGGGCGTAGCAGCGACGGGCATGACGCTGGTTACCGGCGCTTCGGGCGCTGCTGCGGCTGCGGTGGGAGGACTTGCCGATGATTCAGACTCTACGGCGATTTCGGCCTCGGCGGCGGGAGCGGCTGTCGGAGTTTCGGCGGTTGCGGCGGGATGATCTGGCGGCGCTTCGGGCGCTGCGGCGATGTCGGGCGTGGTTACCGACACTTCGGGCGCTGCGGCAGTTGCGATGGAAAGACTTGCTGGTGATTCAGGCGCTGCGGCGATCTCGGCCCCGGCAGCGGGAGCGGCTGCTGGTGGTGTTGGCGTATCGGTGATTTCGCCTGAGGGAGGCACCGTATGGACGGGTGATGGTGCAACTGGACGCGGGCCGCTGCTAAGCAGCGGATGAATCAATGCCCAGCTCAGCGCGCTTGCTAAAGCCAATCCGCCGACCAGCAGCGCCCGGTGCCGCTGGGCCTTTGGGGCTGCTGGCGCAGCGCGGCTGGCGCGACGCCAATGCCGATTCAGGGGTTGCATCGCCAGGGGAGGCGCGCTCGGCTGGCTGACGCGCACCGTATCAAGCACTGCACGGATTTCCAGGCTATGGGCCGGTCGGCCCATCGGATCATGAGCCAAAAGGCGCTCAATCAGTTCGACTAGCCGCGCCGCCGCGCCGCCACCCTGCTCCGGCCGCGCCGGCACCGTCCAGAATTCCACCAATCGCCGCAGCAATTCCCGCTCATCATCGTTAAGCCCACCCAAGCGCACGCCCTGCTGGCCAGCTCCCTCCTGACCGTGCAGAGCCAAAAGCTGACCGAGCTGGCGTTGCGCCGCTGTGGTGGAGCGCCTGGTCAGCAACACAAACAATAACAGGCCCAGCGCATAGTAGTCAGCGCGGTAATCCACAGCGTACTCGCAGCCATCCTTGCCACTTCGGGCGGGCAGGGCCTGTTCCGGGGCCATGGTGGCCGGGGTGCCGATGAACGAGCGGGTGTTATCGCCATCCTCGCGTTTCAGCGAGCCAAAATCGGCCAATTTGAGGCGCGCGCCATCGTCGCCGACCAGCAAATTGCTAAACTTGAGATCACGATAGATAAAACCGGCCTGGTGGACAACATCCAACCCATCCAGGATTTGCTCGGCCCAATCCAGAATCTGGGCCAGATCCGGCGGTGGCGCATTCTCCCGCTGTTGTTGCACCAGCCATTGGCGGAGATTGCCCTGCAACAGCTCTAGCACCAATACCGGCTGTTCGTCGATCTCGCCATGGTTGAGCAAGGTGACCACATGGCGGGATTGCTCGGCGTTCAAGCCAGTAAGAAAAGTGATTTCTCGCTGCAAATGGGCGCGCCAGTGTCCATGCAACGCCGGCTCCGCCTGGTTCATGGCCTCGGCGTTGATAAATTTGATGGCGACCGGAAGACCCGCTGCATCCACTGCCGCCCAAACCTGGCCGTAACTACCCGACCCGCTCGATAGCACGGCGTCGAGCCGGTAGTCCTGACCATTGATCGTGATCCATTCACCGCTTTGCATGACACGCTCCAGGCCGGTGATCCGCAACAGGGATCAGAATTCAGTAAACTAGGCCGCTCTCATCAGGTCAAGGTTTGATGTGACTAATTTACATTGTTTCATCTGGAATCCATACCTATGCTGAATGGAGCCGCGCGCCGACCCTCATGGGCGTCGACCCTGTTTGCGTTGAGCATTCTGGTGAGCTGTGCCTTGCTCTATGCGCAACTAGCGGCCCTGTACGCGCCCGTGGCCACTACCGGATTGACCACTGCGCGCTTGCCTGCGGGATTTGCGGATACCGTACTAGATATTCCCGCCGGTATTGGGTTTCAGCGGGTCACTCCCCGCCAAGGCGTTTTATTACTCCATGGGCCGTGGGAGTTACTCGGTCAGGCTGGAGTGTCGCTGTGCGATCAGCGCGCGTCGCAGTCCGCCAACGCAACCTTATTGCCCCTGCGTGTCGGCTGGGATTGGCAACGAGCGCAAGCCGCCGCCAGCGCGAACCGCACCGCAGAACCACCACGACCGGCCCACGATGGCTTGAAAAATCTGCTGCTAGATGATGGCCCTGCTGGCATCGATATTCCCGCCTTCACGGTTACTACCCGGCCTAGCGGCGCTCCACTGCGGCCTTATCGCGACCAAGAACCCTTGTTGGTGACGGTGCGCGATCCGCGCCCAGTCGAGTTACTGGCGGATACCGTCGCCAGCGGTGCGGGACCCACCCTGGCATTCCAGCGTGATCTCTGGATGCTGTGGAATGCCAACGAACCGACGAACACCGCAACATGGGATCACGCTGTGCGCATCCGGCGGCTGGAGCAGCGGCATTGCCCATTTGGCCGCCTGCGCATCAGCGTGTATGCCGCGACGCTGGATATGGCCCTCGCCACCGAACCCCGCACCGCGCTGTGGTATGCCGGTGACGGGCCGGCGAGAGAATTGCGGTTTAAGCCGGGCCGTTATGTCGCTTCCGCCGCTGCGCCGCGCCGCGAAGATGCCGCGCTATTCAACCAGGCGTTGTCCGTCGGACTGTTGCGACCGAGCAGCGATGGCCGAATCGCAGTGGCACCGGCTGATCTGCCGTTGCGCTACCGTTATGCCAGCGAGCATCCGGTTCTTCTTACGCCGCCCAGCGCCGTGCAGCCGGACTGGTTGCACGGGCCGTGGAGCGACTCCGTGCGTGCATTACATCGGGTTTTGCATTTCAGCGCCGCAGGCCGCTACGTACGCCAACAGGTCGACGTCTTTAACAGCCGCCAATGGCTGGCGGCGGTGCGCTGGCGGCCCGCGACCCCAGTCGTCGGCGATTGGCGAGCAGAATGGGGCGGCGCACCCGTAGAATTGACAGAGGCTATGCCCGCGCTGGCCGGGCGCTTGTTTGCCGAGATCCCGCGTGGCTGGGAGCCTTGGCAACGGGTGACGCACTGGCCGCTGTTCAGCGGCCCAGCGTCGGTGCGGTTCCGCCTCACCTTACAGCGGCCCGCGCGGCGCGGCGAGCGCTTGGAGATGCTCGTGGCTGGTGCCGCCCCGACGGTGACTGGCGCGACGGTGCTGGCGCGCGAACCGCGCTGTCTGAAGGACTGGCCCTGCCGTGACCGCGACGCGGTGGCACACTGGCTGCGCTTGCAATGGCGCGAGGGCGCAACCTACCTGACGCTGGATTTTCAGCCGCTGCCAGCCAGTGCGTTTCCCGACGCCTATCGTTACGATTTCGCCCACATTCAGCGCAGCGATCAACGCCTTATCTGGCGCGATCCGTCGCCCGCGTCCGGGGTTCTGGCCACACCCCGCGCGTCACCCGCCGTGGTTACGCTGCGCGACCACGCCGGCCAGGTACTGTGGGAGAACGGTCAACCGACAGCGACGGCCTGGACGCTGGGATTGGCCGGGCTGGTCGGGTTGGATCCAGCGCAGCAAGGCGCGGTCGCCGATACCTTAACGCGCCTGGGGCAACAGGGTATGGCGAGCGCCGATGTCCGGCTCACCGTAGACGCCAAAATCCAAGCAGCGGCTTTAGGGGCGCTGCGCAGCCGATGGCCACCAACCAACGCGCGCGCCGCGCGCCCCCGGGAAGAGCAGGTGGCAAGTCTGGTGGTGTTGGATGCGGATCGGGGCGATATTCTGGCGGTGGCGAGCCGCCCGGAACCACCGCCTGACGTCCGTTGGAGCGATCTCTACGACTTTGCGCTAACCCAACCTCGCCGTAGTCCATTACGCATCTGGGCCTGGCGACACGATGGCGGTGGCTGGCATTCCGCTGGATCGGTCTTCAAGCTAGTCGATGCGCTGCTGCTGGAACACGAAGTACGGCGGCGGTCCGCCTTGGCGCTGCTTCTAAACGGCGTGAGCGAACAGGAGTGGGCACAACTGCCACTGGCGCAGGCCTACGACTTCGCCGCAGACGCCGCCTGCTATCCAGCCCATGCCGAGGGCTGTGCGTCCTGGGCGCGGTTACCCGGCAGCCGTTATGACCGGCCTGGGCGGACGGTGGTGCATAATGTGCGCAATATAAGCGGCGCAGCAACGCTGTTGGAGCAGATGCGCCGTCACAATGACGAGCGCTACGGGCTTGCACAGGCGCTGCGCGATTCGCTCAACACCTGGTTCGCCTGGCTGGTGGAAAGCACCGATGCGACGCTGCTGGAGGATCCCACCGCACCAGGGTTGGTCGGCGCGCAGGCCCTCACACCGGCCGCCTTGCACAGCGCGCGCCCCTTGCTCGATGTAGCCGCCCGGTTGGGCTTCGGTGCAGCCCAAGATCTGGATGGCGGCTTGCTGCCTGCGGGTCTGGTTAAACCCGGCGATGCGTTGCACACCACGGCCTCAATCCTGGATCCCATCACCAATCGCGCGGAAATCCGCCTGGCGGCGCTGGGATTCCGCATGCAGGTCACCCCCTTGCAAATGGCGAGCGTGGCGGCAACCATTGCCACTGGTCGCCGCACACCGCCTCGGCTGCTGGCCGAGTTAAACGGCCAGTGGGCACCGCCGCCGCAAGGCGCAGCCTTGGGCATCGCGACCGACCGCATTCGTCGGGGAATGCGCCTCGTGGTGGATGCGGGTACCGCCCGCACCGCTTTCGCCGATAGCCGTTTCGCGTGGCTGCGTTCTCACCTGTACGCTAAAACCGGCACCGCCGATCTGGACGAAACCGGCGCGGTGCAAAACGCCTGGCTGGTAGGCTGGCTAGAGCCGGGCGCGCTGCATGGCGAACCGCGTCGCCTAGCCTTCGCCTGTCGAATCAGCCATGTCAGTGGCACCGGCGGCGAAGAATGCGGGCCGGTTGTGGCGGCCTGGCTCATGGCTATGGCCGCCGCCCAGCGCGCGCCATAAAATAGCAAAGGACCTGGATCAGCCTGCATGACGCTTTTTGCTAGGGCATGGTTACTGCTGATCTGGGTATTGTCGGCTATGGCTATGGCCTGGACAGTGTATCGAGCGCCCTTCTGGCAGGAGCCGCACGCACTAACAATCACGCTTGATCCGGGCCAGAGCCTGACGCTGGGCCGCGCCGCCTTGCAGGCACCCCAAGCCGACCGGGAGCATGTAACGCTGTGGCGAGAGCCAGATAGGGGCTGGCGCTTGGTCAATAGCGCCCCCAGCAAGCAAGTACTGTGGCAGCCAGCCCGGGGGCACGATGCGCGGCCCACACGGGAATGGCCGCTGACGGTGGGCGCGGCCTTTACGGTGGGCGCTCAACCTACGGCTCAACTTTTCACGGTGCTGGCCGCTGATAGCAGTCGGCTGACGCTGCAAATCGATGGCAAGCGCTGGGAGTATGACGGTTTACATTTGCAGCAGGACGGCGCAATCCTGCCGGAATGCGTGGCCAATACCCGCACCTGGTTGCGCGACCGGCTAACCGCCTGGGGCTTAGGCGGGTTGATGCTGCGCCCCTTACGCCTAGGGGGCGGGGTCTATTGCGCCGACCGGCTGGGGTTGGCGGATGCGCCGGTCGATACAGCGGTTATTGCGCCTACGCGGCCGGGCTTCGCCTTGCGGCCAGGAGCGGCCGGGCGGCTGGATGGCCCACCGGTCACCGTTGCGGTGGGAACGCCGAGCGCTGAGTCGCTCTGGCGACGTTCGGTGCCGCTACAAATCGGCGACCGGCTCATCATCGGGCGCACCCAGTATCGCATCGCTCGCACTGAACCGGCGCTGGAACTGGCGGTACTAACCCGAGCGCGGCGCGCTTCAGCCAGCGTACCGCTGCCCGATGCGGTCGCAGCGGTACAAACGCACTGGCAACCGGTGTCTTGGCTGCGTCCGTCCGCGCCCGCCGATTTTTACTGGCCGCTGCTGCTGGGATTGCCGCCGTTGAGCTTGGCGCTGCTGTGGCCAGGACGGCGGCGGCGCTGGCCGGAGGCAGCGACCCGTTGGCGCATCGCCTTGGGCTTGAGTCTGGCGGGCGCTGGTTTAGGCTTGCACTTGGATGTTTTGCGCGCACCGATTCTGTGGCCGTATCTGTTGGCTTGGCCCGCGCTGCTGGTGTGGCTGTGGACGGTGCGCTCACCCCGGAACGCGCGCTTGCTGGCGATTGTGACCTTGCTGTTAGGCGTCGGTCTAGTCACCTTGCTGCAATTAGGCGTCGGGGCTGAGGAATCGGGCTGGTCGCGCTATGGCGGCAGCGGCGCGGCGCTGACGGGCGCATTTTGCTGGGCAGCCTGGGCCGGGTGGATCTTCTGGCGCTGGCGGCAGCCAGATCCGTGGTTAAGCCTGAAACGGGCACGCTGGAGCTTGCATCTGTTAGGCGGGATCGGGTTAGGCTTATTGTTGATGCAGGCATTGTTCGGCGATGAGGGGGGCTGGGGCGGCTTTCAACCGTTTGAGCTGACCAAACTGGCCCTGGTGACCGGAGCGGCCTACGCTTTGATGTTAAGGGCGCGCTTGTGGGGTCGGGACTGGAGTTTCGCCAAATCGCCGCTTTGGCTGCTTTATTTGGGGCCAGTGGCGCTGTTGCTCACGGTAAGCGGCTTTGCGTTGGTGTTTCTGCGCGATTTCTCCCCGCTGGTGCTCCTGCTCATTGGAGCCTTGGCGCTGGCTTGGGCCTATGTTCGGGCGCATCCCCAACCGGGTTGGCGCTGGGCTGGCGGCGCGGCGTTGCTTGTGCTGCTTGGCTTGCTTGGCTTGGGCGTAGCCTGGTTGCATGAGCAGCCCGAGGACTTTCCCCTGGATTTCCAGACAGACCGCATCCGGGTCTGGGTTGCGCCGGAACAACATCCGCATTCCGGTTACCAACTGCGACGCGCCTTAGAAGCGATTCGCGCCGGTGGCTGGTGGGGAATGCGCTGGGGCGATGGAAGCAATGGGCGCGCCATGGCGGTTCCAGTGGTGGAAAGCGATTTTGCGCCCACGTTTTTTCTCAGCCGATACGGTGGCGCGGCAGGTTTGGGATTGGTGGGGTTGCAAACCGCGTGGGTGTTATTACTGCTCACCATCGCCCAGCGCGCTCTAAAGTGGGCTGGGCGCGGCGATTACCGGTTGACCGCGCTGGGCGGATTCGCCTATTTCAGTCTGTATGGTGGCGCGGCCATTCTGGGCGCGCATTTTCTGGTGTCCTGGGGTTCCAATCTGGGTTTTCTGCCGATTATGGGCCAACCCATGCCGCTGCTGTCGGCCGCCGGCAGTCATTTGACCTTGTTTGTGTTGCCGCTGGTGGCGCTAGCCGTTGCGGTTGAGGAAGAAAATTATGACAACACAAGCTGATGTGTTGGTTGCCTCTGATTACGTCATCTGTGCCTCGTTGCGGAAAATCGCGGACGTGTTCAACGTCGAATTGTTATGGGAGCGGGTGCGCGGTGGCCAGGAGGGCGCGTTTCTCATGGAGGCGCTTAAGCGTCACCCCCGCGCGGCGCGTGGTCGGCAGCGCAAGGAAACACGCTACAGCCATGTCATCGTCCGCATTCCCGAACGCGACTACCTGCGCGATGATCGGCTGGAGGATGGTTCCGGGCGGCAGGCGCTCGTGCGTGAGTTGCATCGCCTACATGAGCAAGAGCTGGGCCGCTATCTGGCCGAGCAGGCCACTATTCGCTATCGGCTAGAGCCAGATCCCACGCTCCGGGGTGGCGAGGTGCAATTCGTGTTTGGCCGAGCTATCTATGTGCCGGACGACACTGAAACACCGATATTTCAGATTCAGGCGGCGGCTGAGGGCGCTAGTGATTGGCGGGACGTGGGACCGATTTATGCCAGCCAGCGGCTGACTCTGCTCAACGGCGACCGGCGCGCCAGCAGCTTCGCCATGGCGGCCTGGCCGTTTCCTGGTAACGAATCGGTGTTGTTGATGTTGCGGCCTGGAGTGCCCACTTTGGTGGATGTAGTGGCGGAACCACCAGGAGGCCTGATTTTAAGCAATCCGGATGCCGGTGCCTTTACCGCACACGATCGGCGCGGACGCGGCTTGCGTTTGCGAGTGGTGGCGACGAGCGAAAGCCTAGCAACGGCCAGTCTTCCCCCAATGGCCACAGTGCGGACCCCGCTGAAACCGCATCCTGTCCCACCGCTGGTCACACCGCCCGATGCGCCCGCGCAGGCGCAGGCGCAAGAACCCAGGTTGGAGCCAGCCTCCGCATCTATTTCAGAGGATACGCCAGGGCCAGTCGATCCCTGGGGTCGGCGCGAACCCAGCCTCGGCTTGCCGGAGCCGGTGGCGGCGTCCGCACTTTTAGAACCGCACGCTGATCCGCTATTCTCCTCCACTCCACCGGCTGCGCCCGCGCCCGTGGCGCTGGATCAACATACATGGATTCCCCAACGGCCAGCGGTGCGGGTGCAGGTGTTGGGAATTGCCCTGCAACGCTTGTCTACTTATGCCGCGACTGGCATTAGTGATTGGCGCATTGGCTTCAACCGTAGCGGCAGCCTCATTCCCAGCACCCATCCTGACGCTGCCGTGTGGTTGCGTATTGACCAAGATGATCGCATCTTTGGTGAAGTCATCGGCTTGGCTGAGCTGTTGGAATTGCCAGGCGTATGGCAACCTTACGTGGAATGGGAACTGGAGTTTTACGCAGCCCCGCCGGTGATGACCACCCATTATCTGGGATGGGTGCGATTACCGACCCCGCTGACCATTCCGGTGCCACGAGAGCGCGCAGTGAGCTTCGGGCGCGGTGCGGAAGCGGATATCGCCCCACGGTTGTTGGCTGATCCGCGTTCGCTGCGCTGGGATGGCCGCTCTGCGCACACTGTGGGGATCAACGCTGAATATCTGGGTTTATCGCGCCGCCACTTGCGGCTGCAAGCGCGCAACGACGATTGGTGGGTGCAAATTGAAAGTCAGAACATGCCGGTCTACCGGCTGACAGCTGCGGGCGAGCTGCTGGACGTGTTAAGCCTGGGCGTTAACACTGCTGCCACAGCCAAATCGGGCGAGCTGTTGGTGGCCGGCGGCTATGTGCTGGAACTCGGCGCGGTGAGCTAAGAGGGAAGCATTTCGGTGGCGGGTCGTGGCTCCGTTTGAAGTTTTGGCCGGTTTTGGCTTTGGAGAAACTGTGGCTTTTGGAAATCGTCATTTTCAAACTGAGACACTACCCATTTGACCTGAGCCGGGTGCGTCGCTAGAATTACGCCCCTTTAGTCGAGACGGACCAGCCGTTTGGAGATTGTGCAATGTACGCTGTCATCAAAACCGGGGGCAAGCAATACCGGGTGGCCGAAGGACAAACTCTCAAGGTCGAAAAGCTTGAAGCCGAGGAAGGGGCCACTGTGGAATTTGACCAGGTGCTGATGATCGCTGACGGCGAGCACATTCAGCTCGGCACCCCTATAGTAGCTGGCGCGCGCGTGAGCGCCACCGTCAAATCCCAGGGCCGTGGCCCGAAAGTGCTGATCGTCAAATTCCGCCGCCGCAAGCACTATCGCAAGACGCAGGGTCATCGCCAGTCCTATACCGAATTGCGCATTGGCGGCATCAGTGGCGCAGCGATCGCCACTCCACAGTCAGCCAGCAGCGTGGAGGCTTGAGTTATGGCGCATAAAAAAGCAGGCGGCAGTAGCCGCAACGGTCGCGATTCCGAATCCAAGCGTTTAGGCGTCAAGCTGTTTGGCGGCCAGGCCGCGCGCGCGGGCAACATTATCCTTCGGCAACGCGGCACCCAGTTTCATCCAGGCCGCAATGTCGGCTGTGGGTTGGATTACACCTTGTTCGCCAAAGTGGATGGCCAGGTCGTGTTTGAAACCAAAGGTCCTTTCAACCGCAAATATGTCAGCGTCCAGCCAACGCAGTGAGTAGCCAACGACGCGGGCGCGCCCAAAGCCCCCGCCGGGGCTTTTGTTTTGCCTGCGATCCGGGAAGACGCCATGAAATTTGTGGATGAAGTGACCATTCGTGTGGAGGCGGGCAACGGCGGCGATGGTTGCGTCAGTTTCCGACGCGAAAAATACATTCCCCTGGGTGGACCGGATGGCGGCGATGGCGGCGATGGCGGCAGCATCTATCTCCAGGCCGACCCGGACCTGAATACTCTGGCGGATTACCGCTACACCCGCCTGTTTCGCGCTGAGCACGGCCATAAAGGCCTGGGGGCCAATTGCACCGGCCGCAGTGGCGCGGACCTGACTGTGGTGGTGCCGGTCGGAACTGTAGCGCACGACGCCGATACCGGGGAGCTGATCGGCGATCTGGTGGCACCGGGCCAGCGCTTGCTGGTAGCTCAGGGTGGTTTTCACGGCCTTGGTAACACCCGCTACAAGAGCAGCACCAACCGCGCCCCGCGTCAATCCAAACCGGGTACGCCCGGTGAGGCGCGCGAGCTGTGCTTGGAGTTGCGGGTCATCGCCGATGTGGGATTGCTGGGCATGCCCAACGCCGGTAAATCTACTCTGATTCGCGCGGTCTCCGCCGCGCGGCCCAAGGTCGCCGATTATCCCTTCACCACCTTGCATCCCAACTTGGGGGTGGTGCGCGTTGGGCCGCTACAAAGCTTTGTGATGGCGGATATTCCGGGGTTGATCGAAGGCGCGGCGGACGGGGCGGGTTTGGGAGTGCGCTTTTTGCGTCATCTTAGCCGCACTCGGTTGCTGCTGCACCTGATTGATGTCTCACCCTACAGCGATAGCGGCGACCCGGTGCGCGATGTCGAAACGATTCTTGAGGAGCTGGGACGCTACAGCACCGAGCTGGCGGCGCGCGAACGCTGGCTGGTATTCAATAAACTGGATCTACTGCCCGTGGAAGAGCGCACCGCCCGGCTAGCGGATATCACGGCGGCGCTGCGCTGGCCAGGTCCGGTATTTGCCATCGCCGCCCTCAATGGTGAGGGAACTGCAGGTCTCATGCAGGCGGTTATGGTGCACTTAGAACAATGGCGCGCGGCGGAAGCGGCTAATGCCCAGCAGCCAGCGCCTGCGGAAACGGATGATGTTCGACCAGAAGACACGTAACCAACTCGGTGCGGCCCAGCGCTGGATCATTAAAATCGGCAGCGCCATGATTACCAATGATGGGCAGGGCTTGGATCGTTTTTCCATTGACGCCTGGGTGGCGCAGATGGCGGAGTTGCACCAGGCCGGACGGGAATTGCTGTTGGTGACCTCCGGCGCGGTCGCCGAGGGCATGCGCCGCCTGGGCTGGTCACAGCGTCCGACCGCGTTGGCCGATTTGCAGGCGGCGGCGGCCGTAGGCCAAATGGGTCTGGTGCAAGCTTGGGAGTCGGCCTTTGAGCGGCACGGCATTCAAACCGCGCAAGTGCTGCTGACCCATGAAGATGCCGCCGACCGCCAGCGCTATCTCAACATCCGTAATACCCTCCGTACGCTGCTACGCTTGCGAGTGGTGCCGGTCATCAATGAAAACGATACCGTAGCCTTTGAGGAGATTCGCTTCGGCGACAACGACACGCTGGGGGCGCTGGTCGCCAATCTAGTCGAAGCCGAACTGTACATTATTCTTACCGATCAGCAGGGCTTGTATGACAAAGATCCGCGCCAATTTTCTGACGCTCGCCTGATTGGCGAAGGCCGCGCTGGTGACGCAGCACTGGAGGCTATGGCCAGCGGTGCAGGCGCTCTGGGCAGCGGCGGGATGAGCACGAAGCTCCATGCCGCAGCCAAAGCCGCGCGCTCTGGCGCTTTTACCCTGCTGGCGTGGGGCCGCGAGCCAGAGGTATTGCGCTGCGTCGCGGCGGGCGCGCCGCTGGGTACCTTGCTAAGGCCCAGCCAAAGCCCGCTGGCGGCGCGCAAACAATGGCTGGCGGTGCAGTTGCAAGTGCGAGGCCGTCTCCATCTGGATGCGGGCGCAGTGCGCGCGTTACGGACAGCGGGTAAAAGCTTATTGCCTGTGGGGGTCACCGCGCTTGAGGGGAAATTTAGTCGGGGCGACTTGGTGTCCTGTCTGGATCCCGGCGGCCTTGAGGTCGCGCGTGGGCTGGTCAATTACGACACTGAACGGGCATTGGCGCTGATCGGCAAAACCACCCGTCGGATTGAGGCATTGCACGGGCCGATAGATGACTCGGAGCTGATTCACCGGGATAATCTGGTGCTAGTGTAGTACCTGTCCCGCTAAGCTACAAAACCAAGCTGGTCGCACCGAACAAAAAACGCCCCGCACCGCTGCAAGGCGTTGATTTTTTGGTGCCGGAAAGAGGAATCGAACCTCCGACCTACTAATTACGAATCAGTTGCTCTACCGACTGAGCTATTCCGGCGGGGAATGCAGGGAGCGCGAATATAGCCAATTTGCCGGTGAGGCACAAGCATGGACTTATGCTTAAGCAAGAGACCCAGCTAAAACTCCGCGCCCACAGAGCGGCAGAGCCCCTCATCAGCGACCCGCTCAAGCGCCGTCGAGACTACCATCCGTCAGCAAAACCATTCCACTAGTCTAATTCGTGTATCACGATGCGCGTTTTTCGTTCTCTGATTTCACGATTCCAGTTCTTGGAGAACTAACAGCAGCGGCTATGAAAGCGGATGGGTTCACGCTCATTGAAGTCATGGTTGCAGCGGCGCTCGTGGTGCTCCTGCTGACTCTGGGCGCGCCGACCTTTGAAAACACGGTGCGCAATAGCCGCTTGACTACGCTGGCGAATGATCTTCTGGCTACCCTGAACTTGGCTCGCTCGGAGGCCATCAAGCGCGGCGAAATGGTGGTGCTGTGCAAGAGCAGTGATGGCGCGCGTTGTGTCGGGCCAAATTGGAGCACGGGCTGGATCGTTTTTGTGAATTCCAATGGAGAACTTCCGCCCGTTGTGGATTCTGGCGAACCCATCCTGCGTCATTACGCAGCATTGCCGCTGGGCTATACGCTGGCGACTAACCACAACTTTGTCAATTTCGTTGCCTATCGTCCTAGCGGCCGTAGCAATAACATGGGCCGGTTTGTCTTTTGTAAAGACAATCGCTTGGAAAACCATTCCAGAGCGATTTTCATTAGCATCACGGGCCGCGCCCGTATCGGGCGGGATGAGAACCGTAACGGTATCCCCGATGAGCGGGATAACAACGAGCAGATTATCGACATTCTAGGTTGCCACCCTTGAGAGTGCACACAGTTGGGAGACGGTGCCTTTGGTATACGCATGGCGTACGAGGGTTTAGCCTGGTGGAAGTGCTGGTCGCCTTATTGGTGCTTTCGATCGGGCTGCTTGGACTGGCGGGCTTGCAACTGCACGCTCTGCAATATACCCATTCCAGCTATCAGCGCACGCTGGTCAACATCCAGGCCCTGGATATGGTCGAGCGGATGTGGACGCATTTGCAGGATCCGCTCACCGAGCTGGCCGAATGGAAAACTCTCAATCAAGCTTCCCTACCAGGATGGAACGGTACCGTGGAGCCAGCCTCCAGCGATCCCGGTGACTATGTGCTAACGATTTCCTGGAACGACCCTCGTTTTGTCGGTGCGGAGACGTACTCTTTCGCCTACCGACTGCGGTTCCCCGTGCTGGATTAGCAAGCATGGAATGCTCGCCGAATCACCACTGGCGGCGCTGGGTCAACGGGGGCCATAGCCGCTCGTTCAGCGGCTTCACGTTGATTGAGATCATGGTAGCCTTACTGATCAGCGCCTTTTTAATGGCTGGCGTGATTAGTATTGCCCTAAGCAATCGACAGTCTTACCAGGCTAAGGAAAGCATGAGCCGCTTACAGGAAAATTTGCGCCTGCTTCCCGATATTTTACGGAAACCCATTAGCATGGCCGAATCTCTCCACCCGGCCAGTGGCGTAGATCGTATCATCGTCCTCTACACCGGCGGCGGTGATGTGGTGAATTGTCTGGGTAATACAATCGCAGCCGGATTGGTGGTTAATCACTTTTATGTGCGTAATAACGCCCTCTACTGCGGTGTGAGCTATCCGGCCACACCCGGCTCGGAGCAACCCTTGGTGGATGGAGTAGCGAGCATGGCGGTGCAATACGGCATTGATACCACGCATCAAGGGCAGGTGGAACACTACGTAGATGCGCCCAGCGATTGGAATGAGGTGATTAGCGCCCGTATCACCTTGCGGCTGCTAGACCCCACCTTAGGGCGGCAACCGGAAGTGGTGTTGACCGTGGCGATGCGTCCTCGACTTCTTTCCCGCCTGCCTTGAATGAATTTTGGTCAAACCAGGTGAACAGCGTAGCGCAAGAGGCGAGCATGGCGACCCTGCGGCGACAGCGAGGCACGGTACTGGTGATCAGCTTGTTGATCCTGCTGGTGATGACCACGCTGGGCGTTAGCGCCATGCTGGGTTCTAGTTTGCAGGAACGCATGGTGGCTAATCAAAAGCAGGCAATTGCAGCGTCGCTGGCGGCGGAAGCTGGGGCAATCAGAATCACCCAGTGGTTGCGGGCTCATCCCGAAGCCTGGGACGATGCCGCCGCTTGGCGGGCCAGCGCGGGCTTGCCACTCAAGCCCAGCTCGAATGCGGCTGGTAACCAAATAACCTACTGGATCGAAAGCGTTGATGTCAATGGCAGCAGGGCGACAGTGGTAAGTCGCGGGGGTTTATGGATTGCTGGCCGGATCATCGAACAAAATAGCGTGACTGTAGGCTTACAGAGCGTTCCTGATGAAAGCCAGCCCGAAAGCGCGCAGACGCCAACCCAAGTGAACTCTGACAGTCCGGCTCGGCTTGCTGACTCCAGCGCTGAGCCGGAGCGTCCACAGCAAACCGCTCCAGAGAAAGCAGCGCCGACTACGACAAAACCGCTGCGGATCCTTTTCTGGCGAGTATCGCTGGGGGGCGGCGCAGGCATCGCCCAGGAAGCACAGCCTCCATCCAGCCGCATCCCCGCGCTCAAGCCCGCCGTAAAAACTGGCGGATCGCGGTCAGATGGCGGCGACTGACTTCCAGGCGGTCGGGAATAGCGTGGAAGAGCAGGATATAGCCACTATCCGCGCTTTTTTCCAGTCCGGCGATTTGTGCGGACATTACCAGCGCATTACGGTGCACACGCAGCGCGCGAGTACCTAATTCAGCTTCCAGCACTTTCAGCGATTCCTCAATGAGCACCTGCCCCTGCCGATGGCGGACGGTGACATATTTTTGATCGGCTTGAAAATAAAAGACGTCTGAAAAGAGAATCCGCTCCAACCGCTGGCCGATACGGGCGTGAATGTGGGTGCGGCCCGCCGTCGTTGGCTGTTCCACCAGACTCGCCACTTGCGCCCGATTAAGCCGACTGGCTTTGGTCAAGGCGTGCTCAAGCCGCTCTACCCGGATCGGTTTGAGGAGATAAGCAACCGCGTGGGCCTCGAATGCCGCCAGCGCGTATTCGTCGTACGCTGTTATAAAGATAATCGCTGGTGGCTGCGCCGATTCCGCCAAGCGCCGCGCCGTCTCCAGGCCATTCAGACCGGGCATTTGAATATCCAGCAACACAATGTCTGGGGTATGGCTGGCGGCCAAGCGTAACGCCTCCGCACCGTGACAGGCCTCCGCACAAACTTGATAATCCGCCAGACGGCTGAGCAACTCGCGCAAGCGGTCGCGCGCTGGAGATTCGTCGTCAACAATGAGCACCTTCATGCAGTAACGCCCGATGTGGAGTTTGGCCCAAAGGATAGCAGGCGCGAGAGTTTATAGGCCTGACCCGACACGCCATTTAGCCCAATAGTGGAATGGTGACGATGACTTGATAACGGTCTGGGGTGGCGACGATGCGCAATGGATCGAGCGTTTCATAAGCCAATTGTAAACGCTGGCGGATGTTGTTTTGCGCCAAACCTTGGCCAGCGCCGCGCCTACCCTGAGCAGCAGCCGGACGTGGATTGCTTACTGTAATGCGCAACGCACGCGCCAAGCGCTCGATCTGAATCATCAGTACGCCACCTTCCGGCAAGAGTTGGAGACCATGGTAAATTGCGTTCTCCACCAGCGGTTGCAATAGCAGCGCCGGCATGGATAGTTCCAGCGGCAAATCGTCGGCCAGCCGCCAATCCACCCGTAAGCGCTCGCCCAAGCGCAGGCTTTCGATGGCGAGGTAGCGGCGGGTTAATTCCAGCTCCTCATCCAGGGAGAGCAGGTCGCGCTGGGCCAGCGCCGACCGCAGCAGATCGGCCAAATCCAATACCGCCTGCTCAGCCTGATCCGGTTGCTTAGGGATCAGACTGGCGATGGTGTTCAAGGTGTTGAATAAAAAATGCGGGTGAATGCGTGCTTGTAGGGCCTGGAAACGGGCGCGCGTTTCGGCCTGCACCTGCTGCTTCCATTGGTGCTGCATGTAGAAATAACGTAAGGCCAGCAGGGTAACAATACCGCTGATCGCCTGATGGCTGGCGATGGTCGCCCCGCTGGGTTGCAGGCCCACAGCATCGACCGCCACCTCCAACCACAATACCAGCAGCGAACACAGCAACGTGAGTAGCTGGGCGACGCCAAAAGCGGCGAGCGTAGTGGCGACGGCGGAACGCTGATTAAGCCAGCGCCGACAACGACATAAGACCAGCGCGGTCATCAAGGCCACCCACTGTACAAACAGTGAGGCCAGCGCCAAGGTGGTCCAAAAGCTTTCCAGGCTACGGCTTTGGGTGAGTGCCAACACCACCGCCAGCAATTCGGCGATCAGCACTAGCAGGAACCCGGCGCGGTTAGCGCAAAAGTCTGGCAAAAAACCCGTCGCTATCGCTTGCAGCGACTGCGCGGCATGGTTATCAGCTACTATCGGCATGGTTAGCTCAAAGAAACCGCCTGTGCAGACGACCTGCACGCCCTCCCCTTCCTGAAAACAGGAGCCTCTCGCGGAAAATCCTGATGAATCCACTCCCCGCCTTACTCGCGCGCTATCCCGTATTGGTGCTGGACGGCGCGTTGGCCACGGAATTGGAGCGCCGAGGTTACGATCTGTGCGACCCACTCTGGTCGGCCAAACTGTTGCTCGAAGATCCGGATCAAATCCGCCAGGTACATCAAGATTACTTCGCGGCCGGAGCCGATTGCGCCATTACCGCCAGTTATCAGGCTTCGGTGGAGAGCTTCCACCGTCGCGGACTGAGCACAGCGGAAGCTCTCGATTTATTGCGGCGCTCGGTGTATCTGGCTTTAGAAGCCCGCGATCATTTCTGGCAAGCACCCGCCCACCGGATTAACCGGCCACGACCTTTAGTTGCCGCCTCGATTGGGCCTTATGGTGCCGTTCTGGCGGATGGCTCGGAATACCGGGGTGATTATGGCCTGAGCGAACGCGCTTTGATGGATTTTCATCGCCCACGACTAGCGACCGTTCTGGATGCAGGCGCTGACCTGTTGGCCTGCGAGACGATCCCCTGTTTCACTGAGGCACGCGCCTTAACCCGACTGCTTGCGGAATTCCCTACTGCCAGCGCCTGGCTGAGCTTTAGCGCCCGAGACGAAGCGCATCTGTGCCACGGCGAGCGCTTGTCTGATTGTGTGGCATGGTTGGATTCTTGTCCGCAAATCGTCGCCATCGGAGTCAATTGCACCGCGCCACGCTATCTCCCGGCACTCATCACCGCCGCCCGCGCGGTTACTGCCAAACCCATCGTCGTCTATCCCAATTCGGGCGAACAGTACGATGCGGCTCAGCATTGCTGGTCTGGCGTGGCCAGCGCTGTGGATTTCGCCGCTGCGGCACCGCAGTGGCGCGCGGCAGGAGCGCGCTTGATCGGTGGCTGTTGTCGCACTACACCGGAGCATATTCGGGCCATCGCTGCCTGGGCGCGAGCGCTACCACCGCTGGATGGATAAAAGAGGCGATGTTTCACATGAAACCAAGCCACGAACGGGCTGCGAAACCTCGTTAAGTTGGTTTCATGTGAAACCATTTTTGCCTATTACCCCCAGCGGCCGCGCATAGGGCGATCTCGCCAAAAGCCACGCTAGTGGAGCGCGCTTAACGCTACAAAGGCTTCCAGACTCACGGTTTCCGGCCGCGCGCTGGGATCGACTCCCGCCGCTTCAATTTGCGCCTCATTCAGGCTCTCCGCCAAGGCGTTGCGCAGCGTTTTACGGCGCTGGGAAAACGCCTGCCGCACAATGGCAGCAAAGCGCTCCTCCTTCCCCACCGCAATCATAGAGGTTTCACGTGGAACCAAACGTACGACAGCTGACCAGACCTGGGGTGGAGGCCGAAACGCCTCCGGCCCGACAGTAAACAGCGGTTCAACTTGACACTGCGCTTGCAGCATGACCGACAGTCGGCCATAGGTTTTGCCGCCCGGTTTGGCCGCCATGCGCTCCACCACGTCCTGTTGCAACATAAAATGCAAGTCGTGCAGTTGGTCGGCCTGCGCCAGCAAGTGAAAGAGCAGCGGCGTGGAAATGTTATAAGGCAGATTGCCAGTCACCCGCAGCCGGGGGCCACGCCCGCGCAACGCCGCGAAATCGAAACGGAGGGCGTCCGCATGATGAATGCGCAATGCGCCCAGGTCGGCGCAGCGCGCCTGGAGCGGTTCTAGTAAATCGCGATCTAGCTCTACCACATCCAGCGCGCCGACCGCCGTCAGTAGGGGTCCGGTCAAAGCCCCCAAACCAGGGCCGATTTCTACCAACCGTTCGCTCGGTAGCGGGCGGATCGCCTGTACCATACGGGCGATTACGCTGGGATCACGTAGAAAATGCTGGCCGAAACGTTTACGCGGATGATGGCGTGGGAGCCGAACTCGCTCACTGCCCATTGCGGAGTTGCGCCGCAGGAGGCACAGACGCTGGCGGTGCCAGAGTCAATCCCACGTAGGGAGGCCGCACCTCCACATAGGCCTCATCGCGCAGGCGGCGTAATGTCAAGGCCCATTCCTCATCGGAACGCCGCCGCAACAACGCTTCGCGCAGTTGGTCGCGTGAAGCAACCGACGCTGGCGCAGAAGATGGCTGCGTTGCATTGAGCGGCTGCGCTGCGCCACCACCCCGCACCTCCAGCAACTTGACGATATGAAAGCCACTGGGACTGCGAATCAAGGCGCTGATTTCGCCTGGCTGCATTTTCGGCGCTACATCGCTAAATAAAGTGGGCAACTGCTCAGTCAGGCGCCAACCGATTTCGCCACCTTCAGCGGCCTGGCTGGCAGAGACGCGGCGGGCCATCTGAGCAAAATCCGCGCCCTGCCGCAGTTGCGCCAGCACTTCCTCGGCTTGGCGCTGGGCGGCTGTGATCTGGGATGGTGACGGCTGCTCGGGCAAGGCAATCAAAATCTGGGCTATGCGATAGGCCCGCGCACCACCACTGTTCGGGCTGGGCCGGGATTCTGCTGGGCCGACCAGCGGCGCGGCGTCAAGCAGCCGGCCGCCACTTTGGGTGGCCAGACTATCCACATCCTGCTCAGAAACCCGCAACTGGCTATCGACCAATTTTTGTCGCAAGCGCGCGCTTAACAACTCGCGCCGTACCTCGTCACGGAATTGGGTAAAATTGATCCCATCCCGCTCTACCTTTTGCCGCAGTTGCGTCAGACTCAGTTTGTTGTGTTGCGCTAGGTTTTCGATCGCAGTGTTCAGGGTAGCGTCATCCACTACGATACCCTGGCGCTCGGCAGCACGTAACTGCAATTGACTGAGAATCAAGCGTTCCAGAACTTGCGCTTCCAACACCGGGCGGGGTGGAAGTAGGGTTTTGCGCTGCTGAAGCTGGGCGGTGATGCGCGCCGTGGCCGCATCCAGTTCCCGTTGGGTGATGACATCGTTTTCCACCACCGCAACGATGGCATCCAGCGCTCGGCCCGCCGCTTCTGGGCCGGGGCCGAATGTCAGTTCCGCACAGATGATGGCGGGCGCGGCGGTGAGCAGCAGGGAAAATACCCAGAAAGAAAGCAACTTGTTCATGCGCATGGGAAGAAGGGCAGCTAGTAACGGGTCGGCTGGTAGCCGAAGATGGAGTTTTGTAGCAGGGTTTCCAGGCCAGAACCCAGGCGGGACAAGCCTTTCAACTCCAGTTCCACATAAAAGGCGTTCTGGGCATCGGCATCTCTGGGACTATCGCGGTACTGGCGCGCGACCAGGCGCAGCGACCAGCAGCAATCGTCGTACTCCAGACCAGCCAGAGTTTCCAGATTGCGCTCGGTATTGAGCGCGTAATTCCAGCGCGCCAGGGTGCGCCATTGAGTATTCAGCGGCCAGAAGAACGAGACATCGACCGCGTGCAGTTGGTCTTCCAGCGCAAAGCCCGGTTGATCATGGTCGATCAGATAGGCGACGTTGAATAACTGGCGCGGATTGACGTAGTAACGCAGATCAAAGGCCCCACGCACCAAATCCCGATTATCGGGTTCCAGTTGGATGCCACCCTGCACAGTCCAGCGGGAGGCCAGATTCAACTGGCCCTGCGCAATCAGGCCGGAATTGGCTGCGGTTTCCACCGCTTGGCCGGGATTCAGCATCACCCGGCGATCCTCAAAATACTGAATCTGACCGATCGTGGCGCGCAGCCGCTCAGCGCCATGCGCGCCATCCAGCAGCCGGGTGGTCAGGGCAGCAGTCAACTGGTTGGCGTCGCCCAACCGGTCACCGCCGACAAACCGGTTCTTGCGAAACAACCAGTCAATATCCCGATCCATCAGGGCGCTATCAAACAGCGGAATGTCCTCCTGCTCCCGATAAGGAACGTACAGATAGAACAGGCGCGGCTCCAGGGTCTGGGTTCCAGCCGCGATTCCCAGCCAACCGGCCTGCAAGGCCCGCTCAAAAATCAGGCCGCTATCCAAGCTGAGCACCGGCGCAGCGCGGGTCGGAGACTGGTCAGCGCCCGGCGCGGTATGGTCGAGCTGATAGCCGGTGTAACGGAAGCCCGCCTCTGGTTTGACATAGCCCCAGGGCCGCTCCAGCACCCAGCCGACGCTAGGCCACAGCTCCAGCCGGGTGCCGGTCACGACATCCGCTTGCTCGAAATGCACAAATTCGCCTTGCAAGCGGTAATTCGGCCCACTGCCCTGCGGTGGCCACTCGCCGGTAAACAGCAATTGCGGTAAGCGTTGATAAGGTTTTCCGGTCAGATTGAACAGAGCTGGATTGAGAATCTGGTAGCCTTGCACCCGCGCCAACGCTTGCCAATTTTCGCCAATGTAACGGGCGTTCAGGTGACGCTCGAGATAATTGGCGGTCAGAAAATCCAAATTATTATTCAGATCGCGCAAGTAGTTGTCGTCAGACACGTACTCGTACCGCAGATCGGTATAGACATTGGCGCTGGGTGCGGCGCGGTCGCTGAGGTTGAAAGAGCCACGCTGCCCCTCATAGCGCCGGTCATCGGGCATATATTCCAGGTTGAAGCGCCCCTGATGCCAAGGCTCTAGAAAGCGGTAGTCCAGGCCCAGCAGCAGACCGCGCTCGCTCATCAAGCGCGGCGTGATGGTCAGATCGCGCTGGGGCGCGATGTTCCAATAGTACGGGATCTGCAAATCCAGACCGGTGTTGCTGGCGTAACCCTGACGCGGGAATAAAAAGCCGGATTGGCGCTCATCGGTAATGGGAAAGGACAAATAGGGAAAATAAAATAGCGAGCGATTCTTGAACGCCAGCGTGATGTCGCGCGCCTCACCCCGTCCGGTGTTTTCATCCAGGCGCAGGTCACGGGCGCGCAAGGCCCAAAATTCCTGGCCACGGCGACAGGTCGAATAGCTCGCATCCTCTAATTGACTGAACCGACTGCGGCGATCCAGCCGCACTTCCTTGGCGTGGCCTTGGGCATGGCGGGCGGGCAGATAATAATCCACAGCCTTGAATTGGCCGGTTTCGGCGTTTAAGTTGACCTCCGCCTGTTGGCCGCGCAGCACCTGGCGCGAATCGCTGTAGACGAAACCGCCTTCGGCGCGTGCGCGCTGGGCTGGGCGTTCCAGAGTGATTTTCTCGGCGCGCAAGCGCTGATCGCCGTGCGACAAGCGTGCGTCGCCTTCCAGCCGCGATTCAGCGGGGGACGAATCAAGCTGGCCCGCTTCCGCCTGGAGAGACTGTTGCGCCACTGGCGAGGCGTCTGGCGTCGTCGGTACGATATCCTCGGCCAGATCGTCGATTTCACACTGCACCCAGGGATCGAGCACATCGGCGGACTGCGCCTGAACCCCCGACAGCGGGAAGAGCGCCAGCGCCATGCCTATCAACAAGAATCGAGAATACGGGGTCACGGAACCGGGTTTTACGGGTCAATTAAAGTGCTCTAACATCGCATAGATTGATTATGGCTGCAATCCGGCGGTGCGGCGACGCGGCGGCGGACCAGCCCCAACAGCACGGAGCAAAGGTCGTGAATGAACGTGAGCAACTGATGCGGGACTGGCTCCATGCGGTATTGCCAGCGCCACTGGAGCGAATCGCCCCCGCCTCCAGCGATGCCAGTTTCCGCCGCTATTTCCGAGTTTGGTGTCTTGGCCAGACCTATATCGTGATGGACGCGCCGCCGGATAAAGAGGATTGTCGGCCCTTTGTTGCCATTGCCCAGGCGCTGCGCGGTCTGGGCCTCAATGCACCGAAAGTGCTAGCCGAGGATCTTGCGCAAGGCTGGCTGCTGTTGACAGATCTGGGCTCCCGGCAATATCTGGCGGAACTGGCTCCTGACAGCGCCCCGGCTCTGTACGGCGATGCCCTGGAGGCGCTAGCTCGGTTACAAACCGGTGGCGACCCCGATTCACCCTTATTGCCGCCCTACGATACGGCCTTGCTGCACCGGGAGATGGCGCTGTTTCGGGATTGGTTTCTGGGCCAGCAACTCGCTCTGGAATTAAGCGTAGAGGAACAGCACACGCTGGAGCAAACCTTTGCTGCGCTGGCCGCCAGTGCGCTGGCGCAACCACAAGTGTGGGTGCATCGCGACTACCATTCCCGCAATCTAATGGTGACCACAGCGGATAATCCCGGCGTCCTGGACTTCCAAGATGCAGTGGTGGGAGCGGTGACTTATGATCTGGTGTCCTTGCTGCGCGACTGCTATATCGCCTGGCCGCGCGCTCAGGTGGAAGGCTGGGCGCTGGGGCATCGCGCCCGGCTGCAAGCGCTGGGCATGACCGGACTGGACGACGCTGCGCAATTTTTGCGCTGGTTCGACTGGATGGGGGTACAGCGCCACCTCAAGGCGATCGGTATTTTCGCCCGGTTGAATTTGCGCGATGGCAAGGCGGGTTATCTGCGCGATATTCCCCGCACTGTGGCTTATGTGCTGGAGGTGGCGCTGGATTATCCCGAGCTGGCTGGGCTGCGCGCGTTGTTGCTGGCGCGTGGTGTGGACCGCTGGCAAGCGGCTTTATGAAAGCCATGATTCTGGCCGCCGGTCGCGGCCAACGCATGCGTCCGCTCACCGACCACACGCCCAAGCCCTTGTTGCCAGTCGCCGGCCAGCCGCTGATCGTCCATCATCTGAAAGCGTTGCGGGCGGCTGATTTTAGCGACATCGTGATCAATACTGGCCACTTGGGTGAGCAATTACCCGCCGCCTTGGGGGATGGGCGGGTCTGGGGGGTGCGTATTGCCTATTCGCCGGAGCCGCCGGACGCACTGGAAACCGGCGGCGGCATTTTTCAGGCCCTACCGCTGCTCGGCCCGGAACCGTTTCTGGTGGTCAATGGCGATATATGGACCGACTATCCCTTGGCCCGACTGGCCTTCGCTCCAGCGGGATTGGCGCATTTGGTGCTCGTGGAGAACCCGTTACATCACCCAGCGGGCGATTTCGCGCTGGCGACGGATGGGACGGTGACGGAAACTGGTGCGGAGCGGCTGACCTTCAGTGGCCTGAGCGTACTACGCCCGGAATTGTTTAGCGATTGCGCGCCGGGCCGTTTTCCGCTGGGGCCGCTGTTGCGGCGCGCCATGGCGACGCGCCGGGTCTTCGGTGAGTATTATCAAGGACAATGGTTGGACATTGGCACGCCGCAGCGGTTGGCGGCGCTGGATCACAAGCTACAACAGCGCAATTAGAGAACCACCATGTATAACCGCAGATTCCTCGCTTCCTTCAGGTACTGGATATCCATCATGGCTCTGATAAGCGTTATGGCCACCGCCACCGCCACCGCCACCGCCTCCGCTGCGTCCTTGGCCTTGAAGCGGGTTTTACTTTCCAGCGGCGGAGTCGGTTATTTTGAATACGAGGCGCAAGTCGAAGGTGCAGCGGAGCTGACGCTGGAAGTGCCATTGAGCCAGGTGGATGATATTTTAAAAAGCTTGATCGTCTATGACGATGAAGGCACCGCTAACCATATCACGCTGCCTGGCAAGGAATCGCTCGATCAGATTTTCCGTGACCTACCCTTCAGCGCTGCTGCTTTAAGCTCACCGGTGGAGCTTCTCAATCGATTACAGGGCGCGGAAGTAACCATTCAGGGCGGTAGTACGCTGCAAGGGCGTTTGTTGAAAGTAATAGCGGACACCGTACTCCTGCCTAATGGACTGGGCAGCACCACGCGCCACCGCGTTACGGTTATCACCGCGCAAGGCTTGCAGCAAGTGATTTTGGAGGAAATCGAGGCGCTGCGTTTCACGGATCCTGCGCTACAAGCGCAGGTGCAAAAAGCGCTAGCCGCCGTCAATGACCACCGCGCTCAAAACCGTCGCACCCTGCAATTACAGGTTAAGGGCGAGGGCAAACGCACGGTGCGCGCCGGTTACGTAGTGGAAGCACCGCTGTGGAAAACCAGCTACCGGCTCAACCTGGCACCCAATACCCAACCGAATGTCGCAGTGCGAAGTCGCTTGCAAGGCTGGGCGCTCCTGGAAAATATGAGCGGACAGGATTGGGATGGCGTGGAGCTGACCCTGGCTTCGGGCAACCCTGTCACCTTCCGTCAGGCGCTGTATCAAGCCTACTTTGTGAAACGCCCGGAAGTGCCGGTCGAGGTCTTAGGCCGGGTGTTGCCCCGCCTAGATTTGGGTGCGGTGACCATGGCTCCAATGGCCCCGGCCGCCATGGCCCCCGAACCCATGTCAGCCCCAACCGACCGGATGAGTGCAGCGCCGCAAGGGCGGGAAGCGCATGCGCAGGACTCGGAAGAGAGACTAAGAGTTTTCAAAAAAAGCTGGTACGGCGGTGGCGGCAACCCAAGCGATACCGGCAGCCAAGAAGCGGCCATCAGCACGGAAGGCGTGGAACAGGTGTTGTTTACGCTGCCCACGCCGGTCAGCGTCAAAAATGGCTATGCCGCAATGCTGCCCATCACCGACCGTGCCTTGCCGACCTTACGGATCAGTCTGTTCCAACCCGAGACCCAGGAGCGTTATCCGCTGGCCTCCGTGCAATTGACCAACGATACCGCGACCAGCCTGCCACCAGGTGTGATCACCATCTACGAACAGGCTAGCTACCTGGGCGATGGCCGCCTGGCCGCCTGGCCGGTAGGCGATAAACGGCTGATCAGCTTTGCGGTCGACACCAAAATCAGCCTCAATAAAACAGAAGAGCAAAGCAGCGTCGTCAGCCAGGGCAAAATCAGCGATGGCGTGTTCCATTGGACCACCCTGGAGAAGGCCACTACGACCTATCGCATCAAAAGCCTCCATGCCGAGAATCGCCTGCTGTGGATTGAGCATCCGCAACAAGAAGACTGGAAACTGGTGGCTCCGGATCCCAGCGCCGTGGAGCTGACAGCGGAGGCCTACCGCATCCCCACAGTGCTCAAGAACAATGCCATAACAGACCTGAGCGTCATTTTCCATCACGACGCCACTGAAGCGCTGGCGCTAACCGATCTCAGCGCCGATCAGGTGCTAGCCTACGCGACTTCCAGCGAGTTGAGTGAGCCGTTAAAACAAGCTTTCGCCAAGATTGGGGAATGGCGCAGCCAAATCGATAGCGTGCAAAAGGACATTAACCAACTAGAGGAGCAACGTCAGGAGCTGTTTAAGGATCAGGAGCGGTTGCGGGAAAACCTCACGCGCGCGCCAACGAACAGCGATCTAGCCAAACGCTATCTTAAAAAGCTGGATACCGAGGAAAATACCCTTGAAGCTCTCCACAGCAAAGCACAGGAAAAACGCAGCGCGCTGGACAAGCTGCAACAGGAGTTAGCCCAGTACATCCGCAGTCTGGCGCTGTAACAAGATTAGCCCTACGGTTACAGTGCCTCGGTCTGAACCTTGTGCCGAATATCCTGACCTTCCACCACGAAGATCACGTATTCGGCCAGGTTTTGGGCGCGGTCAGCCACTCGTTTAAGCGCCTTGAACGCCAGCGCCGCATCAATCGCCGTGGCCACTGTCCAGTTCCCTTCAATCGTATAACTGGCCAGCTCGCCTAGCACATCGTTAAACACCGCTTCCGCCTCGTCAGCGCGCGCCAGATCCCAAGCCTGCTCCACATCCAACCGGGCCAGGCTCTCCAACGCGGCTTGGATCCGCTGGCTAGCAATCACCGTGAGCCGATCCACCGCCGAGGGAATCGCTTGAGATGGGTAGACGCAACGGGCGCTAATGGTCAGCACTTTCTCAGCAATGGTCTTCGCTTCGTCGCCGATGCGCTCCAGATCGTTGACTGCCTTGGTCAACGCCATAATCAGGCGCAAATCGGTGCTCATGGGTTGGCGGCAACTGAGTAGGCGCACACAGCTACGGTCGATTTCCATGTCCCAGCGGTTGACCGCCGCATCGCCCGCAATGACGTCCTGGGCAACGCCAGCATCGCCTTGCCGAAAAGCGCTCACCGCCCGCTGCACCTGCTGTTCCACCTCATGCCCCATCTCTAGCACCAGATCGACTACACGCTGCATTTCCAGATCAAAGCGCTTGACGGTGTGTCCGCTGTTACTGAAAGTCATCAGCTGTTTGCTCCGCTCGTCTCCCTCGTCAGAATCTATCGGTCATGCTGACCCGATCCCATTGGCTGTGTTACCGGGCCGAGGCCGTGCCAAGGCGCGTCATGGCGCTTTCAATCCAATCTTCTACCTGCTGATTTAACTCCTGTGGCGAACGGCCTTCGGTGGCGATCAGCGGGCCGAATACCACCTGAATAGTGCCCGGTTTTTTAAGGAAGGCATGGCGTGGCCAGAATTCACCAGCGTTGTGTGCGACCGGAAGAATGGGATAGCCGCTATGAGCCGCCAGCACCGCGCCGCCCAAACCATAACGCTTGCGCTCGCCAGGCGCAACGCGGGTGCCTTCGGGAAAGATCACGACCGATTGCCCTTGGCGTAAATACGTAACCCCTTGCCGGATCACCTGCTTGACCGCCGCCGCACCGGCCTGGCGATCGATGGCGATAGGCCGCAGCAGCGCCAGCGCCCACCCAAAGAACGGCAACCAGAGCAGCTCGCGCTTGGCCACCCAGCTGACCGGCGGCAATGAACGATGCAGGAATAAAGTTTCCCAGGTCGATTGATGCTTGGCCATCACAATGACCGCATTATCGGGAATGTGTTCAGCACCGCTCACCTGATAATCAATGCGGCAGGTGATCCGTAGCCACCAAAGACAAAAACGGCTCCAGTATTGGGAAATACGATAGCGCCGGGCGAAGGGCAGCGGAAAGCTCAGGACTACTAGTAGAGCAATGCTGCCCAGTGATGCCAGCAATCCACTGGAAAAGAGCACTGCCCCCGGCAGCAAGGTAAGCCGCTGAAGAAAACGTCCGGATGTAGTAGGGGTGGCTGGATGATTTTTCAACATTGAGATCGCCGAAAAACGGGACAGGAAGGTAAGACGGTGAGCGACTAAAGCACACAGCATTAGGGAAGCTTTTCAGGTGGCCATCGCGGGCTTGATGAGGTAACTAGCCACCGCCGCCAGGTTATCGAACACCAGAACATGGGCGCTGATCTCGGTTTCTTGTTCCAGCGTGCGCCGCCCTTTGCCGGTCCTCACCAGCAGCGGCCAAGCATTGGCCGCCCGCGCCGCCCGGATGTCACGCACGCTATCGCCAACCACGGGTACACCACGCAAGTCGCAATGAAGCCGTCGCCCGATTTCCAGCAACATGCCGGGATGGGGCTTGCGGTAGGGATTGGCCTCATCGGTATCAGGGCAAAAGAAGACCGCATCAATCAACCCGCCAGCCTCCTGCACCATCCTTTGCATCTTGCTGTGAATGCGGTTGAGGGTTTCCAGATTCAACAAGCCGCGCCCGATCCCGGATTGGTTGGTGGCGACCACCACGCGATAACCGGCTCGGTTGAGGCGGGCGATGGCTTCCAGACTGCCGGATAGCGGTTTCCATTCATCGGGGGATTTGATGTAGGCATCGGAGTCTTCATTGATAACGCCGTCGCGGTCTAAGATGATTAGTTTCATGAGGCGTGCCGCCCAGGCGTCGCTGTGGAGCAAAAAAAATTTGGTTTCACATGGAACACGGAGAGATTGACAGAAAGGCATGTTTCACATGAAACCCTGTACTGGGACACATCGACAGGTTTCACATGAAACCAGAGTGCGCTGACTCAATCCTGCAACCGCGAAAAATCCGCCACGCGCAAGAATAGACTACCCAGCTCATCCAGCAAGGCCAGGCGGTTAGCGCGCAGCGCTGGGTCTTCGGCCATGACCAGCACCTGTTCAAAAAAGGCATCCACCGGCGCGCGCAGGCGGGCCAACTGTTGCAAAGCGGTGGCGTACTGACCCGCATCCAGTAACGGGACAACGTCGGCGGTCAGTTCCGCCAGCCGTCCAGCCAGCGCCTGCTCCGCTTCCTCGGTGAGCAAGGCCGCTTGCACTGCGGATGGCAAGGCGGTTTCCACTTTTTTGCGAATATTGCGGATACGTTTGTTTGCGGCGGCCAGACTGGCGGCTTCCGGTAACTCCCGAAACGCCGCGACCGCCCGCACCCTCCGGTCAAAGTCCAAAGGTCGGGTCGGACGACATTCCAATACCGCCTCGAATACATCCGGGCGCACCCCCTGATCAGCGTAATAGCTGCGCGAGCGCTCCATCACGAAGTTAAACACCGTATCAATCGCTTGGTCAGCACACAGCACCGGGTCAAAGCTGCCAGCCGCACACTCCAGCAGGGCCAACACATCCAGCGGTAGCTGGCCTTCGATCATCAGGCGCAGAACCCCCAGGGCGGCGCGGCGCAGGGCGAAGGGATCCTTGGCTCCAGACGGGGCCTGGCCGATGGCGAAGATGCCGAGGAGCGTATCCAACCGCTCGGCCAGCGCCAAAATGCGGCCGGTCGCGGTTTGCGGCAAGCGGTCGCCGGCGAAGCGCGGCAGATACTGCTCTTCCAGGGCCAAGGCGACTTCCGGCGCTTCGCCGTCGTGCTGGGCGGTATAGCGACCCATGATGCCTTGCAGTTCCGGGAATTCCTGCACCATCTGGGTTAGCAAATCGCATTTGGCCAATTGCGCCGCCCGTTCCGCCCACGCCGCATGGCCCTGACTTTGCTCGGCAATGATGCGAGCCAGCGCCGCGACCCGCACGCTCTTGTCAGCCATCGTGCCCAGTCGTTGCTGAAACACCACCTGTTTCAGAGCCTCCCGGCGCGCCGCCAGGGGCTGTCGGCGATCCTGATTCCAGAAAAATTCCGCGTCGCTGAAGCGCGGTCGAATCACTCGCTCGTTGCCGGCCCGCACCTGCGCTGGATCGCGGCTATCCAAATTCGTGATGGTAATGAAGTGCGGTAGCAACCGACCTTGCTGGTCCACCACCGGGAAATAGCGCTGATGGTCCTGCATGGTACTGATCAACGCTTCGGCGGGCACTGCCAAAAAACGCGGCTCAAAGTCGCCGGCCAGAGCGACCGGCCACTCCACCAGCGCGGTCACCTCATCCAGTAAGTCCGGTTTGATGACCGCCAGGCCCTGCAATTGCGTGGCGAGCGTTTCGGCTTGGGCGCGGATCTTAGCGCGGCGCTCGGCGAAATCGGCAATCACCCAGCCCTCGGTGGCGAGCTGTTGCGCGTAATCGGCCGGTGCCGTCAAGCGGATAGGTTCCGGCCGATGAAAGCGATGGCCGCGCGTTTCCCGTCCTGCGGCGACCCCCATAAGGGTGGCGGGAATCACCTCATCGCCGAACAGCAGCACGACCCAATGCACCGGCCGCACAAACTCAGCGTCGCTGTCGCCCCAGCGCATCCGTTTGGGAATTGGCAACTCGGCAAGCGCAACGTCAACGATGCCAGGAATCAGGTCGGCCGTGGCGGCACCGGGCTCAGTGCTGACCTGCACCAGCCACACGCCTTTATCGGTTTCCTGCTGCTGCAGATCGGCGACTGTGACGCCACAGGAGCGGGCGAAGCCCTCGGCGGCTTTGGTCGGTTGCCCCTCTGGACCAAACGCTGCGCTCAAGGCCGGGCCACGGCGCTCGATCTGGCGGTCAACCTGGCGAAGCGGCAACTGCGCCACCAGCACCGCCAAACGGCGCGGAGTGGCGAAACGGCGCAAGGCAAGGTCCGTAAAACCGGCTTTTTCCAAACCGGTGCGGATGCCCTGCTCGAAAGCCGCCGCTAAAGTGGACAACGCTTTGGGGGGTAATTCTTCGGTGCCGATTTCGATCAGCAGATCGCGCCTCACGCTATCAACCATGGCGAGCCTCCCGGTTGGCCGCGAGTGCGGCTTGGCGCGCACACAGCGGAAAATCCAAGGCGGCGCGAGTATCGTAGTAAGCTTGAGCGACCGCCCGGGCTAAAGCGCGCACCCGTAAAATGAAGCGCTGACGCTCAGTCACAGAAATGGCCTTGCGCGCATCCAGCAAGTTAAAGGTATGGGAAGCTTTCAGCGTCATTTCATAGGCGGGCAGCGGCAGGTCCAGCGCAATCAAGCGCTGGCTTTGGGCCTCACAGCTATCGAACGCTGCGAACAGCGCGTCGGTATCGGCATGTTCAAAGTTGTAGGTCGACATTTCCACTTCATTCTGATGAAACACATCGCCATAGGTCACGCGGCCCAAAGGGCCGTCGGTCCAGAGTAAATCAAACACACTTTCCACGCCTTGCAAATACATGGCGATGCGTTCCAGACCGTAGGTAATTTCGCCGGTGACCGGTTTACAATCCAACCCGCCCACCTGCTGGAAGTAGGTAAACTGAGTAATTTCCATGCCGTTGAGCCACACTTCCCAACCCAGCCCCCACGCACCCAGGGTTGGCGATTCCCAGTTATCTTCCACAAAGCGAATATCGTGGATCAGCGGATCCAGGCCCAGTTCCTTGAGGGAGCCTAGATAAAGCTCTTGAAGCACCAGTGGCGACGGCTTGATCACCACCTGATATTGATAATAGTGCTGCAAGCGGTTCGGATTTTCGCCATAGCGGCCATCGGTCGGTCGCCGGGAGGGCTGCACATAGGCGGCGCTCCAGGGCTCAGGGCCAATCGCGCGCAAAAAGGTGGCGGGATGAAAAGTACCCGCGCCGACTTCCATATCATAGGGCTGCAACAACACGCAGCCCTGACCGGCCCAGTAATCTTGCAGGGCCAGAATCAGCCCCTGAAAAGTGGAAACATCGCGCACGAGCGCCTCCGAAATCCGAAGGGGACGGTTAAACCGTCCCCGAAGTGTGTTCTTGGATCGATAGCAGCTAAGTATAGCCCGCCCACTGGCTTGGATTCATCTCGGATCAGGGAGCAAGGGGCGGCCGCTTCACGCCCATGGTTTCATGTGAAACATCGCGGGTTGCCGATCCCACCAACCCGTTTGCCATGCAACGCCTTCACATCCATGGTTTCATGTGAAACATCGCGACATAGGTAGGCCTGAAATTCAAATGATCACTGGTTGGTAGACAGAGGGCAAAGACGTCCAGAATGCGTGGGCACCTTCCCGGCTTCGATCCCCGACATGAAAACCGACTATTTCGCGGGTATCCCGGTCAATAGCGAGAAAAATCAATAGTTTATTATTAATTTTTGGGGCTGGCCTAGATAGCTGATAAAAGCTCTTGAGGTCAGAGGGTTAGGAAGAGACGCAAAAGCAGGCGTGCGCAGAGTATTCAGGAGGCCTTAATCCGGCAGTTTGTGGCTGGCACAACGGCCCGTGCCGCCGCAGACCTGGTGGGCGTGAATCGTCACACGGCGACGCTGTATTTTCGCAAGCTGAGAGAAGTCATTGCTCGGCG